>Ga0213918_1000014_pt1 | contig 191700 bp, 186 predicted proteins | sample McNCre217MG_FD_163422 | JGI IMG/M metagenome (GOLD analysis project Ga0213918, IMG submission 163422) | Freshwater microbial communities from McNutts Creek, Athens, Georgia, United States - 2-17 MG | ecosystem: Environmental > Aquatic > Freshwater > Creek | place: USA: Georgia | collected... | reverse complement strand
AACTGCCTCACTTATCCACCAAGCCCAATCCAAAGAAGACGGCTTCACTGACTAACCTCCCGGTTGCCCCCATAGAATTCCTGCTCAAGTTACATCCACAGTCCAGAATGTATTGGACCAATACATGAAGTTGTATTAAAACTATCCGTGAGATAAACTTATCCACAGGTCAGTCATTCAAGACTGGCTACAGTCCCTGAGTATTCGCTCGGCGCGCACGCCTGAGGAATATTGGACGCGCGCCAACACCACACCGGCACTGCAAGCGCCGACGGCAACACGTGGACGAACGTGAGCGGCACGGCGTTGGCTGCAAGCACGCAGTACCACCAAGTGGTGGTGGATGGCACAGCGTCGGACGGCGTGACGTTGGCCGCAGGCATCGGCATGTGGGCCAATGCGGGCACAGTCAGTAATGGCACGAGCAACTACACGGTGTGGCAAAACGATGGCGCCAAGTCTCAAGTGTTGGTGAAGTCGGGCGTGACGGTGACGAACAACGACACCACGACACCTGTGGTGATCGACTTGAACCGCGACGGCATCTTGGGCTACGGCCAAGTGACGATGGACGTGAACGGCGACGGCCACTTGGACACCACCAAGTGGGCAGGCGCACAAGACGGTGTGCTGGTGTGGGACAAGTTTGCAGATGGCTTGGTACACGACAACAGCCAATACGCGTTTGCGCAGTACGCCACCACGTACAGCAACGGTCTCGATAGCCATGGCAAAACCGCCACCGACTTGTCGGGCTTGGCCGATGCGTTTGACACGAACCACGATGGCAAGTTCAACACAGCAGATGCGAAGTTTTCCGAGCTCAAGGTGTGGCAAGACGTCAACCAAAACGGCGTGAGCGACGCAGGCGAGGTGCGCAGCTTGGCTGACTGGGGTATTGCAGAAATCAACCTGTCTAGCGACGGTGTGGTTCGCACACCCACAGCGGGTGTGACCGAAGCGGGCCGCACCACAGCCACGGCGACGGATGGCACGCAGGTGTTGGTGTCAGACGCAGGGTTTGAATTCAGCAGCTTGGCGTACAGCGTGAGTGATGCGTTGGCAGCCACCAACATCACCGCCGCCGCTCCTGTGGTGAAGCTGAACTTGTTGGGTGCCAACACGCATCTCGACTTGTCTAGTTTCACGGCTATGCATCCAGGCATTGCTCAAGTGAACGTGTCGGGTGCAGGTGCCAATACTTTGAAGATCAACCTGAAGGATGTGTTGCAAGGCACACCCGCAGGGACGCTAGAAGTAACCGGCGATGCTGACGACACAGCCCTGTTTGCCGCCAATGAGTGGACGAGCAGCGCCAGCGTAGTGGTCAACAATGGTCATACGTATGCGGTGTATTCAGCTGTCAATGGCGCGGCAGCGCAGTTGTTGATTGATCAGCAGATGCTGCAGCACGCGGTTTAAGTCACCATCGTGCGATATGAATTTAGAACTGTCTGAAGGCGGCAAGTTCGTCGCTGAGACGTTCGCACTCGTGTTGCACTGTGCTGTCGCTGACGTAGAACACCGCAAATTTACCGACGAGGGTGCGCACATAAAAACGGGGCGCCATGAACCATTCCAAACCGCGAATGCGGATGAGCTTGGCGTAGGCCAGTTCGTCGTAGCTCATGTGTTTGTCCCATATCCACGTTTGGTGAATGCCTTTTGCATCCAAATGCGCTCGGCTGCGCATGACGTGCCAAGTGGTCCAAGCCAGCAAGGTCCAACCTAAGACAAACCAACCGGCAGCACGCAGACCGTTGATGCCGGTGTCGCCACCGAATTTGCCTTGCTGCCATAGGTTAAGGAGCCAGTAGCCCGAGCCCAACAGGGTGGTCCATGTCAGGGCTTGGAATGCACGTGAAAAAGCGGGGCCTTCGATGACGGGTTCGGTGGGTTGAAAAACAAAGGGTTCGAGTGTGGTGGACATGTTTTATTTTTTGAACAAGTCTTCCATTCGTTTTTGCTCTTCGGCACCGCTTTCACCTGCAGAGGGCTTGGCGCCTTCGAGTTTGAGTTCTGCGTCTGGTACTTCTTGTTCGGTGGGCATTTCAATGACCACTTTGTCGAGGTCGACTTTTTCTTCTTTGTCCAAGAACATGGTCACGGTCTCGGGCACGAAGATCACCACGACGACCAAGATCAGCTGCATGATGACCCAAGGAATGGCACCCATGTAGATGTCGTTGGATTTGACGGGCTTCTCAATGCGGCCTTCTTTGAACAAGGTGTCGGCAATGCCGCGCAAGTAGAACAGCGCAAAACCGAACGGCGGATGCATGAAGCTGGTCTGCATGTTCACGCACAGCAGCACGCCGAACCACACCATGTCGATGCCCATTTTGTCGGCCACGGGGCCAAGCATGGGCAAGATGATGAAGGCGATTTCAAAGAAGTCGAGAAAGAAGGCCAAGAAGAAGATAAAGACGTTGACCACCACGAGGAAGCCCACCTGGCCGCCGGGTAAACCGGTGAGCAAGTGCTCGACCCATTTGGCGCCGTCTACGCCTTGGAACACCATCGAGAACACGCGTGAGCCGATCAAGATGAACACCACCATGGCTGTGAGGCGCATGGTGCCGTGCATGGCTTCCCAAATGAGGTTTTTGTCTAAGCGCTTGTGCATGGCGGCCAAGATCAGGGCGCCCACGCAACCCATCGCACCGGCTTCGGTGGGTGTGGCGATGGCGGTGTTGATGCCTGGCAAACCACCCATAGAGCCCAACACAGCGAAGATCAAGAAGGCTGATGGGATGATGCCGCGCAAGCACTTCATCCAGAGGTGTAAACCATCGGCTGTGCGAGCTTCTTTAGGGATGCCGGGCACGTGATCAGGTTTGACCAAACCTAGGCCAAAGGTGTAGAGCGCGAAGATGCTGACTTGCAGCAGCGAAGGGCCCCAAGCGCCTTTGTACATATCGCCCACAGAGCGACCGAGCTGGTCAGCCATCACCACCAATACGAGTGACGGTGGCACCAATTGGGTGATGGTGCCCGAGGCTGCCAGCACGCCTGTGGCGTAGCGCATGTTGTAGCCGTAGCGAATCATCACGGGCAGTGAGATCAAGGCCATGGCAATCACTTGGCCAGCCACCGTGCCGGTGATGGCGCCCAAGATGAAGCCCACGATGATGACCGAGTAGCCCAAGCCACCGCGCACGGTGCCAAAGAGCTGACCCATCGAGTCGAGCATGTCTTCGGCGAGGCCACATTTTTCAAGAATGGCCCCCATGAAGGTGAAGAAGGGGATGGCGAGCAACAAGTCGTTGCTGAGGATGCCAAAGATGTTCAATGGCAAGTTGGACATGAAGCTCACGGGGAACCAGTCCATGCTGATGGCGAAGAGGCCACAGGCCAAGCCTAAGAATGCCAGCGAGAACGCGACGGGGAAGCCAATGAGCATCGTCAGCACAAGGCCGCCGAACATGATGGGTGCGAAGTTTTGCATTTCCATGGTGTGGGGTCCTTATTGCACTGGCTTTTCGTAGTGCGTGTTCATCTCAAACTTGCCTTGCAAGTACGCCACGCGCTTGATGATTTCGCTCAGGCCTTGCAGGAAGATCCAGCCAAAGCCCAAGGGGAGAAGAAGCATGGCGGGCCAACGAATGAGGCCGCCAGCGTTACTTGACATTTCGCTGGTGAGCAACATCTTGATGAACAGCGGCAAGCTCAACCAAGCCAACATGCCCATCACAGGCAACAAGAACAAGACCAGGCCGATCAAGTCCACATAGACCGGCGCGTTGCCTTTGAGTTTTCCGTAGAGCAAGTCCACGCGCACGTGTTCGTTGAGTTTGAGCACCAAGGGCGCACCCAACATGACGGTGGCGGCGAACAAGTACCACTGGATTTCGAGCCAACCGTTTGAGCTGATGTCAAAGCCGTAGCGGATGAACGCATTGCCAGCGGAAATGACAGCGGCAGCCAAGACGCCAAATGCCGCAACGTGACCAAACAGCTCGCTGATGCGGTCGATGCCTAATGCAAATTTGAGAAGTTTTGACACAGGGTGCCTCCATTTTTTGCCAACCAGCGATGTTACCAAGGCAATGGCTTTATCAACCTCATGCGGGCTGAAGTTTTGAGGCAGCGCTTGAAATTAGTTCACACGAAACACAGGGTATTAACTAGTTTTTTTCGTGTGCTTGAAGGTCCACCACGGCAGTTGTTTGCTGAGGGATTGGACTTGTCCGCTATCTTGGGCTTGATAACCGGGGAGGGTGTTGAGTAGCTGCGACCACGTGGCATCTTGTAACAAGGTGCACAGCGCTTGCGTGGCGGGTGTGTCGAGTGCAGATTTGAGGCAGACCAAGTGAAATTGCTCTTGCACCAAAGGTACAAAGCCGAGACCGCGTGCGCGTGCGGTGCTTTCAATCCCTAGGCCCACATCGCATCGGCCTGAGACGATGGCTTCGGCCAAGGCGGTGTGCGAGGGTTCTTCGTCGGGCCAGTTGTTGAGGTCGTTCAGCGTGAGGTGCTCTTTGGCGAGTAAGTCGTCCAGCAGCACGCGCGTGCCCGTGCCGAGACTGCGTTGTACAAAGCGTGCTTGTGTCAAGGCCACATCGGTCAAGCTGTTTAGTTTTTTAGGGTTGCCTGGCGCTGTGATGAGGCCTTGCGTACGTGTGGCAAAAGCAATGATTTTGTGCAAGCCGGGTTTGAGCAAGTCTCGGTATGCCTTGGCGGTGTGGGAGTTTGGGTGGGGGTGAATTTGTGTGTGAAAACCTGCCAAGGTACAACGCCCTTCATTGAGGGCGCGGATGGCGTCCACACTGCCGCAAAAACGAATGTCTAAATGCAAACCTGCGCTGGCAGCGTGCTCGCGCAAGCGAGGCAGGGCGTCGTCATGGCTGGCGTAGAGCGTGAGTACGTGGGCTTGTGGGTCAAAGGCGACGGCGAAGGTGCGTTCGAGGTCGGCGCGCAGGGCTTCGAGTTGGGGGGCCAAGCGGGCTTGGGTTTGGCGCTCGGCCCACATGAGCTTGTCGCCGAACTCGGTCAAGCGTGCGGATTGGCCTTTTTCCCACACGATGAGTTCGTGGCCCAGCACCTCTTCCCAACGTTTGAGTTCGCCCCACACATGGCGGTAAGACAGGTTCAGTTGTCGTGCAGCTGCCGAAATAGAGCCTTGCCGTGCCACGGCCTGTAGCAACGCCATCAACGGATGGCTTAACAAGGCCGTATCTTTGTTCAAGGCGTTGTCGGTCTCGTGGCGTTGGCTGAGGGTGTAGTGAAGGTGAACGCTATGCACAACTGAACATATGGTGGGGTTATAGGTAGCTCACTACGATAACTGAAGTTTCTATTGTTTTATGACCACGTTGATCGATACCGTTTTAACAGCTTTACAACTTCTGACCCAACTCGATCCTGTGCTTTGGTCCATCGTTGGACGCTCGCTGTGGGTGAGCGTGTTGGCCACGGGCATTGCCTGCAGTTTGGGGGTGATCTTGGGCGCGTGGTTGGGGGTGGCTAGGTTTGTTGGGCGTGACGGGCTGTTGACGGTGCTCAACACTTTGCTGGCGTTGCCCTCGGTGGTGGTGGGTTTGTTGGTGTATTTGCTGCTTTCACGTACAGGTCCTTTGGGGTATTTGGGGTGGCTGTTTAGCCTCAAAGCGATGGTGTTGGCACAGGCGGTGTTGGTGCTGCCTGTGGTCACGGCGTTGACGCGCCAATGTGTGGAAGATGCTGAACGCAACCACGGCGAGCAGTTGCAGTCACTCGGCGCGACGGCGTGGCTTCGCAGCGCCTTGTTGGCTTGGGACGAGCGCTACACCTTGTTGATGGTGTTGATTGCCGCTTTTGGTCGCGCCATTTCTGAAGTGGGCGCGGTGATGGTGGTAGGCGGCAATATCGAAGGGTTCACCCGCGTGATGACCACGGCCATTGCGCTGGAAACCAGCAAAGGTGATTTGCCTTTGGCACTGGCTTTGGGGATGGTGCTGATGGGGGTGGTGTTGTTGCTCAATGTGTGCATTTCGGCACTGCGTCGCTGGCGGCAGCGCATGGATGGTTCTAGCGTTGATACCGTGCAAGGGGCGTTGGCATGAGTGCGGTTTTGAGTCTGAAAGATGTGTCTGTGCAGTTGGGCTCACATCGCGTTTTGAATGGTGTGAGTTTGCAGATGCACGCCAACGAACGGGTGGCCTTGGTGGGGGCGAATGGCAGTGGCAAAAGCACGCTGCTGCGTGTGGCGCATGGCTTGCTCAAGGTGTCTGGTGGGCAGGTTTCAGTTGCTCCTGATGTGAACCAATCGATGGTGTTTCAGCGCCCGTACATGCTGCGCACTTCGGTGTTGCGATTTGTGGTGTGGGGTTTGTGGCTGCAAGGTACGCCTTGGCGCGATGCCCATGCGCGTGCCATGCAGGCGTTGACGCGTGTCGGCTTGCACGATTTGGCTGAGCGTTCGGCACGTACCTTGTCGGGTGGGCAGCAGCAGCGTTTGGCGCTTGCGCGGGCGTGGGCTTTGCAGCCGAACTTTGTGTTGCTGGATGAACCTACCTCTAGCCTAGACCCACACGCCAAGCGTGAGGTCGAGCGCTTGATGGCTGACTGGATTGCCACCGATGGTGTGAGCCTGATGTTCAGCAGTCACAACTTGGGCCAGGTCAAACGCTTGGCCACGCGGGTGATTTATTTGGAGGCAGGTCGCGTGCTGGCAGACTTGCCTGTGGATGCGTTTTTTAATTGTCCTTTGGGAGAGAGTCACCCTGAGGCGCATTTGTTTTTAAAGGGAGAGTTGGGATGACACGACGTACACATATGTTTTCGTGGGCGGGTTTGTTGGCTGTTGCTTTGACATTGGGCAGCAGCGTTGTGCAGGCGCAAGCGCCTAGCATCGTGATGGCGTCCACTACATCCACCGAACAGTCGGGTTTGTTTGCGCATTTGTTGCCAGCGTTCAAACAGGCTTCTGGGATTGAAATCAAGGTGGTGGCGTTGGGGACGGGGCAGGCGCTGGACACAGGCCGTCGAGGCGATGCCGATGTGTTGTTTGTGCATGACCAAGCCGCAGAGGAAAAGTTTGTCGCTGAGGGCTTTGGCGTGAAACGCTACCCCGTGATGTACAACGATTTTGTGTTGGTCGGCCCCGCCAACGATCCTGCGAAGACGCGAGGCCAAGACATCGTGTCTGCCCTGCAAAAGGTGGTCAACACGCAGGCTGGTTTTGTGTCGCGTGGCGACAAGAGCGGCACGCACGCAGCAGAGTTGCGCTACTGGAGACAAGCTGGTTTAGACAACAAAGGCGCAGGCTACAAAGAGTGTGGTTGCGGCATGGGCCCAGCTTTGAATATTGCCTCGTCCACCGGCGCTTACGTGCTGACGGACCGTGGCACATGGCTGAACTTTAAGAATCGTCAAGATTTGCAAGTGTTGGTGGAAGGGGACAAAAGTTTGTTCAACCAATACGGCGTGATGGTGGTCAACCCAGCGAAGCACCCGCATGTCAAAGTCGATTTAGCGCAGAAGTTTGTGGATTGGGTGATTTCGCCTGCGGGCCAGACGGCGATTGCATCTTACAAAATTGGCGGCGAACAACTGTTCTTCCCTAACGCCAACAAGTAATCATTACTTCGATGTTTTTTGGGGCGCAATTTTGCGATACAGCGTGGCACGGCTGATGCCTAAACGTCTTGCTGCCTCCGCCACATTGCCGCGTGCTTGCTGCATGGCGCGGCGGATCAAATCAGTTTCAATTGTTTTGAGAGATGGGGCGTGTGTCGGGAGTGTGGTTGGTTGAGCGATGCTGCCATCATCATTCACCGTCACTTGAATGCGCAAGCCAGACCACATCGGAATTTCAACAATCGTCATCGGCGATAAATCGAACAATGATTGCCATGCCGTCGCAAACACATCCCCAGCATGGACTTGTTGATGAAGAGGTAGTCCTGCTATTTGACGAGCGGCACGGTTGGCGCACACCACTTGTCCCTCGGTGTTGAGTCCAATCAAGCCATCGTTGTCATGCCCCAGCAGTTGTTCAGTCCAGTTGATGCGCAGTAGCAAAGTTGGTGCGAGTTGCTTGATCCATGTATTTTCGATGCTGCGGGCCGATTGCGTCGCTAAGTGCTGAAGCTCTGGTCGCTCAGGCACATCTACGCCAGTTAAGTCCAACATGCCGACGCATTCACCCAATGGATTCAACAGTGGTGCACCAGCGCAGCTGTAAGCCGTGTTGTGGTTGAAAAAATGCTCGCCTTGGTGCAACCAAATAGGTTTTTGCTCGGCCAGCACTGCACCGATGGCCGTGGTTCCGACATACTGTTCTGACAAATTGACACCGACACGGGCGATGCTGGTGGCGCGTGGGTCACGTTGGTCGATTTCGCCTCGTGTATCGATCACCGTGCCTTGCGCATCGGTGAGTAAAGCGAAATAACGTGTGCCCGCAATGGCACGACTTAAGCGGTCTAGCTCGCTTTGTGCGGCTTGCAACAGAGGGCGGTTGCGTTCTTGCAAATAGCCGATGTGTGCGTGGCTCACGGCTTCAAATTCAACAGTTTGTGATGGCGTGTGACCCCACGACAAACAACGCCGCCACGAACGTTCAATCCAGCCCTCGATCAGTGGAGAGGTCAACTCAGCACCTTGCTCAATGACTTGCTGCCTTGCCAACGCAATGTTGTTTAAGCGTGTTGTAGGAGACGGCGCATGATTCATGGACGAATTTTGTCTAAATTTCAAGAGACTTGCTGTCTTGGTGTCTCAAGTTGAGAAATTCAATGGTGTAAACCTATGAAAGCTAGGGTTATTCCTGATCGGTGGTGTGAGGGGGTTTTGCAAAATCCTATGCAACACATTACATAGCTAGGAGACGCAGATGCAAAAAATCTTGCACATCAACCCCGACAAATGCACCGGCTGCTTGCAGTGCGAGATGGCTTGTTCGTTTGAAAACTACGGCACCTTCGCTACGGCCAAGTCGCGCATCAAGGTGTTTGACTTCCACGAGACCGGTAAAAAAGTGCCCTACACCTGCACGCAATGCGACGAAGCATGGTGTATGCACGCTTGCCCGGTCGAGGCGATCAAGCATGACAAAGTCACGGGCGCCATGGTGGTGAACGAAACCACGTGTGTGGGTTGCAAGGTGTGCACCATCGCCTGTCCGTTTGGCACGATCAACTACGTGCAAGAGACCGGCAAAGTTCAAAAGTGCGATTTGTGCGGCGGCGACCCCGCTTGCGCATCGGCTTGCCCCACAGGCGCCATCACCTTCGTGGACGCCAACTGGACAGGTCTCGACAAAATGAAACAGTGGGCCGACAAACTCGGTAACCAACCCTCAGCCGCTTAAATCCAATTAGGAGCACACATCATGACTTGGGCTGGAAAAATTCTCCGCATCAACCTGACCACAGGTGACATCAAAACCGAACCCCTCAACATGCAATGGGCACGCGACTACGTGGGCTCGCGTGGCTTGGGTTCTAAATACCTCATCAACGAAATCGACCCGAAGGTCGATCCGCTCTCGCCAGAGAACAAACTCATTTGGGCCACAGGTCCGCTCACGGGCACCATGGCTTCGACGGGTGGTCGTTACACCGTCATCACCAAAGGTCCACTCACCGGTGCGATCGCGTGTTCTAACTCAGGCGGCTACTTTGGCGCTGAGCTGAAGATGGCGGGCTGGGACATGGTGATTTTCGAAGGCAAATCGACCAAGCCGGTGTACCTCTACATCAACGACAACACGGTTGAGCTACGCGATGCCTCTGGCCTGTGGGGTAAGAGCGTTTGGCAAACCGAGGCCGAGTTGAAAAAGACCTTGCAAGACCCGCTGACCCGTGTGTCATCCATCGGCAAGGCCGGTGAAAACCACGTGCTCTACGCGGCTGTGGTGAACGATTTGCACCGTGCCGCTGGCCGCTCTGGCGTGGGTGCGGTGATGGGCAGTAAAAATCTCAAAGCCATTGCCGTGCGTGGCACCTTGGGTGTGGGCAATGTGCGCGACCCCAAAGCTTTCATGAAGGTCACCGCCGAGAAGAAAAAAATCTTGGCTGACAACGGTGTGACCGGCCAAGGCTTGCCCGCGTTTGGCACGCAGGTGCTGATGAACGTCATCAACGAAGTGGGTGCTTTGCCCACACGCAACCACCGCGATGTGCAGTTTGAAGGTGCGAAAGACATTTCTGCCGAGGCCATGGCCACGCCACGCGAGACCGATGGCAAAAAACATTTGGTCACCAACCAAGCCTGCTTTGGTTGCACCATTGCCTGCGGTCGCATCAGCAAGATGGACGAGACCCACTTCACCGTGCAAAACAAACCTCAGTACTGGGGCGCATCGGGCGGTTTGGAGTACGAAGCTGCTTGGGCTTTGGGCGCTGCTAACGGCGTGAAAGATTTGGAAGCGCTGCAATACGCCAACCTGCTGTGCAACGAAGAGGGCATTGACCCCATCAGTTTCGGCGCCACGGTGGGTGCGGTGATGGAGTTGTACGAAATGGGCGTGCTCACCCAAGAGCAGCTTGGCATTGATGCCAAGTTTGGTTCAGCACAAGCCTTGGCATTCTTTGCCGAAGAGACCGTCAATGGCCGCGGCTTTGGTGTCGAAATTGGCCAAGGCTCTAAGCGCTTGACTGCCAAATACGGCCACCCCGACTTGAGCATGAGCGTCAAGGGACAAGAGTTCCCTGCGTACGACGGCCGTGCCATTCAAGGCATTGGCTTGGCCTATGCCACGTCTAACCGTGGTGCTTGTCACTTGCGCGGTTACACCATCGCGTCTGAAGTGCTGGGCATTCCGGTCAAGACCGATCCGCTGGAGCACGAAGGCAAGCCTGAATTGGTCAAGGCATTCCAAGATGCCACGGCTGCATTCGATTCATCTGGCTTGTGCATCTTCACCACCTTCGCGTGGGGCTTGGCTGACTTGGCACCGCAAATGCAAGCGGCTTGCAATGAGGAATACACCACCGAAGAGTTGGAAAAAATTGGCGAGCGCATTTGGAACATGGAACGCGAGTTCAACAACGCCGCAGGCTTTACCGCCAAAGACGACAGCTTGCCCAAGCGCTTGTTGACCGAGGCTGCCAAAACAGGCCCAGCCAAAGGCAAGGTCAGCATGTTGCCCACCATGTTGCCCAAGTACTACAGCGTGCGGGGTTGGGACAGCGAAGGTCGTCCAACGGCTGAAACCAAAGCCCGTTTGGGTCTCTGAGGTTCAGCACCATGACACATCACGTCATTCTTGGCGCCGGGCCTGCTGGCGTGATCGCTGCCGAAACCATTCGCAAACACGCGCCCAACGACCGCATCACGCTTGTGGGTGATGAGGTCGAACCGCCGTATTCGCGCATGGCCATTCCCTACTTGTTGATTGGCAACATCGATGAGCGCGGCACTTACTTGCGCAAAGGTGCTGATCATTACGCGCGCCTAGGCGTGACGCAGGTGCAAGCCCGCGCCGTTTCGGTCGATGTCCAAGCCAAAACCATCCAACTCAGCAACGATCAAGTACTGTCGTATGACAAGTTGTTGGTCGCCACAGGTTCGCGCCCGGTGCGACCACCGATTCCTGGCATGGACAGCCCGCAAGTGCATCCCTGTTGGACCTTGGAAGACGCGCGTGCCATCATGGCTTTGGCCCAACCCGGTGCCCGTGTGGTGCAAATGGGGGCGGGCTTTATTGGCTGCATCATCATGGAAGCTTTGGCCGCGCGAGGCGTGACCTTGTCGGTGGTGGAGATGGGCGACCGCATGGTGCCGCGCATGATGGGCCCGGTGGCGGGCAACATGATTCGCGATTGGTGTGAGGCCAAAGGCGTGCAAGTTTTCACCGGTGCGAAGGTGGAGGCCATCGTGCCGAACGGAAGTGAAAACCCAGGTTTGTTGTCCAAGCTTGCCAATGCCGTGGGTTTGGGCGATGCACCGACGGATGCGCCTGTCACGGTTCGCTTGTCGACAGGTCAAAAGCTGCCTGTCGATTTGGTGATCAGTGCCACTGGCGTGAAGCCCTGCATCGACTTTTTGAAAGATTCAGGCGTCACATGTTTGCAAGGTGTGTTGACGGACGAACATTTGCAAACCAATGTGCCCGGTATTTATGCCGCAGGCGATTGCGCCGAAGCGTTTGACAAAGTCAGCGGCACCACCATCGTGAGCGCCATCCAACCCAACGCCGCAGAGCAAGCACGTGTGGCCGCTTTGAACATGGTGGGCAAAACGACAGAACTCAAAGGGGTGACGCAAATCAACGTGCTCGACACCTTGGGTTTGATTTCTACCAGCTTTGGCAATTGGCAAGGTGTGCCTGGCGGTGACCAGGTATCGCTGACCGCTGCTGGGCGTCACCTGAGCTTGCAGTTCAAAGACGATGTGATGGTGGGCTGCAACAGTGTGGGCTGGACGGCGCATGTGGGCGTGATGCGTGGGTTGGTCGAAGGCCGCGTGCATTTGGGTGAGTGGAAAAACAAACTCAAACAAGACCCCACCCAACTCATGGATGCGTACCTTGCCTGTGCGCAAGGGCAAGGTGCTTGGACGGGCGCAGGGGATACGCGTCGACGCTGATGCGTTAACCTTCGTTCATGGACATCACCTTCAAACTCTTCGCCACGCTCACTGACTATTTGCCACCGAGCGCACGTCGCAGCAATGTGATGAACCTAGAGGTGGACGATGAGGTGACGATTGCACAAGTCATTGAACCCTTTGGCATCCCTGAGAAACTGGTGCATCTGGTGTTGGTCAACGGTACTTACATTGCGCCAGAAGACAGAGCGAGCAAAGCCTTGGTCGACGGCGATGTGTTAGCCATTTGGCCGCCCATTGCCGGCGGTTAAACCCGCACGGGGGAAGGCGCTGCTGTGCAAGCTTTTTACGACGCGTCCTTTTCTCGTGAGATGGGCTGCACCGAGGCCGAGTGGTTGGGCTGGTTGCCTGCAGCCATGGGCCAGCACCACTGGCTGCGCAGCGGCCAAACGGCGCGGGTCGAGATTCAAAACCTCGATGGTTCACAAGGGCAACTGAACATCCTTTGGCAAGTAGGAGCACCACGTCGCATTGCCTTGATGCGCATTCCACGTTTGCTGGTGCGCTTTGAGTTTGAGGGCATGAACGATGCGCAGCGCTACACCTTCATGCGGCGCTTTGACCTCTATATGCAACGGGGTGGCGGATAAGATGCACGCATGTCTGTCGATGTGTTGCTCACCATGCCGTTGTTGGATGCGCCTAGCGCACAAGCCATGTTTGCCTATGCGCAACGTTTGGCGATGGACCAAGGCCTCACACTAAGAGCATCCCCTCCTGTGCCGACAACTTGCTGTGGACGTGGCTGCAATGGCTGCGTGTGGGAGGGTTTTTTCGCCGCAGCAATCTTCTGGCGTGAAGATGCGCTGGAGGCTTTGCAAGCGACTCACACGGCATCAAGTTGATGCGCGTTGTCATGCGCGTCGTACTTACTTGTTTTTTGCGCTGAATACTTCGCCGTTCACAGTCAGACCTTGTTCTGACAACTGCTGTGCTTTGTTTTGGCGAATACCTGAGACGCGTTGCATCACATCGGACCAGTCTTTGAAGGGGCCTTGTGCGAGGGCTTTGAGCACTTTGGCGCTGAGCGCGGGCCCCATGCCTTTGACGCTATCTAGCTCGGCTTCGTTGGCTTGGTTGATATCGAGCGCTAGCGCTGAGTTGAAGCACATCAGCGCGACAACGCCACTCAACAACACGCGCGACAACACATGCGATAAGTCAGACCGCACGCAGCGCTTCACCGGTTTGAACGCCGCGCAATCACCAAAGTTGTTGTGCAGGGCGTTCATGGGTGAGCTGCTTATTGGCTCAAGGTCGTCATGTATTGCGTGACACCACTTTGCACATCGGCAAACGCGTGGTCGCAGCCGCTGTCGCGCAGGTTCGTCAAGTCTGCCTGCGTGTAGCACTGGTATTTGCCACGCAGTGCGTCGGGGAAGGGCACGTATTCGATCAAGCCTGCTTTGGCTGCACCGGCTAAGTCGAGGGCGGCTTCGCCTTTCTTGGCACGCATGGCGTTGACCACCGACAAGGCCACATCGTTGAACGGCTGTGCGCGACCAGAGCCAAGGTTGAAGATGCCTGATTTGCCGGGGTTGTCCAAGAACCACAGGTTCACAGCTACCACGTCGTCGATGAACACGAAGTCACGCATTTGCGCGCCTTGGGCGTAGCCGCCGTATTCGCCAAACAACTTCACTTTGCCTTCTGCATTGAATTGGTTGAATTGGTGAAACGCCACACTGGCCATGCGGCCTTTGTGCTGCTCGCGGGGGCCGTACACGTTGAAGTAGCGAAAGCCCACCACTTGGCGCTTGAACTTCTTGAAGTTGTTGTTGCACTCCAAGCGCATGCGTTGGTCAAACAACAGTTTGGAGTAGCCGTACACGTTGAGCGGCAGCTCGTACTCGGGTGACTCTACAAACGTGTCACTGCCGCCATAAGTGGCAGCAGACGAGGCGTAGAGCAAACGTGTGCCCGCTTGTTGGCAGGCGTTGAACAAACCGCACGAGAGCGTGTAGTTGTTGTCCATCATGTACTTGCCGTCGCTCTCCATGGTGTCGCTGCACGCGCCTTCATGGAACACGGCTTCGACTTTGCCAAACGCGTTTTCAGCAAAGAGTTCATAGAACACATCTTTGTCGAGGTAGTCGGCAATTTTTAAGTCCGCGATGTTGCGAAACTTGTCGCCCTCGGTCAGGTCATCGACCGCGATGATGTTGGTGATGCCGCGAGCATTCAAGCCCTTGATGATGTTGCTGCCAATGAATCCGGCTGCACCGGTGACGACGATTTTGGTCATGCGAATAATTCCTCAAAACTAACGGTGGCTGTGCCAAATTTACCAACGACCACGCCGCCGGCTTTGTTGGCCAAAGGCATGGCTTCGCGCAGGCTCAAGCCTGCTGCTACTAAGGTGGCCAAGGTGGCGATGACGGTGTCACCAGCGCCGGTGACGTCAAACACTTCACGTGCTTGGGCCGAGACATTCAATTCACCTTCGGCATCAAACAAGGTCATGCCTTCTTCGCTGCGGGTGAGCAGCAGGGCGTCGAGTTTGAGCGTTTGGCGCAGTGCGTGGGCCTTTTGCTTTAGCTCAGCTTCGGTGCTCCACTTGCCAATGACCTGTTCGAGTTCTGCGCGGTTGGGCGTGATGCAGGTAGCACCCGCGTAGCGCGAGTAGTCGCTGCCTTTGGGGTCAATCAACACGGCTTTGCCAGCTGCGCGTGCAGCGGCAATCATTTCAGCCACATGGGCCAAGCCACCTTTGCCGTAGTCTGAAAACAGCACCACGCTGTGTGCGGGCAGTAGCTTCATGAACTGGTCGGTTTGCGAGGCCAGCACTTCGTTTTGCGGCGTGTTTTCAAAGTCCACGCGCAGCAGTTGTTGTTGGCGGCCAATCACGCGTAGCTTGACGGTGGTTTTGAGTTGGCTGTCGCGACCCAAGTGCGGGGCGATGCCGGTTTTGGCGACCAAGTCTTCTAGCAAATGGCTGGCGTCGTCGTCGCCCACGACCGACAGCAATGATGCTTTAGCCCCTACGCTGACCACGTTGTAGGCCACGTTGGCACAACCGCCCAAACGGTTTTCTTCACGCGTGATGCGCACCACGGGCACGGGGGCTTCGGGGCTGATACGGTCGACAGCGCCATACCAATAGCGGTCTAGCATCACATCGCCCACGACCAAGACGTGGGCTTGGCTGAGTTGTTGTCGGGTCACGGTCATAGTTCCTCCACGCGTCGAGCGGGATAGCTGTCCCAGGCTTGGCAGCCCGGGCATTGCCAAAAGTGTTGGGTGGCTTCAAAGCCGCAAGCCGCGCAACGGTAGCGTTGCAGCGGTTTGGCTGCACGCTCTAAGGCGCGTTGGACTTGTGGGTGAAATTGTTCGTGTTCAAACTTTTCGTTGGCAATCCACTGTGTAGCGGCGACCAACGACGGTTCGCGCTCCAAATGCTTGGCGTACCAATCGGTGGTGCGGGTGTCGCCTTGTGCGCTGTGCAGCGCCACGATGGCGTTGAGCACATCAAGCGAGGTGGCTTTGGCGTAGCTGGCTTCGAGCAAGGCCAAAGCGTCTTGGGTGCGGTTCAGCGTAGGAGCCAAAGCCGCCAGCTTAGGCGCGACCAATGGCATGGCCGATGGCACATGTGAGACCAAACTTTCCAACGTGTTGTAGGCCTCTTGCGCGCGACCGTTTTGCTCGAATGTTTTTGCCAAGGCGATGCGCGCGCGTGCATTTTGTGGTGCGGCTTCGGTGGCTTGTTTTAGCAATGCCACGATTTGGTCGGTTTGTTGCGCGACATCCAAGCTTTCTGCCTCTTCGCACAAGTAATGCGCCAAGCGACCTTGGAAGCTGCCTTGTCCGCTGTCGCCCAATTTTTTGGCGATGACCGAGGCTTTGGCCCAATCGCGTGAGCGTTCGTAAATGCTGAGCAAGGCCAAGTGGGCCTGTGCTTGGTGGGCGGTGCCTTCGAGTTTGTTCAGGGCGTCTTCTGCGCGGTCAAGCAGGCCCGCTTTGAGGTAGTCCAAGGCGAGGGCGTGTTGGGCGCGGTCACGGTCGGCTTGGCTCAGATCGCCGCGTGAGAGCAAATGCTGGTGCACGCGCACCGCACGTTCGTACTCGCCACGACGGCGGAATAAGTTGCCCAAAGCAAAGTGAAGCTCGGACGTATCGGGGTCATGTTGCACGGCCTCGATGAACGCATCAATGGCTTGGTCTTGTTGCTCGTTGAGCAAGTAGTTCAAACCTTTGAAATAGGCTTTGGGTGTTTGGCGGTTTTCAAGGCGCAGCTGGCGCAAGTCCATGCGCGAGGCGAGCCAACCGAGCACAAAGGCAAGGGGCAGGCCCAGCAAAATCCAGCTGAGATCAAATTCCATGTGTGGGGTCCGCAGAAGAGGTGGCTGGAGGTGTGTGTTCTGTGCTCGCGGTGTGGGCCAACTTAGCCAAGCGACGGTGTTTCCACCAGCGCGGCACCATGCCAATCACGCCCACTGCAACGCCCATGACGAAGACGCTCAGCAACACCAGCACCAACGGCGCGCTCCACGTGGTGCCAAAAAAGAAATGGACCACGGCATCGTGTTGGTTGTTGAGCGCAAAAGCGAACAGGGTAAAAAAAATGGCTGCTTTCAGTATGAACTGAAGCAGCCACATGAGGTTTTTCAAGGCAGCTCCTCTGTGACGAAGAGATTTTAGCCTTGCAGCCCCTTGAAATAACGCGCTTACTTAACCTTTGGGTGCAGACCCCGTTAACAATTCTTGAGTGCGTGCATCCACCGCTTCGCGCAGGGCTTTGCCTGGTTTGAAATGGGGCACACGTTTTTCAGGAATCGCCACGCTTTCGCCGGAACGCGGGTTGCGTCCCATGCGAGGCGGGCGACGGTTGATCGAAAAACTGCCAAAGCCCCGCAACTCAATGCGGTGCCCGCGCACCAGCGCGTCGCTCATCGCGTCAAGAAGCGTCTTGACAGCGAACTCGGCGTCGCGGTGCGTGAGCTGCCCAAAGCGGGCAGCCAGTTCTTCGACCAGGTCTGAACGGGTCATCAGTTGTTGTCGAGCTTAGCGCGCAACAAAGCGCCCAAGCTGGTCGTGCCAGCGTTCTCGCTCTTGGACTGTTGAGACAACGAAGCCATGGCTTCTTGTTGGTCCACAGCGTCTTTGGCTTTGATGGACAACTGGATGTTGCGGGTCTTGCGATCCACGTTCACCACCACAGCAGTCACTTCGTCGCCAACTTTCAACACGTGGCTGGCGTCTTCCACGCGGTCACGTGAAATTTCGCTGACGCGCAAGTAGCCGACGATGTCTTCGCCGAGGTCGATTTCAGCGCCCTTGGCATCCACAGTCTTGACCTTGCCGGTGACGGTTTGGCCTTTGTCGTTGATCGACACGAAAGTGGTGAATGGGTCTGAGTCGAGTTGTTTGATACCCAAGCTGATGCGCTCGCGGTCCACGTCCACAGCCAAGACCAAAGCCTCAACTTCTTGACCCTTCTTGTATTCGCGCACGGCGTTTTCGCCGGTTTCGTTCCAAGACAAGTCAGACAAGTGCACCAAACCGTCGATGCCGGCAGCCAAGCCCACGAACACACCGAAGTCGGTGATCGATTTGATAGGGCCCTTCACGCGGTCGCCGCGCTTGGTGTTTTGAGCGAAGTCTTGCCAAGGGTTGGCTTTGCATTGCTTCATCCCGAGGCTGATGCGGCGCTTGTCTTCGTCGATCTCGAGGACCATGACTTCGACTTCGTCGCCCAATGACACGATCTTGGAAGGGGCCACGTTCTTATTGGTCCAGTCCATTTCAGACACGTGCACCAAACCTTCGATGCCTGGCTCGAGTTCCACAAATGCGCCGTAGTCGGCGATGTTGGTGATCTTGCCGAACATGCGGGTCGATTGTGGGTAGCGGCGGTTGACGCCCATCCAAGGATCGTCGCCCATTTGCTTGAGGCCCAAAGACACGCGGTTTTTCTCGGTGTCAAACTTGAGGATCTTGGCAGTGATTTCCTGACCAGCGGTGACCACCTCAGATGGGTGACGGACGCGGCGCCATGCCATGTCGGTGATGTGCAACAGGCCGTCGATACCGCCCAAGTCCACGAATGCACCGTATTCGGTGATGTTCTTGACCACACCGTGAACGATAGAGCCTTCTTTCAAAGTCTCCATCAACTTGGCGCGCTCTTCGCCCATCGAAGCTTCCACCACAGCACGGCGTGACAACACAACGTTGTTGCGCTTGCGGTCGAGCTTGATGACCTTGAATTCCATGGTCTTGTTCTCGTAAGGAGACAAGTCTTTGATCGGACGTGTGTCGATCAATGAACCAGGCAAGAAGGCGCGGATGCCGTTGACCAACACGGTCAAGCCACCCTTGACTTTGCCGCTGGTGGTGCCAGTGACAAATTCGCCAGATTCCAGAGCTTTTTCCAAGCTCATCCACGATGCCAAACGCTTGGCAGTGTCGCGGCTCAAAATGGTGTCGCCGTAGCCGTTTTCAACGCTACCGATCGCAACTGACACGAAGTCGCCAGCTTGGACTTCGAGCTCGCCCTTGTCATTCTTGAATTCTTCGATTGGCACGTAGGCTTCAGACTTGAGGCCAGCGTTCACCACCACGTGGTTGTGCTCGATGCGGATCACTTCAGCAGTGATCACTTCACCTGTGCGCATTTCGGAGCGCTTCAGGGATTCTTCAAATAGGGCGGCAAAAGATTCAGACATTTTTTTCCTTGTGTCTCATCACGGGAAAGAGGGCAGCGACATTGCTGCGCCACATGGGCCTGCGATAAGCGGTGGTTTTTGTGGCGTGAGCCACGGGTTAAGTTTTAGATCCGTTGGGCCAGTGCGCCAATGCAGCGCGAGAGGAGCCAAACGGGCCAGGTTGTGCAGCCCTGTTTTAGAAAGGCTGCTTTGCTTGCCACCACGTCAACACCTGGTCTACCGAAGCTTCGATAGAGAGCGAAGAGTTGTCGAGTTGGAAAGCATCTTGTGCCGCTTTCAAGGGCGCCACGCTGCGCGATGAATCGCGTGCGTCGCGGGCCTCTAGGTCGGCGCGAAGACTGTCGAGTGTAGTCGAAATACCCTTTGAAATCAATTGCTTATGACGGCGCTCGGCGCGTTGCGCGGCGCTGGCGGTCAAAAACACCTTCAAAGGCGCATGGGGGAAGATGACCGTGCCCATGTCGCGGCCATCGGCCAGCAGGCCGGGTAGGCGCTGAAAACTGTGCTGCAACGCCACCAAAGCAGTACGCACGGCTGGCAAAACGGAAACTTTAGAAGCATTCATACCCGCTTGTTCGGTGCGAATCGCATCGCTCACGTCATCGTTGCCTAGCCACACGGTCTCGCCTTCAAAGCGAACGGGCAGGTTGCGGGCGAGGTCGGCAATGCGGGCTTCGTCGTTGGTTTCTAGCGACAGGCCCGCTTGCAAAGCAGCATAGGCCGTCACGCGGTAAAGCGCGCCTGAGTCAAGGTAGTGGTAGCCCAAGGCTTGCGCCACGCGGCTGGCCAAAGTGCCTTTGCCTGAAGCGGTGGGGCCGTCGATGCAAATGACGGGAATGTCTTGCGTGTTGGCGTGCGACACCGAGAACAAGGCCTCGAAGTAGTCGGGGAAAGTTTTGGCCACGCACTTGGGGTCTTCGATGCGCACGGGCACTTGGGCGGCATTGAAGGCGGCGAGCGAGAAGCACATGGCCACGCGGTGGTCGTCGTAGGTGTGGATGCTGGCGGCTTTCCATTGGCCTTGGGCAGAGGCATTGGCGTGTTGGCCATTTATGCGCTGACCATTTGTGTGCTGGGCATTTGGCAGAGGATGAACCGTGATCCAGTCGGGGCCTTCTTCCACCGTCGCGCCGAGCTTGCGGCATTCGGTGGCCATGGCCACGATGCGGTCGGTTTCTTTCACCCGCCAGCTGGCGATGTTGCGCAGCGTGGTGGGGCCGTCGGCGTAGAGTGCCATTACGGCCAGCGTCATGGCGGCATCGGGGATGTGGTTGCAGTCGAGGGTGATGGCTTTGAGTGGCCAAGCGCCTCGGTTGATTTCAAGCCAGTTGGGGCCGCTGGTGATCTTTGCGCCCATTTGCGCTGCGGCGTCCATGAAGCGGATGTCACCTTGGATGGAGTCTGCGCCCACGCCTTGAATGCGAATGCCGTCACCTTCAGCGATAGCGCCGAGCGCGATGAAGTAGCTGGCCGAAGACGCATCAGCCTCGACGTGAATCGTGCCGGGCGACTGATAGCTGCACCCCTGCGGAATCGTGAAGCGCTGCCAGCCATCGCGCTTGACCGCAATGCCGTAACGCGCCAACAAGTTGAGCGTGATGTCGATGTAAGGCTTGCTGATGAGCTCACCCACCACGTCGATCACGATGTCTTGCGTCTTTGCTGCGAGTGGCAAAGCCATCAACAACGCCGTGAGGAATTGGCTGGACACATCGCCACGCACTTGAATGGGGGCATCAAGCTTGAGCGACGGTTGGCCAATGTGCAGCGGCGGGAAGCCGTCGTTGCCCAAGTAGTCAATCGAGCAGCCGAGCAAGCGCAGCGCATCGACCAGATCGCCAATCGGGCGCTCGTGCATGCGTGGCACGCCTTTGAGAGTGAAGTCGCCGCCCAGCACGGCGAGTGCCGCGGTGAGTGGACGCATGGCCGTGCCTGCGTTGCCCATGAAAAACTCAATCGCGTCGTGGTGCTTGAGCTGTCCGCCTAAGCCAGTGATAGTGACGGTCGTTCCCGCCACATCGACTCCGCAGCCGAGTTGGCTCAGTGCGGCCAGCATCACGCGGGTGTCATCGGAGTCCAGCAGGTCGTGCACGACGGTCGTGCCTTGGCACAGCGCCGAGAGCAGCAACACGCGGTTGGAAATGCTTTTAGAGCCGGGCAGGGTGACGGTGCCAGAAGCGCCTTGCAGCGCGGGGAGGTCGAGGAAGGCGGTGGAGAACATGTTTGTTAATGTGAAAGAACGCTCATGACTCAGATGCGGCGCATCTTCATGAACGTTGTGTTTCAGAAGTTGTGTTGCAAGCGTTGCCCGCTTGCAGTGTCCAGGCCGAGCGCACATCGCTGGCTTGTTGAATCAGGTGTTGCAGCGCTTGGGTATCGCCGAGTTTCAGAGCGTCTTCAAACTGGTCGAGTGCGGCGCGAAAGTGCCCCACTTGTTTAAGCACTTCTGCATGGTTGGCGTTCAAGATGTCGCGCCATACAGACGCATCGCTGGCAGCGATGCGAGAGAAGTCGCGAAAGCCTGGGCCCGCCATGTCTAAAAACGCCGCACCTTGTGGCTGCGCCATGAGCGCGTTGACGGCGGCAAATGCCAGCATGTGTGGCAAGTGGCTGACGGCTGCAAACGTGGCGTCATGCGCCTCGGGTGTCATGGTGCTGACGTGGCTGCCTATCGCTGTCCAAACGTCATGTGCAGCTTGCAAGCGGTGAATGCCAGTTTTGGGTAGGGGCGTGAGGATGCTGCGGCGTTCTTGGTAGAGCGTGCTTTCAGCGTGCTCGATGCCTGCCACTTCTTTGCCCGCAATCGGGTGGGCGGGCACAAAGCAGCTCAGGCGTTCGCCCAAGGTGGCTTGCGCAGCGGCAATTACATCGCACTTGGTGGAGCCGACGTCCATCAACAGGGCGTTGGGTTGCAACACATCGCGCATGGCGGAAAAGCTGCTGTGCATCGCACCCACGGGCACGGCCAGTAACACCAAATCAGCGCCTTGCACGGCTTCGGCCACGCTGTTGCAAGCTTGGTCGATGACCTTGAGTTCAACGGCGCGTTTGCGAGTTTTCTCAGAAGCACTGAAACCGATGATGGTTTGCACCAGGCCAGCCTCGCGCAAGGCGAGCGCGAACGAGCCGCCCATCAGGCCACAGCCGATGAGGGCAAGCCGTTGAAACTTCATTCAAGCATCACTCAGAAATGGGGTAAGAACCTAAGACCTTGTAGAACGCGCACAAGCCTTGCAGCTCTAGCAGCGCCGCTGCCACATGGGGCTGGCTGACGTGGCCTTGGATGTCGATGTAGAAGTAGTACTCCCACTGTCCTGATTTGGCAGGACGCGACTCAAAGCGCGTCATCGACACGCCGTTGTTTTTGAGTGGCACCAGTAAGTCATGCACAGCACCCGGACGGTTGGGCACCGACACCACCAAGCTGGTGCAGTCGTTGCCCGACGCAGGCGGCGTGGCCAAGGTTTGAGGCAGCGCGATGACGGCAAAGCGGGTGCGGTTGTAGGCCTCGTCTTGGATGGCGTGGTGCACGATGTGCAGGCCAAATTGGCTGGCGGCACGTTCGCTGGCCAAGGCAGCCCACTTGGGGTTGGTCGCAGCGAGGCGTGCGCCTTCGGCATTGCTGGACACCGCGCGACGCTCGGCCAAAGGCAGGTGCTGGCTGAGCCAGCCTTGGCATTGGGCCAAGGCTTGAGGGTGGGCCATGACCACTTCGATGTCGGCATCGGAGTTGATTTGGCGCATCAGGTTGTGGCGGACCAAGAGGCTGACTTCGCCCACCACATGCACGGGCGAGCGCAAGAACAAATCGAGCGAGCGGGCCACCACGCCTTCGGTGGAGTTTTCCATGCCCACCACGCCGTATTGGGCCGTACCCGCAGCGGTGGCGTGGAAGACTTCGTCGAAGTTGGCGCAGTAAATCAGGTTGGCGGCGCTGCCAAAAAATTCAATCGCGGCTTGTTCGCAAAACGTGCCTTGCGGGCCAAGCACCGCCACGCGTTGCGGTGCCTCAAGGGCCAAGCAAGCCGACATGATTTCGCGCCAGATGGAGGCGACGTGTTCGTTCTTCAGTGGGCCTGGGTTGGCTTGGGTAATTTTGTCGATCACTTGCGCTACGCGGTCGGGGCGGAAGAACGGCGAACCTTCGGCGCGTTTGATTTCGCCGACCTGCTCAGCTACTTTGGCGCGGTCGTTGACCAGTTGCAGCAGTTGTTTGTCGAGCGCATCGATTTGCACGCGCAAAGCGGCGAGGGCGTCAGACTGAATGGGTTGTTGGCTCATGGGTTTGTTGTTTCAAGCCTGTGTTTTTTCAAACGCTTGCATGTAGTTCACCAGCGCTTGCACGCCTTCAATCGGCATGGCGTTGTAGATGCTGGCACGCATGCCGCCGACCGACTTGTGGCCTTTGAGTTGCAACAAACCTGCGGCTTTGGCGCCTGCCAAGAACGCGTCGTTGCGTGACTCGTCGGCCAAGAAGAACGGCACGTTCATGCGCGAGCGGCAGTCGTGCGCGACCTTGTTGCTGTAGAAGCTGGAGCTGTCCAAAAAGTCATAGAGCAGTTTGGCTTTGGCGATGTTGCGTTGCTCCATCGCAGCGACACCACCTTGACGTTTCAACCATTGGAAGGTCAGGCCTGCCATGTAGATGCTGTACGTGGGCGGCGTGTTGTACATCGAACCGTTGTCGGCCACGGTTTTGTAATTGAACGCGCTGGGGCAGGCCTTGAGCGCGTGGCCCAGCAAGTCTTCGCGCACGATGACCAGCGTCACACCCGCAGGGCCGATGTTCTTTTGTGCGCCACCAAAAGCCACGCCTACTCGTGCCCAATCCACGCTGCGCGAGAGCACGTGCGATGAAAAGTCAATCACCAGCGGCGCGTCAGAGCCCAAGGCTTTGAGGTCGGGCAGGGTGTGAAATTCCACGCCGTGGATGGTTTCGTTGGTGCAGATGTGCACGTATTGCGCACCTTGGCTGAGTTGCCACTGCGCGGGGGTGGGCAGGGTGGTGAAGTTGCTATCAGCGCCTGTGGCTGCCAAATGCGGTGTGCAGTATTTGCTGGCTTCTTTGTATGACTTCTCGCTCCAGCTGCCGGTGACCACCACGTCGACGGTTTCGCCACGTGAAAGGTTCAAAGGCACGATGGCGTTTTCGGCTAAACCGCCACCTTGCATGAACAAGATCTTGAAATGGGCGGGCACGGCCAACAGCTCGCGCACATCGGCCTCGGCCTGTTCGTAGATGCTGATGAACTCTTTGCCGCGATGGCTCATTTCCATCACGCCCATACCGCTGCCGTGCCAGTTGGTCATCTCGGCGGCGGCTTGTTGTAACACTTCCAGCGGCATGGCCGCTGGACCTGCAGAAAAGTTAAAGGGGCGGTTCATGCGCGGATCAACCTTCGCTTGATACGTCTGTATCACCTTCAGCGCCGTCAACTTCCGTCTCGTTGTCGCTGATGGCCGCGTCGTTTTCGACAATGCGTTGCAAGCCACTGAGCTTGGCACCTTCGTCCAAACCAATCAAGGTCACGCCTTGTGTGGCACGGCCCATTTCGCGGATTTCAGCCACTCGGGTACGCACCAACACGCCTGTGTCTGTGATGAGCATGATTTCGTCGTCCGCTTGCACCAAGGTGGCTGCCACGACTTTGCCGTTGCGCTCAGATTGCTGGATGGCAATCATGCCTTTGGTGCCACGGCCGTGGCGTGTGTATTCGCTGATGTTGGTGCGCTTGCCGTAACCGTTTTCGGTGGCGGTCAACACGCTTGCGCGAGCTGCGGTTTCGTCGGCTGCGGCTGCTGGGTCTTCTTGTTCAGACACCAACATGGCGATGACGCTTTGACCGTCTTCGATCATCATGCCGCGCACACCACGGGCGCTGCGCCCCAAGGGGCGTACGTCGTTTTCATCAAAGCGCACGGCTTTGCCGCCGTCGCTGAACAACATCACGTCGTGCTTGCCGTCGGTCAGGGCTGCGCCAATCAGGAAGTCGCCGTCGTCCAAGTTGACGGCGATGATGCCGCCTTTGCGTGGGTTGTTGAACTCGTCGAGCGAGGTCTTTTTGACGGTGCCCATGGACGTGGCCATGAACACAAATTGGTCTTCAGGGAAGGTGCGTGCCTCGCCGGTGAGGGCCAAGACCACGTTGATTTTTTCGCCTTCTTGCAGCGGGAACATGTTGACGATGGGGCGGCCGCGTGAACCGCGTGAGCCCGCAGGCACTTCCCACACCTTGAGCCAATACAAACGGCCACGGTTGGAGAAGCACAGCAAATAGTCGTGCGTGTTGGCGATGAACAGCTGATCAATCCAATCGTCTTCTTTGGTCGCTGTGGCTTGCTTGCCGCGACCGCCGCGTTTTTGTGCGCGGTATTCAGACAGGGGCTGACTCTTGATGTAGCCGCTGTGGCTGAGCGTGACCACCATGTCGGTGGGGGTGATCAGGTCTTCGGTGCCTAGGTCTTGGGCGTTGTGCTCAATCACGCTGCGGCGAGCGCCGAGCTTGCTTTGGCCGAATTCGTTTTTCACCACGGTCAGCTCGTCACCAATGATGGTGGACACGCGCTCTGGCTTAGCCAAGATGTCGAGCAAGTCGTCGATCTCGGCCATGACGTCTTTGTATTCGTTGACGATCTTGTCTTGCTCAAGACCCGTCAAACGTTGCAGACGCATTTGCAGAATTTCTTGGGCTTGTGTGTCGCTCAGGCGGTACAAGCCATCGTTGCCCATGCCGAACTCTTTTTCCAAGCCATCGGGACGGTAGTCGTCGGCGTTGATCACGCCGCCGTCAGCTCGGCTGCGGGTGAGCATTTCGCGCACCAGTTGGCTGTCCCATGACTTGGTCATCAACTCGGCCTTGGCCACAGGAGGCGTGGGCGCGTTGCGAATGATGCGAATGAACTCGTCGATGTTGGCCAAAGCTACGGCCAAACCTTCCAGCACGTGTCCGCGTTCGCGGGCTTTGCGCAGGGTGAAGATGGTGCGGCGTGTGACCACTTCGCGACGGTGCCCCAAGAACACGGCAATCAAGTCGCGCAAATTGCACAGCTTGGGTTGGCCGTCAATCAAGGCCACCATGTTGATGCCGAAGGTGTCTTGCAGCTGGGTTTGTTTGTAGAGGTTGTTCAGCACCACCTCAGGCACAGCACCGCGCTTGAGTTCAATCACCAAGCGCATGCCCGACTTGTCGGACTCGTCTTGGATGTGACTGATGTCTTCAATCTTCTTCTCGTGAACCAACTCGGCCATGCGTTCTTGCAAGGTCTTTTTGTTCACTTGGTAAGGCAACTCGTCCACGATGATCGATTGGCGTTGGCCTTTGTCGATGTCTTCAAAGTGGCACTTGGCGCGCATCACCACGCGGCCACGGCCGGTGCGGTAGCCGTCTTTGACGCCGCTCATGCCATAAATAATGCCGGCGGTCGGGAAGTCGGGCGCGGGGATGATCTCCATCAGCTCGTCGATGGTGGCCTCTGGGTGGCGCAACATGTGCAAGCAGGCATCCACCACTTCGTTCAAGTTGTGGGGCGGGATGTTGGTGGCCATGCCCACGGCAATGCCGGAGGAGCCGTTGACCAGCAAGTTGGGAATGCGGCTGGGCAGAACCAGCGGTTCTTTTTCAGAGCCGTCGTAGTTAGGGCCGAAATCGACGGTTTCTTTGTCGATGTCGCTCAACATTTCGTGAGCGATTTTGGACAAACGGATTTCCGTGTAACGCATGGCCGCAGCGTTGTCGCCGTCCACCGAGCCGAAGTTACCTTGGCCGTCCACCAACATGTGGCGCAGCGAAAAGTCTTGGGCCATACGCACGATGGTGTCGTACACCGCGCTGTCGCCGTGCGGGTGGTATTTACCAATCACGTCACCCACGATACGGGCAGACTTCTTATAAGGACGGTTCCAGTCGTTGTTGAGCTCATGCATCGCGAACAAGACGCGGCGATGCACGGGCTTTAAACCGTCACGCGCATCGGGGAGGGCGCGGCCCACAATCACGCTCATGGCGTAATCTAGGTAGCTGCGACGCATCTCCTCTTCTAGGCTGATGGGCAAGGTTTCTTTGGCGAACTGGGTCATGAAAGAGGCCGTAAAGCAGGAAACCGAGCATTTTAGGCTGTTATGTAGGCCACTTGGATGTGGTAGCAATGCAACAGCTTGTCAGCTTAATTGGTTCAGCCTCGTTATCAGTAGAAGTTACTCGTTTTGGTTATGGCACAATTATTCGAAGCGTCATAGGTAGAAAAACCATGCATGCCTGAATTCGCAGAGTGGTCTGCGGCTTATAAATCCCTCAGAGGTGAATCATGAAAAACTTGAAGAACTTGGCAGCTTTCGTTGCTACCGCTGCTTTGGCAACTGCTGCTATGGCTCAAAACGTTGACAACTGGCGCAACGCTTCTGGCGACGTGTGGAAAAACTCCACAGGTTTGTGCTGGCGCGATGCCAACTGGACACCTGCAACGGCTGCTGCTGGTTGCGATGGCGCTGTTGCTGCTCCCGCTGCTGCTCCTGCCGCTCCTGTGGCGCAAAAGCCTGCTGCTGCTAAGGTGACTTACGCTGCTGACGCATTCTTCGATTTCGACAAATCTGTGTTGAAGCCAGCTGGTAAAGCTAAGTTGGACGATTTGGTGTCCAAAGTTAAGGGCATCAATTTGGAAGTCATCATCGCTGTGGGTCACACTGACTCTATCGGTACAGACGCATACAACCAAAAATTGTCTGTGCGTCGTGCAGAGTCTGTGAAGGCTTACTTGGTGTCTAAAGGTATCGAAAAGAACCGCATCTACACCGAAGGCAAAGGCGAGAAGCAACCTGTTGCTGACAACAAGACCAAAGAAGGTCGCGCTAAGAACCGTCGCGTTGAGATCGAAGTTGTTGGCACACGTGCTAACTGATCTTCTCTGATCTAAACGCAAACCCCGCTTCGGCGGGGTTTCTTTTTGCTTGAACGACAATACAAGCTATGCAAAACACTGTTACTCACACCAATGTCGACCCGGCCGAACTGGCCAAGTTCTCGGACCTTGCTCACCGCTGGTGGGATCCAGAGAGCGAATTTCGTCCTCTCCACCAAATTAATCCCCTGCGTCTGGAGTGGATCAACAACATCGCTCCTCTGAAGGGGAAAAAAGTATTGGATGTGGGCTGCGGTGGGGGCATCTTGACTGATGCGATGGCTCGTTTGGGCGCGCAAGCTTTGGGTATTGATTTGGCGAGCAAATCGCTCAAAGTGGCGCAGCTACACGCTTTAGAAGCGCAAACACCTAACGTGCAATACCGCGAAGTGGCGGTGGAGGCTTTGGCTGCTGATCAGCCGGATAGCTTTGATGTGGTGACCTGCATGGAAATGCTAGAGCACGTGCCAGATCCATCGTCTATCGTGCGTGCGTGCGCACAGCTGGTCAAACCTGGTGGCTATGTGTTCTTCTCCACGTTGAATCGAAATGCCAAATCTTTCTTGTTTGCCATCGTTGGCGCCGAGTATGTGCTCAATATGTTGCCGCGAGGGACACACGAGTACGCCAAGTTCATTCGCCCCAGCGAGTTGGCACGCGATTGCCGTGAGTCCGGCTTGGAGTGGCAACACACCCGAGGCATGGAATACAACCCGCTCACGCGTCGTTATTGGTTGAGCAACGACACCAGTGTCAACTACATGGTTGCCACGCAAAGGCCGCTGTGATGTTGAAAAATATTCGTGCGGTGTTGTTTGATTTAGATGGCACCTTGATTGACAGCGCACCCGACCTTGGCGCTGCCGCCGACAAAATGCGCACTGATCGTGGCATGCCTTCATTGCCATACGAGCTGTATCGCCCGTTGGCAGGTGCAGGAGCGCGTGGCATGCTGAAAGTGGCGTTTGACATGACGCCCGAGCACCAAGATTTCATGGTCATGCGCGAAGAGTTCTTTGCTAATTACGAAGCTGCAATGACCGTACACACCTATGTGTTTGATGGCGTGGAAGATTTGATTGAACACATCCAGTTGCGTCAAATGCCTTGGGGCGTGGTGACCAATAAAATGGCGCGTTTCACCGATCCGCTGACACAAGTCATCCCTTTGTTTGCCAGTGCACGCGCCATTGTGAGTGGCGATACCACGCCACATTCCAAACCCCATCCCGAACCATTGTTTGAAGCGGCACGCCGTTTGGCGCTTCCGCCTGAGGTGTGTTTGTACGTGGGCGATGACGAACGTGATATTGTGGCCGGACGTGCTGCAGGTATGTCTACCGTGGCTGCGACCTATGGTTATTTAGGCGAAAAGACCGATATCAGCACTTGGGGTGCAGATTTGCACATAGATTCTCCAAATAAGCTCTTGCAATTGCTGGCAGAGACCTAAAATACGAGACTTGGGGCTGCACTGGTTTCGACATGGGTTCGGACGCGTGGCAGGGCATGTCGAGGTTCTGATCCTCGTAAATCTTCGGAAAAAAAACTAACTGCAAACGACGAACGTTTCGCACTCGCCGCTTAATCCGGTGAGCCTTGCAACAGTTGGCCGATAGGCTGGGTTAGGGGGTCGCAAGACTTCCTAGCTGCAAGGGAAAACATATGGGCTGGCACCGCCTCGGGTACCTTGAGGTGGTGTGAGAAAAAAGGGTGCTGGCTGGGTGCGTAGCGTGTCGCTGCGCGACGCACACGGCGAGACTCAAATCAGACGACTACACATGTAGAACTGTACGAAAAAGGCTTGTGGACGCGGGTTCAAATCCCGCCAGCTCCACCAATACCCAAACCCCAACTCGTCTGAGTTGGGGTTTTTTTTCGTCCATTGGCGCGTTTGCCCCGTGTTGTTGCGGGTTCCTGCGGAAAGCTGTGGACCTCGCCCACTGCACCTCCTGGCCCGTTCCGCGCCAGGTTCTCTCTCTACCGGCCATTTCTCTCTGCGCTTCCTGCCCACGGGAACGGCCCGAAGTCCAAAGACCCTCGGTTCGTGGTCAACAAGATCAACAACTTACAAGTGGACTCCAGTGCAGGCAGTTCCATCATTTTCTCAATACGAGTTGAGATGAATTTTCAACTCACGTGATCAATCGAGCGTCAGGTTCTGTGTCTTGACCACTTGCTTGTACAGGGCGAATTCGATTTTGATCTGCTCTGCAAATTGCTCAGGGGTGTTGCCCAGAATCACAGAGCCCGTACCTTCGATGCTCTTTTGCACGGCAGGATTTGCCAGTACCTTTTTGACAGCTGCATTGATCTTGTCAACGACCTCTTTGGGTGTTCCTTTAGGGGCAACAATGCCGTAGTAGGCCATGCGATTGACTGACTCCAGCCCAACCTCCTTGAAGGTAGGAACATCAGGAAGCACCGCTAAGCGCTTGGGAGCAGCCACAACAATGGGGACCAATTTGCCGGCTTTGATAAAGGGAAGCGAAGAAGGCAAGTTGTCTAGGTTCATGCTGACTTGACCCGCCACAACGTCATTCAATGCAGGGCCAGCGCCACGGTAAGGGATGTGGGCAATCTGAACACCCGTCGTTGCTTTGTACATCTCCATGAGCATGTGGGTAATGCTTCCTGTGCCAGTCGATGCGTAAGAGTATTTGTCTGGATTGTTCTTGACTTCCAGAACGAAGCTTTTGTAGTCGTGGCCTGGAAATTTAGGGTTGACCGCGATGATGTTAGGTGTCGCCGCAATATTGATGATGGGCGTGAAGTCTGTCTCGGGGTTGTAGGGGAACTTGGGGGTAATTGCCGGATTGGTGGCTGTGGTGGACACGGTGGCCATGATCAAGGTGTAGCCATCGGGTTTGGCGCGCACCCCCTCTTGTGAACCAATCGTGCCGCCAGCACCCGCTTTGTTGTCCACGACGATCGGCTGTCCCAACTCTCGGCCCAGTGGTTCGGCAACCACTCGCGCAATGATGTCGGTGGTGCCGCCCGCTGCAAACGGCACGATGAGACGGATGGGTTTGTTGGGGTAAACGTTTTGAGCTAGGGCCGCACTCACAGCGGTGAGTGCCAAGCTGCAAAGAGCAATGCGTGCGCAATGACGCAAGAGTTGGGTGGGCATGAAAGTCTCCTTTGTGTTGATGAAAATGTGTCGTCAGTGTTGGCAACTCAGATGTTGCGGCGAACCAGATGCTGTGGGCCCAGCTCGGTGCAGGCGGTAACCCCCAGCATGGCCATGTTGCGATCAACTTCGTCGCGCAGCAGCTCGATGGCATGTGCGACGCCAGCCTCGCTGGCCACAGCGGCGGCATAGTTGAAAGGTCGACCAACCAGCACCATGCGTGCACCCAGCGCCAAGGCTTTGAGCACGTCCGAGCCACGTCGGAAACCACTGTCAATCAGCACCGGGTAGTCCGGGCCGACAGCAGCGACTACGGCTTCAAGTACGCGCATGGGCGAGGTGGCACCATCCAGCTGTCGCCCCCCGTGGTTGGAAAGCACAATGCCATCAGCGCCCAGGCGTTGCGCGTGCACAGCATCCTCAACATTGAGCAGCCCTTTGAGGACCAACTTTCCTTTCCACCGCTGGCGGATCAACTCGATGTTTCGCCAGCTCAAATGATCACGCGCGGAAAAGTCACGCAGGACACTTTGCGACATGATGGGTACGCCCCTCGTCGCGAATGAGTTTTCAAAGTGCGGCATACCGTGACGAAGCAAGGTGCGCAAGAAAGTGCCAGCCACCCATCGGGGTCGCACAAGGCCATCCCAGGCTAGGCGCAGACTGGGGCGCATGGGTGTGGAAAAACCTGTTCGGATGTTGTTCTCGCGGTTGGCTGAGATCGGCAGATCTACCGTCACAACCAAGGTGCCAAAGCCTGCCTTTTCTACCCTGTCAATCAAGGCGTCGATGCGCTCCTGATCGCCTGGTAAATACGCCTGAAACCAGGTCGCAGGGGACTCTTGAGCCACTTCCTCCATCGGAATCAATGAAGTGCCACTCAGGATCGAAACAATGCCTGCCTGCTGTGCTGCCCGCGCTAGGACCAAATCCCCGCGATAGGTCGACAGCGCATTGATGCCCATGGGGGCAATGCCAAACGGACTGCTGTAACGCTGGCCAAAAAGTTCCACTGACTGTGTACGTTTGGAGACGTCATGCAGCACACGCGTGACGAAGCCGTATTCAGCGAATACCTCTCGGTTATCCCTGAGTGAAGCACCGTCTTCCGCTGCACCTGCGATGTAGCCAAAGATCGGTCGCGGAAGCCGCCGACGCGCAGCCTCTTCAAAATCATGAAGCGACAGCATGTTGCGCAAGGCGGCGGGAAGTGTCACTGGGGAGGGTTCTGCGTAGTTGGCCATGGCATGAATGGGTTGAGTCAAACGATTGCTTGCGACTGTAGGTTTCATGAATGCTGAATAAAAGCGATATATTTAGAATATTCATGTTCGCTTTTTAGAAACATACTCACAATGCCCATGCCATCCATCAAACAGTTGGAAGCCTTTTGGTGGGCCGCCACATGCGCTAATTTCGCAACCGCCGCCGAACGCGTGCACCTGTCGGTGTCGTCCCTGTCCAAGCGCATTTCAGAACTAGAGGCCTCGTTGGGCCATCAGTTGTTTGATCGCAGCGGTCATCGGGCTGTCCTCACTGAGGAGGGGCAGCGCTTGCTGCCTTCAGCACTCGGCGTCCTCAATGCCATGGCTGCACTGAGCCAGACACTGGATGCGAACGTGGCCTTGACGGGGCGATGTCGCTTTGGCGTGGGCGACCTCTCTGCGTTGACTTGGTTGCCACACTTCGTGGCGACTGCACGTCGGGCGCATCCCCAACTCGAGATGGAGCCTTACGTCGATGTTGGCGGTGTGTTGGAGCGCCGCCTAGCCGACGGGGAACTCGACTTTGCGGTGATCGCAGGGCGAAGTTCGCGGTCGGAACTGCTGTCGCAGCCTGTGGGGTCTGCGCACTTCAGCTGGGCCACAGCGCCTAGTTTGTTAGGCTCAGATGAGCAGGAAGCCGCAGAACTCTTGCAGCATTTCCCCTTGGTGACGCTGCCACAAAGTGCAGGTACGACACGCTTGCTGGATGAATGGTTGCTGGCAAACCAGGCGTCCGTTCACGAGCGAATTTTTTGCAACAGTTGGGGCGCCGTGGCCGGTATGTTGCGGCTTGGGGTGGGCGTAGGTTTTTTGCCCACCCATTGGGTGAAGGCATTGAACCTTCGCTTCGTGACCTCGAAAACACCACTGATACCGCTGCATTACACATTTCAGTGGCGGCGTGGCGATGCACGGTCACTGATCGCAACCCTTCACCCCTTAGTTCAAGATTGCGTAGATTTCCAGCATTACCCATTCAATTCATGACGTGGAATAGTGAGGGCGGGCAAGCGTTCGCCTTGGGGCGGAAGTACCAGTACACAGTCGTCAAGAGCGTTGATGAAAGAGGCATGGGGCGCTCATGCAATAGGGGCTTGCCGATGCGTTGGTTTCAGTTCAATGCCTTCAACCGCCGTGCAGCTTTTGAAATTTCATGTACCAAGGTTTGCATTTGTAGCGCGACAGTCGTTGTTTCTCGAATCGCAAAAACACTTTGCCCTGCTGCTTCATAGACCAAACGTGGGTCATCGTGTTCATGGATGGATGCGAAAACGTCACCGGTCAACGCTTGTTGCATGGGCATTGTCAGAGGCTCGGGTGCTCCTGGTTCGGTCCAAGCGTCAATCCAATCGCTGCGCACGACGCGGCACGGTTTGCCGCTGTGGGCACGGCTGATGACGGTGTCTTCGCTTCCTGCTGCTATCAGTCTGGCCATCAGAGCAGGGGGCGTGTGATTCTCACGCGCAGCCATCCACAGCGTACCCAGCCAGCCGCCTTGCGCCCCCATGCCGATGGCACCTACGATTTGCGCGCCGTTGCCAATGCCACCGGCTGCCAGCACAGGAACATCACCAGCCACTGCCACGATCTGTGGCACCAGTGAGAACGTACCTACGCTGCCCGTATGTCCGCCAGCGTCGTACCCTTGAGCCACCAAGACATCAACACCCATCGCCAACGCTTTTTGCGCATGGCGTACCGAGCCCACCAGAGAAAAAGTGGTTTTGCCTCGCGCACGAGCGCGCTCAATCAAATCCGCTCGCAGCCCAATGGCGGTCGCCACCCCCGTGGCGTTGGAATTGAGCACCTGTTCTATTTGCAATTCGAACAAGTCTTCGGATCGCACTTGGGTGGTGAAGAAGCTCGGTTTTTGTGGCGGCAACACGTTGAACCGATCTCGTAACGTCTGAACGAAATCCACATGCGCGCTAGGCAGCGCTGCGCGGAGGTCATCGATATTTTCTGTCTGAGGTACGGCGGCGGGCAGCATCAGATCCACCCCATACGGGCGGCCTTGCATGCGGCTGTCCACCTCATGCAGGATGTGCGGTATCTCGTGCGGCATCTCGCGCGCCAGACCCAGCACTGGGTAGCCGCCCGCGCGGGCAATCTCAACCACCACATCCACCGAATGGGAAAAACCAAAGATGGGGTGCGCGATGCCCAATCGCTCGCAGATAGGCGTGCGTAGTGTCAAAGTCATGTTTGTTTATTGAGGCGTGATGCCTGCTTGTTGAATCACACGAGCCCACTTGGTGCGCTCCGCTGCGACGAAGGCGTCAAACTGAGCCGGTGTTTGTGGAGCAATGTCCATACCCAAGCCTGTAAATTTGGCTTTCACCTCGGGGGACTTCAGGATCTCGGCAATGTCCGATGACAGCTTGTTGATGATGGCATCGGGCGTTTTGGCGGGAGCAACAAAGCCAAACCAAGTAGCCACTTCGTAGTCTGGCAGATTGGCTGATTCAGCCACGGTGGGCAGGTCTGGCAACGCAGAGGAGCGGCGTGCCGTGGTGACCGCCAGTGGGCGCAGTTTGCCGGTTTTGATGTGTTGTGCCGCAATGGCTGCGGTCAAGGGCATCATGGTGACACGCCCACCAAGCAGGTCATTCATGGCATCGGGTTGCCCTTTGTAGGGCACATGGGTCAGTTTCAAATTCGCCATTTGTGCGAACAATTCACCAGCCAGGTGGTTGGACGTGCCTGCGCCGGCCGTTGCATAAGTCAGTTCGCCTGGTTTGGCCTTGGCAAGCGCCACGAGCTCGGGCATGGTTTTCACGGGGACATCTGGGTGCACCACGAACACGTTGGAGATGCTGCCAAAGCCCATCACCCCGCGGAAATCGGTGACCGGGTTCCAAGTCACGCCTTTGATCAGGCTGGGTACCACGGCGTGTCCGGGGCTCACGCACAGCAGGGTATAGCCGTCTGCTGGCGACTTGGCCACCAAGTCGGTGCCGATGGAGCCGCCCGCGCCGACCTTGTTTTCTACAACAAAGGGCTGGTTGTATTTAGCGGCCAGACGTTCGCTGACAAGGCGTGCAATCGAGTCCACCACGCCCCCAGCCGTGAAGGGCACGACCACCTTGACTGCACGGTTGGGGTAGTGATCGGATTGGGCCAGCACAGCGGCGGGGATAAAGGTGCTGGCCAGCAACGCCCAATGGGTAAAAGTGCGACGGTGTATCAGGGTCATGGTTTGTCTCCGGCTGGGAATGTATGAACTTTTGGGGTGAAAAAACGCGGAACAGGCGCAGGTCGACCGTCTACCCAGGCTGATTGGTGCAGCGGGTGGGCAAGGGTTTGTGCAAGGCTTAAAACGGGCGTGACGCAAGCGTCGAGCGTCTCAAAGCGCTGGGCCCAATGGGCCTGGCTGTGAGCGATGAAGCTGCGCTGCAGGCAACCGGTCAGCTCGGGCCAGCGGCTGGCATCGTTGCGTGGTGGAACTGTGGCGGGGTCAAGCCCCAGGCCAGACAGGAGTTGCAGGTAAAAGCGTTCTTCAATGGCGCCCACCGCCATGTGGCGGCCATCGGCGGTCATGTAGCAGCGGTACCAGGGAACGCCGCCGTCGATCACGTTCGAGGCGGGCGCGTCGTTCCACGCCCCTGCACCCAACCTTGCAAACACAGCGCTCATCAGGTGCATGCTGCCAGCGGTCATAGCCGTGTCCACAACACAACCCGCCTTGTTCTCTGCTCGGGCGTGCAACGCGGCACCGATACCAGCCGCCGCATACAGTGCGCCTGCGGCTAAATCGCCGATCAAGTTAAGCGGCAATGGGTCTGTTCCGCAAGCATGCAAGGCACCCGCCATGGCGATGTAGTTGATGTCATGCCCCGCCCGCTGTGCCCAGGGACCGTGACGCTCCCATCCCACGATACGTGCGTAGATCAAACCAGGTGCACGTGCGTGGCAGTCTGTGGGGCCAAGGCCTAGGCGTTCCATCACACCCGGGCGAAAGCCTTCCAGCAGCACATCGGCGGCGGCGATCGCATCTAGGGCTGCGTCTCGGTCAGATGGGTTTTTCAGATCAAGTGCCAGCGTGTCGCGTTGCCAGTTGCCGATATCCGCCTCGGCCACAACGGGTACGCCCAACTGAGGTGCGTTTGGGTTTTGAATGCGCAGCACCTGCGCGCCTTGTTGCGCCAGCCACCAAGCGCAAAACGGCACACCGCCCACAGTAGAAAACTCCACCACACGAAGGTTGGCGTAGGGTTTCATGCGCTTTGACCTTCAGTCTTGACGCTGCGCCTGCAACTGCGCCACTGTGCGTTTGGCGATATTGATCAGGTGTATTTGGCTGGTGCCTTCATAGAGGCGAAACAGCCGCACGTCGCGGTAAAAACGCTCGGCCACGTTGTCAGCAATGTAGCCGCCGCCGCCGAATATTTGCACGGCGTTATCGGCCACGCGACCGCACATCTCAGAAGCAAACAGCTTGCACATGGATGCTTCCATGGTCACGTCCTGACCCTCGTCGCGTTTGCGCGCGGTCTCTAGAACCAGGGCGCGTGCTGCATGCACGTCGGTGTTGCTTTGAGCAATCATTTGTTGCACCAACTGGAAGTCTGAAACCGGTTTGCCAAATTGTTGTCGTGCGGTCGCGCGGCGCACCATTTCCTCCACCAATCGAATGGCCGGGCCCACGCACAGTCCAGCCAAATTGATGCGCTGCTTGTTCAGCGCGCGCATGGCGGTGCGAAAGCCTTGGCCCAGGTTATCTTCGCCACCCACGATGGCGCTGGTCGGCACGCGGCAATCTTCCAGCACCACTTCGCCGACGGGCGAGCCGTGTTGACCCAACTTGCGGTATGCCGCAGGCGTGGACAGACCGGGTGTGCCGCGCTCCACCAAAAAGGCCGTGATGCCCGCCGCCCCCTTGCCTTGCGGGTCGGTGCGCGCAAAAACGGTGAACAATCCGGCGATGGGTGCGTTGGTGATGTAGCACTTGCGTCCGGTGATGCGCCAGTCGTCGCCGTCACGTACGGCCACGGTCTGGAGTGCCGTGGCGTCAGAGCCCGCTTCGGGCTCGGTCAAGGCAAAGCAGCCCGTCAGCTCACCGCTGGCCAGCAAAGGCAGCCATTTCGCACACTGTTCTGGCGTGCCATCCACCACCAACGATTCAGAGGCAATGCCTGTGTTGCCACCAAAGCGGGCCCGAAAAGTGGTCGCCCCTTGTGACACCTCCATGTTGACACGCGCCAGTTCCTCCGTGGTCAGACCCGCACCGCCATAAGCCTCGGGGATGCTGTGACCAAACAGGCCCAGTTCACGCATGCGCTTGACCAGCGCTTCTGGTATTTCATCGCTTTGATCGATGGCTTCTTCCAGCGGTATGCATTCTTCGCGGATAAAGCGGCGCACTTGCGCAATCAACTGTTCAAACTGAGCGGGATTTCGAATCATGGTGTGGGCGAGGTCTCTGAAAAATAAAAAGTTCACTGGATGCCGCAGGCCACTTCGATTTGCCGGATGGCATCCATCAGGCGTGGTGCGACGTCGCGTGCGAGGGTGTCGTTTCTGTTGCGATAGGCTGACAGCGTGCAATTCAGCGCCATGGGCTCTTCGCGCGGGGGCACGCGAATGGGTGCGCCCACGGCATGCACTTCTTTGCGCCATTCACCGTGAGAGTGGCAGTAGCCGCGTGCGGTGAAGTTTTTTTTGTCAGCATCCAGAATGGGCTTGTCCAGCGCGAAGCGATGGGCGTCTTCTAGTTTCAGGTGATTCAAGATCGCGTTGCGTTCGGCCGTCGGTGCCGACAACACCAGTGCACGACCTATGGATGTTGACAGCAGCGGCCTGGTGCTGCCGATGTCTGGCTGGTAGATGTTGCCTGGATCAACTCGGCAGGTGTCAACGTACACGACGTTGGTGCGGTCCCGCATGCCGAGGTTGACGGTGCAGCCGGTCTCGCGAGCCACTTGTTCCATGAAGGGTCTGGCAATCTGACGCAACCTCATGTTGGCCAACAGCGGGTAACCCAGCGACAGCACACCCGAGCCCAGACGGTACTTTTGCAGACCTTCTACGCGGCTGAGGTAGCCCAACAGCGTGAGCGTGTAGGTCAGGCGCGAAACGGTGGGTTTGGGAAGACCCGTGCGGTCCGAAATTTCTCGGTTACCTAGCACCGGGTCTATGGCCGTGAAAGCGCGCAGCACCGCCATGCCACGCGCCAAGTTCATGGAGAACTGGCGGTCAGCTGTGAGGTCATGTGGGTTGACCAGTCCGGGCAATGCGATGGCTTGCATAGGGCGTTGGGTCGTCGATGTGATGGCTGTGTTGCTTTTTTTCATGATCTGTTGGCCCGCGTTGCGTGTCAATGCTTTCGGGGAGGGTGTTTCGCTGTTCGAAATGCCGATTGTCTTGTGCGGCGTACTCTGGCAAAACCTTGGCATGACAAAACCTATTTCAAAAAATGCGCAGCCTGGCGCGTCAAAAGGCGCGCTGTCGGGCGTGCGAATTCTGGACATGGCCACGGTATTAGCCGCACCCTTTGGCGCCACCTTGTGTGCCGACTTGGGGGCCGATGTCGTCAAGCTGGAGTTGCCCGATGGCAGCGATCCTCTGCGGGGCCTACAGCCGGTCAAGGACGGCGTGGGACTGTGGTTCAAAGTGGCCAACCGCGGAAAGCGAGGCCTTTCTTTGGATGTTCGCAAGCCGCGCGGGCGAGAACTGCTGTTGAACATGTTGGCGGACTTTGACGTGCTGGTGGAAAACTTCAGAACGGGCACGATGGATCGCTGGGGGCTGGACACGCAAACCTTGCTAGCAGCCAACCCGCGTTTGGTCATCCTCAGGTTGACAGGCTTTGGTCAGACAGGTCCGTACAGTACCCGCCCAGGCTTTGCGCGAATTTTTGAAGCCATGAGCGGCTTTACCAACCTGACCGGTGAAGACGGTGGTACGCCTTTGCACATGAATTTCCCGATGGGCGATGCCGTTTCGGGGGTGTTTGCTGCGTTTTCTATTGCAGCCGAAATCGCGCGGTTACGCGGCGACCCGCAAGCACAAGGCTGCGAGGTGGACCTTTCAGCAACCGAGGCCTTGTTTCGTTTGATGGATCCGCTGGCTGTTGAGCACGAACAACTGGGCGTGGTGCGTCGGCCCGCAGGCAATTGCGCAAGTTACACCGCACCATCCAATATGTACATGAGCCGTGAGCGGGTATTTTTCTCGTTGGTGGCGTCGTCCAATCCGATCTTTACCCGCTTGGCCCATGCAGTGGGACATCCCGAGTGGGCGAGCGATCCGCGCTTTGCCACCAACCCCGCTCGCGTGGCCAACCTGACGGAGTTGGATGCTCTGCTGACTGCTTGGTTTGTGGTTCGACCTTGGCGTGAGATTGAGACCACACTGGAGGCCGAAGGCATCCCCTTCAGCAAGGTGTATTCCATTGAAGACATTGAGCGTGATCCGCAATTCATCGCACGCCATGCCATTGTGCGGCTACCTGATGCGCTTTACGGAAGTCTGCCCGCACCCTGCATCGTGCCACGGGTGCCTGGTCGAGACATGACGGTTCCTCGCACGGGCCCAGAGACCGGAGAGCACAACGCCGAGTTGCTGGCCGCCTATGGTGTGGACGCCGCAGCATTGGCAGTTTTGCGCGCCGAAGGCGTGGTTTGAGTGGGGGGGGGCCAGTTGTGTGACAGCTGGCCCCAAGTTCTAAGCGCTAGCCCCCTACGTTGCCATGGGTTTCGCGCGAAGTTCAGAACGCGACGGCATGTTTACCCTTGAGCTGTAGCATTTGTCGCGCTTCGTCGGGCGTAGCCACCTCAAGGTTCAGTGACTTCAGCACGCCGACGATGCGGCTCACCTGTTCGGCATTGCTGCGCGACAGACGACCTGGACCTTCCCAGAGCGAGTCCTCCAGCCCCACGCGCACGTTGCCGCCCATGGATGCAGCCATGGAAGCGATGGGTATCTGACTGCGACCAGCGCCGAGCACCGACCAGTAATAGTCCTTGCCAAACAAGCGTTCCGCAGTGCGACGCATGTGCATCACGTCTTCCGGGTGCGTGCCGATGCCACCCAGCAGACCGAACACGGACTGGATAAAAAACGGCGCCTTCAGGATCCCGCGGTCGATGAAATGCGCTGCCGTGTAGAGATGGCTGGTGTCGTAGCATTCGATCTCGAAACGGGTGCCGTTGTCGGCACAGGACTCAAGGATGTAGCGGATTTCCTTGAACGTGTTGCGGAATACGCGATCTTCCGAGCCTTCGAGATAAGGTTTTTCCCAGTCATACTTGAACTCTTTGTGCCGTGCCAGCATGGGATACAAACCGAAGTTCATGGACCCCATGTTCAGGGACGCTACCTCGGGTTTCAGTTGGAGAGCAGGCTGTAGCCGCTCCTCGACCAGCATGTGGGGTGCGCCCCCCGTGGTCAGATTGATGACCACGTTCGAGCGTTCGCTGATCTGCGGCAGGAAAGCGCGAAACAGATCTGGGTCCTGCGATGGCTGTCCGTTCTCCGGCTTGCGTGCGTGCAGGTGAACGATGGCTGCTCCAGCCTCCGCCGCTGCCAGCGCCTCGCGGGCGATCTCATCAGCAGTGATGGGGAGGTGAGGAGACATCGTGGGCGTGTGGATGCCGCCAGTGATGGCGCAGGTGACGATGACTTTGCTTTGAGGTGCGGCCATGAGAACTCTTCCTAAAAAACGAGTGAAACATGGAACTAGGTTAAGGGGGAGCGCCAACAGGGTCAAATAGCATCGAAGCATGGGAGCCATGCCGACGCGATGCTGGCCGCGCACCGCGCAAGTCAAACCTTAGGCGTTGTCCGGCGCTGACAAAAATCCGCGCCAGCGTCCCAGCGCCGCTTGCTCTTCGGCTTGGTGCAACAGTAGATCAATCAGGCGCTGCGCAGCCACGCTGAGCGCGCGGTCCTTGGAATGCACCAGAGTCCAGAAAATTTTTAATGTCTCAATAGGCGCTGCCACCAGACGTCCGGCATCTACGTCCTCGGCGATTGCGCTGTAAGGCAGCACGGTGAACCCGACCCCGGCGGCAGTCATCGCGGTTTGGGTGCGTACCGAGTTCGTCTCCATGACGCAGTCACAAACGCAGCCCACGCCGCGCAGCGCCTCCTCAAGCACCATGCGCATGGAGTTCGAGCGTTGGGTCAAGACCAAGGGGTGGGTGGCCACGTCCTGCAGCAAGACGCTATCGGACGGTACCAGCTGACCAGGAGCACCCGCAAGAAACAGGCGCTCGCCAAACAGGGCGCGTTGCTGCAGGCCCTGCATGGACTCTGTCGATAACACGATGCCCATGTCCAGCCGCCCCTGTAGCAACAGTTCGTAGCTCGTCGAGCTGGTGCCCTCCACCACGCTGAGCTCCACCGCAGGGTAAAGCGCGCGAAACGTCAGGAGCAGCGGCACGGTGATCAGGTGAAACAGAGAGGGCGGTACACCAAACTGTAGGCGACCCTGAACATGGCTTGAGATCGCGCCGATCTCGTCCCGGACCGAGGCGAAATGCTCCAGCAGTTGGCCTGCGCGCTGGACCAGTGCTTCGCCGGCGTCGGTCAGCTTCACGCCCAAGTCGGAACGAACGAACAACTGCACGCCCAAGTCCGTCTCCAACTGCTGGATCTGCCGAGACAGTGCGGGCTGTGCGATGTACAGGACAGCTGCCGCTTTGGTAAAGCTTCCGAATTCTGCGATACGCAGGAAATATTTAAGTTGCCGTGGTGTCATCAAGAGATCTCTCTGCCGATCGTCGGCTCTGTGCCTCAACCGGATTTCTCCATTCAATGTAGCTGAAAACAATGCAGGGTCGCGGTTTTCAGCATGTCTGGAATCGATGCTCATTTGATATTGGACAGAATAAGTCCGTAAACATAATCTGCGGCCTCCACACCGGGCCGTTGGCATGACGGACCGGACTTATCGCCTTCAGGAGAGTTTATGAATTCCGCTGTCAAGCCCCCTCACTTTGTTGTTCCGTCCAACCAGCCCCCGCGCAACTTGACGCGTACAGACCTCGATGCCATGGCAGCCAAGGTCTCTAATTGGGGGCGTTGGGGGGCAGATGACGAAATCGGCACGCTCAACTACGTCACCCCCGAGGCGATTCGCGCTGCGGCAGCCTTGATCAAGAAGGGGCGAACCATCTCGTTGGGTCTGGACTTTCAGTTCAATGGGCCGCAATCGGGCTGGGGTGGGCGATTCAATCCCATCCACACCATGCTAGCCACTGGCACCGATGCGGTCGCTGGTACCCAAGACCACCTGGGTCTACGCTACGCCGACGACATGATCACCATGCCGCTACAGTGCGGCACGCAGTGGGATGCACTGGGCCACATCTTCTACGGTGACAAGATGTGGAATGGCTACGACGCGCGTCTGGTCGATTCCACCGGTGCCAAAAAGAACGGCATCGAGCAGACCAAGAGCAAGATGGTGGGTCGAGGCGTGCTGCTGGACGTGGCCCGCTTCAAGGGGGGGCATTCGCTTGCCCCAGGTTACGGCATCAGCAGCGAGGACCTCGACGCTTGCGCTCGTTCCCAGGGCGTGGAAATTCAACGCGGCGACTTCGTCATCGTGCGCACCGGTCACATGGAGCATTGTCAGGACCAAGGCTCATGGGGTACCTATGCGGGCGGCGACGCACCAGGCCTGCGCTTTGAGACTTGCGAATGGATTCATCGCAAGGAGATTGCTGCCATTTGCTCGGACACCTGGGGCTGCGAGGTACGCCCTAACGAAAGCAACACCATCGGTCAACCTTGGCACTGGGTCGTGATCCCGATGATTGGCATCACCATGGGCGAAATCTTCGAGTTGCGCGAATTGGCTGACGACTGTTTAGCCGACGGCGTCTATGAGTTCTTCTTCTGCGCGCCATCTTTGCCAATCACGGGGGGTGTTGGCTCACCGATAAATCCCATCGTCATCAAATAAATAGGTATAAAAATGACTAATCTTCAGAGTAAATCCACTGATCGTTCCATGTGGCAGAGCGTTCGACTATGGCTGGGCGCCAGCGTGCTGACGCTATTCGCTGGCCTTGTCGGAGCGCAGGAAGCGGCGAGCTACCCTAGCAAACCGATCCGCATCATCGTGCCCTTTGCGGCAGGCATATCGCCCGACGTGGTGGCCCGCATCCTCGCGGACAAACTCAGCCAGTCATGGCACCAACCAGTGCTCGTGGACAACCGGCCCGGCGCTTCCGGCATCATTGGCGCGGAGGCCGCAGCGAAGAGTCCCGGCGACGGCTACACCCTGCTCATGTCGGTGACGGCAATCATGTCGATGAATCCGCACCTCTATCCCAAGTTGAACTACGAGCCGGAGAGGGATTTCAAGCCGGTCACGCATGTGCTCAACGTGCCGTTCGTGGTCATCGGTACACCTGCTGGTCCCAACGGGTCCATGGCACAACTGCTTGAAACTGCAAGAAAGCAACCTGGCAAGATCGACTATGCCTCGCTGGGCGCAGGTTCCCATTCGCATGTTGCTATGGAGTGGCTTTTGAACCTGGCTGGGGCCAAGATGAATCATGTGCCCTATAAAGCGAGTCCGACCTCGGACATCATCGGCGGACTGGTGTCCGTCTACCTAGACCCCATCGTGACCGCTATGCCACTGGTCAAGGCAGATAGGGTCAAAGGTCTGGCCATCACTTCACTCAAGCGTTCCCCCGTGCTACCGGGCGTGCCAGCGATCTCGGAAACCATCCCAGGATTTGAGTCTTACGCGTACCAAGGTATTTTCGTTCCGGCAGCAACACCGGATGCGATCGTGACTAAACTGAACAAGGAACTTGTGCGCATCATCCGTATGCCGGATGTGCAGAAGAAGCTTCAAGACTTCGGCTACACGCCGATCGGGAGCAGTGTCGCCGAGTTCGAAGAGTTGGTACGCAAGGACTATGCACAGTACGGCAAAGTGATCCGCGAGAACAACATCCGACTGGATTAAGCCGTGCCTGCTGGACAGCCCTCACTCAATAATCCGTTAACGGCCCTTCGCGTAGACATGGATTCCGTTCTGCAAGGGCTGCACGGCGTGCAACGTCTCGGCCAATCACGGTCTTGTGGATTTCGCTGGCACCTTCTCCGATCTGGTTGAGCTTGGCATCCCGAAAAAAACGCTCCAAGGGAAAGTCTTGCAGGTAGCCTCGCCCGCCTGTGAGTTGGAGCGCATCGGTCACCACCTTCATGCAAAGGTCAGTGGCATGCAGCTTGGCCATGGAGGCAAAGGTGGCTGTATCAGCCTCGCCATGGTCATATTTTTGGGCGGTGGTGTAGAGCAGAGCACGCGATGCTTCGATCTGTGTGACCATGTCGGCCAGCATCCATTGCACGCCCTGTTGCGTACTCAGCGGCTTGCCAAAGGTGTTGCGCTCGCAAGCGTAGGCAGCTGCAATTTCAACGGCGCCAATGGCACGCCCCAGCGCCATGGCCGCGTGACCGATGCGCGCACGAAGCAACGCGTCCTGAGCCAAAGAAAAGCCGTCGCCTTCTTCGCCCAGACGGTGAGTGACGGGTATACGAACATCGCTGAATGTCAAGGATGAAATCGGAACGCCAAACCAACCAAGCTTGCCCACCTCTGCGCTGATGTGTACGCCTGGTGCATCTCTTGGCACCAACAACCCGATGAATTTCTCCCCTTGGTCAAGCCGTGCAATGACCATGAGCCAGTCCGCCGTCGTCGCCCGCGTGATGAACTTTTTGCTCCCGCTCAGCACGTAGTGGTCCCCCTCTCGCCGTGCCACGCTGGACAGACCGCGGACGTCTGATCCCGCACCGGATTCCGTCAAGGCAAAGGCCGTTTGGATCTCGCCCGTACAAAGCCGTGGCAGCAACGCCGCGCGCAACGTGGGGGAGGCCCCCGCCACGACGGCGCGTGCAGACAGGTCGGTGCCCGTGATCATGGACGCCGATGTGCTGCACACCCGACCGAGTTCTTCGATGATGCGGATGCGCAGCACTTGCCGAGCATCGGTGCCACCGTATTCACGCGGGAAGGCCGTAGCGACGACCCCTTCGCGACAGAGCGTTCGAAAGGTATCCCACGCAAAGACGTCGTGCTTTGCCACGGCGGCAGCTTGTGGGCCTAAAACGTTGCGACACAGTGCGCGCACCTTGTTCACCATGGCTTGCTCATCATCGTTCAATGCGAGCAGCAGGTGGTCTGAGAAAAGTTGTTGGGTCATGACCGCCATCATGGCAGCGCTCGGCATAAAGTCGAGTACGTATTTCAACAGGCGAAACAATCGCTTGCTAGGTCAGTGATTGCGTAGTGTTGTGGCGCTCACAGCCATACACACGATGCCCGCCATCAGCACTTTCACGGTTTTACCCAGACATTCACCATCGTCACGCACATTGATCAAAGGCTTACTTGAATTCATGCTGACTGGTCAGAGCCAAGAGTCCTTCTTCTCGCCTGATCGTCTTAGCCTTTTCTAAGGCTGCAAGTGTTCGATACAAAGCCTCATGCGTGACGCCAAGCTCGCCGGCCAATGATTTGAGTCCCGTGTTAACTGAGTATTCGCCATTCTTTCCTTCTGTGTTGATGAGGTGAAGAACGCGATCTTTGACGGATTTCATGCTGAGTCGTTCGCAGTGAAGTCGTAGTCGTTTGACTTCTGCGTTGAGCATGCTGATCCACCGGCTCGCAAAGTCTGGATCACAGTCTAGTGCCGCAGCTAGCTCATTTATTGGTACTTTGATGACGTTGGTATCCGTGATGGCCAATCCGTCGCAGTGGTATTTCGCAGTCTTCAGACTTGCCTCGCTGACAAAGCCAAGCCGCGTTCTTTGCAGAACAACAGGTTCGCCTTGCAGCCCTGTGCGTTCAAGCGTGACCTCGCCTGCGATGACATAGAACATCCATTCAGGCTTCTTTCCCGTGAGGAACAAACGCTCGTTTTTCTTGTAGTAAGCCCCGGTGCAAAGCTCATGGATTTGTGGGGGCAACAGGGTCTTTAAAGACGGCGGTAGAACTACGCTTTTCATATGACTACGATCATACGTACAAAAGCCAAGGGCGCACATACTTCATCCATGCCGCAAGTGAATTTATCCAAGCGGTGCCAACAAGAAAGGGCATGGAAATGACAACAGCAATGCAAATTGAGATTGAAAACCTCAAGTGTGGTGGATGTGAAAAGTCCATCCTCAAAGGGCTAGCCGCCATGGGAGACATCGCCGATGTGGTGGTGGATCGCGAACTCAAACGGGTGAGCTTCACAGGAGACCCGTCTGTCCGAGACGCCGTTGCCGACAAACTGCGGTCAATGGGGTATCCCGAAAAAGACGCACTGAGCGGACTTGATGCTGGTTTGGCAAACGCTAAATCATTCGTCAGTTGCGCCATGGGGCGTATGTCTTGATTCACGTTTTTAATTCACATCTGGAGTTTTCTATGAAAAAGTTTCTCACTTCCGCCTTTGCTATCACCTTGATCGGCGCTTCTATGGCTAGCTTTGCGCAAGACCATGCTTCCCATGGTTCTCACGGCCCGCGTGGCGGCATAGATTCATCTGACATGCAAACGATGAAACAAGAGATGCAGAAAAAGATGAGTGCGGCCAAAACCGACGAAGAGCGTCAGGCGCTGATGGCCGAGCAACAAAAATTGATGCAAGGCAAGCAGGGGCAAATGATGTCCATGCATTCAGAAGGCCGCGGTATGGGGGGTATGTCCGGCCATATGACTGAGCATCAACAAATGATGCAAAAGCAGATGGGGTCGATGAATGGACAGATGCTCATGGGCACCATGTCTCACTAAAACTGAGCTTGCCTCCGGCGTTTGAAACCGTCGGAGGGCTTTCTCGCAACACACAAATCCTGCTACGATTAAAACCGTGAAAACCCTCAGATTTTTATTGATGTGCCTGCTTGCTCTTGCCATTCCATTGCAAGGGATGGCGGCGGTCACTCAAATGTTCTGTCATGGGAGTGGCTCGGTTTCTGCGGTCGTTCAAAAGACGGTCAATCATTCGCACCATCATCAAGCAGCGGATCACCATCACGACCAAACTCAAGCTTCGGATCATCAAGTCTCCAAAGCAGAGCTTGCTAAAAGCGTGAATCACAAATGCAGCACTTGCGCTCAATGCTGCTTCGGTACGGCCATGTTGCCAGCGCCTATCAACCTAGTTTTTAATCAAGAAGCTAGCACCTTTGTCGCGACCAGCACCGTGCTCTTGGGGGCGTTTTCTCCCCTCAATTTAGAGCGACCTCCGCGTTCCTTCCTCGCCTGAGCAATTGAGCAACCCAACGGTTGCGTGAATTGCAGTTCGTCCTTGTGATGGTTAGCCATCGCGAGACGTTTGATCCATGGTCAACGAGGAATCTATGCATCTCAAATCTCCAAAGTCATATTCACTGGCTGCGGCTGTATGGCTTGCCTGCCTTCATGTGAGCAGTGCTTGGGCGCAGTCTGAAATCAAACCCGACGTCTCGCCAGCCGAGAAGCCGGTCGAATTGGTTTATCAGTCTTCATTTCAAAATTACCAGCGCTACAGCGCTTCTGCCATTCAACCTTGGAAACAGTCCAATGACACCGTGAAAGACATTGGTGGGTGGCGCTCGTACGCAAAAGAAATCACGCAAGAGCCCAGCGCTCAGCCGTCTACCTCCGGTCATTCGCATGGAGGTCGTCCATGAATTGCAGATTCACACAGATGAAATCCATCATCCTGGTTGCAACGGCCCTTGGGCTGTCAGGCTGTGCCAGCTACATCCTGAGTCAAGGCGTAGACCGGGTGAATCGGGATGCTCAAAGCTTTACACAGAGCGAGCTCAATCTTGCAAAAAGCAAGGAAGAGCGTGACAAGCGCCTTGCTGCAACGACGCAACTGTTAGCCAAACCCGTGGGGCAAAAAGAAGCTGTCCAGTTGTTGCTTGCAAACAGTCCTGCGTTCCAAGCCTTGCTGGCGCAAAACTGGGCCGAGGCGGCCAGTGCCGCTCAGTCAGGTCGAATTGCCAATCCCACGTTCGCATTTGAAAGTGTGGTGACGGGCAGTGAGACCGAGTTGAACCGTTTCTTCTCGTTTGGTTTGTTGGACCTGATCACCTTGCCGCAACGCTCGGCAATGGCTAACTACCGCGTTGAGCAGGCTCAGATCCGAATGACGGCTGAGGTGGTGGATCAAGTCACGCGTGTGCGCCAAGCATGGGTACGTGCCGTGGCCGCAGAGCAGTCCTACAAATACGCGGGTCAAGTGTTTGCCAGTGCAGAGGCGAGTGCTGAGCTGGCTAGGCGGATGGAGTCGGTGGGTAACTTCAACAAACTGACCCGGGCACGGCATCAGGCGTTTTACGCAGACGCGGCCACCCAATTGGCAACCGCCAAACAAACTGCGATGTCACGTCAAGAGGAGTTGGTGCGACTGCTGGGCTTGGATGAAGCGCAAGCCAAACAACTCGTTCTTCCCGAGCGGTTGCCCAATCTTCCAAAGCAACCGATGTCTCCAGCGGACGTCGCTCAACAAGTGAGCCAAGAGCGTTTGGATATTCAGCAAGCGAAAGCCGCGCTCAATGCAGCGGCCAAAGCGCAAGGTTTGAATCAGGTGACGAGCTTGACGGATATCGAACTGTCGGTGAGACGTGGCAGCGTCTCGGACAGCAGCACCTCTTCTTACAGCTCAAGGCGTGGTTATGAGGTGGGCGTGAAATTGCCCATTTTTGATTGGGGCGATCTACAGCGCGATGCCATGAACGCACAGACCTTGGCGGCAGCCCATCAACTGGAAGCCACGATTCGCGCGGCAGGTTCTTCCTTGCGTGAGAACTATGCCGCCTACCGAACTGCCTATGACATCTCTAGGCACTACCAAGATGAGGTCATCCCACTTCGCAAGGTGATTTCGGAAGAGAACGTGCTTCGCTACAACGGCATGATCATTGGCGTTTTTGAGTTGCTGGCTGATTCGCGCGACCAGATTGGCGCAGTGATCTCTGCGATCGCCGCAGAGCAACAGTTCTGGTTAGCGGATGCCGCCTTGCAAGCAACCCTCATTGGGCGCCCAACTTCCATTGGTGTGGCTGCAATCAGCAGCACCACAAGCAATACGGCTGCTGGCCATTGATCGGGGATACACATGACTTCAAGACGAGATTTTTTTAAGGCAGCAGGTATTGCGGGAGGTGCTGTCTCGGCAGCCACGGTGGGGCGATTTGCTTTGGCGGGATTGCCTGAGCCGGTGATTCAGTCCAAGCCCGACACCATGCCGCCTTGGGTCCCCAACACAGGACGCCCTTACAACCCTGTGGTCACACTCAACGGCTGGACGCTGCCCTGGCGTATGAACCAAGGTGTGAAAGAGTTCCATTTGGTGGCCGAACCTGTGGTGCGCGAGATGGCGCCCGGCTTCAAAGCGCATCTGTGGGGCTACAACGGTCAAAGCCCCGGCCCGACCATCGAAGTGGTCGAGGGCGATCGTGTGCGTATTTTTGTAACGAACAAACTGCCAGAACACACCAGCGTGCATTGGCATGGTCAGCGCGTACCCAACGGCATGGATGGTGTGTCGGGCTTGACGCAAAAGCCGATCAAACCAGGACAAACGTTTGTCTACGAATTCGTCGCCCGGCGACCAGGCAGTTTCATGTACCACCCCCATGCCGATGAGATGACGCAAATGGCCATGGGCATGATGGGCTTGTGGATCACGCACCCCAAAGAAAAGCACCCACTCATCGACGAGGTGAACCGTGACTTCTGTTTCTTGTTGAATGCCTTTGACATTGACCCGGGCAGTTACACGCCCAAGACGATGACGATGTTGGACTTCAATTTGTGGAGTTGGAACAGCCGCATCTTCCCCGGCATCGACTCGCTCAACGTCAGGCTCAACGACAAGGTGCGCATTCGGGTGGGCAATTTGACGATGACCAATCACCCCATCCATTTGCATGGCCATGAGTTCACAGTCACAGGCACAGATGGTGGCCCCATTCCACAAACTGCACGTTGGCCAGAGGTCACGACCGATGTGGCGGTGGGGCAAATGCGGCAGATCGAGTTTGTGGCTGACGAAGAAGGCGATTGGTCATTCCATTGCCACAAGAGCCATCACACCATGAACGCCATGGGGCACAACGTGCCCACCCTGATTGGTGTGGACCATCGCGACATTGGCAAAAAGATCAACAGCCTGATTCCCGATTACATGGTGATGGGCGAGCGTGGCATGGCGGATATGTCCGAGATGGAGATGCCGATTCCTGACAACACGGCACCCATGATGACGGGCGAGGGGCCGTTTGGTTCAGTCGAAATGGGCGGCATGTTCAGTGTGCTTAAAGTGCGCAAAGACCAAAAACCAGGCGACTACAAAAACCCAGGTTGGTACAAACATCCAGCCGGAACTGTGGCGCAGCCCTACAACGGTGTTGTGGCAAAACCAGCGCGCAGCAGCTCGGCAGGGGGGGCATCCATGCCGAGGGTTCAAAAGCCCGCCCAAGATTTTGAAGTGCAGATTCGTAAACCTATTGCTCACGGCGAGCATTAATTTTTAAAGGAATTCAACATGAAAAAGATGACTAAAACCTTTGCCTTGATGGCCATCACAGCGGCAATTTCAACGATGAGTTTTGCCCACGACATGAAAGATGGCGCAGGGATGAATCCCATGGAGATGAGTGAGTCCATGCGCATTGAGATGTGCCAGAAAATGCACGAAGGGATGACCGCGGATCAGTGTCGTGAGATGCAGAAAAAAATGATGGCGATGCACAGCCACAGTGAGCATCAGCACGACGAAGGCGTGAACAAAGCGGGGAAGCCTGGCGTCGCTGCGAATGTCGTTCGCACGATTCACATCATGATGTCTGATAAAAACCGCTTCACGCCAAATTCAGTGAAAGTGAAGCAAGGCGAGACCCTTCGCTTTGTGGTGAAAAACGCAGGTAAGAAGAAGCACGAAATGGTGATTGGGTCCGTGGAGGACATCAAAGCGCACAACGAATTGATGGCGCGATTTCCCGGCATGGAGCATGACGAACCCAACATGGTTGACCTTGAATCAGGACAAAAGGGGGAAATCATTTGGCAATTCACGGAGGTCGGTCAATTTCAATTTGCCTGTTTGGTCACGGGGCATTTTGAAGCGGGCATGAAGGGGGTCATCACCGTCGTGAAATCTTCTTCCAAGGTGAAAGCCAAGGCGCAGACGCCTGTCGACGATCACTCGACCCATCAACATTAATCAACAGACAGAGTTTCGATATGACATACATCAAACAGATCTTGGTCGCGATTGCGGCCGTGGGTGGCTTGTTGTTTTCGGTGGCGAGCGTTGCTCAGACCACTTCACAAACCGACGCAGCAAAAACAGAGGCGACGTATACAGAAGGGGAGGTGAAGCGGGTCGATATGTCTTTAGGAAAGATCACCATCAAGCACGGCTTCATTCAAAATCTTGAGATGCCCCCCATGACGATGGTCTTCACGGTCAAGGAAAAATCTATGCTCAAAGAGGTTTCTCCGGGAGATCAAATTCGCTTCATGGTCATCAGTGATCACGGGAAAATGGTCATCACTGAACTGCTCAAGTAATTTAGTAGCCACGCTGCTTGGCAAATGACGGGGCAGGCTAAATTTGAGACCAAGGCAGTTTGGGCGCCTGCATGCGCGGCCCCTCGGCTTCACCTTTGACCTTGGGGAAACGATCTGTTCCCGATTCCCAATCGCTTTGCGCTTGGGCGACGTAGGCACGGTTGAGCCCGACAAAGTTCCACCACATGGTGATCGGCGGCTCAAAAGGCGCTCCGCCAATCAGCAGCAATCGGGTGTTGGCGGCAACACGCAGATTCAGTGATGACGCCCCAGGCGCAAGGTACGCAAACTCGTCAGTCTGAAAAAATTCATCATCAATTTGAATCTGACCCTCCAGTGGCAGCAAACCATATTCAAACTGTGGGTTCAACGGCAAGGACAGTTGGCGTGCAGATGTGCTGAGCACATCCAGTCCTACCAAGGGCGTGTGTATTTGCGTGGGGGCTTTTTGGCCCGCGAATTCACCCGCTAGCAGGGTGAAGGTGCAGTCTTCCAAAGACCATTGCGGCAATTCGGGATGGTGCTGAAAAGCGGGCGCGCAGTCTTCCATGTGGGGCGGTAAGGCAATCCACAGCTGGGCTGCATGCAGGCGAGGGGTGAGCCCATCTTCCGTGTGCACAATGCCGCGCCCGGCGGTCATGAGGTTGACTTGCCCTGGGCGTATCACTTGTTCGCTGCCGATGCTGTCGCGGTGCAGCACCTCCCCGTCGATCAACCATGTGAACGTTTGTAGCCCCGTGTGAGGATGGGCACGCACATGCATCTCATGGCCCTGTTCGAATTCGACCGGGCCCGCGTGGTCAAGAAAACACCACGCACCCACCATGCGTCGTTGTCGCGTGGGCAGGACGCGCCTGACCAGCATGCCATCTCCCAGATCGGCGTTGCGAGCTTCAATGCGTTCAGGTGTTGGCATGGTCTTCTTTCTGATTATTCGGAGAGGTCGGTCTGGATGCGCACTTCGCCCACCAACAGTTTGTGCATGGGGCAGACATTGGCCGTCCTCAGCAACTGCACACGTTGATCCTCGGTGAGCGGACCTTCTAGGTGGATTTGGCGAACGATGTCGCTGCCGTTGTCAGGCTTGCCGCGAGGGTTGAGTTGCACCTGAACCTGAATGCCCGTCAATGGCCACTGCTTGCGTGCAGCCACCATCTTGAGCGTGATGGCGGTGCAGGCACCCAGGCCAGACAAGATCAACCGATCGGGGGTGGTGGCGGTGTTGCCGCCACCGACCTCTGGGGGTTCGTCGGCATGCCATGTGTGGCCCAGATCATCTTCAAACACCACTTGATAGGGCGTGTCCTGCAAGGTGGTCGTCACGGTGGATGTGGTGGTCATGGTGTGCTCCTTCAATGGTCGCTAAAAAACGAAACGGTGCTTCACGGCGGTCGTCATCAAGCAAGCCATCTGAGGCAACTTTACTGGATGTTGCTGCTGAGGGAACGAGAGCACTGGGGTTTGAAATTGGATCAAAAGTCAGAAGATCCGTTCAAGACCTTCTGACAAAACAAAGCGCGCTTAGTTCGCAATTTCCCCAAAATGCCCACCGTTGAAATCAGCAATGGCTTGGTCGATCTCGTCCCAGTTGTTCATGACGAATGGGCCATGACCGACCACGGGTTCGTTGATCGGCTCGCCGCTGAGCAGCAGCACCGAGGCATCGGTGGAAGCCTCGACCAACACATCTGAGCCCTTGGCGTCCAGTACCACCAATTGGCCTTCGTGTGCCGCGTGCTGGCCATTGATGCGCACGTTGCCGTGCAGCACCACCAGCGCGGTGTTCCAGCCTTCGGCGGCGGCCAGTTCAACCGTGCGGCCAGCGTTTAACTTCACGTCCCACACCTGCATGGGTGAAAAGGTATGCGCTGGGCCTTGGGCGTCGCCGTATTGACCGGCAATCACGCGAATCTGGCCGCTTTCATCGGCAAGGGGCACTTGCGGAATGTTGGCATTCACGATGGCTTGATAACCCGGGGCGGTCATCTTGTCTTTGGCAGGCAGGTTGACCCACAGTTGCACCATCTCCAGCGTGCCACCCGAACGGGAAAACGCTTCGGAATGGAACTCTTCATGCAAGATGCCCGAGCCAGCGGTCATCCACTGCACGTCGCCTGGGCCAATCGTTCCGCCTTGGCCGGTCGAGTCGCGGTGAGAGACCTCGCCCTTGTAGACGATGGTCACCGTTTCAAACCCACGGTGGGGATGTTGTCCCACCCCGCGTGGCTTGCTGCTGGGCTCAAATTCGGCAGGGCCCGCGTAGTCGAGCAACAAAAAGGGGCTCAGTTGCTTGGCGTGTGTGGCATACGAAAACAGAGAGCGAACGGGAAACCCATCGCCCACCCAATGGCCGCGAGGGTTGCTTTGAATGCCGAGTACTTTTTTCATGGTGATCTCCAAACGGTTGTGTATTGCTGATGGAGTAATCATATGGTCGGGACGATGATGCCGGTAGATGGCGATTTATAGCTTCATCGTCCTAAAAATAGAACTATGATTTGGACATGCAAGACCTCAACGATTTGTATTACTTCGTCCAAGTGGTCGATCACGGGGGCTTTGCACCTGCGGGGCGCGTGACAAATATCCCCAAGTCCAAGCTGAGTCGACGCATCGCCTTGCTGGAAGAGCGGCTGGGTGTGCGTTTGATCCAGCGATCGACCCGCCATTTCTCAATCACCGAAATTGGTCAGTCTTACTACCAGCATTGCAAGGCCATGTTGGTGGAGGCCGAGGCCGCACAAGACACCGTGGACGCGGTGCGTGCCGAGCCGCGCGGGTGGGTCAAACTGTCTTGCCCCATCGCCTTGTTGCACACCCATGTGGGTGACATGCTGGCCCGATTCATGATGAAGTGCCCCCACGTCACCATCGCGTTGGAAGCCACCAACCGGCGTGTTGACGTGGTGAGCGAGGGCATGGATTTGGCGATTCGCGTCAGGCCACCCCCGTTGCAAGACAGTGACTTGGTTTTAAAGGTATTGGCCAACCGTGGGCAATGCCTTGTGGCGAGCCCTGCCTTGGTGGCCGCATTGCCCAGCGTTGTTTCCCCTGTCGACCTGGCTGCTTGGCCTTCGTTGGGACTGGGCTCGGGGCGTGGTGACTATGCGTGGGATCTGCAAGGGCCAGACGGCATGCAGTCCACCATCGTTCATGCCCCGCGCTTCATCACCACCGACATGAGCGCCTTGCGCACAGCGGCGGTGGCGGGCGTGGGCGTGGCGCAGTTGCCGATGTTGATGGTGAAAGATCACCTTGATCGGGGCGAGTTGGTGCGCTTGCTTCCCCGTTGGGCGCCCAAGCCGGAAATCATTCACGCGGTCTATCCGTCGCGGCGAGGGCAGCTGCCTTCGGTGCGTGCGTTGCTAGAGCACTTGTCTGAAGAATTCAAGGTTCTCGTCGAGGATTAGCCGTCTCTTTGTACGTCAGGACTTTTGGCGAGAGACCCCAAAGTTTTCAACGCAGCCTCCACGCGCCCATCAATCGGGTGCCCCACATTCAAACGCAGGTGGTTTCTGAAACGTTGATCGGCCGAAAACAGCACGCCCGGGGCGGTGCTGATGGACTGCGCCATGGCCAGCTTGTGCAGCTTCAGCGTGTCAATGTGGGCAGGCAACTCCAGCCACACAAAGTAGCCGCCGCGTGGCCGAGTCATGCGTGTGCCTTTGGGAAAGTGGCGATCAATGAGTGTGCGGGCCGTCTGTTGTTGCGATGCAAGCGTCTCGCGCAAATGGCGCAGATGGCGGTCGTAGCCGCCCTGCACCAGATATTCACCAATGGCCAGTTGCGCGGGGAGGGCGGTGGCCAGCGAGCTCATGGTTTTTAGCCGATCCACCGTTTGGCAAAAGCGGCCAGCCGCTGCCCAGCCGACCCGAAAACCCGGCGCCAGACATTTGGAAAAAGAAGAGCAATGCAGCACCAGCCCCTCGCGGTCAAACGCCTTGGCGGGCAGTGGACGACGCGGACCGAAATGGAGTTCGGCATAAACATCGTCTTCGATCAGCGGCACGCCATGACGGGCCAGCAGCTGCACCAGCGCCTCTTTGCGCGCATTGGACATGAGTGCGCCCAACGGATTTTGAAAGCTGGTCATGAACCAGCAGGCGGCCACCTTCTGGCGTTTGAGCAGCGCCTCCAGCGCGTCAAGGTCCACCCCTTCATCGGGGTGGGTGGACACCTCGACCGCTTTCAGGTGCAAGCGTTCGAGGGTCTGTAAGGCGGCGTAGAAAGTGGGCGACTCAACCACCACCACATCGCCCGGTTGGGTCACGGCTTGCAGGCACAGGTTGAGCGCTTCCATCGCACCGTTGGTCACGATCAGTTCGTTGGCTTGCAGCGGCACGCCATGCAGTGCATAGCGTCGTCCAATTTGGGCGCGCAAGGTTTCGTCGCCTGCGGTGAGTGCGCCCGAGATTTGAGCTGGTTGCAAGCGGCGCATGGCGCGTGCGCCACTGCGGGCCAGCTCGTCAAATGGAAACAGCTGCGGCGCTGGAAACGCCGAGCCCAGTGGCACCACATCGGCATCGCGGGTGGAGCCCAAAAGCTCAAACACCAACTCGCTGATGGACACGGGGGTCACTTCGGGGCTGGGCCACGCCGGTGCGGACAACAGGCCTTGCAAACGGCGCTGGACTCGGACGAAATAACCCGAGCGCGGGCGGGCCTGAACCAGCCCTTGCGCTTCGAGCTGCGCATAGGCCTGAAAAACAGTGGAGGGGCTGATGCCGCGCTGGCGGCGCAGCTCGCGCACCGAGGGCAGACGGTCGCCGGGACGCAGCACGCCTGTGCGGATGCTCTCGGCCAAATCCTCGGCTAAGCGTTGGTACAGGGTGAGGTGAGCCAAGGTCATTTGTTCAAGCGTGTAGGCCGTGTGTGGATGATAAACCGCGCCATCTGATACGGTCATTTATTGATTGTTCTGCATCTGTGCAAACAGAGGGCTTGGCGGGACCATGGCGTCATCTTGTTTCAAGGCAGAGGCGTCTATGCACAAAGTCATCCCCATCCATCTTGCCGGTACGGTGCAAGCGGCAGAAAAAATTCATGTGCGGTCGGTTCAAGGCCGTTTTGCACGCTGGCGTTGGGCCTTCGTCTGGTTGACCCAAGTCTTGTTTTATGGCCTGCCTTGGTGGGTGTGGAACGGGCGTCAGGCGGTGCTGTTTGATGTGGAAGCGCGGCGCTTCTTCTTGTTCGATGCGGTGCTGTTTCCACAAGACCTGATTTACTTGGCAGGGCTGCTGGTGGTGAGTGCACTGCTGCTGTTTTTTGTCACGGCAGTGGCTGGGCGCATGTGGTGTGGTTTTGCCTGTCCGCAGTCGGTCTACACCAGCATCTTCATCTGGATTGAAACCCAGTTTGAGGGAAGCAGCCAGAACCGTAAGCGGCTTGATGTCAGCCCTTGGCGTATCGAAAAAATAGGGCGTCGTGGCGGCAAGCACTTGGCTTGGTTGACGCTGAGCCTGTGGACGGGCTTGACCTTCGTGGGCTACTTCACACCCATCCAAGCCCTAGGCGCAGATGTGCTCGCGCTGACGGTGGGTGCGTGGTCAGGTTTTTGGATCATGTTCTATGGCCTGCTCACCTACTTGAATGCGGGCTTGGTGCGCGAGAAAGTCTGCCTACACATGTGCCCTTATGGCCGCTTTCAAGGTTCGTTGATGGACGACCGCACACTCAATGTGGCCTATGACGTCACACGGGGTGAACCGCGCGGGAAGCGCCAAAATAAGTGCCCAAGTGACCTGGATGCAAACTTGACGGCGCAAGCCTCGGGCGATTGCATCGACTGCACTTTGTGCGTGCAGGTCTGCCCCACAGGCATCGACATTCGCCAAGGCTTGCAGGCTGCGTGCATCGGTTGCGGTTTGTGCATCGACGCGTGCAACCAAGTGATGGACAAAATACGAGCACCCCGTGGCCTGATTCGTCTAGCGTCGTTAAGCGAACTCAGTAGCGGAGATGCGACTCAGACGATGTGGCAAAAAATCTTCCGCCCGCGCGTGGTGGTGTACGCCACCTTGCTGTCTGTCTGCGTGGGTGCATTGACTTGGAGCTTCTTGCAGCGACCTGAAATTCGTATGAACGTCATGCGAGATCGGTCTGTGATGGCGAGATGGGTCGAGGAGGGAGATGTGGAAAACGTGTATCGCTTGCAACTCATGAATGCCACCGATCGCGATCAAACAGTTCAAATCGGTGTGTCCTCTGATTTGCACGCACAGATCATCGGGCCGACCGTGGTTGACATTGAACCGGCACAAGCGATAACCATCCCAATGACTGTTCGTGTCGCCAATACGATTGCGGCTTCACATGGCGGGCAGATCGTTCATATTCGTTTTAACGCGTCGGATATGCGGCATCCGCAGGTCCGTGGGGTACAGGAAGACTCGACCTTCGTCATGATCAAGTAGTTTGCGGATTGATCAAGACAGGAACCACCCTGCAGGGTGACGCTTGAGCGCAATGCCAACGATCAAAGATACACAAAGCAGTGCCGAGATTAAAAAAAGGATTTGGCTTTGCTTTGTCTTGGCACGCTTAAGTGCAAAAGAACCCAAGATGATGTAGAGCCCAAGTAACGATAGCTTGAGAGCAAGCCAAGTTTGCTGAAAAGGGTTGTAGTCAAGCGACGCCCATAAGAGTGCTCCAGCCAATAACAAAAGGACATCAATTCCAATGCTCAGGTATTTGGTCAATGGCCGCATTGGCCATGGCTGCTGATGTATGACGCCAAGGCCTCGCGCCGCAAAAAGCGCAATGCTTGTGGCGACGCTGAAGTGATGAGTTGTGAGCGCCAAAGCGTAAGTCCATGGGTAAGCTGATAGCCACGTGCTCATAAATGCAGAAAGTAGTTTTAGCTACGACCTAGTCCGATGGGGGCTGGCGCTTTCATGACAATTTTTGTAAACAAACGGTCATAAATTGGAATTCTTGCAATTCGTCCCGATAAAGGATCTGTGTTCGTTAGAAATGCGGCGTCTAGTTTTTTCCAATCATCCTCAGTCAAAACTTTGAGCGCTTCGGGAAGAACCACCGATTCTTCCAAGTGCATGTGATGGCTGTAAAAATCGAGATATTGAAGCGTTGCGTCTTCAAACTCCTTGCGTCGAGAGTCTCCTATCATTTCCCAAGCAACCAATAGGTGTTGCAGTTCTCTCACGGTGGATTCACCTTTTTCGTGATCAGATTCCAGTTGAGCAATGACATCCGCACAATGTGCAGATCGAAGCGCTATTGACGGAAATAAAAGTGTTGACTCTTTGATGTGATGTTGCTTCTCTGGTATTTCGTCAATGTAAAAAAGCATCGCTCTCATGACATCGAAAAAAACTTCTGGGTTGTCTTTGTGGCCGCGTTTTAGCATCATCCGTATAGACTGAAGCACCGAAGCCAAAGATGCGTGTTCTTCGTTGATGATTCGAATGCTGATGTGTTGCATATGTACTCCGTTAAGTAGGCAGCTGAATGGGGTGGTTGGTGAGTTCAGGGGTTAGCAAGAACTTGATAAGGTCAGACACTTTCTTGATTTGTTCTCCAAATGGCAAAGTCCCTGCGCCTCTAAAAAAGAGGCCACGTTTCATGTCGCCATCCAGGGCGTGACTCAATTGTTGGTCGATACAAAACTGCCCAATTTTTGAATCACCATCGCGCAAACCACAGTGTTGTAAACAGTCGAACGACATATTGCATTTAACTTTTTTATGCGCTCTTTCTTGCAAAATTGGCAGTATTTTTAGATATTTATCTAGCCACGGTGTGCGAACGGCTCTTGCCGGTAGCCCTGCGACGCTCACGAACTCAACGATGTCTTGTGGTTTGGCATGAGCCAAGATTTGCTTGAAAACCAAAGACGCATCACATTCTTCCGTGACTGCAAATGCCGTTCCTAGTTGTACGCCACTTGCGCCAAGTTTTTGAAGTCGAAGAATCTCAGCATGGCTATTGATTCCTCCAGCCGCAATGAGTGGTATTTCTTTTTCAAAGCCTGAAGTTTTAAAAAACTCAAGAATTTGAGGAATCGCCACATCGAACTCGAAACGTGAATCGCGTAAATCAGCAACCTTTGCGGCTCCTAAGTGCCCGCCTGCCAACCTAGGATTTTCAATAATGATGGCGTCGGGCAAGCGCCCCTTCTTCTCCCATTTGCGAACTAGGAGTTGCACGCCACGCGCATCTGACAGTATCGGAATGAGTGCAATGTCTGGATGGTCTTTTGTTAACTCGGGAAGATCCAGTGGCAGGCCTGCTCCCACAACCAATGCGTTGGCACCACTTGCAATCGCTTGTTTGATGTAGCCCTCATAGTCACTCAGTGCCTTCATGATGTTGACGGCAATCCAGCCCTGACCATTTGAATTCAGTTTGGCGGTTGAGATTTCTCGATCTAGGGCCTCAAGGTTTGCTGCATTGATGAGTTCTCTGGCATCTGGTTCTTTGTCTAAATGGCCAGTCTGCTTCATTAAGTCGGGATGGCGACGGCGGAGGTCGACTGAGGAGATGGTCCCCATCCCTCCCAATTTGGCAACGGCAGAACAAAGCCCCGAAGCCGAAACGCCAACACCCATTCCACCTTGAACAATTGGCAAAAGCGTTCGGCCTTTGATGACCAAAGGCTTTAGGCCCGCTGTTTTTGTTTGGTTTAACCAGTATGTTGAATCAGTGTTCATACAAAGTCTCGTTGTGGTTCTAAGGCTGTTCAATGACTTTGAGCAACGCCAGGTTCAAACTGAGGAAACAAAAGATTGTTTTCAGTATGAATGTGTTCTATGAGGTCTTCCGTTAAGCGCGCAGTTCCTGCATACAAGGCTTGCCATGTGTTGCATGCACCGTTAGGCGGTTGATGCTGAGAGGTCAACTCGGCTAACTTTTCGAGTTGTGCGCCATGGCTCACATGCTCATGGCGCATCATGCCAATGGGGTGAACAACCATGGGATTGCCTCCAGCCTTCAACATCGGAAAGAGAATTTGTTCTTCTTTCGCCATATGCTCTAACAACTCCACTTCCATGGTTTCAAGATGCTCGGCTAATCCTTGAGGAACATTTGGATGCTCACGATGCACAGCCTCTACGCGTCGCGCCATTCGGATCAACTCGGGCAGTTGTTGGCGGTGGACCTCATGGAAACGTTGAAGAATGTGATCAACAAGATCAGATGCATTTGGCTTCACAGGAAGCTCTAACGTTTGTTCTAGCGCGTGGAGACTCGCCATGACTTGCTCAGCATCAATGCCTTTTTCGGCGCATGCATCTTGAAGTGATTGCTGTCCACCGCAACAAAAATCTAGTTTTAATTTACGAAAAATGGCTGTAGCGCCAGGAATTTGCACAGCAAGTTTTCCCAAGCTCTGGGTGGCGCCTGTAGGCATTGACGTATTTGTTTGAGTCATCACATGTCCTTTAAACATTCATTGTTGGTGAATCTATTATGAGATAAGATTCATTCATTGTGAATATTTCCATGCGAGCTGTCCGGTTATTCGCTAAAAGTGGAAGTGAATTTGAGAAGGATGTTCAATGCGACTGACCCAAAGAACTGACTATGCATTACGCGTTTTGATGTATTGCGCTTTCCACCAGGAAAGAGCTACGCCTCCAACCATTGCTGAAATTGCCGAGTCTCACAAAGTTTCTCGAAGTCATTTGATGAAGGTCGTGATGGAACTCTCCGCGTTTGGATGGCTATCAACGACAAGAGGCAGAGGCGGTGGGCTGAGATTGTTGATGCCTGCGGAAAAAATTGTGATCGGCGAAGTTGTTCGAAAAATGGAAGATGACTTCACAATGGTGGAGTGCTTCAGCGTTGAAGGTAACGCATGTCAGATTGATGGCCGGTGTAAATTGAAAAATGTATTGAGCGATGCATTAGCAGCTTACATGGCGGTGCTTGACAGCGTGACTTTAGAAGCATTGGTTAAAGGAAGCGCGAAGATGGTTCCAATTCCAATGAGTTTTCAAAAAACGTCATCCAAAAAATGAAAAAGCTAAATCCTGAAATTTTGGCGCATTCAGTGCCTGCAGTTTCAATGCAGCCTATCAGCATCGATGTGTTGAAAGAAAAATACCTCAAGGCGGGTGAGACAACTGTTTCCGACTTGTTTGCTCGGGTGGCAAAAGCACTGGCAAGTGTTGAAAGCGCAGACGTTAGAGTCGACTTTGAAAAGCTGTTTCGTTGCAACCTTGAAGCAGGGGCGATTGGTGCGGGTCGAATCATGAGCGCTGCAGGCAGCGGCATTGATGCCACATTGATTAACTGCTTTGTTCAGCCCGTGGGTGATTGCATCCAAGGTCAAGATGATGCAGGGTACCCGGGCATTTACGAAGCACTGAGAGAGGCGGCTGAAACGATGCGTCGCGGCGGAGGCGTGGGATACGACTTCACGAGAATTCGCCCGCGGGGCGCCGTGGTGAAAGGAACCGCATCATCGGCATCAGGCCCCTGCAGCTATATCAACGTCTTTGATCAATCTTGCTCGACGGTCGAAAGTGCTGGGGCGCGTCGCGGGGCTCAGATGGGCGTTTTGCGTATCGATCATCCTGATATCGAAGAATTCATTACAGCCAAGAGAACGCCAGGTCGGTGGAACAACTTCAATGTTTCAGTTGCTGTGACGGATGAGTTCATCAATGCCGTCATTCAAGATCAACCCTGGGACCTGGTTCATGTGGCGAAACCTGGTCAAAGTTTATTGTCTGAATCGGTTGTTCAGCGTGCCGATGGGGTTTGGGTGTATCAAACGATTCAAGCCAGAGCGCTTTGGGATACCGTGATGCAGTCTGCTTATGATTTTGCAGAGCCTGGAATTTTGTTTTTAGATCAAATTAACCGTGAAAACAATTTGCGTGCGATCGAAACCATTTCAGCCACAAATCCCTGTGGTGAACAGCCGCTACCCCCCTATGGTTGCTGTGATTTGGGGCCCGTCATCTTGCCTCGATTCGTTCTCCATCCATTTGGTGATGGTGGAGATGCCACGTTTGATTTCAAAGCGTTTTCGCATGCGGTCAAGTTGCAAGTTCGTGCGTTAGATAACGTTCTTGACTTGACACATTGGCCTCTTGCTCAGCAAAAAACAGAAGCTCAATCTAAGCGACGAATTGGGGTCGGCTTTACGGGGCTGGGTGATGCACTCGTCATGTTGGGACTGAATTACAACGCAGATGACGGACGAGATATGGCTCGCAAGATCGCACAGGCCATGCGCGATGCCGCGTACCAGTCGTCTGTTGACTTGGCCAAAGAAAAAGGCAAGTTTCCACTGTTCGATGCCGAGTCGTACTTGGCCGAGGGAACTTTTGCAAGCCGACTGCCGGAGTCTTTGAAGATGGAGATACGAAAACATGGAATTCGCAACAGTCACCTTTTGTCAATTGCACCAACGGGCACAGTGAGTTTGGCTTTTGCTGACAATGCCTCGAACGGGATTGAACCCGCTTTCTCTTGGACCTACACGCGTAAAAAGCGTGAAGCCGATGGCTCAACAACGCAGTACGAAGTGCAAGACCATGCTTGGCGGGTGTATCGAGATTTGGGTCACGACATGCATCATCTGCCGCCATATTTCGTGAATGCATTGGAGATGGATGCACAAGACCATATCGCCATGATGCAGGTGGTGCAGCCATTTGTTGACACGGCTATTTCTAAAACGGTGAACGTTCCTGTTGATTATCCGTATGAAGATTTCAAAGACTTATATCTACAAGCGTGGCGAGCAGGCCTGAAAGGATTGGCCACATACAGACCCAATTCCATCTTGGGTGCTGTTCTTGAGGCAACCCCTCAAAAAGTCGAGATGCGTGTAGAAAACATGGAACAAATTTCGATCATTGACCCGATGCGAACCGTGATTGAAAGTCGCCCAAAAGGTGCGCTTGATGCCGTTGCTGAAAAGATCGAATACTGGACACATGAAGGCAAAAAAACGCTTTATTTAATTGTTTCGTTTTTACCCGTTGCACGTGTTGATGCACCAGGTGTGATGGATCGGGCCATCGAATTTTTCATGCCAGTCGGACAAAGCGGCGAGTCGCAGCAGTGGATGACCTCAAGTATGCGACTGCTTTCATTGGCTGCCCGAGGTGGTTTTTTGGAAAGAGCCCTGAGTGACATGCGTAAGGTCGTCTGGGATCGTGGTCCTGTTCGGCATGGTTTCAAAATTAGAGAAGATGGGACGCAGGTACCGCTTTGGCACGACTCGGAAGTGGCTGCCATTGCTTTTGCGATTCAAAACATCCTTGAACTGCGGGCTAAACGCAACAGCGAGGGGCGATATGCAAGCGAGGCCTCAATGGATCCATTCCACATGCCAACACCCACGGCCAGCGCGGTTGTGGGGGTCATGGGGGGTAAGAAGTGCTCTGAATGCGGCGCACACGCCGTGATTCGCAAAGATGGTTGCGAATACTGCACCCAGTGTGGTCACATCGGCGCATGTGGCTAAGGTTTTTACTTGAACTGACCGATTAAAGTTATTGCACGCATGAGAAACACGGCATCCCTTTCAACCAAACTTGTACGAATTGGCGCGTCTCTTTTGATTGTTGCCCTTGTCTCTATTGGGTTAACGCTTTGGGTCACGTGGCAACTGAGTGGAGGTGCGGCCGCCTTGAACGAGGCAGGACGCATGCGCATGCAGACATGGCGTCTAACCAGTGCCGTCCAAGCACGGTTGAGCGAGCGTGAAGTTCAGGCCTTAGTGGGTGAGTTTGATGAAAGTATTCGGCTCTTGCGCCAAGGTGATTCGGCGCGTCCACTTTTTGTTCCTTGGGATGAACAGGTTGAATCTCATTTCAAAGAAGTTGACCAAAGTTGGCAAAAGCTAAAACAAATTCTTCTGTCCCCCCCTCAGATTGATCATGTCAATCTTGTCAAAACTTCGGAAGGTTTTTTGGTGGTGATTGATCGCTTTGTCTTGTCGATTGAGCATCAGTTGTCATCATTCACCGCGATCTTGAATTTGTTTCAGTTTGTCATGATGGCGCTCGCCATTGGTGGGGCGGTGATCATGCTCTACACCGGCTATCACTATGTCATTCACCCACTCAGTCAATTGCGTGATGGATTAAAAAAATTAGAAAGTGCGCAATTTTCAGTACGTGTCGAAGTCGCCTCCAATGACGAGTTTGGCCAAGTGGCGCAGGGCTTCAACCGAATGGCGGCCACACTACAGTCACTTTATGGCAACTTAGAAGCGCAAGTCGCAGCTAAGACGCAACGCATAGCGGCCCAAAAAGAAAGACTTCAAGCGCTTTACGAAGTCAGCGCGTTTCTTGCGAAGGCCAATACCCTGCATGAATTGACGCAGGGTTTCGCTTGGCAAGTTCGTGCGTTGATGAAAGCTGATGCATTGGTTATTCGATGGGCTGGCGACGCCCCCGATAAGTTTTTGATTTTGAGTTCAGACAATTTCCCGCTGGACATCAGAGACGATGAAAAATGCCTCAGAGCAGGCGTTTGTGCATGTGGTAACTCCACCTACGAATCGAAAACCCGCATGATCACGATCAAAAGCAGCGACATGGCGCCTCTTCAGCATTGCAGCAAGTTGGGTTATGAAACCCTGATTTCTGTCCCTGTGAAATTACAAAACAAAGTATTAGGTGAAATTGATCTCTTTTATTGCAGTGAAGTTCATCTCACCATCGAAGAGCTTGAATTGGTCGACACCTTTGCCAGTCACTTGGCCAGTTCAGTCGAGGGGATGCGTGCGTTAGCAATGGATCGTGAAGCAGCGATTGCGGGCGAGCGCACCATGCTCGCGCGTGAGCTGCATGACTCTATTGCTCAGTCCTTGGCGTTTTTAAAGATTCAAACGGGGCTCTTAAGAACATCCATCACGAAAAGCGATGAACTCAAAACTGCGCGAGCCATGGATGAGTTGGATCACGGATTGAAAGAAAGTATTGCTGATGTTCGAGAGCTGCTGCTTCACTTTAGAACCCGAACACAGGCGGATGACATTGACACGGCTGTACAGGAAACGTTACAAAAATTTCAACATCAAACGGGCATGGCAGTGACGCGAAAAATTACAGGCGAAGGATTGTCTTTGGCACAAGATGTACAAATTCATGTGCTGCATGTTCTTCAAGAAGCTCTTTCCAATATTCGTAAGCATGCGAAAGCAAAGCATGTGAGCATTGAAATTAAGAAAGGCGACACGTGGCATTTCTTAGTTCGAGATGATGGCATCGGGTTTGATGACGAACTGGAGCGTACGCATTTACAAGTCGGACTAAAAATCATGCGTGAGAGAGCTGCACAAATCAATGCACAAGTTGACGTGAGCTCTCAGACAGGGCAAGGAACGTTGGTGACGTTGCTTGTCCCCGCAACTCAGAAAAATAAAATCAGCGCCGATCAATCGAACACATTTGCGGAGAAGTCATGAGCGAAGTCATTCATTTGTTGGTTGTGGATGATCATCCTTTATTTCGACGTGGCTTGATTTCGCTTCTATCGCAAGATGAAAGATTTTCAGTGCTTGGCGAGGCTGGCGATATTGGTGAGGCTTTGCGTATTCTGGAAAATGCGACACCCGATGTGATGCTGTTAGACAACCATTTGCCTGGTGTCAAAGGTGTCGATGCAATTCCTTCGCTGAAGAAAAGTCATGAGAGCTTGCGAATTTTGATGCTCACGGTCAGTGAAGATGAAGACGATTTGGCGAAAGCTTTACAAAATGGGGCGGACGGTTATTTGCTCAAAACCTCCGAATCGGATCAGCTGTGTGACGCCATCGTCAAGGTTGCAGAAGGGCAGTCCGTGGTCAGCCCAGACATGATGACCAAGTTGGTATCAGCCTTGCGACAACCTCTCGTGCAAGATGCCAAAGACAACTGTTTACCTGTGGCCAGTCCGCTTCAAATAATTGAGCAGCTCTCACCGCGTGAGAGAGAGATTTTTTTATTGATCGCTCAAAGCTTGAGCAACAAGAAAATTGCGCGTGATTTGGCGATTGCTGAAACCACCGTCAAAATTCATATCCAACATATTTTCAAAAAGTTAGAGCTGACATCGCGTGTTCAGATCGCCGTATTTGCAGCCACACACGGTTTGGTGTGATCTATATCAACTGAACTCATCCTTAAGGAGGATGCAGGCAATCGCTGCATCCTCCTTTTGCTTTTTGTGTCTTAGTCTTTAGATTGATATTCAAATTCTTCTTCTGAATCCAAACTCTACCTACGAGTTATAGGAAGAAGAATGAACAACGCACTTACAAAACAACGCAAAGCATGGTCAATTTTGATCGTGAGTACTTTGGCATTCACGGTTTGCTTTATGGTGTGGATGATGTTTGGTGTGATCGGTATTCCGATCAAGAAAATGCTAAACCTCAACGCCACTGAATTTGGGTTATTAACGGCTACGCCCGTATTGACTGGCTCGTTGATTCGTGTCCCCCTAGGGATTTGGACCGACCGCTTCGGTGGTCGCGTGGTGATGGCCGTTTTGATGGCGCTGACGGTCCCCGCAATTTGGCTGATGTCGTATGCCACGCAGTACTGGCATTTTTTATTGATCGGACTTTTTGTCGGTCTCGCCGGTGGTTCCTTCTCAGTAGGCACGCCCTATGTTGCGCGTTGGTTTCCACCCAAACGTCAAGGGATGGCCATGGGCATTTACGGGGCTGGTAACTCTGGCTCTGCCGTGAACAAATTTGTCGCACCCGTGATCTTGGTTGCCTTTGGTTGGACCATGGTCCCACAGGTGTATGCCGCCATCATGGCGGGGACGGTGGTTTTGTTTTGGGTATTCAGCGCCAGTGATCCTGCGCATTTAGTTTCTAACAACGTTAAATTCAAAGACCTACTTAAGACCCTTAAAGATCCCAAGGTGCTGAAGTACTGTCAGTACTACAGCATTGTGTTTGGTGGCTATGTCGCCTTGGCACTTTGGATGGTGCAGTACTACATCGGTGAGTTTGGCCTTGACATTCGAGTGGCGGCACTTTTGGCTGCTTGCTTCTCTTTACCTGGCGGTGTGTTGCGCGCAGTTGGCGGATGGCTCAGCGACAAGTACGGTCCTCATAGCGTGACTTGGTGGGTGCTGTGGGTCAGTTGGATTTGTTTGTTCTTGCTTTCATATCCACAAACCGATTTCACCATCACCACGATCAACGGACCCGAGACATTTCACATTGGGCTCAATGTGTACATGTTTACAGCGCTCATGTTTGTTCTAGGTGTCGCTTTGGCGTTTGGTAAGGCCAGCGTTTTCAAGTACATCGCAAACGATTACCCCCAAAACATTGGTGCGATCAGCGGCATCGTTGGCCTGGCTGGCGGATTGGGGGGCTTTGTTCTTCCCATCATGTTCGGTGCGCTCGTGGATATCACAGGCATACGCAGTAGCGCCTTCATGCTCATGTATGGCGTGGTCTGGGTATCACTCATTTGGATGTATTGGACTGAAGTTCGCAATGCCGAAGTGATGGGCAAGTCGCAAATCGCTGCACAACCTGGCTTGTCCGCCTAAATCTCAAACAAGGAATCGCTATGACAAACTCTATCAAGCACTCAGCTGACATCAGTGATTGGCGTCCCGAAGACGTGCAGTTCTGGGAAAGTACAGGTAAGCGCATTGCCTATCGCAATCTGTGGATCTCCGTGCCCGCGCTGTTGTGTGGTTTCGCGATCTGGGGTATGTGGGGCATCATCACGGTGCAGATGCTCAACTTGGGTTTTCCGTTCACCCAAGCAGAGCTTTTCAGCCTCACCGCGATCTCTGGTTTGGCGGGCGCCACCATGCGCATTCCTGCCTCGTTCTTGATTCGCTTATCAGGTGGGCGCAACACCATTTTTCTCACTACAGCCATGCTGCTGTCTCCAGCGATCGGCACAGGTATCGCTTTGCAGCATCCCGAGTGGCCTTTGTGGGTGTTTCAGCTCATGGCCTTGTGGTCGGGCGTGGGCGGGGGCAACTTTGCCAGCTCGATGTCGAACATCGGCACTTTTTTCCCCAAGCGTTTGCAAGGCACAGCACTCGGCCTGAATGCAGGATTAGGTAACTTTGGCGTGACCACCATGCAGATCGTCATTCCTTTGGTCATGACCGTGAGCCTCTTTGGTAGCTTCGGTGGAGAGCCCATGACGTTGGTGAAAGACAGTGGTTGGATTTTGGGCAAGATCTCTGCGGGCACGCCGACTTGGGTGCAAAACGCAGGCTTTGCTTGGTTGTTGTCGCTGGTGCCGCTGTCGGTGATTTGTTTTTTCGGGATGAACAATTTGACGACGGTTTCTCCCAATATCGGTGGCACTGTGCCCGCCTTCTTGAAAATCGTTTGGCTTTACACCTTGTCGTTCGTGCCTGCTGGGATTGGCTTGTACTTGTATTTGCCTGCGCCCAGTGGTTTGGGCGTGCTCAATATGTGGCTGGCCATGCCACTCATCATCGTGAGCACATTGATGGTGATGAAGCTCACAGCCTTTGGCACGATGAAAGAAAACATCGCAGCTCAGTTTTCAATTTTCAAGAATAAGCACACCTGGGCTATGACGGTGTTGTACATCGTGACCTTTGGCAGCTTCATTGGATTTTCCATGGCCTTGCCTCTGTCAATCACCGTGATTTTTGGCATCAGTCATGTGCCCGATATCAATGGTGTGTTGCAACACACGCTCAAAAACCCCAATGCACCTTCGGCGTTGACCTATGCATGGATTGGTCCTTTTGTGGGGGCGCTGATGCGTCCCATTGGTGGTTGGTTATCTGACAAAACAGGTGGCTCTGTCGTCACGCAGGTGATTTCAGCTGTGATGGTGGTGGCTTCTGCTGCGGTGGGATACGTGATGTGGCTGTCGTATCAGTCGTCGACGCCTGAGCAATATTTCTTGGTCTTCATGCTGTTGTTTGTGCTGTTGTTCACGGCCAGTGGCATTGGTAACGGCTCGACATTTCGCAGTATCGCTGTGATCTTTGATCGTCAACAAGCTGGCCCTGTTTTGGGTTGGACTTCGGCAGTGGCTGCTTATGGAGCTTTCATTGCGCCAGTGGTCATCGGTCAACAAATCAAAGCAGGAACACCTGAGGTCGCAATGTATGGCTTTGCGGTGTTTTATGCGCTGTGTCTGTTTCTGAATTGGTGGTTTTACCTGCGTGCAGGAGCCGAGATTCGTAACCCTTGACGTCGATAGAAAACTGTTTTTTAAGAGGCAGATCGCCTCGCAGAATTGGAGAAGTACATGAGCCATTTTTTGGATCGCTTGAATCATTTTTCGAATCCCAAGGAGCCGTTTTCTGGTGGCCACGGCGTCGCCACGGGTGAAGACCGTACATGGGAAGACGCATACCGCAACCGCTGGGCCCACGACAAGATTGTGCGCAGCACGCACGGTGTGAACTGCACCGGATCTTGCTCTTGGAAGATCTATGTCAAAGGTGGCATCGTCACTTGGGAAACGCAGCAAACTGACTACCCACGAACACGTGCTGATTTGCCTAACCATGAGCCACGTGGTTGTGCGCGCGGTGCTTCGTATTCTTGGTATTTATACAGCGCCAACCGCGTGAAGTACCCCATGGTTCGCGCCCGCTTACTGAAACATTGGCGTGCCGCTCTGGCTGTGGCAAAAAGCCCTGTCGATGCGTGGACTGCGATCGTTGAAAACACAGAGGCAAGAGCCGAGTGGCAACACCAGCGTGGCTTGGGTGGATTTGTCCGCAGCACGTGGGATGAAGTCAATCAGATGATTGCCAGTGCCAACGTCTACACCGCCAAGAAGTACGGTGCCGATCGCATCATTGGTTTCTCACCCATTCCCGCCATGTCGATGGTGAGTTATGCGGCGGGCAGTCGCTACTTGTCGCTGATCGGTGGCGTGTGCATGAGCTTTTACGACTGGTATTGCGACTTGCCACCCGCTAGCCCGCAAGTCTGGGGCGAGCAAACCGACGTGCCTGAATCGGCCGACTGGTACAACTCGACCTTCATCATCGCCTGGGGCTCCAACGTGCCGCAGACGCGTACGCCCGATGCCCACTTCTTCACCGAGGTGCGCTACAAAGGTGCCAAGACCGTGGCCATCACACCTGACTACGCCGAGATCAGCAAACTGGCCGATTTGTGGATGCACCCCAAGCAGGGCACCGATGCCGCCATTGCCATGGCCATGGGCCATGTGATTCTCAAAGAGTTTTACTTCGACAAGCGCAGCGCCTACTTTGACGACTACGTGCGTCGCTACACCGACATGCCCAACTTGGTTCAGTTGGAAGAGCGCACCTTGCCAGACGGACGCACCGTGGTCGTGCCCGGGCGTTATATCCGTGCCAGTGATTTCAATGGCAACTTGGGACAAGACAACAACCCAGACTGGAAGACGGTTGCCTTGGATCAAAACGACAAGGTCGTGTTGCCAAACGGCTCCATTGGCTTTCGCTGGGGAGCAGAAGGCCGTGCCGACACAGGCAAGTGGAATCTGGAAAACAAAGAGGCGCGTGGACACAGCGATGTCAAGCTCAAGCTCAGTTTGATGGAAGGCGAGGGCAGTGACTATCAAGTGGGTGAAGTGGCATTCCCTTACTTTGGTGGCATTGATACACCTAACTTTCCTTCTAACAAGCAAGAGGATGTATTGGTTCGCAAAGTGCCTGTGCGTCGCATCAAACTGGGCAAGGCTGGCGAAGAACGTTATGCACTGGTGGCCACCGTGTTTGATTTGACGGCAGCTAACTACGGCGTGGCACGCGGCTTAGAAGGCGAGACGGCGGCACAGAGTTACGACGATGACGTGCCTTACACCCCCGCATGGCAAGAAAAAATCACCGGCGTGAAACGCGATCAAGTGATTGCCGTTGCACGTCAATTCGCAGACAACGCCGACAAGACACGTGGCAAGTCCATGATCATCATTGGCGCTGCGATGAATCACTGGTACCACAGTGACATGAACTACCGCGGCATCATCAACATGCTGATGATGTGCGGTTGCATCGGACAAAGTGGCGGTGGATGGGCGCACTATGTGGGTCAAGAAAAACTCCGTCCACAAACAGGCTGGACCGCATTGGCGTTTGCATTGGACTGGGTACGCCCCCCTCGCCAAATGAATAGCACCAGTTTCTTCTACGCACACACCGATCAGTGGCGTTATGAAAAATTGGGCGTAGAAGAAATTTTGTCGCCCTTAGCAGACAAGTCTAAATTTGGTGGCAGCTTGATTGACTACAACGTGCGTGCCGAACGCATGGGGTGGTTGCCCAGCGCACCGCAATTGCAGACCAATCCCATGCAAGTGGTCAAAGATGCACAAGCCGCAGGCATGGAGCCCAAAGACTACGCGGTGAAAGCCTTGCAAGACGGCAGTTTGAAAATGAGCTGCGAAGACCCAGACAATCCCTTGAATTGGCCGCGCAATATGTTTGTGTGGCGTTCGAATCTGTTGGGCTCATCGGGCAAAGGGCATGAATACTTCCTCAAGCATTTGCTGGGCACCAGCCATGGTGTGCAAGGCAAAGACTTGGGCCCAGAAGATGCCAAACCCACAGAGGTGACGTGGCACGACAAAGCCCCTGAAGGCAAGTTGGACTTGCTCGTGACTTTGGATTTCCGCATGAGCACCACCTGCTTGTATTCGGACATCGTCTTGCCCACGGCCACTTGGTACGAGAAGAACGACCTCAACACCAGCGACATGCACCCGTTTATTCACCCCTTGTCTACAGCGGTTGACCCAGCGTGGCAAAGCCGCAGTGATTGGGAAATTTACAAAGGTTTTGCCAAAGCGTTCAGCGAGGTGTGTGTGGGCCACTTGGGGGTTGAAAAAGAAATCATGCTGACCCCGCTCATGCATGACAGCCCTTCTGAGTTGGCACAACCTTTTGATGTGAAGGAATGGAGCAAGGGCGATTGCCCGCTCATTCCAGGTCAAACGGCACCGCAAATCAGTGTGGTGGAGCGAGACTATCCGAACACCTACAAACGCTTCACGGCACTTGGCCCACTCATGACCAAAGTAGGCAATGGCGGCAAGGGTATCGGTTGGAATACAGCTGACGAAGTTCAGCAATTGGGTGAACTCAATGGTCATGTTCAATCTGAAGGTGTGACCAAGGGCTTTCCAAAAATCGAAACAGACATTGACGCCTGTGAAGTTGTGCTGCAGTTAGCGCCTGAGACCAATGGCCACGTCGCGGTGAAAGCATGGGAAGCGCTGGGCAAGATCACGGGGCGTGATCACACGCATTTGGCCTTGCACCGTGAGGACGAAAAAATCCGTTTCCGTGACATCCAAGCGCAGCCACGCAAAATCATCAGCTCGCCCACATGGTCAGGTCTTGAGAGCGAGAAGGTGTCGTACAACGCCGGCTATACCAACGTGCATGAGTTGATCCCATGGCGCACCCTCACGGGTCGTCAACAGTTCTACTTGGACCATCCTTGGATGATTGCTTTTGGCGAAGGCCTCACGAGTTATCGCCCACCCGTGGACTTGAAAACCGTGGACGACATGATTGACCGCAAGCCCAACGGCAACAAGGAGATCTCGCTCAACTTCATCACGCCACACCAAAAGTGGGGCATTCACAGCACCTACAGCGACAACTTGCACATGTTGACGCTCAACCGTGGTGGCCCCGTGATTTGGCTGAGTGAAGATGACGCCAAGAGCGCAGGCATTGTGGACAACGACTGGGTTGAACTGTTCAACACCAACGGTGCCATTGCGGCGCGTGCGGTGGTGAGTCAACGTGTCAATCCTGGCATGGTGATGATGTATCACGCACAAGAAAAAATCATCAATACCCCTGGCGCAGAAATTTCTGGCATTCGCGGTGGTATTCACAACTCAGTGACCCGTATCGTCACCAAGCCTACACACATGATTGGGGGTTACGCCCAATTCAGTTACGGCTTCAACTACTACGGAACCATTGGCACCAATCGGGACGAGTTTGTGATCGTGCGCAAGATGCGCAAGATCGATTGGCTCGACAACGAAGACAACAACCAGGTTCAGTCCTGAACGAGCGCAAGGAGAAATATATGAAAGTACGCGCACAAATTGCGATGGTCCTGAATTTGGACAAATGCATCGGTTGTCACACCTGTTCAGTCACTTGTAAAAACGTGTGGACCAGCCGTCCAGGCGTGGAGTACGCGTGGTTCAACAACGTGGAAACAAAGCCGGGCATTGGGTACCCCAAGAACTGGGAAAATCAAGACTTCTGGAAGGGCGGTTGGACACGCAAGGCAGACGGCTCAATTCAACCCAAGCAAGGTGGCAAATGGAAATTGTTGATGAACATTTTTGCCAACCCCAACATGCCTCAGATTGACGACTACTACGAGCCGTTCACGTTTGACTATGAGCATCTGCAAGGTGCGCCAGAGATGAAGGCCACACCAACCGCACGGCCTCGCAGTTTGATCACGGGTCAGCGCATGAACAAGATCGAATGGGGTCCTAACTGGGAAGAAATTCTCGGTGGCGAATTCAGCAAGCGCAGCAAGGACTCTAATCTTGCGAATTTTGAGCAAGTGCAAAAAGACATGGTGGGGCAATTTGAAAATACCTTCATGATGTATTTGCCTCGTTTGTGCGAGCACTGCTTGAACCCTACGTGCGTGGCTTCTTGTCCATCAGGTTCGATCTACAAACGTGAAGACGATGGCATTGTGTTGATTGATCAAGACAAGTGCCGAGGGTGGCGCATGTGTGTGAGCGGGTGCCCTTACAAGAAGATTTATTACAACTGGCAAACGGGCAAGGCCGAGAAGTGCATCTTTTGTTATCCACGGATTGAAGCAGGTCAGCCTACCGTTTGTTCTGAAACTTGTGTGGGTCGAATTCGCTATCTCGGTGTGGTGTTGTATGACGCAGACCGTATTGCGGAAGCTGCTAGCACTGAGAACGAGCAAGATCTGTATCAAGCACAACTCGATATCTTCTTGGATCCGCATGACCCAGCCGTGATTGCGCAAGCCCGCGCTGACGGCATTCCTGACGCTTGGTTAGAAGGTGCCAAAAACAGTCCCGTCTACAAAATGGCGATTGACTGGAAAGTGGCCTTGCCCTTGCACCCTGAGTACCGCACTTTGCCTATGGTTTGGTATGTGCCACCTTTGTCACCCATCACTGCAGCAGCAAATGCAGGCCATATGGGGATGAATGGCGAGTTACCAGATGTGCATCAGATGCGCATCCCAGTGCAATATTTGGCGAACTTGTTGACTGCTGGTGATACAGGGCCTGTCGTGAAGGCGCTGGAGCGCATGCTTGCTATGCGTGCATTTCAACGTGGGAAGCACGTTGAGGGCGTCCACAACCAAGCCGTGCTCGATCAAGCGGGATTGACGGTTGCGCAAGTTGAAGAGATGTATCAAATCATGGCGATTGCCAATTACGAAGACCGTTTCGTGATCCCTAGCACGCACCGCGAATATGCTGAAAACGCATTTGATGTGCGCGGTGGTTGTGGTTTCTCGTTTGGCAATGGTTGCTCGGATGGCCAAAGCGAAGCCAGCTTGTTTGATGGCAAAAAACGCCGGACGATACCCATTCAGCCCGTTGTTTCAGGAGATTTGTGATGAAAAACAATGCGTACTCAATGCGAGCGCTCGCGCTTCTTCTTTCATACCCAGATGCAGAGATGCGTTCGCAACTCAATGCGGTGATGGAGGTTCTGACACAAGAAGCTGCGTTAACAAAAAAACGATTAGAAGAACTTAAATCGTTTACAGATCTCTTGCTGCAACTCGAGCCTCTGGAGGCTGAGTCGCGCTATGTAGAGACTTTTGATCGTGGTCGATCAACTTGCTTGAACTTGTTTGAGCACGTGCATGGTGACTCTCGTGATCGTGGTCCAGCCATGATTGACTTGGCTCAAACGTATGCGCAATCGGGTTTGAACTTGGACCCCGATGAATTGCCTGACCACTTGTGCGTTGTGTTGGAGTTTGCGTCAACACAAACGCCTGACGTCGCGAAATCATTTTTAGATGAAATGGCGCACATTCTTAACGCCATCTTCAGTGGTTTGCTTAAGAGAGAGAGCCCTTATGCATCGGTCATTGCGGCGGTTCTTGAGCTCTCAGGTCACAAAGCACAAGCGGTTCACATTGCTGCCGAAGAGTCATTGGATGAGAGCTGGCAAGAGCCCGAGGCGTTTGATGGTTGCAACAGCCGTGGCCAGTCCAAACCTGGTCAGGAGCAACCTATTCATTTTGTTAAGAAAACCTCAACCCATGAAGGAGTGGTGGCATGACTGGCTTTAACCATTTCGTATTCGGGATCTATCCCTACATCGCTTTGACTGTGTTCCTGCTGGGAAGCTTGATTCGCTTTGATCGCGATCAATATTCGTGGAAAAGTGATTCTTCGCAGCTGTTGCGTGCGGGGCAGTTGCGATGGGGGAGCAATCTTTTCCACATTGGGGTGTTGTTCTTGTTTGGCGGGCACAGTGTGGGGATGCTGACGCCACACTTCATGTACGAGCACTTCATCTCTGCGGGTGATAAGCAACTTGTCGCCATGATTTCTGGTGGCGTATTTGGCGCGCTCGGATTTGTGGGGGTGACCATGCTGCTACACCGTCGTTTGTTCGATGTGCGCATTCGCATCAATAGCAAAAAAAGCGACATCATTTTGCTGTGGTTGTTGTGGGCGCAGTTTGCGCTGGGCTTGGCCACTATTCCTTTGTCTGCTCAGCACTTGGATGGCGGCATGATGTTGAGGCTGGCTGAATGGGCGCAACGCATCGTCACTTTCCGTGGGGGTACTGTTGAGCTTCTGGAAGATGCGAGTTGGGTATTTAAGGCACACATGTTCTTGGGCATGAGCATTTTCTTTATCTTTCCTTTTACACGTTTGGTCCATGTGTGGAGCGGGTTTGGAACGCTTGCCTATATTGCTCGTCCCTATCAATTGGTGCGCAGCCGTCGTATTGGTATGACGCCTAGTGTTCCTTTGAGCCGCAGAGGTTAAGCATGAATTCACCGTTGACTCAAAATCACTCCCATGAATCTGAAGGATGTGGGAGCGCCGCCTGCGGTTGCGTTGGAGAACAAGCGCCAGAAACGATGAACTTAATTCCTCGTATCAATGGCATTGCCTTGGTTACCGCAGGGGAGTCTTGCGATCGCGAACAATTGCATGAGAGGGCATATTCAGAGCTGCTAAGGCAAGAGGCGGTTCATCATGGGTTTTTGGTGTCCACATCTGTAGAAGTGGCGCCAAATCTGAGCGAGGCAGACAAACAGGTCATCGATGGCATGTTGGAAGAAGTCATTCATATTCCGACCCCCTCAAATGATGAATGCCAGCGTTATTACGATGCGCATCGTCAAGCGTTCACCGTGGGGCAGTCGCGAAAGATTCGTCACATCCTCTTTGCCGTCACGCCTGGTGTCAATGTGACCGCATTGGCACAAAAGGCGGAGGCCGTTTTGTTTGAACTGCGAAAGCCTGATGTTGATGCTGCTAAATTTTCGCAACGTGCTGCTGAACTATCTAATTGCCCGACAGGGGGTCAGGGCGGTGAGCTTGGAAATTTAACCCCTCCCGATTGCGCACCTGAGTTGGCGAAGGCGTTATTTTTCAACCAAGAATCTAGTGAAGTTTTAGGGATCATGCCAAGGCTGGTTCATACTCGACACGGATTCCACATCATTGATGTGCAAGCCATAGAGTTGGGAAAACTACCTGAGTTTGAGGTGGTTAAATCTCAAATACGTTTGCGACTACAAGCACAGTCCAAAGCAACAGCTTTGCGCCAATACATGAGTTTGTTGGTTGGGCGCTCTAAGGTCGAGGGGCTTGAGTTGGAGGGGGCCATTTCCGATTTGGTGCAGTAATCAAAATTGTGAGGCAACCTCTTATCTTGAGAAAGATGGTCAATGACGGGTATGAAATCTGATGGGTCGAGTCAATTGAATTCAACATTCGAATTAGAAAACACTTCGGACATCACAGAAGTCTTGATGCACATCTTGGATAAGCGACGCACCGTATTGCCAAAGCGGTTGATAGCGCCAGGTCCAAATGATGCGCAACTCAGCATATTGTTCGATGCTGCGGCTACCGCGCCTGATCACGATCAGATCTTGCCCTGGCGTTTCATTATTTTTCCGGCGTCCAGTCGAGAGTCACTCGGTGAATTGTTTGCGCAAGCTCTGCTTGAACGTGATGCCAATGCCACCCGTGAACAAACAGATCAAGCAAGAGAGAAAGCGTTCAGGTCTCCATTGTTGATGTTGTTGGTTGTGGATGATGCGCGAGGCGATCAGGATGTCGATTTAAACGAGCGGCTTTTATCCGCTGGGTGCGCTGTTCAAAACATCCTCAGTGCGGCGACTTCAATGAACTTTGGCTCATCTTTGATCAGTGGCAAGGCCATGAAGTCCTCAGTCTTTAGAGCGGGCCTTGGGCTTACATCTGGCGAGCATGCCATTTGTTTTCTCAGTGTGGGAAGTGTCGAGATGTCTAAGCCGGGAAAGGTTCGCCCGAACTCTTTGCAGTTTGTTACAACTTGGAAGCCATTCTGAGCAATTTATGTTCACTAGCCATATTGAATTTACTATGCCCGGGCATCGAAGTCCGGGCGTTGGTTATGAAGCCCCCTTTGAAATGCTTGAGGCGTGCCATGAACGTGTGCAAAGAATGCTTGCTTTACTCGAAAAAGCCCGCCTTTATGGACGTGATCACGGCTGTGATCAGTTTTTCTGTAGCGCCATAAAAGATGTCATTCGTTATTTTGATAACGCAGCACCTCAACATCATTTGGATGAAGAGTTGCATGTGTTTCCTGTCGTTTTAGCGATCAATGATGCAGGATTGAATGAGATTGTTCATCGACTAAAGGTTGAGCATAAAAGAATGGAGTCGCTTTGGTCTTCTGTGCGAGTTTTGCTGACATCGGTCATGGAGGGGCGTATCAACAAGCCGATGTTTACTACAGATGAAGACGCGATTCTTGATGAGTTTGCTGCCGTGTATGGTCAACATATTGCTGATGAAGAAAATAAAATTTACCCATTAGGCGTTCAGAGTATTTCCGATGATGCGCTCGTTTTGATGGCGAAAGACATGATGCAGCGTCGAGGTGTTCGATGACGTTGGTAAGTCAACGACTTATTGTTCGAGGGTTCGAGGATTCGGTTTTAAGGGGGACTTTGGATGAGCACGTGAGGAATGGGTTGTTCTTACGGGTTTACTGGGATTAATTAACCTTAAATTACAGTTTATTTTAGAAATTTTTAAAAATAACCTAACTTTTAGTACTCATAAATTTCGTAACAGCTTTAAAATCCAAAGCATGAAACGTTACCAAAATGTCCTCAAATATTTGGGCCTTGTCTTGTTCGGCTTTGGGGTGACTAATCATTTAGTGTTGGCTGATCCGGTTTGGCATTGCTCACGTAGCGAGGTTCAAGTTGCGGACGCTTCTGATGATTTCACTTTAGCTGCTCTGACCCTTGAGAGGGAGGTCATTCGCATTTCTTTAAAAGATTTGTATGTGGTTTACCAAGGTGCTCCCGTGAAGATGAGCGGCGGCTTGCCGCTATCAGCTTGCGTCATAAGTAACAACTCAAATTTAACGGCAACCGCTATGCAGTCCATAGGTGTGCGCTCTGCGACCTTGAAAGTCTTAGCTCGCGAGAGTACGCAGTCCAAGAGTCAAGTGCATTTGGTTCAAGACGAAATGGCTATGTTGGCCTGCATCACAAAACACCATCCTGCAATTGGCTATTTATCAAAAGCTACTCATACAGAGGCTGTTGGGCCGTGTTTTTAAAAGTTGTGACCTTAATTGCAGCGCTGGTTGTCGCAATCAATGATGGGGCCGCGCAAGATGTGCCTTGGCATCTTGGGTCCAATATTGCCAATGCAGCAGCGCCCTCAGCGATTAACACGCTCAATATCAAGCCAGGATCTCATCGCGTTGTTGTTGCCGTTATTGATAGCGGTGTTATTGCTAGTCACCCTAGCTTGGGAGGGCAACTTTTACCAGGTTATGACATGTTGTCTGCCCCTAATAATTTGCGAGGTGGTCGTTCTACAGATTTCAGTCCCGATGAGCGCGATGCCCGATGCGGTCAACGGTTAATTTCAGGTGCATTTCGAACGCATGGCACTGAGGTTTCAAGCTTGATTGCAGCCAATGGCGTCGATGGTGTCTACGGCGTCAATCCATCTGCCAAAATTTTGCCGATTCGCTTATTTGGTGCTTGCAGCATGTCACGCAATGATCTGCTTGACGCCATTGCGTGGGCGGCAGGATTGCCTGTGGCAGGTGTACCAGAAAATCCGAATCCAGCCAACATCATCAACATGAGCATAGCTGGTGGGCTTTCTGTGTGCGGTGCAGATTTGCAGCGTTTGATCAACCGTGTCATTGATAAAAATATTTTTGTTGTTGCTGCTGCTGGGAATAATTTTCACAAACCACTTCCTGAACCGGCTAACTGTAATGGCGTCATCTCGGTAGGTGCCTTAGATGCAGAAAATCACATTGAGGTTTATTCAGCATTAGATCCTCGCACAATTGTGTACGCGCCTGGTGGCGGCAAGAGGCTTTCGGCCGATGCCTACTGGGCTGTAAATAAATTGATGATCGCTACCTATGAGTTGGATTTTTTGGGTAGAGAACGTTCCGCAACACTCGAACGTGGCGTGGGCACCAGCTTTGCATCGCCTATCGTTGCTGGATTTATTTCACTTTGGTTATCGCACAATCCAAATAAGCGTCCAGCTGATTTATCACGTGATTTTTCTAAATTTTTGAGATCGGTCGATCCACACGAAAAATGCACTGAATGCATCCCCAAGGGGTTGGCAGCTAGCTCTGGAGTGATGCAGCCATGAGATGGCCGTTGATTTTTTTTATTTTGATAGGCGGATCCGTTTGGGCGGATCCGGTGTGGCACTGCTCAAGAACTGCTAATGAGGTAAAAAATGTAGCAATAGAAACGCAAGAAAATCAGTTTTCCCTTGCCTCTTTTAATTCTTCAATCGATGTTATTGGGGTATCCATCAGCGATTTAATTGATGTTTACTCTGGTGTTGTTACGCGCATTGGGGGCTTGCCACTATCTGCTTGTTTTATGCCAAGCAACGAAGGCCTAACCTCTGCCGCTTTAACTTCTCTTGGGCTGCAGCCCTCAGTGGTCCACGCACTAGCTCGAAAAAACTCAATCATTCAAAGCAACTTACATTTTGTAACGGACGAAAAGCAAATGCTCTTGTGCATAGCTCAGCATTTTCCTGCTGTTGGGTACTTGGATGAACCGACTGAAACTGATGCGGTTCTGCCGTGTTTCTAATAATACATATTAAAGCTAATTAAACGCTCGAAAAAACATCTTGTGTGTTTCTCTTATTGCTGATGCTTAGATCATGACTGATAGAACCATCAAACGTACGAGCAGCTAGGAAGGCTTCAAAAGCTGAGGCCGTAAGTGGCTGGTGAAAATAAGCGCCTTGACCCAAATTACAACCCAAACGTTGAAGCTCAGTATGTTGAATAGCAGTTTCTAAGCCTGCAACCATTACTTGTACATGATGCGACAGCGCTTGCGCGATGGTGGTTTGTACAAGCAGAAAAATTTGCGAATCGCTACTCATTCGTTTGATCAATTTTGGGTCTAGTTTGACTTTGTTGATGGGTAAATTTTTCAATAGTTCAAGAGAGTTTTTTTCTAAACCAAAACCATCAACTGTGATGCTCAGTCCTTTTTTTGCAAAAGCCAGGAAGCAGGCCTTTATATGCTGAGTTGAACAAGCAATAACTGACTCATTTAGCTCCAACTCAAGCAGTTGATGAGGGTATTGAGTTTGTTCGCAAAGTAAGCGAACTTTTTGCGCGAAAGTGGGATCACTAAATTGAGTCGCGTCTATGTTGATGGTCAAAATCAATGGTCCGTATTGATGTTGCCAAGTCGCGGCATGGGTGCAAGCCGTTCGTAACAACCAATCATCAAAGGGTAGGCAAATGCCTATTTTTTTCGCAACAGCAACAAAGTTTGATGGCGAAATGTGCAAGGTCTGGCCAGATGGATGGCGCCAGCAAATCACGGCCTCCATGCCAAATATGCCGCCATCACTCATGCGTTGAATGGGCTGAAATTCGAGACTAATGTCCGCATCGTGCATCGCTGTACTCAGCGCTTTATTGATATCAAATGGACCTTCACCTTGGTCAAAGTCATTACGCCCTAAATTTTTTTCAAAACGAATCTTGATGCGAAGTTGTTTGAGAAGCACGCAAATTGCACTAGGTACTATCAAAAAAATGCCTAGCCAGATGATGATTCGTAGATAAGTTGGCCATAAATTCACAGCGATATGCAAATTTGCAACGATCAGACTATCAAAAGTGATGGGGGCCACCATGTGAACTTGATTGGGATCTTCGTGTGCAGAGGCCAGCTCGAACGCCGTATATGTTGATTCAAAAGACGGTCCTGCTTTGGCGTAACTTGCAATCGATGCGCCTTCGGCGCTGATGAGCTCAGCCGAATCAATGCACGGAGATTTTTCCAAAGCCTTTAGTAGAGCTTCGACTTGTAGGGTGTCATTTACCAGTAACGCTGGTAAGATGCTTTGTGCGACAGATTGAACCAGTGCTTCGTTTTCCTCAATCAGAACATTGCGCACCATGTTGTATGCGAGGAAGGAAAGTAGAACTAAAGCACAGAAGCTAGCCGACACCACAGCCATTAATTTCATTAACTTTTTATTCATAAACTTCTCCGAATCAATCGATTTAGCAGAACTCCAAAATCATTTTTGTAGTAGAAATGATAGATTTTGGTAGGTGAACTTTTATAAAAGTATACCTAAGAATTCATTAAATCTGCAATATTTGGAGAAAGTTAGAAAAAAACTGTTTGTTTTAGGCGCTATCGATAGGTGGGCGACAGCATTGCCAAGCCTTTAGGTTTGCAATCGATGCACTTGTCAGTTGGATTGACGGTACGTGAAAATTTCGGTAATTCGCGCAAAAATTCTGCGGGACTCATGTCATTGCGTTCTGACAGTAAAAGTGACAAGAAGCCTGAAACGAGTGGTGCTGCATAGCTGGTACCAATGCCACGTGCTGCGCCTGTATGGATTTCCTCACCTTTGAAATTGGTGTTAAATGTTGCAACTCTAAGCTTGTTGTCATGCCACGGCGTGTTTCCAATCAGATCTTTGCCGCCACCCGGTGCATAAATAACCGTTCGGGTATCAAGTGCCGAATAGCCCTCAATGTTGTTCTCTGCGTCTATTGCGCCCACAGAAATCACGCCATCGCAATTAGCCGGTTCTGCTAGTTTTTGCCCAAAAGTGTTGCCTACTGCCGCCACTAGAAAAATATTCTTTTTTGTTAAGCGATCTATCAAAAGTTGCAAATCTTTACCGCAAACGCGTTTTCCGCCTGAAAAGCTTAAATTAATGATGCGTGCAGGATTAGGATTCAATGGCAGGCCTTCCACGGGAAGTCCCGCTGCCCAAGCTATGGCGTCTAGTAAATCGTTGCGAGACATGCTGCAAGCACCAAATAAGCGAATTGGCAAAATTTTGGCAGTTGGATTAACGCCTCGCACACCGTCTTCGCCATTGCCTGCTATCAAACTAGCCACTTCTGTTCCGTGAGTGCGGAGTGTGCTTGAGGTTACGCGTTCACCACACTTGGCATCCCGAGCGTCAGGGGCGTAATCTGCAGAACGACCGCCACGCGAACTCAGTGGTGTTGACATCATGTCATAACCTGGGAATAGGCGTCCTTTTAAGCTGGGATGCTCGGCGATTACGCCGCTGTCGATGACTGCTACGACCACCTCATGTGGCCCCGGTATCACACTCGCTGTATTGATTGCTGAAGGGGCCGCAACCGCAGAGGGATTCACGGCTCCTAAATGCCAAGGTAAATCTTGCGCAATTGTTGAAAACGAGCCCGTCAAGAGGCTGACCACCGTAAAGCATTGACAAGTAAAACGCGCAGTTGAAAACACGGAAATTGACCTTATCAAAAATAAACAACAAAATCGGCTTATTGTTGAATTTTATGTTTGACGGCCTAAGTTGGTAATTCCGACAATATAGTTAATGTGCGATTTTCTGGCGTTCCTTTGGCGCACTTGAACCTTTAGAGTGAAACGTTTAGAGCTCGATTTTGTTGAATTAGTTACTTGTCACTTCTAAAAATAGTGAGTGTTTTTTTGATCATCAACTCCTTGCTCGGAAGTCCGTATTCGATGAGATGTAAGAATTTTCTCAATGGTGTTGCTCAAACTGCATTGACTGAAAGAGTGGCAATGTCTTGCCTAGGATGATGAAGATTTCAGATTGTTTTCAAGTGTCGTTTCACGGCAGATGTCACGTGACTTTCATGTAAACGAATGTTGTGCGCCCAATTGAGCGAAAGAGACGCATAATGCAAGCGTGCAAATTATCAAAGATGCGCACAAGTTAGGTGATAGGTCAGTTTCGCGTGCTACGGCGTTGCTTTTCGAGTTTGTTGTGCTTTCGGGACCCCATCGCTTTTTTTATGTATTTAAGGAGTCCTCATGGGCAATAAACTTTACGTCGGCAATCTGCCATACACGGTTCGCGATGGCGACCTCGAGCAATCTTTTGGTGAGTTCGGTTCTGTCACCAGCGCCAAAGTCATGATGGAGCGTGACACAGGCCGTTCTAAAGGTTTTGGCTTCGTCGAAATGGGCAGCGATGCCGAAGCGCAAGCTGCTATCGAAGGCATGAACGGTCAGTCTTTGGGCGGCCGTAGCATCACAGTGAATGAAGCGCGTCCAATGGAAGCACGTCCGCCACGCACCGGTGGTGGTGGCTACGGTGGTGGTGATCGCTCTGGCGGCTACGGCGGCGATCGCTCAGGTGGTGGCGGTTACGGCGGTGGTCGCGGCGGCTACTAAGCCCTCGTATTCACAGCTTCAGCCTCGCGCTGAGTAAAACCTAAAAAGGCTTTCAAACTTCGATTTGAAAGCCTTTTTCTTTTGTGCAATTAAATTTTGAGTGGGTCGGTGAGGCACTTCCCGATTTGTAAAAATGGCTTACCCCTTCAAGACGAACCGGTGATGTCGCCTTGATATAGGGGGCAGTTGATAAAACTTGAAAGAGGGAACTGAAATGGAAAAATTCTTTCACAAATTTTCTGAGTTATTTGCACAACTGGGAATGCCAAATGATCCGAAAAGCGTTCGACTCTTCATTCAAACGCACTCGCCACTGAATGCCGCCGTGCGGTTGGAGGATGCTTCATTTTGGACTCAGGCGCAGGCAGATTTACTCAAGGAAGAATTGCTTGAAGATGCCGATTGGGCTGAAACAATTGATCAACTTAACCTTGCCTTAAGAGGCTAAAGACGCACTATCTTCTGCGCGGGACTCAGTTCCGATTTTCAAGCGCTAAACTTAATAAGCAAAACTAGTACAGATATCTTCTGAGGAATATTCATGAGTTCGATCTTTGACCAGCACCTAGAAAAAAATCACGCAAACTTCGTTGCGCTGTCACCGGTCAGTTTTATAGAGAGAAGTGCCGAAGTTTTTGCGGACCTGCCAGCGGTCATTCACGGTGCGCGTCGTTACACATGGTCGCAAGTTCGCGAGCGTTCTGCACGGCTAGCTGCTGCTTTAAGCGCTGCAGGTGTTCAACGTGGTTCTACCGTAAGTGTGATGCTTTCAAACACACCAGAGATGGTTGAGGCGCACTATGCCGTTCCTGCTTTGAATGCCGTACTTAACACCCTAAATACGCGTCTTGATGCGCACTTGCTCGCGTGGCAAATGAATCACTGTGAAGCAAGTGTGTTGATTACAGACAGCGAGTTTTCTGTCACTACTGCCAAGGCACTTCAAATGTTGAAAAGTGAGTTTCATCGCGATGTATTGGTGATTGATGTGTGTGATTCTGAATATAAGGGAGCCGGTGAACGTATCGGCCAGTACGAATACGAAGCGTGGTTGAGCCAGCATGAGCCATTGACAGAACTGAATGGCCCAGCGGACGAGTGGGATGCCATTGCGGTCAGCTATACCTCAGGCACCACAGGAGATCCCAAGGGCGTGGTGACACACCATCGAGGCGCCTATCTCAATTCGGTGAGCAACGCCGTTACTTGGAATATGCCCAATTTTCCGCGCTACCTGTGGACTTTGCCCATGTTCCATTGCAATGGGTGGTGTTTTCCATGGACCGTCGCCATGTTGGGAGGCGTGCACATTTGTTTGCGTCGCGTCGATGCGCCTCATATCTTGCAAGCCATCGCCGAGCATAAAGCGGATCATTACTGTGCAGCACCGATCGTGCACAACTTGCTCATAGCTGCACCCGATGAGATGCGCGCTCAAATCAATCACCCGGTCAAAGGTATGGTCGCAGGCGCTGCGCCACCTGCCTCCATGATTGAAGGCATGGCAAAGCTTGGTTTTGATATCACGCACGTGTATGGCTTGACCGAGGTGTATGGTCCTGCCTCTGTGGCTGTGAAGCGCAGTTCATGGCAGCACGAAAGTTTGTCGGAGCAAACGCGACTTAATGGCCGACAAGGCGTGCGCTATCCCATGCAAGAAGGTATGACGTTGAAAGATCCGAAAACCATGGCGGCATTGCCAGCTGACGGTCAAACCATGGGAGAGATCATGTTCCGAGGAAATGTGGTCATGAAAGGTTATTTAAAAAACCCAATTGCGACGGACGATGCTTTCCATGGCGGCTGGTTTCATACGGGTGATTTGGCCGTTTTAGAGCCCGATCAATACGTGAAGATCAAAGACCGTAGCAAAGACGTCATCATTTCGGGCGGAGAGAACATCAGCTCTCTTGAAGTGGAGGATGCCTTGTATCGCCATCCCGCCGTGGTTGCATGTGCTGTAGTCGCGAAACAAGATGATAAATGGGGTGAAACGCCTGTGGCCTTTGTCGAACTTAAGTCCGATAGCCAAACAACGGCTCAGGAGTTGTTGGCCCATTGCAAGTCTTTGCTAGCAAGCTACAAGACGCCGAAAGAGATTCGGTTTGAAACAATTCCTAAAACATCGACAGGGAAAATTCAAAAATTCCAGCTACGCGAGCGTGTCAACCAACCCCTTTGAGGTGAAGAGTCGCAACATGTCGGATACGCAAACTGAGTTGGTGCAGCACGCTTGCGATGCAAGTGGCGTCCACACACTGTGCCTTAACAATCCTGAAGCGTTCAACGTTTTATCGAGCGAGGTGATGCAAGCTGTGCAACATGGCCTTGACCTCGTCGCCCAAGATACGCAAGCACGTTTGGTGATTGTGTCGGCCAAGGGAAAGGCTTTTTGTGCTGGCCATGATTTGCGAGAAATGCGAGCAAGTCCTTCGCTGGACTATTACCAAGCGTTGTTTCATCAATGCAGCAGCATGATGATGAGCGTGCAACGGTTGCCGGTGCCTGTCATGGCTGTGGTCAATGGCATTGCAACAGCCGCAGGTTGCCAGCTGGTAGCTATGTGCGATTTGGCGGTTGCCTCGACCACATCGAAGTTTGCAGTCAGTGGCGTGAACTTAGGTTTGTTTTGTGCCACACCCAGTGTGGCGCTTTCGCGCAACCTTCACCGTAAGGCCGCATTTGAAATGCTGGTCACAGGAAACTTCATCACTGCCGAACAAGCCTTAGCCAAGGGCTTGGTGAATGCAGTCGTTACGACTGATCAACTGGATGCAGAGGTTGCGCGTTACGTGGCTAGCATTTTGGACAAGCCACGAACGGCCATAGCAATCGGTAAAAAGCTTTTTTACGAACAATTAGAGCAACCCATCGAGGCCGCATATTTGAACGCTGAAAATGCGATGGCTTGCAACATGATGGACGATGCGGCGCTTGAAGGTGTTCAGGCCTTTATCGATAAACGCCAGCCGAATTGGAAAAACTCGGCTTAGTCAATCGTCTTCACCAAGAGCCAATGTTGGGCATGTCGACCCAAGGTGCCTTGGGCGCTAGGGCTGCACCTTTTTGCAGTAACTCGACTGAGATGTTGTCGGGTGAGCGCACAAACGCCATACGTCCATCGCGTGGTGGGCGAAGAATGGTGACGCCGTGCGATTGCAGTTTTTCGCAAGTTGCGTAGATGTCGTCCACGGCATACGCCAAATGGCCGAAGTTGCGCCCCCCTGTGTAGACCTCGGGGTCCCAGTTGTAGGTGAGTTCGACTTGCGCATCTTCATCGCCTTGTGCGGCAAGGTAGACCAGCGTGAAGCGACCTTGCGGGTGCTCGTGGGTGCGCAAGACATTCAGACCCAGTGCATCACGATAAAACCGCAAAGATGCTTCTAGATCGGTCACGCGCACCATGGTGTGTAGATATTTCATGGTGAGGTCTTTCTTTACAGCGTCGGGTAGTCCGTGTATCCGACTGGGCCTGACGCATAGAAGGTGTTGGGGTTGGGCGTGTTCAATGCGGCATTCAGCTTGAGGCGCTCCACCAAATCAGGATTGGCGATGAACAAGCGCCCAAACGCAACCGCATCGGCACGACCTGAGTCAATGGCGTCAATGGCCATTTGACGGTCGTAGCCGTTGTTGGCGATGTAGGTGCCTGTGAAGGCTTGGCGTGCCCAAGCATAGTCAAAGCCCGACACATCGCGTGGGCCACCCGTTTGGCCTTCGATGAAGTGAATGAAGGCGATACCGCGCTTGTTGAGTTCTTTCACCAAGTGGCTGAACACAGCTTGGGGGGTGCTGTCACTTACATCATTGAACGTGGTCAGTGGCGACAGTCGAATGCCTACGCGACCCGCGCCAATTTCAGCAATACATGCATCAACCACTTCGAGCGCAAAGCGGCAGCGGTTTTCGACTGAGCCACCGTATGCGTCTGAACGTTGGTTGGAGCCATCGCGAATGAACTGGTCTACCAAATAGCCGTTCGCGCCGTGGATCTCTACGCCATCAAAACCTGCGCGTCGGGCGTTGGCCGCACCTTGACGGAATTGGCTCACGACTTCCTTGATCTCTGCTTCGGACAAAGCATGAGGCACAGGGGCATCGACCTTGCCGTTGTGTGTGTACGCGGCCACTTTGGGTTGAATTGCAGACGGGGCAACAGGATGAAAACCACCGGTCAAGTCTGGATGCGTGACACGACCCACGTGCCAGATTTGCGCCACGATCTTGGAGCCGCCATCATGCACGGCCTTGGTGATGTGTTTCCAGCCTTCGACTTGCGCATCAGAGTAAATACCGGGCGTTGCCATGTAGCCTTTGCCGGTTGGGGCAACTTGTGTGCCTTCGCTGATGATGAGGCCTGCTGAGCTGCGTTGGCGGTAGTAATCGACGTTCATGTCGCTACCAGGGATGTCACCGTTAGGTTCATCCGCGCGACAGCGGGTGAGCGGGGCCATGACGATGCGGTTGGCTAAGTCGATATCGCCGATACGTGTGGGCTGGAAGAGTTGAGGCGTTGTCATTTGCGATTTCAAAATAATGGAAAAAGGATAAATGCATTGCATCACCAAGTGCAGCGGAAATGCTTGCAAAAACGAAAAGCCTATTATTATTTCTTTCCTGTGCGAGACTTCAGGCTTCGCGCATATTTCCGCATAAGCAAGAGGGCATCAGATGAAACATTGGTTCTGTGCTGCCGTGATGGCAGGTGGTTTTCTAGCTGGCGCAAGCGCTGATGCAGACGATTACAAAATCAAAGTGAATGTCGTTCAGCAAGGTAATGTGTTCCAAACACAGGCTAGTTTTTATTTGCCATTGACCTTGTGCCAGGCGTATCGCTACATCACCGATTACGACTCAGCCACCAACATTCCTGGCGTTGTTGACTCGAAGACCACGCGCATGGATACGCGTCGAGTCCGTGTAGAGCGTTTGATGCAAGAGCGCATTTTGTTCTTCCCCATCAACATGCGCATGGTGCTGGATGTGACTGAGTTGCCAGATCAGGGGACAGATTTCATTCAAATCAGCGGTGAGGCCAAGTCATACAAAGGTTCGTGGCGTTTAGAACCAGATGCGAACGGCACATTGTTCAAGTACCGAACCGAGTCAGAACCCGATTCGTTTTTCCCCAAAGCGGTCATTGAGTACTTCATCAAAAACCGATTGAACAGCAGTTTTGAGGCGATGGCCAAGGCGGGGGCGGTACGACAAAAGCAACCGTGCTAATTTCAATTTGGCGTATTGAACGCTTGATGGCAATTCAACCACTTCAGTCCGTTACGCGTGCTGTTGTGGCTGACTCCTCTGGCGGGGCGGTATTCACATCCGACCCAGCCCAACCAGTTGCATGAGGCTGAGACGTCGTCGATCACGTCAAACAAATAAGGGTAGTTGAGTTCGCCCACGTCTGGTTCATGGCGTGACGGCACGCCTGCAATTTGGAAATGTCCGACACGCCCTGTGGGTAGGTATTGGCGAATTTTTGTCGCAACATCGCCTTCCATGATTTGACAGTGGTACAGGTCCATTTGTACTTTTAAATTGGCGGCCTCGATGGTTTCAACAATGCTATGTGCTTGGGCTTGGTAGTTCAGAAAGTAACCTGGCATGTCACGTGTGTTGATGGGTTCAATCAACACATGTCGCCCTGATTTATGGGCTTGTTCAGCCGCCCATGAAAGATTGAGAAGGTAGGTATTTTCAAGTCGTTGCGGTTCTGAACCGTCGGGAGCGATGCCCGCCATGACGTGAATGCGTGAGCAGTTCAATGCCTCTGCATATTCCAAGGCTCGCATTAAGCTTGTTTGAAATTCATCTTCTCGCCCTGGCAAGCAAGCGACGCCTCGTTCACCCGCATCCCAATTTCCTGGTGGCGCATTGAACAGAACTTGTGTCAAGCCGAGATCGTCTAAACGCTGACGTAATTCTTTGGGATCGAATGCGTAGGGGAAAAGAAACTCCACGGCCTTGAATCCATCTTGAGAGGCCGCAGTGAAGCGATCAAGGAATTTATGTTCGTTGTAGAGCATGCTGAGGTTGGCTGCAAATCTTGGCATAGCCTACAGTTTAATGACAGCTCGATGTTGTATCGACTTGATGTTTCGCATAGACATACCGCGTTACAACGCGGTAGATTCAAGGTGCTGAACTTTGAATTCCACAATGACACATCTTTTTGTAGGACTAACGTCTGATCAAGCTGCTCAGCAATTGGTGCATGACGGCGCCAATACGCTAGATGCGGCACAACGACGTAGCTTCAGCGCTAGGCTGTGGGGCCTGTTCCAGGAGCCCATGTTTGCTTTGTTGGTGCTGGCCTCAGCGGTATATCTGGTGTTGGGGAATTTGACGGAAGGCCTCACACTGTTCGTTTTTGTGTTGGCTGTGTTGGGTTTGACTTTTTACCAAGAGGGGAAGTCAGAGGCAGCAATTGACGCGCTGCGGCAATTGAGTCAACCCTACGTTCAAGTGATGCGTGATGGCCATCGTCTCAGTGTGCCTTCGCGTGATGTGGTGGTCGGTGATTTGCTTTACATCTGCGAAGGCGACCGCATCGCCGCTGATGCGTGGGTACTGCACGCTGATCAATTGCAAGTAGATGAGTCCTTGCTAACGGGAGAGTCCTTGGCTGTGACCAAGATCGGCTCTGCGTTGGATGAAGGTTCAATCCGAATTCAGCAGCCTGGTGGCGATGAATTAGCGGTTGTGTTTGGCGGTACTTTTGTGATTCGTGGCCAAGGGGTGGCACGCGTGACGGCTACTGGCATGCGCAGTCAGATGGGACGTATTGGCGCATCATTGAATCAAATTGAAACCACTTTGACGCCGCTACAAAAGCAAACAACACATTTGGTCAAAGTGTTGGCTTGGATCAGCTTTTTCTTGTGTGCTTTGATGATTCTCACGCTGGGGCTGCGCGATGGTGCGTGGTTGCCTGCGTTGTTGTCGGGTATTGCGTTGGCGATGGCCCTCTTGCCAGAGGAATATCCCGTGGTGTTGGCGATCTTTCCTGCATTGGGTGCGCATCGTTTGGCGAAGGACGGGGTGTTGACGCGGCGGATCAACGCGATTGAAACCTTGGGTACGACCACAGTGTTGTGTACCGACAAGACAGGAACCTTGACCGAAAATCGCATGAAAGTAGAAGCCCTAGCGGTAGGGCCTGCAGCAGCATCACGCATATTCAAAGTCAATGGCGAGTCATTGCCAGAGGACTTTCATGGGTTGGTCGAGCACGCGATCTTGGCAAGTGCCCCGCATCCCTTTGACCCCATGGAAGTCGCATTTCATGAACTGGGTCAGACGTTGTTGCGTGACACCGAGCATTTGCATCGCGATTGGACTTTGGTGCAAACCTATGCCCTGAGCCCTGCCTTGCGTGCCATGTCGCATGTGTGGCGTGCCAAGGAGGGGGCGGCGCATATTGTGTCTGCCAAAGGCGCGCCAGAGGCTGTGATGAGCTTGTGTCATTTGTCAACCGAGTTGCAAGCGCAATGGGAGGGGGTTGTGCATGCAATGGCGGCTGATGGCTTACGTGTTTTAGCTGTTGCGCGGGGACAGTTTGCGGGAGACGTCTGGCCTAAGTCTGAGCATGACTTTGTTTTTGAGTGGTTGGGCCTGATTGGGTTGCGTGACCCGTTGCGCGCTGAAATTCCACAAGCCATTGCCGATTGTTATTCGGCCAGCATCAAAGTCATCATGATCACGGGGGACTACCCGCAAACGGCCCGCGCCATTGCCAATCAAGCTGGTTTGTCCGACGGCGATACCTTGACTGGGGATGCTGTGGATGCCATGTCGGACGATGCGCTAAGCGCGTGTCTCCAAACCGTGAGCGTGTGCGCTCGCATCTCGCCACATCAAAAACTGCGCATTGTCCAAGCGCTCAGGCGCAACGGTGAGGTTGTTGCCATGACGGGGGATGGTGTGAACGATGCGCCCGCCCTTCGCGCTGCACATGTGGGCATAGCGATGGGGACGCGTGGTACCGATGTGGCTCGCGAGGCATCATCGCTGGTGTTGGTGGATGACAACTTCGCCTCCATCGTCAAAGGTATTCGTTTAGGACGCCGGATTTTTGGCAATCTTCAAAAATCGATGGCGTATATTTTTGCGATTCACATTCCGATTGCGGGCTTGGCCCTTGTGCCTATGGTGTTTTCTCTGCCGCCTTTATTGATGCCGCTGCATATTGCATTGTTAGAGTTGATCGTGGACCCCTCGTGTTCAATTGCGTTTGAAAACGAGTCTGCCGAAGCTGATGTGATGCACCGACCGCCGCGTCACACTTGGGTACCAATTTTTGGGTTCAAACAGATATTGGCCTCCTTTTTTCAAGGGCTATGCGTGCTAACAGCGACTAGTGTTGTTTATTGGATGTCATTGCCGCTTACGGCTGACGCACAGCGAGCCATGGTGCTCATCACGCTTGTGGTGGCCAATGCCATGCTCATTGTTGCGAACGGTGCGCGTAATTCTGTGGCCATCTGGGTGATAGGGGGCGCTTTGGTGTTGGTGCTGTTGTGCGTTTATGTTCCGTGGTTGGCGTTGCCGCTCAATTTGGTGGCACTCGCCCCCTCTCAGTTGATGACGGCGTTGGGTTGCGGTATCGCGAGCATCGGTGTCGCATGGCTTTGCCTGAGTTTGCTTAGGTATGATGGACGATTCAAAGGAGCTGAATATGGCAGACATCAATCCAACCAACAATAACCTAGTCATCGGTGAAGGCGTTACTTTCAAAGGCTCTATCTCTGCGCCTGGCAAAGCCGTGATCAATGGCAACGTCTCTGGCGAATTGACGGCCGATGACTTGCTGATCGGCACAAAGGGCCAAGTGACGGGGACTGTGCGTGCTCGCGAAATCGATGTGCACGGCGAATTGAACGAAGACATTGTTTGCAAAGAACACTTGTTGATTCATAGCACGGGCAAAGTGTCTGGTACCTTGGAGTACAACGAATTGGAAATCCAACGCGGTGGCAAATTCAAAGGCAATATGAACCAAAAATAATCGGTTCTGAGTCGTGACTCTGGATCGATTGGCTAACCGGCGCGATGCCTTTTGGCGTGGTATTCGCGAAGCCCTAGGCGCACCCGTGTTAGTTTTGTTTGCGGGCATGGTTGGCTTTGGTGCCATGGGACGTACCCACGGCTTTGATGCTTGGATGACTGGCCTCACCAGTTTGCTGATGTTTGCGCTGCCAGGTCAAGTGGTGATGTTGGAGATGTTCATCTCCGGCTCATCCTTATTGGCCATTGGTTTTGCAGTGACGCTGACTTCAACCCGTTTTGTCACCATGGTGGTGACGCTCTTTCCTCAACTCCATCGGCGTGACCGCAATCCACTTTTGTATTTGTGGGTGCACATGCTAGCCATGACCGCATGGGCCGTGTCAATGCGTGAGTTTCCCTCGATGGCACCCAAACATCGCTTGAGTTACTTCATCGGCTTAGCTTTGCCGTGTTGGTTGATTTCCCCTATTGGCACGGTTTTTGGTTATTTTGTGGCGGGCTGGGTGCCCACCGCTGTGACGCTGGGCTTGGTATTTATCAACCCTTTGTTTTTCTTGCTCACCTTCACAGATGTGAAGCCTTGGGCCAATCGCATTGCCATTGGTTTGGGTTGCCTGCTCGGCCCTGCGTTTTATTTACTGGATGCGGATAGCAGCTTGTTGTTGACAGGGTTAGTGGCGGGCACTTTGGCTTACTTTATTGACCGTCGCTGGCTGCGCTCGCCACCGATGGAGGTGCACGCGTGACATCAGCTTTGCAAGGGTGGGGCGTTTGGCTGGCGCTGAGCGCGGCTTGCATCGGGACTTATCTGTGTCGGGCTGCGGGCGTCAAGTTATCAGGTCATATCAGCCAAGACAGCGAAATATTTCGTTGGCTTTCTACGGTGACCTATGCCATGGTGGCGGCGCTGACGGTTCGCATGATTTTGATGCCGCTTGGCTTGTTGGCCACGGTGCCCTTGTTGCTGCGTGTGTTGATGTGCGTCTTAAGCCTTGCGGTGATGATGTCTAGACCGCAACGCCGATTGGTGCCCGCCTTGCTCACCGGCACTTTGCTGATGTTGGCTTACGGTGTGTGGCGTACAAGCCCTTAGTCGATAGGCCTGTTGTGGTCCGAACCTACAATTCGCGGGCAACCCTAAGGCATCATGAATATCCTGATTTCAAACGACGACGGCTTTCAAGCCCCAGGCCTTGTGGCCCTCTATGAAGCGCTCAAAGACTTGGGGCGTGTCGAAGTGGTGGCGCCCGAGCACAACAACAGCGCCAAATCTAACGCACTGACCCTGCATTCGCCGCTGTATGTGAACCAAGCCAGCAATGGGTTTCGTTATGTGAACGGCACGCCCGCTGATTGCGTGCATATTGCGCTGACGGGCTTGCTTGATTACAAACCAGACCTCGTGGTGTCTGGCATCAACAACGGTGCCAATATGGGGGACGACACAATTTATTCGGGCACCGTGGGTGCGGCCATGGAAGGCTATTTGTTTGGCGTTCCTGCGATGGCCTTCTCGCAAGTTGAAAAGAACTGGGGTCACATCAATGCCGCCGCCGCCAAAGCGCGTGAACTGGTGATGCAGATGATGGCGCAAAGTCAATCGGCTGACACGCCTTGGCTGTTGAATGTAAATATTCCTAATCAGCCGTTAGAGCAAATCAAACCTTTGCGTGTCACGCGCTTGGGGCGTCGACATTCGGCAGAGCGCGTGATCACGCAACTCAGCCCACGTGGTGAAACCATGTATTGGATTGGCAGTGCAGGCGCCGCCAAAGACGATAGCGATGGCACTGACTTTCATGCCACTTTCCAAGGTCATATGTCGGTCACGCCGCTGCATGTGGACCTGACCGAGTACGCCAGCTTGCCCGAGTGGTCGCAACGTTTGTGTGGGGCAAAGGCATGAAGCAGCGCCCCAGTTTTCCCGCGCGGCTGGACTCCGGTAAGCCGCAAGTCGCTCCTAAAACCTTGTTAGGTGCCACGCGTGTGGTGACGCCGCAGTCGCTTGCGCGTGCGAAGCAGGTGAGTGTGGCTAGTCCTACAGGCGTGGGTTTGGAATCTTCGGCAATCCGCGCACGTATGGTGCAAAAGTTAGCAGAGCAGGGCATAGATGACGTTGTGGTGCTCGACGCCATGGGGCGTGTCGAACGTCACCGTTTCGTCGACAGCGCTTTAGTGAACCAAGCGTATGAAGACACGAGTTTGCCAATTGGCTTGGGCCAAACCATTTCAAAGCCTAACGTGGTGGCACGCATGATTGCGTTGTTGCGCGAAGCGCCAGGCTTGCAAGGCGCACAAACAATGGGGCGCGTGCTCGAGATTGGCACGGGCTGCGGCTACCAAGCTGCGGTGTTGGCATGTGTGGCGCGTGAGGTGTACAGCATTGAGCGTCTGCGTGGTTTGCACGATAAGGCTCGCGAGAATTTGCGGCCCATGCGTTTGCACAACGTTCACATGATTTTTGGCGATGGCATGTTGGGCTATGCCCAAGGAGCACCCTACAGTGCCATCATCTCCGCCGCTGGTGGCGAGAATGTGCCGCAAGCTTGGATTGACCAACTTGCGATGGGCGGGCGATTGGTTGCGCCAACACACACCAACACGGGTCAGCAAGCTTTGGTGGTGATTGACAAAACACCGCAAGGTTTGCAACAGACACTCCTTGAAGCCGTTAACTTTGTACCTCTAAAATCAGGCATTGCTTGATAACGGAGAAATAAGAATGTCTCGTGCCGGAATGTGGGGTCTTGTCACCCTTATGTCAGCGCTTGTGCTGACTGGGTGTGCCAACAAAGGCCGCCTCGCGCCTGTGGATGATCACTCCGTCAATGGCGCCGCACGCGTGATGCCAGGTGCAGAAAATGCAGGTAGGCCTGGCTACTACACCGTCAAGTCTGGTGACACCTTGATTCGCATTGGTATGGACAACGGTCAAAGCTGGCGCGACATCATTCGCTGGAATAAGTTGGACAATCCCAATTTGATCGAAACCGGTCAAGTCTTGCGTGTTGCCCCCCCTGCACCGGAGGTCGCTGTGGTGCGACCTTCGGCAGCAATAACGACCAGCACATCGCCGGCTTCTGTGTCTGCCCCTATGCCTGTTGCTTCGGCGCCAACAGCATCCGTTGCGCCAGCTGCACCTTCGACAGCTGAGGAGTCCATCAGTTTCCAATGGCCAGCTCGCGGCAATTTGCTGTCTGGTTTTGACGAATCCAAAAACAAAGGCTTGGACATTGGTGGCAAAGCCGGAGACCCCGTGTTAGCCGCCGCCGATGGCCGTGTGGTTTATGCAGGCGCTGGTTTGCGTGGCTATGGCAATCTCATCATCTTGAAGCACAACAACACATATTTGACGGCTTACGCCCACAACCAAACTTTGTTGGTGAAAGAGGATCAAGTCATCAAGCGAGGCCAAAAAATTGCAGAGATGGGCAACAGCGACGCCGACCAAGTGAAACTGCATTTTGAAATCCGCCGTCAAGGCAAGCCGGTTGATCCAGCTAAATACCTATCGGCCAACTGATGACTGAGATCGCGACAGAAAAAAAATGGCCAGATAACTCGCTCGCCATCGAATCGATGGACATGGATGCGCAAGGTGTGGGCCACCGTCCCGATGGCAAAGTGGTATTTGTCGACGGCGCATTGCCGTTTGAAGTGGTGCGCGCCAACGTGCATCGCAAAAAAGACAACTGGGAAAAAGCCTCTTTGCTCGAAGTGTTGCAAGAGTCCTCGCAGCGCGTGACGCCTGGCTGCTCACACTTTGGTTTGCATGCCGGATCATGTGGTGGCTGCAAGATGCAGCACCTGGATGCCTCTGCGCAAATGGCGGTTAAGCAACGCGCCTTAGAAGACAACCTGTGGCACTTAGGCAAGGTCAAGCCTGAAACCATTTTGCGGCCCATTCAAGGCCCAGCTTGGGGCTACCGTTTCCGTGCCCGTTTGTCGGTGCGCTATGTCGTGAAAAAGGGCGAAGTGCTGGTGGGTTTTCATGAGCGCAAGAGCCGCTATGTGGCTGACATGCGCCAGTGCCCGGTTTTACCGCCGCATGTGGATGCCATGCTTTTGCCGTTACGCAAGCTCATCGACAGAATGGACGCCCGAGAAACATTGCCGCAAATTGAACTCGCTTGTGGTGATCATGTGACGGCCTTGGTGCTGCGCCACATGGAGCCTTTGAGTCAAAGTGATATGTCTGCTTTGCGCGCGTTCGCGGAAAAGTACAGCGTGCAATGGTGGCTCCAGTCCAAAGGTCCAGACACCGTGTGTTTGATGGACGGTGCTTTGGGGGGGCCGCTGTCTTACGCATTGCCTGAGTTTGGCATCACCATGCCGTTCAAGCCCACCGACTTCACGCAGGTCAACCCACACATCAACCGCGTGTTGGTTACACGTGCCTTGCGCTTGCTCGATGTTCAACCGAATGAGCGTGTGATTGACTGGTTTTGTGGCTTAGGTAACTTCACCTTGCCCTTGGCCACGCTCGCACGAGAAGTCTTGGGCATTGAGGGCAGTGAGGCTTTGGTGGCGCGATCGGGCGAGAACTATGTGTTCAACCAAGCCAACCGCGACAAGCCTTTGGCACCCACGACGTTTGTTGCGCGTAATCTGTTTGAGATGACGCCTGACTTGCTGCGTCAAGACGGCTCAGCAGACAAGTGGCTGGTCGATCCTCCGCGTGAAGGCGCTTTCTCTTTGGTGCAAGCCTTGGCTGAAATGCACCAGCAGTCAGAACTGCGCCAAGGCTGGACGCCACCTAAGCGCATTGTGTACGTGAGCTGTAACCCGTCTACCTTGGCGCGAGACGCCGGTGTGTTGGTTAACTCGGCAGGCTATCGCATGTCGTTTGCTGGCGCGGTGAACATGTTTCCGCACACGGCGCACGTCGAGAGCATGGCTGTGTTTGATTTGACCTAAACGCTAAAACTTGAAGCTAATAGACGTAAAAAAGGGACCGTGAGGTCCCTTTTTATTGACTTGAGCGAAGCGCTTATTCGCGCTCACCGCCAAAGATGCCGAGCAATGACAACAAGCTTTGGAACACATTGATCACGTCCAAATACAGGGTCAGTGTGGCGCTGATGTAGTTGGTTTCGCCGCCGTCTATCACTTGCTTCAGGTCATACAACATGAAAGCGCTGAAGATGGCCATGGACAACATGGAAATCACCATCATGCCGGCCGATGAGCCGACGAACATGTTGATGATGCTGCCGACCATCAACACGACGACGCCGACCATCAGCCATTTGGCCATGCCAGACAAATCGCGTTTGATGACGGTGGCTAAGCTGGCCATCACAAAGAATACGCCTGCAGTGCCCGCAAACGCAGTCATCACTAACTCAGCGCCGTTCTTAAAACCCAAAATCATGGCAATCATGCGCGAGAGCATCAGGCCCATGAAGAAGGTGAAACCCAAAAGCACGTAGACGCCAGTGGCGCTATCTTTGGTGCGCTCAATGGCATAGATGAAGCCGAAGGCGCCAGCCATCATCAAAATCATGCCCATCACGCCAGAAAAGGCGTAGCTAATACCTGTAGACACGCCAACCCACGCACCTAAGACGGTGGGCAGCATGCTGATGGCGAGTAACCAATAGGTGTTGCGCACCACGCGGTTACGTTCAGCCGTCGGCAAGACGAAGTAATCGGCGGTTTGAAAGTTGTCATTCATGTTGAGCTTCTCCAGATAAAACCTGATGTTTCAGATGGGGCGAATTCTAGAGGTTTCAAGAGCTGTCAGCTCATCGTTCACTTTTGTTGAGGTTTCTTTTGCGTTTGAGTGGGGCAGTGGGCGGCTCAGAGTCGGTATGCTTGGGGTTTTCTTACTTATCCAAATTTTTCCGCATGAAAACCAAACACTTTCTCGAATCTTCAGATATCAAAGCCATTGCTGCTGCTGCTGAAGCTGAAGCTTTGAAAAACAACTGGGCTGTGACGATTGCCATCGTGGACGATGGCGGCCATTTGTTGTCGTTGCAACGTTTGGATGGCGCAGCACCTATTTCTTCACACATTGCACCCGCCAAAGCCAATACTGCCGCTTTGGGGCGCCGCGAAAGCAAGGTCTATGAAGATGTCATTAATGGCGGCCGCACTTCTTTCTTGAGCGCACCAGAGATCAAAGGCATGCTTGAAGGCGGTGTGCCGATCATCAAAGACGGCCAATGCATTGGCGCTGTGGGTGTGAGCGGTGTGAAGTCCAACGAAGATGCGCAAATTGCCAAGGCTGGCATTGCCGCCATCGGCCTGTAAGCCACTGCTTTCTTAAGAAAAAGCCCCGCTGTTGCGGGGCTTTTTCGTGGCTAAGTGTTTTAGTAAATTAAACGCTCGGGGCTGATTTCTTGCAGGATGGTGGTGGCAATCTCTTCAATGCTCTTGTTGGTGGTAGACAGCCAACGGATGCCACCTCGGCGCATCATGGCCTCGGCCTCGGCCACCTCGTGGCGACAGTTGGGCAGGCTGGCGTATTTAGAGTTAGGGCGACGTTCGTTGCGAATCTCGCTCAAACGTTCGGGTTGGATGGTCAAGCCAAAGATTTTCTTTTTGTGCGGCATCAGGGCCGGGGGTAATTGGCGACGCTCAAAGTCCTCGGGAATCAGCGGGTAGTTTGAAGCCTTCAGGCCATGCTGCATGGCCAAGTACAGGCTGGTTGGCGTCTTGCCGCTGCGGCTCACGCCCACCAAAATTACGTCGGATGACTCCAAATCGCGGTTGAGTTGGCCATCATCGTGGGCCAAGCTGAAATTGATCGCTTCGATGCGGTCATGGTATTCCTTGCTTTTGCTGGGGTCTGAAAAGCGGCCTACGCGGTGGTTGGACTTGATGCCCAACTCTTGTTCGAGTGGGTTCACAAAGGTGCCAAACATATCCATCAGCATGGTTTTGCCTTTGCAGCCATCCAAGATGACGTTCAGAACTTCCATGTTCACGAGGGTGGTAAACACAATAGGTTTGCGCCCCTCTACCTCTCCCGTGTGGTTGATTTGACGCACGGCTTGGTGCGCCTTGTCTACCGAGTCTACAAATGGAATGCGGATGTGGCGAAACTTGACCTCGAACTGCGCCAAGATGGCGTTGCCAAAGGTTTCTGCTGTGATACCTGTGCCGTCAGACACAAAGAAAACGGTGGGGTTGGGCATGAAAAACTTTCAATTGGAATCACGTGGTTAGGCGGGAGAGGCGCCTTGTCGGCAACCTACAATGCTGCATTATCCGAATTTCGCCACGCAGACTTTCGACCCATTCAAACAACACATAAGTCGCCGCGCTGCATGGCCGCACCCGTTTTAACTTTTGGAGCTTGTCTATGACTGCACTTTTCAGCCCAACCGCCTTGGTGGTTCCTTTTGAAAAACTTCGAATGACTGACGTCGAATCGGTGGGCGGTAAAAACGCTAGCCTCGGCGAAATGATTTCGCAACTGCCCACTGGCGTTCGTGTGCCCACCGGTTTTGCCACCACGGCTCACGCCTTCCGCGAATTCTTGGCGCATGACGGCTTGGTTGACAAAATCAACGCCCGTTTGGACAAGCTCGACACCGAAGACGTGCGTGCGTTGGCCGAAGCTGGCGCCGAAATCCGCGCCATGGTGGAAGCCCAGCCTTTCCCTGCTGACCTGCAAAAAGCCATCGCGGATGAATTTGCGATTTTGTCTGCTGGCAACGCTGCCGCCACGTTTGCGGTGCGATCATCGGCCACTGCCGAAGACTTGCCTGACGCTTCGTTTGCGGGTCAACAAGAAACCTTTTTGAACGTACACGGCATCGACGAAGTGCTTCACAAGATGAAAGAGGTGTTTGCCTCGTTGTACAACGACCGTGCCATCAGCTACCGCGTGCACAAGGGCTTTGCCCACGCCGATGTGGCTTTGTCTGCCGGCGTGCAACGCATGGTGCGCTCTGACACGGGCGCAGCCGGTGTGATGTTCACCATCGACACCGAATCTGGTTTTGAAGACGTGGTGTTCATCACATCAAGCTACGGCCTCGGTGAGACCGTGGTGCAGGGCGCTGTGAACCCTGACGAGTTCTATGTGCATAAGCCCACCTTGAAAGCTGGCAAGCGCGCCGTGATTCGCCGCAACTTGGGCTCTAAGCTCATCGAAATGGTGTTCTCCACCGCCGAAGAGAAAAAAGCCACAGGCAAATTGGTCAAAACCACCGATGTGCCCACCGAGTTGCGCAACCGCTACTCGTTGACCGATGCGGATGTTGAGCAATTGGCCCACTACGCCATGGTGATTGAGGCCCATTACGGTCGTCCTATGGACATCGAATGGGGCAAAGACGGCACCGACGGTTTGCTCTACATCTTGCAAGCGCGTCCAGAGACCGTGAAGAGCCAAGCCAAGGGTCAGTCTGAATTCCGCTACAAACTCAAAGGCCACAGCACCGTGTTGGCCGAAGGCCGTGCGATTGGCCAAAAGATTGGCACGGGTCCTGTGCGCTTGGTACACAACATCAGCGAGATGGACAAAGTCCAGCCCGGCGATGTGTTGGTGACCGACATGACCGACCCGAACTGGGAACCCGTGATGAAGCGCGCCAGCGCTATCGTGACTAACCGTGGTGGTCGTACCTGCCACGCCGCAATCATTGCGCGTGAATTGGGTATTCCTGCGGTGGTGGGTTGCGGGGACGCGACCGAGCGTTTGAAAGACGGCACACTGGTGACCGTGAGCTGTTCAGAAGGCGATACCGGTTTGATCTATGACGGCCTGCTTGAGACCGAAGTGACCGAAGTGCAACGCGGCGAAATGCCCAAGATCAACACCAAAATCATGATGAACGTGGGCAACCCACAGTTGGCGTTTGACTTCTGTCAATTGCCCAACGAAGGCGTGGGCTTGGCACGCTTGGAGTTCATCATCAACAACAACATTGGTGTGCACCCCAAGGCCATTCTTGACTACCCCAATGTGGATGCCGATTTGAAGAAAGCGGTTGAGTCTGTGGCTCGTGGCCATGCCTCACCCCGCGCTTTCTATGTGGACAAAGTGGCCGAAGGCATTGCCACCATCGCTGCGGCGTTTTATCCCAAGCCAGTTATCGTGCGCATGTCGGACTTCAAGTCCAACGAGTACCGCAAACTCATTGGCGGCAGCCGCTACGAGCCAGAGGAAGAAAACCCCATGTTGGGCTTCCGTGGCGCGGCGCGTTACATCAGTGAAGACTTCGGCGAAGCCTTTGCGATGGAGTGCGAAGCCATGCGTCGCGTGCGCGAAGACATGGGACTGACCAACGTGCAAGTCATGGTGCCTTTCGTGCGCACCTTGGGCCAAGCCGAGCGCGTGACCAACTTGTTGGCCGAGCACGGCTTGAAGCGCGGCGTGAACGACCTCAAAGTCATCATGATGTGCGAAGTGCCTAGCAACGCTATTCTTGCCGACGACTTCTTGAAGTTCTTCGATGGCTTCTCCATCGGCTCGAACGACTTGACCCAACTCACCTTAGGGTTAGACCGTGACTCAGGTTTGGAATTGCTGGCCGCTGACTTTGACGAGCGCGATCCTGCTGTGAAAGCCTTGTTGACCAAAGCCATCTCTGCGTGTCTGGCTCAAGGCAAGTACGTGGGCATTTGCGGCCAAGGTCCCAGCGACCACCCCGACTTTGCGCATTGGTTGGCAGATCAAGGCATCAGCTCGATCTCGCTGAACCCTGACAGCGTGATCGAGACTTGGAAGTCATTGGCTAAATAAACAGGCTTGATGCATCTACGCCCAACAGCCGCTGTGTCAGAGGCATCCCCAACGATTGAAGTCACGGCTTTGCCGTCTCGGTCGTTTTGGGGCGTAGTGGGTTTGGTTGTGTTGACGGTGGGTTCATTGGGCTTGGCTTGGCTTTTTCCTGACAACACAATGTTTCATTTCCTGTGGGTCACACAAGCGGTTCCCTTGCTTTATTTCTGGCTTATTTGCTGGGGGATTCAAACCAGGCATCCAAATGATGCTGCGTCTTAAGTCTTGGCCCTGGCGGCTCTTGTTGGTCGGTTTTGCTGGCCTTTTGCTGCTGACATTGTTACTTTTGGTGGCAGACTTTGCCGGCGTTCCCAAAGGGGTCGTCAACGGGTTCTTTTTGGTGGCCTCCATCATCGGTTACGCGTTGATTGGGATGTTTTGTCGGACCACTGTTCCTGAAGAATATTTTGTAGCTGGACGCAACATCAGTGCGCCTTTGAATGGAATGGCGACTGCTGCTGATTGGCTTTCTGCCGCGTCATTTATCGGTCTAACAGGGTTGTTGCTCTCGGATGGCTTTGTAGGTGATGGCCAACACCCAGGCGGTTTGGCTTATTTATTAGGTTGGACAGGTGGGTTTTGTTTGCTTGGCTTTTTGTTTGCGGCCAAGCTCAACTTGTCTCAATCCATCACGATCCCCGATTTTTTAGGCCGTCGTTTTGACAGCGCAGCTGTACGTTGGTTGGCTGCGTGGGGTGCAATTTTGTGCTCTAGTGTGTATTTGGTGGCGCAAATTTACGGTATTGGCTTAGTGGCTTCCATGCTCTCGGGGCTGACGTTTGAGTTGGGCGTGTTCTTGGCTCTGGGGGGCATCTTGCTTTGTTCCTTTTTGGGCGGCATGCGTGCTGTCACGTGGACACAAGGCGTGCAGTGCGTGGTGATTGTGGTGTCCATGGTCGTTCTCTCAATGGCGGTGTCTTTGAAAACACAAGGGCATCCGTTTGTGACGGTGGCTGCTGTGCAATCGCTGCCATTGATCCAAGAGCGCGCGAAACAAATCGAAGCCGATCCTGCTGAGCAATCTACGCGTGAAGTCATTCGTTTGCGCATGAGCAACTTAGACACCAAGATGGCCGACCCGTTGTACGCCCGCGAGATTGAGCGTCAAACCGTGGTGCGCCAGGTGGCACGCGCCAAAGCCGACAACGCAACGCTGCGCGAGATTCAAAAATTAGAATCAAACCCCGCTTGGCGAGAAACGTCGATGGATCGATTGATTAGCGCATGGCAAGTCGAGCGAGAAGTGTTGGCGCAGGGCATCTATCGTCCGGTGGGATTTCAAGCTCCTCAATCGAGTGGTTGGAATCAGGGGTTGTCTAACAGTCTGGCGCTCGTGGTTTGTTTGATGCTTGGTACGGCGGCTTTGCCGCATATTTTGGTGCGCTCTTACACCACAGCTACCCCTGCAGACGCGGAGCGTTCAGTCGTTTGGGCCTTGGGCATCATTGTGCTTGTGTATCTGTGCGCGTCTTCATTGGCGGTGCTCTTGAAGTCTTATGTCTTGACTGAATTGGTGGGCTCGCACTTAGACCAATTACCTGATTGGGCAGATCGATTGAAGCTGCGCAAGTTGGCCCTTTTGAGTATTCAGGATTACAACAATGACGGCATTGTTCAGTTTGCAGACATCCGGCTGTTTAACGACTATTTGGTGTTAGGTGTGCCAGAGATGACGCACATCTCGTCTGTATTTACGGGGCTTTTGGCTGCTGGTGCGCTTGCTGCCGCTCTGTCAACAGCGGATGGTTTGCTTTTGACCATCTCCAATGCGTTGGCTCAAGATTTGTATTTCCAAACTGCAGCGCCTAATGCGCCATCGTTGCGTCGCGTGATGCTGTCCAAAATTTTGTTAATGGTGGTCGCTTTGTTGGCTGCATGGTTTGCCACGAATCGCCCTGTGAGTATTTTGTTTTCAGTAACTTGCGCGTTCTCGTTGGCGGCGGCCACGTTCTTTCCGGTCCTCTTGTTAGGCATTTATTGGCGCGGTATGAACCGAGTGGGGGCTCTGTTGGCGATGGTTTCGGGCTTGGCGCTGAGCTTGTATTACATCGGTGCCAACCATCCGTGGGTTCAGATGCGCTTGCACTTGCAAGCTTCTGAGACCTTGTGGTTTGGCTTGGACCCTGTTTGCGCGGGAGTGTTTGGTGTGCCTGCAGGCTTGTTGTTTGGGTTTATAGGAAGCAAGCTTTCGTCAATCAAAAATTGACTATAATGATGGGCTTTTCCCTTGCTGCTTTCGCGTCAGACGCCGCGAGCAGCTTCATATCCACAAGGAGTGTCCATGCGTCATTACGAAATCATTTTGTTGATCCACCCGGATCAAAGCGAGCAAGTTCCAGCAATGCTGGAGCGTTACAAAGGCATGATCACCGCTGGTGGTGGTGCTATTCATCGTACGGAAGACTGGGGTCGCCGCCAGTTGGCCTACATGATCAACAAGCTTGCTAAAGCTCACTATATTTGCTTGAACATCGAAGCTAGCCAGGCTGTGATGTCTGAACTCGAACACGCGTTCAAGTTCAACGATGCTGTGTTGCGTCACCTGACCGTCTTGCGTAAAAAGGCTGAAACAACGCCTTCCGTCATGATGAAGACAGTTGAGCGCGAAGAAGCTCGCAAGAACCAGCAAGCTGAGTTCGCGGGCTAATTGCTGACTCTTTACAAGGTTTGAACCACGTTGTTTTGAATGCTTGTGTGGTAGAGGCTTCGGCCCTGCGATACACACCAGCCGGTTTACCCGCCATTGATTTGAGTCTCGAACACGAGTCTGACATTCAAGAGGCAGGGCAAAAGCGACAAGTCAAAGCAACCGTCAAAACAGTCGCCTTGGGATCTTTGGCAGAGCGTTTAGCTCAGCTTCCCCTTGGTAGTCTTTGGCAGTTCAGCGGCTTTTTAGCCTCACCTCGTAACAGCAAAAACGTCGTTTTTCACATTCAAGATTTTCAGCAAATTTCATAGGAGGCCCAGATCATGGCCACATTCAAGAAATTCAACAAAGACAAGCGCCCAAAGCGCAACACGCAATCATTGCTTTTCAAGCGCAAGCGCTTCTGCCGCTTCACCGTCACTGGCGTTGAAGAAATTGACTACAAAGATGTCGACACATTGCGTGACTTCATTGCCGAAAACGGCAAGATCATTCCCGCACGCCTGACAGGCACACGCGCTATTTATCAACGTCAGCTGAACACTGCCATCAAGCGTGCACGCTTCTTGGCCTTGGTGCCATACAGCGACCAGCACAAGATCTAAGGAGACCGACCATGCAAATTATTCTGCTCGACAAGGTCGTGAACCTCGGCAACCTCGGCGAAATCGTCCGAGTCAAAGATGGTTACGCCCGTAACTTTTTGATCCCATCAGGCCGCGCACGTCGCGCCACTGAAACAGCGATCAAAGAATTCGAAGTGCGCCGCGCTGAACTCGAAAAAGCCGCTGCCGAGAAATTGGCTGCTGCACAAGCGCAAGGCGAGAAGCTCACTGGCAAAACCATCAAAGTCAGCCAAAAAGCTGGCGTTGATGGCCGTTTGTTCGGTTCTGTGACCAATCATGACATCGCGGAAGCGTTGACCAAGGAAGGTTTTGCTGTTGCTAAAGCACAAATCCGTATGCCTCACGGCCCAATCAAGATGGTTGGCGACAGTACCGTGGGCGTGGCCTTGCACACTGACGTGATCGTTGAGATCACGGTTGCTGTGTACGGCGAAACTGCTTAAGTTTCTTCGCACTGCAAAAGCCGCTCTTCGGAGCGGCTTTTTTATTGGTTCTTTGCTTTTCCCCAGCTAACCCACTTCTTATCCACAGAGTTATCCCAGGCATTTGCTACCTCTGGGCTTAGGATGTGTGTTTTACAGGATATCTATGTCTGCCGCATCGTCCAGCTTTGAAGAAGGCTTCTCTCACGACCAACAAATTGCACAACTGCGCATCCCTCCGCACTCCATCGAGGCAGAGTCGAGCGTGTTGGGGGGCTTGCTGCTAGACAACGGCGCGTGGGATCGCGTGGGCGATTTGTTGGTGGATGGCGATTTTTACCGTTACGAACACAAGTTGGTCTATGCCGCCATTGGTGCATTGGTGAATACCGGCCGTCCAGCGGACGTGATCACGGTTTACGAACACCTGCAAACCTTGGGCAAGGCCGAAGAAATCGGTGGCTTGGGTTATCTCAACGCCTTGGCGCAATATGTGCCAAGTGCGAGCAACATTCGCCGCTATGCCGAGATCGTGCGCGAGCGCTCGATTCTGCGCAAGCTGGTGACAGCCAGCGACGAAATTGCCACCAACGCCTTCAACACACAGGGCAGAGCGGTCGCTCAAATTTTGGACGAGGCCGAGCAAAAAATCTTCAACATCGGTGAAGAAGGCTCGCGCATGAAGCAGGGCTTTCAAGCCATGCCGCAGCTGGTTGTCGACTTGCTCGATCGCGTGCAAGAGATGGCGGACAACCAAAACGACATCACGGGCGTGCCTACCGGCTTTATCGACTTTGACCGCATGACATCAGGCTTGCAGCCCGGCGACTTGATCGTGTTGGCGGCCCGTCCTTCGATGGGAAAAACGGCGCTGGCCATCAATATTGCCGAGCATGTGGCTTTGAATGAGGGGTTGCCTGTCGCGGTGTTCTCCATGGAGATGGGCGCCTCGCAATTGGCAGTGCGTATTGTGGGTTCGATTGGTCGCGTGGACCAAGGCCATCTGCGTACGGGTAAGTTGAGCGATGACGAATGGCCGCGCTTGACAGAAGCCATTGAAAAGCTGCGCAATGTGTCACTGCACATTGACGAAACACCAGGCCTCACACCAAGTGAATTGCGTGCCAACGCCCGTCGTTTGTCCCGTCAGTGTGGCAAGCTAGGCCTCATCGTTGTCGACTATTTGCAGCTTATGAGTGGCTCAAGCAGCAGCGGTGGTGATAACCGTGCGACTGAGATTGGCGAAATTTCTCGTGGTTTGAAGATGCTTGCCAAAGAGCTGCAATGCCCCGTGATTGCACTGTCTCAGCTCAACCGAAGCGTAGAACAACGCACCGACAAACGCCCCATGATGAGTGACTTGCGTGAATCGGGCGCCATCGAGCAAGACGCGGACGTGATCATGTTCATCTACCGCGATGACTATTACAACAAAGAGTCCAAAGAGCCTGGCGTGGCCGAGGTCATCATCGGCAAACAGCGTAACGGCCCCACAGGCACCGTCAAGCTGGCCTTCTTGAAGCCACTTACCAAGTTCGAAAGCTTGGCTAGCTACAGCAGTGGTGGCGATTACTAAGGCTAAAAAGCGTTAAAGCACTTCGCTGGCAAAGTCTGCCAGACGCGAGCGCTCACCACGTGCCAAAGTAATGTGGCCGCCATGTGGCCAACCCTTGAAACGGTCCACCGCATACGTTAAGCCCGATGAGCCTTCGGTGAGGTAAGGCGTGTCAATCTGTGCCAAGTTACCCATACAGATGATTTTTGTGCCAGGGCCTGCGCGGGTGATGAGCGTTTTTATTTGCTTGGGTGTCAAGTTCTGCGCTTCATCAATGATGAGGTATTTGTTCAAGAACGTGCGCCCGCGCATGAAGTTGAGGCTCTTGATTTTGATGCGGCTGCGAATCAAATCATTGGTGGCGGCCCGACCCCATTCACCTGCATTGGTTTCTGTTTTAGCTAGCACTTCGAGGTTGTCATCCAAGGCGCCCATCCATGGGCCCATTTTTTCTTCTTCGGTACCTGGCAAGAATCCGATGTCGTCACCCACGCTCACGGTAGCGCGGGTCATGATGATTTCGGTGTAACGGCGGTCATCCAACACTTGTGTCAGGCCTGCAGCCAAGGCCATTAAGGTCTTTCCGGTTCCTGCTGTGCCGGTGAGGGTGACGAAGTCAATCTCTGGATCTGTGAGCAGGTTCATCGCAAAGTTTTGCTCGCGATTGCGTGTGGTTACACCCCAAACAGAATTTTTCAGGTGCGTGAAGTCTTTGAGCGTTCTTAGTACCACTGTTTTTCCGCGAATCTCGGTCACGCGGGCATACAGGCTAGGCTCGCCGGCAGATTCGTGATACACAAACTGATTGATGTGCAGGTCGGGCACCAAGGGGCCGCTGAGGCGGTAGAAGGTGTGGCTGCCACTTTGCCAGCTTTCCACTGAGTTGCCATGCTTGACCCAGAAATCTTCGGGCAAGGCAATGGCGCCTGAGTAAAGCAGATCGCCATCTTCAAGGGTCTTATCGTTTTGGTAGTCCTCAGCCGCGAGACCCAAGGCACGCGCCTTGACGCGCATGTTGATGTCCTTAGACACCAGCACCACTTCGCGTGGCTTGTGCTTGACACGCAGCGCCTCGACTACGCCCAAGATTTGGTTGTCTGCCTTGCCTTGTGGCAGGCTGGACGGCAGGGTGAAGTCCAGTGGCTCGGTTTGAAAGAACAAACGCCCGCCCACTTCAATGTGGCCAGTGCCATCAAGTTTGATACCCGTGATGATGTCGGCGTTGTGTGAGGCCACCAAGGCGTCGAGAGAACGGCTTGTTTGGCGTGCATTGCGCGCCACTTCGGTCATGCCCTTTTTGTGGCCGTCGAGCTCTTCGAGCACGATCATGGGCAAGAACACATCGTGTTCTTCGAAACGGAATAAACACATGGGGTCATGCATCAGCACATTGGTGTCAAGCACAAACAGCTTGGTAGGACCTGTATGTTTCTTTTTTGCAGTCAAAGCGCGCACGGGGGCGGCAGCCTTACGCTCGCCTTTATAGGCCGGTATGGACTCAGGTTGTTGATGTGCCACGGCTGCAGGAGCTTCTGACGTGATTGCTGGAACTTTGTTTTCAACGGCGCGCTCTTCATGGCGTTGCACAGATTTGCGCATGCTGCGTGACTTTGCGGGCGCTGTATCTAGTCCCTCTGTGTTCAACAAGGCGGCACGTTTGGATGGGGCTGGGGGCAGTGGCATAGATGGAGCTTAAAGAGTTGAAACACAAAAGGCAGACTCAAAAAGCGAAAAAGCCGCCTGGAGGCCAAGGCGGCTTGTCGTTTGAAACGTGTTCGCTTCTGTCAATGTCATGGAGCCACTATAACCGAGCTCCAAGACACTTTGTCGAAGGAGATCAGGCTGTTGCGGCGGCAGCTTTCTTCAATGCCTTGACCGCTTTGAGAACTTCATCCACGTGGCCTGGTACTTTGAGGCCGCGCCATTCTTCTTTCAGCAAGCCGTCGGCGCCAATCAAGAAAGTGCTGCGTTCAATGCCTTTCACTTTTTTGCCGTACATGATTTTGTTTTTTACAACGCCAAACATGTGACACATCTTTTCTTCTGTGTCGGCAATCAATTCAAAAGGTAATTCGAGTTTGGTTTTGAACTCGTCATGTGACTTCATGTTGTCACGTGACACGCCAAACACTGCTGCGCCGGCTTTGACGAAGTCTTTGTATTTGTCGCGGAACTGCATCGCTTCAGTGGTGCAACCAGGCGTGTTGTCCTTGGGGTAGAAGTACAAGACCATCATTTGGCCGTTGTGCGAGTTGTTAGTAACCCTAATGCCGCCCGTTGCATTGGCTTCAAATTCGGGGAGGGGTTTGTTGACAACAATTGCCATAGCGCTCAATCAGGTGTGACAGTTCAGACGGCCGGATGAAGGAGGCGACTGTCTAGACAGCCCCCTTTCGGCAACTCGCTATTTTAACTTAGAAACCTTGCTTTCAGAATGAGCCACCACATCAACCAGACGCACGATGAAGCGTGTTCTTAATTCTTACTTGTCGAGGCTTCGATCAACAGTGCCGCCGCCACCTTGCGGCCTTCGCCAGCCAAGATGTTGTAGGTGCGGCAAGCGGCCTGTGTGTCCATGGTCTCCAGTCCTAAGCGGCGCTGCATCAAACCAACTTGCCACTCAGGCTTGGGAAAACGCAAGCGTTCGCCACTGCCAAATATGACCAATTCCACATCTAGTTCGGCGAGCTGTGCGAAGTGTTTTGGACCTAAATCGTCAAAATTCTTGCAATTCCAATCGAGGCGCAGCCCCTCTGAGGTGATGAGCACGCTGTGCGTGATTTTTTCGCCTTGGATGGCGATCCATCCCGAACCATAGGCGGTAACGGACTGGGTCTCGATGCGATCGGGTTGTAATTTCATAAATGCCTTGAGATCTGTGGTCAAATTATAGGTTTCACCCCGTAAAAAGAGCCCTCGGAGGGACTTTGAAGAAGATCCAAAAATCCAACAAGCTGTCCAACGTCTGTTATGACATTCGCGGTCCCATCATGGACCGAGCGCGTCAAATGGAGGAGGAGGGCCACAAGATCATCAAACTCAACATCGGCAACTTGGCCGTGTTTGGCTTTGATGCGCCTGAAGAAATTCAGCAAGACATGATCCGCAACCTGCCCACGTCGGCGGGCTACTCGGACAGCAAAGGCATTTTTGGCGCCCGCAAAGCGGTGATGCATGAGACGCAAAAGCAAGGCATCAAAGGCGTCACGCTCGATGACATTTACCTTGGCAATGGCGCGAGCGAACTCATCGTCATGGCGACCAATGGCTTGCTCAACAACGGCGACGAGCTGTTGTTGCCCGCGCCTGACTATCCGCTGTGGACTGCTGCGGTGAGTTTGTCGGGTGGTACACCTGTGCATTACATCTGTGATGAAGACAACGGTTGGATGCCCAGCATTGACGATATCAAGTCAAAGATCACCAAGAACACCAAGGGCATTGTGGTCATCAACCCCAATAACCCAACGGGTGCTTTGTACTCAGACGAGTTGCTGATGCAAATCGTTGAGCTCGCACGCAAACATGGCTTGATCATTTTTGCTGACGAGGTGTATGACAAGGTCTTGTACGACGGTGTCAAGCACACGCCGATTGGCAGTTTGAGCGAAGACGTGTTGACGCTCACCTTCAACTCGCTGTCCAAGAGCTATCGCTCATGCGGCTACCGCGCGGGGTGGTTGGTGGTGTCGGGCGACAAAAAGCCTGCGGCTGATTACATCGAGGGCCTCAACATGCTCTCCAACATGCGCCTGTGTGCCAACGTGCCAGGCCAATGGGCGATTCAAACCGCCTTGGGCGGCTATCAGAGCATCAACGATTTGGTGGGCGAGGGCGGTCGTTTGCGCAAGCAACGCGACTTGGCTTATGAGCTCATCACGGCCATTCCTGGCGTGACGTGTGTGAAGCCGCAAGCTGCGCTGTACATGTTCCCGCGTTTGGACCCCAAGGTGTATCCCATCAAAGACGATCAACAGTTTTTCTTGGAATTGCTCCAAGAAACCAAGGTGATGTTGGTGCAGGGCACAGGCTTTAACTGGAAGACCACGGACCATTTCCGTATCGTGTTCTTACCGCACGAAGACGACTTGCGCGAGGCCATCTCACGCATTGCAAAATTCTTAGAAAACTACCGAAATAGAAAAGCATGAAACCGATTCAAGTAGGCCTGTTAGGCATTGGCACTGTAGGCAGCGGCACTTTTGAAGTGCTCAAACGCAACCAAGAAGAAATCCAACGTCGCGCTGGCCGCGGCATTGAAATCACGATGGTGGCTGACCTGGATGTGGCGCGTGCCAAAAGCATCGTGGGTGCCAACGTGCAGGTGGTGGACGATGCACGCAAAGTCATTGCCAACCCTGAGATCGACATCGTGATCGAGTTGATTGGTGGCTATGGCATTGCCAAACAACTCGTGCTTGAAGCCATCGAAGCGGGCAAACACGTGGTCACAGCCAACAAGGCCTTGCTGGCAGTGCATGGCACAGAAATCTTCGCCGCTGCACACAAAAAAGGCGTGATGGTGGCGTTTGAAGCCGCAGTCGCCGGTGGCATCCCGATCATCAAGGCTTTGCGTGAGGGCCTTACCGCCAACCGCATTCAATGGCTGGCTGGCATCATCAACGGCACGACCAACTTCATCTTGTCTGAGATGCGCGACAAGGGCCTGACCTTTGACGACGTGCTCAAGCAAGCACAAGCGTTGGGTTATGCCGAAGCCGACCCCACCTTCGACATCGAAGGTGTGGACGCCGCGCACAAAGCCACCATCATGTCCGCCATCGCCTTTGGTGTGCCCGTGCAGTTTGACAAGGCGTATGTCGAAGGCATCACCAAGCTCGAATCGCAAGACATCAAGTACGCCGAACAACTCGGCTACCGCATCAAGTTGCTCGGTATTTCCAAGCGCACAGACGCAGGCATTGAACTGCGCGTACACCCTTGCTTGGTGCCCAGCAAACGCCTGATTGCCAACGTCGAAGGCGCGATGAACGCCGTGATGGTGCAAGCCGATGCCGTGGGCACCACGCTGTACTACGGCAAAGGCGCGGGCAGCGAGCCCACTGCCAGCGCGGTGATTGCCGACTTGGTCGACATCACACGTTTGCACACCGCAGACCCGTTGAACCGCGTGCCGCATTTGGCGTTTCAGCCTGATGCGATGAGCAACTTACCCATTCTGCCGATGGCCCAAGTGGTGACCAGCTACTACCTGCGTTTGCGCGTGGCCGACCAAGCGGGCGTGCTCGCCAAGGTCACAGGCATTTTGGCCAACGCCGACATCAGCATTGATGCCGTGTTGCAGCGTGAAGCCGGTGAGGGCGAAAACCACACCGACCTCATCATCTTGACCCACGATTGTGTGGAAGCCAAGATGAACCAAGCCATGGCTGAGATGCAATTGCTCAGCACCGTGTTGGCTCCGATCACCCGCATCCGCAAAGAAGAGTTGAACTGATGCTGTATTTGTCCACGCGCGGCCATGCCGAGCGCAAGCGTTTTTGTGAAATCCTCCTCGAGGGCTTGGCTCCCGATGGCGGTTTGTATTTGCCCGAGCACTACCCACAGGTGGACGATGCAGCGCTCACGCGTTTGCGCACCACGTTCAACACGCAGGGCTACGCGGCCTTGGCGTTTGAATTGCTGTCGCTCTACATCGACGACATTCCTGCGGCAGACCTGAAAGCCTTGTGCGCCAAGACCTACACCAAAGAGGTCTACGGCACAGAGGCCATCGTGCCGGTTCGCAAATTGGAAGACGGCTTGTTAGTCGAGGCGCTGTCGAATGGCCCCACGCTCGCGTTCAAAGACATGGCCATGCAATTGCTGGGCAATTTGTTTGAATACGAGTTGGCGCGTCGTGGCGAAGAACTGAATATTTTTGGTGCGACCAGTGGCGACACGGGCAGCGCCGCCGAGTACGCCATGCGTGGCAAAAAAGGCGTGCGCGTCTTCATGACCAGCCCACACGGCCGCATGAGCCCGTTCCAGCAAGCGCAAATGTTCAGCTTGATGGACGAGAACATCCACAACATCGCCATCGAAGGCGTGTTTGACGATTGCCAAGATTTGGTCAAAGCCGTGTCCAACGATTTGGACTTCAAAACCAAATACAAAATTGGCACGGTCAACTCCATCAACTGGGCGCGTTTGTTGGCGCAGGTGGTGTATTACTTTGCGGGCTATTTTCAAGCGACCACAACCAACAGCCAAAAGGTGAGCTTCACCGTGCCAAGTGGCAACTTTGGCAACGTATGCGCAGGCCATGTGGCCCGCATGATGGGCCTGCCCATCGACACCTTGGTAGCTGCCACCAACGAAAACGATGTGTTGGACGAGTTCTTCCGCACCGGCGTGTATCGCGTGCGCGGCAGTGCTGACACGCACGAAACATCCAGCCCGTCGATGGACATTTCCAAGGCCAGCAACTTCGAACGCTTCGTGTTCGATTTGCTCGGGCGCGATGCCGCGTTGACCAACGATTTGTTTGGCGCACAAATTTCCAAGAACGGCCAATTCGATTTGAGCGGTAACCCGCACTTTGTTGAGGCCGCCACACGTTACGGCTTTGCCAGCGGCAAGAGCACACACGCCAACCGTTTGGCCACCATCCAAGACGTGTACAAGCGCTTCGGGCAGATGATCGACACCCACACCGCAGACGGTGTGAAAGTGGCGCGTGAGCATGTCAAGGCAGGTGTGCCCATGATCGTTCTGGAAACGGCCTTACCCATCAAATTTGCAGCCACCATCGTGGAAGCCTTGGGCCAAGAGCCCAATCGTCCTGCCAAGTTTGAAGGCATCGAAGCCTTGCCCAAACGTGTGCAGGTGATGAAGGCCGATGTGGCGCAAATCAAGGCCTACATCGCCCAGCATTGCGACCACGCATGAAGGTCGTGGCCTTTGCCGGTTATTCCGGCTCAGGAAAAACCACGTTGGTGGAGCAACTGATTGGCTGCCTGCGCATGAAAGGTTTGCGCGTGTCTGTGGTCAAACACGCGCACCACAACTTTGACATCGACAAGCCCGGCAAAGACAGCTGGCGTCACCGCGAAGCGGGGGCGTTTGAGGTGCTGGTGGCGTCGAACCAGCGCTTGGTGTTGCAGCGACAGTTTGAGCAACCTGCTCAGCTCTCGGTGCACCACTTGTTGGCCGAGGTCTACGACGGTGTGGATTGGGTTTTGGTCGAAGGCTTTAAGCGAAGTGATTTGCTCAAAGTTGAAGTCTGGCGAAAAGCTTCAGACCAACCTGTGCGCTACCCCGATGATGACTTTGTGGTGGCCATTGCCACTGATTCGCCGCAAGATATGCCAGAGGCCACCTTGCGCCCCGTGCTTGACTTGAACGATGCCTACGCCATCACCGATTGGTTGGTGGCCAATGAAGACCGTTTCGAATACAACCCACCCTTGCTATGACCCGTCCTGCTTTGCTCTCACTTGATGACGCGTTGCCGCAACTGCTGGCGCAAGCCCATGCATTGACTGCCACGCAATCGGTGTCTACTTTTGATGCAGATGGCCGAGTGCTCGCGCAGGTTGTGACCTCAGCGCTGCAAGTGCCGCCACAAGACAACAGCTCGATGGATGGCTATGCCGTGCGTGCGGCTGACTGTGTGCAAGCCGGTGCGGTGTTGCGTGTGACGCAACGCATTCCCGCTGGCACACATGGGACGCAGTTGAACGCTGGCGAAGCTGCACGCATCTTCACCGGTGCGCCCATCCCGCCGGGTGCGGATGCCGTGGTCATGCAAGAAGACTGCGACGCCTTAGACGGCGAGCAAGTCAAGGTGAACAAGGCCGTGCCCGCAGGTCAGTGGATTCGTCGCTCGGGTGAAGACGTCACACGCGGTGCCACGGTGCTGACCCAAGGCACGCGATTGACGCCTGCCGAGTTGGGCTTGGCCGCCAGCATTGGCTTGGCGCAGTTGCAAGTGTCTGCACGCCCACGTGTGGCGTTGTTCTCTACGGGCGATGAATTGGTCATGCCCGGCGATGTGGCCCCCGAGGCAATGCCTGCTGGGGCAATTTACAACTCCAACCGCTTTTTCTTGCGCGCCATGTTGCAGCGCTTGGGCTGCGAGGTGACGGATCTGGGCATCGTGCCTGACAAACGCGAGGCCACCATCGCGGCCTTGCACGACGCAGCCCAGCACCATGATTTGATTTTGACCAGCGGCGGCGTGTCGGTGGGCGAAGAAGACCACATCAAACCCGCCGTGGAACATCTGGGTGAATTAAATTTATGGCAGCTCGCTATCAAGCCCGGTAAGCCCTTTGCGTATGGCAAGGTGAACCGCCAAGCTCAAGGCGATGCGTGTCATTTCATGGGGCTGCCCGGCAACCCCGTGTCCAGCTTTGTCACGTTCTTGTTGTTGGTGCGTCCCTTTGTGCTGGCCTTGCAAGGCGTGGTGCAAACGGAGGTCAAACGCGCTGAGTTGACCGCGCATTTTGATTGGCCCCGCGCCGACAAACGCCGCGAGTTTTTGCGTGTCAAGCGCAACGCCCAAGGTGGCCTTGATTTGTTTCCTAACCAAAGCTCTGGCGTGCTCACATCGGCCGTGTGGGGCGATGGTGTGGTGGATAACCCTGCTGGGCAAACCATTGCCAAAGGCGATACCGTTCGTTTTATTTCATTTGCGGAGTGGCTGGCATGAGCATGACCTACACCGTGAACCTCAAGTACTTCGCGTCCATTCGCGAAGCCATCGGGCAGGGCGGCGAAAGCGTTGCGACGCACGCAGCGACGCTCAAAGACTTGCGCGACGAGCTGATTGCACGCGGCGGCGCTTATGCCGAAGTGCTAGCCCATGGACGCGCGGTGCGCATGGCTTTGAACCAAGACCTGTGCGATGAATCTGCCACCCTGAGTGCAGGCTGCGAAGTGGCGTTCTTCCCACCCGTCACGGGCGGCTAATTTCAGGCGATTCATCAGCGATTCATTTGCGATTCATCAACGAGGCAAGCCATGTCATTCACCGTCAGTATCCAAACCCAAGACTTTGATGTGAGCCACGAGCTTGCCGACTTGCGTGCGGGTAATGCGCGTGTGGGCGCGGTGTGTTCTTTTCTTGGCACGGTGCGCGAGCGCAATGACGGCAGCTCGGTGGCAAGCATGGAGCTTGAGCACTACCCCGGCATGACCGAAAAATCCATCGCAGCCATGATGGACGAAGCCCAAAAGCGTTTTGACATCTACGCCGCTCGCGTGATTCACCGCGTGGGTTTGTTGCAGCCCGAAGACCAAATTGTGATGGTGGCTGTCACCTCAGCCCACCGTGGCGAGAGCTTTAAGGCCTGCGAGTTTTTGATGGACTACCTTAAAACCCAAGCGCCGTTTTGGAAAAAAGAAGTCACGCCCGAAGGCGCGCGCTGGGTCGATGCCCGCGTGAGTGACGACCAAGCCTTGGCTCGCTGGGGCATCGCGGCGACCAATACCCTCGTCAAATAAACGTGTGCGCTGCCGCTCGGACAGCGGTGCGGGTGGCGGGGTAATGTGTGGTGCCTTGACTCACGTCAATATCGCCCGATGCGCTGCCACTTGAAATAGCAGTTGCCAGCCTCAGATACTGACTAATTCAACAAATCTCTCGGAGTTTCCATGCGTATTGACAAACTCACCACCAAGTTCCAAGAAGCCTTGGGCGACGCCCAGTCGCTCGCCTTGGGCGGCGACCATGCCTACATCGAACCCTCCCATGTCTTGGTGGCGATGCTGCGCCAAGACGATGGCCCTAAATCTCTGTTGCAACGCTCTGGCGCCAATGTGTCGGGCCTGTTGTCGTCTGCGGAAGAGGCGATGAACCGCTTGCCAAAGGTCGAAGGCCAAGAGCAGGTGCAAGTCGGGCGCGACACCGTGTCTTTGATTCAAGCGGCTGAAAAAGAAGCCATCAAACGCGGCGACCAGTTTGTGGCCAGCGAATTGTTCTTGCTCGCCATGTGTGACAACAAAGGTAACTGGGGCAAGCTCGCCACACAAAACGGCTTGAACCGCAAGTCATTAGAGGCGGCGGTCACGGCTGTGCGCGGTGGTCAAAAAGTGGACAACGCGGAGAGCGAAGGCCAGCGCGAGTCACTCAAAAAATATTGTCTCGACCTGACTGAGCGTGCGCGTCAAGGCAAGCTCGACCCCGTGATTGGCCGTGACGATGAAATCCGTCGCGCCATTCAAGTTCTACAACGCCGCAGCAAAAACAACCCTGTGCTCATTGGCGAACCTGGCGTGGGCAAGACCGCGATTGTGGAGGGCTTGGCCCAGCGCATCGTGGCAGGCGAGGTGCCTGATTCGCTCAAAGGCAAACGCGTGTTGTCGCTGGACATGGCCGCTTTGCTGGCAGGTGCGAAATACCGCGGTGAGTTTGAAGAACGTCTGAAAAGCGTGCTCAAAGAATTGGCGCAAGACGAAGGCCAAACCATTGTGTTCATCGACGAGCTGCACACCATGGTGGGCGCAGGTAAGGCTGAAGGTGCGATGGATGCAGGCAACATGCTCAAGCCCGCTTTGGCGCGCGGCGAACTGCACTGCGTGGGTGCGACCACGCTGGACGAGTACCGCAAATACATCGAGAAAGACGCAGCCTTAGAGCGTCGTTTCCAAAAAATCATCGTGGGTGAGCCTTCGGTCGAAGCCACGATTGCCATCTTGCGTGGCTTGCAAGAAAAATACGAAGTGCACCATGGCGTCGAGATCACCGACCCTGCCATCGTGGCTGCCGCCGAGCTGAGCCATCGCTACATCACCGATCGCTTCTTGCCCGACAAAGCGATTGATTTGATTGACGAGGCAGCAGCCAAAATCAAAATTGAAATCGACTCCAAGCCCGAGGTGATGGACAAGCTTGACCGTCGTTTGATTCAGCTCAAGATTGAGCGCGAAGCCGTGCGCAAAGAAAAAGACGAAGCCTCTCAAAAGCGCATGGAGCTGCTCGAAGAAGAGATTGAAAAGATCGGCAAAGAGTACGCCGATCTGGACGAAATTTGGAAGGCAGAGAAATCATCTGCCCACGGCGGCGCGCAAATCAAGGAAGAGATTGACCGCTTGCGCCACCAAATTGAAGAGCTCACCCGCAAGGGCGATTTCAACAAAGTGGCCGAGTTGCAGTACGGCAAATTGCCTGAGCTTGAAAAGCGCATGAAAGAAGCCAACGCCCGTGAAAGCGGTAAGGCCAACGCTGCTGGGGGCAACCGCTTGCTGCGCACGCAAGTGGGGGCTGAAGAAATTGCCGAAGTGGTGGCACGTGCCACAGGCATTCCTGTGTCTAAGCTCATGCAAGGCGAGCGCGACAAACTCTTGCAAATGGAAGATAAATTGCACGACCGTGTGGTGGGCCAAGAAGAAGCCATCACGGCGGTGGCCAATGCCATCCGTCGCTCGCGTGCGGGCTTGGGCGACCCCAATCGCCCCACCGGTTCGTTCTTGTTCCTTGGGCCCACCGGCGTGGGTAAAACCGAGCTGTGCAAGGCTTTGGCGGGCTTCTTATTTGACAGCGAAGACCACATGATTCGCATCGACATGAGTGAGTTCATGGAGAAGCACTCGGTCAGTCGTTTGGTGGGTGCGCCTCCTGGCTACGTGGGCTACGACGAAGGCGGCTACTTGACCGAAGCCGTGCGTCGCAAGCCCTACAGCGTGTTGCTGCTGGACGAGGTGGAGAAGGCCCATCCCGATGTGTTCAACATCTTGCTGCAAGTGCTCGACGATGGCCGCTTGACCGATGGCCAAGGCCGCACCGTTGACTTTAAAAATACCGTCATCGTGATGACCTCCAACATCGGTTCGCCCATCATTCAAAGCATGGTGGGCCAAGACCCGCAAGACATCAAAGATGCCGTGTGGGATGAACTTAAATCTCACTTCCGCCCTGAGTTCTTGAACCGCATTGACGAGACCGTGGTGTTCCACGCTTTGGATGCCGAACACATTGCCCGTATTGCGGGCATCCAGCTCAAGATCTTGGCCGCACGTTTGACCAAGATGGACCTTGGCCTCGACGTGTCGCCTGCAGCCTTGGCCGAGTTGGCCAAAGTGGGCTTCGACCCTGTGTTTGGTGCGCGTCCTTTGAAGCGCGCCATTCAGCAACGCATTGAGAACCCGTTGTCAAAGTTGTTGTTGGAAGGCAAGTTCTTGCCCAAAGACACGATTGCGGTAAATGTGGATCCCGTGCGTGCCCCGGGCGAGTTTGCTTTTAGCAAAGCAGAGTCTTGATCTTTAAGCGGGTGAGGGGGCTTGTCCCCCACTAGACGTCGCTTAGAAAGCGCAGCAGTTAGGATGCTCCATCCTTTTTGTTGCGCTTTTTTATGACCGCTTTTAACTCCGCTTCCAACCCTTGGCGAGATGATGCCGCTGTCATTGGTTTGGTTGGCATTGCACACGCCAGTTCGCACTTCTCCCATCTGTTGTTGCCGCTCATGTTTCCCGTGTTCATGAGTGCCTTTGGTTTGAGCTTCTCCGAGCTTGGCTTTTTGATGTCGGTGTTTTTTGTGGTGTCTGGCATAGGCCAAGCCTCGGCCGGGTTTGTGGTGGATCGCTTTGGCGCACGACCTGTGTTGTTTGGCTCAATTTTGGTGTTGGCCTCGGGGTGTTTGGCTGTTTCCGTGGCCACCAGTTATACGGGCTTGATGTTGGGGGCTGCTTTGCTTGGCATGGGGAATTGCTCGTTTCATCCAGCAGACTTCACCATCCTCAATCAAAAGGTGTCCGCGCCTCGCTTGGGTTATGCCTTCAGCGCTCACGGTTTGACGGGTAATTTAGGCTGGGCGTTAGCGCCTGTGTTCATGGTGGGTTTGAGCGCTGCATTCGATTGGCGTACCGCTTATGTGGCCGCAGCCTTGATGTACTTGGGAATTTTTGTGTTGTTGGTGTGGCAACGTGCTTTTTTATATGCCGATGTGGTGGACCACAAGCAAGCCGCAGCTAGCGTCAGTACTTTGGCTTTTTTGAAAATCCCAGTCGTGTGGTGGTGCTTCAGTTTCTTCTTGCTTTCCACCATGACTTTGGCCGTGGTGCAAAGTTTTTCTGTGTCGATCCTCCAAGCACTGCACCAAGTGACGTTTGAAGCGGCGACCTTCACGTTGACGGCCTATATGTTGTGCGCTGCAGTTGGCATGTTTGTGGGTGGTTTTGTGGCTTCGCGCTGGCCGCGTCACAGCGACAAAGTGGTAGCCGGTTGCATGACTGTGGCCGCGTTCTTCATGGCGTTGTGTGGCAGTGGCATGTTTGGTGCGAGCCTCACGATGGTTATCTTGGCAGCCACTGGTTTGGCCATTGGCATAGGCGGTCCATCGCGCGACATGATGATCAAGAAAGCCACGCCCAAAGACGCCACAGGCCGTGTCTACGGCATGGTGTATTCGGGGCTTGATGTGGGTTTTGCCATTTCGCCACTCATCTTCGGTGTGTTCATGGACCACGGTTGGTATGGTGCAACATTGCTAGGGGCCGCCTTTGTGCTACTGCTCAGTGTGGTGGTCGCCTTGGGTGTGGGGCGCAGAACAGTTCAAGCCTGATGGTGGCGAAAAAGGGGCGTAAATGACGGCACAAATCGCTGGCCACTTGTTGGTCGAATGTTTGATTGAGCAAGGCGTGACCCATGCGTTTGGCGTACCCGGCGAAAGCTACTTGGCGGTGCTCGACGGCTTTCATGCTTATCGCGATCGCATTCAGTTCATCACCAACCGACAAGAGGGCGGGGCGGCTTTCATGGCTGATGCGCAAGGGCGTTTAACGGGGCGTCCAGGTGTGTGTTTTGTCACACGGGGGCCAGGAGCCACCAATGCGTCGATCGGCGTGCACACGGCCTTTCAAGACAGTACGCCGATGGTGTTGTTTGTGGGCGATGTCGGTAGCGACTTTCGTGACCGTGAGGCATTTCAAGAAGTCGACTTCAATAGCTTCTTTGGCCCCAGCACGCGCGGTATGGCCAAGCGCGTAGAGCGCATTGATGATCCCGCACGCATTCCCGAGTACATAGCCCGCGCCTTTGCGACAGCAATGAACGGGCGCCCCGGCCCTGTGGTGTTGGTGCTCCCTGAGGACATGTTGGTGCATGAGGTCACCTCACGTCCTTTGCCTCGCGTCGAGCCTGTACAAGCGTGGGCTGATCCTGGTGCGTTGCGCCAGTTGCGCGAGATGTTGTTAGCGGCGCAACGCCCATTCGTCATTGCGGGCGGCAGCGGTTGGACGCCGCAGTCTGCGCAAGCGCTGCAACGTTTTGCGGAGAATTGGAAATTGCCAGTGGGCAACTCATTCCGGGCACAAGACACGTTTGATAACCATCATCCGCAGTACGCGGGCGATGTGGGCATTGGCATCAACCCCAAACTGGCACAGCGCATTCGCGAGAGTGATTTGGTCATTGCCATCGGTCCACGCCTAGGCGAGATGACCACGAGCGGCTACACCTTGCTGCAAGCGCCCAAGCCTAAGCAAAAGTTGGTGCACATCCATGCCAGTGCCGAAGAGCTCAACCGCGTGTATCAGGCCGACCTAGCCATGCTCTCCACCATGAATGCGGCAGCGCGTTCGCTAGAGGTGCTCACCGCGCCCACGAGCCTGCCGTGGGAAGCTTGGACCGTTGAAGCCAATGCCGACTATCTGGGCAATCTGCAACCGCAGACCTTGCCCGGCGATATTGATATGCCTGCCATTGTGGCGACCATCAGCAAGCTGTTGCCTGCAGATGCCGTGCTGACCAATGGCGCGGGTAACTTTGCCAGTTGGGTGCATCGCTTTCATCAGCACCATGGCTTGGCCCGCGGTGTGCGTGTGCAACTGGCGCCAACGGCAGGGTCGATGGGGTATGGCGTGCCTGCGGCGATTGCAGCCAACCTCCTAACTGGGCGCACCGCATTCACCATTGCGGGGGATGGCGATTTTTTGATGAATGGACAAGAGCTGGCTACTGCTGTGCAACACGGCGCGAAAAGCATCGTTGTGTTGTTGAACAACGGTGTGTATGGAACGATTCGTATGCATCAAGAGCGCGAATTTCCGATGCGCCAAAGCGGGTCCAAGCTGTCTAACCCCGACTTTGTGGCGCTTGCGCATGCCTATGGTTATGCCGGTGCGCGCATCACTCGCACAGCAGAGTTTGAAGTTGCGTTCAAAGAGGCCTTGGCGCGTGATCAGGGTACTTTGATTGAGGTGATGATCGACGAAGACGTCATTACTACGCGTGGCACTTTAAGCGCCATTCGCGAAACGGCGCTGGGAAAACAAGTCAAAAAATAACAAACTTTCTGCAAAGGCGAAGGGCCGCAGAAGCGGCCCTTTTTGATTCAGCGAAAACCGAATTACTTCAGGTGTTTGCCAATCAAGCCAGCCAATTCAAACATGGTGACTTGGGCTTTGCCGAACACAGACTTGAGCTTCTCATCTGCGTTGATGTTGCGCTTATTGACTTTGTCTTGCAGGCCGTGTTTTTTGATGTATGTCCACATCTTGCTCACGACTTCAGTGCGTGGCACTGGCGTGTTGCCGATCACTGCAGCCAAAGCGGCGCTAGGTGTCAAGGCCTTCATGAAGGCAGCATTAGGCGTGCGCTTTTTAGCAGGAGCCTTCTTGGCGGCTACTTTTTTAGCTGGGGCTTTTTTTGCAACAACTTTTTTAGCCGGTGCTGCTTTTTTTGCAGGCGTGGCCTTCTTGGCGGCTACTTTTTTGGCTGGAGCTGCCTTTTTGGCAGGAGCGGCTTTCTTTGCCGGAGCCGCTTTTTTTGCTGCTACTTTTTTCGCGGGAACAGCTTTCTTTGCTGCTACTTTTTTAGCCGGAGCTTTCTTTGCAGTTGCCATGGTTGATTTCCTTCTAGAAGTGTTTGTTTTCAAGCCCTTGGAGATATCGCTCTAGAGCAATGCGGATGCTAATTGAGAACAAACGTCTTTCCAAGGTTAAAACAACTTTTTTCATAGCTAAATGTTGTTTTTTGTAATTGTGTTTTTGATTAGATGGAGTTGATGCTTAGATCAACGTCGTTTCCCACTCGTCGTTATGCCTTTCTGAATTTGAAAATGAATTCCGCAATACGAAATTTTTATTTGCTGCGGTGCAGTAATTTTTCTTGATATGAGAAAACAGTTTTTATATTCCGAAATTTCATTTGTAACATGTTGTTTTTATTGGGCAAAAATTAATTCTTATATAAGACATAAGATGTGAATTGGGTCTTATAGAAGACTTATAGTCAACCCATCGACAACCACTTAACTTTCTGGAGTGAACCATGCCTCAATCACTGAACGAACAACTCAGCCGCGAACAACAAATCGCCGCCCTCGAAAAAGACTGGGCGACTAACCCACGCTGGAAAGGCGTGAAGCGTGGTTACTCTGCTGCAGACGTTGTGCGTTTGCGCGGCAGCATGCCCATCGAGCACACACTCGCCAAGCGCGGTGCAGAAAAGCTGTGGGACAAAGTCAACGGCGGCGCTAAAAAAGGCTACGTCAACGCATTCGGCGCCATCAGCGCTGGTCAAGCCATGCAACAAGCCAAAGCTGGCTTGGAAGCTGTGTACTTGTCAGGCTGGCAAGTCGCTGCTGACGGCAACACTTCTGAAACCATGTACCCAGACCAATCGCTCTACGCGTACGACTCTGTGCCCACCATGGTTCGCCGCATCAACAACACCTTCAAGCGCGCTGATGAAATTCAATGGGGCCGTGGCGTCAACCCAGGCGACAAAGAATTCATCGACTACTTCTTGCCCATCGTGGCTGACGCTGAAGCCGGTTTCGGCGGCGTGTTGAACGCATTCGAATTGATGAAGAACATGATCTCCGCTGGTGCAGCTGGCGTTCACTTCGAAGACCAATTGGCTGCTGTGAAAAAGTGCGGTCACATGGGTGGCAAAGTGTTGGTGCCAACACAAGAAGCTTGCGAGAAATTGATCTCTGCACGTTTCGCTGCTGACGTCATGGGTACCTCCACCATCGTGTTGGCCCGTACCGATGCTGAAGCTGCCAACTTGATCACCTCTGACCACGACGCCAACGACAAGCCTTTCTTGACTGGTGAGCGCACACAAGAAGGTTTCTACCGCGTCAAGAACGGTTTGGAACAAGCCATCAGCCGCGGCGTTGCATACGCTCCTTACGCAGACTTGGTATGGTGCGAAACAGGCGTGCCAGATATTGGCTTCGCACGTGAATTTGCACAAGCTGTGCACGCTGCATGCCCAGGCAAGCTGTTGTCTTACAACTGCTCGCCTTCTTTCAACTGGAAGAAGAATTTGGACGACAAGCAAATTGCTTCGTTCCAAGAAGACTTGTCGGCATTGGGCTACAAGTACCAGTTCATCACCTTGGCTGGTATCCACATCAACTGGTACAACACCTTCCAGTTCGCCAATGCATACGCCAACGGCGAAGGCATGAAGCACTACGTCAACATGGTGCAAGAGCCTGAGTTCGCAGCACGTGACAAGGGTTACACCTTCGTGTCACACCAACAAGAAGTCGGTGCAGGCTACTTCGACGACGTGACCACTGTGATCCAAGGTGGTTCGTCTTCTGTGAAGGCCCTCACAGGTTCTACTGAAGAAGAGCAGTTCCACTAAGCACTTCGAGTGAGAGATGGTCCGAGAGGGCTGTCTCTTGGTTTGAATAGGGTTGAGACCATCCAATGCGGGAGTGTTGGGTGGTTTTTTGTGTGCGCCCAGCATGGGCGCACTCCTACGGGTGCAAGTCCCGTCGCAAGTTGATCACGACGAGCGAAGTGAAACGCAACTGCATGAGGGCGACCGAGTGTGGGAAGGAAGCGTGGAGCATAAATTGCGAGCCGATGAACAAGAATCGGATAAGAGGCACTGCCAAGCAGGGCGACTGGGCGCAAAACCAAGAAGCTCTTGTGATCAAAGCGAGGTGGTGTATATCCGGCGGTTGTGCAATGAAGGAGTGCGTTCTTACCTGGGGAGACCTCACCTCACGCCTGAAAGGGCGACGATGTTGAATCGGAGTGAGGAGTCAGCAGAGGTCGTAGTAGCGTGAGTCGGTGTCCGCTGAGGAGTCACTAAAAGCGCCAAGGACCAAACGAAGAGGAGTGCTTGAGGACGTGAGTATGTCAAAGGTCATGCATCAGATGTCAATGAAAATTGAGCGGGCGGACGTAGCAAAGGGTGAAGCCCTGCGCGGGTGTGCCAGCGATGAAACCTGCGGCCCGACCCACGACCCCGAGAGCACAGGGTCAGGACTTTTCTCGAAGTCTTGGCAGGAGAGAACCTGCAAAAGGCGATGAAGCGAGTCAAGGCCAACAAGGGAGCGGCGGGTGTTGATGGAATGGACATAGACCAGACCATGGATTACCTAAAACTTCATTGGGGTGAGATTCGAGAAAAGCTGATGGCGGGAACGTACCGGCCCAGTCCGGTGCGACGGGTAACGATCCCAAAACCGGATGGAGGCGAGCGAGAGCTGGGCATTCCTACGGTGGTGGATCGGTTGATCCAGCAAGCGCTGCTTCAAGTGCTTCAACCACTCATAGACCCCACATTCAGTGAGCATAGCCACGGCTTCAGGCCAAACAGACGAGCGCACGATGCGGTGCTAGCCGCGCAGTCGTTCGTGCAGTTGGGCAAGAGAGTTGTGGTGGATGTGGATTTGGAGAAATTCTTTGATCGCGTGAACCATGACATCTTGATCGACCGGTTGAGTAAACGCATCAACGACGCCGGAGTGATCTGGCTCGTGAGGGCGTACCTTGACAGTGGAATCATGGTGAATGGGGTGGTTGTGGACAGGGCTGAGGGCACGCCGCAAGGTGGGCCCCTGAGCCCACTCTTAGCCAACGTGATGCTTGATGAGGTGGACAAGGAACTGGAGAAGCGGGGTTACTGCTTTGCACGCTATGCGGATGACTGCAATATCTACGTAGGCAGTCGGAAGTCGGGTGAGCGGGTGATGGCTCTGCTGAGGCGTTTGTATGCGAAGTTACGGCTCAAGATCAATGAATCGAAGAGTGCAGTAGCGAGCGTATTCGGGCGCAAGTTCCTTGGTTACAGCCTGTGGGTTGCCAAGGCAGGCGCGGTGAAGCGCCGAGTGGCCGACAAGGCGACCAAAGCCTACAAGCAAAGGGTTAGGCAACTGACGCGACGCATGGGAGGCAAGAGCATGGCCGAGGTGGTGGAGAAGCTCAAACTCTATGTGAATGGCTGGAAGGCGTACTTCAAGTTGGCGGATACACCCAAAGTCTGGCGGGAGCTAGATGAATGGATGCGTCATCGACTGATGGGCCATACAGCTCAGGCAATGGAAGAGGGGCAGCAAGATGTACCGAGAGTTGTTGAAGCTAGGCGCACCGGAGGGTGTTGCTAGAAGGGTGGCGACTAATTCAAGGTGCTGGTGGAGAAACAGCGGCAAGCAAATCAATATGGTGATGACGATCACCTATTTCGATGGTATTGGCGCACCTCGTCTCGTATGAACCTCAACTCTTCGAACCGCCTAGTGCGGACCCGCATGCTAGGTGGTGTGGCAGGGGCGCAGTCGCATAGACTGCCCCCTATGCCGATTGCGTGTGTGGCTGCGCCGATAATCTGGGGCTCTTGAATGACGCACGCGTGCAACAGGCTTTGAATACTTCCTTTTCTTCATCCCCCACAGGCATTGCGCTAGATGGTGTAACGCTGCAGCGCGGTAGCACTGTGGTGTTTCAAGCCTTGAGCTTGCAGCTCAATGAGTCGCGTATTGGCCTGATTGGCGATAACGGTGCGGGTAAAAGCAGCTTGTTTCGTTTGATGTGTGGCTTAGACCAGCCGCAGTCGGGGCGGGTGTGTGTGCCTGATGGGCCGCATTCGGTGGGCATGATGTTTCAAAACTCTGATGAACAAATTATTTTTCCCACGGTGGAAGAGGAGTTGGCACTGAGTCTGCATCACTTGAAGCTCTCACGCGCTCAAGCCCAAACACGTGTGCGCGACTGGCTGACTGAACGCAACTTGGCGCATTGGGCCCCAAGGGCGATTGGCAGCTTGAGCCAAGGCCAACGCCAACACGTGTGCTGGCTGGCTTTGTTGATTGCCTCGCATCGCACGCTGCTGTTAGACGAGCCCTTTTCTAGCCTTGACCTACCTAGCCAAGCCCTGCTGCGTCGAGATATGGCACAAGCCACGCAACAAATCATCGTGTCCACACACGTCCTTGACCATGTGCGCCACTTTGAGCGCGTGATTTGGTTAGACAAAGGCCAAGTTCGCAGCGATGGCCCCGGCGCTGTCGTGTGTGCCGCCTACGAGGCCGATGTGGCTTTAAGAACGGTCTAACGCACATGAAAAGCCTCTACAGCGAGCAACACACGTGGCTGCATGCGGTGCCCGCTTATGCGAAGCTGCTGTTTCTGGCGTTGTTGGGGACGGGGTTGTTTCTCACAGACCAGTTGATGGTGCTTGGCGCGAGTGCGATGGTTTGCATTGCCATTTTTGCCACGTTAGGGTGGGTCACGGCCACGGCGAAACCTTTGCTGATGGGGTTGGTGTTGGCCTGTTTGTTGATTGCGGCGTTTCATTTGTTCATGCAGCACCCCGTTTTAGCTGCCATCACGGTGTTGCGTTTGGTCAGCACCACGTTGATGGGATTTGCGCTGACGCTCACCACGCGTTACAGCGATTTGTTGCATGTGTTTGAGCGCGTGCTGTCGCCACTGAAAAGTGTGGGTCTCCCTGCAGACCGCTTGGCTTTACAGCTTGCACTGATGCTGCGATTTACGGAGCATTTTTTTATTCTTTGGCGCCGTTTAGATGACGCCCATCGCCTGCGGACCGGCAAACCGGGCGGTTTTAAAATACTCGCTCCTCTCACCATTCAAATGCTGGTGGCCGCCCGTCGTGTGGCGGACACGCTGCATGTTCGACTTCGCCGCTGATGCGGTGGCCAGCTCTTTTCTTATGAACACATCTTCACTGTCTATCGCCTTGGTTTCTCTGTTTGCAGCCTTGATCGCCGTCTTTGGCATGATTCCCAAAATTGATTTGCCATTGGGTGTGCCCATCACCTTGCAGACCTTGGGGGTGATGTTGGCGGGCTGCATGTTGGGGCCCAAGCGTGCGTTGCAAGCGTTGTTGTTGTTCTTGGCTGCCGTGGCGTTGGGCTTGCCTTTGTTGTCGGGTGGACGTGGCGGTTTGGGCGTGTTTTTCGCCCCCGCCAGTGGCTACCTCATTGGCTGGCCTGTGGGCGCGTTTGTCACGGGTTGGATGATGGCGATGTTGCCCAAACAATCCCCACGCAGCGCAGCCATGAGCGCATTTGCGGCTTCGGCCATCGGTGGTTTACTGGTGGTGCACGTGTTTGGTGTGGTGGGCTTGGTCAACATTGCCAACTTGTCGTGGGACCAAGCCATCATGGGGACCTTGGTGTTTGTGCCGGGCGACTTGATCAAGTGCGGTGTGTGTGCCACTGTGGTTCACACCGTGGCACGTGGACTGCCAGATTGGCGTTTTGGTGGCTGACACCTTGATCCATGCGCCGCTGGCGCATTGGGCTCAAACCCGTGCAGAGGTGGTGGCTTTAGACGACGGGCGTACCACGCTTACTTTTGCGGCGCTGCACGCCGCTGTCGTACAAAAAGCGCAGGCGTTGCAGATCAGCCAAGCGCCCGCCACCGTGTTTGTGGATGACACATGCTCAACCATTGAGCAAATGGTTTCTTTTTTAGGCATCGTCGCCAGTGGCCGCTGCGCCGCCGTGACCGACCCAGATTGGCCCAGTGCTGTACGTCAAAGCGTGCAAGCGGCATTCAAGCAAGAACCCGCGACGCTGCCAGCGCCCACGCCACAGACGCCGTTTTACATTGGCTTTACCTCGGGCAGCACAGGCATGCCCAAAGGGTTTCGTCGTCACCACCAATCGTGGGCAGAGAGTTTGCGCGTGTGCCTAGACACCTTTGGTGCTGATGCGGCAACTTGTGTGCTGGCACCAGGGCGTTTTTCGCACTCCTTGTTTTTGTTCGGCATGATGTTGGGCCTATGGAGCGGCGCAGGTGTGGTGGTGCAAGAGCGCTTTTCGGCGCCACGCATGATGGACACCTTAAAGCAAGGCCGCACGCCATGCTTGGTGGCGGTGCCAAGCCAATTGGTTCTCATGCTCGAAATCGCCGCGCGTCGAAAAGTGGCGCCCATGGAAGGAGTGCGTTTGATCTTGATCAGCGGCGCGCGTTGGATGCGTGACCGCACAGCTGCGCTTCAGGCGCTTTTCCCTAACGCACGCATCGTCGAGTTTTACGGCGCTTCTGAAACCAGCTTCATGGCTTGGATGGAGGCAGATGCATCCGCGCCGCCTAACGCAGTGGGTAAGCCGTTCTCGAACGTCAATATTGACATTCGTTATCCGCAACCGCCATCAGGGGCAGGGCAAATTTTCGTGCGAAGCCCCATGTTGTTCATGGACTACGTAGGGGCACCCACGGACAACACGGCCGCTGTGTGTGAGGGCGATTGGCTGTCGGTGCGCGACATGGGTTACTTGGATGCGAAGGGTTATTTGTGTCTCGTGGGGCGCGAAAATCGCATGGTCGTCACCCAAGGGAAGAACCTATTTCCAGAAGAGCTAGAGGCTGTGCTCATGGCTTGCCCTGGCATTGCCCAAGCGTCGGTGCATGGCACGCCCGACCCCATTCGGGGGCAACAAGTTGTCGCGGTTGTGCAAGCCAATGTGGCCGAACCTTGGGTGACCGCGCAGCAGCTTGCTGCGGTTTGTCGCACGCACTTAGAAGGCTACAAAGTACCCAAACGTTTCCTCGTTTGCACAGACTGGCCATTGACCGCCAGTGGCAAAACAGACCACCTCGCGATTGCAAAGGCTTTGCCATGTTTACCCGCGCTTCTTTGATCGCTGCATGGGCACGCAGCGCCGTTGTGCCGCGCCAGGGCGCTTTCAAAAGTCTGCATGCGCATGACATCGCGGCCCCCGTGGTGCAGGCGTTGTTACAACGCGCGGGCATAGATGCCTCTGATGTGCAAGCGGTGGTCGCGGGCAACGCGCTAGGCGCCGGTGGCAACCCTGCTCGCCTGTTGGCGCTTCATGCGGGCTTGCCCGAAGCATGCGCTGCATTCACGGTGGACACCCAATGCTGCGCAGGTCTAGACGCCATCGTCATGGGCAGCGCCTTGATTGCGTCCGGCCAAGCCGAAGTGGTGGTGGCAGGCGGTGTTGAAGCTTGGAGCCGTTCACCGATTCGCCTGCATCGACCTTTGCACAAAGACGAGGAGGCTGTGGCGTATGAGCGCCCAGCCTTTGCACCCACGCCCGACAAAGACCCAGACATGCTGCTGTCTGCCGCACGCTACGCCGCGCAGCACAACTACACGCGCGCACGCCAAGAAAACTACGCCATACAAAGCCACCAACGGGCGCTCGCACATGCGGCTGAGATAGCGCAAGAAATTGTGCCTGTGGCAGGCGTGCTGCACGACACCTACCCCAGACACATAGCTGCATCACACGCCGCGCGCATGCCTGTGGTGGCATGCACAGATGCCCCTGAGGTTGAAGATGCGGCTGCATGTGCACTCAGCGCGCTCACCATTTCGGCGCAAGCCGATGGGGCGGCTTTTGTGTTGTTGGTCAGCGCAAGCGCTGCGGCTCGTTTGAATATTCGACCCAAAGCCGCGTGGGTGTCGAATGCCTCTGTGGGCAGCGCCCCTGAATACCCCTTGCTTGCCGCAGAATTTGCGGCACGTGAAGCGCTGAAACGCGCCAACATCACCCATGCCAATGAGATGCAGTTTGTCGAGCTACACGACGCTTTTGCCGTGCAGGGCTTGAGCTTTGCCGAGCATTTAGGTCTTGCGCCGGAATGCTTCAACCCGTTGGGGGGTGGGTTGGCCAGAGGTCACCCCATTGGGGCATCTGCCGCTATCGCGTTGGTACGTGTATTGGCCGACCTTCAGCGTCATGGCGCATCGGGTGCGCAAGGGCTCGCTGCGGTTGCGGGCGCTGGTGGGCTGGGGGCTGCTGCTGTGGTGCGCTGGTTGTAAGTTGATGGCGTATCAGCCAATCACTTTGAAATAGTCATCTAACCCGCAACGCGTGGTTTGCGTTTGGTTCACCGGTGCATCTGGGTCTGCATAGCCTAAGGCCATGCCACAGACGATGTGTGATGAGACCTCTAGCGCCAAGTGCCGACGAATCAAACTTGGGTAACACGCCATGGCACCAATGGCGCACGTTGCCAACCCCTTGGCTTGTGCGGCCAACATCAAGCCATACAACGTCATGCCAAGATCCATATAACCACCGCTGCCAAAGTCGTGCGGCATCGTCACCACCAAAGCCACGGGGGCATCGAAGAACCGAAAGTTGCGTTCAAACTGCGCATCGCGCCCGGCACGGTCTTCACGCGTGACACCCAACGCCCCGTACAGCGCTTGCGCTGATGCGACTTGCCGACGGCGTAGCGTCATGGGCATCGGGTTGGGGAAATAGTCGTAATCTTCTTTTTCTTGCTCACCTGCTCGCCATGTGTTCACCAAGTCAGCACACAGCTGTTGCCGAACATGGCCTTGCACTGCGATGAACGAGCCAGGCTGCAGGTTGGCACCACTAGGCGCTAGGCGAGCCAACGTCAGAACGTCACGCAGTAGCACATCGGGCACGGGGGTGGAAAGATAAGCGCGCACGGAGCGGCGTTCATGGGCCAAAGGCGAAAAAGTATCAGAGGAGTTCACGGTAAAAATTATCGGCGCAATTCGTACCCACATGAAAAAGCCCCACCACTGCGGAAATGAACTAAGTAATTCCCCCATGCCGACACTCTCTAGAATGTAAATTTTGACTTTCTCAATCTACAACTGGAGCTTCACATGAAAAAGCAGTTCGTTACCTTGGCCGTTGCCACCCTGTTGGCGGGCACCGCGTTCGCGCAAGCCAATGACACCCTCGCCAAAGTCAAAGCCTCTGGCAGCATCACCATGGGTGTGCGCGACTCTTCGGGCGCGTTGTCTTACACCTTGGGCGACGGCAAGTATGTGGGCTACCACGTTGAGATTTGCCAGCGCATCATTGCCAATGTGGAGAAGGCTGCTGGCAAGAAGCTGGAAGTCAAGTACACACCCGTGACTTCACAAAACCGTATTCCTTTGGTGGAGAACGGCACGGTGGATATTGAGTGCGGCTCGACCACCAACAACGAAGCGCGTCAAAAGCAAGTGGCTTTCGCGTTCACCACGTATGTGGAAGAAGTGCGCATTGCAGTGCGTGCCAACTCTGGCATCAACGCCATCGCTCAATTGAACGGCAAGAACGTCGCCACCACCACCGGCACAACGTCTGTGCAACTGCTGCGCAAGAACGAACGCGCCACCGGTGTTGACTTCAAAGAAGTGTTCGGCAAAGACCACGCAGACAGCTTTTTGTTACTCGAATCTGGCCGCGCCGATGCGTTTGTGATGGACGGCCAAATCTTGGCCGGCAACATCGCCAACTCCAAAGCCCCTGCTGATTTCAAAATCATCAACGAAGTGTTGAGCGTTGAGCCCATCGCCATCATGTTCCGCAAGGACGACCCTGCGTTCAAAAAATTGGCTGACGAAACCATTGCTGGTTTGGCCAAGTCGGGTGAGCTCGCCAAGCTGTACGACAAGTGGTTTGTGCAAGCCATTCCTCCAAAGAACATCAAGCTCGGCATGCCTGCCAGCGATGCCAATAAGGCCGCTTGGACGAACTTGAACGACAAGCCCGTTGAAGCCTACGCCAAGAAGTAATTGAGAAGAAGACAGCACACATGACACTCGATTGGCAGGTTTTTCTTCAGGACGACGGTGGGGGACGAACCTACCTCGAGTGGATGTTTGACGCCTGGGGCTGGACGCTTTCTGTAGCGGGCAGTGCCTGGGTGGTGGCAATGGTGTCGGGGTGCCTCATGGGCATTTTGCGCACCTTGCCTCAAGACACACGTTTGAATGTTGGGTTAGCGAGATTCGCCAACGCGTGGGTGGAGCTGTTTCGCAACATTCCCGTGTTGGTCCAAATTTTTCTCTGGTACTTCGTGTTGCCCAAGGTTTTTCCGGCCATGCAGCAAGTGCCAGGGTTTGTGTTGGTGGTGTTGGGCTTAGGATTCTTCACTTCCTCACGCGTGGCCGAGATGCTGCGTGCGGGTATTCAAGCCATGCCACGTGGCCAGCGTTACGCAGCCATGGCCATGGGCTTTACCACTTGGCAAACTTACCGCTATGTTCTGCTGCCCATTGCGTTTCGCACCATTTGGCCGCCGCTTACCAGCGAGTCGATGAACTTGCTGAAAAACTCTTCGGTGGCCTTTGCGGTGTCGATTGCTGAACTCACCATGTACGCCATGCAAGTGCAAGAAGAAACTTCGCGTGGCATTGAGGTGTACTTGGCTGTGACGGCGTTGTACACCGTGTCTGCTTTTGCGGTTAACCGTGTGATGGCCTTCGTCGAGCGCCGCATGCAAATCCCTGGCCTCGTGGTCGCGGGCAATGTGGGCGGGGGGCACTGAGCATGAGCGCACTTGATTTTTCATTTGTCGAATGGGACATCTTCAACAAGTTTGTGTTGAAGGGCATGCTGTTCAGCGTAGAGCTGACCCTCGTGGCCACGGTGGGCGGCATTGTGTTTGGCACCATCCTCGCGCTCATGCGCTTGTCGGGCAACAAGGTGCTAGAGCTGCCCGCCGTCATTTATGTGAACGGCATGCGCTCCATCCCCTTGGTGATGGTGATTCTGTGGTTCTTCTTGCTGATTCCGTTTTTAATCGGTCGCTCGATTGGCGCCGAGCTGTCAGCCACCATCACCTTTGTGGCGTTTGAGGCGGCGTACTTCAGCGAAATCATGCGAGCGGGCATTCAGTCCATTCCGCGTGGTCAGGTCATGGCGGGTCAAGCCTTGGGCATGACGTATGGGCAAAACATGCGCCTGATTGTGTTGCCGCAAGCCTTTCGCAACATGATTCCCGTGTTGCTCACGCAAACCATCATCTTGTTTCAAGACACCTCGTTGGTCTACGCCATTGGCGCGTATGACTTGCTCAAGGGTTTCGTGACCGCAGGCAAGATTTATGGCCGTGTGGAAGAGGTGTACATCTTGGCCGCCTTGGTGTATTTCGTGATTTGTTTTGGCCTCTCGGCCACGGTGCGTCGCTTGCAAGCGCGCATTGCCATCATTCGCTGAGCGCAGATAAGCGCCAAATAAGAAATTCGCTGGAGTTGACCGTGATTGAATTAAAAAATGTTTCCAAGTGGTACGGCCCCGTGCAGGTGCTCAACAATTGTTCCACCAATATCCAAAAGGGTGAAGTGGTCGTGGTCTGCGGCCCATCAGGCTCGGGCAAATCCACCCTCATCAAAACCATCAATGCCTTGGAGCCTTTCCAACAAGGTGAGATTTTTGTAGACGGCATAGCGGTGCACGGCAAAGACACCAACTTGCCCAAACTGCGCAGCCGCGTTGGCATGGTGTTTCAGCACTTCGAGCTGTTCCCACATCTGTCGGTGACCGAGAACCTGACCATTGCTCAGCAAAAAGTGTTGGGCCGCAGCGCAGAAGAAGCACACGCCCATGGTTTGAAATACCTAGAGCGCGTGGGCCTGATGGCGCACAAAGACAAGTTCCCCGGCCAGCTCTCAGGCGGCCAACAACAACGCGTGGCCATTGCCCGTGCCTTGAGCATGGACCCCATCGTGATGTTGTTTGACGAACCCACCTCCGCACTCGACCCCGAGATGGTGGGCGAGGTGTTGGACGTGATGGTGGACTTGGCAAACGAGGGCATGACCATGATGTGCGTGACCCATGAAATGGGCTTCGCCCGCAAAGTAGGCAGCCGCGTGATTTTCATGGATGTGGGTGGCAAGGTGTTGGAAGACTGCTCGAAGGACGAGTTCTTCAACCACCCCGAAAATCGTCAGCCACGCACCAAAGAGTTCTTGAACAAGATCTTGGCGCACTAAGTTAATTGGGGTCAGATCCTAATTAATTTGGCTTTGTTCTCTGATGAAAGGCGTCTCTTGATGAGGCGCTTTTTGTTTGTTCGTTCGTTCGTTCGTGAAGGTTTTGCGCCGGAGGTGGTTGCGCAGCTTGGGTACGGCGGCTGACTCATGCTGGGGTACCAGAAATCGCCAGCCGCCGTACCCAAGCCGCGCAACTGGTGTTGGGTTGGAATATTTCGGGCGGGTGTGTTTGCGTTGGCTGCGGTAGCTTGTTGCGTAGGACCGCAAGGACAGTCTTCGTCGAAGCAGCGTTCGCGCACCAACAGTCCAAACCAAACTTTTGTAAGCCGCAGTCTGTGGGTAGAGGCCGTGGGCAGGTGACGATTTCTGGTACCCCAGCATGAGGAGCCTGCCCACGGCCTCTGCCCACAGCGAGCTCAGAAACAATTCCAACTTCGTCGACAATAAAAACATGACGCAACAAATCACCATCACAAAACCCGACGACTGGCACCTGCACGTGCGCGATGGCGCTGCACTCCACACCGTGGTGCCCCACACCGCCGCCGAATTTGGCCGCGCCATCATCATGCCCAACCTCAAGCCACCCGTCACCACAGCGGCACAAGCGCTTGCGTACAAACAGCGCATCTTGGCAGCGGTTCCTAAAAACGCCGAGGGTGGTATGAGCTTCGAGCCCTTGATGACGCTCTACCTCACCGACAACCTGCCAGCCGACGAAATCGCCCGCGCCAAAGACGCAGGCGTGGTCGCCGCCAAGCTCTACCCCGCAGGCGCCACCACCAACAGCGATGCCGGTGTAACCGACATGCGCAAGACCTACAAAACACTCGAAGCCATGCAAAAGGCGGGCATGTTGTTGCTCGTGCACGGTGAAGTCACCAGCCCCGACATCGATCTGTTTGACCGCGAAGCCGTGTTCATCGACACACAGCTCATTCCGCTGCGCAAAGATTTCCCCGAACTCAAAATTGTGTTCGAGCACATCACCACCGCCGAGGCCGCGCAATACGTGGCCGCGAGCGACCAGTACACAGGCGCCACCATCACCGCGCACCACTTGCTGTACAACCGCAACGCCATCTTCACCGGTGGCATTCGCCCGCATTACTACTGCTTGCCCGTGCTGAAGCGCGAGACACATCGCCAAGCTTTGGTGAAGGCGGCTATCAGTGGTTCACCCAAATTTTTCTTGGGCACCGACAGCGCGCCACACCCTGCACAGCTCAAAGAACACGCCACCGGCTGCGCCGGTTGCTACACCGCACACGCGGCCATGCCCATGTATGCCGAAGCGTTTGACAACGCGGGTGCGCTCGACAAACTCGAAGGCTTTGCCAGTTTTCACGGCGCAGACTTTTACGGTTTGCCACGTAACACCGGCACGCTCACCTTGCGTAAAGAAAGCTGGACACCGCCCGAGAGCTTTGCGTTTGGCGACGCCGATTTGAAGCCCCTGCGCTCTGGCGAGGCCTTGCCTTGGCGCGTGGTTTAAACAAACCCGCCCGCACCTCAGCCGCAACGCGCACCCCCAACACGGCCCGTTGCAGCAATGCGGCGGCTGACTTGGTCAAGCCAGCAGTATTTGGCGGTGATGTGTTGGCCGACATTGATTGGTCTCAGCCGTGGTTCGCACCGTGGCGTGAGTTAGGTGAGCCAACGGCGCACTTAGCCCTACAACACCAAAGCGTTGCCGAAGCCCTAAATGCACTTCAAACAAACCTGCAGCTAAGCGCAGTTGCAGCGAACTACTCCGCAGACAAGTGCGAGGCCAGCGCGGGCTCGGGTGATATTGCGAGCGCAGCGAGCGTGAACACGACCCGTGCTGGCCTCGTGCTTGGCGACGCCAACGCCCAAAAGCAAGAGCGAACAACAACGACAACAAACGAACAAATCAAAGAGGTGAAGTTCGTCCCCCAGTCAGCCCTGCCCGAAGGCCAAGCCTACGAAGACTTCATTTTCAAAACCGCGCAAGTCCCCACACGCGACGGCCTGCACGACTTTTTTAACGGCTTGTGCTGGCACCGCTTCCCATTGGCAAAACGTCGCTTGAACCAACTGCAAGCCGCAGAAATCGAAGCACAAGGCGTTCGCGCCACACGCGGTCCCGTGCGCGATGCGCTCACCTTGTTTGACGAAAACGTGGTGCTCATGCACGCGCCTGACGAGGTGTGGGCCGCGTTGCAAACGCGTGATTGGCTGAGGCTTTTCATTGACCTGCGCGATCAATGGCAGCAAGTGCACCTCGTGTTGTTTGGTCATGCCTTGGTCGAAAAACTCGTCACGCCCTACAAGTCGATCACGGGCCATGTGTATCGCATAGCCCATGAGGTCAACCCACACGACGAAGCCGCGCTAGACGCATGGCTGGTGCAAGACCTGCAACCCGCCAAGCTCGCCACCAAACCCTACGAGCCACTGCCCGTGCTGGGCGTGCCTGGTTGGTGTGCAGCCAATGCCGAGCGGGCTTATTACGAGGATGCAAATGTGTTTCGCCCAAAGCGCGAAGTGGTTGCACCTAAGGCATGACGTGCTGATGCCCAGCGTGGCCGCGCAATCACGTGTCATCACAGCCCGTCACTTGGCTTAGTTTTTGTGTGGCTTTTTAAAGCGCTTGCATTGAATTGCAAGAATTCATCCCTACCATTCAAGTCCTGTGGTTCTTTGTGCGAGCCGCTGAAAAGGAAATCATGAAACGCATTCTTCTGTTCGTCCTCACCAACCTCGCCGTCATGGTGGTGCTGGGGGGCGTCGCCAGTTTGCTTGGCGTCAATCGCTACCTCACGGCCAATGGCCTGAATTTGTCTAGCCTGTTGGGCTTCTCGCTCATCATGGGTTTTGGCGGCGCCATCATTTCGCTCTTGATGAGCAAGCCCATGGCCAAGTGGAGCACGGGTGCGCACGTCATCAACCAACCCAGCAACCAAGACGAAGCGTGGTTGGTCAGCGTGGTTCAGCGCTTGTCTGAACGTGCGGGCATCACCATGCCCGAAGTGGCGATTTACGAAGGCGAGCCCAATGCGTTTGCGACTGGTGCCTTTAAAAACTCAGCCTTGGTCGCGGTGTCCACCGGTTTGCTTCAAGGCATGACCAAAGAAGAAATTGAAGCCGTGTTGGGGCACGAAATTGCCCACGTCGCCAATGGCGATATGGTCACGCTCACGCTCATCCAAGGCGTGCTCAACACCTTCGTGGTGTTCTTGAGCCGCGTCATCGGCTACTTTGTGGACGGCATGCTGCGCAACAAAGACGAGCAATCCAGCGGCCCCGGCATGGGCTACTACATCACCAGCTTTGTGCTGGATATCGTGCTCGGGTTTGTGGCCAGCATGATCGTGGCGTGGTTCAGCCGCTACCGCGAATTCCGCGCGGACGAAGGCTCTGCCCAGCTCTTGGGCAACAAGCAACCCATGATCAACGCCTTGGCCCGTTTGAACAGCATGCAAGCGGGCGTGCTGCCCACCAGTGTGGCTGCGATGGGTATCACCGGTGGTTTGGGCAAGTTGTTTGCTTCGCACCCGCCGTTGGAAGAGCGCATTGCGGCTTTGCAAAACGCGCGAGGCTGAGTGTTTTTCGTAAGAGCCACAACACACGCAAGAGGCATGTTTGAGATGAAGTTTTTTCTGTGAGCCAACCCTCATCCCCTTGGACGGTCGCCCCTGTGCAAGCAGTGGCGACCGTTGCCATTCAACCCGCCGCTGAGTTAACGCCTGCGCAAAAGCGTTTCAACACCTTGTTGGCGCGTGTGTCGCAGCTGTCTGATTCGATTGCCACGCTAGAGGCGTTGTCCACGCAGCACCGCAGTAGTCACTTGAACGCAATGAGCGCGTTAAAGAGCCAAGAAGACGCAGCGCGTAAAAACTTGTTGCTGTTTTTAGATGGCCGCTTGCACCAAGCCGAACTCACGGCCACTCACCGACGCAGCGCCATGCAAATCATCCTTGGCCTGTGCGAAGCGCTGGCACATAAGAACGATAGCCAAGTGCAAGCCGTGTTCAACCAACACCACAGCGAAGAAGACGCACAAACTTTGGCCGAAGAAGCCCGTGCAGGCGCCGAGCACGCAAAGGCTGTGTTTGAAGATTTGTTTGGCAAGCCCTTGCACGGCGCGGACGACTTGCACACGGCAGAGGCGGTGTTTGAAGCAGGTCTGCGCCAATACCGCGAGCAGCAACAGCGCCTCGAAGACAAACGCCAAGCCAAGAAGGCCAAGAAAAAACCAGCGGCGCGTCAACTCAAAGACGCGCAGCAAAAAATGGATGCCAACACCGCGCTGCGCACCGTGTATCGCCAGCTCGCCAGCGCTTTGCACCCCGACCGCGAACCCGACGAAGCCGAGCGCTTGCGCAAGACCGCGCTGATGAGCGAAGTCAACGCCGCGTATGACCGCAAAAATTTGTCAGAGCTGCTCAAGCTGCAATTGCACATTGCGCAGATCGACAGCGCGGCCTTGAGCCGCATTGCCGACGACAAACTCAACGCCATGTGCCTGCTGCTCAAAGAGCAAGTGGAAGCGCTGGAAGAAGACGAAGCGCAAGCCCAGTTTGAAATTCGCCACTACCTGGGTGTGAACGAGTTAGACCATATCAGCGCCGAGAGCTTGGCGCGTGCACTCGCCATTCAACTGCGCGACAAAGAACACGAGGTCGACACGCTAGAGCGTGATTTGCGCCGCATTCAAAACGAAGCCGAACTGAAACGTTGGCTCAAAGAACAAGCGCAGCTGGCCAAAGAAGCGCGGGCTGAGCTGACGGATTTGGATCGGTTGCTGTACCGGTAATTTTTGCAAGCGCTTCATCAGCCTAATCGGCTTGGGTTGTCCCGCCCAATCGCGCTGTGATGCCAGCGGCTGCATCGCGCAAAATTTTTGCAACAGGGTTGCTCCAAGTGCTTTGAAGACGTTCTTGACGATCCGTGATCGTGAGCACCATGGTGGGCGCCCCCTCCATGTCATAGACGGGTGCGCTGAACGCATTGACGCCCGGAATAGGGCTTCCGACGACGCGCATGAAGCCGTGTTCTTTCAACTCGGCTTGGAGCGCCTTCACATTTTTCATGTGCGCATTGAAGGTTTCCGCCGGAAGAATCTCACCCAGCGGCCCCGCAATGGCTTGCTTGAGCCGTTCGGTTGGCATCGCGGCTGCAAAGGCCAGACCTGTTGCGGTATCGAACAAAGACAGCACGGAGCCTATTCGCATCGACACATGCACGGGCTGGCGTGCATCGATCAGCCGCACAACGGTTGGGCCAAAGTTGCCCCACACAGAAAGCGCCACCATATGACCTGTTTCGGCGGCCAGCGCACGAATCACAGGGTCGGCGGCCTTGAGTGGATCGAGTCGTTGTAAACAAGCCAAACCCACTTTTAACGCCGCAGGCCCTAAGTCATATCGCCCCGTTGGGTCTTGCTCAATCAGCCCCAGCCTTCCGTAACTCACCAAATAGGGATGGGCTCTAGAAGGGGTCAAGTCCGCCAGTAATGCCAATTCCTTGAGGCTGAGCGCACTGCTGCTATTCGCCAAAGCCAGCAACAGCCGCCCACCCACCTCCACAGATTGCACGGCACGTTGGGTCTTGTCTTCGCTTTCTAGTGCAGGACTGGGCTGAGTGTTTGTTTTTTTTGTGGACATATCAAAAATGGGTTGACATGGATTTTCACCCATGTATTATTCGCACATAGCAAACTCATTTGCTTATTGCGAATTTATTTAGACGAATTTAACAACAGGAGCCCGCATGTCAACCAAAACATTTGCATCAGCCGCAGACCTCGAAGAAAAGAAAGTCAGCTTTACCCAAATCTCTGAACATGCATGGGCCTACACGGCTGAGGGCGACCCCAACACCGGCATCATCATTGGCGACAACGAAGTGCTCGTGGCTGACACACAAGCCACGCCCGCGATGGCTGCTGACGTCATTCGTCGCATCCGCGAGGTCACCGACAAGCCCATCAAATACGTCGTGCTCACGCACTACCACGCGGTGCGCGTTTTGGGTGCCACCGCTTACAACGCAGAACAAATCTTGGCAAGTCAAGACACCTACGACTTGATCGTGGAACGTGGTGAAGCCGACAAAGCCAGCGAAATTGGCCGCTTCCCTCGTTTGTTCCAAAACGTTGAATCCGTGCCTGAGGGCATGACCTGGCCCACCATGACATTCACCGGCAAGATGACTTTGTGGCTAGGCTCACTCGAAGTGCAGCTCTTGCAGTTGGGCCGTGGTCACACCAAAGGCGACACCGTGGTTTGGTTGCCTAAAGAAAAAGTCATGCTCTCGGGCGACTTGGTGGAGTTCGATGCCACGCCTTATGCGGGCGATGCATATTTCAAAGATTGGCCGCAAACCCTCGACAACATTGCAGCCTTGAAGCCCCAAGCACTCGTGCCAGGCCGTGGCCCTGCACTGATTGGCGAGGCGCAAGTCAAATCGGGTTTGGATTGCACACGTTCGTTTGTTTCAGATGTGTACAACAGCGTCAAAGATGCCGCTGTGGCGGGCAAAGACTTGCGCGCGGTCTACCAAGAAACCATGGCCAAGCTCAAGCCTAGCTATGGCCATTGGGTCATCTTCAACCACTGCATGCCGTTTGACGTGACGCGTGCTTATGACGAAGCCACGCAGTACCCAGACCCACGCATCTGGACGGCTGAGCGGGATCGCCAAATGTGGGAAGCCCTGGAAGGCTGATTTCACAAACTCAAAAAATAAACAGGAGACAAAAAATGAAACTCGATCGAATCCACCATGTGGCCTACCGCTGCAAAGATGCCAAGCAAACCGTGGAGTGGTATGTGAAGCATCTCAACATGGACTTTGTCCTCGCCATTGCCGAGGATTTGGTTCCGAGCACCAAAGCGCTTGATCCCTACATGCATGTGTTTCTCGATGCTGGACAGGGCAATGTGTTGGCATTCTTTGAATTGCCCAATTCGCCAGAGATGGGGCGTGACCCCCATACGCCTGAATGGGTTCAGCACTTGGCGTTCAAGGTCAAGAGCATGGAAGCGTTAGAGGCGATCAAGCAAAAGCTGGAGGCCGATGGCATTGAGGTTGTGGGCGTGACCGACCACACCATCTTCAAATCTATTTATTTCTTTGACCCCAATGGACACCGACTCGAAGTGGCTTGTGATGTCGGCACACCAGAGATGTACAAGAAGCTCGATGAGGTGAAGTGGGACATGCTCGAAGAGTGGAGCAAAACCAAACGCGCACCCAAGCATGCCGCTTGGATGCACGAAAAAGAGTACGCCAAGTCTCACTAATCAGACGCAAGAGGAACCACGATGTTTCAAACATACACCCATCCCAAGTTTGACTACACCCCATCGGACGAGCAAAAAACAGCCACGGTCAAACGTCATCCCGTGGTCATCATCGGCGCAGGCCCTGTGGGTTTGACGCAAGCCCTTGACCTTGCCTACCGTGGCGTGCCCTCCATCGTGCTGGACGATGACGACACGGTGAGCGTTGGTTCACGCGCGGTGTGCTACGCCAAGCGCACACTCGAAATTTGGGATCGCCTGGGTTTTGGCGAGGAAGCTGCAACCAAAGGCATTCAATGGAAAGTGGGCAAAGTTTTTTTCAAGAAAGACCTTGCCTATCAATTCGATTTGCTGCCAGAAGATGATCACAAGATGCCTGCGATGATCAACTACCAGCAGTACTACCTGGAAGAACGCATGGTCAAAGCCTGCGCTGAATCCGGCTTGGTGGACATCCGTTGGAAGCACAAGGTGTTGTCTTTGCAGCAGCACGATGACTTTGCCAATTTGAATGTGGAAACGCCTGATGGCATCTACAAAATTGAAGCCCAATGGGCCATTGCTTGCGATGGTGCGAACAGCAGTGTGCGCACCATGGTGGGGGCTGACTTTTCGGGACAATTTTTTCAAGACCGTTTTCTCATCGCGGACGTGGTGATGAAAGCCGACTTCCCAACCGAGCGTTGGTTTTGGTTTGATCCACCGTTCCATCGCAACCAAAGCGTGTTACTGCACAAACAAGCTGACAACGTGTGGCGCCTTGACTTTCAATTGGGTTGGAACGCTGACCCCGTGGAAGCCAAGAAGCCAGAGAACGTGATTCCTCGTGTCAAAGCCATGCTGGGCGATGACGTGGCGTTTGAACTCGAATGGGTGTCGGTCTATCAATTCGCTTGTCGGCGTATCAACCAGTTCCGTCACAACCGCGTGATTTTTGCGGGCGATGCGGCGCACCAAGTGTCACCCTTCGGTGCGCGCGGTGCTAACACCGGTGTGCAAGACTGCGACAACTTGAGCTGGAAGCTCAAAGCCGTATTGGATGGCGATGCACCCGTTGCATTGATCGACAGCTACCACGAAGAGCGCGCTTATGCGGCCGATGACAACATCGGTCACTCGACCCGCGCCACCGACTTCATCACACCCAAGAGCCGAAGTTCTACGCGTCTTCGCAATGCGGTGTTGGAGCTGGCACGCACAGAAGAGTTTGCACGTCCGCTGGTCAACAGTGGTCGACTGTCATCTCCTACGCCGTACCTCCAATCGTCGTTGAACACGGCAGACGCTGAGAAGTTTGAAGGCAAGATGTTGCCCGGCACCAACTGCGCAGATGCCCCGATTCAAGTGGGTGGCAAAGATGCATGGTTGCTCAACCAACTCGGCAAAGGTTTCACGTTGTTGAGCTTTGGGCCCGCTAGCCCTGTGCGCGTGGGGGGCTGTACGGCGCAAGTAATCGAGGTTGGCAAAGACATTCAAGATGTCAAAGGCGTTTTGAAAGCTCGATACGACGGCCAGCCCGGCACGGTGTATTTGATTCGTCCGGATCAATACGTGGCCGCACGTTGGAAAAAGTTTGATGCGCTGGCTGTTGAGAACGCTCTGCGGCACGCCATGGCCCTGCAATGAGTCAAGGAACACCTATGTCACACCTGATCAAAAAACCAAACATCACAGACCAAGACACGTTTTACGCAGAGTTGATTAACGCACAACGTAATTTGTCTGATGAGCAAGCCGATCTGATGATTGCCAAGTTGGCACTGATCCTCTGCAACCATGTGGGGGACCGCGAGATTCTCAATCAAGCCATTTCGCTTGCAAGAGAAAACACGTTGGCAAATGCTGAATAGCTTGTCGATAAAAAATTAGAAATTAACAGCAAGAGATCAACATGAATCAAAACTTTTTCTTGAAATGGACGCTGGCGATTGCCTGCCTAGTTTCAGGCTTGGCCCATGCGCAGACCAAAACGTTGGAATGGGTGGTGGGTTACGCCGCGGGTGGTGGGTCTGACATCGTCGCAAGAACCATTTCTGAAGGCGTTGGAAAAAACCTGAATCGCACGATCATCATTAACAACAAACCAGGAGCGGGTACCAACATTGCGGCTGACTACGTTGCACGTTCCAAGGACTTTGGTAACGTTATCTTCACCGCCGACTTTGCAACGTTGGCTGCGAATCCGTTCTTGTTTTCAAAGCTGACTTACAACAGCGAGAAAGACTTTCAAGCCATCGGAATGCTCGTACGTTTTCCGATGTTCTTGGTTGTGTCCAATCAAGTCCCTGCCAATAACTACAAAGAGTTTTTGGCATGGGCCAAAGCACAACCCAATGGTGTGAGCTACGGTTCAGCGGGGCCTGGTAGTCCGCACCATTTGATTGGTGAATACTTTCGTGAGAAAAGTGGTTTGAACCTCATTCATGTGGCTTACAAAGGTGCTGCGCCTGCCATCCAAGATGTGGTGGGCAATCAAATTTCTGCCATGTGGATTGACAGTGCCACGGTCATTCCTTTTATCAACGGGAAAAAAGTCAAGGTCATCGGTGTCGCCTCTGGCAAACGCCTTGAGTTGATGCCCGAAATTCCAACCTTCAACGAGCAAGGGCTGAAAGGTTTTGAGGGATATGCGTGGCAAGGTTTGGTGGCGCCTACGGGGACATCTGCCGATCAAGTCGCAGAATTTTCCAAAGCACTTCAAGGCGCATTGACATCCACGCCAGTGAAAGCCCGTTTACAAGCCTTGGGTGTTGAGCCTATGGTGGGTACACCCGAACAAATGACCAAATTTGTTTCTGCTGAACGCGCCAAGTGGGGCGAAGTCATCACCAAAATCGGCATCAAATTGGACTAAGAAACCATGCAAGTTTTAGCGCTCACCAACGACCCGCTCCTTCGGAGTTGGGTTCCTTCGGCAAATCATCCTGATACCGACTTTCCAATTCAAAATTTGCCGTTTGGACGATTTCGTACATCAGCCCATGAAGCGTGGCGAATTGGCGTGGCGATTGGTGACATGGTGTTGGACCTGCGTGCTGCTGGATTGATCGATCACGCAGATATGTCGCAGTTGTTGTCTCTCCCAAGGCAAGAACGGCTTGCACTCAGACTTGCTATTTCAAACGGTCTGAAAGAAGACCTGCCTATTGACAAGCGTGCGTTTGAAAAAGCGCTGTTGCCCTTATCTGCCGTAGAGATGGGGTTGCCGTGTGAGGTGGGTGACTACACCGATTTTTATGTGGGCATTCACCACGCGACTGCGGTGGGTAAATTATTCAGGCCCGACAACCCGTTACTGCCTAACTACAAGTGGGTGCCTATCGGCTATCACGGCCGATCATCGACTTTGAATGTGACGGGTACTTCGTTTGCGCGTCCCTTCGGGCAGATCAAAGCACCCGATGCCGAGGTGCCCGTGTTGCAGCCTACAGCGCGCCTAGACTTTGAACTGGAACTGGGCATTGTGATTGGCCAAGGGAATGCACAGGGATCGCCAGTGAAGATGGAGGCTGCCGAAGACCACGTGTTTGGTTTGACGTTGTTCAACGATTGGAGTGCCCGCGATATACAAGCTTGGGAATACCAACCGCTTGGCCCTTTTTTGTCAAAGAATTTTGCAAGCACGCTGTCGCCTTGGATCGTGAGCTTAGAGGCTTTAGAGCCATTTCGTCGGGCGTTCAAACGACCCGAGGGCGACCCCGAGCCGCTGGCTTATTTGAGCTCAACACAGAATAGCCTGAAGGGCGCTTTCGATGTGCAGCTCGAGGTGTTGATTCAAACCCGTGCCATGCGCGAAGCGGGCTTGCCTTTTGAGCGGATGAGCTATTCCAACTTCACCGAGGCGGCGTACTGGACGGTTGCACAAATGGTCACGCATCACACGGTCAATGGCTGTGCATTGCGGCCTGGTGATTTGTTTGGTTCAGGCACCTTGTCGGGTCCCAAACCAGAACAAGCAGGCTCGTTGCTAGAACTCACCCAAGGTGGCAAACAACACATCACGTTGTCAAACGGAGAGACCCGCACGTTCTTGCAAGACGGCGACAGCATCGCACTGAAAGGCTGGTGTGAAAGACCTGGTGCCAAGCGCATTGGTTTTGGTGAATGCATAGGCACGGTCCTTCGTTAGCCTGGGATTTCAGGCTCCACCAGTTTGGCCAATTGCTCCAACGACTCTTGCCAACCGAGGTAGCACATCTCCAACGGAATGACATCAGGAATTCCGGCTTGTGTGATGTTGATTTCTGTCCCGCACATCACGGGCTTGAGGGATACCGTTACCGCCAATACGCCTGGCAAGTTGGGGTCTTCAAACTTGTCGGTGTAGCGGATCAGTTCGCTGGGAATGAGCTCCAGGTATTCACCCCCAAACGAGTGACCGTTGCCGCTGCCGAAGTTATGAAACGACATGCGGAAGGTGCCGCCTACTTTTGCATCGAGGTGATGCACCGTGCAAGTAAAGCCATAGGGTGGTAACCACTTGGCCAAAGCGTTGCCCTCCAAAAAAGCGCGATAGACCTTCTCGGGTTGGGTCTTGAGAACTCGGTGAAGATGAACGCTGCGATTCGACATGCTTGATTCCTTCAGGACATTGGTAAATACGTTCAGCGCCTAAGCACTTAAACTGGCAAGTAACCTTCCACCGACAAATAACGCTCACCCGTGTCGTAGTTAAAGCCCAGCACGGTTGCCCCTGCTGGAATTTCTGGCAATTTCTGTGCAATTGCGGCCAGCGTGGCGCCCGACGAAATGCCGACCAACAAGCCTTCTTCGGCAGCGCTGCGACGGCCCATTTCGCGGGCGGCGTCGGCTTCGACTTGAATCACACCGTCGAGCAATGCCGTGTCTAAGTTTTTAGGAATGAAGCCCGCGCCAATGCCTTGAATCGGGTGGGGCGCCGGTGCGCCGCCTGAGATGACGGGCGAGGCCGTGGGCTCTACCGCATACACCTTCAGGCGAGGCCACTTGGCTTTGAGCACTTTGGCCGTGCCAGTTAAGTGACCGCCGGTGCCCACGCCCGTGATGAGCACGTCCACACCATCGGGGAAGTCGGCCATGATTTCTTGCGCGGTGGTGCGTGCATGCACGTCGATGTTGGCTGGGTTTTCAAACTGTTGTGGAATCCATGCGCCGGGTGTTTGCGCGGCCAGTTCTTCGGCGCGAGCGATGGCGCCCTTCATGCCTTTTTCGCGTGGCGTCAAATCAAAGGATGCGCCGTAGGCCAGCATCAAACGGCGGCGCTCGATGCTCATGCTGTCGGGCATGACCAAAATGAGTTTGTAACCTTTGACGGCTGCGACCATCGCGAGGCCAACGCCTGTGTTGCCCGAAGTGGGTTCGATGATGGTGCCGCCTGCTTTGAGCGCGCCAGATTTTTCAGCATCTTCCACCATCGCCAAAGCGATGCGGTCTTTGATGGAGCCGCCGGGGTTGCTGCGCTCGGACTTGATCCACACCTGATGCGTGTTGCCAAACAGGCGGTTGATGCGGATGTGGGGCGTGTGGCCGATGGTGTCTAAAACGCTGTTGGCTTTCATGGGGTGCTCCTGATGGGTTTTATGTTTGGTTTGAAATATACGAGGCTTCGCGAGGCCGTGTGGTTTTAGTGAGGGCCAGCCATGAGCTGCCGCGCCACCGCCTCGCCCACTTTGATGCCATCCACGCCCGCCGACAAAATGCCACCCGCATAACCTGCGCCTTCGCCTGCGGGGTACAGGCCAAAGAGCGTGGGGCTTTGCAAGGTGTCGTCTTCGCGGGCAATGCGCAGGGGCGATGAGGTGCGTGTTTCCACACCCGTCATCACGGCGTCGTGCATGTCAAAGCCTTTGATCTTTTGGCCAAACACGGGCAGCGCTTCGCGCATGGCGGTGATGGCGTAGCTAGGCAGTGCGCTGTTCAGGCTGACCATCTTCACGCCGGGTTTGTAAGAAGGCTCGACGCTGCCCAGCGCGGTGGATGCGCGGTTGGCCACAAAGTCGCCCACCAGTTGTGCAGGTGCTTCGTAGCTGCCGCCGCCCAAGGTGTAGGCGTGGGCTTCGAGTTGGCGTTGCAACACCAAGCCTGCCAGCGGGTGGTAGCCACCGGGCGCATCGTGCGTGGTGTGGCGCACGGTGTTGCCTAGCTCTTGGCCTAGCTCGGTTTCAAAGGCGGCTGGGTCTGTCGGGTAGTCGCTGGGGTCGATGCCCACCACGATGCCTGCGTTGGCGTTGCGTTCCGCGCGTGAGTATTGGCTCATGCCGTTGGTCACCACGCGGCCAGCTTCGCTGGTGGCGGCCACCACCGTGCCGCCGGGGCACATGCAAAAGCTATACACGGCGCGGCCGTTCTCGGCGTGGTGCACCAGCTTGTAGTCGGCAGCGCCCAACAGCGGATGGCCCGCGTGTTGGCCCCAACGTGCGCGGTCAATCACGCCTTGCGGGTGCTCAATGCGCACGCCCACCGAAAACGGTTTGGCTTCCATCGCCACCGCATGGCGGTGCAGCATGGTGAAGGTGTCGCGCGAGCTGTGGCCCAAGGCCATCACCACATGGCGGGCGGGCAGGGTGTAGGTCTCATCAGTCGCGTGGTTGTGAATGCGCAGGGCTTGAATGGCCCTGGGCGACGATGTGCCTGAAGATGCGTTGTCGTATTCCACATCCACCACGCGTTGTTCAAAACGCACCTCACCACCCAAGCGAATGATTTCTTCGCGCAAGCCTTCCACCACTTTCACCAGCTTGAAGGTGCCGATGTGCGGGTGCGCGGTGAACAAAATTTCTTCGGGCGCACCAAAGCGCACAAACTCGTTCATCACCTTGCGGCCCAAGTGGCGTGGGTCTTTGATTTGGCTGTACAGCTTGCCGTCTGAGAACGTGCCTGCACCGCCTTCGCCAAACTGCACGTTGCTCTCGACATTCAAAATCTTTTTGCGCCACAAGCCCCAGGTGTCTTTGGTGCGTTGACGCACGGTGGTGCCGCGCTCAATCACGATGGGCTTGAAACCCATTTGCGCCAACACCAGCGCCGCAAAAATGCCGCAAGGCCCAAAGCCCACCACCACGGGGCGTTCGCCCTCGTGCGTGCCCCAGTCGCCCGGTGCATGTGCAGGCGCGTGCCACGTCATGTCGGGTGTAGGTTGGATGTGCGAGTTCTTTGCGTACTTGGCCAGTAGCGCGGCTTCTTGCGACGCATCGGCCAGCGTGATGTCCACGATGTAGACCACCAACAGGTTTTGCTTGCGTGCGTCAAAGCTGCGCTTGAACACCTCCAGCGTGGCGATGGCGTCAGGCGAAAGCCCCAAGGCTTCGGCGGCTAGCGTGCGCAGTGCGTCAATCGGGTGAGGTGGCAGTTGGCGGTCTGCCTCGGTTTCGGCGGGCGCATCGGCGGCGCGACGTGCTTCAACGGGAAGGGCAGACAGCGGGAGTTTGAGTTCTGAGAGTCGAATCACAAGCGTGTGGCCCGTGGTGATCGGGCAAGTTATGTCGAGGGCCTTGATTATCCGTCGATAATCAACGCCGTGAAGCTCGCTAGGCCGTCGCTGGTGCAATCTGGGAAACCAGGCACTGGAGGAACGTCCGGACTGCGAAGGACAGCGTAAGAGGTAACACCTCTCCACCGTGAGGTGAGGATTAGAGCAACAGAGACGAGCCGATTTAGTTCGGGTGAAACGGGCAATCTCTACGCGCAGCAATACCAAGTAGGCCAGCCCCGAGGGTGCGGTTCGCCGCACTCCTTGATCTTGTGGTCCGCAGGAATGGTTGGCGGGTAGGTAGCACCGAGCCGAGTGGGCAACCCTCGGCCCAGATTAATGACGGTCACGCCGTGGGCGACCACGGTGCACAGAATCCGGCGTATCGGCGAGCTTCACACTTTTCTTTTTATCCAAGGCCGTAGATGTCAGACCTCACCCCCACCGACGGCTTTGAGCAACCCATCGTTCATGAAACCGCACTTAGCAAATCGATGGTGTTTTCAGACATCGACATTCAAAGTCGCATGAGCGTGGCGCGGCCCGACGAGCTGCAGTTTGAATACACGCGCTTGATGATGGGCGTGTTGCTGTTTCAGCCGCAGCCCAAACGCATCTTGATGGTGGGCTTGGGCGGCGGCTCGCTCGCTAAGTTTTGTTACAAACATTTGCCCGACACGCACATCACCGTGGTGGAGATCAACCCACACGTCATTGCGCTGCGCCAAAGCTTTTGCATTCCCGATGACGATGCACGCTTTCAAGTGGTGCAGATGGATGCCGCGCATTTCATGGCGCAGACCGAGCAAACCTTTGACGTGGTGTTTGTCGATGGCTTTGACCAACACGGCATGCCCGAGCAGCTGTGCTCACCCCAGTTTTATTCAGACTGTCGGCGTGTGCTCAACACCGGTGGCGTGGCTGTGGCCAACCTGCACCGCTTCAGCGCTTACCGCGATGTGTATGTGGACCGCATCGAAGCTGCGTTTGATGGCGCATGTGACGGTTCAATGTGGGTGGTCAACGCGCCCGGCACCACCAACTGTGTGGTGTTTGCCATGCATGGTTTTTCTAAAGACATCAAACTCAGCTACAGCAAACAAAAGCCCGCGCACATGAGCGAAGACGCATGGACGCAAATTTCGTCCAGCGTGGCACGAACATTTTTGGCGACGCAAGCAACTTTAACGACGCACGCATCTGCGCGAGACGCAAACGTTTAAAGCGCCACGATTTCAAGTACGCGTCGCTCTGTCGACACATGGGTGCTGGTGAAACCTTGATGAACAAAGTACTTCACCATGACGCGTCTGAATTCTTCATCACCCGTGGTGCGCAAATTGAATTCACCATTGAACCCTTGCGCGTCTTGTTTGTGTTCCACCGCCGCCAATTGACGGTCCGTGATCTTTGCCAAACTGCATAACCAATGAAATGTGCGCGCTGGAATTCGCGAACCGGTGGCGACGGCCACGATGACGTCTTCCCCTTGCCATTGCAGTTGGTCGGTCATGACGATGACGCCTGACAAGTCGGGCCGCATGGTGTGCGGCAACAACGAACCTTCTTGCCGCCACGCGCAATGAAAACTTTGGCAAGGGTCTTGTGGACGGGCATCGTAAATGCTGCAGCCTTGGCCGGTGCAGTGGCTGCAGGCTTGACCTAAGTGGGCTTGCGCTATTGACGTTTCAATTTCTAACCAACCTTCACAACACGCAGTGCAAGGTTGGCAGTTTCTTTGGTTGATGACGGGCATACGTCACCATAGACAAACTGCTGCTGTGTTTGGGTGACGTTTGTGTCATCAGATTAATAAATGACATAGATGTCATTAGCTTGCTAGGCTGTTTATTCTTTCTACATGCGCCAGCAGCGAACGCATGGCAACAGGCCATAAGCGCGGTGGCACATCGTCATAAGCGAGTTTGACCCAATCGTCCATGCTGCTCTTTGGGTGCTGTTGCATCACTTTCCAAATTTTGGCTTCTCGTTTGAGGCGATGTGTTTTGAGATGCGTGATGCACGCGCGTGCATCATTCGTTTCGCCCCACAAATTGCCCAGCACATAGCCGTGCGCGGGCAAGATGAAATCGATGCGGTCTTGCTCGCAAGCGGCCAGCAGTTTGTCGAGAGAGTTTAAGTAGTCGTGCATATTGCCATCGGGTGGGTCGATGACGGTGGTGCTGCCGTTGAGCACATGGTCGCCACTGAACAGCAAACCGTCTTCTTCCAGCACGAGGCACACATGGTTGGCCGCATGTCCGGGTGTGTGGACCACGCGCAAGGTATGTGTGACGTTTGCGCTTTGCAGCACCAGAAGTTCGCCGTCGCTCACTTCACGGTCGGGTGTGAATGCGCTGTGTGCGCGTGCGCTGGAACGCGAGGCCAAGCCAAGAATGGGGGGCTTGTGACCGTGGCGTTCGCACATGGCTTGCAACGGCGCAGCCCCCGGCGAGTGGTCGGGGTGTGAGTGGGTGCAGACGATGAGCCGAATGTTGCCGCCTGCGGCACGCCACAAACGGTCCAAGTGTTCGGGGTCGGCAGGGCCGGGGTCGATGGCGGCGTAGCCGGTGTCTGGGTCGCCCACCAAATAGCTGTTGGTGCCGGGACCGGTCATCACGCCGGGGTTGGGGGCGGTGAGGCGCTGCACGTTTTTTAGCAACAGCACGGGTTGATCGGTCACCCAATCAAGGTGGTGCAACATTTGCCCATCGGGGCAAGTGAGGGCGAGTTCACCAAAGGGCGCTTCGTGCTCCATGTAGCGTGCTTCTTTGCCGCTTAGCCAGCCAGCTCGCGGGCAGCTGGTGAACCACGGTTGTTCCGTGGCGCAATCGACCAATACGCTCTCTACCGTGGCGTAGTTTTGCAGACGCTCCAGTGTTTTGATGGTGGGGTAGACGATGAAGAAGTTGCCTTCGGCGTGGCGGTTTAAAGCATCCGCAGGGCGTACCCACTCAGGTGCAAATTGTTCTGTCTCATCAGCCACGGGGGTTTGTGCATCAGGCATGCGGGCCACGAGGAAGGGTACGTCAAAGCGACGCGGTAGGTCGCGGTCAGTCACCCAATGGGCCAGCACAAACACCTCGTCGGCGGCCAGCGTCAGGCCGCGAGCGTTGCATTGCTGTGCAAAGTCACCTCCTGATGCTTGGCGGTCGAGTGTGGCAATGTCGGCGGCGCTGGCCATTTGTCCGTTGGCGTGGCGGGCTAGCAATATGCCAAGTTCTTCAAAGCTTTCTCGAATGGCGGCTATGGCTTGGGTGAGGTGTAACTCGTTTTGCGTGGGGCGGCGTTTGGCGTATGGGTGTGCCAACGCGTCAGCGGCGTCAATGCCACCGCCTGGAAACACATAGGCCCCGGGTGCAAAGCTGGCCGTCATCGAGCGACGCGTCATCAGCACCTCTAGGCCTTGGTGTCCATCGCGAAGTAATAAAACAGTAGCGGCAGGCAGCACTTTTGCAGGCTGGCGCTGAGGATGAATGAGTTGGGTAGATCGGACCATTCGCACATTATGAAGAAACCCAAGAAATGCGATGTGCCGAGTGTTTACCCTTGCGTAAAAGCCGCATGCATTTCAATTGAGCTTGGCTTAACAATTTGACTAAGACAAATTGTTAAGAGGACCTCTCACATGCAACGACGTGCTTTCAAAACCGCCCTTGGTGTTGCCTTGACGCTGGCCGCGCTCAGTGTGCCTCAACTTGTTATGGCACAGGCTTGGCCAGCTAAACAACCCATCAAGCTGGTGGCGGTGTTCCCGCCCGGCGGCTCGGTAGACCAAGTGGCGCGCATCATCGCGCAGCCGCTGCAGCAGCAGTTGGGCCAAACGGTGATTGTGGAAAACCGTGGTGGCGCATCGGGCGTCATTGGTACGGCAGCGGTGGTGCAAGCACCTGCCGATGGCTACACCTTCGCTGTGGTGTTTGACACGCACGGCGTGAACCCCAGCCTCAACCCAAACATGCCGTTTGACAGCAAGAAGGACTTGATTCCCTTGGTGCTCGTGGGTACATCGCCCATGGTGTTGGCCACCAATGTGAACTCTGAATACAAAACATTTGCCGATGTGATCGCCGCCGCGAAAGCCAAGAAGAACGTGAGCTTTGGCTCTATCGGCAACGGCAGCTTGGGCCACTTGGCCATGGCCTTGTTGGCCAAAGATGCCCATGTGGAATGGACGCATGTGCCCTACAAAGGCGGTGGCCCCATGATGAGCGACGCCGTGGCTGGCCATGTGCCCTTGTCCATCGGCTCGGTGTTTGTGACCAAGCCACACATCGACAGCGGCCGCATGCGCCCCTTGGCCGTGACCAGTAGCAAGCGCGCTGCTGATCTGCCCAACGTGCCAACCATTGCTGAAAACGGTTACCCCGGTTTTGAAGCGCCCGCTTGGTGGGCTGTCATGGCCTCGGCCAAAACGCCACCCGAGATCGTCAAGCGCATGAACGAAGAACTCAACAAAGTGTTGAAAAACCCAGATGTGGCTAAGAAGTTGGACGCGCAAGGCATTGATGTGTCGGGCGGCACGGTGGTGCAAGCTAGCGCCTTCATCGACAAGCAGATGAACATCTGGTCCAAGGTGGTGAAGGACAACAACATCAAAGCGGATTGAGAAAGGCTAGACGTTGGCGCTTTAATACCAGCGCTTAGCGTGGCGCTTCGCCTTCGGGCGTGATTTGCAGGGCCACCAAGAAGCGCGCCACCATGTTGTAAGTGGCAATCGCGATGGTCAGCTCGACCAATTCGGTGGTGGTGAAACGTGCTTGCATGGCTGCAAACAGTGCGTCTTCCACTTTCACATTCAACGTGACTTGCGCGGCGTATTGCACTACCAAGCGTTCGATTTCACTCAGAGCTTCATCCGTCACGGGCTGGCGGGCGTCGCCTTGCACCACGCGGTTCAAAGCGTCTAGCTCGGCTTGTGTGCCGCCTGCTGTCAAAAAGTCGGGCGCATGGTGGTGGTACTCGTATTGCGCGCCGGTCAGCAAAGCCACGGTACAAATGCCCAGCTCGCACAGCTTGCGGCTGGTGGGTAGGCCAGTGCGCACGTTTTTCATGTACACGTTCCAGCCGCGTGCCACGGGCTCGCTCCACAGTAAAGCGCGGTCAAGGTTGATCAGTTCGCCGCCGCGACGGGCAAGAATGGCGTCAACCAAATCTTGCGGTTGGTGTTTTTGTTCTGGGGTCCAAGCAGGAATGCGCATGTGAGTCAGTGGTAGGTTAAAGCAGCTGCAAAGCATACGTGCAGAGCACCCCTCAAGCCTGACCACTGAGTGACAGCCCTGACCTCAAGTGCTGTGTGCCCGATAATCAGCACATGCGAATTCGCTTTACCAAAATGCAAGGTGCAGGCAACGACTTCGTGGTCTTGGACGAGACCACCGAGCGCTTGAACCTCACGCCCGCCCACTACCGTTTTCTGGCCGACCGCCACTTTGGCGTGGGCGCAGACCAAATCCTCACCGTGCGCCCCGCGCCGCAGCCTGACGTGGACTTTGAATACGTCATCCACAACGCCGATGGCGGCGAGGTGGAACAGTGCGGCAATGGCTCGCGCTGCTTTGTACGCTTTGTGCGCGAGCAAGGCCTGACCGACAAAACCACCGTGCGCGTCAAAGTGCATGGCGGCGTCATCACCCTACAAGAAATGCCAGACGGCCAAGTGACGGTGGACATGGGCGCGCCTGTGTTGGATCTGCCCCAAGTGCCGTTTGCCGCAGTGCACGCCACGCCCGTTGATACCGCGGGCCACGCCGTCAGCGCATCAGACGCCTTGGTATGGCAGCTGGCGCTCAGCAACGGCGACGCCGTGAACGTGGGCGTGGTGTCTATGGGCAACCCGCACGCCGTGCAAGTGGTGGCCGATGTTGACACCGCCCCCGTGCTGACCCAAGGCCCCCTCATTGAAAACCACGCGGCATTCCCCAAGCGCGTGAACGCAGGCTTTATGCAGGTGCTCAACCGCAACGCGGTGCGCTTGCGTGTGTTCGAGCGCGGTGCGGGTGAAACCTTGGCCTGCGGAACAGGCGCTTGTGCGGCGGTCGTCACCGGCATTCGCTGGGGCCTGCTGGACCCACGCGTGACCGTGCAAACTCACGGCGGCACACTCACCATTGAATGGCAAGGCGGCGACACACCTGTGCGCATGACCGGCCCAGCCACCACCGTCTTCCAAGGCGACATCACGATTCCAGACACCCTATGAACAACGCAGCCATGAATCCCATCACCGAAGACGACATTGCCAACTTTTTGGTGAACACGCCAGATTTTTTTGAGCGTCATGCCGAGCTGTTGTCAGCTGTGAAGCTGACCAGCCCACACAGCCACCGAGCCGTGAGCTTGCAAGAGCGCCAAGCCGAAATGATGCGCGAGAAAATTCGCGTCCTTGAGCTGCGCATGATGGACATGATGCGCCACGGCACAGAAAACGAGGTGCTGATTGAGCGCATGCAGCGCTGGGTCAAAACCTTGTTGATGACCAGCAACGCACGCGATTTGCCACACACCATTGCCGACCACATTCAACACGACTTCATGGTGCCGCAAGTCGCCATCAAGGTGTGGGATGTGCGCGAGGACTTCAAAATTGAACCCTTCGCGCAAAGCGTGATCGACCCCATCAAAGACTTCGCCGCGTCGTTGAGCAAGCCCTATGTAGGCATCAACAACAACAACTTCGACGCCGTACAGTGGCTGGCTGACCCCGCCGCCGCGCAGTCGGTGGCTTTCATCGCCTTGCGTGCCACTCGCCCCGAAGACACGCCGCAAACTGCTGCCGAGCAACCTGTCATTGGCCTCTTGGTGTTGGCCTCGCCCGACCCACAGCGCTATTACGAAGGCATGGGCACCACCATCATCGAACGCATGGGTGACTTGGCCAGCGCGGCGCTGTCACACCTTCGTTAATAACAAGCATTCAAAGCATGGACTTGGTCGCCCGCTACCTCGACCACGTTCGCTTTGAAAAGCGCTTGGCCGAGCGCACCGTCACGCTCTACAGCCTCGACCTAGAAAAACTCACCGACTACGCAGCCCAAGCCCACGTGGCGCTAGAGGCGGTGCAAAGCACACACATTCGCCGTTGGGTGGCGCACATGCACAGCGGTGGCCGCAGCGGACGTGGCATTGCCCTCATCCTTTCGGGCTGGCGCGGGTTTTATGTGTGGCTGGGCCGTCAAGGCTTAGTCAGTAGCAACCCCGTGCAAGACGTGCGGGCCCCCAAAGCCCCCAAGCCCTTGCCCAAAGCCCTGAGCGTGGACGACGCTGTGCAACTGGCCGAATACCACGCCGCACCCGACACCGCCGACCCGTGGCTAGAGTGCCGCGACTCAGCGCTGGTAGAGCTGCTGTACGGCTGCGGCCTGCGTGTGGGCGAGTTGGTTGGCCTAGACGTGCAAGCGGGTGCACAAGCCAAAGGCTGGATTGACTTTGAAGGTGGTGAAGCCCACGTGCTGGGCAAAGGCAGCAAACGCCGCAGCGTGCCTGTGGGCGGCAAAGCGCTAGAAGCCATGCAAGCATGGGTGGCCGTGCGCGACCAAGGCCTCACCCCTGCCACTGCCGAACAAACTGCGATGTTCATTGGCCGCAACGGCACGCGCTTAACAGCACAAGCCGTCTGGCAGCGCTTGCGTCAGCGTAGCTTGAAAGCAGGCTTGTCCACACCCGTGCACCCGCACATGCTGCGCCACTCATTTGCCAGCCATGTGTTGCAGTCGAGCCAAGATTTACGCGGTGTGCAAGAGCTGCTGGGCCACGCCAACATCACCACCACGCAGGTGTACACGCGGTTGGATTTTCAGCATTTGGCGCAGGCTTATGACTCGGCGCATCCTCGGGCGCGGAAGAAATAGTTTTTGTTCGTTGCTCCGGCCCAAGTCAGGGGTGGGGCAGGCGCATCGGCTCATGCGTCGCTGCGCGCCAAAATCGCCTCAACGCCTACCCCAGCCCTGACTTGGGCCTTGTTGGCTAGCCAACAAGGCCTGCGTGATTTTTGTCATCTTTCACAGGTGGTGGCTTGCCAATGCTTCGTTACCAAACACTCGTAGCCATGGCGTGTACCGGAGCCCGATGCGGCGATTTTGGCGCGCAGCGACGCATGAGCCGCAGCGGGCTCCGGTACGCGACGTGGCGAAGCGAAATAAACAGTTGCGAAGTGCAATAAACAGCAGCGGATGCCAAAGAAATAAACCACAACCCACAAGCCAAACCCCCAACGACTCAAACGACAATCGAGTCAATGAAAACAATCAAGCTAAGAGAAGGCAAAGAGCGTTCTGCCTTGCGCCGCCACCCGTGGATTTTTGACGGTGCCATTGCCAAAGGCAGTGGCGACGCGGGTGAAACCGTGCGTGTGGAGTCGAACGACGGCAAGTTCCTCGGCTGGGCTTCGTTTAGTCCCGAATCCAAAATTCGCGCTCGCATTTGGAGTTTTGACGAAGGCCAGCGCATTGACGCGTCGTTTTTCAAAGCCTCCATCGCCCGCGCCATTGCCGCGCGTAGCCGTTTTGACATTCAAAGCAATGGCGTGCGGTTGATTCACGGCGAGTCCGATGGCTTGCCTGGCCTCATCGTGGACCGCTATGACGACATCTTGGTAGCGTCGTTCTTGTCGTGCGGCACGGAGCGTTGGAAGAACGTGATTGCCGACGAGCTGCTGGCGCAAACAGGCCTCACCAAACTCTACGAACGTTCAGACTCGAACGTGCGCAAGCTCGAAGGCTTGCCCGAGGTCACTGGTTGGCTGCGCGGCGAGGGCGCCACGGGTGTGGTGCTGCGCGAGCACGATTGGCAGTTGTCGCTGGATGTGGCCGAAGGCCACAAGACTGGTTTTTATTTAGACCAACGCGACAGCCGCAAGAAGTTTGCGGACTACGCCCGTCGCTTGCAGTTTCAGCGCGTGCTCAATTGCTATTGCTACACCGGCGGCTTTACCGTGGCGGCGTTGGCGGGTGGTGCGGCGCATGTGACATCGATCGACTCGTCGGGCCCCGCGATTGAGCTGGCCAAAGCCAACGTGGCGCTGAATGGTTTTGACGCCGCACGCACCACGATGATGGATGCCGATGTGAATGCGTCGTTGCGGTCTTTTCTGCAAGAAGGCCGCACGTTTGATGCCATCGTGCTCGACCCGCCTAAGTTTGCGCCGACTGCCGCGCACGCCGACCGCGCGGCGCGTGCTTACAAAGACATCAACCGTTTGGCGTTCAAGCTGCTAGAGCCGGGGGGCGTGCTGTTTACCTACAGCTGCTCGGGTGGCATCAGCGCTGATTTGTTCCACAAGATCATCGCTTCGGCGGGCATTGATGCGCCGTGCGACGGCTACATCAGCGAGCGCATGCAAGGCGCGCCCGACCATCCGATGACGTTGACCTTCCCTGAGGGCGAATACCTCAAGGGATTGGTGGTCATCAAAGCGGCTGACCTGCTTGAAAAACCCAAGTCGGCCACAATATCGGGTTGATTGAAACGTTCAGAAATAAGGCTACTTTTTTATGTTGATCCCTGCCACCATCCTGACCGGCTTTTTGGGCTCGGGCAAAACCACTTTGCTCAAGCGCGTGCTGACCGAGGCTCACGGCCAAAAAATTGCCATCATCGAAAACGAGTTTGGTGAAGAAAACATCGACAACGAGATCTTGGTGTCTGACACCAACGAGCAAATCATCCAGATGAACAACGGCTGCGTGTGCTGCACCATCCGCGAAGACTTGCGCACCACCTTGCAATTGCTGGCAGCCAAAAAGCGCAAAGGCTTGCTCAACTTTGACCGTGTGGTGATTGAAACCACCGGTTTGGCTGACCCAGGCCCTGTGGCGCAAACTTTCTTCATGGACGACGAGATTGCCGAGAGCTTTTTGCTCGACTCCATCTTGACCTTGGTCGATGCCAAGCACGCTGCCCAGCAGTTGAACGACCGCCAAGAGGCACGCCGCCAAGTGGGCTTTGCCGATCAGATCTTCATCAGCAAGGCCGACCTCGTGACGCCTGCCGAGCTCGATGCTTTGCAGCACCGCTTGAAGCACATGAACCCACGCGCCCCACAAAAAGTGGCGCACTTTGGTGAAGTGGCTCTGAGCGAGGTGTTTGACCTGCGCGGTTTCAACCTGAATGCCAAGCTCGACATCGACCCTGATTTCTTGTCGGACGACGACCACCATCACCACCACGATGGCGAGCATTGCGACCACCCCTCGCACAAGCACGGTCATTCACATGACCACGGCCACGATGATGCGCACGGTGAGCATTGCGACCATGACCATGTGCATGACGAACACTGCAACCACGGCCACCACCACCACCACGATGACGACGTGAAGAGCTTTGTGTACAAGTCCAAACGCCAGTTTGACCCCGCCAAGTTGGAAGATTTCTTGGGCGCCATCGTCAACATCTACGGCCCCAAGATGCTGCGCTACAAAGGCGTGCTGAATATGAAGGGCACCGAAAAGAAGGTGATCTTTCAAGGCGTGCACCAGTTGATGGGCAGTGATTTAGGACCAGATTGGGCTGAAGGCGAAGAGCGCATCAGCAAGATGGTGTTCATTGGTATCGATCTGCCAAAGGACATTCTGATCCAAGGCCTTGATCAATCCTTGGTTTGATGAAATATGGCAGTTTTTGCAAATTTAATGAAGCCTTGGGGTTTGTGGCTACAATCCCGCGCGCCAGCTCCAAGCCGTGATGCCTCGTCTTCAAACGAGTCCTCACCCAGCACACCCGTGCGGCCGAAGACTGCGAGGAGACCCACAGTGAGTGCTAAATCCAAGAAAACTGCTTCTAAGAAGCCTGTTCCTGCAAAAAAAGCGGCCAAAACAGTCGTCAAGCCTAAAACGGTTGCTAAGACTGCCGTGAAAAAGCCGGTGACGGTCAAGACGCCAGTCAAGACGGTCAAAGCAACTGCTAAACCTGCTGCGAAACCCGTGGCTAAGAAAGCAGCTCCTGTGAAAGCTGTCGCCAAGAAGGTGCCAGCCAAGAAATTGGCAGCACCTAAGGCGGCCGCTCCTAAAGCCGCAGCTAAAAAGGTAGTCGCCAAGAAAGCTGCTGCGTCAGTTTCAAAAGTCGTGGCTAAAAAGGCGCCTGCAAAAGCGCCTGTCAAAGCGGTGAAAAAAGTAGTCGCCAAGCCAACACCTTCTAAAGCGCCAGTCAAACCTGTTGCGAAGAAGGCGACTCCGCCAGCAGCCAAGCCAACGGTCAAAGCTGCTGCAAAGCCCGTCGCCCCCAAAGCCATCGCTAAATCAGTGACAGCCAAGGCCGCGCCGGCAGTTAAGAAAGCGCCTGCGGCAAAGCCCATGCCTGCGAAAGCGGTCAAGCCAGCCAAAGAAGCGAAAGTCAAAGCCAAGGCTGTTGCGGCAGTACCTGCATCTATGGTGCATGTGACGCCCATCATTCCTGGCTACACCCCTGTGGTGCACAAGAAAAACTCCAGAGCTGCCAAAATGGCGGCTTTGGTGCCCCCCCCGCCAGCTCAAGTGGTTGCGTCCAACGCAGCCAAGAACAGCTTTATGCCGATGACGGCACCCTCTGCTCCAACTATTGTTCCTGTGATACCTAAAAAAGACGCCAAGCTCGCTAATAACTGGAAGACCAAGACGGCCGACCAACTGACCGATGCCGAAATCATCGCCATGCCCGACAGCGAGTACATGAATGCCACCCAAATGGCTTTCTTCCGACTCAAGCTCGTGCAGTTGAAAAATGAAGTGTTGAGCAACGCCAGTGAAACCACTGAGCATTTGCGTGAAGACACCGTCGTGGTGCCAGATCCAGCAGATCGTGCCACCATCGAAGAAGAGCACGCACTCGAATTGCGCACACGTGACCGTGAGCGCAAATTGCTCAAGAAAATCGAGCAATCCATTCACCGTATCGACGATGGTGATTACGGTTACTGCGATGAAACTGGCGAAGCCATTGGTGTGGGCCGTTTGTTGGCCCGTCCAACAGCCAGTTTGTCGCTGGAAGCACAAGAACGTCGCGAAATTAAGCAGCGCATGTTCGGAGATTGATGGCGCAAACGCCACAAATCATCAAAAAGCAGGCTCCTGAGCCTGCTTTTTTTATGCCGATTTCTCTTGATAAGCCACTTCTACTGCCCTTGCTAAGTGCTTCTTTTATAACGTTTTTTACTTTTTGATGTGCCTGTTAAAATCGCTGTAAGTTGTTGATTTCATTGAAAAAATTACTAAAACAGGTGTTCTGAACTGGTTTTCCTGCTACAGTGCAATTAAGTGCAAATAAGTGGTGGAAAGTGCCTTTCTGGCTTTTCATGCTGATCGTTTGTTTTGTTTGCTGGTGGGAAAAGGGTTTCCAACGTGTTTCAGGGCGCTTCATCGCTGAGTCTCGACGCCAAAGGTCGTCTGTCGGTGCCAACCAGGCATCGTGACGTCTTGAGCGCGACTGCGGCTGGGCAGCTCACGATCACGCGTCATCCTCACGGCTGTTTGATGATTTTTCCTCGCACCGAGTGGGAAAAGTTCCGCGAGCGCATTGCGCAGTTGCCCATGAGTGCGCAATGGTGGAAACGCATCTTCTTGGGCAATGCGATGGACATGGAGATGGATGGCACAGGTCGTGTCCTCATCTCGCCAGAGCTGCGCACCGCAGCAGGCATCAGCAAAGACACCATGCTGCTTGGCATGGGCAACCACTTTGAACTTTGGGACAAGGCGACTTACGAGGCGCAAGAGGCCCAAGCCATGCAGGGCGACATGCCCGATGTGTTCAAGGAATTCTCTTTTTAAAGGATGACGGTGGATACGCCATGGCTGCACACCACCGTCCTACTTAGCGAAGCTGTCGACGCCCTCGACATCAAGCCGGACGGTACTTACGTAGATGCGACCTTTGGTCGCGGCGGGCATTCCCGTCTCATCTTGTCCAAGCTCTCGCCCAAAGGCCGTTTGATCGCCTTCGACAAAGACCTTGATGCGATTGCGGCGGCTGAGCAAATTCAAGACCCGCGTTTTTCGATTCGCCACCAAGGCTTCACGCACTTGGGCGAATTGGAGGCGGGCGCTATCGACGGTGTGCTGATGGATTTGGGGGTGAGCTCACCCCAAATCGACAACCCAGCACGCGGTTTCTCTTTTCGAAACGACGGCCCTTTGGACATGCGCATGGACACCACCCGTGGCCAAAGCGTGTCCGAGTGGCTGGCCGAGGCGGAAATTCAACACATCGCGGAGGTGATACGTGAATATGGCGAAGAACGGTTTGCTTTACAGATTGCAAAGGCGATTGATGCTCGCCGACAAGAACGGGGCGTGCCTACATCCACCTCTGAACTGGCCCAGCTCGTGGCTGACACGGTCAAAACCCGCGAGCCGGGCAAGGACCCTGCAACGCGCACATTTCAGGCTTTTCGGATTTTCATCAATGCCGAGCTTGAGGAGCTGCAACAAGCGTTAAGCGCTTCGCTGCAGGTGTTGCGCCCCGGAGGTCGATTGGCTGTGATCAGTTTCCACTCGTTGGAAGACCGTATCGTCAAGCAGTTCATCACGCAGCATTCGCGTGAGGTGTATGACCGCCGCGCACCTTTTGCTGCGCCCAAGGTGATGGACTTCAAAGCGATTGATCGCGTCAAGCCCAGCGCGGACGAAGTGGCGGGTAACCCCCGCTCACGCAGCGCCATCATGCGCGTGGCCGAACGCCTAGGGGCAGGCGCATGAGCCGTGTGAGCTTCTTGTTGTGGTTGGCGGTGATGGCGAGTGCGCTGTATTTGGTGCGCACGCAATACGAGTCACGCTCGTTAACCACTGAGATTGACCGCGCCACCAGCGAAGCCCGTCGCTTAGAAATTGAAAATGACCGCTTGGATGTAGAGCGCCGTGCGCAAGCCACGCCCTTGCGTGTGGAAAAGTTAGCGCGTGAGCAGCTGCACATGCGCACCATCACGCCCGCGATTACGCAATACGCCACCGTCAGTGGTGCTGCCGCTCCGGCTTCTGCGGAGGTTCACCCATGAGCAGCCGCAGCGTGCAATACACCTCTAGCCCCTTGCTCGCTAGCAAGACGCCCATCTGGCGCAGCCAGTTCATCGTGGCCGTCATTGCTGCGGGTTTCTTAGGCTTAGTGGCGCGCGCTGCGTATGTGCAGGTGATTGATAACGCATTTTTCAAGCGCCAAGGCACCGTGCGTTTTGTGCGCACCTTGGATTTGCCCGCCAACCGTGGTCGCATCTTGGATCGCAACGGCAACATCTTGGCGTCCAGCGTGCCGGTGCCCAGCATTTGGGCCAACCCAGAAGACATCGAGCGCGATCCAGCCAAGCTCAAAGCGTTGGCCAAATTGTTAGGCATGACAGGGCCTGAGTTAGATAAGAAGTTGCAAGACGAAGACAAGATCTTTGTGTGGCTCAAGCGTCAAGTGGATGAATCCATTGCTAAAGACATTGATGCGCTCAAGATCAAGGGCGTCTACTCGCGTAAAGAATACAAGCGCATTTACCCAGAGGGTGAGTCGGTTGCGCATGTGGTGGGTTTCACCAATGTGGAGAACTTGGGTCAAGAAGGCGTGGAGCTCACGTTCAACAAAGACTTGGGTGGTAAGGCAGGTTCGCGTCGTGTCATCAAAGACCGTTTCGGCCATGTGGTGGAAGACATTGGTGAGATGGTGCCGCCTTTGGATGGCCAAGACCTGCAGCTGAGCATTGACAGCAAGGTGCAGTATTTCGCCTACGAAAAAATCAAAGAAACCGTCATTGCCAACAAAGCTGCCGCAGGCAGCGTGGTGGTGTTGGATGTCAAAACAGGCGAAGTGTTGGCCTTGGTCAACTACCCCAGCTACTCTCCTGGCAAGCGTGGCAATTTGAGCGGTGCGCAATTGCGTAACCGCGCATTGACCGATACGTTTGAACCGGGCTCCACCATGAAACCTCTCGTGGTGGGTTTGGCTTTGGAGAAGGGGCTGGTCAAGCCTGAGACCATGATTCAGACCGCCCCAGGCTACTTGCAAATGGGCACGGCCAAGATCACCGATTCACACGCGCACGGCATGTTAAGCGTGAACGAGGTGATTCAAAAATCCAGCAACGTGGGCACGGTCAAGATCGCCATGCAAATGCAGCCACACGACATGTGGGAAATTTTTACGCAAGTAGGTTTGGGGCAAAAGCCCCAAGTGCCGTTTCCGGGTGCTGTGACTGGCAGGCTGCGGGCTTACAAAACGTGGCGTCCCATTGAGCAAGCCACCATGAGTTACGGCTACGGTTTGTCTGCCAGCCTGTTCCAGTTGGCGCAGGCTTATACCGTTTTTGCGCACGATGGTGAGATGGTGCCTGTGAGCTTGGTGAAAACCAACCAAGACGCCACCGGTGCACGCGTGTTCTCGTCGCACAACGCTGCAGCCATTCGCAACATGTTGCACATGGTGACCATTCAAGGTGGCACCGCACCCAAGGCGCAAACCATGGGCTATTCCGTTGGCGGAAAAACGGGCACGGCGCACAAAGTCGAAGGCAAGGGCTACGCCAGCAAAAAATACCGTGGCTTCTTCGTGGGCATTGCCCCCATCGACAACCCACGCATCGTGGTGGCTGTGATGGTGGACGAGCCCAGCAATGGTGTTTACTTTGGCGGCGATGTGGCGGCCCCAGTGTTTAGCCAAACCGTACAACAAACCTTGCGCATGATGGGCGTGCAGCCCGACATGGCGGTCAAACCTCAAGTGGTGACCCAGGTTGAAAAGGAGTCGTTTTGATGAAACGACTTCATAGCCCCCAAAACGCCGCGCAGTGGCTGCGCACCCAAGTGCGCGGGGTCTTGCACACCGACAGCCGACGTGTAGGCGCTGGCGATGGCTTCATCGCTTGGCCTGGTGGCGTCACAGATGGTCGTCAGTTTGTGGCTTCTGCTTTGAAGCAGGGTGCCACCGCTTGCGTGGTGGAGCAATCGGGCGCAGAAGTTTTTGCTTGGGGCGAGAGCCAAGCCATCGCCACCTATGACGGCTTGAAAGCCGCGAGTGGTTTGATTGCCGCCGCGTATTACGAACAACCCAGCCTTTCGCTGGACGTGGTGGCCATCACCGGCACCAATGGCAAAACATCCACCGCATGGTGGCTGGCCCATGCCTTGCAAAACGCAGGCAAGCGTTGCGCCATCGTCGGCACCTTGGGTGTGGGTGAAATGGGGCAGCTCGAAGTCACAGGTATGACCACACCAGACCCCGTGCTGTTGCAGGCTCGTTTGCGTGACATGGTCAACGCCGGTGTGAACGCCTGCGCGATTGAAGCCTCATCCATTGGATTGGCCGAGCACCGTTTGGACGGCACACACGTGCGCGTGGCCATGTTCACCAATTTCACGCAAGACCATTTGGACTACCACGGTGACATGGCCAGCTACTGGCAAGCCAAGCTGGCCTTGTTCAACTGGACTGGCCTGCAAGCTGCGGTGGTGAATGTGGACGATGTGCAGGGCGTTGCATTAGCCGCAGAGCTGCAAGCGCGCGGTGAAGTGCATGTTTGGACAGTGTCGTGCGACCTTGATTCCGGCAGTATCGCAAACACAAATGCAAATGCAAATGCAAAGACGGGCGCCTCTGCACAACACCTCGTGGCGCGTCACATTCAGCACGGCGAAATGGGTTTGAGTTTTGAAGTGGTGGAGGGCAATGACGCCCACGCACTCGAAACCCAATTGGTCGGCCACTACAACGTGAGCAATGTGTTGGGCGTGATCGCCTGTATGCGTGCCATGGGCTACAGCTTGGCCGATGCGGTGCAAGCTTGCCGTGTGTTGCCTGCTGTGCCGGGCCGCATGCAAACTGTGGGTGACGCGGGCGAGCCTTTGGTGGTGATCGACTACGCCCACACGCCCGATGCCGTGACGCAAGCGGTACAAGCTTTGTTGCCCCTGGCCAAATCGCGCGGCGGTGAGCTGACCTGCGTGTTGGGCTGCGGCGGTGACCGAGATGCCGCCAAGCGCCCCTTGATGGCTGCTGCAGCCGAGCAACACGCACAACACGTGGTGTTGACCAGCGACAACCCACGCAGCGAAGACCCACAAACGATTTTGAATCAGATGTTGGCGGGCTTGACGCATGCAGCCAAGACAAAAGTGATTGCCGACCGCGCCCAAGCCATTGCACACACCGTGCAACACGCACGTGCGCAAGACGTGGTGCTGGTGGCTGGCAAAGGCCACGAGGACTACCAAGAAATTTCGGGTGTCAAACATCCTTTCAGCGACGTGCAGCACGCACGCGAAGCGTTGCAGCATCGCGCCGAAAAAGGGAGGGCCCATGTCTGACATGAACCTCAGCTTGAAGCAAATCAACCAATGGCTCAGTGGTGCGCAGCTGCATGGTGACGCGCATCTGACCATTCAACGCGTCAACACCGACAGCCGCACGTGCCAAGCAGGCGATTTGTTTGTGGCCCTGAAGGGTGAACGCTTTGATGCGAATGACTTCTTGGCGCAAGTCGCTGCCAGCGGTGCCACGGCTGCGCTGGCCGAGCGCGGTTTAGATGCTGCCAAGTTGGCAGGCCTGCAAGTACCAGACACACGCATGGCGCTGGGTCAGTTGGCCAAGGGCTGGCGTGCGCAGTTCAACTTACCCGTGATTGCCGTCACCGGCAGCAACGGCAAGACAACCGTCACACAAATGATTGCCAGCATCTTGCGTGCAGGCTTTGGTGATGATGCTTTGGCCACGCAAGGCAATTTGAACAACGACATTGGCGTGCCACAAACCCTGCTGCGTCTGCGTGCGCATCACCGCAGTGCGGTGGTCGAGCTGGGCATGAACCACCCTGGCGAGATTGCGGGCTTGGCCGATATGACGCAAGCCACCGTCGCTTTGGTCAATAACGCCCAACGCGAGCACCAAGAGTACATGGCCACGGTGGAAGCCGTGGCGCAAGAAAACGGCGAAGCCATCAAGGCCTTGCCTGCACACGGCGTGGCTGTGTTCCCTGCGCACGACGCATACAGCCCCTTGTGGCAAACCTTGGCAGGCAGCCGTGCTTGCATGCGTTTCTCCATGACTGGTGACGCTGAAGTGCAATTGCTCAAAGCCGATTGGTTGAACGACCACTGGGCAGTGGAAGCACAAACACCTGCTGGCGTGTTACGCACGCAACTGCACATCGCCGGTCGTCATAACGTGGGCAATGCCTTGGCTGCGACTGCTTGCGCTTTGGCCGCAGGTGTGTCGTTGAACATCATTGCGCAAGGCCTCAACAGTTTCGAGCCTGTCAAAGGCCGCTCGCGTGCCTTTGGTATTCAGTGCCAAGGCCGCGCCATCACCGTGGTGGACGACACCTACAACGCCAACCCCGACTCGGTACGCGCTGCGATCGATGTGCTGGCTGAGCTACCCGCGCCGCGCTTGTTGGTGTTGGGCGACATGGGTGAAGTGGGCACACAAGGCCCTGAGTTCCACCAAGAGGTGGGTTTGCACGCAGCACAGATGGGCATTGACCACGTGCTGTGCCTAGGCGACTTAGCTGCACACACCGCCGCGGCTTGTGGCACCCATGCGCACCACATGACCGACATCGACACCTTGAATCAGCACGTCATGCAGCAGCTGCCCAAGCTGGGCAGCGTGCTCGTCAAAGGTTCGCGCTTTATGAAGATGGAGCGTGTGATCGAAGCGATCAACGCCTGTCACGACAACAACAAAAAGGAAACCACACCATGCTGCTAAGCCTAGCCCAATGGTTGCAAACCCTTTCGCCAGAGTTTGGCTACTTCCGCGTGTTTCAGTACCTCACGTTCCGTGCCGTGATGGCAGCGCTGACCGCGTTGCTGATTGGCTTGATCGCAGGCCCCGCCGTGATTCGTCGTTTGGCTGCGTTGAAGATTGGCCAACCCATTCGCGAATACGCCATGCAATCGCACTTGGCCAAAAGCGGCACGCCCACCATGGGCGGCGTGTTGATCTTGATCGGCATCGCCGTGTCCACTTTGTTGTGGGCTGATTTGTCCAATCGCTTTGTGTGGATCGTGATGATCGTCACCTTTGGTTTTGGTGCCATTGGTTGGGTCGACGACTGGCGCAAAGTGGTCAACAAAGACCCAGAGGGCATGCCCTCGCGCGAGAAATACATGTGGCAGTCCATCATCGGTTTGCTGGCCGCTTTGTACTTGGTGTTCAGCATTTCCGAGAGCAACAACTTGCGTGTGTTGGAGTTGTTCTACTCGTGGGTCAAGTCTGGTTTTGACGTGAACTTGCCTCCCAAAGCGGGCTTGCTCTTGCCCTTCATCAAAGAGGTGAGCTACCCACTGGGCGTGTTTGGCTTTGTGATCATGACCTACTTGGTCATCGTGGGTTCGAGCAATGCCGTGAACTTGACCGACGGGTTGGATGGCTTGGCCATCATGCCCGTGGTGATGGTGGGCTCGGCCTTGGGCGTGTTTGCCTACGTCACAGGTAGCTCGGTGTACTCCAAATATCTGCTGTTTCCCTACATCCCCGGCTCGGGTGAATTGATGATTTTCTGTGCTGCCATGGCCGGCGCAGGTTTGGCATTTTTGTGGTTCAACACACACCCCGCGCAAGTGTTCATGGGTGATGTGGGCGCACTCGCCTTGGGCGGCGCACTGGGCACGATTGCGGTGATCGTGCGTCAAGAAATTGTGTTGGCCATCATGGGCGGCATCTTTGTGGTTGAGGCTTTGTCGGTCATGTTGCAAGTGACGTACTTCAAGTACACCAAGAAGAAATATGGCGAAGGCCGTCGCATTTTGAAGATGGCGCCTTTGCATCACCACTTTGAAAAGAGCGGCTGGAAAGAAACCCAAGTCGTTGTGCGTTTTTGGATCATCACCATGCTGTTGTGCTGGGTGGGTCTGTCTACTTTGAAGCTGAGATAAGACGATGCAGCAACTCCACAACCAATCGGTGCTGATTCTGGGCTTGGGGGACTCCGGCCTAGCGATGGCGCGTTGGTGCATGCGTAATGGCGCGCAAGTGCAAGTCGTGGACACGCGTGCTGAGCCGCCGCACTTAGCCGCTTTGCGCGCTGAGTTGCCCGCGGTGAACTTTGTGCACGGCGCATTTGACGCCAGCTTGGTCGAAGGCCAAGACGTGCGTGCAGTGTTCAAGAGCCCAGGCCTGAGCCCCGAATCGGTCGCGCCTGTGTGGAACGCCGCAGTGGCTGCGGGTCTGTGGGTGGGCACCGAGCTGACTTTGTTTGCGCAAGCCTTGAACGATTTGCAAAACAGCATGGCCTATCACCCCAAGGTGTTGGCCATCACGGGCACGAATGGCAAAACCACCGTCACCTCATTGACGGGGCAGTTGCTGGCGCGTGCCGGCAAACGCGTGGCCGTGGCCGGCAACATTGGCCCCACGTTGCTCGACACCTTGTCGCAAGCGTTGGACAAAGCCGCCGAAGAACAAGCCGCTGCCGATGTGATTGCCGCCCAAGAAGCCGCCGAGCAAGCCGCAGACAAAGCTGTCATCGAGCAGGCGCGTGCAGAGGCAGATGCCAAAGAAAAAGCAGCCGCAGCACACGCGGCACTGGCGCAAGACGCCGCTGCTGAAACCGATGCCACATCGCAAATGGCGTTGACAGGCACAGAGACCGAGCAAGTGGCAGACACACCGCAAGTTGCTGCAGCCGATGATGAGCCCTACGAGGTGGACTTGCCACCTTTGGTGCCACCGCCCCCGCCGCCTGCGGATCATCCCTTTTTGCCACAGGTATGGGTGTTGGAGCTGTCGAGCTTTCAGTTGGACGGTGTGGACAATTTCGAGCCCACCGCCGCCACCGTGCTTAACCTCACGCAAGACCACCTCGATTGGCACGGCAGCATGCAAAGCTATGGCGCTGCGAAGGCGCGCATTTTTGGTCAAAAAGGCGTGCTCGTTCTCAACCGCGAAGATGCTGGCGTGATGGCTATGCTGCCCGAACCCATTCGCGTGAAATTGCAAAAACCACAAGTACGTGCACACATCACCTTTGGCGGTGATATGCCGCAGCGCCCTGGTGACTATGGCATCGAAACCATCAATGGCATGACGTGGTTGGTGCGAGCCTTAGAAGCCGACGAAACACGCAAACGCCGCAAAGACGACGAAGACGAAATTCACATCCAACGCTTGATGCCCGCTGATGCGCTGCGCATTCGTGGCCGCCACAACGCCCTCAATGCCTTGGCTGCTTTGGCATTGGCGGGCAGTGCGGGTGGTGATTTGGCCCCCATGTTGTTTGGTCTGCGCGAATACCAAGGCGAGTCACACCGCGTGGAAGCCGTGACCGTGCTCAACGGCGTGGAATATTTTGATGACAGCAAAGGCACCAACGTAGGTGCCACTGTGGCCGCTTTGCAGGGACTTGGCCTAGATCGCCGTTTGGTGGTGATTTTGGGTGGCGACGGCAAAGGGCAAGACTTTTCACCGCTGGTGGAACCAGTCACGCGCTACGCACGCGCCGTGGTGTTGATTGGCCGTGATGCGCCCGCCTTGCGCGAGGTGTTGCAGCACTGTGGTGTGACCTTGATCGACGCAGCCTCTTTGGAAGAGGCTGTCAATCTGTGCAACGAGCAAGCCCACGCCGGTGATGCCGTGCTGCTGTCACCCGCTTGCGCGAGCATGGACATGTTTCGCAACTACGCGCATCGCGCGGAAGTGTTTGTGAAAGCCGTCAACCACTTGGTAGAAGAAGCAGGAGGCATGGCGTGAACGACATGACCTCATCCAACAAAGCCTCTTTCATGCACCGCATGAAGCAAGCGTTTGGCCGCCTGTTGGGCGCCGAGCCAGAGGCTGGCATGGATGCTTTGCCCGTGCGTGTGCACGGCACCGAGTTCACACGCACAGCGGCGTCGCCTGTGCATGTGAAAGGTTTTGACCAACCTTTGGTGTGGGTCACCTTCGCTTTGCTGATGTTTGGTTTAGTGATGGTGTACTCCGCATCCATTGCCATTCCTGACAACCCACGCATGGGTGCGGGCTACACCCAAACGCACTTCTTGATGCGTCACGCGATGTCCTTGTTTGTAGGCTTTGTTGCAGCGTTGCTGGCCTTTCAAATTCCACTGAACACTTGGGAACGTGTTGCGCCTTGGGTGTTTGTGGCGTCTATCGTGTTGTTGATCGCCGTGCTCATTCCATTCATTGGCAAATCCGTCAACGGTGCGCGTCGTTGGATTGGTTTGGGGTTCATGAATTTCCAGCCTTCCGAGTTGGCCAAGTGGGGCGTGTTGCTGTATGCCGCCAACTACATGGTGCGCAAAATGGATGTGAAGGAAAAATTCTTTGCCGCTGTCACACCCATGGGTGTGGCGGTGACGGTGGTGGGCTTGTTGTTGCTGTCTGAACCCGACATGGGCGCGTTCATGGTGATTGCCGTGATTGCGATGGGCATCTTGTTCTTGGGTGGTGTGAATGCCCGCATGTTCTTCTTGATTGCCACGGCACTCGTGGGCGTGTTTGCCCTCATCATCGCCACGTCTGAGTGGCGTCGTGAGCGCATCTTTGCTTACCTTGATCCTTGGAGCATGGAGCATGCGCTGGGCAAGGGCTATCAGCTGTCGCATTCGTTGATTGCGATTGGCCGTGGCGAAATTTTTGGTGTTGGCTTAGGCGGCAGCGTGGAAAAGCTGCATTGGTTGCCCGAAGCACACACTGACTTTTTACTGGCCGTGATTGGCGAAGAGTTTGGTTTTGTCGGCGTGGTGGCTGTGATCGGTATGTTCATGTGGCTCACTCGCCGCATCATGTACATCGGTCGCCAAGCCATTGCGATGGACCGCGTGTTTGCGGGCTTGGTGGCGCAAGGCGTGGGTATTTGGATGGGCTTTCAGTCTTTCATCAACATGGGTGTGAACTTAGGCGCCTTGCCCACCAAGGGCTTGACCTTGCCCCTCATGAGCTACGGCGGTTCTGCGATTTTGTTGAACCTGATCGCCATTGCGGTGGTGCTGCGTGTGGACTTTGAGAACCGCGTCGTGATGCATGGGGGGCGACTATGACCCAACGCACCGCACTCATCATGGCTGGCGGCACTGGCGGCCACATCTTCCCTGGGCTTGCTGTGGCTGAGCAATTGCGTATTCATGGTTGGAACGTGCATTGGCTCGGCGCACCTGAGCCGAGCATGGAAAGCCAGCTGGTGCCACCACGTGGCTTTGCGTACGAGACGGTTCAGTTTGGTGGCGTGCGTGGCAAAGGTGTCAAAACTTTGGCGCTGTTGCCTTTCAAGTTGTTGCGTGCGTTCTGGCAAAGCCTGTGCGTGGTGCGCCGCGTGAAGCCCGATGTGGTGGTGGGCCTGGGTGGTTACATCACATTCCCCGCCGGCATGATGGCCGTGTTGTGGGGCGCACCTTTGGTGTTGCACGAACAAAACTCAGTGGCAGGCATGGCCAACAAAGTGCTGAGTGGCGTGGCTGACCGCGTGTTCAGCGCCTTCCCGAATGTGCTGCCCAAAGCCGAGTGGGTGGGTAACCCCATGCGCGATGGCTTTGTGAACCAAGCCGAACCCGCACAACGTTTTGCCGACCGCACCGGCCCGCTGCGCGTGTTGGTGGTGGGCGGCAGCTTGGGCGCACAAGCTTTGAACACCGTGGTGCCGCAAGCCTTGGCCAAAATCCCGCACGACCAACGCCCTGTGGTGACACACCAAAGCGGCGCCAAACAAATCGATGCCTTGCGTGCCGCGTATGAAGAAGCGCGTGTGCAAGCCGAGCTGACCCCCTTCATCGACGACACCGCACAAGCCTTTGCAGATGCCGACGTGGTGATTGCCCGCGCCGGTGCCAGCACCGTGACCGAGCTGGCTGCCGTAGGCGCTGCGGCGATGTACGTGCCGTTCCCCCATGCAGTGGACGACCACCAAACCACCAACGCCCGCTTTGTGGTGGATGCCGGTGGTGGTTGGTTGATTCCACAAAACGAATTGAAAGCCCAAGACTTGGCTGACCGTTTGCAATTCATGACGCGCCGCACCTTGTTGGCTTGTGCCGAGAAGGCCTATGCCGTGCGTCAAGTTGAAGCAGTGGCACAAGTGGTGGCCGCTTGCGAGCAGCTTGCAGCGAAAGGAAAAAAATAATGAAACACGCCATTCGTCACATCCATTTCGTCGGCATCGGCGGCGCAGGCATGAGCGGTATTGCCGAAGTGTTGTTGAACTTGGGCTATGTCATTTCGGGTTCTGATTTGTCAGACAGCGCTGCCTTGAAGCGCTTGCACAGCTTGGGCATCCAAACCCATGTGGGCCACGACGCCAAAAACATAGCGGGTGCTGATGCGGTGGTCACCTCCACCGCTGTGCATGCCGACAACCCCGAAGTGGTGGCGGCACACGCCAAGCTCATTCCGGTGGTGCCACGCGCGGTGATGTTGGCTGAGTTGATGCGCCTCAAAACCGGTGTGGCCATTGCCGGTACACACGGCAAAACCACCACCACCAGTTTGGTGGCCAGCGTGTTGGCCGAAGCCGGCATGGACCCGACGTTTGTGATTGGCGGCAAGCTCAACAGCGCAGGCGCGAATGCCAAGCTGGGCTCGGGCGACTACATCGTGGTCGAGGCCGACGAGTCAGACGCCTCGTTCTTGAACCTCTTGCCCGTGATGGCCGTGGTGACCAACATCGACGCCGACCACATGGACACCTATGGCCATGACTTCAACAAGCTGAAGGGCGCGTTCATCGAGTTCTTGCACCGCATGCCTTTCTATGGCGCGGCCATTTTGTGCACCGACGATGCCGCCGTGCGCAGCATCTTGCCCGAGGTGTCACGCCCCATCACCAGCTATGGCTTCAACGAAGAAGCCCAAGTGCGTGCGGTGAATGTGCGTGCCGACAACGGCCGCATGTGCTTCACGGTGCAGCGGCGTAACGGCATCACCTTGCCCGACCTCGATATCACGCTCAATTTGGCGGGCGAGCACAACGTGCTCAACGCCTTGGCCGCCATCGCGATTGCGGTGGAGTTGAACGTGCCCGATGCCGCCTTGCAAACCGCCTTGGCCGAGTTCAAAGGCGTGGGCCGTCGCTTCCAACGTCACGGCGAAGTGGCTGCGAAGAACGGTGGCGAGTTCACCCTCATCGAAGACTATGGCCACCACCCTGTGGAAGTGGCCGCCACCTTAGCTGCTGCGCGTGGTGCGTTTCCCGGTCGTCGCTTGGTGTTGGCGTTTCAGCCGCATCGCTACACGCGCACACGCGACTGCTTTGAAGACTTCGTCGAAGTCATGGGCCGCGCCGATGTGTTGTGGCTCTCAGAGATTTACGCCGCAGGCGAAACGCCGATTGCGGCGGCTGATGGCCGCGCACTCTCGCGTGCCATGCGTGTGGCGGGCCACGAAGCCTTGGTGTTCGTGGATGACATTCAAAAAATGGCCCAAGTCATTGCCGACAACGCCCAAGCGGGTGATGTGGTGATGTGCATGGGCGCAGGTTCGATTGGCCAAGTGCCAGCCAAGGTGCTGGAGTTGGTGCAACAACGCAAGAGCTAAGAAGTGGTTAACCAGATGACCTTCAATATTCAAACCGCCAAAGTCGCGGTGCTGACCGGTGGCCTCTCTGCCGAGCGTGATGTGTCCATCATGTCGGGTACGGGCGTGCTCAAAGCGTTGCAAAGCAAGGGTGTCAATGCCACCGCGTTTGACCCTGCTGAGCGCAGCTTGGACGAGCTCAAGCGCGAAGGCTACACACACGCTTTCATCGCGCTGCATGGTCGCTACGGTGAAGACGGTGCCGTGCAAGGCGCATTGGAATTGCTCGGTATTCCCTACACCGGCTCTGGCGTGATGGCCTCTGCCATGGCTATGGACAAAGTGATGACCAAACGCGTGTGGAGCGCTGTGGGCTTGTCGACACCCGGCTATGTGTGCTTGTCGCCCGAAGACCAAACGGCAGACAACATCCAAGCCATTCCTGCCAAGTTGGGCTTGCCTTTGATTGTGAAACCACCACGCGAAGGCTCATCCATTGGCATGAGCAAAGTCACCCAAGCAGGCGAAATGACCGCTGCCGCTGAGTTGGCTACGAAGTACGACCCCGATTTGTTGTGCGAAGAGTTCATCACCGGCGAAGAGCTGACATGCCCCGTCTTGGGCAACGGGCCAAATGCACGCGCCTTGCCCGTGGTGCGCATTGCTGCGCCCGATGGCGCGTATGACTACAACCACAAGTACTTCACCGACGATGTGAAGTACCACTGCCCAAGCGGCTTGCCCGAAGCCGAAGAGCAAGCGATTCAACGCTTGGTGGTGGCCGCGTATCGCGCGCTGGGCTGCCGTGGCTGGGGCCGCGCCGACATCATGTTGCGTGCGTCTGACCGCAAACCGTTCTTGCTAGAGATGAACACCTCACCCGGCATGACCAGCCATTCCTTGGTGCCTATGTCCGCACGTGCAGCGGGCATCAGCTATGAAGACCTGTGCTTGATGCTGCTGGAAAGCGCCACGCTTGATCACCCCGGAGGCCCCAAAGCCGTATGACCACGCGCTACACCCACATGCGACCACGCCCCGAGGTGAATACCTCGGTGGCGGTGCCGCTGGACGTCAAGCTCATGCACATGGCGGCTTCGCTCATGTTCGTGGGGCTGGTCGTGGGTGCGTTGGTGAGTGGTGTGTGGGCTTTGGTGCAGTTGCCTGCGTTTGCGCTGCGCGGCATCACGGTGCGTGGCGATGTGGAGCACAACAACGAAGTGACTTTGCGCGCCAATGTGGTGACCAAGTTCACAGGCAACTTCTTCACCGCCGATTTGGGCCGCGTGCGCAGTGCGTTCGAGAGCGTGCCTTGGGTGCGTTTGGCATCGGTGCAACGCGAGTTTCCCAACCGCTTGCACGTGACGCTGCAAGAGCACAAGCCTGTGGCGTATTGGGGTGACGATGGTGAGCAGCGCATGGTCAACAGCTATGGCGAAGTGTTTGAAGCCAACGCGAGCGATTTGGATGACGACAAGATGCCACGCTTGAGTGGCCCGGATAGCCAATCTCAACAAGTGCTGAGCATGTATTTGGCTTTGGAGCCTGTGTTCAAAGATTTGGCTTTGGCGCTGGACAGCTTAGAGCTGACGGACCGTGGCAGCTGGCGTGCACGACTCAACCACGGTGCCGTGATTGAGCTGGGGCGCGGCAGTGTGGACGATGTGATGGACCGCATGCAACGCGTGTCCAAGACTTTGGCGCAAGTGACTCAAAAGCTAGGTCGAAAAGTGACCGCGATTGAGTCGGCAGATTTGCGACACGACAACGGTTATGCGCTTCGCATGCGCGGGGTGAGCACGCAAGACGTGCCCGCCAAACGCTAACGAGCACAGAGAGAAGAAGAGAAAGAACGAGGCTGTTATGGCAAAAGAGTACAAAGATTTGGTGGTCGGCTTAGACATTGGCACAGCCAAGGTCATGGTGGTCGTGGCCGAAGTGTTGCCCAATGGTGAGCTCAAGCTCGCGGGCCTCGGCGTGGCGCCTAGCAATGGTTTGAAGCGCGGCGTGGTGGTCAATATCGACGCGACGGTGCAAAGCATTCAGCAAGCTTTGAAAGAAGCAGAGTTGATGGCCGACTGCAAGATCACGCGTGTGTACACCGGCATCACGGGCAGCCACATTCGCGGCATCAACTCCACGGGCATGGTGGCGGTGAAAGACAAAGAAGTGACCGCAGCTGATGTAGCCCGCGTGGTGGAAACCGCCAAGGCCATCAACATCTCGACGGATCAACGTTTGTTGTTGGTGCAGCCACAAGAGTTTGTGATTGATGGTCAAGACGTGCGTGAACCTATTGGCATGAGCGGCATTCGCTTGGAAGCCAAGGTGCACATCGTCACAGGCGCACAAAGCGCGGCAGAAAACATCATCAAGTGTGTGCGCCGTTGCGGTTTGGATGTGGATCGCTTGATGCTTAACCCCTTGGCCTCCAGCATGTCGGTGCTGACCGATGACGAGCGTGAACTCGGCGTGGCGCTGGTGGACATTGGTGCAGGCACCACCGACGTGGCCATCTTCACCAACGGCGCGATTCGTTACACCGCCGTGATTCCAATCGCGGGCGACTTGATTACCAGCGACATTGCGATGGCACTGCGCACACCCACCAAAGATGCCGAAGAAATCAAGATTGAATCGGGCTATGCCAAGCAACTGCTGGCCGATCCAGATGTGCAAGTCGAAGTGCCAGGTCTTGGCGATCGCTCACCACGCATGCTGAGTCGCCAAGCGCTGGCAGGTGTGATTGAGCCTCGCGTGGAAGAGATCTTCTCGCTGGTGCAACAAGTCATTCGTGACTCAGGTTACGAAGAAGTGTTGTCGTCAGGCATCGTGCTCACAGGTGGTAGCGCAGTGATGCCTGGCATGGTCGAACTGGGCGAAGACATTTTCTTGAAACCCGTGCGTCGCGGTGTGCCGCACTACAACAGCGCCTTGGCCGACATGGTGTCGCAGCCACGTGCAGCCACGGTGATGGGCTTGTTGGCGGAAGCCGGCGTGGACCGTCAACGTGGCTTCAAAGTTTCACAAAAGAGTGGGTCGGTCAATTCGTTGATGGACCGCCTCAAAGATTGGTTTGTGGGGAACTTCTAAACATGATTCCTCTCACCTTGCTTTACCTCGCACGCGGCAGTCCGCCGCAGCGGTCGCGCAGGCATCGACGATGTCGACACTGCGCAGCCAACGCGCCACCCTCATAGAAGGAACGCGATGACACACAAGCAAAAAACAAATTCAAGGCAACTGCAAATTTTTAGATTAGGAGAAACATCATGACCATCGAAATGATCGAAGTGGAAGCATTCAACTCAGGTACACAAATTAAAGTCATCGGCGTGGGCGGCGGCGGCGGCAACGCGGTGGAGCACATGATCAGCTCTGGCGTTCAAGGCGTTGAGTTCGTCACCGCGAACACCGATGCCCAAGCTTTGCGCGTGAGCAATGCGCACAAAGTCATTCAACTCGGCTCGAGTGGCCTGGGCGCTGGTAGCAAGCCAGAGCGCGGCCGTGAAGCGGCAGAAGCGGCGATTGACGACATCCGCTTGGCGCTGGAAGGCACCAACATGTTGTTCGTCACCGCGGGTATGGGTGGCGGCACAGGCACCGGTGCTGCACCTGTAGTGGCACGCGTGGCACGCGAGATGGGCATCTTGACTGTGGGCGTGGTGACCAAACCTTTTGAATTTGAAGGCAGCCGTCGCATGGGCAACGCTGAAGCCGGTTTGGCTGAACTCGAAGCCAACGTGGACTCACTCATCGTGGTGTTGAACGAAAAGCTGATGGACGTGCTGGGTGATGACGCCAGTCAGGACGAAGCCTTTGCATTTGCCAACGACGTGTTGAAAAACTCGGTCGGTGGTATTGCTGAGATCATCAACGTGGAAGCTTTGGTGAACGTCGACTTTGAAGACGTGCGCACCGTGATGAGCGAAACCGGCAAGGCCATGATGGGTACAGCTGCGGCCAGCGGTCCAGACCGTGCACGCATCGCCGCTGAGCAGGCCGTGGCTTGCCCATTGCTCGAAGGCGTGGACATGTCGGGTGCCAAAGGCGTGTTGGTGTTGATCACTGCAGCCAAGGGCGGCTTGAAGTTGTCTGAGTCTCGCGAAGCCATGAACACGATTCGCAAGTTCGCCTCACCAGACGCGCATGTGATTTACGGCACCGCTTACGACGAAAACTTGGGCGACCAAATTCGCGTCACCGTGGTGGCCACAGGTTTGGCGGGTAGCCGCCGCGCTGCACCTCAGTTGCAAGTGTTGCGCACTGGTACTGACGGCGTGGGCTTCCCCACCACACAAGCCAACAATGCATCTCCTGCAGGTGTGTTGGCTGCTGCTTCGTCTGGCTTGGCCGGTTTGGCTGCAGGCTTGGGTGTCGGTTCTGCTGCTGCACAACCTAACTACGAATCCATGAACTCGCCTGCGGTGTGGCGCGGCAACCGTACCTCGGCAGCCGCCAAGGTCGATGCCTTGTCATCGGGTGGCATGGACGACTACGAAATTCCAGCCTTCTTGCGCAAGCAAGCTGATTAAGTAGACCCCCGAGGGGCTGCCTCACCACCCTGGGGCGGCCCTGCGGTAGGGCGCTATCAAGGTCATTGAATCAATGAATCACCTCTTTCGAGGGGATTCACTAAAATCTATCCGTGCTTAAACAAAGAACCCTTCAATCCCTCACCAAAGCGGTGGGTGTTGGTCTACACAGCGGCCAACGCGTGGAGCTGACGCTGCGCCCAGCGCAACCCGACACGGGCATTGTGTTTCGTCGGGTGGATTTGCCGCAGCCTGTCGACATTCCCATCACCGCCACAGCGGTGACGGATACGCGTTTGGCGTCGACCATCTCCAAGGATGGGGCGAAGGTGTTCACGGTGGAGCACTTGATGTCGGCCTGTGCGGGCCTTGGCATTGACAACCTCTACATCGACATCACGGCAGAAGAAGTGCCGATTCTTGACGGCTCGGCCTCCTCGTTTGTGTTCTTGTTGCAAAGCGCGGGCATCGTGGAGCAAAACGTACCCAAGCGTTTTATTCGTGTCTTGAAGACGGTCGAAGTGCGTGAGGGCGAAGGCGCCAACGTGAAGTGGGCGCGACTTGAGCCGCACCACGGTTACAAGCTCAGTTTTGAGATTGATTTCCGTCATCCTGCGGTGGATTCCACAGGCCAGAGCGTGGTGTTCGATATGGATACCCACAACTACACCCGTGACATTGCACGCGCCCGAACCTTTGGCTTCACGCGTGATGTGGAAATGATGCGTGCCAATGGCCTCGCACTAGGTGGCGGATTAGACAACGCCATCGTGATGGACGATTACAAGGTCTTGAACAGCGATGGCTTGCGTTACGACGACGAGTTTGTGAAACACAAAATTCTCGATGCCATGGGCGACTTGTATTTGATCGGCAAGCCGTTGCTGGCGTCTTATGTGGCCTTCCGTTCAGGTCACGCCATGAATAATTTATTGCTGCGCGAATTGCTCAACCAGCCTGATGCTTACGAAGTTGTCACCTTTGACGATGCACGCAAAGCACCTCCTGGCTTAGCGCAACTTGCACCCGCTTGGTAAGCCGTTTTAAGACATCGCTCACGCGGGCGAGGGAGAACTTGAGATGATGTTCCACATCCCAACAGCATTTCTTGTGCTGGGTTTTCTCTATATTATTTTGCCCGTGACCGCTTGGGCAGTTTTGTCCGATCAGCGGTCTAAGGCGGCCATGTTGTGGTGCTCCGGTGGTGAGCTGTTTGGGGTGGGGGTGCTGTTGGTCGGTCTACGCATTTCTCTTCCCGTTTGGGTGTCCTATCCCCTTGCCAACAGCATGATGTGGGCCGGCATCTTGATGCAAGTCATGGCCTTGCGTGGCGTGCTGGCGCAGCCACTGGCCGCGATGCGTTCGGCCATTTTGGTGTTACTGGCTCTGTGTATCTTTGAGTTTTTCAGAGTCGTTTTAGAGGACGCGATCTTGCGTTTTTCTTGGTCCGTATTGATCTTCACGGTCGTCTTTCTTTACATCGCTTATTTGTCGTACCGAATTTGGCTGACGCATCAACTCAAGAGCGCACGGTGGTTAGCGCTGGTGTATTTCATCGTTGCGATCGCTATGTTGATACGCGTGCAAACTGCGTTAGCCGGTTTAACCGTGCCAGACGCGGTCGAGCAAGGCGTGGGCAGTAGTGTGTTGACCATCGTGTCGGGTTTGTTGATCTCAATTTTTGGTAACTTCGCCTTTATCGGCATGTTTTTGGAGCGTGCGACAAAGCGTGGCATCAAAGCCACAGCACAGCGTGTGCGACAAGAGGAAAGTACCCGCTTGGGTGAGCAGGTGGCTCAGCTTGAGCGTCAACGCACACTGGGGGTTATGTCTTATTCATTTGCGCATGAATTCAGCCAGCCATTGACGGCCATTTTGATGGATGCGCATGTGATCAAAGCCTGTTTGGGTGCAGATCCGCCCAACGTCAAAAAAATCGGTGAAACGATTGAAGACGTCGAGCGCAATGTGAGCAGAACGGTGAAGCTGATAGAGCGCATCCGTAACTTCATTCGTCCAACACAAGGCGAATTTGAATCTGTGGATATGAAGGTGTTGGCGCGTGACGTTGAGCAGCTTTTGCTGCATGACATCAAAGTCGAAAAAATCAAATTTGAATGGGATTTCGATTCGGACGACTGCAAGGTGTACGGCGACAAAGTTCAACTCTCTCAAATTGTGCTGAACTTGTACCGCAACGCCATACAAGCGATGGCCAACAGCGATGAACGGAAAATATTTGTCTCTGTGAGCCAGGAAGATCAATCGGTTGTTTTGCAGGTACGCGATACGGGGCCCGGATTGGCCGATTCGGTGAAAGATAGCATCGGCCAGCCTTTTGTGACGACGAAGAAAGATGGTTTGGGTGTGGGCTTGTCAATCTCTAGAACCATTGCAGAGCGCCACACAGGTCGTTTGACGATGACCAATGCTGTGGGTGGCGGCGCTATTGCTGAGTTGAAGTTGCCAGTAGCTAAACGCCATGCTTAGCGAACCAAAGGCCATGCTGAGTCGCCCCAAGGCGACGCTGTGTTAGCGACTGCGTCCTGCCTTGTACATGCCGCTGGTGGTGCGTTGCAAATCGGTGGCGGCTGCCAAACGCGCCATGGAATGTCCTGCATGTGCATGCGTGATGGCGATGCCCAAGGCGTCCGCGGCATCAGGACCGGGCAAGCCGGGTAGGTTGAGCAAGCGCTTGACCATTTCTTGCACTTGTTCTTTTTTGGCAAGTCCATGACCTGCCACTGCTTGTTTCATTTGTAAGGCGGTGTATTCGGCCACGGATAAGTTGCAAGTGGCCAATGCCGTTAAGCAAGCACCGCGTGCTTGGCCGAGCAACAAGGTGGCTTGTGGGTTCACGTTCACAAACACAATTTCAACGGCTGAGGCGTCAGGTTTGTAGCGCTCGACCACTTCGTGGATGCCATCAAACAGCACTTTCAAACGCTCCGGTAAATTGCCTTGGGTTTCTTTGTTGGTGCGTATCGTGCCGCTGGCGACATACAGCAGTTGATTGCCGTGTTTCTCCACCACGCCGAATCCGGTGGTGCGCAAGCCTGGGTCTATGCCAAGAATTCGCATCTATGGCAACTGAGCGCCGCCCATGCGCGACAGGATGATTTCCGTGCGACCCGAGAGATATTCGGATTGCGGAAATTTTTGATAGTGCTTAGGGCGCGGCAGCATCACAGCCAAGCGACCTGCCTCCCAGGGGGTGAGCTGCGATGCCGGCTTTTGAAAGTAATGTTGTGCCGCAGCTTCGGCGCCAAAAATGCCTTCACCCCATTCCACATGGTTGAGGTAAATCTCCAAAATGCGCTGCTTGCCCAAGACGACCTCAAGCATCACGGTTAAGACGAATTCTTGACCTTTGCGAATGAAGGTGCGTTCGCCAGATAAGAATAAGTTTTTGGCGAGCTGCTGCGTGATGGTGGAGCCGCCCACCACTTTGGGTGCTGCTTTGCCTTTTGCTACGCGACTGGCTTGCAGTTCGGCTTTGGCATTTTTGGTCCATGCTTTTTCAATCGCATCCCATTGCACGCCATCGTGTTGGGCAAAGATGTCGTCTTCGGAGGCAATGACTGCGCGCTTTAGGTTGTTGGATATTTGCGCGTAGGGCACCCAGTCTTGACGCCAACGCAAGCGGTCTTTCGAGGTGGCAATGCGCCATGCTTCTGAGCGCTCAAATGCGGTGGACTCTGGGGCCATGCGGGCCATCACCGCAATGCGTGCCAAGAAGAAAAATTGCAGACCGATCCACGCCACAAGCACCAGCAATAACCAGCGCAACCAAGGACGAAAACGAGAGCTGTTCATGGCGTGCTCAGTTGGCGGCTTCGCCACCGCGTGTTTGCAGCGTGTTGTCACGGCTGAAGATGAAGCGCGACACGACGGCCAATTGGTCGGCTTGACGGCGCATTTCTTCGTTGAATTCCCCAAAAGGTCCGGCAGCTGTGGCAATGGCTTGCGCGCGCCTGTCCAAGTCGGGCTGCCCCGAACTTTGAACAACCTCGGTTGCTAGCACGCGACCATCGGTGTTGACGGTGATGATCATGGTCAATTCACCGTAAAGCTTTTGCCCTGCGTTGGTGGCCGGAAAGTAGCGTGTGCCACGGTCTTCAATTTTGCGGCGCAGGGTATCGTAGTAAAGCGCATAAGCCACTTGTTTGGTGGCGGGGCTCACGTAGTGTTTGCGTGGGCGTGCGTTGTCTTGGTTAATGCGCTCTTCAATCTCGGCCAAGAGCTTGAGCAGTTGGCGGCGTTTTTGTTCCATCTCCTCTTGGGCCGTTTGTGTTTTTTGCGGCTGAGGCGGGGGCAGTTGGGCGAGCAGGTTTTTCACTTGGGCCAACAACAGCGATTGCTCTTTGCGCATGGCCGTCATTTGGCGCTGCATGGTTTCTGTCATCTCGCCCAAGGCGGTGCTGGCAGCCGTCGGTAAAGGCGAAGCTGCGCGGCCTGACTTGAGCTCACCACCCCCTGCGAGTTGCGTTTGTGCCAACGCTTGTGCTTTGTCGGATGCATCGGCTTTGGCGCTGGTGTTGACCAAGATCACGTCCAGCGGCGTATCGCTGAACAAGCGGTCAAAACGCTCAGGTGCGGCCACGCGCAGTGTGAGTAACGCACCATGAAAAGCGAACGAGATGAACAGTGCTTTTTGCAGCGTTGTCCATTTGCGCCAAGAAAAACGCGAGAGCATCACGCGGCGTTTACCTCCGATGTTTGCGCCTCATTCACGTCCATGGCGAGCGCAATGGGGCCTGCGGCGTTGTCGTCTTCGTCGTCTGTCATGTCGGCTTCTTCAGCGCTCGAAGGCGCATCGACTTCGAGTATGTGCAGCAGATGGCCGCTGATGTCGAGGGTGATGTCGTCAATCTCACTCAAGCGCAGCTGCACGTGGGCACCGCGCGGCAAATCGCCGCCACCAAACACGGGCAAGACCAAGGGCAGGTCGTCGGCACGCGCCATGGGCGGCTGGCCGGGGAAGGCTTTGAACACCGTGGCGCTGAGCTCGGTGATGTTGTGTTGCTTCAAATATTGCAGCGTCCAAAAACGCTCCATGCCGTTTTGGTAGGCGTTGTAAGCGCCGTACGCACCATCAAACGCCGAGATGATGGAGAACAGCTCCGCATCTTTGGGTTTGAACGGGGCGGCCAATGCAGCCGTGCTGCCGTGCTTCGCGCAGGCAATGATTTGCCATTGGTTGACCAGGTCGGTGTAGCGGCGCAGCGGCGAGGTGCTCCATGCGTAGCTGGGCACGCCAATGCCTGCGTGCGGCAAGGCTTTGGTGCCCATGCGCACTTTGACGCCGGGCAACAAGCTGGCTTGGCTGCGGTAAATGCCGGGCACGCCCAACTCGGCCATCCAATTGCCCCAGGTGCTGTTGGCCAAGATCATGGCCTCGGCCACCATCAAGTCGAGTGGTGCGCCGCGTTGGCGAATGCTGATGTGCACTTGCTCGTCACCCTTGGGCTCTTGGCCGTCGTTGCCAGTTAAGCGGAAGTTGTAGTCAGGTCGGTTGAAGTTTTCAGGCTTGCCGCGCACCACTTCGCGTTGCGCTTTGAGGTGTTGGGCCAAGCGGAACAGGAAGGCCAGTTGTGCGCGTGGCATGGCGGGCTCAATCACGCCCGCAGCGTGTGTGAAGCTCTCGTCTTTCAGCCAAGCTTCGGTGACGATGGCGTCGAGTTGGTCGTGGCGCAAGTTGGCGGCGATGGGCACACGCTCCACGCGCGTTTCGGTGTTTTGCAGCGCGAGCGTGGCTTCGTCAAACGTGGCGTATAGCGACACAGCAGGGCAGTCGCGCCCCTCTTGCAAGGTGTAGCTTTGCACCACGTCGTCGGGCAGCATGGTGATTTTGTAGCCCGGCATGTAGACGGTGGACAAGCGGTTGCGGCCCAGTTGATCAATCGCATCGCCCGGCTTCAACGCCAGCGCAGGCGCGGCGATGTGAATGCCAAGTGTGACGGTGCCCGTGCCCAAACCTTGCACCGACAACGCGTCGTCAATCTCGGTGGTTTGTGAGTCGTCAATCGAATAGGCCTGCACATTCGCCAGTGGCAACGCGTCTGCAATCGCAGGTGCTTGCAGGTTGGGGAAGCCCGTGCCTTTGGGAAAGTTATCAAACAAAAAGCGCTGCCAATGGAATTGGTAGGCCGAATTGATGGCGCCTGCTTTTTGCAGCAAAGCGAGCGGGGCGGTGTGTGTGGCGCGTGCGGCTTCGACCACGGCTTTGTATTCGGGCGCGTTCTTGTCGGGCTTGAACAAGATTTTGTAGAGCTGCGTTTGAATGGGCGCAGGGCAAGTGCCTTGGCCCAGCTCGGCTGCCCAGCCTTCAATTTGCGCTTGGATTTGTTTTTTCTTCTCGATACCCGCCAGTGCTTGGGCAATCACTTCGGCAGAGGCTTTCTTAAAGCGGCCTTTGCCTGCGCGGCGAAAGTAATGCGGGGCCTCAAACAAGCGAAACAGCGCGGCAGTTTGTTCGGTGAGCGTGGTTTGTGCGCTGAAGTATTCGCGGGCGAGGTCGGCAAAGCCGAATTCGTCTTCGGGGGCGAATTCCCAAGCGAGGTCAAGCTCGATGGTGGCGCTCAAGGCTTGCGCATCGCGCATCAGGTCGGCGGGCGAGGGCTTTTCAAACTTGAGCAATAAATTGGCGGCCTTGACCTTGACCCGTTTGCCGGATTCCAGCTCGATTTGGGCGGAGCTATCCGCTTCGGAGAGGATGCGGCCCGTCTGGAATTTTCCAGCTTCTTCAAACAATGCGTACATGGGCGCAATTGTCCCATGCGCGGCTTGTGTGGGCTTAAGGTGTTGGCTGTAAATCTAAAAATTCCAGCACTTGTGGCAAGTAGTTCTCGAAGTCGCTGATGGCGTGGTTGCCACCTTCCATGACCACTTGGGGCGAGCCAGGGTAGCGTGCCGTCATTTCGCGCCAATCCAGCACTTCGTCACCTTTGGCAATGAGGGCCCACACGCGTTCGGGGTGGGGCAGGGGGCCAACTTCTAAGGCGCGCAGTTCATCCACAAATTCGGGCGCAAAGTAAAAGCGTTCGTCAGGGTTGTGCCACGCAGTTTGTTCGCCAATGTAGTTGGCCAAGTCGCGTGCGGGGTCGATGGCGGGGTTGAGCAATACGGCTTTGCAGTCGCGTTGGGCCGCCAACCATGTGGCGTAAAAACCGCCCAGCGATGAGCCTATTACCGCCATGCTCTGGGTTGGCCAGTGGGCGGTGCCTTCTGTCATCAAGGTAGCCGCGGCTTTGGGGGAGGGGGGCAATTGCGGGCACCACCATGTGATGTGTGGAAATCGGGCTGCCATGATCGCCGCCATTTGCCGTGCTTTGGTGGACTGAGGTGATGAGCGAAACCCATGCAAATACAACACATGGGTGGTGGGTGGCAGCTTGTTGCGTAAAGTCATGCCGAATGCTAGCAGTGGCGATTCTGGGGCTTTTGCGAGAGGGGATAATCTGACCATGCCCACCGTCATTCATAAACCTAGCCCGTTTCAACGTCTGATACCTTTGCTCAAAGGTTTCGATGGTCCGCTGGCGTTTGGTATTTTTCTGTTGGCGTGTGCGGGTTTGTTGACCATGTACTCATCTGGTTTTGCCAATGGGGTCCGTTTTTATGACCATGGGCGCAACATGTTGATTGCGGGCTTCATCATGTTTGTGGTGGCTCAAATCCCGCCCCAGCGTTTGATGGCCTTTGCGGTGCCGCTGTACACCGTGGGCGTGGCCTTGCTGGTGGCCGTGGCGTTGTTTGGTTTGACCAAAAAAGGCGCACGCCGTTGGTTGAACATTGGTGTGGTGATTCAGCCGAGCGAGATCATGAAAATCGCCATGCCCTTGATGTTGGCTTGGTGGTTCCAAAAGCGCGAAGGTCAGTTGCGCCCGCTTGACTTTTTGGCGGCTGGTTTGCTGTTGATGGTGCCCGTGGGGTTGATCGTGCGTCAGCCTGATTTGGGCACCGCGATTTTGGTGCTGTCTGCTGGCATGGCCGTGATTTTCTTTGCGGGGTTGAGCTGGTGGCTTATCGTGCCGCCCATCCTCATGGGCGTGATTGGCGTGGGTTTGGTGGTGTTTTTTGAGCCCACACTGTGCGCCGACGGCTTCCGTTGGCCCATCTTGCATGACTATCAGCAGCAGCGTATTTGCACCTTGCTAGACCCCTCGCGAGACCCGTTAGGCAAAGGCTTTCACATCATCCAAGGCATGATTGCCATTGGCTCGGGCGGTTTCTGGGGTAAAGGCTTCATGCAAGGCACGCAAACCCATTTGGACTTTATCCCCGAGCGCACCACCGACTTTGTGTTTGCTGCGTTTGGTGAAGAGTTTGGGTTGATTGGCAACTTGATGCTGATTGCTTCCTTTATCTTTTTGATCTTGCGTGGCCTAGCCATTGCGGTGGAAGGCCCCACGCTGTTTGCCCGCTTGTTGGCGGGCAGCGTGACGCTGAGCTTTTTCATTTACGCCTTTGTGAACATGGGCATGGTCAGCGGCATGCTGCCCGTGGTGGGCGTGCCGTTGCCTTTCATCAGCTATGGCGGTACGGCCATGGTGACGCTGGGGCTGGGCTTGGGCATCTTGATGTCGGTGGCCAAAGCCAAGCAGTTGGTTCAGTCGTAAGTACCTCTCTTCAGCGAATCAAGAGCATGCGGGCCACAAGGTTGTTGGCCCGCTCCTACAATCGCTCCCATGATTTCACGCGAACCCACCCTTGAGCGATTGGCCATTGCCCGTCAACTGTTGTTAGAGCCTTTTGGTTTGGACGAAACCGACTTGGCCAAAACACTGGCCGAAATCAAAGCGCACAAGGTGGATGAAGCCGATTTGTATTTTCAATACACCCGAGCCGAAGGCTGGAGCTTGGAAGAGGGCATTGTCAAAACCGGCTCCTTCAGCATCGACCAAGGCGTAGGCGTGCGTGCCGTGAGCGGCGAAAAAACTGCCTTCGCCTATTCCGACGACATTTCTAAAGCCTCCTTGATGGACGCTGCACGCACCGTGCGCACCATTGGCGCAGCGGCCAAAGGCGGACGCGTCAAAGTGCCCACACGCAAAGTGGCGTCAAGCCGTTCTTTGTATGGCGGCTTAGACCCCATCTCGTCGCTCAACAGCACTGAAAAAGTCGAACTGCTGGGTCGTATCGAGCAAATGGCCCGTGCCAAAGACCCACGCGTGATTCAAGTCATGGCGGGCTTAGCCAGCGAATATGACGTGGTGATGGTGGTGCGTGCAGATGGCACCTTGGCCGCCGATGTGCGCCCCCTTGTGCGTTTGAGCGTGACTGTGATTGCCGAACAAAACGGCCGCCGCGAAGTGGGGTCTGCGGGTGGCGGTGGCCGCTTTGGCCTCGACCATTTTGACGACGCGCTGGCGCAAAGCTATGTGGACGAAGCGGTGCAATGCGCATTGACCAACCTCGATGCGCGTCCAGCCCCTGCGGGAGAGATGAGTGTGGTGTTGGGCCCAGGCTGGCCCGGCATCTTGTTGCACGAAGCGATTGGTCATGGCTTGGAAGGCGACTTCAACCGCAAAGGCTCCAGCGCGTTCAGCGGACGCATTGGCCAACGCGTGGCCGCCAAAGGCGTGACGGTGCTTGATGACGGCACCATTCCTGATCGTCGCGGCTCGTTGAATGTGGACGACGAAGGCAACCCCAGCCAGCGCAATGTGTTGATTGAAGACGGCATTTTGAAGGGCTACATCCAAGACGGCATGAATGCCCGTTTGATGGGTGTGAAGCCCACAGGCAATGGCCGCCGCGAAAGCTACGCCCACGTGCCCATGCCACGCATGACCAACACCTATATGTTGGGCGGCGACAAATCGCCCGAAGAAATTGTGTCGAGCTTGAAGAAAGGCTTGTACGCCGTGAACTTCGGTGGTGGCCAAGTGGACATCACCTCCGGCAAGTTTGTGTTTTCTACCTCGCTGGCCTATTGGGTGGAGAACGGCAAGATTCAATACCCCGTCAAAGGTGCGACCTTGGTGGGCAACGGCCCCGATGCACTGACACGTGTGAGCTTGATTGGCAACGACATGAAGCTCGACCCAGGCGTGGGTACGTGTGGCAAAGAGGGGCAGAGCGTGCCAGTGGGTGTGGGTCAACCCACCTTGCGTATTGATGGTTTGACGGTTGGCGGCACCGCGTAAACCCCAGTGCCTTGTCAGCAAACTGCCAGATTCCTTGTGCTACATTCCAATCCATGAGTTCAGCCCGTTTTTATTTTGCTTACTTTTTTATCTCACGCCCCCACGGCGGTCGAGAGATCTGAACGTAGCCCAAA
>Ga0213918_1000012_pt1 | contig 198499 bp, 189 predicted proteins | sample McNCre217MG_FD_163422 | JGI IMG/M metagenome (GOLD analysis project Ga0213918, IMG submission 163422) | Freshwater microbial communities from McNutts Creek, Athens, Georgia, United States - 2-17 MG | ecosystem: Environmental > Aquatic > Freshwater > Creek | place: USA: Georgia | collected... | reverse complement strand
GCACTCGATGCAACGCTCAGCGTCACAGATAAATTTCATGCGTGCCATTTAATTCTCCTTAGGCGCGTTCGATGTTGCAAACGGTGGTTTTGGTTTCTTGCATCATGGTGACGCTGTCATAACCATAGGTGGTGGCCGTGTTGACCGCTTCACCGCGCACGATGGGCGCTGCACCTTTGGGGTAGTACTTGAGCAGGTCTTCACCTTGCCAGCGACCTGAGAAGTGGAAAGGCATCCAAACGGTGCCGGTGTCCACACGCTCTGTCACCAACGCTTGCACGTTCAAACGTGCGCCTGTGGGGCTCTTCAACCACACGCGCTCGCCGTTGCGAATGCCGCGATCGGCTGCTGTCTTGGGGTTGATTTCCACAAACGCTTCTTGTTGCAACTCGGCCAACCAAGGGTTGGAACGGGTTTCTTCACCGCCACCTTCGTACTCGACCAAACGGCCAGAGGTAAGGATGAGCGGAAACTTCTCGTGCACCTTGTCTGCAATGTTCTTGTCTTGAACCGTTTTGTACAAAGTGGGCAGACGCCAGAACGCTTTCTTGTCAGCGTGTGTGGGGTACTTCTCCATCAAGTCAGGACGCGTGCCATACAAAGGCTCGCGGTGTTGAGGGATGGGGTCTGGGAAGTTCCACACCACGGCACGCGCTTTGGCGTTACCGAACGGATGGCAGCCGTGGTTTTGCATGAACACACGCATCATGCCGCCTGAGTTGTCGGTCTTCCAGTTCTTGCCTTCGGCCAATGCTTTTTCTGCATCAGTGAGTTCGTCCCACCAGCCGAGTTTCTTGAGCAAGACATGATCGAGTTCAGGGTAGCCCGTGGTGATGTCCGCGCCTTTGGAGTGCGAACCATCTTCAGCCAACAGGTTTTTACCTTCGCGCTCCACACCAAAGTTAGCGCGGAAGTTACCGCCACCGTCCATGACGTGCTTAGAGGTGTCATACAGGTTGGGTGAGCCTGGGTGCTTGAGTTCGGGCGTGCCGTAACAAGGCCATGGCAAGCCGAAGTAGTCGCCACCAAAGTCGTAACCGGTTTCTTTGTCTTTGCCGCCTTTGGACTTGAGGGTCTTGACGTCAAACAAATGCATGTTGCGCATGTGCGCTTTCAAGCGCTCTGGACTTTGGCCGGTGTAGCCAATGGTCCAAACCGACTTGTTGATTTCGCGCAAGATGTCTTCGGGCATGGGTTCGTCCATGCCTTTGACTTTTTGCAGCTTGTAGTTCTTGACCAACTCTTTGCCAAAGCCGAGCTTGTCGGCCAATTGGTACATGATCATGTGATCGGAGCGGCTTTCCCACAAAGGCTCGATGACCTTCTCGCGCCATTGCAGAGAGCGGTTCGATGCTGTGCATGAACCGCTGGTTTCGAACTGCGTCGCAGCGGGCAACAGGTACACCGCACGGTTGGGATTAAGGTCTTCGGCTTTGCCGGGCATCGCGGCCATAGCAGCCGTGGCAGATGGATAGGGATCAACCACCACCAACAAGTCCAACTTGTCCATGGCGCGCTTCATTTCTAAACCACGGGTTTGTGAGTTGGGTGCATGGCCCCAATAGAACACGGCCTTGAGGTTGCTGTCTTGGTCGATGAGTTCGTTCTTCTCAAGCACACCGTCAATCCAACGTGACACGGTGATACCAGGCTTGCTCATCATGCCGGGGTTGGCAAAGCGGCCTTTGAGCCAATCGAATTCCACCCCCCACGCTTTGGCGAAGTGTTTCCAAGCACCTTCGACGATGCCGTAGTAGCCAGGTAGTGAATCAGGGTTAGGACCGACGTCAGTGGCGCCTTGCACGTTGTCGTGGCCACGGAAAATGTTGGTACCACCGCCGGACTTGCCCACGTTGCCCAAAGCCAATTGCAAAATACAAGAAGCGCGCACGATGGCGTTACCAATGGTGTGCTGGGTTTGACCCATACACCAGACGATGGTGCCGGGGTTGTTCTCATGCAGCATGGTCGCCACTTTGAGTAACTGGTCAGGTGTCACACCGCAAGCTTCTTGAACAGCTTCAGGCGTCCACTTGGCCATGACTTCTTCTTTGACCTTGTCCATGCCAAACACGCGGTCGTTGATGTACTTTTTGTCTTCCCAACCGTTCTTGAAGATGATGTGCAAGAGACCAAACAAAAAGGCAATGTCAGAACCCGAGCGAATGCGCACGTACTCGTCGGCCTTGGCTGCTGTGCGTGTGAAACGTGGGTCGACCACGATCATCTTGCAGCCGTTTTCCTTGGCGTGCAGCATGTGCAACATCGACACAGGGTGGGCTTCAGCCGCGTTGGAGCCGATGTACATGGCGACCTTGCTGTTTTGCATGTCGTTGTACGAGTTGGTCATCGCGCCATAGCCCCAAGTGTTAGACACACCGGCCACTGTGGTGGAGTGACAAATACGGGCTTGGTGGTCGCAGTTGTTACTACCGAAGTAGCTGACAAACTTGCGCAGCAAATAAGACTGTTCGTTGTTGTGCTTCGAAGAGCCGATCCAGTACACGCTGTCTGGACCAGAAGTTTTGCGCAGCTCCAAAAGTTTGGCGCTGATTTCATCCAATGCGGTGTCCCAGCTGATGCGCTCGTACTTACCGTTGACCAACTTCATGGGGTAACGCAAGCGGAACTCACCGTGGCCGTGCTCACGCAAGGCTGCACCTTTGGCGCAATGCGCGCCGAGGTTGATGGGGGAATCAAACACTGCTTCTTGGCGCACCCACACGCCGTTTTCAACCACGGCATCGACCGCGCAACCCACGGAGCAATGGGTACAGACTGTGCGTTTGACTTCAATCTTGCCTGCACCGTCATTCGACACGGCGCCAGAGGCGTTGGCTTTTTTGACCAAGCTCAGTTGCGTGGCAGCCAAGCCCACACCAATGCCCAAACCAGAGCGGCGCAAAAAGCCACGACGGTCAAGGGTTGGCAAAGCTTGTGACAAGCCGCGCTGCAAGCGGCCAACAAATGCAGAGCCGCCAGAGGTCTTGGCAGCTGAATCAGTTTTACGGGTCAACAACATGTGTGTCTCCTTCAGACGCGAGCGGTCTGGTAGTAACGCTTGACGTGTTCGCTCAAGCTGTAACCGCCACCGTTTTCAGGCGCGGGCGGGAGTTTGTTCAGTTCAGCAGAGGGGGTGTCGAGACCGGGCAACGCCGTGACGGCTGCAGCGGCAGCACCAGCGGCGGCGGCACCCATAAAAAATCCACGGCGCGACGCAGTCGCTTGTTCGGTGGCTTGTTCTTTTTTCATTTTTAGCTCCTCGTGATGTCGTGGGTATGCACGACTTTGCATACTGTACCAATGAAGTGAGTTTGTCCAATCCGTATTAACGGCAGAAAACTCAAAACGCATTCAAATGTCTTCTTTTTAAAATTTCCTTGTCGCGCATGCGTCACGCGCTTTCACCATCAGGCCAACATGTCAAAGCCTTGGGCTTCGACACTGGTGAACGCACGGGTCAACTCAGCCAAAGCGGCATAAAAACGGGCACGCGGCGTGGCTTGCACAGCATCGCAAAAAGCAGGCAACCAAGTCTGCACATGGGCTGCAAAAAACTTGGCTTGCTGTGTGAGGTTAGACACCGCCACATCGTCCCCCGCCACCAAAAAACGCATGACCTCGAACACGTAAGACACATGGTCTTCGGTTTCAGACATGGTGGTGTCGTCCCGACCTAAACCAAGTGCTGCCAAATCGGTGCGCAGTTGGGCCAAGGGCTTTTCATTCAAAAAGCCGGTCAAAAAGTGCGAGGCGTACACATACACCTCGGGCTTGCCCACACCGCCAAACAGGGCGTTGTGTTCGCTTTGAATGGCCTTGTCATCCATATCGCGGGCCACGCCCACCAACTGTCGCCAAGGCTCTTCCAGAAAACCTCCCGAGGCGGGTGCATCGGTGGCCGCCACGCGCAATTGCGCCAACAGCTCGGGGCGCGGAGGGGCGTAGAACAACTCTGAAATCAAACCGTACAACTCAGCGCGTGCGGTTTCTTCGTCGAGAGCGGAGGACAAATGAAGGTCGGTCATAGAAATAGTTAGACGATTTTTTGCTCGTCGCCGGCAGAGTAAATGTCAATCACGCGGCAGTCGCCACACATCTTGAGGCGCTGCAGCGCCTCGCCTTGGAACATCGAATGTCCCGCCAATTTGCCCAACATGGCCTCGATGCCTTTGAGCGTGCCAAAGGGTTTACCGCAACGCACGCAACCATAAGGCTGGGTTTCGTTGAGCACGCGGACTTCTTTGCGCTGCGTGGTAAGCAACAAACGCGGCACAAGGTTGAGCGCTTTTTCGGGGCAGGTGCTGACGCACAGGCCGCACTGCACGCAGTTCTTTTCAAAGAAGCGCAACTGCGGGGCTTGTTGGTTGTCTTGCAGCGCGTTGGCGGGGCAAGCGCTGACGCAGCTCATGCACAAGGTGCAGCTGTCTTTGTTGACCTCGATCGAACCGAATGGCGAGCCGTCTTTGGGCAAAGCCAAGGCGTCGGGTGCATCGGTGGTTTTCAAGACCGGTGCATGTTCGAGCAAATGGTCAATCACCATGCTCAGCGTGCTGCGCTTTTCCGCCATCACGGCAAAGGTGGCAGCGGGCACGGTGCTGCTCAAACGTTGCTGGCCCGTGGTGAGGCGTTGCAGCTCGGCATCGAGTTCCATCGCTTGCGTGGCATGCACCAACTGCACGGGCATACGACCGGGCTTGGCGTAGCCCAAGCCTTCGAGCATGGCCTGTGCTTGCGCCATTTGCGCTTGCAAGCCGTCGGCATATTGCGGGGCCTCTTCGGCGGTGCGGAGTACCAACACTTGGGCCGCACCATAGGCCAAGGCCGTGAGCCACACATCCAAGCCAAGGCTGGCGGTGTGCCACAGCGACACGGGAATCACATGCGCAGACAGGCCTTTGGCCACTTTAAGTTGCGCGGCACGGCCCAACTCATTCACCAAAGCTTGTCCCGCGTCTTGGCTGTGCAGCAAGATGACGGCGTCCTTGCCACCTGCTTTTTGGTAGGTGCTGAGTAAGGTCTTGAGCTTGACGCCTTGCTCGCTGGCACGCGGGTAGGCATAAGTCAGCGCGCCTGTGGGGCACACCGTGGTGCATGCACCGCAGCCCACACACAGGTTGGGGTTGACCTTGATTTGTTGACGCGACTTGTCAGAGCTGACTGCCTCTGCAGAGCAAATGTCCACGCAAGCGTTGCAGCCCACTTTTTCGTTGCGGCTGTGTGCACACAGTTTTTGTTTGTAGTCAAAGAACTTGGGCTTTTCAAACTCACCCACCAGCTCGCGCAAGCGCAGCAAGTTGGCAGCCGTGGCGCCGCGGAAATAGCCTTGTGGCAAGGCATGGCGGTTGAAGGCGCTTTGCTCGCGCAGGTCGAGCACGAGGTCGAACTCGGCGGTTTCTTCTTGCGCTTCGCGCTGAAAGTTGATCGCGCCGACTGCGCCGCAAGCGGTCACGCAATCGCGGTGTGCGCTGCACTTGTTCAGGTCAATTTGGTAGTCGAGGCCAATCGCCTGCTCGGGGCAAGCGGCCACACAGGCGTTGCAGCGTGTGCACAGGTCAAGGTCGATGGGGTTGTTGTTTTGCCATGTGAGCTTGAACGCGCCCAGCCAACCGTCCACACGCACCACTTGGCCACCCAACACGGGGTAAAGGCGGTTTTGTTCGCCACCGGCCTCGCCTGCACCTTGGGTGAACAGGGTCACGTTCAGTGTGTCGGCCAACAGGGCCGCAGCTTGTTCGGCTTCATCGAGTTTGCCCAAAATCAGCAAGCGCCCTGCGCTCTTGAACGTGACCGTGGGCACAGGTTCAGGTTCGGGCAAATGCGCCGCGGCTAACAAGGCAGCAATTTTTGGAGACGCGTTCTTGGCATCGCTACTCCAGCCACCGGTCTCTCGGATGTTGACGAATTTGATGACCGATGTTTTGGCCTGCGCCTCGACAGCCAAGTCACCAAACAGGCGCTGCTCTTGGGTGCAGGCCACCACCACGTCGTCGGTGCCTTGCACGGCTTGCACAAACGCGTTCGCCTCACGGCGACACAACGAGGTGTGCAGCGTGAGCGGCTCAGACAGGCTTTGGCTCAGTGCCTTCGGGTCTAACGGTTGGGTCTGGTTGCAGTCGCAAATCAGCGTGGTCATGCGTGGTGGGCTCGATGTTGGAATTGTTTTCAGCAGAGACGGACTGTGCCACGACTTTGGTGTCTTCTACTGCAGGTGTGTCACCCGCGTTGGTTTGTGCTGCTTTTTCGGGCGCGTCGTCAAACAAGTTCAAAGTTTTAGCACTGGTCATTTGACGCAGCATGGCCATGGGCAAAGGGTCGGGCTGACTGTAGTCGTCGATGTAGATGTCCATGCGGTCCATCACATTGAAGTGCGGATCGCTGAACAGTTTTTTCATCGCCGCGTTTTTCACGTCAGGCGCGACACCGCGCGCCATGAAACCCGTGAAATCAGACTCAGGCGTGAGTTGCTGGGTATCGGCCAGCGTGGGTGCAGGGCGATCTGCGGGCTCGCGGGTCTCGGCAGGTGATGTCGCACTGGGTGTGACATCCTGAGAGGGGCGCGTCACAGACGCTGCAGCACCGACAGAAGCAGCGGTATTGGGTACACGGGTTGGCGGGTTGCCAGACTCTGAAGCACTCGGCTCCGCCAGCGAACGACCTTCACGCACATCCGCTTTGCGGCGCGACCAACGGTTTAAAAAACCAGCGGGGGTGTCGTCATTGGCCATGACCACCTCTTATTTTTTCGGTACTCACCGAAGCTGGATTACCAAAGCGGTCTTGCAACGCTTTGAAGCTATCAGGGCGTTTGCGACGCTTAGCTTCGACCACCAAATGCGCATCCATGAATTCAGCCATCCATGCCACCACCTCAGACGGCGCAGGCACTTGGTCGACGTTTTCTTGGGCATCAAGCCAACGGCCTGCATCGTGGTAACTCAGGCTCACCATTGCGGGCACGGCCATCACCTCGTCGCTGATGCTTGGCTCTTCTTCCATGCGCCACAACACAAACCAGCACGGGGCAGGTGAGGTGGCGTTGAGGTAATAGCCTTCGGCATCGTCACGAAACAGCTCCACCGTGAAACCTGGGTGTAGCCAAATTTGCTCATCGTCGGTTTGTCGCAAACAGCGGGGCTCGGTGCCGAAATGCGCCTCATGCGGCACCAAGTCGTGACCGGTCACATCGTGCAACACCCAGCGCCAAGGCTGCCAACGGCTCATGGCGCCTGGCACACGCTCACGGCGCATGACCACAGCGACTTGAAGACTCGGGCGTTGAGACATGGAACGGCTCAAGTTTCTTTGGAAATCTTGATGCTCGGAAATTTGCTAGAAAAGTCTTTGGCTTTCGCCGCAATCTTCACAGCCACTTGGCGGGCCACCGCCTTGTAGATGCCGGCTACTTCGCCTTCAGGGTCGGCCACCACGGTGGGCTTGCCGCTGTCGGCTTGCAAGCGAATTTGCATATTGAGGGGCAGCGCGCCTAGGTAGTCCATGCCATATTGCTCAGCCATCTTCTTGCCGCCATCCGCGCCAAAGATGTGTTCAATGTGACCGCAGTTGGTGCACACATGCACTGCCATGTTTTCGACCAAACCGAGGATGGGCACGCCCACCTTTTCAAACATCTTGATGCCTTTTTTGGCATCGAGCAGCGCAATGTCTTGCGGCGTGGTGACGATGACCGCACCGGTCATGGGCACGCGCTGGCTCAGCGTGAGCTGAATGTCGCCCGTGCCAGGGGGCATGTCGACGATCAAATAGTCCAGCGATTTCCAATTGGTTTGGCGCAGCAACTGCTCCAGCGCTTGGGTGGCCATGGGGCCGCGCCAAATCATGGCTTCGTCTTGGTCCACCAAGAAACCGATGGACATGACTTGCACGCCGTAGTTCTCAAGTGGGTCCATGGTTTGGCCATCGCTGCTTTCGGGACGGCCTTCAATGCCCATCATCATGGGTTGGCTGGGGCCATAAATGTCAGCATCCAACAAGCCCACGCTCGCACCTTCAGCCGCCAAAGCCAAAGCCAAGTTGGCGGCGGTGGTGCTCTTGCCCACACCACCCTTGCCCGAAGCCACGGCGATGATGTTTTTGACTTGCGGCAACAAAGCCACACCGCGCTGCGCGGCGTGCGCCACGATGTTCATGGTGATGTTGGCCGACACGTTGTCCACGCCCGCCACGCCTTTGGCCGCGGCAATCAGCTCTTTGCGAAAACTCGCAATTTGGCTCTTGGCGGGGTAGCCCAGCACCACGTCAAACGACACATCACCGCCTTGAATTTGCAGGTTCTTCAAAGCTTTGGTCGTGACGAAGTCTTTGCCCGTGTTGGGATCAATCACGGTTTGCAGGGCTGCGGTGAGGGCTTGTTCGTTCAGGGCCATAAAAATCTTTGTTCTAGGAATAGGAATTGCGCGCAAGTCTAGCGCGAGGAAGCGGCCTGCACAGCAGGCAGGTCATACGTGGGGTAAGGTCAGTTTTTACGCGCCACCCAATAAGCCGCACCCTCAGCCCCATACCGCTCGTCATGCGGCACATTCGGCTCCAGCTCAAAGATAGAGCCCGGCAGCAGGTGCTGGGTGTGGCCATTCATGGTCAGCCACATCTCGCCTCGCGTGAGGATGGCGTGCACGCCAAACGCGTGGGTGTGGGTGTCGAGCACGGTGTTGGGCGCCCATTCGCGCTCGATCACCTCATCAAAGCCAGCGGCAAGGGCTTTTTGGCGGAATTCGTCAAAGGTGGGGAAGTTCATGACCGCATTCTGTAGGAACTAAAATCGCCCCCTTCGCCCTAAGGTCTTGCCTCCAAATGTCTCAGCGCCAGCTATTCGTCACCACCGCCCTGCCCTACGCCAACGGCAACTTCCACATCGGCCACATCATGGAGTACATCCAGGCCGACATCTGGGTGCGTTTCCAGCGAATGCAGGGCCACCAAGTCGATTTCGTGGGCGCGGACGACACACACGGCGCACCCATCATGATCGCCGCCGAGAAGGCGGGCATCACCCCACAGCAGTTCGTGGCCAACATCGCCGCAGGCCGCAAGCCGTATTTGGACGGGTTCCACATCCAATTTGACAACTGGCACAGCACCGACGCGCCGGAGAACCACGAACTGGCACGCCAGATTTACCGCGACCTGCGTGACATCCCAGAAGCACAAGGCGGCTCACTGATCGAGCGCCGCACGATTGACCAGTTCTTCGACCCCGAGAAGAACATGTTCTTGCCCGACCGTTTCATCAAAGGCGAGTGCCCCAAGTGCCACGCCCACGACCAGTACGGCGACAACTGCGAGGTGTGCGGCGCGGTCTACGCCCCCACCGACCTGATCAATCCTTTTTCGGCTTTGTCGGGTGCCAAGCCTGAGTTGAAGAGCTCTGAACATTTCTTCTTCAAACTGTCTGACCCGCGCTGTGTTGAGTTCCTCGAAAAGTGGACACAAGACGGCAAGCTGCAACCCGAAGTGGCCAACAAGGTCAAAGAGTGGTTCACCGTGCGCACCAACCCCGATGGCACCACCAGCGAAGGTTTGGGCGACTGGGACATTTCGCGTGACGCCCCCTACTTTGGTATCGAAATTCCAGACGCACCCGGCAAGTACTTCTACGTGTGGCTGGACGCGCCCGTGGGCTATTTGGCCTCGTTGAAAAACTTGCTCGACAAACGCGGCGAGAACTACGACGCCTACATGGCCAACCCAGCGATGGAGCAATACCACTTCATCGGCAAAGACATCGTCACCTTCCATACCTTGTTCTGGCCCGCCATGCTGCATTTCAGCGGCCGCAAGACGCCCAACAACGTGTTTGTGCACGGCTTCCTCACCGTCAACAACGGCGAGAAGATGAGCAAGAGCCGTGGCACGGGCCTGGACCCACTCAAGTACCTCAGCCTCGGCATGAACCCCGAGTGGCTGCGTTATTACTTGGCCACCAAACTCAACAACCGCAACGAAGACGTGGACTTCAACGCTGAAGACTTCATGCTGCGCGTCAACAGCGATTTGATTGGCAAGTTCGTCAACATCGCCTCACGTGCCGCGGGCTTCTTGACCAAACGCTTTGAAGGCAAGCTCACGCAAAGTTTTGGCGAGCAAGGCACTGCGTTATTGAATGACATTCACGCCGCCAAAGACAGCATCGCCCAAGCGTATGACGCCCGCGAATACGGCAAAGCCGCTCGCGAAATCATGTTGCTAGCCGACAAGGTCAATGCGTATGTGGACCAGCACAAGCCTTGGGATTTGGCCAAAGATGCAGCAAACAACGAAGCTCTGCACCAAGTGTGCTCGTTGCTCATCAACGCCTTTGCAGAGCTGAGCCGCTACTTGGCCCCTGTGTTGCCATCACTCGCGCAAGCGGTCGAAGCCTTCACAGGCACCTCCATGCAAAACTGGAACGCCACTGGCTACGTGGCAAACATTCAACCCTACCAACACCTCATGCAACGCGTCACCCCCGAACAACTCGAAGCCTTGTTTGAGCCCCCTGTCGTGGTGGAAGAAAAAGTCACCCCAGGCGGCGAAGAAATCGCCCCCACCATCAGCATCGACGACTTTGCGAAGGTCGATTTGCGCATTGCCGAAATCGTCAACTGTGAAGCGGTGGAAGGCTCGACCAAACTGTTGCGCCTCACGCTTGATGTAGGCGAAGGCAAAACACGTAACGTGTTCTCAGGCGTGGCCAGCATGTACAAACCAGAAGACCTCAAAGGCAAGCTCACGGTGATGGTGGCCAACTTGGCCCCACGCAAGATGAAGTTTGGCGTGTCTGAGGGCATGGTGCTTGCCGCCAGCCACGCAGACGACAAGGCCGATGCTGGCATTTACGTGCTCCACCCATGGCCCGGCGCAAAACCCGGCATGCGCATCCATTAATTGGGTTCTGACCCCAATTGGCTTTATGTTCAAACCCAACTTAGTCCACGCCCTACAAGGCTACACGCGCCAACGCTTTTACCAAGACGTGGGTGCGGGTATCACGGTGGGTGTGGTGGCGTTGCCGCTGGCCATGGCGTTTGCCATTGCGTCGGGGCTCAAGCCCGAGGCCGGTTTGTTCACCGCCATCATTGCGGGGTTTTTGATTTCGGCGCTCGGCGGTAGCCGCGTACAAATTGGTGGCCCAGCAGGCGCGTTCATCGTCATCGTGTATGGCATTTTGGAACGCTATGGTTTGGCCAATTTGATGATTGCCACCGCGATGTCAGGCGTCATGTTGCTGGCTATGGGTTTGCTGCGCTTGGGCACGCTGATTCGTTTCATTCCAGTGGCGGTGGTGATTGGGTTTACCAACGGCATTGCCGTGCTCATCATGGTGTCACAGCTCAAAGACTTCTTTGGTCTGCAAGTCAAAGCCATGCCGGCTGACTTCTTTGGCATCTTGCGCACCCTCAGCGACAACATCAGCAGCTTCAACGGCGAGTCCTTGGGTTTGGCTGTGATGTGTTTGGTGGTGTTAGCGTTTTGGCAATTGGCCTTGCCTCGCTTAGCGAACGCCATGCCCAGCACCAAAAACTTTGCCACCATCCCCGGTTCTATCGTGGTGCTGGTGGGCGCGACCATGGCCAGCAAGGCGATGGGCTTAGACGTAGAAACCATCGCCTCTCGCTTTGGCAGCATTCCCAGCAACTTGCCTGCGTTTGCATGGCCTGATTTCAGTTGGGAAACCGCCAAGTTTTTGCTGATCCCCGCCACCACGCTGGCCTTGTTGGGCTCCATCGAATCGCTCTTGTGCGCCCGCATCGCCGACCAAATGATGGCCGACGGCCCCTACGGTGATCGACACGACGCCAACCAAGAGTTGATGGCCCAAGGCATTGCCAACCTCGTCACGCCTTTCTTCGGTGGCATGCCCGCTACCGGCACTATTGCTCGCACCGTGACCAATGTGAAAAACGGTGGCAACAGCCCTGTGGCCGGCATGGTGCACGCGCTCACCTTGTTGGTGGTCATGTTGGTCGCAGCGCCCTTGGCAGGCGATGTACCGCTGGCGGCGCTCTCAGCCATCTTGATGTTTGTGGCGTGGAACATGGGCGAGTGGCACGAGTTTGTGCACCTGCGCCAATTCCGCATGACCTACCGCATCACCTTGCTGCTGGTGTTTGCCTTGACGGTCATCGTGGATTTGACTGTGGCTGTGGAAGTGGGACTGATGGCGGCTTGCCTGACCTTTATCTACCGCATCTCAAGTTTGAGCCGTACCGAGCAAGTGCACATCGACAGCCATCCAGAACTGGCTGGCTTGGAAGCCAAAGTACAAGCCCATCGCCTTTATGGCGCCTTGTTCTTTGGGGCCGTCAAACTGGTGGAAGCCATCGAGGAACACCTGCCCGAGCAAGCCTTGGTGCTGGATTTGAAAAACCTCATTTACATCGACACCTCAGGTGCTGACTCGCTCATGGCCTTGGCTCGGACTTGCCGCAAAAGGCAGGTCCGCCTCATCTTGTGCGGCGTGGACCACCAACCGCTGGACATGATGCGCCGCTGTGGCCTGCTGGCTCAGCTGCCCGAGCAAGACCTGATCCCTGATTTGGGCCAAGGACTGGCAACCGCCCTCGGTCGTTAAAATCTTCGCAATTTCGAAACATCCCATTTAGGAAAACCACCATGTCGATTTTTCAGCGTGACAACTACAGCTCTGAAGCCACTCAGTTCATCGAGTCGCTCAAGGCCAAAAACCCTCAGCTCGAAAAAGCCCAACGTGATGGCCGCGCTTTGCTGTGGGACAAACAAGTGAACACCGAAATCCAGCAAGACATCGAAGCTGGTCGCGTGGCGCAAAAGCCGTACGTGTACCAAACGAACGCTTAAAGCAATCCGTGCAACCTGCTGACACCACCCTGCCCAACGACGAGGCAAGCACTGCCTCTGTTATGCCAGAGGTGGTTGACCACGTGGCCGTGGCCCGCCTGTATGGCGAGCCGCTGTTTGCCATGCCGCAGGATTTGTACATCCCGCCAGACGCGCTCGAAGTTTTCCTAGAAGCCTTCCAAGGCCCGTTGGACTTGCTGCTGTACCTCATCCGCAAGCAAAACTTCAACATCCTCGACATCCCCATGGCCGCGCTCACGCGCCAGTACCTGAGCTATGTGGACGAGATCCGCAGCCGCAACCTCGAGCTTGCCGCCGAATACCTGCTGATGGCCGCCATGCTGATTGAAATCAAATCACGCATGTTGCTACCGCCCAAAAAGGTAGCTGAAGGCCAAGAGCCCGAAGACCCCCGCGCCGAGCTGGTGCGCCGTTTGCTCGAATACGAGCAAATGAAGCTGGCAGCCGCCAAGCTCAACGAAGTGCCGCAATTTGGCCGTGACTTCATGCGCGCGCAAGTGTTCATTGAGCAATCGCTGCAACCACGCTTCCCAGATGTGCATGTGGTCGAGCTTCAACAAGCGTGGGCCGATATCTTGAAGCGTGCAAAGCTGGTGCAACACCACAAAATTTCGCGCGAGGAATTGTCGGTGCGCGAACACATGAGCATCGTGCTGCGCAAACTGCAAGGCCAACGCTTTGTCGAGTTTGAAAACCTGTTCGAACCCGAGCAAGGCGTACCCGTACTGGTGGTGACCTTCATCGCCCTGCTTGAACTGGCCAAAGAAACGCTGATTGAAATCACACAGGCCGAGGCTTTTGCCCCCATTTACGTGCGTTTGGCCTACACACCCACGTAAGCGGCCCAACCTTCTAAAGCCACATTGAGGCAACTATGAGCAACACCAACGCTTCGCCCTACGGCACTTTGCCCCCCGCTTCCCCCGTCGCCGCCCGCAAGCCCATCAGCTTGCCCCGCTTGAACGAGCTGCGCGCGCGCGGTGAAAAAATCACCATGCTCACCGCCTACGACGCCACCTTTGCCGCCGTGGCCGATGCTGCGGGCGTGGAATGCATCTTGGTGGGCGACTCGCTGGGCATGGTCTGCCAAGGCCTCACCAGCACCGTGGGTGTGACGCTAGACACCATGCGCTACCACGTGGAGAGCGTGGCCCGTGGCATCCGCCGCGTGCAAGGCACGGCATGGATCATTGGTGACCTGCCTTTTGGCAGCTACCAAGAATCCAAAGAGCAAGCACTACGCAGCGCAACGGTTTTGATGCAAGCGGGTGCGCACATGGTCAAACTCGAAGGCGGCGGCTGGACCACCGACATCGTGCATTTCCTTGTCGAGCGCGGCATTCCCGTCTGCGCGCATTTGGGCCTCACCCCACAAACCGTGCATGCCCTAGGCGGCTACCGCGTGCAAGGCCGTGGCGACTCGGCCACCCAACTGCGCCAAGAAGCGATTCGTTTGCAAGACGCAGGCGCCACCATGGTGGTGCTGGAAATGGTGCCCGAGCCACTGTCCACCGCCCTCACGCAAGAGCTGCCCACCTGCCACACCATTGGCATTGGCGCGGGCAACGGCACGGCAGGTCAAGTGCTGGTGATGCACGACATGCTGGGCGTCAATTTGGGCAAAAACCCCAAGTTTGTTCACAACTTCATGGAAGGCCACGCCAGCGTGCAAGCTGCCATGAGCGCCTATGTGACCGCCGTGAAGAACGGCACTTTCCCCGACAACGCCAAGCACGCGTGGGCTTGATCAAGCCTTAGCCCTTAAGCCCCCCTTTTTCGTTTCATGCAAATCGTTCACACCCTCGCGGACCTGCGCCGCGCCTTAAAGCCCGCCGCCCTGCGCGCCTTTGTGCCCACCATGGGCAACCTGCACACAGGCCACCTTGAGTTGATGCAAATGGCTCGCCAAGAAGTCGACAAACGTGCAACAACAGGCGGCATGACCGTGGCCAGCATCTTCGTCAACCGCCTGCAATTTGGCCCCAACGAAGACTTTGACACCTACCCTCGTACGCTAGAAAACGACTGCGCTTTGCTCGAAGCCAACGGCTGCGACGTGGTGTTTGCGCCCAGCGAAAAAGACCTCTACCCCGAACCCCAAGTGTTCAAGGTTCACCCACCCGCGGAGCTGGCCGACATCTTGGAAGGCGCGTTCCGCCCCGGCTTCTTTGTGGGCGTGAGCACCGTGGTGCACAAGCTCTTCAACATCGTGCAACCCGACGTGGCCGTGTTTGGCAAGAAGGACTACCAACAACTCATGGTCCTCCGCCGCATGGTGCAGCAAATGGCTTTGCCGATTGACATCATCGGCGGCGAAACCCGGCGCGCCGAAGACGGCTTGGCCCTTAGCTCACGCAACGGCTACCTCAGCGCTGAAGAACGCGCCGAGGCTGTGCACCTGTCGATGGCTTTGAAGGGCCTGGCTGCGGCTGCCCGTGCAGGCAATGCCGCTGGTGTGTTGGATGTGAAAGCTGCCGAAGCCGCTGCAATGGATGCCCTGCGCCAACGCGGCTGGGCCCCTGACTACATCACCCTACGCCGCCGACATGACTTGTCGCCTGTGACTGGCCCTTGTGCTGAACCGTTGGTGGTGTTGGGTGCGGCTAAGTTAGGGAAGACGCGGTTGATTGATAACCTCGAAGTTTGAGTTTTCTGTTTGGCGCAATCTTCTCGTCTAGGAAATGGGCGGGTGACGATTTCTGGTACCCCAGCATGAGGAACCCGCTCATTCCCTAGACGAGAAGCGAGCTCAGCAAAAAAGCTATTCGCCCTTAGCCCCACGCCCCATCAGCAAAGCCACCGCTTGAGCTGGCGTGATATCGCCATCTAGCAACGCAACAACGGCCTGAGCAATCGGCATGTCCACACCCAAGTGCTGCGCGCGTTGCACCACAGTGCGGGCGCAATACACGCCTTCGGCGACGTGGCCAAGTGAGTCCACCGCTTGTTGCAAGGTCATACCTTGGGCCAAGGCCAAGCCCACTTTGCGGTTGCGGCTGAGGTCGCCTGTGGAAGTGAGTACCAAGTCACCCAAGCCCGACAAGCCCATGAAGGTTTCGGTCTTGGCACCCAGTGCCACGCCAAGGCGTGTGATTTCGGCCAAGCCGCGTGTGATGAGTGCGGCGCGGGCGTTGAGGCCCAGCTGCAAACCATCACACAAACCGGTGGCGATGGCCAAGACGTTTTTGACTGCGCCGCCTACTTCCACGCCCACGATGTCGTCGTTGGCGTACACGCGCAGGCTGTTGTTGTGAAAGGCTTGCACCATGGCGTCGCGCGTTGCGGCATCGTCGCTGGCAGCCACCAAAGCGGTAGGCATGCCGCGTGCCACTTCTTGTGCGAAGCTCGGGCCACTCAAAGCACCGCCGCGCAGCGCGGGGGCCACTTGGGCACGCACTTCGTGGGCCATGCAGCCATCGCCGTTCAAGGCCGCTTCAAACCCTTTACACAACCATGCCACAGGCACGTTGCTGCCCAAGAGGGGCGCGAGTTGCGTGAGCATCCCGCGCAGGCTGCTCATGGGCGAGCCGATGACGACCAAATCTTGCTCGGCCAACCAAGGGCCGAGCGGTTCTGACGACACTTGCACGCCTGCGGTGAAGGGCAAGTCAGGCAAGTAGCGCGTGTTCACACGCTCGGCTTGCATGGCTTGGGCCTGGGGAACATCACGTGCCCACAGCGTGACGGTGTGGTGTGCGCCGGCGTTGATCGCCAGCGCCGTGCCCCACGCGCCTGCACCTAAAACGGCAATCTTCATGTCGACGGCCTAAACGCGCAATTACTGAACCGAGCTAGCCGCTTGTTGCTGCTGCTGTTGTTCGTACATGGCTTGGAAGTTGATTTCGGCCAAATGCACAGGTGGGAAGCCTGCACGTTGGATGGTGTCCGCCACATTGCCACGCAAATAGGGGTAAATGATTTGTGGGCAAGCGATGCCGATGACGGGGCCCATTTGGTCTTCAGGCAAGTTGCGCACTTCAAAAATGCCGGCTTGCTTGGCTTCAACCAAAAACACCACTTTGTCAGCGAGTTTGGTGGTGACAGTCGCGGTCACGGTCACTTCCACAATGCCGTCGGTCACTTGTTCCATGCCCACGCCCAACTGAATGTCCACCGAAGGTTGCTCGGTGCTGGTCAGGATGGCGGGAGAGTTGGGTTGCTCCAAAGACAGGTCTTTCAAATAGACGCGTTGAATTTGAAACACGGGCGTAGCTTGTTCGTCTGACATTGTTATTTCCTAAAACAAAAAAATGCCCGCATCGGCAATACCGAAGCGGGCAGCAAATCGGGATGGCTGAATTATGTCAGCTCAAGACTGCAACAAAGGCAGCAAACCGCCTTTGGCGTCAAGCGCCACCAAATCATCACAGCCGCCCACGTGCGTGTCGCCAATGAAGATTTGCGGCACTGTGCGGCGGCCCGTGATTTCCATCATGTGGGCACGCGCCTCGGGGTCGGTGTCGATGCGAATTTCTTCAATCTGGGCCACGCCCTTGGCGTTCAGCAGTTGCTTGGCGCGAATGCAATACGGGCAAACGGCGGTGGTGTACATCTTGACGGTTGACATGGCGCTCTTTCTCAGGTGATTTGGCTTGGGCTCATTAAGCTTTAGCAACGGGCAGGTTAGCTTCTTTCCAAGCTTTCAGCCCACCGTGCAGCGAATGCACCTTCTCGTAACCCAGTTTTTGCGCGATGGTTTGGGCACGCTTAGAGCGCGCGCCAGCCGCACACACCATGATCACGGGTGTGCTTTTGTTTTTCACGGCCTTGTCCAAACGGGCTTCCAGCTCGTCCAGCGGCACGTTCACAGCGCCTTTGATGTGGCTTTGGGCAAACTCGTCTGCGCCGCACACATCAATCACCACGCCTTTTTCGCGGTTCATACATTGCACCGCTTCTGTAGGCGAAATACCGGTGGCTGCAGCACCTTGCACCACGGGCAGCAGCAAAAAGAAACCACTGCTCAGGGCAATGGCCATCAACATCCAGTTGTCGAGAATAAATTTCACGGGGAATCCAGTTCAGGGGGTTAAAAGTATCGAGTCAGGGCAGCATTCTAAAATCATGGCCAATCTTTCACTGACTCTGTTGATTTAAACCATGTACAAGCTCGTATTAATCCGCCACGGCGAATCCACTTGGAACCTTGAAAACCGCTTCACCGGCTGGACCGATGTGGACCTCACCCCCACTGGCATCGAACAAGCCAAGAACGCAGGCAAGCTGCTCAAGGCCGAAGGCTATGAGTTTGATGTGGCCTACACCAGCGTGTTGAAACGTGCCATTCGCACCCTGTACCTCGCGTTGGACGAGATGGATTGCACCTGGTTGCCCGTGGTGAAAAGCTGGCGATTGAACGAGCGCCACTACGGAGGCTTGCAAGGCTTGAACAAAACCGACATGGCCAAGCAATACGGCGACGACCAAGTGCTCATCTGGCGCCGCAGCTACGACACACCACCACCCGAACTCGAAGCGACTGATCCTCGCAGCGAACGCGGCGACCCCCGCTACGCCAAGCTCGACCCTGCACAAGTGCCATTGACCGAGTGTTTGAAAGACACCGTGGCCCGCGTCATTCCCTTCTGGAATGAGTCGATGGCCCCAGCCATCAAAGCAGGCAAACGCATCGTGGTGGCCGCACACGGCAACTCGATCCGCGCCTTGATCAAATACTTGGACGGCATCAGCGATACCGACATCGTGGGCTTGAATATTCCAAACGGCATCCCACTTGTGTATGAGTTGGACGAGAACCTCAAACCGATTCGTCACTACTATTTGGGCGATGCCGAAGCGGCGGCCAAAGCAGCAGCTTCAGTGGCGACACAAGGCAAAGCCTAATCAGCCCACGTGCAGCGCGCCTTCTGGGCGCGTTGTATATTGAGCACTTACTAAATTTGTCCATTCTCGAAGGCCACATGCGTCAAAAATTCAAGATTGCAGGCTGGGTTGCCATCGGCGCCCTGACCGGCGCACTGACCACCGTCTCGCTGCAAACGGCTGCGCGCGCCAACATGGCGCCCCTGCCGCTGGAAGAGCTGCAACAGCTCGCCGCGGTATTCAGCATGGTCAAGAGCGATTACGTCGAGCCTGTGGACGAGAAAAAGCTCATCAGCGACGCCATCACAGGCATGGTCGCCAGCCTTGACCCACATTCGCAGTACTACGACAAAAAAACCTTCAAAGAATTCCGCGAAGGCACCACCGGTCGCTTTGTAGGCGTGGGCATTGAGATCACACAAGAAGAAGGCCTCATCAAAATTGTGTCCCCCATCGAAGGCTCACCGGCTTTCCGCGGTGGCATCAAATCAGGTGACATGATCACCAAGATTGACAGCACAGCGGTCAAAGGCCTATCGCTCAACGATGCTGTCAAACGCATGCGCGGTGAACCCGGCACCAAAGTGCAACTCACCATCTACCGCAAAGACGAAAACCGCACCTTCCCCGTGAACATCGTGCGTGAGGAAATCAAAACCCAAAGCGTTAAAGGCAAAGTCATGGAGCCCGGCTACGGCTGGATTCGTCTGAGCCAGTTCCAAGACCGCTCGGTGGACGACTTCACCAAGAAGCTGGAAGACATCTACAAACAAGAGCCCAAACTCAAAGGCTTGGTGCTCGACCTGCGCAACGACCCCGGTGGTTTGTTGGATGCAGCCGTGGCCGTGTCTGCCGTGTTCTTGCCAGAGAACATCAATGTGGTGTCGACCAATGGCCAATTGGCTGAAAGCAAGTTTGTTTACAAGGCCTCACCCGAGTTTTACCGTCGCAACGGCAGCAATGACCCTGTGGCCCGCTTGCACCAAGCGACCAAAGGTATTTACCGCACCGTGCCATTGGTGGTGTTGGTGAACGAGGGCTCGGCCTCGGCCAGCGAAATCGTGTCGGGAGCTTTGCAAGACCACAAGCGCGCGACCATCATGGGCAGCCAGACCTTTGGCAAGGGCTCGGTGCAAACCGTGCGCCAACTGGGCCCTGACACTGCATTGAAAATTACCACGGCGCGTTACTACACGCCAAGCGGTCGCAGCATTCAAGCCAAAGGCATCGTGCCAGATGTGTTGCTGGACGACACCGCTGAAGGCAGCCCTTACGCCATTCTGCGCATGCGTGAAGCCGACCTCGACAAACACTTAGAAAGTGGCCAAGGCAAAGACGCCAAAGACGCTGCCAAAGAGAAAGAAAAAGAGCAGGCCCGCGAAGAAGCCATGAAGCGTTTGGAAGAAGAATCCAAAAAGCCCAACAGCGAACGCCGCCCACCCGAGTTTGGCAGCGACAAAGACTTCCAGTTAGAGCAAGCCATCAAGCGTCTCAAAGGTCAACCCGTGTTGGCCAGCAAGACGCAAAGCGAGCGTCCTGCTGAGAAGAAAGACAAGTAATTCACGTGTAGCCCTGCGGTGAACGACGACCAACTGCTGCGCTATTCGCGCCACATCCTGCTGGACGATGTCGGCATCGAAGGCCAGCAATGTCTGGTCGACAGCCATGTTCTGGTGGTCGGTGCGGGGGGGTTGGGCTCTCCTGTTGCCTTGTACCTAGCAGCCAGCGGCGTAGGTCACATCACGATAGCTGACCATGATGTGGTCGACCTCACCAACCTGCAACGCCAAATCGCCCACACCACGGCGCGTGTGGGGCACCCCAAAGTCGAATCAGCGTCGCAAGCCATGTTGGCCCTTAACCCAGAGGTGCGTGTGACCGCGCTAGCCAACAAGCTAGACGCAGCCCAACTAGACGCGCTCGTTCCCACCGTGCAAGTGGTGGTGGATTGCTGTGACAACTTTGAAACCCGCCAAGCCGTGAACGCCGCGTGTGTGAAACACAAAGTGCCGTTGGTATCAGGTGCGGCCATTCGCATGGACGGCCAGTTGGCCGTGTACGACTCGCGTGACGACAAGTCCCCCTGCTACGCCTGCATCTTCCCGCCCGACCATGCGCCTGAAGAAGTGCGCTGCGCCACGATGGGCGTGCTCGCACCACTGGTGGGTGTGATCGGCACCATGCAAGCCATGGAAACCGTGAAGCTCATCACAGGCATAGGTTCTCGCTTGACGGGCCGCCTGCAAATGCTGGATGGCCGTGGCATGGAATGGAACGAAGTGCGCTTGCAGCGCAACCCAAGCTGCCCTGTATGTGGCGAGAAACACTAAGCCACATCACGCAGTAACGCTGTGGCAACTTCGACCTTAGTGCGGTGCATCGGTTGCGGGCAAGTGGCAAGAGCCAAACCGTTTTCTAAACCACCTCGGCTGCAAGGCTCGCCCATCTGAGAACAAGCCCAAGTGCTGCGTTTGCGCTTGCAACTGCAGGGCCTCATACGGACCTGCGTGGTGTTTGTAACTGTACGACCACGCATAGCCCTGCCCCACCATCCACGCGCCTACATCGTGACCTTGGCGCGTGAGCTGTGCCAGCAAACGGCCATAACTGTCCCGCGTGCGGGCATGCACCTCCACCACTTGACCTTGCAGCGCGGCGTGCAATGCGGCGCGTGACTGTGGGCCCCACGGTTGGCAAATCTCTGGTGCATCGATGCCCAGCAGACGCACCTTGTGCGCCTCGCCACCTTGCACCGGTTGAACCCACACGGTATCGCCATCGCTCACGTGCGTGACGATGGCGGACCATGACCACGCTGAGCCGCAACACACCGCAAGTAACAAAACAAAACTTCGCATGACGCGCATTGTGCAAACCATCGCACAGCAGATGGTGAGCCAGCCGTTACGATTAGCGCATGCACTCTGCAAAGCATTTCTTCCCGTTTCTTAGCTGGCCTAAGCCAACCCCTCACCTGCTCAAGAGCGAAGCCTTCGCAGGCCTGAGCGTGGGCCTCATGGTCATTCCGCAAGGTGTGGCTTATGCGGCGTTGGCGGGCATGCCACTCATCACCGGTATTTACGCCTCACTGTTGCCTGCGCTGGTGGCGGTGCTGTTCAGCGCATCGCCACGTTTGTCGGTGGGGCCCACGGCGCTCACGTCCATCTTGATTGCAGCCTCGCTCAGCGGCATGGCCGCACCTGGCAGTGCCGAGTGGGTCAACCTCACGGTGTGGCTGTCGCTCATGACGGGCTTGTTGCAAGTGCTGTTGGGCTTTGCGCGTTTTGGCTGGTTGTTGAACTTGGTCAGTTCGCCTGTGTTGATGGCCTTCACACAAGGCGCGGGCGTGCTCATCATCTCGTCGCAAGTTCCGGCGATGTTGGGTTTTACAAACGGCTGGTCATCAGCCATCACGGGCGTGGGCATTGACTGGGCCAGCCTGGTGTTTGGCTTGGTCACGCTGGTGTTACTGGTGTTGGCACGACGCTGGCGACCCACCTTCCCCACCGTGTTGGTGGTGGTGCTGGGCGCAGCGGGCGCTAGCTGGGCGCTGGGGCTAGAAGCATCGGGCACAGCGGTGGTGGGTGCGTTGCCACAAGGCTTGCCTGCGTTGTATATGCCCAGCGTCATTGAGTGGGACATCTTTAAGCAGTTGGTGTTGCCCACCTTGGTCATCACGTTGGTGAGTTTTTTAGAAACTGCATCAAGCGCCAAAGTCGACAACGACCGCAGCGGCAAACGCTGGGACCAAGACCAAGACTTGATTGGCCAAGGCTTGGCCAAAGTGGCGTCGGGTTTGTGCGGCGCGTTTCCCACCAGCTCGTCGTTCAGCCGCTCGGCACTCAACCTGTATGCGGGCGCTCAGTCGGCATGGGCCACCATTTTTTCGGTGGCTGTGATTTTGGTCATCCTCTTGTTCTTCACTGCGGTGTTGCAGCCCGTGCCGCAGTCGGTATTGGCGGCCATTGTGGTGGCAGCGGTGCTGGGGCTCATCAAGCCGCGTGCGTTTGTGCAACTTTACAAAATCAACCGTGTCGAAGCGGCTACGGCGGTGGTGACGTTTGTCATCACCCTGCTCTCAGCTCCGCGCTTGTATTGGGGCGTGCTGGCTGGCGTGGTGATGGGCCTGAGCCACTTTTTGCACACGCGCTTGCACCCGCGCATCATTGAAGTGGGCCTGCACCCTGACGGTAGCCTGCGCGACCGCCACTTGTGGAAACTACCACCTTTGGCACCTCACCTTTACGCCCTGCGCATGGATGCCGAGCTGGACTTTGCCGCCGCCAGCACCCTAGAGCGCGCCGTGATGGAGCACCTAGGCCAGCACACCAACGTGGCTCATGTGTGTCTGTTTGCATTGCCGATTAACCGCATCGATGCCACCGGCGTAGAAAGTTTCGCCAAGCTAGAAGCCATGCTGCGCGAGCGCGGCATCAGCCTGCACATCAGCGGCATGAAGCTACCGGTAGAAACCGTGCTGCACCGCGCAGGCTGCCTACAAGCGCATGCAGGACTGCACCTGTATCGCACGGATGCGGAAGCAATTCAACAGCTGCGACAACTCGAGGCGTTGCCTGCGGATATGGGGTGGTGTATTTGAACGGGGCCAACTAGAATACTGTTTTTATAAACAGTATTCGATGCATCTCCGCTCCCTCTTTGTCGACTTCAACAGCTACTTCGCTTCGGTTGAACAGCAGCTCAACCCCGCACTGCGCGGGCGGCCTGTAGGCGTGGTGCCGGTACTAGCCGAAACGTCGTGCTGCATTGCCGCCAGTTACGAGGCCAAGGCGCTGGGCATTGGCACAGGCACGGGTGTGGCCGAGGCACGGCGGCTATGCCCCGACATTGCCATCGTGCTGGCTGACCACGCCAAGTATGTGGAAATGCACCACCGCGCCGTGGCGGTGGTGGACACGATGGCGCCGGTGCGCCAAGTACTGTCGATTGACGAGATGGAGTGCGAGCTGACCGGCCGCTGGCAACAGCGCGAGCGTGCGGTGGAGCTGGCCGAACGCATCAAGACCGAGGTGGTCGCGCAGCTGGGCGAGTGCATGAGCACCTCGGTGGGCATTGCGCCCAACACGCTGCTGGCCAAGCTGGCGTCGAACATGCAAAAACCCGATGGACTGACGGTGATTGAGGCGCACGAGCTGCCGCAGCGTTTGTATGAGCTCAAGCCCAAGGCGATCAACGGCATTGGCCCGCGTATGGTGCAGCGGCTAGAGCGCTGCGGCATTCACACGATGGCGCAGTTGTATGCCGCACCGCGCGAGGTGCTGCGCACAGCATGGGGCGGCGTGGCAGGCTCTGAGATGTACGACAAGCTGCGCGGCCAGTGGTATGGCCCGCGCGAGACCGTGGCCAAGTCACTGGGCCACTCACACGTGTTGCCGCCTGATTTACGCAACCCCACAGGCGCGTTTGCGGTGCTCAACCGCCTGACGCAAAAAGCCGCCATGCGATTGCGCAAGCAAAACGTGTACGCCACCAGCATGAGCGTGCATGTGCGCTGCCGTCACGCGCGTGGGGGCCATGTGGGTGACGACCGCGCCGCGCAGGTGGGCGAAACACAAGACACCGCATTTTTACTACACACACTCGAGCAGCTGTGGCACAGCGGCCTGCACCTGCTGGCTCAGCCTGTGACGGTTGGGGTTCAACTGCATGGCCTCATTGAAGTGGGTCAGCACACGGGCGATTTGTTTGGGTTTGCAGAAGCAGCCGCTGATGCAGTGGATGCAGGAACTGCGCCCGAGCCTACAGGCTCGTTATCTGCACGCGTGGCCCCCGCCAAAGACCGCCGCAAACTGATGGCGGCGATCGACATGCTCAACGGCAAGCACGGCAAAAACACGGTGTACTTTGCCAGCGCGCAAGCGGGGCTAGACCATGCGCCGATGCGGATTGCGTTTAACCGAATTCCTGATTTGGAATCGGAGCGATAAAGCGCGTTAAGCCGTGACGATCCACCCCTCCAGCGGGTCACATTCGGGCAAGCCATAGTGCGCATCGCCCTCTTCGTGGTGGGCTTGAGCCCACGCGGCTTGCACCATGCAAAGCACGGCGTCTAGGCTGTCACCACTGGCATCGTCCACCAAGGTGTCGTGCTGGGCATGGGTGAGTTTGAGGCGCAGGCCCAAACGGGTTTGCCCCACCTCCAGGGCTTGCAGCAGTTGCTTGCGCGCAATCAAGCGCTCTGGCGTTTGTTTGGCCTTGTCGTCGCTTTTGTAGCTGGTGTTGCCAATGAGCTCACGCGCGAGCAAGCCGGGGTAAGCCTCTAGCGCGATGCGGCGTGACGCAGGCTCGTCGGCGCACACGGCAGGTGCGTGCAAGCGGGGCAAGGTCACACCAGCCTCCATCAACAAGGGCACGCCTGCGTGCAGCATATAGGCCACGGGCGGGTTGACCCACTTCATCGACGGGCTTGAGCCCGCAGGCGCGTCGGTAGCGCGGTGAGCGAACTTGCCGCCCACGGGACGGGCATCACAAAAAGCTTTGAAGGTGGCGCGAATGTCAGCACGGCTGAGCGCGGTGTAGTGCTGCATGCAGGCCAGCCAATCGATGGGCCACTTGAGGTACTCAACCAATTCGCGCGGCAAGCCAAAAGGCAAATCAAAACCACCCACCCACGCTTGAGGCTGTTTGAGCCAATCGGCAAAAGAGGCAAGGGTGTCAAAGCGCAGCAGGCTTTGCAGCTGCACGCGCCCCGCTTTGGCGTGGCCAATCGCCACGACGATGGGTTTGCGTGGGGTGGGGCTGCTGCTGAAATCGCAGCCCACTAAGAGAGGTGAGGCAGTCATGCCAGCGTGATGCTGGCGGCGTTCAAGCGCGGCCGATGATGGACGCCGTGGCCATCAGTTCTTCCAACAGCGCGAATGACACATGGCCAGACACGGAGTAAGGATCAAGCTCTGCGGTTTCGGAATACTTCAACACGATGGAAGGGTTGAGTTTGTCCAAGCGCACTTGGCCCATGGTCCAACCACCGAAGCGGCGCTCGGTGATTTCTTCGTAGGCCAACACCACCACATCCTTGTGGCGTGGGTCTTTGACGATCTGTGTGTAGAGTGCGTTCACTTGGTTGCGACCGCCTTCGATGGCTTGCAAGTAAATGCCACCGCCGTAGCACAGAACGCCGGTGATGCCATTGCTCAGGTTGTGCTCACGCGAGCTGGCCAAGATGGATTCGGTTTGCTCTGGGGTTTCGGGGTGAACGGAGCGGCTCACATACAACAGACGAACGAGCATGGCATCAACCTTTAGGAATCAGAGACAAAAATTCGCGGCGCAAGTTGGGGTCTTTCAAGAAAGCACCGCGCATGACCGAGTTGATCATTTTGCTGTCCATGTCTTTCACACCGCGCCATGACATGCAGAAATGGCTGGCTTCCATGACGATGGCCAAGCCATCGGGCTGTGTTTTTTCTTGAATCAGATCGGCCAGTTGCACCACGGCCTCTTCTTGAATTTGGGGGCGACCCATGACCCATTCGGCCAAGCGCGCGTATTTGGACAAACCAATGACGTTGGTGCGTTCGTTGGGCAGCACGCCAATCCAAATCTTGCCAATGACGGGACAGAAGTGGTGGCTACATGCGCTGCGCACAGTGATGGGGCCGACGATCATCAGCTCATTCAAATGCTCAGCGTTGGGAAATTCGGTGATGGCTGGCGCTTGCACGTAGCGGCCTTTGAAGACTTCTTGCAAGTACATCTTGGCCACGCGACGGGCAGTGTCGCCGGTGTTGTGGTCATGCGCGGTGTCGATCACCATGCTGTCGAGCACGCCTTGCATCTTGACTTCGACTTCGTCTAGCAAAGCTTCCAATTCGCCAGGCTCAATGAACTCGGCGATGTTGTCGTTGGAGTGAAAACGCTTGCGTGCGGCGGCAATGCGCTCGCGAATCTTCACAGAAACCGGCGTGCCTTCGAAGTTGTCTTTTGCAGTCATGGGGATGATGGTATCAGCGAAGCAAAAACCTTATGGCAGCCCTGTTCAGTAGCGTTTACCAGTTAAGAACACACCAAAGCGCAGCACGGTGGATGCCAGTGCATCGACCGTGCGTTCCCACCAGCCACGGCTGAGGTAGGCCTCGGGGTCGACGCGGGTTGCACCGCGCTCGATGGCGTCGATCAAGCTGGCCTGCAAAGCCCTGGCCAATGTCGGGTTGTGAGCCACCACATTGGCCTCGCGCGCCAGCAGAAGACTGAAAGGGTCCAGATTAGACGAACCAACGGTGAGCCATTTCTCATCCACCACAGCCACCTTGGCGTGCAAAAAACTAGCGTGGTATTCGTAAATCTCCACACCTGCCGCCATGAGCTGGCCATACAACTGGCGTGCCGCACGGTAAGGCAAAAAATACTCGTACTGGCCTTGCAACAGCAAGCGAACACGCACGCCACGGCGCGCCGCCATGACCAGCGCACGGCGCAAGCGCAAACCCGGAAAGAAATAAGCACTGGCCACGATGATGTCGTGGCGCGCGACACCAATGGCTTTGCGATACGTGCGCTCAATGTGCACACGATGGCGCACGTTGTCGCGCAACACCAATTGAATTTCGCCACGTCCCGGCAAATGCAAACGTTGCTTGGTCCCCCGCAGGGCGTCTAGCGCACCACCGAGGTCTTGGCTGCGCAACTCGCGCACAGCCTCAATGCGTGACCACAGCTGCGCCATGGTGGCATGCACTGCAGACACCAAAGCGCCACGCAGGCTCACGGCGTAATCCAGACGGGGCGACTTCAGCAGGCCTTGCACATGCGGATCAAGGTAATCGTCGAGTATGTTGATGCCGCCACAAAACGCAATGGCTTTGTCCACCACACAGAGCTTGCGGTGCAAACGCCGCCAACGACTGGGCAACCAAAAACCAATCCCCACAGCGGGCGCATACACACGCACGTGCACGCCGGCTTGCGCAAACTGGTCGTCCCACGGAGCAGGCAACTCACCCGTCCCTACCCCATCGACCACCACACACACGCGAACACCGCGTTGTGCAGCGCGCATCAGGGCATAGGCCACATCCGCACCTGAGCCTGCAAAATCAAAAATATAGGTCTCTAACAGCACCTCATGCTGTGCTGCATCCATAGCCTCGACCATGGCCGCGAACAAATCCACACCACCTGTGAGCAAGCGTATGTCGTGTGGATGTGCGTGACTCATGGAGCGTCCCACGCAAACTCCACCAGCAAGGGCAAGTGGTCAGACATGCGGCCCCAAATCGGGCCACGCGGCACATGGGTGCTCACGCGGTGCACGCCACGCGCGTACACATGATCCAGCTGCGCCAAAGGCAAACGCGAAGGATAGGTTGGGTATTGCTTGCCCATGTTGGTGTGAAGACCCACCGTGGCCATCATGCGCGACACGGCGCTGCCCCAATCGTTGAAATCGCCAGCCACCAACAACGGCGCATCAGCAGGTACTTCGCGCGCAATGAAGTCGTGCACTTGCTGCGTTTGTCGCAAACGGCTGCCAGGCAAAAGCCCGAGGTGAATGACGATGACATGCACCTCACGCGCTTGCATTTGCAAGGTCACGTGCAACAAACCTCGTTGCTCTAGGCGGTGGTCGGACATGTCTTCATGGCGATGTTCAAGCACGGGCCAGCGGCTGAGCAATGCATTGCCGTGTTCACCATGTTTGGTGATGGCGTTGGTGCGGTACACGGGCGTGTAGCCCTCTGGCGCTAAAAAGTCAGCTTGCGCTTGGTCGGGCCAATGCTTGAAACGACCGGCTTGTTGGCGGTTGAAGGCACGCACTTCTTGCAAGCACACGATGTCGGCATCGAACTGCTCGACCGCATGGCCTAGGTTGTGTATTTCTAAGCGGCGCGCAGGGCCTAGACCTTGCACACCTTTATGAATGTTGTAAGTGGCGACTTTGAATGTTTTCATGTTCAGCACATAAGTGTGCCTCAACCGCAAGCCACCCTCTCGGCCCCACTCTATGATGAAGCCATGCTCACCCCACTCGATCACTTGCCCACATGGCGCGCCGAAAGCGGCGCTGCCGCGCCCCGCCGTGTGGTGGCCGCGGATGACACGATGTCAGCCGATACCGCCTACCGACTCGCTTGCGAAGGCACAGGTTTGTTGTGGCAAGGCGACTTTCACAACGCACGCCAACTGCTGCAAGCCTTGGCTCGCCGCACTGAACGCAAACCCAAAAAATCCAAAAAGCCAGAAGCCAGCATCGCGCCCATGCAAGCCTTCAACTTGCACCGCCAAGCCTTGGGCCAACGTGCCCGCATTTTGGCAATGGTGATCGTCCCGCTAGAAGGGGACTACACCATCCCTCTGCGCCGTGCCCCTGACCTCAAACAAGCTTGCACGGAAGCTTGGGGCCCCGCCAACGGCGAAGCCTGCATGGTGTCGCTGCGCGAACTGCTGGGCGTGGTGGGTGCGCACGAATGGCGCAAAAAAGGCGTGGAGATTGCTGCATTGGGCGAAGCCCCCAACAACCGCATCTACCCGCACTACGGGGTGTTTTCGCCGGTGCGCGGCGAGTATGTGGACCTCGTAGCGAATACACAAATCAAAGACAAATCGCTTGCGTTTGACATTGGCGTGGGCACCGGCGTGTTGTCAGCCGTGCTGGCCAAACGCGGTGTGCAACACATCGTCGCCACCGACCAAGACCCACGCGCCCTCGCCTGCGCACGCGAGAACCTGCAACGCTTGCAGCGCCTCGACAAAGTGGAATTGGTGCAAACCGATTTGTTCCCAAACGGCAAAGCGCCTTTGGTGGTGTGTAACCCACCGTGGGTGCCTGCACGCCCCAGCTCCCCCATCGAACATGCGGTCTACGACGAAGGCAGCCGCATGCTGCGTGGTTTTTTAAGTGGCTTGCGTGAGCACTTAACAACCAACGGCGAAGGCTGGCTTATCTTGTCGGACTTGGCCGAACACTTAGGCCTACGCACCCGTGAAGAACTGCTGTGCTGGATCAGTGAAGCGGGCTTAAAGCTGGTGGACCGCCACGACATCAAACCACGTCACGGCAAGGCCACCGACGACACCGACCCACTGCATGCGGCTCGTGCCAAAGAAGTTACTTCTTTGTGGCGCCTAGCAGCTGCTGCTTGAGCCACGACAACCAGCCGAGGCCCTCAGCACGCATAGGCTGCGCGGCCACCTCGGGTGGCACAGAAGCGGTCGCGGGCTCGATGGGTACAGGTGGTGGTGCCATCACCGGCTGTTCGGTCACAGCAGCATCTAAGGGAATCACCAACTGCTCCGGCTCGCGCTCAGGGAGTGAGGCAGCGGTCATGGCCGGCACAGGCTTGACTTGCGGTGCAGCAGGCACCTGGAGCGACTGCAACACAAACTGCGTCACCGCCGCATTGAACGGGACCGGATGTGCAGCCCCCGCCACTTCGAGCACTTGCACTTTGGGAAATTCGCGCTGCAGATCTTTCACCTGCTGAGGGGTGCACACCCCTGAATCACTGCCATGCATCAACCGCACAGGACCTTTGAAGCCGCTGATCAAGTGACCAAACTTCATGCCTTTCCAATCTTTGCGATACGGCAAATCAAAATGCGCTGGCGATTGCACCGCCAGCACCGCGCCGATGCTCACGTTGAACTTTTCAGCCATCTCTTCAGGCGTGGGTAGGCGACCTGCTTTTTTCATGCCGTCGTACAAACCGTAGATGGACATCCAAGGCAAATCCAAACCAATGTCATTGAAAAACAAACCGCTGATGTGGTTGCTTTCTTCATGTGCCAAATACATGGCCAAGATGCCGCCCATGCTGGTGCCCAACACCTCGATACGCGGCACGGGCTTGCCTTCGGGCATCAGCACTTCACGGATGAAATGCACGATGTCTTCCAAATACACCTGCATGGTGTAACCCTTGTCGCCGGGCATGGGGCTAGAGTCGCCGCGTCCACACAAGTCCAGGCTGATCACGCGCAAGCCATGCACGCCCTCGGCGGCTTGCAGCAACGGGTCAAACGTCGCACGGGTTTCTAACAAACCCGGCAAGCACAGCAACACATAGGGGCTTTTGACATCGCCCACGGCGCTGTAAGCCACATGACGATGGGCTTTGGGTGCATCAAACAAAAGGGCGGGAAATTTGGAAACTGTCATAGATAGTGGTTCATCCTAGCCCATTAGGATGAAAGTCATTGGCAAAGATTGAATACGATGGCGACATGTCTGCACCCGCCCTCCTCCAAGTCCGACACCTCAGCTTCGGCCCCATTCAAAACCTCACGTTCAATTGGCCTGCGGGTGTGAGCTGGGTTTGCGGCGACGAAGGCCAAGGTAAAACTACGCTGCTGCGTTTGCTAGCTGGTGATGTGCAGCCCACAGCTGGTTCAGTCGTCGTGCCGCAAGGTGGTGTGTTTTGGGTAGACCTACAAAGCCCTACACACGACACCACCACCGTGCAAGCCTGCTGGGATACGCTGCGCACACGCTATCCCAACTGGGATGACGAACTGCTGCAAGACTTGGCTGAAGCACTCGACATGCGCCCTCACTTAGAAAAGCATCTTCACATGCTGTCCGCAGGCAGTCGCCGCAAGGTCATGGTGGTGGCCGCGTTGGCCTCAGGTGCGACAGTCACGCTGCTAGACCAACCGTTTGCCGCACTCGACTTGGCATCGATTCGCACCCTCCAAGAGTTTTTGCACGAAGCGCAAGAGCACCCCAGCCGCGCTTGGATCGTGGCGGACTACGAAGCACCTAGCGATCTGCCATTGTTGAATGTGTTGAACTTAGCTGAATCGCGATAAATCGCCGACATGAAAAAAGGCTCCCTCGGGAGCCTTTTTCATTTGCACCGAAGTGCAGCTGAACCAAAACTTTAAGCCTTGGCTGCATCCAAGTTGCGCAAGCGAATGTGCAACTCACGCAATTGCTTCTCGTCCACAGGGCTAGGCGCTTGGGTGAGCAAACACTGAGCACGCTGTGTCTTGGGGAAAGCGATCACGTCACGGATGGATTCAGCACCGGTCATCAAAGTGACGATGCGGTCCAAACCGAAAGCCAAGCCGCCGTGTGGAGGCGCGCCGTATTGCAATGCGTCGAGCAAGAAGCCGAACTTGAGCTGTGCTTCTTCAGGTGTGATCTTCAAAGCGTCAAACACTTTTTGCTGCACGTCAGCGCGGTGGATACGGACTGAGCCGCCGCCCATTTCCCAACCGTTCAACACCATGTCGTAGCCCTTGGAGATGCACTTCTCGGGCGCGGTGACCATCCAGTCTTCGTGGCCGTCTTTGGGCGCGGTGAAGGGGTGGTGCACAGCGGTGTAGCGCTGGCTTTCGTCGTCGAACTCGAACATCGGGAAGTCGACCACCCACATCGGGGCCCAACGGTCTTCGAACAAACCGTTCTTCTTGCCGAACTCGCTGTGACCAATCTTGATGCGCAAAGCACCGATGGCGTCGTTGACGATCTTGGCTTTGTCTGCACCGAAGAAAATCAAGTCGCCGTTTTGCGCGCCTGAGCGCTCGAGCACGGCGTTGAGTGCTGCATCGTGGATGTTCTTGACGATGGGCGACTGCAAACCGTCACGGCCTTTGGACAGGTCGTTGACGCGGATGTAAGCCAAACCTTTGGCACCGTAGATCTTGACGAACTCGGTGTACGCGTCGATCTCGCCACGGCTGATGCCGCCGCCTTCCACAGAACCGTTGGGCACGCGCAGGGCCACCACGCGGCCGCCCTTCATGTTGGCTGCACCTGAGAACACTTTGAAGTCCACATCGCCCATGACGTCGGTCACTTCGGTGAACTGCAATTTCACGCGCAGGTCTGGCTTGTCAGAGCCATAGATGTGCATGGCATCTTGGTAGGTCATGACTGGGAACTCGCCCAGATCCACGCCAATGGTGTTTTGGAACACGCGCTTGATCATGCCTTGGAACATGTCACGGATTTCTTCCTCGCTCAAGAACGAGGTTTCAATATCAATCTGGGTGAATTCAGGCTGGCGGTCTGCACGCAAGTCTTCGTCGCGGAAGCACTTGGTGATTTGGTAATAACGGTCATAGCCCGCCACCATCAACAGCTGTTTGAACAACTGAGGTGACTGTGGCAAAGCAAAGAAATGACCGTCATGCACACGGCTGGGCACCAAGTAATCGCGCGCGCCTTCGGGCGTGCTCTTGGTGAGCATGGGTGTTTCGATGTCCACGAAGCCGTTTTCGTCAAGGTACTTGCGCACTTCCATTGACACTTTGTAGCGCAGCATCAGGTTGTTTTGCATGTACGGACGGCGCAGGTCGAGTACGCGGTGTGTGAGACGTGTGGTCTCAGACAAGTTGTCGTCGTCAATCTGGAAGGGAGGCGTGACCGACTCGTTCAACACGATGAGTTCGTGGCACAGCACTTCAATCTTGCCGCTCTTCAAGCCTTCATTGGTTGTGCCATCCGGACGAGCGCGCACCAAGCCTTTGACTTGGATACAAAACTCGTTGCGCACGTTCTCAGCCACTTTGAACATCTCGGGGCGATCGGGGTCGCACACCACTTGCACGTAGCCTTCGCGGTCACGCAAGTCGATGAAGATGACGCCGCCGTGGTCACGACGACGGTTGACCCAGCCGCACAGGCTCACGGTTTGGCCATTGAGGGCTTCGGTCACGAGACCGCAGTAGTGGGAACGCATTGCCATTTTTAGTTTCTCTTTTCTTGAATGACTGCAGTGCCGGGAGAGACGGCACCCATGGAAATCACATACGTCAACGCTTCGTCAACGCTCATCTCAAGCTCAATCACATCGGTGCGAGGCACCAATAAGAAAAAGCCGCTGGTTGGGTTGGGGGTGGTCGGCACATACACGCTGAGGTGTTCGCTATTGAGCTTAGAGGCCACTTCGCCCATAGGCGCGCCCGTTTGGAACGCAATGGTCCACATGCCTGCATGGGGGTACTGCACCAGCAGAGCTTGGCGAAACGCATTGCCGTTGCTGGAGAACAAAGTGTCTGACACTTTTTTAACGCTGGTGTAAATCGACTTGACGATGGGAATGTGGGTGAACAACTTGTCCCACTGCTTGACCCACCAGCGACCGGCCACGTTGGACACCAACGCGCCTGTGATGAGCAAGCCCACTAGCACCAGCACCACGCCTAAGCCCGTCATTTGGCGCAAAGAAGTGAGTGTGTCGTGCGAAACCAAAGGCCCTACCGTGCCAAGGAACATCCCGTCCATGACACCGACGAGCCATGTCAGCACCCAGACCGTGATGGCCAAAGGCGTCCAGACCAAGAGGCCTGCGAGCAGGTATTTTTTAATCGGCATGAAAGACCCAGTGAAATTTAAAAATTAGTGACACGCGCAACCGCCGCCACAAGCGGCTGGCGGTGTGCTGGAGGCAGTGTCTGAGCTGGTGGTCGATGCTGTGTCGGTGGCAGCAGCTGCGCCACCGGCCACCGAAGCAGGCGCCGATGTGCCGCCCGAGCCACCTTTGAAATCGGTGGCGTACCAACCCGAGCCTTTGAGCTGAAAGCCCGCAGCCGTGAGTTGCTTAGAAAACGTGGGTTTGCCGCACGCTGGACAGTCGGTCAGCGGGGCATCTGAAATTTTTTGCAGGACGTCCTTGGCATGGCCGCAGGACCCGCATTTGTAGGCATAAATGGGCATGGCGAGACGGGTTCGGTAAAACCCTGAATTATAGGTGCCTAGCCCCTATTTCAAGGGCAAGGCCCCACCTCATCCGCCCTCTTTGGCGCACTAGGCGCTCGGCTTTAGGCCGCACCCACCAGTTTGTGATGACTACCGTGAGCATTGCGAATGGCTTGTGGTCCCAAAGACCCCACCAACATGCCCGTCAAACTGGCCAACACACCGGCCAATTGCGCCGGAAACTCATCGCCCGCAGGCGTGGCCAAGAACAAGCCCCAGGTGAGCAAGCCCAACACCAAGGCAAAGATCGCCCCCTGCGTGGTGGCCCGCTTCCAATACAGGCCAAACGTCAACGGCACAAAAGCCCCCACCAGCGGCACCTGGTATGCGCCCGACACCATTTCGTAAATCGATGTGCCTTGCATGCGAATGGCATAGCCCAACACCAACACACTGAACACCAACACCGTCACGCGCATGGCCCGCAGCTCTTGTTGGTCGCTTTGATGCGGGTGAAATTGACGCCAAATGTTTTCGGTGAACGTCACGCTAGGCGCCAACAACGTGGCCGACGCACACGATTTGATGGCCGAGAGCAATGCGCCAAAGAACAAGACCTGCATGACAAACGGCATCTGCGTCATCACCAAAGTGGGCAATACTTTTTGCGGGTCATCGGCCATCAACGCGGCAGCTTGCTCAGGCATGATGATCATGGCGCTGACCACCAAAAACATCGGCACAAAAGCAAACAAGATGTAGCAAATGCCACCAATCACAGGACCATGCGTGGCGGCCTTGAGGCTGTTGGCTGACATGACGCGCTGAAACACGTCTTGCTGTGGAATTGACCCCAACATGATGGTGATGGCCGAGGCAAAGAAGAACAGCACGTCTTTGGTGTTGGGCTCGGGCCAGAACTTGAACATGTCTTGGCTGATCGCCAACGCAATCACCTTGTCCGCACCACCGGCCTGCCCTGCGGCAAACACAGCCAAGATGGACAAGCCCACCACCAAGATGATCATCTGAATGAAGTCGGTGATCGCCACCGACCACATGCCACCAAACAAGGTGTAGGCCAAGATGGACACCACGCCAATGACCATCCCCAGCTCTAGGCTGACCACGCCCTCAGACAACAGGTTGAACACCAAGCCCAAAGCCGTGACTTGTGCTGACACCCAACCGAGGTAGCTGACCATGATGATGAGCGAGCACACCACTTCTACCGTGCGGCCATAGCGTTCACGGAAGTAGTCGCTGATGGTGAGCAAGGTCATGCGGTAGAGCTTGCCCGCGAAGAAGAGGCCCACAAAGATGAGGCAAAAACCAGCGCCAAATGGGTCTTCCACCACGCCGTGCAAACCACCATTCACAAACTTGGCAGGAATGCCCAGCACCGTTTCAGAGCCAAACCACGTGGCAAACGTGGTGGTGACGATCATGGCCATGGGCAGGTGACGACCTGCGATGGCGAAGTCAGACGAGTTCTGAACGCGCTTGGCCGCCATCAAGCCAATGGCGATGGTGACCAGCAAATAGACGATGACGAGTGTGAGCAGCACGGGTCAACTCCGCAAAGTGATTAAAAGTAGTGATGCAGACGCACATACATCTGCATGGCAACGAGGCCAACCAAGAAACCACCACCCACCCACATCAGGCGTTGCAGCATGCGGTTGGTGCGGCGTTGCTCTTCGATGAGCTGTTGCAACTGAGCACTGCCATCGTTTTGGCGGTGCTTCAAAAAGTCGTGCACCAAGCGCGGCAATTCAGGCAAGAGCTTGGCATAGCGCGGCGCTTCGGCCACCAACTGGTTCCATAATTTTTTGGGGCCCACTTGGTCGAGCATCCACGTTTCCAAGAACGGTTTGGCGGTGCTCCACAAATCCAACTCGGGGTCGAGCTGACGGCCCAAGCCTTCGATGTTGAGCAGGGTTTTTTGCAACAACACGAGCTGCGGCTGAATCTCGACATTGAAGCGACGCGAGGTTTGGAACAAGCGCATGAGCACCATGCCGAGCGAAATTTCTTTCAGCGGGCGGTCAAAGTAAGGCTCGCACACGGCACGGATGGCGGACTCCAACTCGTCCACACGCGTGTCCGCAGGCACCCAGCCCGACTCCACATGCAACTCGGCCACGCGCTTGTAGTCGCGACGGAAGAAGGCGGTGAAGTTTTGCGCCAAGTACTCTTTGTCGTATTCGGTGAGCGTGCCCACGATGCCAAAGTCCAGCGAGATGTAACGGCCAAACGTGGCGGGCTCAAGGCTGACTTGGATGTTGCCGGGGTGCATGTCCGCGTGGAAAAAACCATCGCGAAACACTTGCGTGAAAAAGATGGTCACACCATCGCGGGCCAGCTTGGGGATGTCCACACCCGCTTCGCGCAAACGGTCGGTTTGGCTGATGGGCACGCCCTTCATGCGTTCCATCACGATGACGTCGTTGTGGCAGAAGTCCCAAATCATTTCAGGAATCAACACGAGGTTGAGGCCTTCCATGTTGCGGCGCAGTTGCGCGGCGTTGGCGGCTTCGCGCACGAAGTCGAGTTCGTCGTGCAGGTACTTGTCAAACTCGGCCACCACTTCGCGGGGCTTCAAGCGTTTGCCATCAGTCGACAAGCGGTCCACCCAACCGGCCATCATGCGCATGAGGCTCAGGTCTTTGTCGATCACGGTCAGCATACCGGGGCGCAGCACTTTGACAGCCACTTCGCGCGTCGCACCGTTGCGGTCTTTGATGACCGCAAAGTGCACTTGCGCGATGGACGCACTGGCCACGGGCTGGTGCGTGAACTCCACAAAAATCTCGTGGAGCGGACGACCAAACGAGCGCTCGATGATGGCCACGGCGGCGTCTGATGGGAATGGTGGCACGCGGTCTTGCAACTTAGCCAGTTCGTCCGCCAAATCCGTTGGCAGCAAATCGCGGCGGGTGGACAGCACTTGGCCAAACTTCACAAAGATGGGGCCAAGGTGCTCTAGCGCCTCACGCAAGCGCTGGCCGCGTGGGGCCGATAAATCGCGTCCGATGGACACAATACGTGCCAACACACGCAAACCTGGTTTTTGGAAACTGGTGAGTACCAGCTCATCCAAACCGTAACGCAAGACGATGAGAACGATGTAAATACCGCGCAGCAAACGGGTCATCATGGCGCGACCTTCTGTGTTTGTTGTTGCACAAAACTGCGCAGCGCATCGATGATGCGTTTGGCGGTTTGCACCAAGGTGTGAGCAGGGGCATCGCCAATGAGGCGGGCTACATCTTCTTCGGCATCCCAACGCACGTGGTCAATCAGCCAATTGACTTCAGCGGCCAACTGCACATCACCTTCGATGCGAATGGCGGGCTTCTCGCCTTGCAAGACGGTCTTGGCCAATTCAAACGGCGAAGGCTCGTTCACACGCAGCACGAGGTCGGCAGCTTTGCCACCTGCATCGGGCGTGATGAACTCCACCAAACCCGCAGGTGTGAACGCGCATTGAAACACTTGGTCACGCCAGCACACTTGCACTTGGCGGCCTTTTTGGCGCTGCAAACGGTCGCGTGCGGCGGGCTCTTGCATGAGCACGTGGTTCAACAAGAGCACCACGCGCTGCTGCACTTCAGCCACAGCCCAAGCGGGCGGTGTGAGGGATTGCGGGAAATCGGTGGGAAGTTGGGCGCGCAACGTGTCTGCTGCGTCGGCCAACCAAGAAAAAGGGGACTGTGTTGCCATAGTCCCCGATTATTCCTTGTTTGAGTGCCCTTCTTGGAGCACCCTGATTTCTTGCCAGCTTATTGCAGGGCTTGCACGCCTGCGACCAGCCAACCCAAGCTGCCGTCTTTGGGCTTGGTCATGTTCCACACTTCGCGGAACGGTGTAGGGCCTGAAGATGGCTCTTCACGAATCAGGCCCGAGAACTCAACGCTGGCCATGTAGTTGTTGCCCACATCTTCAATACCCAACAGGTGCGCATCGAGCATGACCACATCGGTGTGGTTGACTTGGCCATTGGCTGTGGTTTCGCGTTCAGCCAATTGGGTTTTGATTTCGTCCAACATGCTGTCCGTCATCATGGCGCGCAAGGCACCGATGTCTGAACGGTCCCACGCTTGCTGCAAAGTCATGAAGTTTTGCTTGGCCGCATTGACAAAACCTACCGTGTCAAAGTCAGCGGGGATGCCCCAAGTTTGGTTGCCACCCAAAGCAGAACCAATCATCGAACCACCGCCCACAGGGGCGAAGTCAGTGTGCGTATCCACAGGACGGGCTGACGAGTCGTTACCGACGTTCTTGGGGTTGTACTGGGGCAAGGTGCTGGGGTTAACAGGTGCGCCAGCGCCTTCAAACGCGTAAGGGCTGTTGTTGGTCACTTCAGGTTGGCGGCGACGCATGACGGCACCGATGACCATCATCACCACCAAGGCCAACAAACCGAACATGAGGAACTGACCAAACTCAGCGCCAAAGCCGAGTGAATGTGCCAACCATGCGAGGCCCAAACCAGCAGCCAAACCGCCGAGCATTCCGCCCATGCCACCAAATCGTGACGGCTGTGGTGCGGGTGCAGCAGGTGCATGCGGTGCTGCAGTTGGCGTGGCAGCAGGCGCAGACTTGGCAGCTTCGCGCTGCGTCACATTGCTGGACTGCTGGCCCATCGATTTGCCACCGCCTAAACGTTTGGCGGCCTCGGCGTGCATCGTGGCAAAGGCCATGGCCACCACAAAAAGGGCTGTCAAAAGTTTTTTCATTGCGTCATCTCCAGTTGTCGTGTTGTTATCTATCAGCACTTGATTCCAACATGAAGCGCGACCACACCGGCGCTCATGTTGTGAAAATCCACATGGCCAAAGCCATTTTGTTTCATGAGGGCTTTCAGCTCCTCTTGGCCAGGGTGCATGCGAATGGACTCGGCCAAGTATTGGTAGCTCGATGCGTCACCCGCAATCATCTGGCCCAGCTTGGGCAAGATGTTGAAGGAGTACCAGTCGTAGGCTTTCTCCAGCGGCTTGGCCACTTTGGAAAACTCGAGCACCAGTAACTTGCCATTGGGCTTGAGCACACGGCACATTTCGCGCAAGGCGGCGTCTTTGTGCGTCATGTTGCGCAAGCCAAAGGCCACGCTGACCAAGTCAAAGTGGTTGTCGGGGAAAGGCAGCTTTTCGGCATCACACACCAAAGTGGGCAACACCACACCATGGTCGAGCAAACGGTCGCGACCGGTACGCAACATGGCTTCGTTGATGTCGGTGTGGACCACACGGCCCGTTTTACCAACCTTCTTGGCAAAGGCCATGGACAAGTCGCCTGTGCCGCCTGCAATGTCGAGGACTTGCGAGCCCTCACGCAGGTCCGCCACCATGACGGTGTAACGCTTCCACACACGGTGTAAGCCTGCGGACATCAGGTCGTTCATCACGTCGTACTTGGACGCAACCGAGTCAAACACGCCACGGACGTGTTTGGCTTTTTCTTTTTCGTCGACGGTTTTAAATCCGAAATGGGTACTGCTCATATTGCTAATGGTATCAATGCGCGTGGCTGCTGCAGCCTGCGCCTGCTTTTTCGGGCATGGGGGCGTCGCGGTCGGTGCCCGCCTCTTTCAGGCGGCGTTCGTAGTCGGCCCACAGTTGGTCTTGCTCGGAGCCTAAGAAATACAGGTATTCCCAAGTGAACAAACCGCTGTCGTGGCCATCGCTGAAGGTGGGTTTGATGGCGTAGTTGCCCACGGGCTCTAGGCCTTCGAGATCGACCAAGCGCTTGCCGGTTTGCAGCACCTCTTGGCCGGGGCCGTGGCCCTGAACTTCTGCCGAGGGGCTGTAGACACGCATCAGCTCAAACGGAATGCGAAAACTCGCGCCGTCGGCAAAGCTGACTTCCAACACACGCGATGCGCCATGCACCGTGATGTCTTGGGGCGCGGGGGTATTTTTTTGCAAACCAGCCATGAAGTTTCCTAGTTAAACGAGCACGCGCTCAATGCCACCGGCATTGGCGTTGGCCACGTAATTGGGCATCCATTGCTCGCCCAACATCTTGCGCGCCATCTCGACCACGATGTAGTCGGCTTCGAGCAAACCGTTTTGCAAATCGTCGCCGTAACGGCTCAGACCTTGCAAGCAGCTGGGGCAGCTGGTGAGAATTTTCATGTCGCCTTTTGCAACGCCAGTCATAGCGCGCAACGCGGCTTCGTCTTTTTGCAACTCGGCTTCTTTGCGGAAGCGCACTTGCGTGGAGATGTCAGGACGCGTCACACCCAAGGTGCCAGACTCGCCGCAGCAGCGGTCGCTCTTGCGCACTTGGTCACCCACCAACGCTTTGACCGTTTTCATCGGGTCTTGTTGCTTCATCGGGCTGTGGCATGGGTCGTGGAACAGATAGCCAGCTTGTTGCTCAGCGCTGAGCTTGATGTCCTTTTCCAACAAGTATTCGTGGATGTCGACGATGCGGCAGCCGGGGAAAATTTTGTCGAACTGGTAGCTTTGCAACTGGTCAAAGCAGGTGCCACAGCTCACCACCACGGTTTTGATGTCGAGGTAGTTGAGCGTGTTGGCCACGCGGTGGAACAACACGCGGTTGTCCGTGATGATTTTTTCAGCCGTGTCGAATTGGCCCGAACCTTTTTGCGGATAGCCGCAGCACAGGTAGCCGGGTGGCAACACGGTTTGCACGCCCGCATGCCACAACATGGCTTGCGTGGCGAGGCCCACTTGGCTGAACAACCGCTCAGAGCCGCAACCAGGGAAATAGAACACCGCCTCGGTTTCAGAAGTCGTGGTCTTGGGGTCACGGATGATCGGCACGTAGTCTTTGTCTTCGATGTCCAACAAAGCACGCGCGGTCTTCTTGGGCAAATTGCCGGGCATCTTTTTGTTGACGAAGTGAATCACTTGCTCTTTGATGGGCGCAGTGCCCACTGAGGCAGGCGGCGCCTTGGTTTGCTTGCGCGCCACCACTTGCAATGCGTCGTGCGCGAAGCGTTGCAGCTTCATGCCCACGCCCACCATCGCGCTGCGTGCAAACTTGATGGTTTCTGGGTTGGTGGCATTGAGCATGAACATCGCCGCCGCATTGCCAGGACGGAAGCTCTTTTTGCCCATCTTGCGCAACAGATTGCGCATGTTCATGGACACATCGCCAAAGTCAATCTTCACAGGGCAAGGTGTGAGGCACTTGTGGCAAACCGTGCAATGGTCGGCCACATCTTCAAATTCTTCCCAGTGTTTGATGGACACACCACGGCGGGTTTGCTCTTCGTACAAGAAGGCTTCCACCAACAACGAGGTGGCCAAAATTTTGTTGCGTGGGCTGTAGAGCAAATTGGCGCGTGGCACGTGGGTCGAGCACACAGGTTTGCACTTGCCGCAACGCAAACAGTCTTTCACGCTGGCAGCGATGTCGCCAATGTCGGACTGCTGCATGATGAGCGATTCGTGGCCCATCAAACCAAAGCTCGGTGTGTAGGCTTGGCTCAAATCGGCATGGCGCAACGAGGTGTCCGCCTCTTGGTTGCGCAGCAATTTGCCTTTGTTGAAGCGGCCTTCTGGGTCGACCTTGGCTTTGTAGTCTGCAAAAGGTTTGAGCTCGTCATCGGTCAAGAACTCCAGCTTGGTGATGCCAATGCCGTGCTCGCCCGAAATCACGCCGTTGAGCGAACGCGCCAACACCATGATGCGTGCCACGGCCTCGTGGGCGGTTTGCAGCATGGCGTAGTTGTCGCTGTTGACGGGAATGTTGGTGTGCACGTTGCCATCACCGGCGTGCATGTGCAGGGCTACCCAGACGCGGCCTTTGAGCACTCGTTTGTGAATGGCGTTGCACTCGTCCAAGATGGGCGCGAGTTGCGCGCCCGTGAAGATGTTTTGCAACTGCGCACGGATTTGTGTTTTCCAGCTCGCGCGCAAAGTGTGGTCTTGCAACTGCGGGAACAGTGCATCGCACTCGTTGAGCCACTGCTGCCACAGGCCACGCACTTCGCCAATCAGCGAACGGGCTTGTTGCACACGGTCTTCCAACAACTCAGGGGTTGAAATCTCGGCGGCATCGTCTGACTTGCCCAAGGGCAAATTGCCTTTGGCAAAGAAGTCTTCCAACGCATCGCAGAGTTCGAGCTTGTTGCGCAGGCTCAATTCGATGTTGATGCGCTCAATGCCATCGGTGTACTCGGCCATGCGTGGCAAAGGAATCACCACGTCTTCGTTGACCTTGAACGCGTTGGTGTGGCGGCTGATCGCAGCTGTGCGTTTGCGGTCGAGCCAAAACTTTTTCCGCGCCTCTGGGCTCACGGCCACAAAACACTCACCGCTGCGGGTGTTGGCCATGCGTGAGACTTCAGAGGTGACGCGTGCCACTTCATCGGCATCGTCGCCTGCGATGTCGCCAATCAACAGCATCTTGGGCAGGCCGCCGCGCTTGCTCTTGGTGGCGTAGCCCACAGCACGCAGGTAGCGGTCGTCCAAATGCTCTAAGCCTGCCAACAACACGCCGCTACGCTTTTGCTCGGCGAACATGTAGTCTTTGATTTCCACGATGCTGGGCACCGCGTCTTTGGCGTTGCCAAAGAACTCCATACACACGGTGCGTGTGTGCACGGGCATGCGGTGAACAATCCAACGCGCGCTGGTGATCAAACCATCGCAGCCTTCTTTTTGCACGCCGGGTAAGCCGCTGAGGAACTTGTCGGTCACGTCCTTGCCCAAGCCTTCTTTGCGGAAGGACTTACCGGGGATATCAAGGCGCTCTTGGCGGATGAAGGTCTTGCCGTCGGCTTGGTAGTACTTCAACTCAAAGCTGGCCATTTCGGCATCGTGAATCTTGCCGAGGTTGTGGTCCACGCGAACCACGTCTAGCCACTCGGCATCGGGTGTGACCATGCGCCAGCTGGCCAAGTTGTCGAGCGCGGTGCCCCACAAAACGGCTTTCTTGCCGCCTGCATTCATGGCGATGTTGCCGCCAATGCACGAGGCTTCGGCGGACGTGGGGTCCACCGCAAACACAAAACCCGCGCGCTCAGCCGCATCGGCCACGCGTTGGGTCACCACACCGGCTTCGGTGTTGATGGTGGGCACTTTGTGGGCGATGCCAGGCAGGTCGACCATTTCGACTTCGGTCATGGCTTCAAGCTTTTCGGTGTTGATGACCGCGCTCTTCCACGTGAGCGGAATCGCGCCACCCGTGTAGCCTGTGCCGCCGCCACGCGGGACGATGGTTAGCCCGAGGTCGATACAACCTTTGACCAAGCCCGCCATTTCTTCTTCGGTGTCTGGGGTCAACACAACGAAGGGATATTCCACACGCCAGTCGGTGGCGTCGGTCACGTGGCTCACACGTGAGAGGCCATCGAACTTGATGTTGTCGTTGGCCGTGTGCTTCTTGAGCAAACGCGCTGCTTTTTTGCGCAGCGCAGCAATCGCTTCGAATTGGGTGTTGAAAGTTTCAATCGCACGGCTGGCGGCTTGCAGCAGTTGGCCCACCATGACGTCACGCTCGGTGTCGACATCAGGTGTGCGGCGTTGCGCCACTTCGCCGAGACGGTGATGCAAAGCTTCCACCAACTGGTGGCGGCGCTTCGGTGTATCGAGCAAGTCGTCTTGCAAATAGGGGTTGCGTTGCACCACCCAGATGTCGCCCAACACTTCGTACAACATGCGAGCCGAGCGGCCGGTGCGGCGCTCTTGGCGCAAACGCAGCAGCAATTCCCAAGCATCGGCGCCGAGCAAACGCAGCACGATTTCTCGGTCAGAGAACGAGGTGTAGTTGTAGGGAATTTCGCGCAGTCGCGGGCTTTCTTCAGCCGTGGCGAGCAGGTGGTTCAGCGAGGTGGGAGCATTCATGGTGTGATGTGCGCGCTAAGGCGCATTGGGGGCGCGAATTAAGGGGCCAATTTTACCGCAGGGGGCTTGGGTGCTTGGCTTTTGGCGGCTGAGAGCACTTACTGGGGTTGGGGGTGTCTTGTGTTGGTTTTTAGGGGTATTGGTGGTGACGTGGGGTTTGAAAGTCACTTCTGGACGGTGAGTAGGCCGTATGCACGTTGGCTCCTCTTCGCTGCGCTCAGAATGTCGCTCACCGCGCACACGGCCCGATCACCTTCTTGCACAGGGTTGAGATGCGCTTCGCGCACGAAAATGCTAGCCCAAAGCCCAAGGCGAACAGCCGGTGTGTACGGTGAGCGACATTCTGAGCACAGCGAAGAGGAGCCAACGTACACACCGGCTGTTCGCCTTGGGCGCTTCACATTAACGCTGCCAACCCTTGCACATCAACCACTGGGCGGTGCCACAAGCGATGACCAAGGCCGAATAAGTAGCCATTTTTCCGTCAACACCCCACAGAACTAGGCCGCCAGCTAAGACCGCTGTACCTAAAACACCGCTCACCACGGTCTGTTTCAGCAAACTCCAGCTGGCCAAAGGCAACCACCAACGGGCGGTGAAACGGGCCACGAGCACGCAAAACAGGGCCACACCCCATGCTGGTGCAATGAAGTTAAAAGTGTGAAAGATTTGTTCTAAAGGGCCCATGTGAGTAAATTTTATAATCTGCGTTATGGCAGTCTGGGCTTTGGGCCTCAATCACACGACAGCCCCGCTTGATTTGCGGGGCCGTTTTGCTTTTGCGGTCGAACAAATGGGTCCGACCCTCGCGACCCTGCGCCATTCTTTTGCACCCGACAGCGAGGTGGCCATCCTATCCACCTGCAACCGCACCGAGATTTACTGTGCAGGTGACGAGGCCCAAATGCAGCAAACCTTGGCTTGGTTGGCACAGTCCGGCGGTGTATCTGCCGACGATCTGAAAGGCCACACCTACGCCCTGCTGGAAGCCGATGCTGCTCGTCACGCTTTTCGCGTGGCCAGTGGTTTGGATTCGATGGTGCTGGGCGAGCCCCAAATTTTGGGTCAGATGAAAGACGCGGTGCGTGCCGCGTCTGAAGCCGGTGCATTGGGCACCACGCTCAACCAACTCTTCCAACGCTCATTTGCTGTGGCCAAAGAAGTGCGCAGTTCCACCGAGATTGGCGCGCACTCCATCAGCATGGCTGCTGCTGCCGTGCGCTTGGCCAGCCAGTTGTTTGAAGACCTCAGCGAAACCCGCGTGCTGTTTGTAGGCGCGGGCGAAATGATTGAGCTATGCGCCACGCACTTTGCGGCCAAGAACCCCAAGGCCATTGCCATTGCCAACCGCACGCTGGAACGCGGCGAGAAGCTGGCCACTCAATTCAGCGGTGAAGTCATGCGTTTGGCCGACTTGCCTCAGCGACTGCATGAGTTTGATGTGGTCATCAGTTGCACCGCCAGCACCCTGCCCTTGATTGGCTTGGGCGCGGTGGAGCGCGCACTCAAACAACGCAAACACCGCCCCATGTTCATGGTCGACTTGGCTGTGCCGCGTGACATCGAGCCCGAGGTGAAGTCGCTCGAAGACGTGTACCTCTACACCGTGGACGATTTGTCGGATGTGGTGCAAACCGGCCAAGCCAACCGCCAAGCCGCGGTGGCCCAAGCCGAAGCCATCATCGATGCCGGTGTGCAAAGCTTTGAACACTGGATGGACCAGCGCAGCAACGTGCCGCTGATTCAACAACTCAACGCGCAAGCCGAAGACTGGCGCAGTGCTGAGTTGGCTCGCGCTCGCAAAGCGATCGCCAAAGGTGACGATGTGGATGCCGTGCTAGACGCCTTGTCACGCGGCCTGACCCAAAAAATGCTGCACGGTGCGATGGCCGAATTGCATGCGGGTGACGCCGAGTCGCGCGAGCGCGCACGCCACGCGATTGAGCATTTCTTTTTGCGCGGCAACCGTTAGGCGCTGACCCCATGAAAGACTTTCTGCGCGCTCAGCTTGAGCGCCATACCCAACGCTTGAACGAACTCGATTTCTTGCTGTCTCGCGAAGACATCATGAAGGACATGACCCAGTTCTTGGCGCTGTCACGCGAACACACCGACGTGACGGCCACCGCAGGCCGCTACGCGCGCTACCAACAACGCGAAGCCGATTTGCATGCCGCGCAGCAGATGCTGCAAGACGGTGGCGATGACGCCGACATGCGCGCCATGGCCGAAGAAGAAATTGCCAGCGCCCAAGCCGAACTGCTGCAACTAGAAGCCGAGTTGCAGCGCATGTTGCTGCCCAAAGACCCAGACGATGCACGCCCTGCATTTATCGAAATTCGCGCAGGCACGGGTGGCGATGAGTCCGCCTTGTTTGCCGCCGATTTGTTGCGCATGTACATGCGCTACGCCGAGCGCCAAGGGTGGCGCAGCGAAATCGTGAGCGAATCGCAAAGCGAGCTGGGCGGCTACAAAGAAGTGGTGGTGCGCATGGACGGCGGCTCAAGCGGCGACGGCGTGTATGGCTGGCTCAAGTTTGAGTCGGGTGGCCATCGCGTGCAGCGCGTGCCTGCGACCGAAACCCAAGGCCGCATCCACACCAGCGCCTGCACGGTGGCGGTGCTGCCTGAGCCAGATGAAGCCGAGGCCATCAAAATTAACCCATCCGATTTGCGCATCGACACCTACCGCGCCAGTGGTGCAGGTGGCCAGCACATCAACAAAACAGACTCTGCCGTGCGCATCACCCACTTGCCCACAGGCATCGTGGCCGAATGCCAAGACGGCCGCAGCCAGCACAGCAACAAAGCGCAAGCTTTGAAAGTATTGACGGCCCGCATTCAAGAAAAAGACCGCACCGAGCGCGCCGCCAAAGATGCAGCCATGCGCAAGGGCCTGATTGGCAGCGGTGACCGCAGTGACCGCATCCGCACCTACAACTTCCCGCAAGGGCGCTGGACCGACCACCGCATCAACCTCACGCTTTACAAACTCAACTTCATCATGGAAGGTGATTTGAGCGAGGCGATGCAAGCCCTGAAGCACGCGCACGAAGCCGAGCAACTGGCGGCATTGGAAGGCAATACATGAGCCTGATGCAGCCCCGTGGTTTGCCTGTCATGTCAACAACCGGTGCAAACACATCCGAAGCACAAGCCACACCCACTGTGGCGCAAGCGGCTGCCTGGGCGCAAACCTTAGGCCTGCCCCGCCTTGATGCCCAAGTGCTGTTGCTGCACGCTTTGGGCCGCGCACCGCACGACCGCGCATGGCTATTGGCGCATGGCGATGACCCGCTGAATGCCAACGTGCAAGCCACCTTTGCTGCCCATGCACAACGCCGCCTGAACACCGAACCCGTGGCCTACATCACGGGTCAAAAAGAGTTTTTTGGTTTGCCCCTGCACGTGGACCAGCGCGTGCTCGACCCACGCGCCGACACCGAAACTTTGGTGGAATGGGCACTGTCCTGCTTGGCCGATACACCGACCCCAGATGTGGTGGACCTTGGCACAGGCAGTGGCGCGATTGCTCTGGCACTGAAACATGCACGGTCCGATGCACAAGTGAGCGCGGTAGATGCCAGCGCCGATGCCTTAGCGGTGGCCAGTGCCAATGCCAAACGTTTGGCATTGCCTGTGGACTTTCACCACGGCTCGTGGCTAGCCCCCTTGAACGGACGCACCTTCGACGCCATCGTGTCCAACCCGCCCTACGTGGCCAGCGATGACACTCACTTGGCCGCGTTGAAGCACGAACCTTTGTCCGCGCTAGCTTCTGGCGTGGACGGCTTAGACGACATTCGCCTGATCGTGCGCCAAGCCGCACAACACCTCAAACCCAACGGCTGGCTACTGCTCGAACACGGCTACGACCAAGCCCATGCCGTGCAAACCTTATTGGGCAACCAAGGGTTTGTGAACGTACAAAGCCGTCCTGACCTTGCGGGCATCTTGCGCTGCACAGGCGGACAATGGCCGACAGTGAAATAATTAACTTTTGATTTGGAGAGAAACCATGAGCGACACACAACAACGCATCGACGAACTCGTAAAAGGCAACGACGTGTTGCTGTTCATGAAAGGCAGCGCCAGCTTCCCCATGTGTGGTTTTTCGGGCCGTGCGGTGCAAGTGCTCAAAGCTTGCGGCGTTGACCCCAAAGCCATCAAAACCGTGAACGTGCTGGACGACGCAGAAATTCGTCAAGGCATCAAGGAATACAGCAACTGGCCCACCATCCCACAGCTCTACATCAAGGGCGAATTCATCGGTGGCTCCGACATCATGATGGAAATGTATGAGTCGGGTGAGCTGCAAAAAGTCATCAACGGTTAATCACCCAAGCCCGCTTGCAGCGGGCTTTTTTATTGCACCGGCACCAAGAGCTGGTCGGTTTTACATTGGGCGTTGCCGTAACGCTGCAGGCATACATTGGCCGAGCATGAGGCAATCGCCATGTTGCGCACAGCTTCGTTTTGGTCGACCACCACTGTTTCTTGGTAGGGGATGTATTCGGGCCGCGTGATGTCGTTGCAAATGGTGTTGGTATGCGCACCATCACGTGTAGAGAAACAAGTGCGCATCCCCGTCGACACATAAATCACGCGCTGGCGTGTTTGCACCACTTGCACTTTGTTCTCTGGGTAATCCGCCCACGCAGCGGGCGCACACTCACTTTCGACAGCTCGATAAGCTTTGGTCGCACAGCCTGACAGCAGCATAGTTGCCAACACGAGACACCCGAGTTTCATTGCCACCCCTTTTGCGCCGCCAGCACAGCATTTGGATATTGTGCTTGGCCGCGGCTGCCGTTGTAGCGGCCAAGTGCCAAGAACAAATTACCCTCTTCAACGTTCAAGTAATGCCGCAAGATGACGCAACCAAAGCGCAAATTGGTTTGCGCTTGAAACAGCACACTGGCATCGCCTTCGGCCAACACACGCGTCCAAAACGGCATGACTTGCGTGTAGCCACGCGCACCCGCGCTGCTGATGGCGAATTTACGAAAACCACTCTCCACTTGTATCAAACCCAACACCAAAGAAGGCTCTAAACCCGCACGCTGGCTTTCGTACCAAACGGTTTGCAAAAATTCTCGACGCAAATGTGGGCTGGCCAGCTCATGTGCCAACACATCGGGCGTGCCGTTTGACGTGGCTGCAGCGATGGCCAGATTCGACGGTACAGGACTGGTTTTGCGACGTTGTAGTTGTTTTTCTAAACGTGCCTCGGTCTGCATGAGCCATTGCTGGAATGCGTTGGCAGCCTTCACATCGGCGTGAACCAAGGTGGGTGGGCCCGATTGATGCACCGCTGCGCTCAGCGCAGTGCGTACCGAATCGATCAAAGGCTCTTCGCGCTGCGTACCTGCTTGTACGGCGGCACTGATGCACGCACAAAACAAAAGCGGCCCCAAACGGAGCCGCTTTACAACCATCGCCCATGGCGCGCGCAGCACACGACTGAAAAGACGCAGGCTGCGGGCCATGAGAATCACAAACCGAGCTTGGCTTTCACGTGCGCCAACACATCGGCCACGGCCACTTTAGTGGACTCGGGGTCGCGGCGGTGTTGGTACTCGACCACGCCATCTTTCAAACCTTTGTCACCAATGGTCACGCGGTGTGGCACACCAATCAGCTCCCAATCGGCAAACATCGCGCCAGGGCGCTCGCCACGGTCGTCCAAGATGACGTCCACGCCCAAGGCCAACAGTTCCTCGTAGAGCTTGAAGGCTGCGGCTTTGACGTCTTCGCTGCGGTCCATGTTCACTGGGCAAATCACCGCGGTGAACGGCGCAATGGCATCAGGCCAAATCATGCCGCGCTCGTCGTGGTTTTGCTCGATGGCGGCAGCGGGCAAACGGGTGACGCCAATACCGTAGCAACCCATTTCCATGAATTGCGGTTTGCCGTTCACATCCAAGAACGTGGCGTTCATGGATTGGCTGTATTTGGTGCCGAGGTAGAACACATGGCCCACTTCGATGCCGCGCTCAATGGCGAGCACGCCTTGACCATCCGGTGATGCGTCGCCTGCCACCACATTGCGAATGTCAGCCACCACATCAGGCTCAGCCACGTCGCGGCCAAAGTTCACACCGGTCATGTGGAAGTCCACCTCGTTGGCGCCACAAATCCAATCGGCCATCACCGCCACATCGCGGTCGGCCACAATTTTCAAAGGCTGCTTCAAGTTGGCGGGACCGAGGTAGCCAGGCTTGCAACCGAAGTGGTCGTCAATCTCAACGGTGGTGGCAAAGCGGAATCCATTTTCAAAGCCGGGCAACTTGCCCACTTTGACTTCGTTCATGTCGTGGTCGCCACGCACGAGCAAAAGCCACACTTGCGATTTGACGACTTCGCCTTTGTCATTGAGCGTGTCGGTGGCCAACACCAATGATTTGACGGTGGTACTCAAGGGCACACTCAACAAATCAGCCACGTCTTCGCAGGTGCTCTTTCCGGGCGTGGCCGTTTTCACCAACGCTTGGGTCGCTGCACCACGCGTTTGCGCAGGGGCCAAGGCCTCAGCCTTTTCTAGGTTGGCGGCGTAGTTGCTGGTGGGGCAATAGACGATGGCGTCTTCGCCGGTAGCGGCAATCACTTGGAACTCTTCGCTCAAGTCGCCACCGATGGCGCCGCTGTCAGCGGCCACGGCGCGGTAGGTCAAACCGAAGCGGTCAAAAATCTTACGGTAGGCATCGCCCATGATTTGATAGCTTTGCTTAGCTGAGACTTGGTCACGGTCAAAGCTGTACGCATCTTTCATGATGAATTCGCGGCCGCGCATCAAACCAAAACGTGGGCGACGCTCGTCGCGGAATTTGGTTTGAATTTGGTAGAAGTTTTTAGGCAACTGCTTGTAGCTGCGGATTTCTTGGCGAGCGATGTCGGTCACCACTTCTTCGCTGGTGGGTTGCACCACAAAGTCGCGGCCATGGCGGTCTTGGATACGCAACAGCTCAGGGCCCATCTTGTCGAAGCGACCCGTTTCTTGCCACAGTTCAGCGGGCTGGACTACAGGCATGGTCAGCTCAATCGCACCCGCTTTGTTCATCTCTTCGCGCACGATGGCTTCGACCTTGCGGATCACGCGCAAGCCCATGGGCATGTAGTTGTAAATGCCAGCCCCGAGCTTTTTGATCAAGCCCGCGCGCATCATCAATTTGTGGCTGACCACTTCAGCATCAGCAGGGGCGTCTTTGAGGGTGGAAATGAGAAACTGGGAAGCTTTCATGCGTGCAATCGAATCGTCAATTTAGTAGGGAATTAAGGCAAATTCTGAGTGAAGTGCTGCAGCTCTGTGCATAATCGACTCAGTTTAAAAATTTGAGGTTCGATTATGCTTGACCGAGAAGGGTTCAGACCCAACGTCGGCATCATCTTGCTCAACCAGAAAAATCAGGTTTTTTGGGGCAAACGCATCCGCACCCACAGCTGGCAGTTCCCGCAAGGCGGCATCGACCGTGGCGAAACGCCAGAACAGGCCATGATTCGTGAATTGCACGAAGAAGTGGGGCTCAAGCCAGAGCATGTGCGCATCGTTGCCCGTACCCGTGATTGGTTGCGCTATGAGGTGCCAGACCGGTTCATCCGCCGCGACGCGCGCGGTTTTTACAAAGGCCAAAAACAAATTTGGTTTTTACTGCAAATGGTCGCGCCTGACCACCATTTGAATTTGCGTGCCACCGACCATCCAGAGTTTGACGCTTGGCGTTGGAATGACTATTGGGTGCCGCTGGACGTGGTGGTCGAGTTCAAACGCGGTGTGTACGAAATGGCGCTGACCGAGTTGTCACGCTTTTTGCCACGCCAAGACAACCGCAGCCGTTATTTGCGAGGTGCTGCACACCACCACCCTGCACAAGACAGCGCGGGCATGCCCAAACAGTTTGGTGCGGTCATGAACATAGAGTTGCCGCCTGGTGCCACGTTTGACCCAGACCCGCAAGCGGCGCTGCGTCAACCGCGCGAAGGCTCATAAAAAAAGCCCACTTCGGTGGGCTTTTTCTTATTTGGAGAGCACCAAATTGTCGCGGTGCACCATCTCTGGCTCGGCAGCGTAGCCGAGCAACTCGGACATTTGGCTAGAGGGTTTGCGGCACAGCAAACGCGCTTCAGCGGCGGCGTAATTGGCCAAACCGCGTGCCACTTCTTGACCTTTGCCGTCCAAAATGGCAATCACTTCGCCACGCGAAAAATCGCCATCGACACCGGTCATGCCAATGGGCAAGAGACTGGAGCCATCACTTTTCAACTTACTCACCGCGCCATCGTCGATGGTGACGGAGCCGCGCAGTTGCAGATGGTCGGCCATCCATTGTTTGCGGGCTTGTTGCTTTTGGGTTTGCGCCACCAACAAAGTGCCAATGGCTTCGCCTTGGGTCAACCGCACCAAAGCATCGGGCTCGCGACCCCATGCAATCACCGTGGATGCGCCAGAACCTGCTGCACGTTTGGCTGCCAAGATTTTGGTGATCATGCCGCCCTTACCGATGCTTGAACCTGCACCACCCGCCATGTCTTCGAGCTTAGCGTCGCCCGCGCGTGCTTCGTGCACAAAGGTGGCTGCAGGGTCACGGCGCGGATCCGCGGTGTACAAACCTTTTTGGTCCGTCAAGATGATGAGGGCATCGGCCTCGACCAAGTTGGCCACCAAGGCGCCTAAGGTGTCGTTGTCACCAAACTTGATTTCGTCGTTGACCACGGTGTCGTTCTCGTTGATGACGGGCAACACGCCGTGCGTGAGCAAGGTCAACAAAGTAGAACGGGCATTCAGATAACGCTCGCGATCAGCGAGGTCAGCGTGCGTGAGCAAGACTTGGGCAGAGCCCAACCCGTTTTCGCGGAGCTTGGTTTCGTACATGTGGGCCAAGCCCATTTGCCCAACAGCAGCGGCCGCTTGCAACTCGTGCAGTTCTTGCGGGCGCGTGGTCCAGCCCAAGCGCTTCATGCCTTCGGCAATTGCTCCGCTGGACACCATGATGACTTCACGGCCATCGCGCACCAAAGCGCTGAGTTGGCGACACCATTCACCAATCGCTTGTTCGTCCAAGCCACGACCTTCGTTGGTGACCAAGCTAGAGCCGACCTTGACCACGATGCGTCGTGCATCGCGCAACACAGTGGAAGTCGAAAGCGTCATGGCTACTTATTCAGGCGTGGGTTCAGCAAAGCGCGGATCCACGTACTCTGGCGGTTGCTCAGAGACTTGTTGCGCCTTGATGTGTTTGTAGATGTCTTTGATCAGATGCTCGCAACCCTCACGCGTGAGCGCTGAGATTTGGAACACAGGACCTTTGTATTTCATACGCTTGACGAAATCGGCTACCAAGGCATCACGCTCATCGGCTGCGACCATGTCGAGCTTGTTGAGCACAATCCAACGCGGCTTGTCGTACAAGGCTTTGTCGTATTTTTTGAGTTCGTTGACGATGGCCTTGGCTTGCGCCACAGGGTCCACGCCTTCATCGAACGGCGCAATGTCCACAAGATGTAGCAACAAACGTGTGCGCTGCAAGTGGCGCAAAAACTGATGACCCAAGCCTGCGCCATCTGATGCACCCTCAATCAAACCCGGCACATCGGCCACCACAAAGCTTTGCTCAGCGGCCACGCGCACCACACCTAAGTTGGGGTGCAAAGTGGTGAAAGGATAGTCGGCAATCTTGGGACGCGCATTGGAAATGGCGGAAATCAGCGTGGACTTGCCCGCATTGGGCATACCCAGCAAACCCACATCAGCCAAGACTTTGAGTTCCAGTTTGAGTTCGCGTTTTTCACCAGGCCAGCCTGGTGTTTTTTGACGCGGTGCGCGATTGATCGCGCTCTTGAAACGCATGTTGCCAAAGCCACCGTCACCGCCCTTGGCGATGGTGATGACTTCGCCTGGGGTGAGCAGCTCAAACAACACGTCGCCGGTTTCGGCGTCGCTGATGATGGTGCCCACTGGCATTTTCAAAGTGATGTCATCGCCAGCATGGCCGAACATGTCGGAGCCCATGCCGTGTTGGCCGCGTTTGGCCTCGTGGCGGCGTGAGTAACGGAAGTCCACCAAGGTGTTGAGGTTGGGGTCAGCCACAGCGAACACATGCCCACCGCGCCCGCCGTCCCCACCATTGGGGCCGCCAAACTCTTTGTACTTTTCATGACGGAAGGAGACGCAGCCGTTCCCCCCATCACCAGCGGCGATGTCGATATAGGCTTCGTCTACGAATTTCATGGGTCTAGTTTAAAAAGTAAAGCCCCGACAAGTCGGGGCTTTGTCACAAATCAGTTTGAAAAAATCAAACAGGTGTGATGTTGACCATGTGCTTGTTCAAAGCGCCTTTAACGCCGAACGAAACGTGGCCATCAACCAATGCGAACAAGGTGTGGTCTTTGCCCACGCCGACGTTTGCGCCGGGGTGAAACTTGGTACCACGTTGACGCACGATGATAGAGCCAGCAGAGATCAACTCACCGCCAAAAGCCTTCACACCGAGCATTTTGGGCTTGGAATCACGCCCGTTGCGCGTAGAGCCGCCGCCTTTTTTCTGTGCCATGTCAAATGCTCCTTAGCCGTTGATGGAAGCAATCTGCAGTTCTGTGAACTGCTGACGATGCCCTTGGCGTTTTTGGTAGTGCTTACGACGACGCATTTTGAAAATGCGAACTTTGTCGTGTTTACCGTGAGCCACGATGGTGGCTTTCACAGTTGCGCCGGACACCAAGGGAGTGCCGATCTTGAGTTCAGCGCCGTTACCGACTGCCAACACTTGATCGATCACGATCTCTTGGCCTACGTCCGCAGCAATCTGTTCTACTTTAATTTTTTCGCCAGCAGCAACACGATACTGTTTGCCACCGGTTTTTATGACCGCGTACATGTGAGACCTCTAGATAAGAATCTATGTGGATATCTACGGACGGATTTCCGCAGAGCCCGAAATTATAGCAGTGATTGGCCAGGTCTGCTCATCCCTATAATCCAACGGCATTTGAACGCTTTTTATCCCTTTTTCCCCTAGTCACGCCTTGTCCACCACACCCTCCAATCCCCTAGCCCTGATTAGCGCCGATATGGCCGAAGTTGACCGCGTCATCGCGCAGCGCCTGGACTCGGGTGTGCCGTTGGTGGGCACCGTGTCGCAGTACATCATCTCCGCAGGCGGTAAGCGTATCCGCCCAGCGCTGTTGCTGCTCATGGCCGGCGCCTTGGGCTACACCGATGCGCAGCGCCACAATTTGGCGGCCGTGGTCGAATTCATCCACACCGCCACATTGCTGCATGACGATGTGGTGGACGAATCCACCCTGCGCCGTGGCCGCCCCACGGCCAACGAATCGTTTGGCAACCCCGCCAGCGTGTTGGTGGGCGACTTTTTATATTCCCGCGCTTTCCAAATGATGGTGGATTCCGGCGAAATGCGCGTCATGGAAGTGCTGGCCGAAGCCACCAACGTGATCGCAGAAGGCGAAGTGCTGCAGTTGATGAACATGCACGACGCCTCGCTGGACGAAGCCGGTTATTTGCGCGTGATTCGCTCCAAAACTGCCAAACTCTTTGAAGCCAGCACACGCTTGGCCGCCATTTTGGCTAAAAGCTCACCCGACGTCGAAGCAGCTTGCGCCGACTATGGCCAAGCCTTAGGCACGGCCTTCCAAGTGATTGACGACGTGCTCGACTACGACGGCGACGCCAAAGAACTGGGCAAAAACTTAGGCGACGATTTGCGCGAAGGTAAAAACACCTTACCGCTCATCATTGCCATGCAGCGCGGTACACCTGCGCAGCGCCAAACCATCCAAAGCGCGATTGAAAATGGCGAAATGGATGCCTTGGCTGAAATTGTCGAGATTGTGCGCAACACCGGCGCACTGGACGCCACCCGCGCTGCCGCCAGCGCTGAAGCTGAACGTGCGATTGCCGCCTTGAACATCTTGCCAACTGGCCCGTATCGCGAAGCCATGCACGCCTTGGCGGCGCAACTGCTAGACCGCCGCAACTAACCCATGGGTACCGAATGCACGATTTAGACAAACCCTACACCGACAGCATTCAGCAATGGGACATCGCTTGCGATTGCTTCAAAGCAGAATTTAAATTCGACCCCAACGAAATTGTCACGATCGACACAATCCGTGAGATGTTTGCCGAAATTGTGGATGGCCATGCGCTGTCACAAAATGCGTCCATCTCTTTGATGTTCGCCTTGTATTTCTTAGGCTATTTGACCTTACTCGAAATCATGAAAGCCAAAGACGAATCGTTCGAGATTGGCAATATGAACGATTTCTATTTGATACTCGATCGCGCTGACCAATGGGCCCATCAATCCACGGATGCCACCCTATTGGCCGAGGCAGCCATGCCTATTATTCAGGCCACCCAACAAATCATGCAGAAATTAAATCTGGCGCGCTAAATACAGCGCGCCAGACATTTACTCTTCAACCAATTTACAGGGCATTTTGATGCCCTTTTCTGCGCGCTTTTCTTCGCAATAACGCATCGCACGACGCTCACCCTCTGCCGACATTTTGATATGAATTGAGCAGCGAAATGCCATTTTTTCACCGTCGGAATGGCTGTCAAAGGCAGTGGCGCAATGGCTCATTTCATTCATTTCAGGCTTGAGCTCTTTCCACACAGACCGCAAAGAGTCAGGCAGTTCACTCAAATGAATCGAGGGATAGTTGCCAATCGGCTTAGCCAAAGCAGCAAAACCGATGAGTGCCAAGGCACAAGCCACATATTTAAAACGACTCATGTTCAAACTCGGCAATCTGTAAATTAAGCAGCGACAGCTTGAGCGATGAGCGCTGAATCTAAGGTGCCAGCGCTCTTCAACGCCTGAACCCAAGTGGGAGACACGCCGCGGCCCGTCCAAGTTTGCTCTGGGTTGGCAGGGTTGCGGTATTTAGGTGCCACTTTTTTACCAGCCAAAGCGCCTTTTTTGGCAACTTTGGGAGCTTTGCCAGCCTTGGCGGGCTTACCTGCGCTCAATGCTTTCGCAATGTCGTCAGCGGTCAAACCCGCGTCTTTGGCCATGGCGACAATGCTTGCCAACACTTTGTCGTGAGACTTCGATTTCAAAGCCTGCTCTTTTTTGTCCAAGAGTTCGCGCTGTTTACGAATAGCGGCGAGTTGATTTGCAACAGTTGTACGTGCCATGAGATATTCCTATTCAATATGTTTTAAAAAGACGCTGATATTCTAAACATAACCAGAGAAATTAAAAAGCCCGCATAAAGCGGGCTTTTATTAAAATGATTTTAATTTAATATTAATTCAAAGCATCCTTCAAACCTTTGCCAGGCTTGAAACGTGGCACCTTAGCGGCCTTGATTTTCAAAGCAGCGCCAGTACGTGGGTTACGGCCTGTGCGTGCAGCACGCTTGCTCACGCTGAAAGTACCAAAACCGACCAAAGTCACGGTATCGCCTTTTTTGAGTGTCTTTTTGACAGCATCAATGATGGAAGCGAGTGCGCGTGTGGCGGCAGCTTTAGAGATGTCAGATTTACCTGCAATGTGCTCAATGAGTTCTGTCTTGTTCACGGTGTTGTTCCTGTTGTTGATTTTTACCAGCAATGCTGATTTAAACAGTTTACTTAAATTTAAAGTCTTCTGAAATACGCCAATTGGCGTATTTCTCGGGGATGGTGCAAATGACATGTTTGTAACGCCAACCCCATCTTCTGGCCGAAGCATCAGCCAAAAATCCTCATTCACTTGTTGAGGATTTTGATGCCACCCCCACACATCGCGCCGTCCGCGATACCGGAAGAATCAGCCGTCCAAACGCTGGATCAGCTCCTGCATCGCGCATTTGAACAACTTGCTTCAGACATTCACGTCGAAAGTGGCGAGGATTTCTTTCGCGTGCGGTTTCGCATTGACGGGCAATTACAAATCGCAGCCACCCCCGCCCTCAGTTTGCGAGACCCGGTTGTCTCGCGCCTCAAGGTTTTGGCTCGGATGGATATTGCGGAGAAGCGCGTACCGCAAGATGGCCGAATTCAGTACCCCTACAAAGACCAAACCATTAATTTACGGGTCAGCTCTTTGCCCACGTTGCACGGCGAGAAAATCGTGGTTCGAATTTTGAATTTCTCCCGCGAAAGACCGGGGCTGGCTGCTTTGGGGTATGAACCAGATGACCGCACCAAACTACTTCAAGCCCTAGGCCGCCCGCATGGCCTGATTTTGATGACGGGGCCAACGGGCTCTGGCAAAACCTTGTCTCTTTACAGCTGCCTTGAATTATTAAACCGGGCAGAAGTCAATATCTCGACGGTTGAGGATCCGTCAGAAATTCACCTCCCTGGCGCGAACCAAGTCAATATCAATGAGCGCGCCGGATTGACATTTGCCACCACGCTTCGGGCCTTGCTGCGGCAAGATCCTGACGTGATCATGGTGGGTGAAATTCGCGATTTAGAAACTGCCGAAATTGCCATTCAAGCGGCACAAACTGGTCACTTAGTTCTCTCAACGCTGCATACCAACGACGCCCCCAGCACCTTAGCGCGGCTGCGCCACATGGGCATTGCGGCATTCAACGTGGCTGCGAGCGTCCACCTCATCACAGCACAACGCCTGATCCGACGTTTGTGTGACAAATGCAAAAGCCGCTTAGATGCAGAACAAACCGCCTTCTTTTTCAACACATTAACGCCGCAAGACAGCCAAGCCATTTCAGCCGACTCACGCGCACACGCCACACTGTACAAAGCGGTCGGCTGCCACGCCTGCGACAAAGGCTACAAAGGACGCATCGGCATTTACCAAGTCATGCCTGTCAGTGATGCCATGCAAACATGCATCATCCGTGACAACGACACCCAAACCTTGGCTACGCAAGCCGCACTGGAGGGCGTGCGTACCTTAAGACAGGCCGGATGGTTGAAGGTCTTGCAAGGCATCACCACCATGGACGAGGTCATGGCCCTCACCAACCATGGTTGAGCATCGTTATGAATGGCGGGGTAACGATCGACAAGGGCAGCGCTTGCGGGGCGAAATGCAAGCGAATAGCCCAAGCGATGTGGCTGAATGGTTGCGTCAGCAGCGCATTCGCCCCACCCAGATCCAACGTCAATGGACGTTTCCAGCCTGGCTGAGGCGCACAAGAAAACCACGCATTCAGGCTGACGAGCTCACACAAATGACCCGTCAGTTGGCCACGCTGCTGCACGCCGGCGTGCCGCTGCTTCAATCCTTTGACATGCTCGGCAAAGGTCTCGCGCCCTCTGACCTTCAAACACTCATTCGCGATGTGCATACCCAAATTGAAGGAGGCATTGCACTCAACCAAGCTTTCAGAAAACACCAGGTGTTCGATGCGTTTTATTGCAATCTGGTCGCTGCCGGCGAAATGTCAGGCACGCTGGATGTTGTGCTGGATCGGTTGGCGCACCATCTTGAAAAAATGCAAGCGCTGCAAGCCACGGTCCGCTCTGCGTTGGTCTATCCCGCCGCAATTCTGGTGATTGCGCTCACGGTCCTCGCACTGATCTTGGTGTTTGTGGTTCCTGCTTTTCAAAACATCTTTGCATCGTTCGGTGCCGAGTTGCCTTGGCTCACGCGAATAGTCATTGCGCTCAGTGAGGCGTTTCAACGCTATGGCTTGGCCTGTATGGCGCTTGCCATCGCGGCTGCGTGGTGGGCGCGCCACCAAATCAGGCACCGTGTGGCTTGGCAGGCACACCTCGATCGTTTTTTGCTGCGCATCCCGATTGCTGGCCAACTCATACGCCATGCCTGCACCGCACGCTGGACACGCACCTTAGCCACTCTATTTACAGCCGGCGTGCCATTGACTGAGGCCTTAGACGCCGTCCAGGGCGTGACAGGCAACGCGGTGTTTCAAGCTGCGACTCAGTCCATCCAAGCGCAGTTGATGCGAGGCACATCACTCTCCAAAGCACTGGACAGCACCGAGGCACTCTTTCCACCCATGGTCGGGCAAATGTGTGCCATTGGCGAAGAGTCTGGCGCACTCGATCACATGCTCGCCAAAACGGCCGACTACTACGAGCGCGAAGTCGACAGCACCGTGGCGAGACTGTCTACACTCATGGAACCCTTCATCATGGTGGTGCTGGGTGTCTTGATTGGCGGCTTGGTGATGGCTTTGTATCTTCCAATTTTTCAACTGGGGCAAGTGGTATGACGTGGCTCATCGCATTTGGCCTCGGACTTTTGGTTGGCAGTTTTGTGAATGTCGTGGTTCACCGTTTGCCGCGCATGGTGATGGCTGAGCCCAATACCGCTCACGCAAATCAACGCTACGACTTGTGCTGGCCCGCCTCACATTGCCCGCAGTGCCACACGCCTTTGAAATGGCATCACAACATTCCTTTGCTCAGCTTTGTTTGGCTGAAAGGCCGCTGCGGTTTTTGCCAACAAGCCATCCACCCGCTGTATCCATTGCTTGAAGTGATCACAGCTCTGACGTGGGTTGCATGCGCGTGGCACTGGGGGTTCAATGTCATGGCGCTTTGCTGGGCACTCTTTGCAACAACACTGCTGGCTTTGGCCGTGATTGATTGGCAAACCACACTGCTCCCCGATGATTTAACGCAAGCGTTGGTGTGGGGTGGCCTCATCGCCAGCGCCAGTGGCTGGCTGCCACTTCGCCTAGATCAATCCGTTTGGGGGGCTGTCATGGGCTATGGCGTGCTTTGGTGCGTGGCCACAGCGTTTGAACGCATCACAGGCAAGCAAGGCATGGGTGCTGGCGACTTCAAATTGCTCGCTGGCTTAGGCGCTTGGCTGGGGCCGTTGGCTTTGATTCCCTTGCTGATGTTGGCCAGCTTGAGCGGCGCCATCTTTGGTTTGACACTCAAATTCATCGATCGGCTCCACCCAGACGGTTACATCCCTTTTGGCCCATTTTTAGCGGCAGCAGGCCTGTTGATCGCGGTTGTCGGCATGGGGCCTATTGCCGCATGGCTGGGTTGGTCATTTTTTGCATAGACTTAGCGCCATGTCTGCACACTCACATGTCACCCCCACGCTTCGCTTAGGCCTAACCGGCGGCATTGGCAGTGGCAAAAGCAGTGTGGCAGCCATGCTTGTCAAACGCGGCGCGGCCTTGGTTGACGCAGATGCCATCGCACGCAGCGTCACAGCTGCACATGGCTTGGCCATGCCCGCCATCGCCGACACGTTTGGCGCTGATTTTGTAACGTCCGAAGGCGCGCTCGACCGCGAACGCATGCGCGCCCATGTCTTCAGCGACCCCTCGGCCAAACAACGCTTAGAAGGCATCATCCATCCGCTGGTCTCGCTCGAAACCAAACGTCAAGCCCAAGTCGCTTTGGATGCGGGGCACCGCACCGTTGTGTTTGATGTCCCGCTGTTGGTTGAGTCTGGCCGTTGGCGCAGCCAAGTTGACCGCGTGCTGGTGGTCGACTGCCTCGTCGAAACGCAAATTCAACGGGTCATAGCACGCAACAATTTCAGTCGCGACACGGTCGAAAAAATCATGGCGGCACAAGCCACACGAGAGGAACGACTGGCTGCGGCTGACTGGGTGATTTACAACGACGCGCTGTCGCTCCAAGCCTTAGATCAACTTGTCGCCGCTTTACCTATTCAGCCTCTTTAATCGGGGCAACAGGGTTTGCGAGCGGTTATGATCTTGCTAATTACAAAAGTCCAACTTTGACTCGTTTTTTCGCGTGATTCTGTACGAACATCCCTTCAACGAACGTGTGCGCACCTACTTGCGCCTGGAACACCTGTTTCAGCGTTTTGAAGAACTGACATCGCGCAACCACCCCGTAGACAACCACTTCGCGCTCACCACTCTGTTTGAGTTGGTCGAAGCCGGTGGACGTACCGACCTCAAGTCAGACGTGCTCAAAGACTTAGAGCGCCACAAACAACAGTTCAACTCATTGCGTGGCAACCCTTCGGTGTCTGAAACGGCATTGCAACAGTTGCTCGACAACATCGACCATTGCTATGGCGGTCTCAACGGGGCCGTTGGCAAGATTGGCCAGAACATCACAGAAAACGAATGGCTCACCGCGTTGCGCAACCGCGTGGCAATTCCTGGTGGCACTTGCTGTTTTGATCTGCCTGCGTACCACGCATGGCAGCAACAAAGCCCAGATGTGCGTCGCGCCGACATCTTGCGTTGGTTCGAAGTTTTCCAGCCCATGAAAGACTCCGTGAACCTGCTGCTCTCGCTGATGCGCGACACAGGTACCACGCAAAAAATGATGGCCATGGGCGGTCAGTTCCAGCAGTCGTTGGCGCAAGGCAAATTCCAGCTCATGCGTGTGGCGATTGACCCAGCGCTGGGCTTCATCCAAGAAATCAGCGGCAACCGTTTGATGATTTGGGTGCGCATGATGCGCCAAGACGGCGATGGCCGTTTGCAGCACAGCACCGATGATGTGCCTTTTGAAATGGCTCTTTGCGTTTAAGCCATGAGTGACGCTGAGGTTCGCATCGTTGTTTGCCCGCAGTGCGGTGGGCCTAGTCGCTACGAAGCGGCCAATGTGTATCGCCCCTTTTGCGGTGAACGCTGCCGCAACATTGACCTAGGCGCTTGGGCCAACGAGGAACATCGCTTGCCCGACCAAACACCGCAAGACGACGCCGACTTCGAAAACACACCTTTGCAATAAAAAAAGCGCCTACTCAACGGCGCTTTTTTAATGGCTACAAGTTCATGCTCAGGCTTAGTTGTTGTGTGTGTCACCCACAAACTCGCGCTCTTGCGCAAACCACTGCAACACTGGCACCGTACCGGGCAAGACAGGCGTCACAGCCACCGGCAACTGCTGCCAAGCAAACGACTGCGACTCCAGCATTTGCAACTCACCCGACCACTGCGTGACTTTGCAAAAGTTCAGTTGCACCAAGGCATGGGGGTAGTCGATGCGCTCGGTCTTCCACAGGATGCAATCGTGAATGGTGATCCCAATTTCTTCTTGTAGTTCACGGCGCAAAGCTTGCTCAACCGTTTCGCCAGCTTCGAGCTTGCCACCAGGAAACTCCCAGAAGCCTGCGTAGGCTTTACCTTCGGGACGGCTGGTGAGCAAGAAGGCATCATCACCACGCATCAACACACCGACCGCCACTTGCACCAAGCTGCGATCGGTCGAACGCGGCTGGTCTGCATCGACCACGCGCACTTCAGCGTCCGTCATGATTTAAGCGGCGTGTTTGCCCGCGTAGTCGCGTGCAAACTGATACGCCACACGGCCACTGCGCGAAGCGCGCTCTAGAGCCCATACCAAAGCCTCAGGTTTGGCCGCCTCAATTTCAGCAGGCTTGAAGCCAAACGACGAGAGCCACTGCGCAGCAATGGTCAGATATTCATCTTGGCTGAAGGGGTAAAAACTCACCCACAAACCAAAGCGTTCGGACAAAGAAATTTTCTCTTCTACGCCTTCACCTGGATGCACTTCGCCATCGCCGGTATGCGTGTACGTGAGGTTTTCCTTCATGTACTCGGGCAACAAGTGACGGCGGTTGCTGGTGGCATAAATCAACACATTGGGTGTCGCTGCCGCAATCGAGCCATCCAAGATGGACTTGAGCGCTTTGTAGCCGGGTTCGCCGTCTTCAAAACTCAAGTCATCGCAGAAGATCATGAACTTTTCTGGACGCTCTGACACCAGCTCAATGATGTCGGGCAAGTCAGTCAGGTCGTCTTTGTCAACCTCGATCAAGCGCAAGCCTTGTGGGCCGTATTCGTTCAAACACGCTTTGATGAGTGACGACTTACCCGTGCCACGCGCGCCCGTGAGCAGCACGTTGTTGGCAGGCAAGCTTTTCACAAACTGCTCGGTGTTGCGCTGAATTTTTTCTTTCTGACCGTCAATCTCTTGCAAGTCAGCCAAACCGAGTTTGGCCACATGACGCACAGGCTCTAAACCACCGCGACCGTTGTTGCGCTTGCGGTAACGAAAGGCCACGCTGGCTGACCAATCAGGCTCCACCATCGGTTGCGGCAGCACTTGCTCAATGCGTGCCATCAAAGCCTCGGCGCGTTGCACCAAACGTTCAAGAGGGTGAAGTGCGTCTGTCATCAGCTACGGTAGTCGGCGTTGATGCTGACGTAGTCGTGGCTCAAGTCGCAGGTCCACACGGTGTCGCTGGCAGTGCCGCGGCCCAACACCACGCGCACGGTGATTTCAGATTGTTTCATCACGCGTTGACCATCTTCTTCGCGGTACTCAGGGTGACGGCCACCTTGAATGGCGACATGCACATCGTCCAAATACAAATCGATGCCGGTTTGGTCGAGGTCGGTGATGCCCGCATAACCCACTGCCGCCAAGATGCGGCCCAAGTTGGGATCGCTGGCAAAGAAGGCTGTTTTCACCAATGGCGAATGGGCAATGGCATACGCGACTTGACGGCATTCAGCGCTGGTGTTGCCACCTTCCACACAGATGGTGATGAACTTGGTGGCTCCCTCGCCATCACGCACGATGGCTTGTGCGAGTTGACGCGCGACTTGCAACATGGCTTGCAGCAAGGCCTGGCCTTCTGCACTTTGCAAGCTGGTGATAGGCGCGTGTTGCGCTTTGTTGGTAGCGATGACGACAAACGAGTCGTTGGTCGATGTGTCGCCATCAACAGTGATACGGTTGAACGAGCCTTCGGCCAAAGCCAACGACAACTCTTTCATCAACACCGGGGCCACGCACGCATCGGTGGCCACATAGCCCAACATGGTGGCCATGTTGGGGCGAATCATGCCAGCGCCTTTGCTGATACCGGTCACGCTGACGGTTGCACCACCAATTTGTACTTGTGTGCTGGCCGCTTTGGGCACCGTGTCAGTGGTCATGATGCCTTCAGCGGCATAGGCCCATTGCTGTGCACTGCCGGCATCCCCAGCCGCGGCGATGGCTGCAGGCATGCCCGCAATGATGCGGTCGTGCGGCAGCGGCTCCATGATGACGCCGGTCGAAAAAGGCAACACTTGGTTCGGAGAAATATGCAAGGCTTCGGCCAAAGCCACGCAGGTTTCACGTGCACGCTTCAAGCCTTCTTCGCCCGTGCCCGCATTCGCATTGCCGGTGTTGACCACCATGGCACGGATGCCTTGACCCGCATCTAGATGCTCGCGGCACACTTGAACGGGGGCTGCGCAAAAACGGTTTTGCGTGAACACACCGCTGACCGATGCGCCTTCGTCAATCAGCACGACGGTTAAGTCTTTGCGATCTGCTTTGCGAATGCCAGCTTGGGTGACACCAATGCGCACGCCAGCAATGGCATGTAAATCGGCAGGATTGGGAGGAGTGAGATGAACTGACATGTATTTATTAGACCAACTTACCGTGACAGAACTTGAATTTTTTACCGCTGCCACATGGGCAGGGGTCGTTACGGCCCACGGGCGGCATTTGTGCAGCAAAGGTGGTTTCATCGGCCGTGGTGACCGCTTGGCCTGATTCGTCAGGGGCGGTGTAGGTCACGTTGTGCAAGTTCTCTGCGCGGTCTTCCAACTCAGTCGCAGCTTGTTCGATTTGCTCGTTCGATTCAATCTTGACTGTCATCAACACGCGGGTGACTTCGTTCTTCACCAAGTCGAGCAACTGGCCAAACAACTCAAACGCTTCGCGCTTGTACTCTTGCTTGGGCTGCTTTTGGGCGTAGCCGCGCAAGTGGATGCCTTGGCGCAAATAGTCCAACGCCGCCAAATGCTCGCGCCAATGGCTGTCGATGTTTTGTAACAAGACCACGCGCATGAATGGTGTGAACTGTTCAATGCCCACGCGGTCGAGCTTGGCTTGGAATGCGGCGTGGGCCGCTTCAATGACCTGCTCAAGAATCTCTTCGTCGGTGATGGCCGACGCTTGTTGCACGGTTTCTTGCAACGGCAGTTCAATGAGCCACTCTTGCAGCAACGCACGTTGCAAACCTGCAATATCCCACTGCTCTTCCACCGACTCTTCGGGCACGTATTGACGCACCAAGTCGGTAAAACTACCTTGACGCAAGCTGGCGATTTGAGCCGTCAAATCGGCGGCATCCAAGATGTCGTTGCGCTGTTGGTAAATCACGCGGCGCTGGTCGTTGGACACATCGTCGTATTCCAGCAGTTGCTTGCGAATGTCAAAGTTACGTGCCTCGACTTTGCGCTGTGCGCTTTCGATGCTGCGTGTGACGATGCCTGCTTCGATGGCCTCGCCCTCTGGCATCTTCAATCGGTCCATGATGGACTTGACACGCTCGCCCGCAAAAATGCGCATCAGCGAGTCATCCAAGCTCAAGTAAAAACGTGAAGAACCTGGGTCACCTTGACGGCCAGAGCGACCGCGCAATTGGTTGTCAATGCGACGTGACTCGTGGCGCTCGGTCGCGATGATGCGCAAGCCACCGAGTGACTTGACGTAGTCGTGGTCCTTGGTCCATTGCACGCGCAGGGCGTCGATTTGTTTTTGCTTTTCTGCGGCATCCAAAGCCTCATCGGCTTCGACTTCAGCAATCGCTTTTTCAACGTTACCGCCCAACACAATGTCGGTACCACGACCGGCCATGTTGGTGGCGATGGTGATCATCTTGGCGCGACCGGCTTGCGCAATGATGGTGGCTTCGCTGGCGTGCTGCTTGGCGTTGAGCACTTGGTGCGGCAACTTGGCCTTCTCCAACATCTCAGCAATCAGTTCCGAATTTTCAATCGAGGTGGTGCCCACCAACACGGGTTGGCCGCGTTCGTAGCATTCGCGGATGTCGTCAATGGCAGCGGTGTATTTTTCTGCCGTGGTTTTATAAACGCGGTCCAACTGGTCTTCGCGTTTGCTGATTCGGTTAGGTGGAATCACCACCGTTTCCAAACCATAAATTTCTTGGAACTCGTACGCCTCGGTGTCGGCCGTACCGGTCATGCCACCGAGCTTGTTGTACAAGCGGAAATAGTTTTGAAACGTGATGGAGGCGAGTGTTTGGTTCTCGGCTTGAATCTCCACGCCTTCTTTGGCTTCTACCGCTTGGTGCAAGCCATCGCTCCAGCGGCGACCGGACATCAAACGCCCCGTGAACTCATCCACGATGGTGATCTCACCGTTTTGCACCACGTAGTGTTGGTCGCGGTGATACAGGTGGTTGGCACGCAAGGCTGCGTACAGGTGATGCATCAAGCTGATGTTGGCGGGGTCGTACAACGATGCGCCTTCGGGCAGCAAACCGTTGGCACTCAAAATGCGCTCGGCGTTTTCATGGCCTTGCTCGGTCATGAAAACTTGGTGTGATTTTTCGTCCACCGTGAAGTCACCGGGGGTGATGATGCCCTCGCCCGTGCGTGGGTCTTCTTCACCCACTTGGCGAGTGAGCAACGGCACGATGCGGTTGATGGCCACGTACTGCGCTGTGTGATCTTCGGCTTGACCGCTGATGATGAGCGGTGTGCGCGCTTCGTCGATCAAGATCGAGTCCACCTCGTCCACGATGGCGTAGTTGAGTTTGCGTTGCACACGGTCGGCGGCTTCGTAGACCATGTTGTCGCGCAGATAGTCAAAGCCGTATTCGTTATTTGTGCCGTAAGTGATGTCAGCACGGTACGCCGCTTGCTTTTCTTCACGCGGCATCTGTGGCAAGTTGATGCCCACAGACAAACCCAACCAGTTGTACAGGCGAGACATCCATTGCGCGTCACGGCTGGCCAAGTAATCGTTCACCGTCACCACATGCACGCCGTTGCCGGTGAGGGCATTCAGGTACACGGGCAATGTGGCGGTGAGGGTCTTGCCTTCACCGGTACGCATTTCGGAAATTTTGCCCTGGTGCAGCGCAATGCCACCCAACATCTGCACGTCAAAGTGGCGCATTTTCATGACGCGCTTGGAAGCCTCACGCACCACGGCATAAGCTTCAGGCAACAAATCATCTAAGGCCTCGCCGTTGGCGACACGTGATTTGAATTCGTCGGTTTTGGCACGCAAGGCCACATCGTCGAGCTTCTCCAACGAAGGCTCTAGCGCATTGATCTGCGCGACGGTTTTGCGGTATTGCTTGAGTAGACGCTCATTGCGGCTACCAAAAATTTGAGTCAAGAAATTGAGAGCCATGCGAGCACTGCGAGGTCCCTGTTTTTCTGCAAAAACAAGGGTCGCAAAATCCTTTGTGAAAGGCTTGATAGAAGCTCAGAATTTTAACCGTCAGCGGAACCATAATTGCGGCATGGCCACCCGTTCTACACCGCATCCCGACACACTTGCCGCCTATCGTGCGCTGGGATACAACACACCGCCCAAATCAAGGGTCAGTGTGCGAGGTAAATCACAGACATTGGAGCAAGTGGTCGGCTCAGCACCTTCTTTGGCCCACCTCTCCGCGATTGCTCAGGACACTCAAAACAGACTCAAAGCGATCGCCCCACTGCTTCCCGCTTCGTTGCGCCCACTGGTCCAATCTGGCGGGGTAGAAGATGATGCTTGGTGTTTGTTGGTGCCCAACAGCGCTGTAGCCGCCAAGCTACGGCAAACATTGCCGGCCTTGTGCGCCCACTTACGCACCAAGGGCTGGAATGTGAACACCATCCGCGTCAAAGTGAAATCGCACAGCTAAAGAAAAACCCGCTACGCCAAAGGCGTAACGGGTTTTATTTTGGTGCCGCTTGTCGGAATCGAACTGACGACCTACCGCTTACAAGGCGGGTGCTCTACCAACTGAGCTAAAGCGGCGCAGGCAGAATTCTAACCTAACTTTGACACGTTATTTCACGCGCGTGAGTGCTGGACGACCCGAAGGTGTTGTTGGCGTAGGCGGCTCATCATCTGAACCGCTTTCCGCGTGCGATGTTTCCACCGCACTCAACACAGGACGAGCGGGCGCTGATTTCTTTTGCATGGGCACGGCTTCGGTAGAAGCTGCACTCATTGGGAAGGACATGCCTTGTCCATTTTCACGCGCATAAATCGCCATCACACGATTGATGGGAATGATGATTTCACGCGGCACACCACCGAAGCGGGCTTTGAATTCAATGAACTCATTGCCCAGCGTCATGCCTGCCGTGGCGTCATAGCCCACGTTCAACACAATCTCACCGTTCTTGACGTACTCCATCGGCACTTGCACGGTCTCGTCAACCAAGACCGCGACATAAGGCGTGTACCCACTGTCGGTGCACCACTCGTGCAAAGCACGCAGCAGGTATGGACGAGTAGAAGATGCGTCTGGAGCGTTCAACATACGAATTACTTGCGCATGACCTTTTCAGAAGGCGTCAATGCCTCAATGTAGGCTGGGCGCGAGAAGATGCGCTCGGCGTACTTGAGCAATGGTGCAGCGTTCTTCGACAAGTCGATGCCGTAGTGATCCAAGCGCCACAACAGTGGTGCAATGGCCACGTCGAGCATGGAGAAGTTTTCACCCAACATGTACTTGTTCTTCAAGAACACGGGGGCCAACTGTGTCAAACGGTCACGGATGTGTGCACGGGCTTTTTCCAACGCTTTGTCGTTGGCTTTGGCAGCGCGAGACTCCAACGTGGACACGTGTGTGAACAATTCTTTTTCGAAGTTCAACAAGAACAAACGCACGCGTGCGCGCTCAACAGGATCACCAGGCATCAACTGTGGATGTGGGAAACGCTCGTCGATGTATTCGTTGATGATGTTGGATTCATACAAGATCAAATCGCGCTCAACCAAGATTGGCACTTGACCGTACGGATTCATCACATTGATGTCTTCGGGCTTGTTGTAAAGATCAACATCGCGAATTTCAAAGTCCATGCCTTTTTCGAACAAGACAAAACGGCAGCGATGTGAGTAGGGACACGTAGTTCCCGAATAAAGCACCATCATGATGGGCGGCTCCTAAAAATCAAAAAGAGTGGCAGGCTAACCTGTCACTCCGTGAGGTGACAACAGGCATGAAGCCTGTTGCCGAATTTGCGCAAATTACTTGATGTCTTTCCAGAAGGAAGCATTCAAGCGCCATGCGATAAACATGAAACCAACCAAGAACAACAACACCCAAACGCCAATGCGAACGCGTGTATTTTGAGCTGGCTCGGCCATCCATTGCAAGTAACCCACGAGGTCACCCATGGCTTGGTCATATTCCAAAGCAGTCATCTTGCCTGGCTTGATTTGTTCCCAGCCTTTGAAGGTTTGGACTTGATGGCCGTGGTCTTCGTGCGTGTCATAGATTGGACGACGCTCGCCTTGCAATTCCCACAACACGTGAGGCATGCCCACGTTAGGAAACACCAAGTTGTTCCAACCTGTGGCCTTGGCTTCGTCACGGTAGAACGTGCGCATGTAGGTGTAGAGGTAATCAGCACCTGTGCCGCCGTGGCCAGCACGTGAACGTGCGATCACAGTCAAGTCAGGAGGCGTGGCACCAAACCACTCTTTGGCCTGTTTAGGGTCAATATTGGCCTTCATGGTGTCACCGACTTTTTCAGTCGTGAACAACAAGTTATCTTTGATCTGCTGCTCTGTCAAACCGATGTCTTTCAATCGGTTGTAACGCATGAATGCGGCTGAGTGGCAGTTCAAGCAGTGGTTCACAAAAATCTTGGCGCCGTTTTGCAAGGCAGCGAGATCGTTGGTTTTGTTAGGCGCTTTGTCCCATGCAATGGTGTCGCCAGACGCTTGCGCGCCAGCAACCACACCGAGGGCCAATGCCAAGCTGAGAATGATTTTTTTCATGGTTATGTACTCCGTGAATCTCAGTGAGGCGTGAAAGTAACGCGGTCAGGCACTGGCTTAGTGGCACCCATTTGGCTCCACATCGGCATCAACAAGAAGAAACCGAAGTAGAACAAGGTACCGACTTGCGACACACGCTCGCCAATGGCGGATGGCGGTTGCACGCCCAAGTAAGCCAACACGATGAAGTTCACAACGAACACACCGTACATGTACTTGTGCCAATCAGGACGGTAGCGAATCGACTTCACTGCACAGTTGTCCAACCATGGCAAGAAGAACAAGATGACCACAGCGCCGCCCATCACGACCACACCCCAGAACTTGGCGTCGATGGAGAGCATGAGCAAGGACACGAACACAGCCGCACCCACCACACCCGCTTTGATCACTTTGGGCAAGTTGGTTTTGGCTGCACCAAAGTAGGCACCGGCCAACACGCAAGCGATCAAGACGTACATCATTTCGCTGGTGATCGCACGCAACATCGAATAGAAGGGCGTGAAGTACCACACTGGCGCAATGTGCAACGGTGTCTTCAAAGGATCAGCAGGGATGAAGTTGTTGTACTCGAGGAAGTAACCACCGAATTCAGGTGCGAAGAAGATCACAGCGCTGAACACCAGCAAGAAGCCGCTCACGCCCAAGATGTCGTGCACGGTGTAGTAAGGGTGGAAAGGCACGCCGTCGAGTGGGTGACCGTTGGCATCTTTCGGTGCGTTCGGACCTTTGATTTCCACGCCGTCTGGGTTGTTAGAGCCCACTTCGTGCAACGCAATGATGTGCGCAACCACCAAGCCCAACAGGACGAGTGGCACAGCAATCACGTGGAAGCTGAAGAAACGGTTCAAGGTGGCATCGCCCACCACGTAGTCACCACGAATCAGCAAAGCCAAGTCGGGGCCCACGAAAGGCACAGCAGCAAACAAGTTCACGATCACTTGAGCGCCCCAATAGGACATTTGGCCCCATGGCAACAAGTAACCCATGAAGGCTTCAGCCATCAAGGCCAAGAAGATGGCACAGCCGAACAACCACACCAATTCACGTGGTTGACGGTATGAACCGTAGATCAAACCACGGTACATGTGCATGTAAACCACAATGAAGAACGCAGAAGCGCCTGTGGAATGCATGTAGCGGATTAACCAGCCCCATGGCACGTCGCGCATGATGTATTCAACCGAAGCGAATGCCAAACCTGCATCAGGCTTGTAATGCATGACCAAGAAGATACCGGTCACGATTTGAATCACCAGCACCAACATGGCCAAAGAGCCAAAGAAGTACCAGAAGTTGAAGTTCTTAGGTGCGTAGTACTCAGAGAGGTGCTCTTTGTACATTTTTGAAGCTGGGAAACGGTTGTCCACCCAGTTCAACAATTTTTCGCCAGCGCTGGCGTTCGGGGAAATTTCTTTAAATTCAGCCATGGTGTGTCCTATCAGGCTTTCTTGTCTTCACCGATCAACAACTTTGTGTCGGAGAGGTACATGTGTGGCGGGACTTGGAGGTTGTCTGGTGCGGGCTTGTTTTTAAACACGCGACCAGCAATATCGAAGGTTGAACCGTGGCAAGGGCACAAGAAGCCACCGTTCCAATCATCGGGCAATGAAGGTTGTGCGCCTGTTTGAAACTTATCCGAAGGCGAGCAACCCAAGTGCGTGCAAATACCCACAGCCACAAAAATTTCTGGCTTGATCGAGCGAGCTTGGTTACGTGCGTATGCGGGCGTGAACTCATCTTGCTTGCGTTCTGATTTGGGGTCAGCCAACTGAGCTTCGGTCTTATTCAAAGATTCAAGCTGCTCAGGTGTGCGCTTGACGATCCAAACGGGCTTACCGCGCCATTCGACCGTCATTTTCTCGCCGGGTTTCAGGGCAGAAATATCGACTTCCACAGCAGCACCAGCGGCTTTGGCACGCTCGGAGGGCTGAAATGTACTAACGAATGGCACAGCAACTGCTGCACCGCCGACTGCACCTGCGCATGTCGAGGCAATCAGCCACGTGCGTTTACTGGTGTCTACTGGGGTGTCACTCATGGAATTCCTCAAACAATCATCACTGGTTGGGCTAACCATTCATTGTAGCTGACCGCCAAAGTGCTCCTTCTTTTGGAATGGCTTCCACTGCAAGCTTGGGGTAAGCAGGTGATTATTCGAATACTTTTATACACACAAAGGAATAAATATGTTGAAAGAGTTCAAAGCGTTTGCAATGCGAGGCAATGTCATCGATTTGGCAGTCGGCGTCATCATTGGCGCTGCGTTTGGAAAAATCGTTGACTCGGCTGTCAACGACTTAATCATGCCCATCGTGGCGGCATTCATTGGCCATCTCGACTTCTCTAATTTCTTTCTTATTCTTGGCACTGCCCCTGAAGGCACCGCAATGACACTAGACGCATTAAAGAAAGCGGGCGTGCCTGTATTTGCCTACGGCAACTTCATCACCGTTGCCGTGAATTTTGTGATCTTGGCATTCATCATTTTCTTGATGATCAAACAAATCAGCCGAATCAAAGGTGATGCTGACACACAAGCCGCGGCAGCACCTAAAGAAGAAATATTGTTGCTGCGCGACATTCGCGACAGCTTAAAAAAGTAAGCGGTGCTAGCGGCACATGGCTCGCGCCATGACGACCGCCGCTAACAAACTAGACGCATCGGCCTTTGCCGTACCCGCCACATCAAAGGCGGTGCCGTGGTCAGGGCTGGTGCGCACCAAGGGAAGACCTAAAGTGACGTTAACGCCTTGCTCCACGCCAAGGTACTTCACAGGAATCAAACCTTGGTCGTGGTACATCGCAATCACCACATCAAACTCCCCCGGTTGACCATTCTTGGCGCGTGCGCGCATGAACACGGTGTCGGGCGCAAAAGGCCCACTCACTCGCATACCTTCTGCTCGCGCTTGTTGCAAAGCCGGAATGATGATGTCGAGTTCTTCGCGCCCCATCAATCCGCCCTCGCCTGCATGCGGATTTAGACCCGCCACGGCCATGTGCGGCACTCGACCTGTAGCCGCCAACTCTGCATCATGCGTGATGCGCAGGGTTTGCAAAATATTGTCGACCGTCACGGCTTCAATCGCTTGACGCAACGACACATGGATGCTGACCAACACAGTTCTCAGATCGGGGTTCGCCAACATCATGCGCACTGGCATATCGTCAACTGCCACACCCGCATGCGCTGCAGCGCATGCTTGCAACATCTCTGTATGACCTGGAAACGGTACCCCCGCAGCAAACAGTGCTTCTTTGTGCAAGGGTGCAGTCACCATCGCGGACAACTCACCGCGCAACGCAGCTTGCGCAGCCCACACCACACAGTCCGCCGCCAACTTACCGGCAGCGGCACTGATGTGGCCCCATGCGGGCAATTGGCCAGCAACCAATGGCGGCGTCACTTGCAACACTGGAATGGTCAAAGGCGCAACGACATGCGTCACGTCAGCCAAGCTAGGCACAAGCTGAACATGCATTTGAGGCTCATGCAACTCACACTGAGCCAAAAGCAAGACCGCACGTTGCATCACCGCCAAGTCCCCCACCACGACGCAACCTTGCATTTGCTCAGGCTCATCGCGAAACGCTTTGACGATGATCTCGGGACCAATGCCCGCGGCATCACCCAGCGTGATGGCGATGGGCTTGAAATGGTCAACCATACTCATGTGAGGAAGCCCATCACGCGGGGTTATCAATTTCAATGAACTGGTGGGTGATGCCTAATTGCGCAGCCACATGGGCGGCAACCGCAGGCGCACCATAACGCTCAGTTGCATGATGACCACAAGCCAAGAATGCAACACCAGTTTCGCGTGCCAAGTGCGCTTGTGGTTCTGATATTTCGCCTGTGATGAACGCATCCACACCCGCAGCGATCGCTGCTTCGAAATAACTTTGCGCACCGCCCGTGCACCACGCCACTTTGCGAATTTCTTTATCGTTGGCTTGCACCACCACCGGTGCTCGGCCCAACGCGAGCGACACGGCAGACGACAGCTCCTGCACGTTTGCAAAAACTTCACCATCGACGCGTGTGCCCCACATGCCTAAATCTTGTTCACCAAATAGGCCTTGCGCCTGCAAACCTAAACGCTTGCCCAACTGTGCGTTGTTGCCTAGCTCGGGATGCGCATCCAGCGGCAAGTGATATGCCAACAAATTGATGTTGTGCGCCAGCAGCAATTGCAAACGCTGCTTCATCCAGCCTGTCACCGTGCCATCTTGCCCGCGCCAAAACAAACCGTGATGAACGAAAATAGCATCGGCCTTGGCGTCAATCGCTGCCTCAATCAATGCACGACACGCCGTGACACCCGACACCATGTGGCGAATGGTGTCAACCCCTTCAACTTGCACACCGTTGGGGCCGTAGTCTTTGAACCTCGCAGGCTGCAACAAATCATTGCAGGCCTCCAATAAATTTTGGCGTGACGCCGCGTGGCTCATCGTGACTCCTTCGGCTTAGGACGTTGTGCCGGTGTGACATCCAGCGTCATCCGTTGGTTACGACGCACCACGTCCATCTTGACGCTTTTGCCTGGCGTAAGTGCTGCAATTTGCGTCAACAACTCACCCACACTTTTCACAGGCTGGCCTGCAACGCTGAGCAGCAAATCACCGGGGCGCAAACCTGCGATGGCTGCTGGACCGTTTTGCAACACCCCTGTGATGATGACGCCTTCGGTTTGCTTCAAACCAAAAGTCTCGGCCAACTCCGCCGTCAACTCCAAAGGCTCAATACCTATCCAACCACGTATAACTTGACCATCACGCACAATGCCTTCCAACACCTGGCGCGCAGTCGACACAGGGATAGCAAAACCAATACCCATATTGCCCCCCGAACGCGAATAGATGGCTGTGTTGATACCAATCAAATGGCCATTCACATCCACCAACGCGCCGCCGGAATTACCGGGGTTGATGGCCGCATCGGTTTGGATAAAGTTCTCAAACGTGTTGATACCAAGCTGGTTGCGCCCCAAAGCTGACACGATCCCACTGGTCACAGTCTGTCCCACACCAAAGGGGTTGCCAATGGCAAGCACGCGATCACCGACTTGCGCCGTGTCAGAGTTACCTAAAGCAATGACGGGCAAACGTTCAAGGTTGATACGCAAAATAGCCAAATCAGTATCGGGGTCAGCGCCAATGACCTGCGCCACCGCATGACGACTATCGCTGAGCGTGACTTCAATCTCTTGCGCGCCATCAATCACATGGTTATTGGTGAGGATGTAACCCTCAGGGCTGACGATCACACCACTGCCCAACCCCTGCTGCGGCAATTCATCCTCGCGGTCGCCATAGAAGAAGCGAAACCACGGGTCGTTTTGATAGTCTGGTTTAGGCGCCTTCGCCTGCGTGGTGGCAATGCTCACCACAGCGGGCGATGCCACTTTGGCGGCGGGGCTTAAGCTGCCTGGCAGCACAACACCTGTGGCGTTAGGTGCCGCTTCTAGTAAAGTCACACCCGTAAGTTGCGCGCGATGGTTGATCCACTCGGGCTTCAATGTCGCGACCACAAACCAAACCGCCACCATGACGGTAACAACTTGCGAGAACAACAACCAGTGACGTTTCATGGGTTGTTAGCGCTGCGCTTATTCGGCGTCAGGCGCTTGTGTGTGTTGAATGAACAATTTTGCCGCCCAAATGCCGATTTCGTACAGCACACACATGGGAATGGCCAGTGCCAATTGCGACACAACATCTGGCGGTGTCACGATGGCCGCAATGATGAAGGCCAACACGATGAAGTAAGCGCGGAAATCTTTGAGCTTTTGAATTGACACCAAATTCATGCGTGCCAACACGATCACCACGATAGGCACTTCAAACGCCAAACCAAAGGCAATGAACATGGTCAGCACAAAGCTCAAATAAGCTTCGATATCTGGTGCAGCGGTGATGCTCTTAGGCGCAAAGCTTTGAATGAACTTAAACACCTGCCCAAACACAAAGAAGTAGCAAAACGCCACGCCAACCATGAACAGCACGGTGCTAGACACCACCAAAGGCAGCACCAGCTTCTTCTCGTGCGAATACAAGCCAGGCGCTACAAACGCCCACACCTGGTAAAGCACCACAGGCAACGCCAGCAAAAATGCCGTCATCATCAAAATCTTGAGGGGCACTAAAAATGGCGAGATCACCGAAGTGGCAATCAACGTTGCACCCGCTGGCAACTGCGCCACCAAAGGCGCAGCCAGCAAGTCGTACAACTCAGCGGGGCCAGGGTAGATGGCCAATGCAGCGCCCGCGATCAACACCGCAATCGCAGCCTTGACCAAACGGTCGCGCAGCTCAATCAAGTGCTGCACAAAGGGCTGCTCGGTGCCAGCCAATTCGTCTTGGGAAGATGTATCAGACATGTTCAGAACGCTTCACTGGGCGAAAACGCGCCACACGTGCGGCACTTGATTGCGCCTTGGTGCGCACACCTTGACGAGCTTTGTACCAATGCGGCGTAGCGCCACGCTTGAGACGCCATTTTTTACCTGGGTTTTGATAGCTAGGTGGCGGCGGGGCCAAAGGCTCGTAGTGATCAGATGAAATACCAGCCGTGGTTTCGGCCCAATCTTTTTCAAAGTCGCTGGCGGCAGTGTGCACCGAGTGCTCTACATCACGAGCAGCAGACTCCATCGTCTCTTTCATCTTCTTGAGCTCGTCGAGCTCCATCGTGCGATTGACCTCGGCCTTCACATCCGCAACGTAACGCCTAGCTTTGCCGATCAAGGTACCCATCGTGCGTGCCACGCTAGGCAACTTTTCGGGGCCAATGACGACCAGCGCCACGGCACCGACCACCGCAATTTTGGAAATATCTAAATCAAACAAAACAAACGATCAACAGCAATTAAGGCTTGTGTTTGACTTCAACGTCAATGGTGTTTTTGTCAGCAGACACAGCTGCAGGTGGCGTTGCTGGTTTTTCTTCAGCAGCGGTAGAAGCCCCGCCATCTTTCATTCCGTCTTTGAAACCTTTGACAGCGCCGCCTAAGTCAGCACCAATGTTTTTGAGTTTCTTTGTACCGAACACCAAGACCACGATCAGCAACACGATCATCCAGTGCCAAATTGAAAACGAACCCATGTGGAACTCCTAAATTAATTCAGTCAATTCTAATCAGCCGCGCAGCCATGGGCGTGGACCACCCATGACATGCCAGTGCATATGGTGGACTTCTTGCCCGCCCTCAGCGCCAGTATTGGTCACGATGCGAAAGCCCCCTTCTGGGTAAGGTCTTGCGCCTTCTTGGAACGCCAACTTAGGCGCCAGCAACATCATGCGTCCCAACAAACCTTCGTGCTCTGGCGTGGCATGTGCCACCGATGGAATGTGCAACTTAGGGATGATCAAAAAGTGCACAGGGGCCCAAGGGTTGATGTCGTGAAACGCGAAGATTTCGTCGTCCTCATACACCTTGCGCGATGGGATTTTGCCCGCAATGATTTTGCAAAAAATGCAGTTCTCGTCTGTCATACCGTCCTCACTCGCCTGCGTCTTCACGCGCTTGTGCTTTGCGCAACGCTTTTTCTTCCAGGCCGCTCAAGCCTTCGCGGCGTGCCAGCTCGTCCACCACGTCTGAAGGCTTCAAGCCATAGTGCGCCAAAGCAATCATGCTGTGAAACCACAGATCGGCCACTTCGTACACCAGCTTAGAGGCGTCACCACCGTGGTCCACGTCTTTGGCGGCCATCACGGTTTCGGTGGCTTCTTCGCCAATCTTCTTCAAAAAGGCGTCAGGCCCTTTGTGCAACAAGCGCGAGACGTAGCTCTTCTCGGGGTCGCCGCCATTGGCGGGCTTGCGGCTTTCAATCACGTCAGCCAGACGTTGCAATGTGTCTAAATTGTTGGGGGAACTCATGGTGTTCACTTGTAAATGGATTCGGGGTCTTTCAGCACAGGCTCGCAAGCGTGCCACGCTTCGCCTTCAAGGCGCTGGTAGAAGCAGCTATGACGGCCAGTATGGCAGGCAATGCCGGGCTCGTGCCCTTCTTGCGTCACCTTGAGCAACACCACGTCGTTGTCGCAGTCGATGCGAATGTCGTGCACCGTTTGCACATGGCCCGACTCTTCGCCCTTGAACCACAGCTTGTTGCGTGAACGGCTGAAATACACCGCACGCTTGAGCTCAGCCGTTTTTTGCAGCGCCTCTCGGTTCATCCACGCAAACATCAGCACATCGCCGCTGTCTTTTTCTTGGGCGATCACGGGTACCAACCCCTTGTCGTCCCATTTGATGTTGTCTAGCCAGTTGTTGCTCATGTTTATCTCGTGATGTGTTTACAACCGCACAGGAATCCCACGCTCTCGCATCCGCTCTTTCGCCTGCTGCACGGTGTACTCGCCGTAGTGGAAGATGCTCGCAGCCAGCACGGCATCAGCGCCGCCTTGCTGCACGCCGTCGGCCAAGTGGTCTAGGTTGCCCACACCGCCTGAGGCAATCACGGGCACGGGCACGATGTCAGACACAGCACGGGTGAGCTGCAAGTCAAAGCCGCTCTTCGTACCGTCGCGGTCCATGCTGGTGAGCAAGATTTCGCCTGCGCCGTAGTCGGCCATTTGCTTGGCCCATGCCACGGCATCAAGGCCCACGTTTTTGCGGCCACCGTGGCTGAACACATCCCAGCCGGGGCCGACGGGCAAACCGTTTGCACCTATGCGTTGTTGGTCTTCGGCAGTGCGGCGTTTGGCATCGATGGCTACCACGATGCACTGCGCGCCGTATTTGGCCGAGGCATCGCGAATGACTTGTGGGTTGGCAATTGCCGCCGAGTTAAAGCTCACTTTGTCAGCACCAGCGTTGAGCATGCGGCGCACGTCGTCGACGGTGCGCACACCACCGCCCACAGTGAGGGGGATGAACACTTGACTGGCCACGGCTTCGATGATGTGAAGAATCACATCGCGCGCGTCGCTGGTGGCGGTGATGTCCAAGAAGGTGAGCTCGTCAGCGCCTTGGTCGTTGTAGCGTGCTGCGATTTCCACAGGGTCGCCTGCATCGCGCAGCTCGACGAAGTTGACGCCTTTGACCACGCGACCGCCGGTCACGTCGAGGCAAGGAATGATGCGCTTAGCAAGCATAGAGATCCAAAGAGTTCTTCAAGAAACGGTTAAACGCTGCCAGCCAACCCATTGGCCACCAGCGGGAATCGAGATGGGTTCAAACACCTGCGCGGCTTCCACGCAGAGCATGCGTGCAAAGCCTTGGGCGGGCATGTCAGCCAAGGCGGCGCACTTGCTCTCGCCTGGGTTCCACACCACCGAATTGGCCCATGAGGGGCTTTGTTCAATTTGCAAGGTGGCTGAACCGTCTTGTACGTGCAGCGGCTTCGCTGAAGCGTCATACACACGGTCAAACTCGCCATCAAAGTACAGCGCCTCGTCGGCCAAGCCATGCACATCCACCACCGAGTCCCACTCTGGGCGGCCACCCAAGCCACGCAGCTCGGTCAGGTCAATGTCGTCAACCGCTAGGTACGTGTGCAATGCGCCGGTGAAGTGCAAGTCGCTATCTGCCTTGCTACCCGCTTCTGTGTTGTTGACGGTGAGTGTGATGGTGAGCTCGCCAGGGGAAAGCGCCACGCGCAACTGAGCCACAAAGGCTTGCGGCCAAATAGCGAGCGTGTCGGCGTTGGTGCTGAGGGTGAAGTCAATGTGCGCGGCGTTTTGCGCTGATTTTTGATCGACATCGCCATCACCAAGGCCCTTGCCCGTTTGCGCAGTCTCGTCAATTTTCCAAGCCATGTTGCGGGCAAACCCATGCTTGGGCAAGATGCCGCGCTGGTTGAACTGAGGGAAGCACACCGGCACACCGCCACGGATGGCAGATGTGCCATCCCACAGGTTGTTGGGGCTTAAAAACAAACGCTCGCGGCCTTGGCTGATCCACGACAACACATGCGCACCTTGCACGGCCACCAGCACGGTGTCGCCGCAAGGCAAGGTCAAGCGCTGGCAGGCAAGGCCTTGGTAAATTTCAGAAGTGGGGATAGACATGGCGGGGTATTTAGGCGCTGGCCGCGCTACCCGCAGTCATGCATTTAGCCATTGAGTTCGTCAGCGCGGGCTTGGGCTTTTTCAAAGTCCAAATCGCCGCTGTAAATGGCGCGACCGCAAATCACACCTTCCACGCCCTCGCCTTCCACGGCGCACAGCTGTTCGATGTCGGCCATGTTGGACAAACCGCCCGAGGCGATGATCGGGATAGACACAGCTTGGGCCAGTTTGACGGTGGCGTCGATGTTGATGCCCGTCAGCATGCCATCACGGCCAATGTCGGTGTAGATGATGGACTCGACGCCGTAGTCTTCAAACTTCTTGCCAAGGTCAGCCACGTCGTGGCCGGTGAGCTTGCTCCAACCGTCGGTAGCGACTTTGCCGTCTTTGGCATCGAGGCCGACGATGATGTGGCCGCCAAAGGCGCTGCACGCGTCGCGCAAGAAGCCGGGGTTCTTCACGGCGGCTGTGCCAATGATGACGTAGCGCAAGCCAGCGTCGATGTATTTTTCAATCGTGTCGAGGTCGCGAATGCCGCCACCCAATTGCACAGGGATGTCGTGACCCACGGCTTTCAAAATGGCTTTGATGGCCGCTTTGTTTTGGGGTGTGCCGGCGAATGCGCCGTTCAAGTCGACCAAGTGCAGGCGACGTGCGCCTTTGGCCACCCAGTTGAGCGCCATTTGCGCTGGGTCTTCACCGAAGGTGGTGGATTGCTCCATGTCGCCTTGTTTGAGGCGCACGCAATGTCCGTCTTTGAGGTCAATGGCAGGAATTAAATACATGATGGCGTTAAAAGTTCAAGGGTTCCAGTGCAGAAAATTGCGGAACAAGGCCAAGCCATGTGCCGCACTTTTTTCTGGGTGAAATTGTGTCGCAAAAAGGTTGTCGCGGGCCACGGCGCATGTAAAAAGGCCGCCGTAGTCGGTTTGGGCTGCGCTATGCGCTGAATTGGTGGGGCGCGCGTAAAAGCTGTGCACAAAGTAAAAGTAGCTGGCATCTGGAATGCCTTGCCACAGGGCGTGCGGCTGGGCTTGCAACACTTGGTTCCAGCCCATTTGCGGCACTTTGAAACGGCTGCCATCGGCTTGGGTGCGGCCAGCCAAATCAAACTTCACCACCTCGCCAGGAATCAAACCCAAGCCGGGTGTGTCGCCCTCGGCGCTGTGGTCGAGCATCATTTGCATACCCACGCACACGCCAAACAAAGGTTTTTTGTCGGCGGCGTCCAGCACGGCTTCAAGCAAGCCCGACTCGCGCAACTCACGCATGCAGTCAGGCATAGCGCCTTGGCCGGGTAACACCACACGATGCGCATCGCGCACCACTTGCGGGTCAGAGGTGACGATCACCTCGGCATGGTCCACAACTGAGGCAGCATGCATGACCGCCTGCGCCACAGAGCGCAAGTTGCCCATGCCGTAGTCAACGACGGCGACTTTGTTATTCATACGCGCGAGGGATCACAAGCTTCCCTTGGTGGATGGAATCATGCCGGCTGAGCGTGGGTCGAGTTCAAGTGCTGCACGCAAGGCGCGGGCAAAGGCTTTGAACACGGTCTCAGCTTGGTGATGCGCGTTTTCACCGCGCAGGTTGTCGATGTGCAGCGTCACGAAGGCGTGGTTCACAAAGCCTTGGAAAAACTCAAAGGCCAGCTGGCTGTCAAACTCGCCAATCATGCCGCTCTTGAACGGCACATGCATGATGAGGCCGGGGCGACCCGAGAAGTCCACCACCACGCGGCTGAGCGCTTCGTCGAGCGGCACATAGGCGTGGCCATAACGACGAATGCCTTTTTTGTCACCCACCGCTTTGGCAAACGCTTGGCCCAAAGTGATGCCCACGTCTTCCACGGTGTGGTGGCCGTCGATGTGCAAGTCGCCCTTGGCTTGGATGTCGAGGTCGATCAAGCCATGACGCGCGATTTGGTCGAGCATGTGGTCAAAGAAACCAATGCCAGTGGAGAGCTTGGATTGGCCCGTGCCGTCGAGGTTAATCTTGACGGTGATTTGGGTCTCTGCCGTGTTGCGGCTGACTTCGGCAGTACGTGCTGCGGTTTGGGATGTCATGTCGTGACTTTCGATGAAGAGAGAGCGGCTTGCAGAGCAGTCAAGAACTGTTTGTTTTCGTCGGGGGTGCCCAAGTTCACGCGCAAACAATTGGCCAGCAATGGGTGCATTTTAGAAACGTTCTTCACCAGCACCTGGCGGGCCTTGAGCGCTTCAAAAACTCGGTTGGCGGCATCGATATCAGTGTCGGTGTTGCCATCAAAGCGCAGCACCATCATGTTGGCTTCGCTGGCATAGGGCGTGACGCCTGCCATGTGCTGCAAAGTTTTGAACATCGCATCGCGCTCAGAACGGATGGTGGCGGCTTGCTGGGCAAACACATCGGTGTGCTCCAGCGCAAACAAAGCGCATTCCGCGTTGAGCACGCTCACGTTGTACGGTGGGCGCAGTTTGTCTACTTCGTTGATGAGCGCGGCGGGGGCAATCATGTAGCCCAAGCGAATGCCAGCCAAACCAAACTTGGACAAGGTGCGCATCAGCAGCACATGGGCATTTGCCTCTGGGTGCTGGCGGATTTCGGTTAGCCAGCTTTTGCTGGAGAAAGGCTGATACGCCTCGTCCATCACCACCAAGCCACCGTAGGCGCTGACCTGCGTGATGAGGCGGCGAATGGTGTCGGCATCCCACAAATTAGCCGTGGGGTTGTTGGGATAGGCAATGTAAACAATGGCGGGTTCGTGCTGCGCAATAGCCGCAGACATGGCTGCTTCGTCCAACTCAAAGTCGGCCTTCAGCGGCACGCCGATGTAGTTCAACCCTTGCAACTTGGCGCTCATGCCATACATCACAAAGCCAGGCTCTGGGGCCAGCACTTTGGCCTGTTCTTGCGCATGCGGCACAGCACACGCCATTGACAACAAAGAAATGAGTTCGTCAGAGCCGTTGCCCAACATGAGGCCCAAGCCCGCAGGTAAATCGACGTAACGCGCCAGCGCAGTTTTCAGGTCGTCGATGCGTGCGCCGGGGTAACGATTGACTTCCACCGCACCCAAACGCGCACCCAGCTGGGCCTGTAATTCGGGCGAGAGTGTGAATGGGTTTTCCATCGCGTCGAGCTTGACCATGCCCACCGAGTGCTGCACGACATAGGCGTGCATGGCTTGAACATCGGGCCGAATGAAGCGCAAGGCTTTGTTTGTTTGAGTCGTCATATCGGTCAGTCTTTCTTCAAACGAAACTCAGCCGCCATCGCGTGGGCTTGCAAGCCTTCGCCATAGGCCAACACGGCGGCAATCTTGCCCAGCGTTTGTGCGCCCTGCTCGCTCACTTCGATCAGGCTGCTGCGCTTTTGAAAGTCGTACACGCCCAAGGGCGAGCTGAAACGCGCGGTGCCGCTGGTGGGCAACACGTGGTTGGGGCCCGCGCAGTAGTCGCCCAAGCTCTCACTCGTGTACGCGCCCAAGAAGATGGCGCCAGCGTGCTTGAGCAAGGGCTCCCATTTGTGAGGCTCGTTGCTCGACACCTCTAGGTGTTCGGGCGCAATGCGGTTGCTGATGGCGCAGGCTTCTTCCATGCTGCGGGTGTGGATGAGCACACCACGGCCATTGAGTGATTTTTCGATGATGTCTTTGCGCGGCATTTGCGGCAACAAGCGCTCAATCTCAGCTTGCACACGGTCGATGTAGGCGGCATCGGGGCACAGCAACACGCTTTGCGCCAGCTCGTCGTGCTCGGCTTGGCTGAACAAATCCATCGCCACCCAATCGGCGGGGGTGGAGCCATCGGCCAGCACCAAAATTTCGCTGGGGCCTGCAATCATGTCGATGCCCACGGTGCCAAACACGCGGCGCTTGGCCGCTGCCACATAGGCGTTGCCGGGGCCGGTGATTTTGTCCACCGCTGGCACCGTGGCTGTGCCATAGGCCAAAGCTGCCACGGCCTGTGCGCCACCGATGGTGAAGGCGCGGCTCACGCCGGCCACGTAGGCAGCAGCCAACACGAGCGGGTTCTTTTCGCCACGCGAGGCATTGGCCGAGCTTCTGTCTCGTGCGGGTGTGGGCACCACCATGATGATTTCGCCCACGCCTGCCACATGCGCAGGAATGGCGTTCATCAACACGCTGGAGGGATAAGCAGCTTTGCCACCAGGCACATAGATGCCCACACGGTCAAGCGGCGTGACTTTTTGGCCTAGCAACGTGCCATCGGCATCGCGGTAAGTCCAGCTTTCGCCGCTGGCTTTCTTTTGGGCCTCGTGGTAGCTGCGCACGCGTGCGGCGGCGGCTTGCAAGGCATCGCGTTGCTCGGCGGGCAAGCCATCGAAGGCGGCTTTGAGTTCATTTTGCGTCAGCTCCAACGCAGCCATGCTGTCGACCTTCAGGCCGTCAAAGCGCTCGGTGTAATCCAGCACGGCGGCATCGCCACGCTTTTGCACGTCGGCCAAGATGTCGGCCACGCGTTGCTCGATGGCCGCGTCGGTGTCGGCAGACCAATGCAGACGCGCTTTGAAATCGGCTTCAAAGGTGGGGCTGGTGGTCGAGAGACGAAGCGGTTTGGCCATCTTGTGTACGTGTGTGGTGAAAGGTTTATTTGGCAAGCGCGGCAGAAAACGCGTCGATGATGCGGCGAATGTCGGCCTGCTTCATCTTGAGCGCGGCTTGGTTGACCACCAAGCGCGAGCTGATATCCATGATGCGCTCAACTTCGACCAAGTGGTTGGCTTTGAGCGTGTTGCCGGTCGACACCAAGTCAACGATGGCATCGGCCAAGCCAGTGAGCGGGGCCAATTCCATGGAGCCATAGAGCTTGACCAAATCCACGTGCACGCCTTTGGTGGCGAAGAAGTCACGCGCGATGGTGGTGTACTTGGTCGCCACTTTCAAGCGTGCGCCTTGTTTGACCATGGCCGCATAGTCGAAGTCTGAACGCACGGCCACGCTCATGCGACATTTGGCGATTTGCAAATCAAGGGGTTGGTACAGGCCCGCAGTGGCTACACCGCCTGACACACCACCGCCGTGTTCGATCAAAGTATCGAGACCGGTCACGCCCAAATCAGCGCCGCCGTATTGCACATAGGTGGGCACGTCGGATGCACGGACCAGCACCACGCGCACATTCGCGTGGTTGGTGGGCAAGATCAGCTTGCGAGATTTTTCTGGATCTTCGAGCACCTCAATGCCTGCGGCTTTGAGCAGCGGCATGGTTTCATCAAAGATGCGGCCCTTGGAGAGCGCGAGGGTAATCATGATTTGACTCTTTCAATGTCAGCGCCAATGGCGCGCAGCTTGGCTTCCATCTTGTCGTAGCCACGGTCCAAGTGGTAGATGCGGTCCACCAAGGTTTCGCCATCGGCCACCAAGCCAGCAATCACCAACGAGGCAGAGGCGCGCAAGTCGGTGGCCATCACGGTGGCACCCGAGAGTTTTTGCACGCCTTCAAGCACCGCCACTTTGCCGTCGATTTGGATGTGTGCGCCCAAGCGTACCAACTCGTTGACGTGCATGAAGCGGTTTTCAAAAATCGTTTCAGTCACCTTCGATGCGCCCTTGGCAATCGCGTTCAACACCATGAACTGCGCTTGCATGTCGGTGGGAAAGCCTGGGTATTCGGTGGTGCGGAAGTTTTGCGCCTTGAGGTGCTCATACGCGGGCGCAGTGCCTTGAATGCGAATGCCGTCTTCGTTGGCCGTGACGGTGGCCCCTGCATCGCGCAGCTTGTCGATGACCGCGTCCAAATGGTCGGCACGGGCATGGCGCAAAAACACATCGCCGCCCGTGGCAGCCACTGCGCACAAGAACGTGCCAGCTTCAATGCGGTCGGCCACCACTTTGTGGGTGCAACCGTGCAGGCGTTCCACACCTTGGATGTGAATGCGGCTGGTGCCGTGGCCTTCAATCTTCGCGCCCATGGCAATGAGCATTTCGGCCAAGTCTGGAATTTCTGGCTCTTGTGCGGCGTTTTCTAAAACGGTTTCGCCTTCAGCCAAAGTCGCGGCCATCAAGAAGTTTTCAGTACCGGTGACCGTGACCATGTCGGTGGCAATGCGTGCGCCTTTGAGGCGCGTGCGACCACCGCCCAGCTTAGCGATCATGTAGCCATGCTCCACATCAATCTCAGCACCCATGGCTTGCAAGCCTTTCAGGTGCTGATCCACAGGGCGCGAGCCAATGGCGCAACCACCGGGCAACGACACCTTGGCGTGGCCAAAGCGTGCCAACAAGGGGCCGAGTGCCAGCACCGAGGCACGCATGGTTTTCACCAGCTCATACGGAGCTTCAGGGTTGTTCAAACCACCGGCGTCCATGCTGACTGTGCCATCGTCTGCACGCTCAGCGGTGACGCCCATGTTGCGGATGAGCTTGAGCATGGTGGCCACGTCTTGCAACTGAGGCACGTTTTGCAAGGTCACAGGTTGGTCGGTCAACAAAGCAGCGCACAACTCGGGCAGTGCCGCGTTTTTGGCACCAGAAATCAGCACTTCACCGTTGAGGGTGCGACCGCCGCGAACAAGTAATTTATCCATCGTATTTCTTAAGCTTGAGAAGCAGCTTGCCATTCAGCAGGCGTGTAGGTTTTCATGGACAAAGCGTGCACTTCATCGGTTTTGATTTTTTCGCCCAAGGTGGCGTACACACGTTGGTGGCGTTGAATGAGGCGCTTGCCTTCAAACTCGGCCGACACCAAAGTGGCATACCAATGACGGCCATCGCCCTCGACGTGCAGGTGCTCGCAGGGCAGGCCTGAGGCGATCAACGTTTGTAACTCTTGTGCTGTCATCTTCATCCTCGAATCTTGTAGCCCGTGCGCAGCAAATGCAACGCCAAGGCCGACACCAAACACAGCGACACCCCCACCACACCCAAGCTCAGCCAAGGCGACACATCGCTCTTGCCAAAGAAGCCGAAGCGAAAACCGTCAATCATGTAGAAAAACGGGTTGAGGTGGCTCGCACTTTGCCAAAAGCTCGGCAGTGAGTGGATGGAATAAAACACGCCGCTCAAAAACGTCATCGGCATGATGATGAAGTTTTGGAACGCCGCCATCTGGTCAAACTTATCTGCCCACAAACCCGCGATCAAACCGAGCGCGCCGAGCATGAGCGCACCGAGCACAGAAAAGGCAATGGCCCACCAAGGTTCAGAGGGCATCAGTGAAAAACTCAACACCGATGACTGCCACACAAACAGCACACCCGCCAGCAACACGCCCATACCGACCACGAGGCCACGCACCATGGCCGACAACGCGTAGGCAAAAAACCAACTCCAATGCGACAGCGGCGTGAGCAACAAAAACACCAAGTTGCCCATGATCTTGCTTTGCACCATGGACGACGAGCTGTTGGCAAACGCGTTTTGCAACACGCTCATCATCACGAGGCCCGGAATCAAAAATGCGGTGTAGCTCACACCGTCATAGACCTGCACATGCGCTTCGAGCACATGGCCAAAAATCATCAGGTACATCACTGCCGTCAACACGGGCGCAGCCACGGTTTGGAAACCCACCTTCCAAAAGCGCAGCACCTCTTTGTAAAACAGCATGGTCCAGCCGGTCATCATGCTTGACCTCCGCAGGGCCGCCCCAAAGGGGGCAGTGAGTACACGAAGTGACGAACGTGGGGGCTCATGCCTGCTCTCCCGTTTCTTCGTTTTGGTGCATCACATCGAGGAACACATCTTCCAAATCGGCTTTGCGAATTTCAACGTCTTGCGCTTGCAGACCCGCTTCGCGCACGGCGGCGAGGTAGCGCTCAATCTCTAAAGCATCGTTGGCGGGGAACTGCACAATGCGCCCCGTCACACGTGCCTTGGCGGCGAGTGCGGCGGGCAACTCGGTGTCGAGCTTGAAGCGCAATACATTGCTGGACGCGGCTTTGAGCAACTCGCTGGTGCTATCGAGCGCCACCACTTTGCCGTTTTTCAACATAGCAATGCGGCCACACAAGGCTTCGGCTTCTTCAAGGTAATGCGTGGTCAGCAACACGGTGCTGCCCTCGCGGTTGAGCTTGGCAATGAACTGCCACAGCGTTTGGCGCAGCTCCACATCCACACCTGCAGTCGGCTCGTCCAGCACGATGACTGGGGGCTTGTGCACCAAGGCCTGCGCCACCAACATGCGACGCTTCATGCCGCCTGAGAGTTGGCGCATGTTGTGGTTGGCTTTATCGGTGAGGCCGAGGCTGTGCAACAGCTCGTCAATCCAATCGTCGTTGTGTTTAACACCGAAGTAGCCCGACTGAAACTTCAATGCTTCGCGCACATTGAAAAAGGGGTCAAACACCAGCTCTTGCGGCACCACACCCAACATGCGGCGGGCTTGGGCGGATTGGGTGGCTACATTCACGCCGCGCACCAACACCGCCCCCGAAGTGGCCTGAGCCAAACCAGCCAAGATGCTGATGAGGGTGGTCTTGCCCGCACCGTTGGGGCCTAAGAGACCGAAAAACTCTCCGTCTTGAATGTCAAAACACACGCCAGCGAGCGCCTGAAACGGACCTCGGGCGGTTTGAAAGGTTTTGGAGAGGGATTGAAAAGAAATAGCAGACATGGGTAGCCTTTGATTTTAAGGCTTTACCAATGCCCACATTTGGTGGCCCCCACTTTGGGCGCCAACGGCGCGTATCAGTGGAGCAAGTCGCTCAGGCCATACACCTTAGCCAAAGCTTGTGCACGCTCTGGCAAACCTGTGACGCGCAACTGAGCACCTTTGGCCAAAACAGCTCGGCGGCAAGCCAAAACCACAGCCAAGGCGGACGAATCAAACTGCGCCAAGGCCGAGGCATCCAGCACCGCCTCGCCCCCTTGGGCCAGCTGCGCGGTCAAAGACTTCACCAAGCTATCGGCCACAGATTGGGCTTGCGCCTGCATCACGACAGCGGGTAAAGCAAAGGAGGCTTGAGTTGCGTTCATGGCTTACTTGCCAGTGCGTGCATTGGTTTTGTTGCGATCGCTCAAGCTGGCGATCAAACCGTCCACGCCTTTGGCATTGATTTCTTGGGCGAACTGGCTGCGGTAGTTCTCGACCAGCCAAATGCCCATGACGTTCATGTTGTAGACCTTCCAGCCTGCGCCGTCGGCTGACTTCTCGACACGGTAGTCCAGCTGAATGGGGTCACCCTTGCCACGCACTTCGGTGCGAACCAAGACCTCTTTGTCATCGGCTGCAGCACGTACAGGCTTGACCACAATGGTTTGGTCGTTCACTTGACCCAAGGCACCCGCATAAGTGCGAACCAGCAAGATTTTGAACTCTTCTTGCAAACGCTTTTGCTGCTCAGGGGTGGCTTGACGCCAGCTTGGGCCCACCGCAGAAGCGGTCATGCGTAAGAAGTTGACGTTGGGCATGACGCGTTGATCTACCAAGATGACGATTTTGTTCACATCACCGGTGTGGATGGACTTGTCTGCTTTGATCGACTCCAAGATATCGCCTGAGACACGCTTGATGAACACATCGGCAGGCTCCTCCGAAGCGCACACGGCACTGCCCATACCTAAAGCCAAAGCGGTACCGAGGGCAAAAGCAGAAAAAGTGCGACGTGACAAAAAGCGGTTCATGATTTCAAACTCCAATGGATTCAACTCTCTCTTAACGTGAGATGGCTTTATTTAGCTGACGGTGCAGAAGGCTCAACACTCGGGTCGGGTAACTCTTCTTCGTCTGGTGGATTGCCATCGTAGACCTGATTGCGACGGTACTGCAGGTACGAGTCACGCGTGAAACTGTACTTATCCAGCGCAGCACCCGTCAATAAATCGGTGGTTTGCAGCAAGCTTGCACGCTTATCCACAATACGTGTGACCGCTGCAACGTTGCGTTCGGCCACCACGTCATGTTTGTTGACAAAGTCTGTCGAAAATTCCAACGGCACCACAGACGCATCGCGAACAGTGGAAGGACCCAAGACTGGCAGGACCAAATAAGGGCCATTGGGTACGCCCCAGTAACCCAAGGTTTGACCAAAATCTTCAGGATGGCGCTCTAAACCAATTTTTGTCGCCACATCAAAGACACCATAAATACCCAAAGTGGTGTTCACCACCACACGCATCAACGACTCAGCGGTTTCGCGGCCTTTAAGTTGCAAACCGTTGTTGAGCGTCGAAAACACGTCCGACAAGTTACGGAAAAAGTTACCGACACCGGTCTGCACAGGCTGAGGCGTGTAGTCGTGATAGCCAACGGCAACGGGTTTGATCATGTTGTCATCCAAGGCGTCGTTGAAACGCATGATGCTTCGGTTCATCGGCTCCAGCGGATCTTTGGGATTGGCATTTGGGCCCGTCGCGCAACCAGTGCTCAGCACCGTCAGCGCGACAAGCGCCACACCCACGCCACAGCGTTTCAGCAACACACGCATCATTTACCCGCCTTATCAGGCGTGGGCTCTGCGGCCTTGCTGTACAAAAACTGACTGATCAAGTTCTCCAATACGACCGCTGATTGAGTGGATTGAATGCGGTCACCATTCGCCAAATTGTCGGCTTCTGCACCCGCTTCAATGCCAATGTATTGTTCGCCCAACAAACCGCTGGTGAGAATTTTCAAAGAGCTGTCTTTGGGAAATTGGTAACGGCTCTCAATGCTCATGGTGACTGTGGCTTGGAAAGTTTTGTCGTCAAACGTGACGCTTTCCACACGACCCACCACCACGCCCGCGCTCTTCACCGCGGCTTGGCGTTTCAAGCCACCAATGTTGTCAAAACGGCCACTGACCGTGTAAGTGGATTGGAAATTCAAGGTCAGTAAATTGGCCGACTTCAAAGCCAAAAACAAAATCGCTGCTGCGCCCAAGAGCACAAACAAACCTACCCACACATCATTTTTGGAGCGTTGCATAGCTTCCTCGATTCATCAAATACTGAACATCATGGCGGTGAGGATGAAGTCCAACCCCAACACGGCCAACGAAGCGACCACGACCGTCTTGGTCGTGGCACGCGAAACACCTTCTGGCGTGGGCTGGGCTTCATAGCCTTGCAGCAGCGCCACAAACGTCACGGTCACACCGAACACGATGCTTTTGACCACGCCATTGCCCACGTCTTTCCAGACATCCACGCCGCCTTGCATCTGGCTCCAGAACGAGCCGGCGTCGACACCAATCATCAACACGCCCACCATCCAGCCACCCAAAATGCCCACGGCGCTGAACACGGCCGAGAGCAAAGGCAAGGCGATGATGCCGCCCCAAAAGCGTGGGCCCAAGATACGGCGCACGGGGTCAACCGCCATCATGTCCATGGCGCTGAGTTGCTCGCCCGCTTTCATCAAACCAATTTCAGCGGTGAGCGATGTACCGGCGCGGCCTGCAAACAACAAGGCACTGACCACGGGCCCAAGTTCGCGCACCAAACTCAAAGCCACCAACAGGCCCAAAGCCTCAGACGAGCCGTAACGCTGCAAGGTGTAGTAGCCCTGCAAGCTGAGCACAAAGCCCACGAACAAACCCGACACGGCAATGATGGCCAAGGAGTAGTTGCCCAAGAAATGCACTTGGTCGCGCACCAAACCAAAGCGGCGCATATTGCTGCCAAACAGGCCAATGAGGCGGATGAACAAACGTGCGCCCAACCCCAAGCCAGCCAAGTAGCTGCGCACCGCAAAACCTAAATTGGCGATGAATTTCATGCTTCATTCTCCACACCAAAGTCTTGCGCCACAGAGGGGCCTGGGTAGTGAAAACGCACAGGGCCATCGGGTGCAGCGGTGACAAACTGCTTCACCAGCGGATCGGTGCTGTGACGCACTTCGTCCGGTGTGCCTTGCGCGGCAATTTTGCCGTTGGCCAGCACGATCACTTGATCGGCGATGTGGAAGGTTTCATCCAAATCGTGCGACACGATGATGCTGGTGAGGCCCAGTGTGTCGTTGAGTTGACGAATCAAACGGGCTGCCGTACCCAAAGAAATCGGGTCAAGGCCAGCAAATGGTTCGTCGTACATGATGAGCTCGGGGTCAAGCGCCATGGCACGCGCCAAGGCCACACGACGGGCCATACCGCCCGAGACTTCGCTGGGCATCAAATCACGTGCGCCACGCAAGCCCACGGCTTCGAGCTTCATCAAGACGATGTCGCGAATCATGGACTCGCTCAGGTCGGTGTGCTCGCGCAACGGGAAGGCCACGTTGTCAAACACGCTCAAGTCGGTGAACAAGGCGCCAAACTGAAACAGCATGCCCATGCGACGACGTGCCGCGTACAAACCCGCAGGATCAAGCGCACCGACCTCTTGACCATCAAACGTCAAGCTACCTGCTTGCGCTTGGTACTGCCCGCCAATCAGTCGCAACACCGTCGTTTTGCCACCGCCCGAGGCGCCCATGAGCGCCGTCACTTTGCCGCGAGGCACAGTGAGCGTGATGCCATCCAAGATGATGCGTTCGCCATAGCCAAAGCGAATGTCGCGCAGCTCGACCAACGCATCAGGGTTTGTGTTTAATGGGGAAGTGGTATTCATAGAAACAAAAGCTGACCTATTGATAAAACAGGCCAGCTTTTGCCATTTTAGAGCCAAGCCGTCACGGGCTTGTAAAGATGAGAAGTTAACGAGGCAAATCGCTCGCACCCATCAAAAACTCATCGACCGAGCGTGCCGCTTGGCGGCCTTCGCGGATGGCCCAGACGACCAACGATTGGCCACGGCGGATGTCGCCAGCGGCAAACACTTTGGGCACGTTGGTGGCGTAGCCGCCTGTGAACTCGGTGCTGGCTTTGGCGTTGCCGCGTGCGTCTTTCTCAACGCCGAAGCCTTCCAAAATGGTGGCCACGGGGTTGACGAAGCCCATCGCCAGCAACACGAGGTCGGCTTTGATGATTTCTTCGGTGCCAGCGACTTCGACCATCTTGCCGTCTTTCCATTCGACGCGAACGGTTTTAACGCCCGTGACTTTGCCGTTTTCGCCGACAAACTCTTTGGTCGAGATGGCGAATTCGCGCTTGAGCAAACCTTTTTCAGCGCTCTCGTCGTGGCTGGAGCTGGTGCGCAGCTTCAGCGGCCAGTAAGGCCACACCAAAGGCTTGTTCTCTTGCTCGGGTGGCATAGGCATCACCTCGAACTGAACCACGGCGGCTGCGCCATGGCGTGTGCTGGTGCCCACGCAGTCAGAGCCGGTGTCGCCACCGCCGATGACCACCACATGCTTGCCGTCAGCGCGCAATTGGTCTTTGACCTTGTCACCGCCGTTGACCTTGTTTTGTTGTGGCAAAAACTCCATCGCGAAGTGAATGCCAGCCAAGTCGCGGCCAGGTGCGGGCAAGTCGCGTGACTGCTCGGAGCCACCGGTCAACAACACGGCGTCAAAGTCTTTTTGCAGCTGTGCGGGGCTGATGGTTTCTTTGGCCCAGTTGGTGACCTTAGAGCCCTTGGGCAACTCACCCACCATCACATTGGTGCGAATGGTCACGCCTTCAGCTTCGAGCTGTTTGGCGCGGCGGTCGATGTGCGACTTTTCCATCTTGAAGTCTGGAATGCCGTAGCGCAGCAAGCCACCGATGCGGTCGTTCTTTTCGAACAAGGTCACGTCGTGACCGACGCGGGCCAACTGCTGTGCAGCGGCCATACCGGCTGGGCCAGAGCCTACGACGGCAACCTTTTTGCCTGTCTTGTGCTTAGCGGGCTTCGCGACCACCCAGCCTTCAGACCAAGCTTTGTCGATGATGGCGTGCTCGATGGACTTGATGCCCACCGCGTCGCCATTGACGTTCACCACGCAAGCCGCTTCGCAAGGTGCGGGGCAGATGCGGCCCGTGAACTCGGGGAAGTTGTTGGTGCTGTGCAGCACCTCAATCGCGTTTTTCCAATCGCCTTGGTACACCAAGTCGTTGAAGTCCGGAATGATGTTGTTGACAGGGCAGCCGTTGTTACAAAACGGTGTGCCGCAGTCCATGCAACGGGCTGCTTGTGCGTTGGCTTGTTTGTCGTCCAAACCAATCACAAATTCGTCGTAGTTTTTCAAGCGCTCTTTGACGGGTTTGTAGCCCTCTTCGATGCGCTCAATTTCCATAAAGCCAGTGACTTTTCCCATGATTCAAATCCTTTTGCTTGGTCTTAGCGTTACTTGGCGGCGACGGCTTTTTTGGCCGAGGCGGCGGGAGCTTTGGCAGTCTTGGCTGCGTTCAACTCACCCAAGGCACGCTTGTATTCGTTGGGGAACACTTTGACAAACTTGGCACGTGCGGTGTCCCAGTTGTCCAACAAGTCACGGGCGCGCTTGGAGCCCGTCCAACGGTGGTGGTCTTCGAGCAACTTCTTGAGTTGTGCTTCGTCGGTTTGGTCACGGTGCCAAATGGCGCGTGGCACAGAGGCTTCTTGCTCAGCAGCGGTCAACACTTTCTCCATGGAGACCATGGCGGTGTTGCACTTTTTGTCAAACTGGCCGTCTTCGTTGTACACGTACGCCACACCGCCGCTCATACCCGCAGCAAAGTTGCGGCCGGTTTTACCCAACACCGCCACCGTACCGCCGGTCATGTATTCGCAACCGTGGTCGCCTGTGCCTTCGACCACAGCGGTCGCGCCAGACAAACGCACGGCAAAACGCTCGCCAGCCACGCCGGAGAAGAACGCTTCGCCGCGTGTCGCGCCAATCATCACGGTGTTACCCACGATGATGTTGTTCACCGCGTCGCCACGGAAATCGATGCTGGGTCGCACCACCACGCGACCGCCTGAGAGGCCTTTGCCGGTGTAGTCGTTGGCGTCACCAATGAGGTACAGCGTGATGCCGTTGCACAAAAACGCGCCGAACGATTGACCGCCCGTGCCTTCGAGTTGGATGCGGATGCTGTCATCTGGCAAACCTTCTGGGTGCACCTTGGTCACAGCGCCAGACAACATCGCACCGACGGAGCGGTTGACGTTGCGGGCCACTTCCATGAACTGCACCTTCTCGCCGCGCTCGATGGCGGGCTTGGATTTTTCGATGAGTTTTTGGTCCAGTGCTTTTTCCAAGCCGTGGTCTTGATGAGACACATGAAACTTGGGCACATCGTTGGCGACTTGAGGCACAGCCAACAAGCGACCGAAGTCGAGGCCCGAGGCTTTCCAGTGTTCGATGCCAGCGCGCATGTCGAGCAAGTCGGCGCGACCAATCATGTCGTCAAACTTGCGGACGCCCAACTGCGCCATGATTTGACGCACTTCTTCAGCGATGAAGAAGAAGTAGTTGACGACGTGCTCAGGCTTGCCTGTGAACTTCTTGCGCAACTCGGGGTCTTGTGTGGCCACGCCCACGGGGCAGGTGTTCAAGTGGCACTTGCGCATCATGATGCAGCCCTCGACCACCAGCGGTGCAGTGGCGAAGCCAAACTCGTCAGCGCCTAGCAAAGCACCCACAGCCACGTCGCGACCCGTCTTCATTTGGCCGTCCGCTTGCACGCGGATACGACCGCGCAAACCGTTCAACACCAAAGTCTGTTGGGTTTCGGCCAAACCGATTTCCCAAGGTGAGCCGCAATGCTTGATCGACGACCAAGGCGAAGCGCCCGTACCGCCGTCATGACCGGCGATCACCACGTGGTCGGCCTTGCACTTGGCAACGCCTGCGGCAATCGTGCCCACGCCGATTTCGGCCACCAACTTCACGCTGATGTCAGCGTGCGGGGCGACGTTCTTCAAGTCGTGGATCAGCTGAGCCAAGTCTTCGATGGAGTAGATGTCGTGGTGCGGAGGAGGAGAAATCAAACCCACGCCTGGCACGCTGTAACGCAGCTTGCCGATGTACTCAGACACTTTCGCGCCGGGCAACTGACCGCCTTCACCAGGCTTGGCACCTTGGGCCATCTTGATCTGAATTTGGTCAGACGAAGACAGGTATTCAGCCGTCACACCAAAGCGGCCCGAAGCCACTTGCTTGATGCGTGAACGCAGGCTGTCGCCCGCTTCCAAAGGCAGGTCCACTTCGACCACATCAGCACCGATGATGGACTTCAGGCTGTCGCCCTTTTTGATTGGGATGCCTTTGAGTTCATTGCGGTAACGCGCAGGGTCTTCACCGCCCTCACCCGTGTTGGACTTGCCGCCAATGCGGTTCATCGCCACGGCCAAAGTGGCGTGTGCTTCTGTTGAGATGGAGCCCAACGACATCGCGCCCGTCGCGAAACGTTTGACGATTTCGCTGGCGGGTTCCACTTCGTCCACCGAGATGGCTTTAGATGGGTCGATCTTGAAATCGAACAAGCCGCGCAAGGTCAGGTGACGCTTGTTTTGGTCGTTGACGATTTGTGCGTACTCTTTATACGTGTTGAAGTTGTTGGAGCGTGTGCTGTGTTGCAACTTGGCAATCGCATCAGGCGTCCACATGTGCTCTTCGCCACGGGCGCGCCACGCGTATTCACCACCGGCGTCGAGCATGTTGGCCAACACGGGGTCAGCACCAAAGGCCGCTTTGTGCATGCGAATGGCTTCTTCGGCCATCTCGAAAATGCCGATACCTTCCACGCGGCTCGGTGTGCCCGTGAAGTACTTTTTCACAGTCTCGGTGTTGATGCCGATGGCCTCAAACAACTGCGCACCGCAGTAAGACATGTAGGTCGACACGCCCATCTTGGACATGATCTTGGACAGGCCTTTGCCGATGGCTTTGACGTAGTTGTAGATCGCTTTTTCGGTCGACAAGTCGGCAGGCAAGTCTTTGTGCATCGCAGCCAAAGTTTGCATGGCGAGGTAGGGGTGCACGGCTTCAGCGCCGTAACCGGCCAACACCGCAAAGTGATGCACTTCGCGGGCGCTGCCCGTCTCGACCACCAAACCTGCCGTGGTGCGCAAACCTTCGCGCACCAGATGCTGGTGAATCGCAGACAAAGCCAATGCAGCGGGGATCGCCACATTTTTGGCGCTCACAGCGCGGTCGCTGATGATGAGGATGTTGTGGCCGCCTTTGATGGCATCCACCGCTTCGGCACACAAAGAAGCCAGCTTGGCTTCCACGCCATCGTGGCCCCACGCCAAGGGGTAAGTCATGTCGAGCGTGGCGCTCTTGAACTTGCCGTGGGTGTGTTGCTCGATGTCACGCAACTTGGCCATGTCGGCGAAGTCGAGCACAGGCTGACTGACTTCCAAACGCATGGGGGGGTTGACTTGGTTGATGTCGAGCAAGTTGGGCTTAGGGCCCACGAACGACACCAGCGACATGACGATGGCTTCACGGATCGGGTCGATCGGTGGGTTGGTCACCTGCGCAAACAACTGCTTGAAGTAGTTGTAGAGCGGTTTGTTTTTGCTAGACAACACAGCCAAGGGGCTGTCGTTGCCCATGGAGCCAATGCCTTCTTCGCCGTTGATGGCCATGGGAGCCATCAAGAACTTGATGTCTTCTTGGCTGTAGCCAAACGCTTGTTGCAAATCCAACAACTCAGGGCTGGCATCTTCTAAGCCAACACCGTGTGGCTCGGAGGCGTCCACAGGCAACTCTTTGGCGCTCTCACCTGCCACAGGGTGAATCACGTCGTCCAAACGGATGCGCACGTTCTCGATCCATTGCTTGTAGGGCTTGGTATTGGTCAGGCCAGCTTTGAGTTCTTCGTCGTCGATCATGCGACCTTGTTCGAGGTCGATCAAGAACATCTTTCCAGGCTGCAGACGCCACTTGCGCACGATCTTGCTCTCGGGCACGGGCAACACGCCAGACTCAGAGCCCATGATGACCATGTCATCGTCGGTGATGCAGTAGCGTGAAGGACGCAAACCGTTGCGGTCCAGCGTGGCGCCAATTTGGCGACCATCGGTGAATACGATAGACGCGGGGCCGTCCCATGGCTCCAACATCGCAGCGTGGTATTCGTAGAAGGCCTTGCGGCGCTCGTCCATGGTGGTGTGCTGCTCCCATGGCTCGGGGATCATCATCATCACGGCTTGGCTGATGGGGTAGCCAGACATGGTCAACAGCTCAAGGCAGTTGTCGAATGTGGCGGTGTCGGACTGGTCAGCAAAGCTAATGGGGTAGAGCTTTTGCAAATCCGCACCCAACACGGGGGAAGACATCACGCCTTCGCGGGCCTTCATCCAGTTGTAGTTGCCTTTGACGGTGTTGATCTCACCGTTGTGCGCCACATAGCGGTAGGGGTGAGCCAAGGGCCACTCGGGGAAGGTGTTGGTCGAGAAGCGTTGGTGCACCAAGCCGAGGGCAGACACGCAGCGTGCGTCTGTCAAATCGCGGTAATAAGTGCCCACTTGGTCGGCCAGCAACAAGCCTTTGTAAATGATGGTGCGGCTAGACATGCTAGGCACGTAATACTCTTTGCTGTGCTTCAAGTTCAAGTGCTGAATCGCTGCGCTGGCTGTTTTGCGGATGACGTACAGCTTGCGCTCAAGCGCGTCTTGCACGATCACGTCATTGCCGCGACCAATGAAGATTTGGCGGATGACGGGTTCTTTTTCGCGCACGCGAGGCGACATGGGCATGTCGAGGTTGACCGGCACATCGCGCCAGCCCAACAACACTTGGCCTTCGGCTTTGACCGCACGTTCCAGCTCTTGCTCGCAAGCCAAGCGCGAAGCGCTTTCTTTGGGCAAGAACACCATGCCAACGCCGTACTCGCCCATGGGCGGCAAATTGATACCTTGCTTGGCCATCTCTTCGCGATACAAAGCGTCAGGCAATTGAATCAAGATACCTGCGCCGTCGCCCATGAGCGCATCAGCACCCACAGCACCCCGGTGATCGAGGTTCTCCAAAATTTTGAGCGCTTGGCCCACGATGGCGTGGCTCTTTTGGCCCTTGATGTGAGCGACAAAGCCCACGCCACAGGCGTCGTGTTCGTTAGATGGGTCGTACAAACCCTGAGATTGCAGTTGTGCTTTATCGGCAGCCGTGGACATGGCGCATTCCTCAAAAATTCAGCGGGACTAAGAGGATACTGCACCGCAGCATTCATGCCAAGAAAATTAATTGGGGTCAGATCCCAATTAATTGAACTTCAATTTTGAAAATTATTTAATTGGGGACAGGTTTCTAGCCCTTGCTGAATGGCCGCCCCGCCTTGGTTTTAACCAACCGTCTTTCGGTTTGCGACTGCAAATCGGCCACAAAATGCGCATCGCCCAGCGCCCAACCACTGAGCGTGGCGTTGGTCAATGCACCCTGCTGGTCCGCGCTGATGCCTGCGTGCACCAATTCGGCGTACGCCGCCTCACGCGCGAACGGCGTGTTGCCCAAAGTCCAATACAGGGCATGCGGCGTGATCAACCTGTCGGTGCGCCGCCCCGCGTAGTGCCCGTAGCTCGACCACGCGTAATCCTCAGGCTGCACCACCATGTGCGCGCGCACGGGGTTGAGGTCGATGTAGGCCATGCACGCCAGAAGATAGCGGTCTGTTTGAATGAGCGTCGAGCGATAGCGCCCTTCCCACAGCGTGCCGCTGCGTGCATGCACTTTGTTGAACACCTGCACATAGCTGCGACCCACGGCCTGCATCATCTTGGGCAGGCCTTGGTCCTCTTGCGGTGTGAGCAACAAGTGCAGATGGTTGCCCATCAACACATAGGCGTGAACGTCGACCTTGTGCGCACGGCTTTGCTCGAACAGCAAATCGAGCATGCGCTGGTAATCAGCGGCAGTGCGAAAAATGTCTTGGCGGTTGTTGCCCCGCAGGATGACATGGTGCGGGTAGCCGGTGACAGTGAGACGAGGAAGGCGAGCCATGGGCGAATGGTAATTGGGATCTGACCCCAATTAATGAAGTTCAATCGCCCCACTTCTTTAAATACAAGGCAAACGCCTCATTCCACTCGGCCGATTGCCATTGGCCTGCGCTTTGGTGCGTCAATGCAATGGGCCACGTGCCCACACGCAACTGGCTGGCCTCGCAGCTGCGACAAAAATCGGTGTCATAAAAGTGGAATTTAAATTGCGGATCAAACTGAACGCCCGCTTGTTTAAGAACACCACCGCGTGCTGCAAGGAAAACGCCATCTAACAAACGCGCCTCTTGTGGCGTTTTGCCAAAAAACGACACCTCCCCTGTGTGAAATTCACCGTGGGCAATGGCCCCCGAAATAAAACCCACATCTTGCGCACGCGTTGCAGGGTGAATGATCCACCCTTCTTGATGAGGCTCGCGGCGCGTATTGCCCGCCACACCCACCACATCGTAAACAGCCAGCGCCTCGGCCAAGCGGCTAGAAATTAGCCAGTCATCAATCCAAACATCGTCGTGGATGAACACCAACACGTCATCATCTTTGGCTTGTTCAATGGCGCGATTGAAGCCCACAGCCAAAGGCGCAGTGTTGTTGGCATTGACATCAAGATGCACATGGCACGTTTGGCTGACACGTTTTAATGAACGCACCAAAGGCGAAGTTGCCGTGAACTCTTCCAGCGAAAGGCGTGTTGCGGTGACAAAACGCAAATTCAACATCGCTCACCCCAAAATAAATCGCGAAGTACGCAACTCTTGCAAGCCAAACTCTTCTAACAAAGCATTCAAGCGCTCAGCCGAATTGCGCTTTTTCTGCCCCGTGTACTTGGCCAAGATGAGTTCATTTTTCATGCTGTGCTCCCAGCCCACCAGCTCGGTCACGGTCACTTGGTAGCCCATCGCTTCGAGGTACAAACAGCGCAGCACGTTGGTGAGCTGGCTACCCATCTCACGCGTGTGCAACGGGTGGCGCCACAACTCAGCCAGTGGCGTGCGTTGCAAATTGAGCGCTTTATTTTTGTTGAGTGCGCGTGCCAACTCAGCTTGACAGCACGGCACGAGCACCATGTACTTGGCTTTCTTTTGCAAGCCAAACGCAATCGCGTCATCGGTGGCGGTGTCGCACGCATGCAGCGCGGTGACCACATCAATCTGATCGGGCAAGGCATCGCTGTGCGCGGACTCGGCCACGCTCAGGTTGAGAAACTTCATGCGATCGAACCTCAAGCGCTGTGCCAAGGCTTTGGACGAATCCACCAACTCGCTGCGCGTCTCGATGCCGTAAATACTGCCCTGCCCCAAAGCTTTGAAAAACAAGTCGTAAATGATGAAACCCAAATACGACTTGCCCGCGCCATGGTCGGCCAAGGTCGGGCCTTGCTCGCTGGCGGGCAGTTCTTTCAATAGCTTTTCGATGAACTGATACAGGTGGTACACCTGCTTGAGCTTGCGGCGCGAATCTTGGTTGAGCTTGCCGTCGCGCGTGAGGATGTGCAGCTCTTTGAGCAACTCGATGGACTGGCCGGGGCGCAGGTCGAGCTGAGAACTTGGGTCTTGGGGCTTGGATGCGGCGGCGGGTTTGTGTTTGGACATGGCTCAATTGTGCAGTCGAGAAGCGATGCCAAGCTTGGTCCAGCCTTCTTGCCCCAACTTATTCAACACCTCAATATTGCGTTCAAAGATGAGCGATGCGTCGGGATAGGCCTCCACCGCTTTGTCAATGCTGGCTTCGCGCAGCAGGTGCAGCGTGGGGTATGGGGTGCGGTTGGTGAAGTTTTCGATGTCGTCCACATCCGTGCCGCCAAATTGGTAGCGCGGGTGAAAGTCGGCCACTTGCAACACGCCGTCTAGCTCTAGGTCGATCAGCACGTCGTCGCAGTCGGCCAAGAAATCGTTGAAGTCCAAAAAGTCGGGCAAGGCGTTGGGCGCGATGAGCAACGTGGTGTCTAGCTTGTCTGGGTCGGTCTCGGCCAAGTGCTGCAACTCTTCGCGCAGCATGGCCAGCAGATCGGCAGGTTGAGACGATGCGCATACGCGGTAGCGCACCATGTCTTTGACCACCACCGATTTGGCGAAGGGGCACAGGTTCAGACCCACCACGGCTTCTAGCAACCACTTTTGGGTGTCTTCGATGGCGGTGCGTTCTTGGTCTGGGGTGAGTGTTGTCGTCATGTGTGCATCCGTCATGTGCGTTTTCCTGTGCGAATTCCTGCGTTAGTTCTGTTCGTTTTATTTGTTGTGCAACGCACGGCCAATGAAATGCGCCAACACGGCGCCGGCCAAACTGAGTGTGGCCGTCACCGCCCACGTCCACTGCCAGCCGCCGGCACTGGCTGCGACCCACGCCACCAAGGGCGGGCCTGCAAACTGGCCCAAGGCCGAGAGCTGCTGCATGTAACCCACCGTGGTAGACACCGTGCCTTCGCTGGGGGCCAAGCGCAAGGCGCACGAAAACAAAGTGCCAGGAATCAAGCCACCCACCGCCGAGAACATCACCACGCACGCAAAGCGCAGCGCCGTGGGCAAGCCTTCGCCCTGCCACACGGCATAAGCGCCGACAGCGCCCAAGGTCATGGTGGCAAAACCAAGTTGCATCAAACGCTGCGCAGGCCAGCCGCGTTGCAGCAATCGGCCCGACATGATGTTGCCGCTCACGTTGGCCAAGGCCACGCACGCCGACAACACACCGGCCATTCCCGCAGACAACCCGAGCTGTGCATAAACGGTGGGCAAGAAACCCACCACGGCCAGCCACTGCGATGAATACACCGCAAACGTGAGCGACACCAGCCAAGGGCCAGGGCTTTTTAAAGTGAGTGCCAAACGCTGCGGCCATGTTTGACTAGCGCTGCCTTGCGTAGGTGCTGGTGGTGCAAGTGCCGCCGCGTGCACCGCTGGCGCAGACGCATGCACATCAGGCACGCACAGCCACACGGCCACAAAGGCAAACGCAGCCACCGCACCCAACAGCCACCACCAAGCCGACCAGTTCAAACCCGCAATGACCCAAGGCCCCAGCAGCAGCGCCAGTGCACTGCCCGTGGGCATATACGTGCCCCACCAGCCCATGCGACCGCTGAGCTGCGAGGCATCCACCGTGCGGCGAATGAGCGCAGGCGCAGGCATGACAACCAACAAAAAGCCCAAGCCTTCGAGCGCACGCAAAAGCAACAAGCTTTGCGCGTCGCCCACAAAACCACCGCTGATGCTGGCAAACGACAAGAGCGCCAAACCCACCAACATGCTGCGGCGCAGACCCAAGCTGTCAGCACTCAGCCCCACAGCAAGGCCCAGCGTCATGCTGGCTATTTGCACGGCAGACAACAAGAAACCTGCTTGCACCAAGGTGATGCCCAGTGCGTCTTGCAGCACGGGCAACGCAGGCGGCAGCTTGCCCACATGCAGCGCCGCACACACGCCCGCAAACACGATGACCCACGAGGGGTGAATACCGAAACGATGTTGGCTCATATGAATTAGATGCCGCTAGGCTTATGCCATGAGTCGTGCGTGTTCACGCGTGGCAAAACGGTCGGTCATGCCCGACAAGTAGTCGGCCACGGCACGCGGCACATCGCTGCGCTGGGCGTAGGCGGCGGGCATTTCTTGGGGCTTGGCCAAGTAAACAGCGAAGAGGTCTTTCACTACAGCGCGTGCGCCGTCCGTGGTTTGCATGACCTGCGGATGACGGTACAAATTGCGGAACAAGAACGACTTGAGTGCTTTCGACTCTTCGTACATCGCCGCGCTGAACTGCACCAGCGGCGGGCACTGACGCGCTTCGTCGGCGCTGGCGGGGGCATGTTGTTGCAGGGCAGCGCGTGTGGCGTTGATCACGTCATACACCTGATCGCTCAGCATGCGGCGAATGGTTTCGTACAGCACGCGGCGGCCTTGCGTGTGAGGCTGCTGCGCTTGCAGGTGCGGATACTCGGCCAACGTTTGTGCGTGATAACGGGCAAACAACGACACGTCTTGCAACTGGTCGAGCGTGAGCAAACCAGAGCGCACACCGTCGTCAATGTCGTGCGCGTTGTAGGCAATGGCGTCGGCCAAGTTGCACAACTGCGCTTCTAAGCTAGGTTGTGTGCCGTTTAAAAAACGAGCGGCAATGCCACCAGGCTCTTGCGCGTTGATCAGCTCGGCATTGCGGCGCGCGCAATGTTTCAAGATGCCTTCGCGGGTTTCAAAGCTCAGGTTGAGTCCGTTGAACGCGGGATAGCGTTCTTCCAGTTCGTCCACCACGCGCAGGCTTTGCAGGTTGTGTTCGAAGCCGCCGTACGGAGCCATGCATTCGTTCAGCGCGTCTTGGCCGGCGTGGCCGAAAGGCGTGTGGCCCAGGTCATGGGCCAAAGCAATGGCTTCGACCAAGTCTTCATTCAGGCTCAACGCGCGGGCGATGGAACGGCCCAGTTGCGCCACTTCCAGCGAGTGCGTCATGCGGGTACGAAACAAATCGCCTTCGTGGTTCAAGAAGACTTGGGTTTTGTAGACCAAGCGTCTGAAGGCAGTGGAATGAACGATGCGATCGCGGTCGCGCTGATGTGGGTTGCGAAAACTGGGGGCGTGGGCGGGGGCTTCGGGCTCCTGGTGTTGGCGGCCACGGGATTGGTCGGGCTGGCAGGCGTATTGGGCGAGTTGGGTCATTGCTTTTGTTTTCTGTGCTCGCTGGCGATATGGGGGATGTGCCGCTTCTTCATGCTGTGCCAGAAATCATCAGCGGCACATACCCCATACCACCAGACTGCGTTGGGGCTTTGTTGCACTCGCCCCACTTTTTGCGCATCTTTTGTAGCTTACTTTTCACAACAATCGTCAATGACTTGGGCGACCAAGGCATCAGGCGCACCGCGCACGATGGCTGTGCCGGGCTTGTCGATAAGCACGAATTTGATTTCGCCTGCTTCTGCTTTTTTATCTACGCGCATGTGGTGCAGGTATTCATCTGCGCCAAGTTTGGGACCGACGATGGGTAGGCCTGCACGTTCGATGAGGGCGGTGAAGCGCGACACAAACGCTTCGTCCACAAAACCCAAGCGTTGCGACAGGTGCGAAGCCATCACCATGCCGCAACCCACGGCTTCGCCGTGCAGCCATTCGCCAAAGCCCAAGCCCGCTTCGATGGCGTGGCCAAAGGTGTGGCCGAAGTTGAGAATGGCGCGAATGCCGCCTTCGCGTTCGTCTTGGCCGACCACCCAGGCTTTGATTTCGCAGCTGCGCTTCACCGCATGCGCCAAGGCTTTTGGGTCACGCGCCAAGAGTGCGTCGAGGTTGGCGTCAATCCAATCTAAAAACTGCATGTCGGCGATGGGGCCGTATTTGATGACTTCGGCCAAGCCCGCGCTCATCTCGCGCTGGGGCAAGGTTTGCAAGGTGTCGAGGTCGCACACCACGCGTTGTGGTTGGTAGAACGCGCCAATCATGTTTTTGCCGATGGGGTGGTTGATGGCGGTCTTGCCGCCCACCGATGAGTCGACCTGCGCCAGCAAGGTGGTGGGCACTTGCACAAAGGGCACGCCGCGCATGTAGCAAGCGGCGGCAAAGCCAGTCATGTCACCCACCACGCCGCCGCCCAAGGCGAACAGCACGGTTTTGCGGTCTGCGCCTTTGCCCAGCAGCTCGTCAAAAATCAGGTTGAGTGTTTGCCAGTCTTTGTGGCTCTCGCCGTCGGGCAAGGCCACGGTGTGCACGTGTTTGTAAAGCGGCGCAAGTGCGGCTTGTAAACGTTCGGCGTAGATGGGGCCCACGGTGTCGTTGGTGACGATGAGGGCTGCCGAGGCTTTGGGCAAATCGGCCCAGGTGCTGGCAGCATTGAGTAACTGCTCGCCAATCAAAATTTGATAGCTGCGGTCGCCGAAGTCAATGGCAACGCGTTCGAGGTTTGGTGTGTTCGACATGACTCAAATTCTGTGTGGGGGCGACACGCGCGGGCGGTCCGCAGGCGCGGGGGGTGAGACGGGTTTGATATGCCCAGCGAGTTCGAGCTGCGACACGATCATGTTGACCAAGCTCGCCACATTGGGGCGCCCTGTTTCGATGACGTAGTGCGCGGTTTCGCGATACAGCGGGTCACGCACCTCAAGCAGTTCGCGCAAACGTGCTTGCGGGTCGGCCACTTGCAGCAAGGGGCGGTTTTGGTCGTTGCGCAAGCGGCGAAACACTTCTTCGGGGCTGGAGCGCAAATAAAACACGTGGCCGTTTTGGTGCAGGCGTTCGCGGTTGAGGGGGCGCAACACCGAGCCGCCGCCCGTGGACAACACACCATGGTGGTTTTGGCACAAATCGGCGAGCACTTCAGATTCGAGGTCGCGAAAGCGGTCTTCCCCTTCGCGTTCGAAATATTCGCGCACCGAGCAACCCAAGCGGTGCTCAATCGCGTGATCCGAATCAACAAAGGGGAGGTGAAGTCGTCGAGCGAGTTGACGCCCAACGGTCGTTTTGCCGGAACCCGGCAGACCCACCAAAACCAACAACATATGCTTTCTTAACGTGCAACGGCACTGTGATCGAGCATTTTAGGGGTTATGAAGACCAGCAGTTCCTGCTTGGCTTGGGCGGTGCGGCGGTTTTTGAACAAATAGCCCAGCACGGGGATATCGCCCAAGAGCGGAACTTTGTATTCGTCCTCTTGCTCGCTGGTCTCGTAAATGCCGCCAATCATGACCGTGCCGCCGTTTTCCACCAGCACTTGGGTCTTGACGTGCTTGGTGTCAATGGCAAAACCCGCAGGGGTGATTTGACCCACGTTGTCTTTGGAAATATCAAGGTCCAACACGATGCCGCCCTCGGGCGTGATTTGCGGCGTGACCTCCAGCTTGAGGTTGGCCTTGCGAAAAGCGAGGGTGGTCGCCCCGCTGGCGGCCGCCACTTGGTAGGGCAACTCGGTGCCTTGCTCAATCACGGCTTTGGCTTGGTCGGCCGTAACCACGCGCGGGCTAGACACGACCTTGCCTTTGCCATCTGCCTCCAGCGCCGACAGCTCTAAATTGAGAAAACGGTTCTTGGCCGAGTTGAAGATAGACACCGCAAAGCTGGCCGAGGCAAAACCGTTGAGGCTGGCTGCGGGCAAGTTGACGAAGCTGCCTGTCGTGTCCAGCGCTTTATCGGCGATGTTGAAACTGGTGGCTTGCTGCGCGGTGGGGTTGGCATTGGCCATGACATTGGTGTTGGTCGTGCCCCATACCGTTTGCGAGCCGCCCTGCCCCATGCCGCCCAAACGCACCCCGAGTGTTTGACCAAAGGTGTCGCTGGCTTGCACGATGCGAGCTTCGATCATCACTTGGCGCAAAGGAATGTCGATCTTGGCGATCATCTGCGCCACTTGGTCGATGCGCTCGGCAATGTCGGTGACGAAGATTTGGTTGGTGCGCGGCTCGGCCATGGCACTGCCACGCGTGCTGAGGATGCGCGAGCCACCGCCCATGGCCGACAAACCAAAAGGCGCGCTGCTGGCTGACGATGCGTAGCCTCCCAAACCTGCATTACCAAAGCCACCACCGAACCCGCCGCTTAATCCGCCGCCGTAGCCGCTCCATGGCGCAGACATGGCGGGCAACACCGTGCCGCCTTGAATTTGTGTCAACACATCCACCGCCTTGGCGTAGTTGAGCGCAAAGCCACGGGTTTGCATGGGCTCTACGTTTTGTGCGGCCAAGCGTGTTTCGTATTCCAGCTTTTCACGCGCCACGACCTCGACGCGTGGCGCGACCCAGATGACGTTGCCTTGTCGGCGCACGCTCAAACCCTTCGCCTGCGCCATGATGTCCAACACTTGGTCCCAAGGCACTTTGTGCAGCTTGAGCGTGAGCGCGCCCGTGACGCTGTCCGAGGTGATGATATTGAGCCCCGTGAAGTCGGCCACGAGTTGAAAGGCCGTACGCACCTCGATGTTTTGGAAATTCATGGACATGGGCGCACCGGTGTACACCCCCTTGCCTTCTTCGCTGCGAAGCGGCAAAGCGCATGTGCTACACAAGGCAGCCCAAAAACACAAGACATGGCGACGCGTGATGTGCATGCGTTCATTCATGGCGAAGTTTCTTGCAGCGGCAAACGCACGTCACGGGCCTGCCATTCGCCTGTGGGCGCAAGCGCCAACTCCTGCACGTCCAAATATTCAGACGTAATGGCCAGCAAGCGGCCAAAGTCTTGTCCTAAATGCCCGCCCACGCGCACGCGATGCACGCTCATCATGGACGGCTCTTTTTTTGCGCCAGTCTCTGGCAAAACTTTGATCAGGGCTTGCAGTTCGGCACCCGAAGCGATTTGCCCCACGTACTGCAAACGCTCACGCGGGAAAGACTCTAGCGGTTCGCGAAGGCGCATCAACTCAGGAACGACCAGCGCGCCGTAACTGGGATGTTGTTGGGCATGGCTGCGTTGGTTTTGCACCCATGCTCGCGCGTTGAAGGGGTCTGCCGATGCTGCGCTATCCAAGTCCACACTGGCCAATTCAAACAACGATTCATGCACCGAAGACTGGGGCGCAACCGCCATCAGTTGCGCAGAAATGCCACCGCGAGGGTCGGCTTTGAGCTCCAACGCCGACAAGGTCAACCCTGGGGCCGAAGCTGGCCACTGCGCCAGCCAATTCATCCAAGCCGCCCAAGAGCCCTGCACTTGTAAATGCACAGGTACTTGCTGAAGCCGCATGGCATTCATCACTGGCGTTTGCACAGGCCTGTCCAAGCCCAATTGCGAAAACTGCAAACCTTGTTGGTGCGCTAGGGCGGTAAGAGAAGCTGCATCCATCAAAGCGACCTCGGGTTGAGCTTGGCTTTGCTGCAATTGCGCAACTTGCTCGCCAAGCGCTTGCGTGATTCGCTGTTGATCAACCAGTTTGGCTTGCGCCTCAGTTGCGTCAACCCAGACTTGCACGCTGCTGAGCCACCAAGGGCTCATCAACAACACACCTAAAGCAACCGCACAAACCCACAAAGCACGCTGAAAGGCAAGCGGCCAAGTCCAAGGTTGGCGCCAATCAAGGTCAGGCATCGATAAATTCAACCACGCCATCACACACCCACCTTCAAATCGGCTTCGATACGAAACTGCCATACCGGTAAACCCGTGGTGGATATGGCAGGCACCACCTGCAACTGTGGCAACTCTGGCGCTTGCGCCCAAATATCAAGACTCTTGAGTTGCTGCACCAACTGATGCGCGTGCTTGGATGACAAGGCTTCACCTTGCACAATCCAACGCGTGCCTTGCTGCCTGACACTGGCCACCCACACGCCTTGCGCCGCTTGGCTAAGTACGCGGCTCCATTGCAAACTTTGCATTTGCAACTCTTTGCGCTCTTGCAACCAGCGCGCTAGCTGTACGCTGCGTTGTTGTGTGGCTTTGGCTTGAATGTGAGATTTTTGCGCCTCTTCATAGGCACGGGTAGAAGCGACGACATCCGTCGTTTGTGGGTATTTATTTTCTGCAGCAGAAGAAAAAACCAGGGCAAAACCTGCCGCCAAAAACGCGCCGCCCATGGCGCACACCGCCATCCCCAGCAACCAAGCACGGCGCAACACATGCTGTTTGGTTTGACGATGCGGCAAGAAGTTGATACCCCCATCACGCCATGCACGCAGAGCCAAGCCAAAAGCTTCGTCCGACTGCAATGCCAAAGCCGTGCTGGCCGTGGGCAAGGAACCCAAAATGTCGAAGCCCTCGGTGCGGCATGCTGCCTCACTTCGCGGCTCCAAGGCCAGCGCATCCACCCCGGCCGTGACCGCCACACGCTGCAAGGCCTCAACCAACCCACGCGGTACGGCTTGCACAAGATAACGCCGCTCACCAGCTTGCGCAGGCTCAGGGTCTAGGCGGTAGTCAATGCACACATCCGATGCGTAATCAGGCAGCACCGACTGGACCTCCGCCTGCAACTGAAAAGCCACATCGTCCTCAGACAACCCGGCGGCCAAGGTGACGATGTGATGTGTGACGCAAGCATCATCCAGCCCGATATACATCGCCTGTGGCTGGTAATCGCCCTCCTCCAGATACTGCCGCAACCATTGACCCAACTCGAAGGACAACAAAACCTCGCCATGCGCCACCAGACCTTCTGGCAAACCCAATTGCTCAGCACAGCAAACGGTATTAGGCCCTGCGTGTGAGCCAGTCAGAACGACCAAGCGACAAGCCTTGGGGCCGACATCCAAGCCGACCACACTGATAAGGTGTTGGCGTGCGCGAGGCAGCCATGAGGTCCAACGCATGAGAGGCATCCTTTTGTAAAGAGGGGGATGCTTTGCATTTCAACGCGTTGACAAACCGCTGCGGCGGTGTTTGACTCGGGACTTTTGTGATGGAAGCGCGGTTTTTATAATACGCGCCACTTATGGCGACAAACCACACCCCCGAAAGTTCGAAAGAACACGCACCTGCTCCGGCAGCCCCCCGCTCCATGGCGCGCCAGCTTGTGCTGTGGGCCTTGGGTATTGCGACAGCTGGCCTGCTCATCGTGGGCTTATTGGTCGCCGTTGCGCTGGCCATGGCTTACCCACAACTGCCAGACATCTCCGACCTAGCCGACTACCGCCCCAAACTTTCCATGCGGGTGTATTCGGTAGAGGGCACGCAAATTGGCGAGTTTGGTGAAGAACGCCGCAACCTCACGCCCTTCAAAGACATCCCCAAGGTGATGAAAGATGCGGTGCTGGCCATTGAAGACGCGCGCTTTTACCAACACGGCGGCGTGGACTACATCGGTTTGCTGCGTGCCAGCTTGGCCAACTTAGGGCGAGCCAAAAGCCAAGGCGCCTCGACCATCACCATGCAGGTGGCACGTAATGTGTACTTGTCTTCAGAGAAAACCTTCACACGCAAGATTTATGAAATCTTGCTGACCAGCAAGCTGGAGCACATGCTCAGCAAAGACCAGATTTTTGAAATCTATCTGAACCAAATTTATTTGGGTAACCGTGCTTATGGTTTTGCTGCAGCGTCTGAGGCCTACTTTGGTAAACCGTTGAAAAACATCAGCATCGCCGAAGCGGCCATGTTGGCAGGTTTACCCAAAGCGCCATCGGCCTACAACCCGATTGCCAACCCCAAACGGGCTCGCGCACGTCAGCTCTACATCATTGAGCGCATGCAAGAAAACGGGTTCATCACAGCAGAACAAGCCGCCGAAGCCAAACAAGAAGAGTTAAAAATTCGCACAGCAACCAGCAGTCTCAACACACACGCCGACTATGTGGCAGAGATGGCCCGCCAGTTGATGTTTGCTCAATATGGCCAAGACATCTACACACGCGGTTTGAATGTGTACACCACCATACGCGCCAGCGATCAGCAAGCCGCTTATTTCGCCTTGCGTCGCGGCATCATGGATTACGAGCGTCGCCAACACTACCGTGGACCTGAGCGTTTCATCAACCTGCCCACCAAGCCCTCGGAACAAGAAGATGCCATTGACGACGCCTTGATTGAGCAAGGCGACAAAGGCGACTTGTTGGCCGCCGTCGTCCTAGAAGCTACGCCGAAAAAAGTGCGTGTGGTTCGCCAAAACAGCGAGGTGCTGGACATCACAGGCGAAGGCTTGCAGCCCGTGCAGTCGGGCTTGTCAGACAAAGCTGCCCCGAACATCAAGCTACGCCCAGGTGCGCTGGTGCGCATCACCCAAACCGCCAAAGGTGGCTGGGAAATCACCCAACTGCCCGAAGTGGAAGGCGCGTTTGTGTCCATTGACCCACGCGATGGCGCCATTCATGCACTGGTAGGTGGCTTTGACTTCAACAAAAACAAGTTCAACCACGTGACCCAAGCTTGGCGTCAACCTGGCTCTAGTTTCAAGCCTTTCATTTATTCAGCCGCGTTGGAAAAAGGTTTCACCCCCATGACGGTGGTGAACGACGCGCCATTGTTCTTTGACGCCAGCGTCACCGGCGGCCAGCCGTGGGAGCCCAAAAACTACGACGGCACATTTGAAGGCCCCATGACCTTGCGCAAAGGTTTGGCCAAATCGAAAAACATGATTTCAATTCGATTGCTGCAAGCCGTGGGCGCACAAAACGCGCAAGACTGGATTGCACAGTTCGGCTTTGACGCCGAGAAGCACCCGCCATACTTGACCATGGCATTAGGCGCAGGCTCAGTGACCCCCATGCAAATGGCAGCTGGCTACTCCGTGTTTGCCAACGGGGGTTACCGCGTGAACCCATTTCTCATCACCAAAGTGACGGACCAAATGGGCAAGACCTTGTCTGAATTCACGCCCCCCGAACTCGACGAATCTGCCCGCGCCATTGACGCACGCAACGCGTTTGTGATGGAAAGCCTGCTGCAAGAAGTCACCCGCTCAGGCACGGCCGCGCGCGCGCAAGCCACCTTGAAACGCCCAGACGTTTACGGCAAAACAGGCACCACAAACGATGCGATGGACGCATGGTTTGCAGGCTTCCAACCCACACTCGCCGCAGTGACTTGGATTGGCTACGACACGCCACGCAAATTAGGCGACCGTGAGACGGGTGGAGGCTTGAGCCTGCCCGTGTGGATCAGCTATATGCAGCACGCTTTGCAAAACGTGCCCATTGCCGAACCTACACCGCCCGCAGGCTTGACGCACGAAAATGGCGACTGGGCTTACACCGAATACAGCAAAGGTGGTGGTGTAAGCAGCTTGGGAATGGAGAGCAAGTCCAGCGGCGGCAATAACGAACAGCTGCCCGCCAATGACGAGAAGAAACGGATCCTCGACCTGTTCAAGAACTAAAAACAAGGGCGCTGACAGCGCCCTTGTTTTTTTGTGTGAATGCGGAGGTTACGCGTGAAAGACAATCGCCCGCCCCGTTTGGGTGCTGGCGTCTTTGCTAAGGCGTTCAAAAAATTCGCCTTGACCTTTGGTGTCGGCCCATTGCGCGCCGTCAAACTTGAAGTGATAGCCGCCTGAACGTGCCGCCAACCACACCTCGTGCAGGGGCTTTTGCAAGTTGATGATGATTTGACTTTTGTTCTCAAACGTGAGCGTGATCATGCCGCCCACGCGCTGGTTGTCGATGTCAACCTCGCCGTCGTCGTTGATGCGGTCACAGGCCAATTCAACGGCTTTGAGCAGAAGTTCTGCGCGGTCTAAAAATTCGAGATCGGTCATTACAATTTACACCATGGGTATTGAACAAAAGATTCTAGTCAGGGCCAGAGGCCTGCGCGTGGGTGTGGCCTCTGCATTGTGCGCGGCAGCCACATTCACGGCATGCGGCCAAAAAGGCAATTTGTATATGCCCAATGACCCTGAATTTCAGCAACGCGCCAAACTGCCAGACATCGTGCGTCGCCAAATTCCAAGCATCTCGGCTACCCCCGCAGCTGCACCGGCATCAAGCACGGCCTCTGCTGCATTGCCTGCCACGACAAAAACAGCTCCCGCTGCCACATCTCCCGCCACCGCTGCCTCTGCTGCAACTGGCCGCTAATTTTTTAAGAGCCGTCTGATGACACACACCCTGCTTGCCGGTGCGCCTTTTGTGGCCACGCACAACAACGATTTGTACTTAGAGGGCGTCAAGCTGGCCGACCTTGCACAAGCACACGGCACGCCCTTGTTTGTGTATTCCAAAGCTGCCATGCTCAGCGCACTCGCGGCCTACCAACGCGGCTTTGCAGGTCGCAATGCCCGCATTTGCTACGCCATGAAAGCCAACTCCTCACTCGCGGTGTTGCAAGTGTTTGCGCAAGCGGGCTGCGGCTTTGACATCGTGTCGGGTGGCGAACTTGACCGCGTGATAGCTGCAGGCGGCGACGCCTCAAAAGTGATCTTCTCTGGCGTTGGCAAAACACGCGCCGAAATGCGCAAAGCTTTGGAAGCGGGCATTGCCTGCTTCAACGTCGAGAGCGAAGCCGAGCTCGAAGTGCTCAGCGAAGTGGCGCAGAGCATGGGCAAACGCGCGCCCATCAGCATTCGCGTCAACCCCAACGTGGACGCAAAAACTCACCCCTACATTTCGACTGGCCTGAAGGGCAATAAGTTTGGCGTAGCCCACGAACGCGCCTTGGTCACATACCAACGCGCCGCCAGCTTGCCCGGCCTGCAAGTGGCGGGCATCGATTGCCACATTGGCTCACAAATCACCGAGTCCACACCCTACCTTGATGCGATGGACCGCGTGCTGGACCTCGTGCAAGCCATCGAAGCGGCGGGCATTGCCATTCACCACATCGACTTTGGCGGTGGCTTAGGCATCAACTACAACGGTGACACACCACCCGCCGCAGACGCACTGTGGGCACTACTGTTGGCCAAGCTTGATGCACGCGGCTACGGTCAACGCCAGCTGATGATTGAACCTGGCCGCTCACTCGTGGGCAACGCGGGTGTGTGCTTGACCGAGGTGCTGTACTTGAAGCCTGGCGAGCAAAAAAACTTTTGCATCGTCGACGCCGCCATGAACGACCTGCCCCGCCCTGCGATGTACGAAGCCTTCCACCAAATAGTGCCCGTGTCGACGCGTGCGGGTGAAGCCGTGACGTATGACGTGGTGGGACCCGTGTGCGAGAGCGGCGACTGGCTGGGCCGTGACCGTCAACTCACGGTGCAGTCAGGCGATTTGTTGGCCGTGTTGTCGACCGGTGCGTATTGCGTGGCGATGTCTAGCAACTACAACACGCGTGGGCGTGCGGCTGAGATTTTGGTGGACGGAACCCAGGCGCATGTGATTCGTCGTCGTGAGACGGTAGCCGATCAGATAGCTTGCGAGTCACTGGTTCTCTGAGTTTTTTCTTTCGTTGCGTGCTTTACTGACACGCTTCTTCTATTTTGCTGTGTTGTGGTTTCGTGTGGGTTCTTTCGCTCCGCCACGGCGAGCAGCCAGCACCTGCCATGGCTCCCATCGCTGCGCGACGAATGTCGCCAAGTCAGGCACTGGCTGCTCGCCGTGGCTTCGGGGTGATTTTTGCGACATGTCACAACCTCTTTGACTCAACTGCTGTGCTGTATGAACGGAGCACGCTAAATGCAGCGTGAGGCATTGCAATTCAAAACAACCAAAATCGACGTGAACCGGTTCACCACCAACACCCCGATGTGACGACGGGTGTTCGGCCCCTGACGATTTTTGGTACTCCAGCATGAGGAAGGGGCCGAACACTCGTCGTCACATCAGCGCGTAAAACCAGACACCCGCAAGAAGTAGCCCCACAAAGATGATCGGAAAAATCGCCACGCCAGCAAAACAAACATGATCGAGGCATAAACAAAAACCTCTGCAAAATTGTTCTTCCCCGCTCGCATCCAAAAAAAGTGCAACACCGCCAACACAGCCACGATATACACCGCCCGATGCAGCCGCTGCCAACGCTTCGCACCTAACCATCGAACGGCGCGGTTAAACGACGTCGCCGCCAGTGGCGTGAGCAGTACAAACGCACTGAACCCCATCAAAATAAATGGCCGCTTGGCAATGTCGCGCGCGATGTCCGCCCACTCAAAGCCCATATCTAGCCAGCTGTAGCAAAGCAAATGCAGCACCACATAAAAATAGGTGAAGCGGCCAAACATACGCCTGTGCTTCAACAGCTCAGGCAAACCTAACGTGACACGCAAGGGCGTGACAGCGAGCGTGAGGCACAAAAAACGCAGCGTCCAATCACCCGTTGCACGGATCAAATACTCTGCGGGATTTGCCCCCAGTGCATTGTTTGCAGCCCCCCAAAACAACCAAGCAAAGGGCATCAAACCCACCAAATACAAACTGGATTTGGTCCAGCGATGGCTTAACGCCGAGCGTAATGAGGAAGACGCATCCAACATGATCAGTACAACTTTTTCAAATCCATGCCTGCGTAGAGCTGCCCTACTTGCGCCTCGTAGCCATTGAACATCAAGGTCTTGCGCTTCTTGGCAAACAAACCGTCTTCACCAATGCGCCGCTCGCTGGCTTGACTCCAGCGCGGATGGTCCACATTGGGATTCACATTTGAATAAAACCCGTACTCTTGAGGCGCTGAGCGCCCCCATGAATTGATGGGCTGTTTTTCAACGAAGCGAATCTTCACCAAACTCTTGGCACTTTTGAAACCGTATTTCCAAGGCACAACCAAGCGCACAGGTGCGCCATTTTGATTGGGCAGCACTTCGCCATACATCCCAAAGCTCAACAAGGTCAACGGATGCATGGCTTCGTCCATGCGCAGCCCCTCAACATATGGCCAATCCAGCACGCGCGAACGGACACCGGGCATGGTCTTGGGGTCGGCTTGGGTGATGAACTCCACATACTTGGCGTTACCCAAGGGCTCCACGCGTTTGATAAGTTCAGCCAATGAATAGCCCACCCACGGAATCACCATAGACCACCCCTCCACACAACGTAAGCGGTAAATGCGCTCTTCCATGGGGCTGAGTTTGAGCAAATCCTCCAAATCCATGCGCCCTGGTTTTTTGACCGCCCCCTCAATCTCGACACTCCACGGTTTGGTGTGCAAGGTATGTGCGTATTTGGCGGGATCTGACTTATCCGTACCAAATTCGTAAAAGTTGTTGTAGTTGCTGGCATCCACGTAGGTGGTGATTTTCTCCATGGTGTTGGCACCACTCACACGGCTCACCGCGCCCGTCAACGAGGTCAACTTACCCGTACGAACCACGGCTTCGGCGCCTGTCTGAGCCAACGCCTCACGCGCGGCCCATGCGGCCATCGTCACACCAGCGACACCAGCGGCCATGTGTTTGAGCCAGTTTCGACGCTGGGTATATGCCATTTGCGGGGTAATTTCACTGCTCAAAGGGTGAACAAAACCTGAGGCACTGCTTTTCGAAAATTGATTGCCGCGCATGAGAACCCCTTTGAGTTAAAAAGTGTTCGCATTGTGATGCAGAGTCACCAAACTTGCGCGCAGCACATCAAAAGTCCCTTATTTAGAAAACAAAAAAAGCTGGCACAAGGCCAGCTTTTTTGGGAGTGAGACTAACGCTCTGAATTAACGCAAACCAGCGATGTAATCAGCAACGGCTTTGATTTCGCGGTCATTCAACTTAGCCGCAACACCGCTCATTTGAGCGCTGTTGCCACGGCCAACGTTTTGACCTGCGCCTTTGTTTGCGTGCTCGCGGAAAGCAGTCAATTGCGCCACAGCGTAGTCAGCATGCTGACCTGCCAAACGTGGGTACTGGGAAGGAATACCTGCACCTGTGGGGGTATGACAACCGGCGCAAGCTGCAATTTGACGGTCTGCGATGCCACCGCGGTAAATGCGCTCACCCAAAACAACCAAATCTTTTTCTTTGGCGAAGTTAGGCTTGGACTCTTTAGCGCCCACCCAAGCAGCGACGTTTTTCATGTCGTTGTCTGACAGCGCAGCAGCCATGCCACTCATGATGGCGTTGGCACGCTTGCCAGATTTGAACTCTTGCAATTGCTTGACCAAATAGTCAGGGTGCTGCTGCGCCAACTTTGGGTAAGCAGGCGAACCGGAGTTACCGTCTGCACCGTGGCAAGCCGCACAAACAGCGGTGTAAGTGGCTTCACCTTTGACCAAATCGACCTTGGCAGCAGGAGCTGCTGGTTCGTTGGCATGAGAAAGGGCGGGAGCTACCAAGGCGGCAGCGAGGAGCAAAGAGGCAATCAGCTTCATAAGTATTCTTTGGTTAATGGGTCTCAAAGACGTCGAAAAACTGCGGTGATTCTACAATGCCGTATGAACCAGCCAGACCCACACGACGCCCCCGCCCAAATTGACACGCCTGAGGTGCCCGAAATCACGGTCTTGAACGCTGAATTTGAAGCGCAAAAAGAGGCTGAACGGGCCGCCGCCAAAGCTGCTTTTGAGCTGCTCAGCCCTGCCGACCAAGCCAAATACGCCATGGGATGGCTGCACACCGCACGGTTTTTGACCACTGCGGCACAGCTGCACCACCTGCCTGCCTACGACCAGCCCGAAATTGCGTTTGTGGGCCGCTCCAACGCTGGCAAATCCACCTGCATCAACGTGTTGACCCAGCAAAAACGTTTGGCCTACGCGTCTAAAACACCCGGTCGCACTCAGCACATCAACTTATTCGCCATGGGCCGTCAAGGCAAGACCGATGCCGTGCTGGCCGACTTGCCCGGCTACGGCTACGCTGCTGTGCCCAAGCAAGACAAAATTCGCTGGCAACAAGTGATGGCCAACTATTTACTCACCCGCCCCAACCTGCGCGCGGTGGTGCTGATGTGTGACCCACGCCACGGTTTGACGGAACTCGACGACATCTTGCTCGACGTGATTCGGCCACGCGTGGCCGAAGGTTTGAAGTTTTTGGTCTTGCTCACCAAGGCCGACAAGCTCAACAAAACCGATGGCGCAAAAGCCCTGTCGATTGCCAAGTTGCAAGCCGGTGGCGGTGAAGTGCGCTTGTTCTCAGCACTGAAGAAGCAAGGTGTGGACGAAGTCGCCACCACCTTGTACCAGTGGATGCACCCTTAACTGTTCACGCAATTCAATAAAGCTCGGGAGCGCCTGCAGGGCGTGTCTTGAAGCGCTTGTGCACCCAAAAATATTGGGCAGGCATGGTGTTGATGAATGTCTCTAAGCGTTGATTCATCGTGGCTGTATCGGCTTGAGCATCGTCGGTAGGGAAATCGGTCCAAGCGGGATGCACCACCACTTCATAACCCAACGCTGTCATGCGCGTGATGACCGGCACCACACGCGCACGGCCTAGCTTTGCAAAGCGCGACAGTGAAGGCACGGTCGCCGCTTGCTCACCATAAAACGGCACAAAGATAGACTCGCTCGGACCGAAGTTCATATCAGGCAACAAGTACAGCAACGCGTGTTGACGCAACGCGCTGACGATGGGCTTGACGCCATCTTCACGACGGAACAACTGCACCTGGCCAAAGCGCTGACGGCCTTGCGCCACCCATGCATCCACCGTCGCGTTTGACTGTGGCGTGAAGATGGTGGTGAAGTGCAAAGGCACATTGAGCGTGAGTGCTGTCCACCCCACATCCAAGCCCATGAAATGAGGTGCAAACAACACCGTGGGCACATCATCAGACAAAGCAGCCACCTCGCCCGTTAGCTGCACGCGCGCTTTGATACACGCCGCGTTGCGATGCCACAGCCAACTGCGGTCTAGCCACGCTTGCGCGAAGTAGGTAAACGTTTCACGCGTGAGCGCATCGCGCTCGCTATCACTCAAGTGCGGGAAGCACACGCGTAAATTGGTTTGCACCACGCAACGGCGTGATGGAATCACGACCAACAGCAAGGCGCCTAAACCAGCGCCCAACGCACGAAGCCACGGCAAAGGCAAATAACCCAAAACCCGCAATACCCAAAGCCCAAACTTGCTGAACATGGCTTACCCCTCAGCGCGCGGTTGTTTGTCGCGGGCATATCCCCACAGGTATTGACCAGGCGCGTTGCGCACCATCGCTTCCACACCTCGGTTCACCGCCGCCGCCGCCATCTCGGGCGAGACGGTGGCATCTTTCATCTCTGGCGCATCAAAGGGGCGCATGTGCATGCAAAAACCTTGACCTGCGGGCAAGCGCTCGCACCACGTCAGGATGACTTGTGCGCCGGTTTGCTGCGCCAACTTGGCCAGCAAGGTCATGGTGTAGACATCGCGGCCAAAGAACGGAGCCCACACGCCTTGCCCCTGTGGCGGCACTTGGTCAGGCAGGATGGCCGTGTAGCCACCGTTACGCAACGTGCGAATGAGGGTGCGCACACCCGCAAGCGATGTGGGCGCCGAGTCCAGAAAGGGGCGCGTGCGTGCGTTGGCAACCAAGGGCTCAAGCCATGCTTTGCGCGCAGGGCGAAACAACGCAACCATCGGGCCATACGTGGGGCCAAACCTTTCAGCAATCGCTTGCGCGCCGATTTCCCACGAACCCAAATGCGGCGACATGATGATGGCGCCCTTGCCTGCTTGCATGGCCGCTTCAAAGTGCTCTGCACCATCCCACTTCACCAAACCTTCGAGCTTGGCACTGTGCGGACGCATCCACACCCAAGGCAGCTCAGCCACCATGGCGCCAATGGCAGCTACAGCAGGACGCGCATCACGCCACGCCACGCCAGCTGCTTGCACATTGGCTTTGAAGTTGCGGCGATAGCTGGGCGACAGCCACCACACCAACCACCCCAACACAGCGCCAAGTCGCTGCATCAGGGGCAGCGGCATGCGGGCAAGGAAGCGAAAGAGACGGGTGACGAAAGACATGAACTTTTTGATGACTTTGATAAATCCATTAGAATTCTGATTGTCGCCGAGTTAAAGAACTACTTGCAGGGCGACGACACACCTCGGTGTGAGAGTGAGGGCAAAGCCCACACAACTGCTAAAGCGTTCGCTGGGCTCCAAGTTTTCAGGGTCGGCAACGCCGAACAACCCATTGAGAACAAGGAGCTTTTTTATGTCCAGCAATTACCTCTTCACGTCTGAATCCGTTTCAGAAGGCCACCCAGACAAAGTGGCAGACCAAATCTCTGATGCGATTTTGGATGCGATTTTCGAGCAAGACCCACTCTCACGCGTGGCTGCCGAAACCCTGACCAACACCGGCTTGGTCGTGTTGGCTGGCGAGATCACCACCAACGCGCACGTCGACTACATCCAAGTCGCACGCGACACCATCAAGCGCATCGGCTACGACAACACCGACTACGGCATCGACTACAAAGGTTGCGCGGTCATGGTGTGTTACGACAAGCAATCCAACGACATCGCTCAAGGCGTGGACCGTGCGTCTGACGACCACCTCAACATCGGTGCGGGCGACCAAGGCCTGATGTTTGGCTACGCTTGCAGCGAAACGCCTGAGCTGATGCCTGCTCCCATCTATTACGCACACCGCCTGGTCGAGCGCCAAGCCCAGTTGCGCAAAGACGGCCGCCTGCCATTCTTGCGCCCCGATGCCAAGAGCCAAGTGACCATGCGTTACGTGGACGGCAAGCCTCACAGCATTGACACCGTGGTGTTGTCGACCCAACACAGCCCTGACCAAAGTGAGTCTGCCACCAAGATGAAGGACAGCTTCAATGAGGCCATCATCGAAGAAATCATCAAGCCCGTGTTGCCCAAAGAGTGGCTGCAAGACACCAAGTATTTGATCAACCCCACAGGCCGTTTCGTCATCGGCGGTCCACAAGGCGACTGCGGTTTGACAGGCCGCAAAATCATTGTGGACACCTACGGCGGCGCATGCCCTCACGGCGGCGGCGCGTTCTCAGGCAAAGACCCATCGAAGGTGGACCGCTCTGCCGCTTACGCTGCACGCTATGTGGCTAAAAATATCGTGGCCGCTGGCTTGGCCACACAGTGCCAAGTGCAAGTGGCTTACGCCATTGGCGTGGCACGCCCCATGAACATCACGGTGAACACGGCAGGCACTGGCGTGATCTCTGACGACAAGTTGTCAGTCTTGGTGGCCGAGCACTTTGACCTGCGCCCCAAAGGCATCATTCAAATGCTCGACTTGCTGCGTCCGATTTACAGCAAAACGGCGGCTTATGGTCACTTTGGTCGTGAAGAGCCCGAGTTCACTTGGGAAAGAACCGATAAAGCTGCGGCACTTCGTGCAGCAGCCGGTCTGTAAGACCGCCTCGCGAAAGCGAGGTATCGGTTCTTGGGCGAAGCTCAATCGCTTGCGATGTGAGCGTAGACCAGAAGTCGTATTAAAGGGTCTCTTGTGTTTACGAGAGGCCCTTTTTGTTTGGCTCTTCGATTCTCCGGGATGCGAGTTGGGGTAGGCAGACGCGGCTTACATCGCTTCGCGACGAATGGCGCCGCATCTGCCTACCCCAACCCGCATTTTGTTGTTCGAAAAAGTTAAGGCGTAAAAGGTTTTCGCTTTGCTGCACGCGCCAACAGAAGCTTGGGTGGCGTACCCCAATAAGGCGCCATTCGTCGCGCAGCGATGTAAGCCGTTTGGGGGGCGCCACCCACGCTTCGGAGCAACGCAAAAACACAAAGAAGGTTACCCCTCTCCCCCACCCAAAGCTTTGTAAAGCTGAGCCGTCGTCCCCAACAACTGCCGCAACACCTGCACACGCGATTGCTGCGCCGTCAACGCGTCACGCTGCGCGTCCACCAAATCAAATTGATTTGCCGAACCCTGCTCATAACGCACCTCCATCACACGCAAACGCTGTTGCTGGCTTTGCACCCAATTGGATTGCGCCGCCAGTTGTTGTTGCAAGGTATCGCGCGCCACCAGCAAGTCAGCGACTTCGCGGAAGGCTTGCTGGAGTGTTTTTTCATACGTCGCCACCGCTTGTACTTTGCGAGCTTGAGCCACATCCAAGTTGCCCGTGGTGCGCCCCCAATCAAACAACGGCATTTGCAACGTGGGAACAAAACTCCAGCTGCGCGAGCCTGAGTCAAACAAACCATTCAAACTGGTACTGGCTGAACCAGACGCACCCGTGAGTTGCAAACGTGGCAAAAAGGCAGCGCGCGCCACACCAATGTTGGCATTGGCGGCCACCAAGCGTTGCTCTGCCGCACGCACATCGGGTCGGCGTAGCAACACGTCAGACGACAAGTTGCCGCCCCAAGACAACGATAGAGTTTGGGTATCCAAAGGAACGGCAGCTGGCACGTCAACAGGCAAGCGCCCACCGACCAACAAAGCCAAGGCATTGCGGGCTTGTTGCAAAGCACGATCCGTCGTGAACTGATCGCTTTGCGCTGTGGACAACGCGGTTTGCGCGGTAGCCACATCCACATCACTGGCAGCACCTAACGCTTGCTTGCGTACGGTCAAGTCAAACAGCTGCTGACGCCCTGATGCCGTTTGAGCCGCCCACTGGCTACGCAACTCCAAGTCTTTGACCAAGTAATAACCATTGGCCACATCACTGATGAGGCTTAGGCGCACGACGCGCTGATCTTCTGCGCTGGCTTGGTAATTGGATTTGGCAGCTTGGGTCATGTCTGCGACACGGCCCCAAAAGTCGACTTCGAATGACACCAAATTCACATTGGCATCGAAGCGATTAATGCTCGTGGCGACTGGGTTGTTGATGACCCCAGCTGGCGTGAGCGATGCCGTGCGGCCCACCGACATCGTGGCACTCGGCAACTGATCGGCCCCCTGCACACCCCACAAAGCGCGCGCTTCCTCTACGCGAGCGACAGCGATGCGTAAATCGTGATTACGCTCTAACGCCGTGCGAATGAGCCCACGCAACTGTTCGTCGGTGTAGAGCGACTCCCAAGGAATATCTTGCAACTGCGAGGTATCTGCGGCGCTGGTTTGCGCAGACCAGCTCTTGGCCAAGTCGGCCTCAGGGCGTTTGTAGGTCGGGGCCAAGCTGCACGCGCTCAAGGCGCAAACAGCAGCCAATGCCACCGCTGAGAAACGAATGCGATCAGTCATGGCGAGCTCCTTGCTCCACATCGTGGTGTTTGGGCTTGCCCGGGAAATAACGCCGCATCACCACAAAAAATACCGGCACCAAAAACACCGCCAAGAGGGTGGCGCCCAACATACCGCCCGCCACGCCCGTGCCAATGGCTTGTCGGCTCTTGGCGCCAGCACCACTGGAGATGGCCAAAGGCATGACACCCAAGATGAAAGCAATCGACGTCATCAAGATGGGACGGAACCGCATGCGACACGCTTCCAAGGTCGCATCCAGCACGCTGTGTCCACGGTCATTCAACTCACGCGCAAACTCGATGATCAAAATCGCGTTCTTCGAGGCCAAGCCAATGATGGCAATCATGCCCACTTTGAAAAACACATCGTTGGGCAAGCCGCGCAACAACACCGCCAACACCGCACCAAACACACCCAGCGGCACGACCAACATCACAGCAAACGGAATCGACCAGCTTTCGTACAAAGCAGCCAAAGCCAAAAACACCACCACCACCGAAATGGCAAACAGCGCAGGGGCTTGGTTGCCCGACAAACGCTCTTCCAGCGACGTGGAGGACCACTCAAACCCAAAGCCCGGCGGCAACTTGGCGGCCAACTCTTCCATCGCGACCATGGCCTCGCCCGAACTACGTCCTGGCGCAGCAGAGCCAGAGAGCTTGATAGATGGCAACCCGTTGTAGCGGTCCACACGCGGCAAACCAACCACCCAACGGGTCTTGGCGAATTCACCCAAAGTCACCATATCGCCACGCGTGTTGCGCACGGGCAAACGCAAAATCGTTTGGGGATTGCTGCGCAAGTCACCTTCGGCTTGCATTTGCACACGCAAGATGCGGCCATCGCGCACAAAGTCGTTCACATACGACACACCCAAGGTCGATTGCAAGGTGTCGTTCAAGCTCGCCAAATCCACCGACAAGGCACGCGCTTTGGCGCGGTCAATGTCCAGCAAAATTTGTGGTGAAGGCTCTTGCCCCTCGGGGCGTACACCGGCCAATGCAGGATGGCTAGCGGCCATGCCCAACATCATGTTGCGCGCATCCATCAAGCGTTCACGGCCTTGCCCTGAGCGGTCTTGCAAACGGAAGTCAAAGCCACCCACCGCGCCCAACTCTGGAATGGGCGGCACGTTCACCGCCAACGCAAAAGCTTGTTTGACCGAGAACAAATACATATTGGCCCGTTGAATCACAGCTTGCACTGAGTGGTCTGCGGTCTTGCGAACATCCCAATCTTTGAGTTTGACAAACACCAGCGCCGCGTTTTGACCACGGCCAAAAAACGAGAAGCCCAACACGCCGATGACGTGATCAACCTCAGGCTGCTTCAAAAAGTATTGCTCGGCATTGCCCACCACTTCGCGGGTACGCTCGGTTGATGCACCGGGGGGCAGCTGCACCATGCTGATGAAATAGCCTTGGTCTTCATCTGGCAAGAAGCTACCAGGCAAGCGTGTGAACAACCAACCCGTTGCAATACAAATCGCCAAGAACACAGCCAGCCAACGCGTGGGGCGTTTGATGATTTTTTCCACACGCTCGGCATAACGCCCGCTGATGCGTGTGAAGTAACGGTTGAACCACCCCAACAAACCTGTCTCGGTCGGTGCGTGGCCTTTTTCAATCGGCTGTAACAGCGTGGCACACATGGCAGGCGTCAGCGTGATGGCCATCAAGGCCGACAGCATCATGGTCAACACCAAGGTCACCGAGAACTGGCGGTAAATAACGCCTACTGAGCCGCCAAAAAAAGCCATCGGCACAAACACCGCGCACAGCACCAAGGTGATGCCGATGATGGCTGCGATGATTTGATCCATCGCTTTGCGCGTGGCGTCCCGGGGTGACAAGCCCTCATCGCTCATGATGCGCTCGACGTTTTCCACCACCACAATCGCATCGTCCACCACGATACCGATGGCCAACACCATCGCAAACAAGGTCAGCACGTTGACCGAGTAGCCCAACAAAAACAAGCCCGTGAACGTGCCCAGCAAAGCCACGGGTACCACCACGGCAGGAATGAGCGTGGCGCGCAAATTACCCAAGAACAGCCACATCACCAAGAACACCAGCACCATGGCCTCGAACAAGGTGTGCACCACTTCAGAGATGGAAATCTCCACAAACTTCGAGGTGTCGTAAGGCACTTCCCAGCCCACACCTTGAGGGAAATAGCGCTCCAGTTCTTGCATGCGTTGCTTCACAGCCTGCGCCACTTCCAAGGCGTTGCCATCAGGTGCCACACGCACCGCAATCGCAGCCGATGGCGCGCCATCGGTGCGCGCCAAGATGTCGTAGCTTTGTGCACCCAGTTCAATGCGGGCCACATCTTTCAGACGCACAGCCGAGCCATCTGGCTGCGTCTTCACCAAGATCTCGCCAAACTCTTCAGGGCGACTCAGGCGGCTGCGCACCACCACCACCGCATTGAGTTGCTGGCCTTCAGGCGCGGGGTTTTGCCCCATCTCGCCCGTGGCCAGTTGGACGTTTTGCGCACGCACAGCCGCAGCCACATCGCTAGGAGCAATGCCGTACGCATGCATCTTGGCTGGCTTGAGCCAAATGCGCATGGAGTATTCGGTGCCAAACAACGTGGCCTCGCCTACACCGCGCACACGACGAAGTTGATCCAACACATTGGCTGCCGCATAGCTACCTAAAGCAACCGCATCTTTGCTTTTATCGGGCGACGTCAACACCGTGAACAGCAAATAGTTGCGCTGCGGCTTGGTCACAGGCACGCCCAGTCGGCGCACATCATCTGGCAAACGGGCTTCGACGCGCTTGTAACGGTTTTGCGCTTCGACCGACGCAATATCCACGTTGGTGCCAGCCGCAAACGTGAGCGTCAGAGTGCCCACACCGAGCTCAGAAGATGACTCCATGTAGAGCAAATGCTCAATGCCGTTCATCTCTTGCTCAATTAACGCGGTCACAGTTTGCTCGACCACCTCGGCTGAAGCGCCAGGGTAGGTGATGTTGAAAGCAATCGAAGGTTGTGCCACCTGCGGGTACTGCGACACAGGCATCTTGCGCAAAGACAGCGCGCCCGCCATCACGATGGCAATGGCAATCACCCACGCGAACACGGGGCGGTCAATAAAGAACTTAGCAAACATGGTTTAACGCCCTTGTTGCGAAGCGGCGGAAACTGGCGCGACCGACACCGAGGCCACGGGTGCAGCACTCACCCCAGAAGCCACTGGCGCAGTCATGGCTGCAGATGCCGAAGATGCGGCGGGCGCTGCTGGATTGGCTGGGTCAACCGGCTTGACCGTTGCACCAGGCTTGGCCTTTTGCACGCCATCGACCACGATGCGCGTCCCCTCGGCCAAACCACCGGTCACCACCCATTTATCGCCGCTCATGGGGCCAATTTGAATGGGCACGAGCGCCACTTTGTTCTCAGGCGTGACGGACAACACAAATGCGCCATTGGTGTTCATTTGCACGGCACGTTGTGGCACGGCAATGGCTTGCTCCATGCGGGCCTGCGAAATACGCACGCGCACAAAACTGCCGGGCAGCAACTCACGCTGCGGGTTGGCAAACTCGGCACGCAAGAACACATTGCCCGTGTTCACATCCACCGTTTGCTCAGACAACAACAACTTGCCTGTTTGGCCGTACACAGAACCATCGCTCAACAGCAGCTGCACCTTGAGGTTCTCACCCGCCTTCACTTTGCCTTGCTTGATGGATTGGCGCAAACCAAATAGCTCTGTTTCACTTTGGCTGAAGTTGACGTAGATCGGGTCCATCTGGTCAATGTTGACCAACGGCGTGGCGTCACCACGGCCCACCAACGTACCTTCGGTGACCAGAGCATGGCCCACACGCCCGTTGATGGGGGCTGTGACCATGGCGTTTTCGTAGTCAATGCTGGCCTTGGCCAAGGTGGCTTTGGCTTGCTTGGCACGCGTCACAGCGGCCTCGTACTCTTGCTGGCTCACGCCGCGCACTTCAAGCAGCGCTTGGTAGCGTTGCAGCAGTTGCTCTGCCGCTTGCGCGTCGGCACGGGCGGCATCGGCACTTGCACGGTAAGCGCGTGGGTCAATCTGAAACAAAGGCGTGCCGGCCTTGATGTCCGCACCTTCTTTGAACAAGATGCGATCCACCACCCCCTCCACACGCGCACGCACTTGCGCGGTACGCACCGACTGCAAACGCCCCGACAAATCGGTGGTCAAGTCGACCGGCGAAGCAGCAACCGTCATCACATTCACCTCGGCGGGTGGCGGAGCGCCTGCACCCGCAGCAGGCTTGCCGTCGGGCGAAGGGCTGCAAGCGGCAAGACTGGCCAACGCCAAAGCACACAGAGCGAGGTTGTGAAAACGCGAGGAGAACATGAAAAGACCTTTGCAAACACCCAAAAAGGGCCGACGCATAGGTGGCCCGATTGAATTCTGAGGGGAGTCCGCCTATTGTGCCGCCCATCCGTAAAGCCCGTGTAAAAGCGTGCAAAGACCAAGCGGGCTCAAGGCCTACGCTTGCCAAAGCCGCTCATCTGTGAACACGCATCACGTGTTGGACTGTTGCTGCAACGCCCACATCTGCGCATAGCGCCCATTCATGACCAGCAGTTCCGCGTGAGCGCCGCGCTCCACAATGCGCCCCGCATCCATCACCAAAATTTCGTGCGCGTCGACCACGGTGGACAAACGGTGGGCAATGACCAAGGTGGTTTTGTTTTGCGCGGCACTTTGCAGCTCGGCTTGAATCGCGCGTTCATTGGCGCTGTCCAAGGCCGATGTGGCTTCGTCAAAAATCACAATGGGCGGGTTCTTGAGCAAGGTGCGGGCAATCGCCACGCGCTGCTTCTCACCGCCCGACAACTTCAAGCCACGCTCGCCCACCATGGTGTCGTAGCCCTTGGGCGTAGCGGCAATGAAGTCATGGATGTGTGCCGCCTTGGCGGCTTGCTCCACTTCGGCCTCGGTCGCATCGGTGCGGCCATAGGCGATGTTGTAGCGCACGGTGTCGTTGAACAACACGGTGTCTTGCGGCACGATGCCCATGGCGCGGCGCACACTGCCTTGCGTGACTTGGCGGATGTCTTGCCCATCAATGGTGATCGCGCCAGCGCCCACGTCGTAAAAGCGAAATAACAAACGCGCCAGTGTGGACTTGCCCGAGCCCGAAGGTCCGACCACTGCCACCGTTTTGCCCGCTGGAATTTCAAAGCTGATGCCGTGCAAGATGGGACGCGTTGCCTCGTACGCAAACACCACCGATTCAAACTTCACCGTCGGTGAACCGCTCAGTTGCAGCGCGGGCGCATGGGGCGCATCAGCCACTTCGCGTTCTTTTTCTAGCAACGTGAACATACGGTCGAGGTCGGTGAGGCTTTGTTTGATCTCGCGGTACAACACGCCCAAAAAGTTGAGCGGGATGTAGAGCTGAATCATGAAGGCGTTGATCATCACCAAGTCGCCCAAGGTCATGCGGCCCTCCACCACGCCTTGCGTGGCACGCCACAGCATGCCCACCAAGGCCACGGCGATGATGAGTTGTTGGCCGGTGTTTAAAAGCGACAGCGAGGTTTGTGCTTTGAGGCGCGCACGACGCAAGGCCTCTAGGCTTTTGTCGTACCGCGATGCCTCGAAGGCTTCGTTGTTGAAGTACTTGACCGTTTCATAGTTGAGCAACGAGTCCACTGCTTTGGTGTGGGCCGCAGAATCAAACTCGTTGGCTTGCCGACGGTATTGCGTGCGCCACTCGGTCACGCTAATGGTGAACACGATGTACAGCGCCAGCGCTGCCAGCGTGATGCCTGCAAACCACACATCGAACTTCACCGCCAAGATGCTGAGCACCAAGGCCACTTCAATTAAGGTAGGCACCACGCTGTAGAGCGAGTACGAAATGAGCGACTCAATGCCACGCACACCGCGCTCAATGTCGCGCGTCATGCCACCGGTTTGGCGCTCTAAGTGAAAGCGCAAGCTCAGTCCATGCAAATGCTGAAATGTCTCCAGCGCAATCTGCCGTGCGGCGCCTTGCGTGGCTTTGGCAAATACCAACTCGCGCAGTTCGGTGAACGCCGACACCGACAAACGCAACACACCGTACACCACCAACAAGGACACGGGCACCACGATGACGGCCATCGGATCGTTGGGCTTGAACGACATGGCATCGATCAATTCTTTGAGCAGCAAGGGCACGCTCACGTTGGCCAACTTGGCGCCCACCATGAAAGACAGGGCCGCGACCACGCGCCATTTGTATTGCCACAAGTATGGAAAAAGGCGTTTGAGGGTTTCGCCATCAGGGCGTTGTTTCGCGGTTTGCCCAGCAGGTGTGGGCGCAGAAGAATGGGCGTGATGACGCATGTTGCACAATGCCAAAAAGTAATTCTTCGATTGTGCCTATGTCTACCTCTTCAAACCCCCACGCCGTGCCTTTGCCCACCGACCAAGAGTTGGTACTGAAGGTCATCCCCATGCCTGCGGACTGCAACCAGAACGGCGATATTTTTGGTGGCTGGGTCATGGCCCAAGTCGACTTGGCGGGTGCCGTGCTGCCAGCTCGCTACGTCAAAGGGCGCATGGCCACGGTCGCCGTGAACGAATTCATCTTCAAACACCCCGTAAAAGTGGGCGACATTTTGAGCTTTTTTTCGCGTGTACAACGCATTGGCAACACCTCCATCACCGTGAAGGTGGAAGTCTTTGCCGAGCGTTTCCGCTCACAAGGGGAATACATGAAGGTGACCGAAGCGATGCTCACCTATGTGGCCATCGATCAAGATGGCAAGCCACGCGCCATCCCCAAAGACTGAACTCTTTACGAAACGATGTAGGCGCCCGTCCCCGTGGACATCAGCGTGCCGTCAGGCCCGCGAAACTCCATGCGTGAGGTGCCCACACGCGTACCCACACGTAAAGCATGCGCATGGATGCTGAAGTGCTCACCAATGCCGGGGCGCAAATAGTCCACGCGTAAATCAATCGTGCCCAGTTTGGCAAAACGCTCTAAGCGCTCAGAGGGAGTTTCCTTCATGTGTTTGGCCGCCAAGCAAGACATGACCGCCGCACTGCCAATGGCGTCCAGCACCGCACTGATGACGCCGCCGTGGATGCGGTTGTAGGCGTAATGCCCCACCAAATCAGGTCGCATGTCGATGCGTGCCACCACTTCATCGGGCGTGACGCTCACCAGCTTCAAACCCAGCAAACGGTTGAAGACAATTTTTTCTTCGTAGATTTGGCGAAAGCCTTCGAGGTATTCAGGCTCAAACACGACAGGGCTGGTGGTGGTTTGCGTCATTCGGTGCGTCAATCAGAGCTTAGAAAAATCGGGTTTGCGTTTTTCCATGAACGCGCCAAACGCTTCTTTGGCCGCTGGCTCTGTGAGCATGCGGCCAAACGAGGTGGCCTCGTCGTTCATCTGTTTTTGCACCAGCGCGGCTTGACCCGCTTTCATCAAACGCTTGGTTTCTAGCAACGAGGACAAGGGCTTGGCCGCCAGTTTTCGCGCCTGCACTTGCACATAGCTGTTGACCTCGGTGGGTGGCAGCACGCGGTTGACCAAGCCCACTTCCAAGGCGGCTTCGGCCATGAACGGCTCGCCCAACAGCAGCGCCTCAGCAGCGCGGTGATAGCCCATCATTTGCGGCGCCAGCAAGCTTGATGCCGCTTCGGGGCACACGCCTAAGTTGACAAAAGGCATGGCAAACGCCGCGTTGTCGCCCGCATACACCAAGTCGCAATGAAACAGCAACGTGGTGCCAATGCCCACGGCTGGGCCTGCCACCGCTGCCAACACGGGCTTTGGAAACGCGGCGATGTTTTTGAGCAAACGAAACACCGGCGCCTCTGGCGTTGAAGGCGGGTTGTTCAAAAAGTCAGCAATGTCATTGCCTGCACAGAACACCGCTTCATGGCCTTGAAACACCAACACGCGCACTTCGGGGTTGCGCTCGGCTTGCTCCACCGCATCAGCCAGTGCGATGTACATCGCAGCGGTGAGGGCGTTCTTTTTGTCGACGCGGTTCAACGTCAAGGTCATCACACCGCCGTCGATGTGGTTCAAAATTTCTGTCATAGCGATCCTCAATTACTGGGCACGCAGCCAAACTTGGGTGCGGTAGAAAGGGCCAATATAGCCACGCACTTGCAGTTTTTTTCCGCCTTCTTGCGGCACCATTTTCACGGTGTACTCTTTGCCGTTTTCTGGGTCCAAAATTTTGCCGCCATTGGCCCACAAGTTTTCCGACGAATCGTCGGGTTTGACGCCGCGCACGATTTCCATCCCGATGATGGCTTGACCTTTGCGTTCGTCTTTGCAATCGTCACACGTCTTTTTGGCGTTGGGATCATTGCGTAGCGACTTCACCACACGACCACTGAGCACACCGTCTTTGTCAACGATTTGGATTTCAGCTTTGGCCTCACCCGTTTTGTCGTCTATCGTGTGCCATGTGCCCACTGGGGACATTTGCGCAAAGCAGCCGCTTGCCAGCAAAAAACTTGCGGCAACCAGATATTTGGAGAGGTGTGTTTGGGTCATGGTTTGAATTTACTCGAATTGATTTGCAAAACGACTCAGGCAAACACGGCCTCTGTCTCCATGAGCACAGCTGAACCTGCGCGGGCGGTAAGCATGAGCGATGCAGTTTCTGGGAACAGCTTGGCAAAGTAAAAGCGCGCGGTCTGCAGCTTGGCTTGGTAGAACGGGTCGTTGTTGCCTTCGGCCATCTTTTGCAAAGCCACTTGTGCCATGCGCGCCCAGAAATAGCCAAATACCAAATGGCCTGCCACACGCAAGTAGTCCACCGCCGCTGCGCCCACCTCATCGGCGTTTTGCAGCGCTTTGTACCCAATCTCGCCGGTGAACTGCGTCATCTGCTGACCGAGCTTGGCCAAGGGGTTGATGAACTCGGCCATGTCCTCGTCACCTTGCGTCTGCTCGACCAACGCGGCAATCAATTTGCCAAACTTCTTAAGCGAAGCGCCCTGATTTCCCAGCACCTTTCGGCCCAGCAAGTCCAAGCTTTGGATGGTGTTGGTGCCTTCGTAAATCATGTTGATGCGGGCGTCACGCACGTATTGCTCCATGCCCCATTCGCGAATGAAGCCATGACCACCGAACACTTGCATGCACGACGAGGTGGCGGTCCACGCGTTGTCGGTGATGAAGGCTTTGACGATAGGCGTGAGCAAAGCCACTTGCTCGGCAGAGTCGGCTCGCACGGCTTCGTCTGGGTGGTTCAACTCGCGGTCGATCAACAGGGCGCAGTGCAGCGCCAGTGCGCGGCCACCTTCGGCGTAGGCGCGTGCGGTGAGCAGCATCTTGCGCACATCGGGATGCACCAGAATGCTGTCTGCGGGTTTGCTGGGGTCTTTGGGGCCGGTCAGGCTGCGCGACTGAATGCGGTCTTTGGCATAGGCCACCGCGTTTTGATACGCCACTTCGGTCAAGCCCAGCGACTGCATGCCCACGCCCACGCGGGCCGCGTTCATCATCACAAACATCGCGGCCAAGCCTTTGTTGGGTTGACCCACCATCGTGCCTACAGCGCCGTCCAACACCATTTGGCAAGTGGCGTTGCCGTGAATGCCCATCTTGTGTTCTAAGCCGCCGCAGTAAATGCCATTGCGCTCGCCCACGCTGCCATCGGCATTGACATGGAATTTAGGCACCACAAACAAGCTGATGCCTTTGCTGCCCGCAGGCGCATCGGGCAAACGGGCCAGCACCAAGTGCACGATGTTGCTCACCATGTCGTGCTCGCCCGCGCTGATGAAAATTTTGTTGCCCGTGATGCGATAGGTGCCATCGGCTTGTGGCTCGGCTTTGGTACGCAACAGGCCAAGGTCGGTGCCGCAATGCGGCTCGGTCAAGCACATGGTGCCGGTCCACTCGCCACTGGTGAGCTTGGGCAAGTACAAGGCTTTTTGCGCGTCTGTGCCGTGCGCGTGCAATGCCTCATACGCGCCGTGCGTGAGGCCTGGATACATGGTCCACGCTTGGTTGGCGCTGTTGAGCATTTCGTAAAAGCATTGGTTCACCACGATGGGCAAACCTTGGCCGCCATACGCGGGGTCACAACTCAATGCGGGCCAGCCGCCTTGCACGTATTGGTCAAACGCGGCTTTGAAACCGTCGGGCGTTTTGACTTCGTGGGTATCGCGATTCAAAGTGCAACCTTGCGCATCACCAATTTGGTTGAGCGGGAAAATCACTTCAGAAGCGAACTTGCCACCCTCTTCCAACACGGCGGCAATGGTGTCGGCATCTATGTCTGCGTGTTTGGGCATGCGCTTGAAATCATCCGTGACGTTCAAGACTTCGTGCAGCACAAATTGCATGTCGCGCAGAGGTGGTGTGTAGCTAGGCATGGTGTGTCTCCTTACTTTTTGGACGAGGTGGCGCGCTTGGCACTTGTTTTAATCACAGAGGCTGCATCGCTTGCGCCGTAGCGTTGCAAGATGTTTTCAAATCCTTTGAGCGTGCGTGCCAATGATTTGGAGGAACGCAAAAAACGTGCTTCGTATTGCAGCGCCAAGATGAGACCGTGCAGCTCAAACACCATTTGCTCGGCGTCCATGTCTGCGGCCAGATGCCCCACTTCTCGTGCCTGTACCACAGTGCGGTAGACGGCAGCTAGCCAAGTCTTCACCATGCCAGCCAAGGCATCGCGCACAGGGCCTGGACGGTCGTCAAACTCTGCCGCGCCGCTGATGTAAAGACAGCCCGAATCAATCTCAGCTGAAGTGCGTTTGGTCCAGTTGGCAAACAATTGGCGCAAACGGGGCAGGCCGCGCTCGGCCTCCAAAATAGGGAAGAACACTTCAGCTTCAAAACGTGCGTGGTACTCACGCACCACTGACAGCTGCAATTCTTCGCGTGAACCAAAGTGGGCAAACACGCCTGATTTGCTCATGTGCGCGACCTCGGCCAATGCACCAATGCTCAGCCCCTCTAAGCCAATTTGCGTGGCCAAGCCCAAGGCAGCGTCGACGATGGCGGCTTTGGTTTGCTGGCCTTTTTGCAGGACCTTGCTTTCAACAACGGTAGTTTTACGAGCGACAGTCATACGGGTGAGGTCAATAAGACCCATAAAAGAACGATCGTGCTATTTTGCATGAAAAATTAGCCCTCTAAACTTCACGATCATGCAAGCCACTCGAATTCTCGCCATCCGTCATGGGGAAACCCCTTGGAACGTCGACACCCGCATTCAAGGGCAACTCGACATTGGACTCAACGACACAGGCAAATGGCAAGCCCAACGCGTGGGTCGAGCGTTGCGCGAAGAGCCCATCACAGCGGTTTACAGCAGTGATTTGGCACGCGCCTTTCAAACCGCGCAGGCCATTGCCCAAAGCAATGCATTCGCGGCTCGGCTGCCCGTCGTCGGTCACACCGGCTTACGCGAGCGCCACTTTGGCCATTTACAAGGCCAAACTTGGAAAGAGATCGAAACGGGCTGGCCCGAAGACGCCAAACTCTGGCGTGGGCGCGACCCACATTGGGCCCCCGTAGGTGGCGAGTCGTTGACCGTTCTGCGCGAACGCATTGCAAACTGTGTGAATGAATTAGCCAGTCAACACCTGGGCGAGCAAATTGTGCTGGTGGCCCATGGGGGCGTGATGGACGCGCTGTATAGATTGGCCACCAACCAAGCCATTGACGCGCCGCGCACATGGCATCTCGGCAACGCCGCCATCAACCGCTTGCTGTGGACACCTCAGGGCTTGAGCTTGGTGGGCTGGGGTGATGTGTCGCACTTTGGCGAGACACATGGCTTGCCGCGCGACGAAACCACGACTTAATCTATTGCGACATCGCCAATCGCTTTGGGCGGCGTCACACCCAAATGACGATACGCAGCCAAGGTAGCGATGCGTCCACGCGGCGTGCGCTGCAGAAAACCTTGCTGAATCAAATACGGCTCAATCACGTCTTCAATCGTGTCGCGCTCTTCGCCGATGCTGGCGGCGATGTTGTCAAGGCCCACAGGGCCGCCATCAAAACGGTGAATCACAGCTTCGAGCAACTTTCGGTCCATCAAGTCAAAGCCTTGCGGGTCGACATCCAACATGGCCAACGCTTTTTTGGCAATGTCTTCGGTGATGCGCCCTGTGCCTTTCACATCGGCATAGTCGCGCACACGGCGCAGCAGGCGGTTGGCAATGCGTGGTGTGCCGCGTGAGCGACGCGCAATCTCAAAGCCACCTTCCACATCCATCGGCGTGTCGAGCAAGCCCGCACTGCGCACCACGATGCGTTGCAACTCTTCAGCGGTGTAAAACTCTAGACGCGACACAATGCCAAAACGGTCACGCAGCGGGTTGGTCAACATGCCTGCACGCGTCGTGGCCCCGACCAACGTGAAGGGCTGCAAGTCGAGCTTGATGCTGCGAGCCGCTGGGCCCTCACCAATCATGATGTCGATTTGGTAGTCCTCTAGCGCGGGATACAAAATTTCTTCGACCACGGGCGACAAGCGATGAATCTCATCGATGAACAACACATCGTTTTTCTCTAAGCCCGTGAGCAAGGCGGCCAAGTCTTTGGGTTTTTCCAACACAGGGCCGCTGGTGGAACGCAAATTCACACCGAGCTCTTGCGCAATGATGTGGCTCAGCGTGGTTTTGCCCAAACCGGGTGGGCCAAACAACAGCACATGGTCGAGCGCTTCGTTGCGCTTCTTGGCTGCGCCAATGAAGATTTCAAGCTGCTCGCGCACCTTCATCTGACCCACGTACTCTTGCAGCAATTTGGGCCGCAAAGCGCGTTCAACCGCCTCTTCATTGGGCGACACGGGCGCCGCAGACACCATGCGCGATGGCGCGGGCGTCGGCGCGAAATCGTCAGTTTGAATACTCATGCTTTATTTGGCCAAAGATTTCAGCGCCAGCTTGATACCGTCGCTCACACCCACATCGGCAGGCAACGCCTTGAGTGCGGCAGACGCTTCTTTGTCGCTGTAGCCCAGCGCCAGCAAAGCTTGCAAGATATCGCTTTGGTGGTCGGGTGTGGAAAACATATTGGGCCCGAGGTCTGCGCCCAGCTTGCCTTTGAGCTCGAGCAACAAACGCTCCGCTGTTTTCTTGCCAATGCCCGGCACTTTGGTGAGACGCGCCGCATCTTGATCAGACACGGCACGCGCCAACTCGTCAGCACTCAAACCGCTCAAAACGCCAAGCGCCATGCGAGGGCCGACGCCTGAAATTTTGATGAGCAAGCGAAACGTGGCACGCTCAGACGCAGTGCCAAAACCAAACAAAATTTGGGCGTCTTCACGCACCACAAAATGCGTCAATAACGACACACGCTCGCCGGTCGCGGGCAGGTTGTAAAACGTGCTCATGGGCACATCGACTTCGTAGCCCACGCCGTTGCAGTCCACCAAAACTTGGGGAGGATTTTTCTCGCTGAGGATGCCTGTTAACTTGCCTATCATTGGGGGACCTTTTTAGGGATTATCGACTTGATTCTTCGCCACACCTTCACCCCGCATAACAACACCCGTCTGTCGCATCTGTGCGGCCCTACTGACGAACATTTGCGCACCATCGAACTGGCCTTGGACGTGAAAATCGCCCACCGCCACGAGCAATTCAAAGTAGACGGCCACAAAGCCAAAGCCACACGCGCCCTCGAGGTCTTGCAAGCGCTGTACGAGCGCGCCGCACGCGCCATCCCACCCGAGCAAGTCCAACTCATGCTGGCTGGCGACAGCGCCATGGCGGACGAAGATGTCCCCACACTGCAAACCCGCCGCACCGACCTGCGGGCTCGCACGCCCACACAAGCTGCGTATTTGGAGAACATTGCGGCGTACGACATCAGCTTTGGCATAGGCCCAGCGGGCACAGGCAAAACCTATTTGGCCGTGGCCTGCGCCGTGGATGCCCTAGAGCGCAGCGCCGTGCAACGCATTGTGCTCACGCGTCCCGCAGTAGAGGCTGGCGAAAAACTCGGTTTCTTGCCCGGCGACTTGGGCCAAAAAGTAGACCCGTATTTGCGCCCCCTGTACGACGCGTTGTATGACTTGATGGGTTACGACCGCGTGCAAAAAGCGTTTGAGCGCAACGCGATTGAAATTGCGCCACTCGCCTTCATGCGTGGCCGCACCCTCAACAACGCCTTCGTCATCTTGGACGAAGCGCAAAACACCACGCCTGAGCAAATGAAGATGTTCCTCACCCGCATTGGCTTTGGTGCCAAAGCGGTGGTCACGGGGGATGTGAGCCAGATTGATTTGCCCAAAGGTCAACTCAGCGGCTTGATTGATGCCGAGCGCGTGTTGAAACGCGTCAAAGGCATTTCGGTCACCCGCTTCACCAGTGCTGACGTGGTGCGCCACCCGCTCGTCGCCCGCATCGTCGATGCGTATGACGCACAACGCACTGCCACCACAGGCGCTCCTTCACGCAAACAATCTTAAAACATGGCCTTACCCACCCTTGATCTCACCCTGCAATTTGGCGATGTGCCCTACGCAACACGCCACCGTGCTGCACTGCCTCGTGCGTTTGTGAACCGTTGCATTCGCAGCGCCTTGGCGCATGACGCCGAAATGACGGTGCGCATCGTCGACGCAAAAGAGGGTCAAGCACTGAACAGCAGCTACCGCAAAAAAGACTACGCCACCAATGTGCTGACGTTTGACTACGCGCAAGCTCCCATGGTGATGGCCGACCTCGTGCTATGCGCCCCCGTGGTGTCAGCAGAAGCCAAAGAACAAGGCAAATCACTGCAAGAGCACTACGCGCATTTGCTGATTCACGGCGCGCTGCACGCCCAAGGCTACGACCACGAAACCTCTGAAGCCGATGCCATCGAGATGGAAACCTTAGAGATGTTCATCATGGCCAGCCTCGGTCTGCCCTGCCCCTATTAATTCCCCACGCTTGCCCCGATGAACGCACCGCTCTCTCAGCCACTCATTCGTTTATTGCTCTGGACGGGCGTGTTGTCACTGCTGGTGCGTACGTGGATTGGTGCGACCTTTCCCATCACGGGCGACGAGGCGTATTTTTACTGGTGGGGCGTGTATCCCGACTGGGGCTATTACGACCACCCGCCCATGGCTGGTTGGGTGATTGCCGCCATGTTCAAGCTGTTTGGTGACAGCACTTTTGCCATGCGCATTCCTGCGCTGCTGTTGCCCACCGCTCTGGGTGCCGCCTTGTGGTGGGGCTTTTCTGGCATTGATAGAGAAAAAACAGCTTGGGCCATCGTGCTGTTTTGGCTCACACCCATCAACTGGCTCAATGCACTGATCACCACCGACACACCTTTGATTTTTTGGTCCGTGTTGTCCATCAGCGCTTTGGTTCGAGCCGAACAACGTGCGCTTCAAGACCGCACCACCTACGCACTACACGCCTTGAGTGGCGTGTGTTTGGGCCTTGCATTTTTGTCCAAGTACTTTGCTGTTGTCGTTGGTTTGGCGTACTTGGTGTACTTCGTGGCGTTGCGTCGTGAGCGCCTGCTGGGCTTTGCGCTGCTGGTGTTGGCGGCCACCCCCTGCCCACTGATCAACCTGTGGTGGAACATGGGCCACGGCTGGGCCAACATCATGTTCAACGTGTACAACCGCAACCAAGGCGAAGTGTTTGAGTGGAACAAGCCTGCGCTTTATTTGCTCACGTGGGCTTACCTGCTCACGCCAGGCTTTGTGTGGTTCGCGTGGAAAGAGCGCAGCGCCCTTGCCACAATGGCACGCCAATACAAGCTGTTGACCACGCTCATCGTCGTCCCCTTTGCGTTTTTTGCACTCATTGCCATGAAAAAGGTGGTGGGCTTGCATTGGGTACTCAACTTCTACCCCCTGTTTTTTGTCGCGCTCGCCTTCGCGTTGCCAGCCACGCACCTCAAGCGTTGCAGCACGTGGATGGGCGTATTCCTAGGTGCGCACCTCATTGCCTTGGCCGCGATGTACAGCACGCAACTCTCGGATTGGAAGAGTGTCAAGATTTATCCAGAAATCGTGCGCAGCTACCGCACGCAAGAACTGCTGGCAAAGGTGCAAGCGCCTGATGTGGTGTTGATGGCCACCTCGTACACGCCGGCCTCCATCTATGGCCAAACGCTCAAAACCTATGTGCCGGTGTTTGGCGAGGGCAGCTTTCATGCACGCCAAGACGACTTGCTGGTGAACTTCGCGGACTTCAATGACCGGACCATTCGCATCATCGGCTTCAGCCAACCCAACTTAGACGAGTACCGCGCCTACTTTGACAGCGTGTCGCTCATCACGGTGTTGCAAGACGGGGTGCCGTTCTATGCGGTGGAAGGGAAGAATTTCAAATGGCCGGTGTACCGCGACACGGTGCTCAAAAACATCTTCAAACAACGCCACCAAATTCCGTCATGGTTGCCCATGACGGGCTGCCCGTTCTGCGAGCACTATTGCGGCGAAGTGCGTTGCAGCAATTAACGACCTAAAGCGTCTTCCAGCAAACGCACTTTCACGGTCTTGCCTTTGACGCGCCCCGCGCTCAAACGCTTGACCGCCTCACGCGCAATGCCTCGCTCCACTGCCACGTAGGTGGAAAACTCGTTCACATTGATCTTGCCCACTTGCTCTTTGGTGAAACCTGCGTCACCCGTGAGTGCACCCAGCACATCACCCGCGCGAATCTTCTCTTTGCGGCCGCCCACAATTTGCAATGTCGCCATGGGCGGCTGCAAGATACCGCCGGCAGCTGGCGTCAAGCTGCTGAGCGGCGCCCAAATCGATTCACGACCTTGCAGCTGCTCGATCTTGCCCACGTTGCCCATCTCGTCCATGCTGGCCAGCGACAAGGCCAAACCTTCGGCGTCGCCGCGACCTGTGCGGCCAATGCGGTGAATGTGCACCTCGGGATCAGGTGTGACGTCCACGTTGATGACCGCCTCTAAATTCGCAACATCTAAACCACGCGCAGCCACATCGGTGGCCACCAGCACCGAGCAACTGCGGTTGGCAAACTGCACCAACACTTGGTCGCGCTCGCGTTGTTCAAGTTCACCAAACAAAGCCAAGGCGCTGAAGCCTTGGGCTTGCAGCACGGTCACCAAATCGCGGCATTGTTGTTTGGTGTTGCAAAACGCCAGCGAGGATTCAGGGCGGAAGTGGTTCAACAGTTGCGACACGGCATGCAAGCGCTCGTTGTTGCTCACCTCGTAAAAAACTTGTTTGATTTTTTGTGCATCGTGCTGCGCTTGCACCTTGACGGTTTGTGGCTCGCGCATGAACTGCGAGGCGAGCTTGGCAATGCCTTCGGGGTAGGTGGCCGAGAACAACAAAGTTTGACGGTCTTTGGGGCACTGACGCGCCACCTTGGCGATGTCGTCAAAAAATCCCATGTCCAACATGCGGTCGGCCTCGTCCAGCACCAACATCTTCAAGCCTTGCAGGCTGAGTGAGCCGCGCTCTAAATGGTCCATGATGCGGCCAGGCGTGCCCACCACCACATGTGCGCCGTGCTCTAGGCTGACGGTTTGACCACGCAAGGCCACACCGCCACACAACGTGACCACTTTGATGTTGCCCACCGAGCGGGCCAAGCGTCGAATTTCTTGCGTCACTTGATCGGCCAACTCACGCGTGGGGCACAAGATCATGGCTTGTGCATCGAACTGCGCGGGGTCGAGCTTTTCAACCAAGGGAATGCCAAAGGCGGCTGTCTTGCCGCTGCCCGTGCTGGCTTGTGCAATCAGGTCACGCCCCGCCAAAGTGAGGGGCAAGCTCGCAGCTTGAATGGGTGTCATCTGGGTGTAGCCCAGCTGCGTCAAGTTATCGAGAGAAGAGGCCGCGAGGCTCAGGGAAGCAAAGGTCGTAGCGGTATTTTTTAAATCGGTCATGCACCGATTATCGTGATTGGGATGGTCACAGGGCCGTCGTTGACCAAATGCACTTTCATGTCGGCGCCAAAGATGCCTGTTTGCACCTTGGGGTGCTGCGCTTTGGCTTGCGCCACGAACGCGTCATACAAGCAGCGGCCTTCCTCGGCAGGCGCTGCGCTGGTGAAGCTGGGCCGTGTGCCGCTGCTCGTGTCTGCGGCCAAGGTGAACTGACTCACCACCAGCAAACCGCCATTCACATCCACCACGCTGCGGTTCATCTTGCCTGCGTCGTCGTAGAACACGCGCAGCTTCAAAATTTTGTCGAGCATTTTTTGGCCAACGGCTTCGGTGTCGCCCTTTTCGGCGCACAGCAGCACCATCAGGCCTTGCGCGACTTCACCCACGGTTTGGCCATCGACCACCACACGGGCTTCGCTCACGCGCTGCAAAACAGCTCTCATGCCTGGTCTTTCGGGTCGTCGAAATGCGCCTCGACATCGCTAGGCAGCAGCTGAATCGTGGCTCGCAAGCCCGGCACGGCCTTCATCAACGATTGCTCAACATTGGCACGCAGAGTTGCGGCGAGCCCCAAGGACCAATCCGCTGGCATGTGCATATGCATGTCCACAAAACGACGCTGACCCGCTTTGCGTGTGATGACATGGTCAAAGCGCACCACGTGCACATGCTGCGCCCATGACTCTTCGTGGCCCAGCGAGAAGTCGTCCAACACGGTGTGGATTTGCGCCAGTACATCAGGCTCCACGGCTTCGTCCATCAAGCCTTGCGAGGCTGCCCAAATCAAATGCCAGCCTTCTCGCAAAATATTCAGCGCTACGCCAAACGCAACGACCGCGTCGAGCCACAGCCAGCCGGTCCAACTGACCAAACCGATACCAATCACCACGCCAGCCGATGTCCACACATCGGTCACCAAGTGACGGGCATCGGCTTCTAGCGCAACGGAGCGGTGTGCTTTTGCGGCTTTGAACATCACCCACGCCAGCACGCCATTCAGCCCTGAGCTGGCGACAGACAACGCCAAACCAATACCGACTTGTTCCAGCGGTTGCGGATCAAAAATGCGGTGTCCTGCGGCCCACATGATGCCCAGCGAGGCCACCACAATCAAGATGCCTTCAAAGCCTGACGAAAAATATTCAGCCTTGTGGTGGCCATAAGGATGGTCTTCGTCCGCAGGCATGGCCGCGACAGTGACCATCATCAAACCGAACACAGCACTGGCCAAATTGACCACTGACTCCATCGCATCGGACAACAAGCCCACCGAATCAGTAAGGACCCACGCCAAAGTTTTGAGCGCGATGGTGATGCACGCCACCACCACAGACGCCCACAACAAGCCTTTAGGCGAAAACCATTTGGACAGGGTATTCATGTGTTTAATTTGCTTGCTGCGCGTTACGCCAACGTGACACGCGCAAACTTTCGCTTGCCGACTTGCACCACAAAGGTACCCGCATCGAGCTTCAAACCTTTGTCGCTGATCACAGTGGAGTCCACGCGCACGCCGCCGCCTTCGATCAAACGGTTGGCTTCGCTGCTTGAAGGCGCCAAGCCTGCGGCTTTGAGCAGTGCGCCAATGCCCATGGGCGCACCACTGAGCGACACCTCTGGAATTTCATCGGGCACACCGCCTTTGCTTCGGTTGATGAAGTCTTGTTCAGCGGCATCGGCTGCAGCTGCGCCGTGGAAACGCGCGGTAATTTCTTTGGCCAAGGCCACCTTCGCATCTTTGGGGTTGCGGCCCCCTTCGATTTCTTTTTTCAACGCCTCGATGTCTGCCATCGACTTGAATGAGAGCAAGGTGTACCAGCGCCACATCAGCACATCGGAGATGGACAACACTTTGGCAAACATGGTGTTGGGTTCTTCGCTGATGCCGATGTAGTTGTTTTTGGACTTCGACATTTTTTCAACGCCATCCAAACCTTCAAGCAGCGGCATGGTCAAGATGCACTGCGCCTCTTGGCCGTATTCGGCTTGCAAATGGCGCCCCATGAGCAAGTTGAATTTTTGGTCGGTACCGCCCAATTCCAAATCTGATTTCAACGCCACCGAGTCGTAGCCCTGCATGAGCGGGTACAAAAACTCATGCACACTGATGGGCGTGTTGGCGTGGAATCGGTCATGGAAGTCGTTGCGCTCCATCATGCGTGCCACGGTGTACTTGGATGCGAGCTGAATCATGCCCATCGAGCCCAGCGGAATGCACCACTCGCTGTTGTAGCGAATTTCGGTTTTAGTAGGGTCGAGCACCAACGAGGCTTGCTTGTAATACGTCTCGGCGTTCACCTTGATTTGCTCAGGCGTGAGCGGTGGGCGCGTGCTGTTGCGGCCAGATGGGTCGCCAATCAAGCTGGTGAAGTCGCCAATCAAGAAAATCACTTGGTGCCCCAAGTCTTGCAACTGGCGCATCTTGTTGAGCACCACGGTGTGGCCGATGTGGATGTCGGGTGCGGTTGGGTCGAGGCCCAATTTGATGCGCAGCGGTTGGCCGGTGGCTTCTGAGCGGGCGAGCTTTTTCACCCACGCATCTTCGGGAATCAGTTCTTCGCAGCCGCGTTTGGTCACGGCCAAGGCTTCGAGGACGCGGTCGGTGATGGGATGAGTTTGTAAAGATGATTGATTCATAAGGAATTTTTACTGCCGAAGGTATACTTAACGGTTTGGTGTTTGAGCCTGATTTTAGAGGCGCAAACCTTGAGGCCTTGGGCTCGGCCCCCGCCTTCTACCTACTGCCGGAGAAATACCTTGCAGCAACTCTTTTCTTTGTGGGCGACACGCCTGCAAAACAGCCTCAGCACGCCACACCGTCGCATCGTGACAAGTGTTGCTGTTGCCTTATCCGTCATCGGTGGCGGCGCATTCGCAGTGGCTAACTTAGACGAAGGCGCCTCCAAGCTCCCTTTGAGTCAAGTCATCGAAAGCGTCAACACCGGGTCGATGCCCAACAACCTATGGGTCGACAAGTCTTTGTTGTTGTTTCGTTCTGACATCACACGATCCAGTGACACCGCAGACAGCCTGCTCTCTCGTCTCGGTTTGAGTGACCCAGAAGCCGCCGCCTATTTGCGCAGTGCAAGCACCGCACGCAAGCAGTTCATTGGACGTGCAGGCCGCATGGTGAGCGCAGAAGGCGATGCCGAGCACCGCCTCACACGCCTGACAGCTCGCTGGGCCACAGAAGGCAATGACCAGTTCACACGCTGGGTGATGGAACGCACCACCAACGGTTTTGTAGAACGTCAAGAAACGGCACCGCTTACCACGAGCACGCGTATGGGCAGCGGCACAATTCAAAGCTCGTTGTTTTCAGCCACTGACGAAGCGGATATCCCCGACAGTGTGGCAAGCCAATTGGCCGATATCTTTGCAGGCGACATCGACTTTCACCGAGCGCTACGCAAAGGTGATCGGTTTGCCGTGGTCTACGAAGCACTTGAAGCCGATGGCGAAGTGCTGCGTACGGGGCGCGTGCTGTCTGCTGAGTTCGTGAACAACGGCAAGACACACCAAGCGTTTTGGTTCAAGGAAGCCAGTGCCAAAGAGGGGGGCTACTACAACGCGGACGGCGTTAGCCTACGCCGCGCGTATCTTGCCTCGCCTCTCGCCTTTTCACGCATCACCAGCAGCTTCAAGATGCGTTTTCATCCCATCCTGCAAACGTGGCGCGCACACCTAGGCGTGGACTACGCAGCGCCTACGGGCACGCCTGTGCGCAGCGTGGGCCAAGGCATTGTGGACGTCGCAGGTGTGCAAGGTGGCTTTGGCAATGTGGTGATGATTAAACACGCCAACGGCCACACCACGGTGTATGCCCACTTAAGCCGTATTAACGTCAAACGTGGTCAATCCGTCATGCAAGGCCAAACACTGGGCCTAGTAGGCGCGACAGGTTGGGCCACAGGCCCACATCTGCATTTTGAATTCCGCGTCAACGGCCAGCACAAAGACCCCCTCACCATGGCTCGCCAAAGCGTAGCGGTAGAGGTATCTGCCGCGGCTCGCGAACAATTCAAACGCCAAGCCACAACGGCAATGGTGGAGTTGAACGCCGCCGCAAGCACGCAAGTCAGTCGCGCTGAGTAAATGTTGGCGACTGCGGCCTCATCTACCTCGGCCCAGCTTTTCATTGGCTTGATGTCGGGCACCTCACTTGATGGCGTGGATGGCGTATTGGCAGATTTCAGCGGTATGCAACCGCGCGTGTTGGCGCATCAAGCCATGCCATTTACCCCAGCCCTGAAACAAGAGCTGCTCGCGCTGAACACCCCATCTGATAACGAATTGCACCGTGCTGCGCTGGCGGCCAACGGTCTTGTGCGCGCCTACGCGAAAACCGTACAGGCATTACTGGCAAACACACAGCGACAAGCGGCCCAAGTGCGCGCCATCGGCGCACACGGCCAAACCGTGCGCCACCAACCAGGTGCATTTGATGGCACTGGCTACACCCTGCAACTCAACAACCCTGCCTTGCTGGCCGAACTCACGGGCATTGACGTCGTCGCCGATTTCCGCAGCCGCGATGTGGCCGCAGGTGGTCAAGGTGCACCATTGGTGCCCGTCTTTCATCAAGGCATCTTTGGACAAACCGACCGCTGCATTGGCGTGCTCAACATTGGCGGCATTGCCAACCTCAGCGTGTTGCATGCAAATGGTGATGTCTTCGGTTTTGACTGCGGCCCCGGCAACGCCTTGCTCGACCACTGGTGCCAAGAACACACAGGCTACGCCTTTGACAACAACGGCGCCTGGGGTGCAAGTGGCGCCGTGATTGAGCCCTTGCTGCAAGCCCTGCTGGCCGAGCCTTATCTTCACCAAGCCCCCCCAAAAAGCACAGGGCGTGATTTGTTTCACCCCACATGGCTGGCACATCAACTGAGCGGCTTTGCCAACGCCAACGCTGCGGACGTGCAAGCCACCCTGACTGAGTTCACCGCACGCGCTTGCGTGAACGATGTTCGATGCCATGCGCCTGAAGCAACAGAGCTCGTCGTGTGCGGTGGAGGCGCGTTGAATGGGTTACTGATGCAACGCTTGCAAGCGGGTCTGCCAAATGTGCGCGTGCTGTCATCTGCAGAACGTGGCATGCCGCCCCTGCAAGTCGAGGCTGCGGCCTTTGCTTGGCTAGCCCGCCAAGCGGTGCTGGGCCAGGCAGGCAACTTACCAAAAGTAACGGGCGCACAAGGCGCCCGCATACTGGGTGGGATTTTTAAAGCTTGATTCGATTCAGCGCTTAGGCTGAGAACGACGAACCGCAGCCGCAAGTCGATGTGGCGTTCGGGTTCTTGATGACGAACTGGGCGCCTTGCAAGTCTTCTTTGTAGTCAATCTCAGCGCCCACCAAGTATTGGTAGCTCATCGCGTCAACCAACAAAGACACGCCGTTTTTGTTGATGGTGGTGTCGTCTTCGTTGACGATTTCATCGAACGTGAAACCGTATTGAAAGCCTGAGCAGCCGCCACCTTGCACGAACACACGCAGCTTCAAATCAGGGTTGCCTTCTTCTGCAATCAAATCAGCCACCTTGGCAGCAGCGCTGTCGGTGAAGACGAAGGGAGATGGCATTTCTGTTTGGACATTTTCGGCAACTGCGCTCATGGGAGGACTCCTGAAATCAATGCATAAAAGTATATCGCTTTACTCGGATATAGCACGACGCAAGACCGAAGAAACGCTATTTACAACATGGACATTGCCCCGCGTCAAATCGCCAATAAAAAAGCCGCAAGGGCGAACCCATGCGGCTTTTGGCAAAACAGGAAGCGGATTAACGCTTGCTGAACTGCTTGCGGCGGCGAGCAGAGTGCAAGCCAACCTTTTTACGTTCGACTTCACGAGCATCGCGAGTCACGTAACCAGCTTGTGACAGGACGGGCTTCAAAGCTGCGTCGTAGTCGATCAAAGCGCGGGTAATACCGTGACGCACAGCACCAGCTTGGCCAGACTCACCACCGCCGTGCACGTTGACTTGAATGTCAAACGCTTCGCCGTTGTTGGTCAGCATCAAGGGTTGCTTCGAAATCATGATCGAGGTTTGACGGCCGAAATATGCGGCGATGTCTTTACCGTTGATCGTGATTTTGCCGGAGCCTTTTTTCAGAAACACGCGAGCGACGCTTGATTTGCGACGGCCGGTGCCGTTGTTCCATTCACCAATCATTTCGGCTCCTTAGATGTCCAGCACTTTAGGCTGTTGTGCGGTGTGAGGGTGCTCTGCACCGCCATACACCTTGAGCTTTTTGATCATGGCGTAACCAAGTGGGCCTTTGGGCAACATGCCCTTGACAGCCTTCTCGATGGCGCGGCCAGGGTGCTTGGCTTGCAGATCGCGGAAATTTGTTGCAGTGATACCGCCGGGATAGCCCGAGTGACGGTAGTACACCTTGTCCAAAGACTTGGTACCAGTGACCTTGATCTTGGAAGCGTTGATGATGACGATGAAGTCACCTGTATCGACGTGGGGTGTGTAAATGGCTTTGTGTTTGCCGCGCAAACGGAGAGCAACTTCGCTGGCTACTCGTCCGAGCACCTTATCGGTGGCGTCAATCACAAACCACTCATGCACCACGTCAGCGGGTTTTGCGCTGAATGTAGACATAGTTAAATCCTAAAAGGAGAGTTGGTTTGTAGGGTCCTTTTCCACGGTCGGCGTTCTTCTGTTGAGAACCTCTTAGGTGGGATGCGCCTTTTTCAAAGCCTCTGCCGCGGGACCACTCAAACGCTGCAGAGCCAAATATTATAAGCAAAATTAAGGCTTTGCGGGTTACCATCCCGCCCATGTTCAGTTATCGCCACGCTTTTCACGCCGGAAACCACGCCGACGTCCTCAAACACCTCACCTTGATTGCCACTTTGAAGCATTTGATGCACAAAGACGCGGGCATTCAGTTTGTGGACACGCACGCGGGCGCTGGCCTGTACCGCCTAGACGGCGACTATGCTGAAAAAAGTGGCGAAGCCGCTGAAGGCATTTTGAAGGTGCTCAGCCTCAAAGGCCCCGCCGCCTTGACCGATTACCTAGAGATGGTGGCCAGCTTCAACGCCAAAGGCAGCCACAAGATTTACCCAGGCTCGCCCTTCATCATCCACAAGCTGCTGCGCCACGAAGCGCGTGACCGCTTGAAGCTGTTTGAACTGCACCCCACCGATCACAAATCTCTGGTCGGTAACGTGCAGCAACTCGAAGCGGGCCGCACGGTGAGCGTGACGCGCGCCGACGGTTTTGAGTCGCTCAAGGCTCTGCTACCGCCTCCTGTGTCAAGCAGCGGCTCACGACGCACCTGTGTGTTGATTGACCCTAGCTACGAAATCAAAAACGACTACTACCGCGTGCTCGACTGCATTCAGGACAGCTTGAAGCGGTTTGCCACCGGTACCTACATCGTGTGGTACCCCATCGTGCCGCGCCCCGAAGCACACGACTTGCCACGCAAGCTCAAAGGCCTGTGTAGCCAAGTTAAAAAACCATGGCTGCACGCCACGTTGGCTATTGGCCGCAAAACGGGTGGCAACGACACGGGCCTGAGTGCCAGCGGCATGTTCATCGTCAACCCGCCCTTCACGCTGAAACCCTTGCTGAACGAGGCCCTGCCCGTGGTGGAAGAAGCCTTGGCGCGCGGCCCAGGACGCGGCTGGGTGGTGGAGTCTGGCGGCTAAGCTGCTATTTAAAAGCGATAGCCAACACCTACGCCTGTGAGTGTGGGATTGAGCTTCAGCGTGCCAAGCGTTGCACCAGAACTGCTCTCAATATCTGTTTGGCTGTAGAGCTTTTTCATATCAACGTTGATAGACCAGTTCTTATCAATTGGAAAGTTCGCTCCCATCTGCAACACAGCACCCCAACTCGAACGATCTACCACTTGATTGCCCGTGAAGTTGGCGCTGCTGTACTGGGTGTTGTTGATGCCACCACCCAAGTAAGGTTGCACACGCGCCCAGTCCGTCAAGTGGTACTGCAACACCAAAGCGTGGGGAGACACAGCAAACGTGCCTTTGTTTACCCCTGCAGACGTCACGGCGTGGCTTTGCGCTGGCAACCACAGCAGCTCCACAGCCACGTTCTTGTTCAAAAAGTAGCTCGCATCCACCGCCATGAGCGATTTGTTTTCGGCCGACCAACCCAAACCGGATGTGTCGTTGTCTTGCATCTTCACTTGCACGGCGCGTGCGCGCAGCATCCACCCGCTTTCTTGAGCAGTCACATGGCCCGCAGCCAGCAAACCAAGCGCCAGCGAAATCAAAACTTTTTTCATGCGTGCTCCTAAATTTAAAAGGCCTAAGCCGTCAATCCCAGATTTTTGCAAATGGCCAATGTGGCCGCGCTTTGGTTCATGCTGTAGAAATGCAACCCAGGCGCACCGCCTGCACGCAACTGTTCACACAGATCTGTGGCGACCTCTAGGCCAAAGGCCTTGATGGACGCAATGTCGTCACCATAGCCCTGCAAGCGCAAACGAATCCAACGGGGAATTTCTGCGCCGCACGCATCGGAGAAGCGCAGCAGCTGCGACGAGCTGGTGATGGGCATGATGCCGGGCACCACGGGAATGTGTGCACCTAATTTTTCGGTGTCTTCCACGAAGCGGAAATACGCATCGCTGTTGTAGAAATATTGCGTGATGGCCGAGTCTGCGCCTGCCTTCACTTTCGTGACATAGGCTTGCAAATCGGTCTCTGCCGATTTGGCTTGTGGGTGAATCTCGGGGTAAGCCGCCACTTCAATGCCAAAGTCGTCACCCGTCTCAGAGCGAATGAACGCCACCAAATCACTGGCGTATTGAAACTCGCCGCCGGCGCCGTAGCCGCTGGGCAAGTCGCCACGCAAGGCCACCAATCGCTTGACGCCCATGGCTTTGAATTCGGCCAACTGCTGACGCACGCTGTCGCGCGTGGCGCCAATGCAGGAGAAGTGCGAAGCCGCCGACATGCCTTCGCTCAAAATTTCTTTCAAGGTTGAAATCGTGCCGGCTTGGGTGGATCCGCCCGCGCCGTAGGTGACCGAGCAAAACTGGGGGTTGAGCGGATACAACGCTTGACGCACCACGCGCAACTTGTCCGCCCCCTCTGGGGTTTTGGGTGGAAAAAACTCAATGCTCAAGCTGTTGTTGACGGTCATCACAATCCCTCTTTATGGCGCGTCACGCACGACGCGCACCAATCCAAAACTCTTGGTTGCCATCGCCACCGGCAATGGCGCTGGGCCAGTAGCCCAACACGTTTAAATTCAATGTGGCACAGGCCTCACGCAACCGCGCCTCAACCTGCACATAACTGGCCTCGTCTTTGACCAAACCACCTTTGCCAATGTCGCTGGGCTGCAATTCAAACTGCGGCTTGACCAACATCAGCAGCGCACCCTCTGCTTTTAAAAACGGCAACAGCGCAGGCAACACCAAGGTGAGCGAAATGAAAGATAAATCACCCACCATCAAATCAAAGCCTTGTTGCGCATCTGGCACACGCACATCGTCAGCTTGCAGTTCGCGGGCGTTGATGCGCTCGACGCACACCACACGCGCATCGTCGCGTAAGCGCGGATGCAACTGGCCGTGCCCCACATCCAACCCCACCACTTGCGCAGCGCCTTGCTGCAACAAGCAATCGGTGAAGCCGCCGGTGCTTTGCCCCACATCGAGGCAACGCAAACCTTGGGCCGTTAAGCCGCTGCTGTGCAGCGCACCTTCCAGCTTCAAACCGCCGCGAGACACATAACGCGCCTCGGCGGTGTCGAGCAAACGCAACTCACTTGGCAGCGGCAACTCGTCACCATTTTTGGTCACGCGATGCCACGGCTTGGTGCCCAAGCGCCACTCCACGCCCGAGGCAATCAGCCGCTGCGCTTGAGAGCGCGAAGCGGCCAATCCACGTTCGAGAAGCAGCTGGTCAGCTCGCATACAAATGAAATGCGAAGGGCTTAGTAGCGATAGGTGTCAGGCTTGTAAGGACCGACTTTGGGCACGCCAATGTAAGCAGCTTGGTCGTCTGTCAACTCGGTCAGCATGGCGCCGACTTTTCGCAAGTGCAAACGTGCCACTTTTTCGTCGAGGTGCTTAGGCAACACATAGACCTTGCCCACGTCGTATGCATCTTTGTGTGCGAACAATTCGATTTGCGCAATCGTTTGGTTGGCGAACGAAGAAGACATCACAAAGCTGGGGTGGCCCGTGCCGCAACCCAAGTTCACCAAGCGGCCTTTGGCCAACAAGATGATGCGTTTGCCGTCAGGGAAGATCACGTGATCGACTTGCGGCTTGATCTCTTCCCACTGGCATTTTTCTTCCAGCTTGGCGACTTGAATTTCGTTGTCGAAGTGACCGATGTTGCAAACGATGGACTGGTCTTTCATCGCAGCCATGTGTTCAAAGGTAATCACGTCGCGGTTGCCGGTGGTGGTCACGAAGATGTCGGCTTTGTCAGCCGCGTATTCCATGGTCACGACTTTGTAGCCTTCCATTGCGGCTTGCAAAGCGTTGATCGGGTCGATCTCGGTCACCCACACTTGGGCGCTCAAAGCGCGCAAGGCTTGTGCAGAGCCCTTGCCCACGTCACCGTAGCCAGCGACCACAGCCACTTTGCCTGCGATCATCACGTCGGTGGCGCGCTTGATGCCGTCCACCAAAGATTCGCGGCAGCCGTACAAGTTGTCAAACTTGCTCTTGGTCACCGAGTCATTCACGTTGATCGCACGGAACATCAAGGTGCCTTTGGCCGACATTTCTTTCAGGCGGTGCACGCCGGTGGTGGTTTCTTCGGTCACGCCGATGATCTCGGCGCTCTTACGGCTGTACCAAGTCGAATCTTCAGCCAGCTTGGCCTTGATGGCGTTGAACAAACATGTCTCTTCTTCGCTGGTGGGGTGAGCGATGAGAGAGGCGTCTTTCTCTGCGCGCTTGCCCAAGTGCATCAACAACGTGGCATCGCCGCCATCGTCCAAGATCATGTTGGGGCCTTCGCCTGCGGAGCCTTTGGCGCCGAATTCAAAAATGCGGTGGGTGTAGTCCCAGTACTCGGCCAAGGTTTCGCCTTTGGTGGCGAAGACAGGGATCCCCGCTTCGGCAATCGCAGCAGCAGCGTGGTCTTGGGTGGAGAAAATATTGCAAGAAGCCCAGCGCACATCGGCGCCTAAGGCTTTCAAGGTTTCGATCAACACAGCCGTTTGAATGGTCATGTGCAATGAGCCTGTGATGCGAGCACCTTTCAAGGTTTGCGCTTTGGCAAACTCTTCGCGGATAGCCATCAAACCGGGCATTTCGGTTTCGGCGATTTTGATTTCTTTGCGGCCCCAAGCGGCCAGCGACATGTCGGCCACGAGGTAATCGGCGGCGGAATTGGGTTTGAGAACAGCGTTCATTTGTAAGACTCCAAAAGTTGGCAAAGCCACTAGCGATGCGCAGTCAGCGTCATCTGGGAGTCTGAAGGATTCTTCGAGGAGCTCACCACACGTCGTCTAGTGGGTGAGCGCGGTTGGCAGTCCGAGCCTCACCTGTAAATCAACCCGTTGCGGGCCGACAGGCTGCAGCGCTCCTCGGATTCTTGTAATTTTAACCGAAGGTTTTGATTTCTCAAAAAACAAACTACTAAGCATTAATATCGGCACATGAACGTCAACCGTCGAATTCACATTTTCATCAAACGTCGACTCCCGCCGCACCTGCGACGCACGCGCAACATCTTCTTTGTTTCGTTTTCAGCCTCGGCACTGGCGGGCCTGTTGTCGATCGCTGCGTGGCTGCATTGGATGGGCAGCACGCGCAGCGCCAACTCTGCGCTGGCGGCCTCAGCCATGGTCTTCACCTCGATGTGTGTCTGGCGCGCTGGCGGGGGGGTGATGTGGGGCGGCTTGCTTTACCAAATCACTTTGATGGGCGTCGTTCTCTACAACGCGGCCATCACAGGCGGTGTGACGTCCCCCGTATTGACTTGGCTCGCCATCATTCCCTTACTGCCGCTGTTCACTGCATCGCGCGCCTGGGCATTGGCGTCAATGGCGGCCTCACTGATCAGCGTGATGGCGCTTTATTTCGCGCAGTCACACGGCATGCTGCCACCTGTGGAAACGCAATTTGCTTTGCAAGCCGTGGGAGATGCGCCATCACACCTCGATACATCATGGCAAACCATGTCGTTTGCAGCAGGCATGTTCTCGTTGATGCTGTTTGCACAAATGGTGCTGGTACAAACCTACGACACAGCCAATGAACAGCAGTTGCGCCGCCTGCGTCAGTCCAATAAACGGCTGGAGATGCTCTCCAACAACCTCAAGCTTGCCAACGCCCACAAAGACCAATTCTTGGCCATGGTCAGTCACGAAATGCGCACACCGCTCAATGCGGTGATGGGCTATTTGGGGCTCCTGTCATCCGACACGCACTTACCGCAGGCCGCTGGGCAATACGTGCAAGGCGCCCGCAACTCAGCATCGCATTTGGTCACCGTGATCAACGACTTGCTGGATTTTTCGCAAATTCAACAAGGCAAACTGGTGCTGAGCCCGCAACCGGTCAATCTGCGCGACATGCTCACCAGCACACACCAAACATTGGCACCACGCGCAGGCGACCAAGGTTTGGACTATCCACTTTTGCTTGACGAGTCTTTGCCCGCATGGGCGTCAATTGATCCGCATCGCTTGGCACAAATCATCATTAACCTGTTGGGTAACGCGCTCAAGTTCACCTCCAGAGGTCAGGTGTGCATGCGTGTGTGTTTTGAGCGCGAAGCGCCGAATGCGAAGCAGGGGCAACTGCGCATCAGCGTCGAAGACACGGGGGCAGGCATAGCCGCTGAGTCGCTAGACGCCATCTTTAAGCCCTTTGTGCAACTCAAAATCAGTGCCAACGACTTGAAAGCCGGTAACGCGCTACACGGCAACGGCCTAGGTCTTGCCATCACGCGCAGCCTGGTGCAAAGCCACAAAGGCACGGTTGGCGTACAAAGCCAACTCGGCGTGGGCAGCACCTTCACCGTCACCTTACCCATTGAGGAAGTGGAACCGCCCGTCAATCGCAACACCATCAACGCCGTCACGCACGCTGCAGTGCTTGACTTGTTGGTGGTCGACGATCACCTGACCAACCGCTTGGTGGCCAGCGCCACCATCAAACGCAGCCTACCCAACGCCACCATCGACCAAGCGGTCAACGGCACCGATGCTCTCGAAAAAATGCGGGCTCACCACTACGACCTCGTACTGATGGATCTCATCATGCCGGACATCTCGGGCACCGAGGTGGTTCGTCGCATCCGCAACGACAAGGACCACCCTTATGGCAATGTCGCCGTCATCGCGCTGACCGCCAATGTGGCCGAAGAAGCGGTGAACGAATGCATGTCCCTAGGATTCAAAGACGTGCTGCCCAAGCCGTTTGACCGCGAAGTCTTGGTCCAAGCCATTCTTGCCCACGCCCTGAAGGAAGACGCGCAGTCCCCAGCGCTATGATTCTGCCCTTTGACCTGACGTGCTTACACGCACCTCCCCATGAGCTCCTTTTTGAACGAAGTGCGCCGTCGCCGCACCTTTGCCATCATTTCTCACCCCGACGCGGGTAAAACCACGCTGACCGAAAAGCTGTTGCTGTTCTCGGGTGCGATCCAAATCGCGGGCGCCGTGAAAGGCCGCAAAGCCAGCCGCCACGCCACATCGGATTGGATGGAGATTGAAAAACAACGCGGTATTTCGGTGGCTTCATCTGTCATGCAGATGCTGTACCGCGACCACGTCATCAACCTGCTCGACACCCCCGGCCACAAAGACTTCTCGGAAGACACCTACCGCGTGCTCACCGCCGTGGACTCTGCACTCATGGTGATTGACGCCGCCAACGGTGTGGAAGCGCAAACCCGTCGCTTGATTGAGGTGTGCCGTCAACGCGACACACCCATCATCACGTTTGTGAACAAGATGGACCGCGAAGTGCGCGACCCACTCGACATCTTGGACGAAGTTGAACGCGAACTCGGCATGCCCTGCGTGCCCATGACGTGGCCTGTGGGCCAAGGCAAGTTGTTCGGCGGCATCATCAACTTGCGCACGCAAGCCATGACCGTGTTTGACTCAGGCTCCGAGCGTTTGCCCCAGGACTTTGAAACACACCCACTGACCGAGCAAGCCAAACTGGCCGAACGCTTCGGATTGGAATGGGCCTCTGCCATGGAAAGCATGGAGCTAGCCACTGGCGCGTCGCCCAAGTTCGACAAAGAAGCCTTCTTGGCAGGCAAGCAAACGCCCGTGTTCTTTGGCTCGGGCGTGAACAACTTTGGTGTGATGGAGGTGCTTGACGCCTTGGTCGACCTCGCGCCTTCACCTCGCCCACGCTTGAGCCACTTGGTGGTCAACAAACAAGCGGTGGAGAAAACCATTCAACCCGAAGACGAAGGCTTCGCTGGCGTGGTGTTCAAGGTGCAAGCCAATATGGATGCCAACCACCGCGACCGCATTGCCTTTGTGCGCGTGGCCTCGGGCAAGTTCACCCCCGGCATGAAGCTCAAGGTGCAACGCACCGCCAAAGAGCTGCGCCCCACCAGCGTGGTGACCTTCATGTCGCAACGTCGCGAAGCCGTGGAAGAGGCGTATGCCGGCGACATCATCGGCTTCACCACCCACGGCGGTGTGCAGCTGGGCGACACCATCACCGACGGTCAAGCCTTGCAATTCACAGGCCTGCCGTTCTTCGCGCCTGAGTTGTTCATGACGGTGATTTTGAAAAACCCATTGCGTACCAAACAACTGCAACAAGGCTTGGACCAGTTGGGTGAAGAGGGTGCGATTCAGGTGTTCAAACCCGAAGCCGGTGGCGCGATGCTGCTGGGTGCTGTGGGCCAACTGCAGTTTGAAGTGGTGCAACACCGCTTGAAAGCGGAATACGACTGCGATGTGAAGCTAGAGAGCTGCCAGTACACCGGTGCACGTTGGATCACGGCGGACACACCCGCAGAGTTGCGTGAGTTCACGTACGCCTACCCACAGCGCATGGCTTTGGATGCGGCCAACACCTTGGCGTATTTGTGCACGTCGCCTTATGACGTGCGGTTGGCGCAGGAGCGGTTTCCTAAGATTCATTTCCATCCTTTGCGTGAGCACGCTGGACTTGCGCTTTCTACTGCCGGGTGATCTTGCTTTTGTAGTGAAGAGAGGCTCAGCGGCATTGCCCTTGGCTCCTCTTCGCTGCGCTCAGAATGTCGCTGACGGGCAACGCCACTGAGCCTCTCTTCGCGTTGCACGCATCCGATTCGGGTACGAAGTCATCCGCACACAAACAAGTGCTGCGAGATAAGCCGTAGCGACATTCTGAGCGCAGCGAAGAGAAGCCTAGGCTTATCCCGCAGCACGCAGCACGTAATACGCAGCACAGAACGCCACAACGAAGACGTCATTGCATCCGATCCCGACGTGCCAGCGCTGGAAACAACTTCAGCCAAGATGCCGCCACCAGCACCGTGCCCACACCGCCGCTGATCACCGACACCACCGGCCCCCACAACGCAGCCACGGAACCAGACTCAAACTCGCCGAGTTGATTGGATGCCCCAATGAAAATCGAATTCACAGCCGCCACGCGTCCACGAATTTCATCTGGGGTTTGAAGCTGCGTCAAAGTCAAACGGGTCACCACGCTGATGTTGTCTGCGGCCCCAGTCACAGCCAAGGCCAGCAAAGACAAGCCGAAGTGATGCGACAAACCAAACACGATGGTTGCGCCCCCAAACACAGCCACAGCGCCTAAGAGGCTATAGCCGACATGACGGTGCAAGGGCCAACGCAGCAAGACAAACGACATCAGCAACGCACCTGCGGCAGGCGCGGCGCGTAGCAACCCCAAGCCCTCAGGCCCGGTGTGCAACACGTCACGCGCATAGATAGGCAACAGCGCAGTGGCACCGCCCAACAAGACAGCAAACAAATCCAACGACGTGGCGCCCAACAAAATTTTGTTGCGCCAAACGAAGGTCACGCCCGCCATGGCAGATTGCCAAGACACCGCTTCGTGCGTGGCGTGATGGACGTAACGCACGGTCAACGTCAAAGCACTGGACATCAACATCATGACCACGCACACGACGTACACCGTCAGCGCACCTTGTGCATAAAGCAAGCCCCCCATCGCAGGCCCGCCAATGGTGGCGGCTTGCAATGCACTAGAGCTCAAAGCAATCGCCCGCTGCAGAAAGTTCGAAGGGACCAGCATCGGCGTGAGTGCTTGTTGCGCGGGCATTTGAAAAGCACGCGTACCGCCCAACACCACCGACAGGACCAAAATCAAATCACGGCTGACAAACTCGCCCATCGTCGCCCAGACCAGCAACATTGACACAGTGGCCTGAACCGCCACACACGCCGCAAACAAGCGCCCGCGATGCACGCGATCAGCCACATGCCCAGCAGGCAGTGTCAGCAACAACGCGGGGACAAACTGAAAAAGGCCCACTAGGCCTAAGTCCCACGCGCTGCCAGTCAGGTCGTACATGTGCCAAGCCACGGCCACCATCAACATTTGGTTTGCAGTCACCACCAAAAATCGAGCGCCCATGAAGCGCACAAAGCTGCGATGCGTCAGCAAACTTTTCAAAGTCAGCGTCATCATGCGCGTGCCAACACAGGCTTCAACGCCACGCCCGTGTGTGTACCGAGCGCCACCACGGCCTCCGGCGTATCCGCCGCCACGATCAAACCACCGCCATCGCCACCTTCAGGCCCGAGGTCAATGATCCAATCGGCTTCGGCAATCACATCGAGGTCATGCTCAATCACCACCACACTGTGACCGCCATCCACCAAGCGGTGCAGCACGCGAATCAGTTTATCCACGTCGGCCATATGCAGGCCCACCGTGGGCTCATCCAACACATACAACGTGTGCGGCGCTTTGTTGCCACGGCGTGTCACGTCGTCGCGCACTTTGCTGAGTTCAGTCACCAGCTTGATGCGTTGCGCTTCACCGCCGCTCAGCGTGGGCGAAGGTTGGCCGAGCGTGAGGTACCCCAAGCCCACGTCTTTGAGCAACTGCAACGGATGCGCAATGTTGGGCATGGTGGCGAAGAACTCAACCGCCTCGTCCACCTCCATTTGCAACACATCGCCAATGCTCTTGCCGCGCCAGCTCACCGCCAAAGTCTCGGGGTTGAAGCGTGCGCCATGGCAGGTTTCGCAGGGCACTTTCACATCGGGCAAAAAGCTCATCTCAATCGTGCGCAAGCCTTGGCCCTCGCAGGTGTGGCAACGGCCCTCGCCCGTGTTGAAGCTGAAGCGCCCTGCGCCGTAGCCCCGCGCTTTGGCTTCGAGCGTTTCAGCAAACAGTTTGCGAATCGTGTCCCAAAAACCAATGTAGGTTGCAGGGCATGAGCGCGGTGTTTTGCCAATTGGCGTTTGGTCCACTTCCAACACACGGTCGATGGTTTGGTAACCATCCAGGCCCGTGCAGCCCACCCACGCAGGATGCTTGCCCTCTTCGTCGAGCTTGCGCCCCGCCTGAGTAGAGCGCTGCGCCACAGCGGCGGCCACGTTGTGCAACAGCACATCACGCGCAAGAGTGGACTTACCCGAACCAGACACGCCCGTCACCGCCACCAAACGCTTGAGCGGAATAGACACACTCACATCGCTCAAGTTATGCAGCGAAGCACCTTCGAGCGACAGCCACTGCAGCACCGCAACATCAACAGAAGTAACTTCAGCAACAGGCGCAGCCGCCTTGCGCTTACCCACCTTCGCGGAGGATGGGGCGTTGCCGGGTGACGATTTTGGCTCGCCGCATGAGGAGCCCGGCAATGCCTCATCCTTCGCAGCGAGTGAAGCAGCAGAGGCAGCAGCGGCAGCAGCGGCAAACGCAGAAAGCGCAGCCTCAGACACAGGCCGTCGCGCCTGCAACGGATGTCGCATCGCATGCAACAAATAACTCCCAGTTTGTGACTCCGCTTGATCAGTGATGTCTTTCACCGAACCTTCGCCCATCAACCGCCCGCCGCGCTTACCCGCGCTCGGCCCAATGTCGATGATGTGATCCGCACGGCGAATGGTGTCTTCGTCATGCTCCACCACCACCAGCGTGTTGCCTTTGTCGCTGAGCAAGTGCAGTGCGTTCAACAAAATTTGGTTGTCACGCGCATGCAAGCCAATCGTGGGCTCGTCCAACACATAGCAAACGCCTTGCAAGTTGCTGCCCAGTTGTGCGGCCAAGCGAATGCGCTGCGCCTCGCCGCCGCTGAGCGTGGGTGCACCACGGTCGAGCGTGAGGTAGTTCAAGCCCACTTGCTCCAAGAACTCCAAACGGCTCTTGATCTCTGGCAACAGGTCGCGGGCGATATCGGCATCGCGTCCGCTCATCTCCAGCTTCTCCACCCACTTACGAATTTCGGTCACGCTCAGGCGTGCAATGTCGGTAATGCCCACGCCTGCAAACTTCACCGCGCGTGCCGTGGCGTTGAGGCGTGTGCCTTCGCAGGTGGGGCAAGCCACGTCCACCAAGTCGTCCACATCGGGTTCGGCAAAGGTTTGCTCGCGTCCTTTTTCTTTGTCGTCGCGCACCGAGTCGTCCAACACCTTGCGTTGGTCTTTGTTGAGCTTCACGCCTGTGCCCACGCAATCGGGGCACCAGCCGTGTTTGCTGTTGTACGAGAACAAGCGCGGGTCCAACTCTGCATACGAGGTATCGCACACGGGGCAGGCACGTTTGGTGGAATACACATCTAAGCGGCCAATGCTGTTGGTCTCAGCGCCAGCAGCCATCGCCTCGCGCAAGCCATCGAGCTGGCTCAGCACATGCACCACGCCTTTGCCGTGCTCTAGTGCGGTGCTCAGTGCTTGGCGCAACGCAGCTTCGTTGTGTGCAGACACCTCAAGGCTGGCCACAGGCAGCTCGATGGTGTGCTCTTTGAAACGGTCCAAACGTGGGAAGCCATTGGTGGGTAAAAAGTGGCCGTCCACACGCAAGTGCGTGTAGCCACGCGGACGCGCCCAATCGGCCAGCTCGGTGTACACGCCTTTGCGGTTCATCACCAGCGGGCTCATCAAACCGATGTGCTGGCCTTTGAACTCACGCATCAGCTGCGCCGCAATGCGCTCTGCCGTTTGCGGCTGCACCGCTGCACCATCGTGCGTGCAATGCTGCGTGCCGAGCTTGACGTAGAGCAAACGCAAGAAGTGCCACACCTCGGTGGTCGTGCCCACGGTGGACTTGCGGCCGCCTCGGCTCAAACGCTGCTCAATCGCCACCGTGGGTGGGATGCCGTACACCGCATCCACCTCGGGCCGACCCGCTGGCTGCACGATGCTGCGTGCGTACGCGTTGAGGCTTTCCAAATAACGGCGTTGGCCTTCGTTGAACAAAATGTCAAACGCGAGCGTGGACTTGCCCGAGCCCGACACGCCGGTGATGACGTTGAACTTGCCGCGTGGAATGTTCACGCTCAAGCTCTTGAGGTTGTGCTCTTTGGCGTTGATGATTTGAATCGCACCTTCGCCGACTGACACACCACGAGCCCCCACGCCCACAGCTGGAGCAGTCGGTGTGCCGGGCAACGATTTTGAGCTTGCGTATGAGGCGCCCGGCATACCGGCTGTTCCGGCAGCCGCAAACAGCGCTTTGCCTTCAGCGGCCACCAACGTCTTTGAAGCACGTCCAATCTCGTACACCACGCCCATCGATGCCGCGTAGTCGCGCAAGGCTTTGCCTGTATGTGACGTGGGGTGCAAGCGCACCTCTTCGGGTGTGCCTTCGGCCACCAACAAGCCACCGGCATCGCCGCCTTCGGGGCCGAGGTCGATCAACCAATCGCTGGCACGAATGACGTCGAGGTTGTGCTCAATGACGATGAGCGAGTTGCCGTCCTCCAGCAAGCGGCGCATGGCACGCATGAGTTTGGCAATGTCGTCAAAGTGCAGGCCGGTGGTGGGTTCGTCAAACAAGAACAGCACGCCTTTTTTGGCGAGCGTTTGGCGGCTTGATGTTTTGGCTTTTGCGGCTTCGGCTAAGAAGCCTGCCAACTTCAAGCGTTGGGCTTCGCCACCGCTGAGTGTGGGCACTGGTTGACCTAGCTTCACATAGTCCAAGCCGACATCGACGATGGGTTGCAAGGTGCGCACCACTTCACGGTCGTTGGCAAAAATTTCTAGCGCTTCACCGACTGTTAGCTCCAACACATCTGCCACGTTGAGTGTGATTCGTGTCGTGGCTGCGGGGGCAACGTCTTGCTCCTCTTCGCTGCGCTCAGAATGTCGCTGCGCCGTCCCCCCCGCAGCCACGCCACGAATTTGGCGTTCGATGCGGACTTCTAAGATTTCGGGTCTGTAGCGTTGTCCATTGCAATCTTGGCAGCGAAGGTAGACGTCGCTCAAGAACTGCATTTCGACGTGCTCGAAACCTGAACCACCGCAGGTGGGGCAGCGGCCATCACCGCTGTTAAAGCTGAACTTCGACGCTGTGTAGCCGCGTTGTTTAGACAACGGAGCGACGGCGAAAATCTCGCGCACTGCGTCCCATGCCCCCACGTAGCTGGCTGGGTTGGAACGTGCGGTTTTGCCGATGGGGGATTGGTCCACAAACACCACATCGCTCAGATAGTCTGCGCCCAGCAAACGATCGTGTGCGCCTGGTGTTTCTGTAGCGCGGCCATAGTGACGCAGCAAAGCGGGCGTGAGCACGTCTTGAATAAGCGTGGATTTGCCCGAGCCGCTGACGCCGGTGATACACACCAAGCGTTGCAGTGGAAATTCGATGCTCAGGTTTTGTAGGTTGTGCTCGCGTGCGCCTTCGAGAATCAGGCGCGGCGTGTTGTCGGTGACCAAACGCTTGAGGCCCAAGCCAATGGTTTTGCGTGCACCCAAGTACGCGCCGGTTAAGGTATCGGCCGACTTCAAGGCTTCGGTCGTGCCGTCAAACACAATCTGTCCGCCCTTCACGCCTGGGCCTGGGCCCATGTCGATGATGCGGTCGGCGCACATCATCACGGCTGGGTCGTGCTCCACCACCACCAGCGTGTTGCCTGCATTGCGCAAGCGCAGCATGGCTTCGTTGATGCGGTTCATGTCGCGCGGGTGCAAGCCAATGCTGGGCTCGTCCAACACAAACAAGGTGTTGACCAACGAAGTGCCGAGTGCCGTGGTGAGGTTGATGCGCTGCACCTCGCCACCACTCAAGGTACGGCTTTGACGGTCGAGCGTGAGGTAGCCAATGCCCACATCGCTAAGGTACTTCATGCGCGTGCGAATTTCGTCCATCAGCAAATGCAAGGCTTGCGCATCTGCGCCCGCCACATCGACTTGCGTGGCGTTGAAGAACTGGTGCAGTTTGTCGATGGGCAAAAGCATCAAGTCGTGCAGGCACAGGCCGGGCATGGCTTCTAGCTGAGCGCGGGTCCATGTCACGCCTTGTGGCATGAAGCGTTTGGAAGGAGGCAGCACCGCGTCGGCATGCGCTTTGGTGCCGATGCGCCACAGCAAGCTGTCGGTTTTCAAACGTGCGCCTGCGCATGTGCCGCACGGTGTGTAGCTGCGGTACTTGGACAGCAGCACGCGGATGTGCATCTTGTACGACTTGCTTTCTAAGTATTCAAAGAAGCGTTTGACGCCATACCACTGGTGGTTCCACTTGCCTTTCCACAAAGGCGAGCCGTTGATCACCCAGTCTTTGTGCTCTTGGCTGAGCTTGTACCAAGGTGTGTCACGCGGAATGCCTTCGGCTTCGGCGTGACGCATCAGGTCTTGTTGCGTCTCGACCCACGCTGGGGTTTGGATGGTCTTGATGGCGCCCGCACGCAAGGTGAGTTTGTCATTCGGGATGACCAGCCCGTAGTCCACCCCAATCACGCGACCAAAACCGCGGCAGGTTTCGCAGGCACCCACGGCAGAGTTGAACGAGAACATCGACGGGATCGGGTCGCTGTAGCGCAGGTCGCTGTCGGGGCAGTGCAAGCCCGTGGAGAAGCGCCAGAGTTCAGGGAGGGCTTCGGCGTCTAAAGACCAGTACACATTGAGTCGGCCACCGCCGCGTTTGATGGCCAGCTCAATGGCTTCCACCACACGCGCTTGCTCGGTGTTGCCCAACTTGAAACGGTCAGCCACCACGTCCAGCAATTTGCGCGGGCCAGTAGGCGTGGCCACTTCGCGCTCGGCGTGGATGCGCGTGAAGCCACTTGCGCTCAGCCATTGCTCGACCTCGGCAGCCGTGGTGTTGGCGGGCAACTCCACGGGGAAGGTCATGATGAGGCGCGGGTCTTGTGGCTGTGCGGCGCAACGGCGTTGCAGCTCGGCATAAATGGTTTGCGGCGTGTCGTGTTGCACGGGTTGTGCGGTTTGACGGTCAAACAAATTTCCGGCACGCGCGATGAGCAACTTCAAGTGGTCGTTCAGCTCGGTCATCGTGCCCACGGTGGAACGCGAGCTGCGCACGGGGTTGGTTTGGTCAATCGCAATCGCGGGGGGGACGCCTTCTACTTTGTCCACCGCAGGACGGTCCATGCGGTCTAAGAACTGACGGGCGTAGGCGCTGAAGGTTTCTACATAACGACGCTGGCCCTCGGCATAGAGCGTGTCAAACACCAAGCTCGATTTGCCCGAACCACTGGGGCCAGTGACCACCGTGAGTTCGCCGGTGCGAATGTCGAGGTCTAAATTTTTGAGGTTGTGTTGGCGAGCGCCACGGATGCGGATGGTGCCTGTCATGGCGGGACCTTTTGAAGTGTGGCAAATATTCTAGAGATTCATACAGACCTGCATCTTCGTAAGGGCAAAGCAAAACGCCACGGACAAGCCGTGGCGTTTTGGGGTGTCAAGTCACCTAAAACTACTTGGCAGCAGAGGCGTCAGAGGCAGTGTCTGAAGCGGCTTCGGCAGGCGCATGACTGGCATCGTCGCCCAGCCTCTCGCCCCCCATGTCCAAACTGTTGCCGCCTTTGAGGATGACAAACAACGCCAACGCTGCAAATATCAAAAAACCTAGAAAAATTTTCACCATCTCAAATCTCCAGCAGCAGGCTCAATCGTTCGCGTAGATGTCAACGTCTTTGGTTTCTTTCACGAAGATCATGCCGATGACGAACGTCATGCCTGCGATGATGATCGGATACCACAAGCCGTTGTACATATTGCCCGTCTGCGCCACGATGGCAAAAGCTGTGGTTGGCAGCAAGCCGCCGAACCAGCCGTTACCAATGTGATAGGGCAAAGACATCGAGGTGTATCGGATGCGCGTAGGGAACATTTCAACCAGCATCGCGGCGATAGGGCCATACACCATGGTCACCAAAATCACCAAGTAGGTGAGGATGATGGTGACTTTGACTTGGTCCACCTTTGCGGGATCTGCTTTGGTGGGATAGCCCGCCTCCTTCAACGCATCTGCCACCGCCTTTTTGAAATCTGTCGATTTGATTTTGGCGTCATCAGCCGTCAAGTTTTTGGCGTCATAGCTAACGATTTCGGTCTCACCGATTTTGATAGAAGCAGGTGCGCCAACAGGGCCTGTTGCATTTTCGTAGCTCACTGAAGCACCCGCCAATACTTGCTTGGCAATGTCGCATGAGCTGGTAAATTTCACCGTGCCTGTCGGGTTAAATTGAAATGAGCATTCAGCCGCGTCAGCCATGACCACGACTTTGTTCTTTTGTTGTGCGCCGTACAGGTCTGGGTTCGCAGCCTTGGTCAAGGCTTGAAACACAGGGAAGTAAGTCAACACCGCCAACAAGCAGCCCAACATGATGATGGGCTTGCGGCCAATCTTGTCCGACAAAGAACCGAAGACGATGAAGAACGGCGTGCCAATGATCAAGGACACAGCCACCAAAATATTGGCTGTTGCGCCGTCCACTTTCAACGCTTGTGTCAAGAAGAACAAAGCGTAGAACTGGCCCGAATACCACACGACAGCTTGGCCCGCAGTCAAACCGATCAGCGCCAAGATCACAATCTTCAGGTTTTTCCATTGGCCGAATGATTCGGTCAGCGGCGCCTTGGATGTCTTGCCCTCGGATTTCATTTTGACGAAAGCAGGTGATTCGTTCATCGACAAACGGATGTAGACCGATACGGCCAACAACACGATGGATACGATGAAGGGCACGCGCCAGCCCCATTCAGCAAAAGCGGCTTCACCAATGGCGGTACGCGTACCCAAGATGACCATCAACGACAAAAACAAACCCAGTGTCGCAGTCGTTTGAATCCAAGAGGTGTAAGCACCACGTTTGTCATGCGGCGCGTGCTCAGCCACATAAGTCGCAGCACCACCATACTCACCACCCAAAGCCAAACCTTGCAACAAACGCAGACAGATCAAGATCACTGGCGCAGCCACACCAATGCTGGTGTAGTTTGGCAGGATGCCGACGATGAAGGTGGACAAACCCATAATCAGAATCGTCACCAAGAAGGTGTATTTGCGTCCGATCATGTCGCCTAAGCGGCCAAAGAAGATGGCACCGAAAGGTCGAACGATGAAGCCAGCCGCAAATGCCAGTAACGCAAAAATAAACGCAGAGCCTTCATCCAAACCACTGAAAAATTGCTTCGCAATGATGGCCGCCAGTGAGCCGTAGAGATAAAAGTCGTACCACTCAAAAATGGTCCCCAAAGAGGAAGCGAAGATGACCTTCTTTTCCTCGGCCGTCATCGGACGGTCGGCGTCTAGTGTTGCCATGTGTTGTGTCTCCTAAGACTTTTGTTTCGGCCACTGAGGCAGCGGCTATTTGATTGACTATCTGTGTGCAAACTGACCAAGTTCTGACGCGAGAGACACGTCAACCCTCGATCAAAAAAATGACAGGGCAAGAATACCAGTAGAAACCCTTCCTTGTTTTTTCTAGATACGAAATAGCATTCTGAATTGGACCTCAAAACATACAAAGAACCATCGAAAACCGTAGGGGTTTACACCGAGAAAATTTGTTTAATTTTTAAGCATTCCCCTCTGAAAAACGAGGTATCTGATCTCATGCGCGTAAGGACTTGGTCAGTCCCCGTTCTCACAATGTCTAAGTCAATGAAGGAGTCATCCTTCTGGCGTTTCTTAATAAACCCAAATGGGAGATAAACAATGAGTGATCCAGTGGTCGACAAGATCCAGAACCACCCGAAGTACAAAGAGCTGCGCGCTAAGCGCGGCGGCTTTGGTTGGTTCCTCGCCGTGTTGATGTTGGTCGTGTACTACGGCTACATCGCATTGATTGCATTTAACAAACCTTTCCTCGCACAACCTATCGGTGCAGGCGTGACCACAGTGGGTATTCCATTGGGCATGGGCGTGATTATTTTCACGATCGTGATCACCGGCATCTACGTGAACCGCGCGAACAGCGAATACGACACGTTGACCAAGGAAATCTTGGAGGACGCTACAAAATGAAAAAAATCTCCACACTCTTAGGTGCCTTCTTGGCATTGGTCGCATGCGGCACGGCTTTCGCAGCAGGTGCTGACTTGGGTCAAACCACCAAGCAAGCCACCAACTGGACAGCCATCACCATGTTCGGCGGTTTCGTTCTTGCCACTTTGGGCATCACGAAATGGGCCGCTGCAAAAACCAAATCTGCTGCTGATTTCTACACCGCCGGTGGCGGCATCACAGGTTTCCAAAACGGTTTAGCGATTGCTGGCGACTACATGTCTGCTGCATCATTCCTCGGTATTTCCGCGGCTGTGATGGCATCGGGCTATGACGGCTTGATCTACTCCATCGGCTTCTTAGTCGGCTGGCCCGTGATCACCTTCTTGATGGCCGAGCGTCTGCGCAACTTGGGCAAATTCACTTTTGCTGACGTGGCAGGCTACCGCTTCGCACAAACACCTATCCGCGCTTTTGCTGCTTCTGGCACCTTGGTCGTGGTGGCTTTCTATTTGATCGCTCAAATGGTTGGCGCAGGTTCACTCATCAAACTGCTGTTCGGTTTGGACTACTGGATCGCTGTGGTGTTGGTGGGTGCATTGATGATGGTGTACGTGTTGTTCGGCGGTATGACTGCTACAACATGGGTGCAAATTATCAAAGCCATCATGCTGCTTTGCGGTGTGACCTTCATGGCCGTCATGGTCTTGGCTCAGTTCGGCTTCAGTCCTGAAGCCTTGTTTGCCAAAGGCGTTGAAGTGAAAGCGGCCTTGGCTGGTACAGCCAAAGACGCTGCCATTGCAGCGGCCACCGCGTCTGCCGCCATTGCAGCGACGCCTGAAGCCGCTGCCGCTGCCTCTGCCGCATTGGACAAAGCCAATGCTGTTGATCCAGCCAAAGTCGGCATGTCCATCATGGGCCCAGGCGGCTTCATCAAGGACCCCATCTCTGCCATCTCTTTCGGTATGGCTTTGATGTTCGGTACCGCTGGTTTGCCACACATTTTGATGCGCTTCTTCACGGTGCCTGATGCCAAAGAAGCTCGTAAATCTGTGTTCTGGGCAACCACATGGATTGGCTACTTCTACGTGTTGATCTTCATCATCGGTTTCGGCGCCATCACTTTGGTGATGACCAATCCTGACCTGAATGCGCAACTCAAAGCAGGCGGCGCCAACATGGCTGCGGTGCTGGTGGCTAAGGCTGTTGGCGGCGACGTGTTCTTCGGCTTCATCTCTGCCGTGGCCTTCGCAACCATCTTGGCTGTGGTAGCTGGCTTGACCTTGTCTGGCGCATCTGCTGTGTCACACGACTTGTACGCTACGGTGTTCAAGAAGGGTAACGCAGACAGCGCTTCTGAACTGCGCGTGTCTCGCATCACAACCGTTGCCTTGGGCATCATTGCTGTGATATTGGGCATTGCGTTCGAGAAGCAAAACATCGCCTTCATGGTGGCCTTGGCTTTCGCGATTGCCGCGTCTGCTAACTTCCCTGTGTTGTTCATGTCTGTGCTGTGGAAAGATTGCACGACCAAAGGCGCCGTCATCGGTGGCTTCTTAGGTCTGATCTCTTCTGTGGTTTTGACCGTGGTGTCACCTTCTGTGTGGGAAGCCACACTGGGCTACCCTAAAGGTTCAGCATGGTTCCCATATGCTTCACCAGCCTTGTTCTCAATGACCATCGGCTTCGTGGGCATCTGGTTGTTCTCCATCTTGGACAACAGCGAACAAGCCAAGAAAGAGCGCGCAGCATTCCCCGCACAACAAGTGCGTTCGGAAACTGGCTTCGGCGCTTCGGGCGCATCAGGTCACTAAGACCTTTGGCACTGAGTCCTTCGGGGCTCAGTCCTTACGAAAACCGAGCATTCGTGCTCGGTTTTTTTATGCCTGCTCTTTTTGTTTGTTTGTGTTTGGTTGATTGATTTGCGTTTGTGGCGCTGGCGTTGATTGAAGCGTGTGAGGGGCATACAGACGCGGCTTACATCGCTGCGCGACGAATGGCGCCGCATCTGTATGCCCCTCACACGTTGTGTATCGGTAGGTTTTATGCGGAACGAAGTAGCGCAGTGCAACCGATCTGCGCTCTGAGCAATAACAGGGAATTAATCTTCGCGCGTCTCACAAGCGAAAGCGAGGTGAGGTAGGCGAATACGGCGCCATTCGTCGCGAAGCGATGTAAGCCGTGTTCGCCTACCTCACCTCGCAAGCCAAAGAAGGGAAGTTAAAAAGTCAAGAACCCCGCAACTGACGCAACTTGATGAAGGCCATTGCAGCCATCACAGCGTCGTTCAACGCATCATGCGCCTCTTGCACCGGCAAATTCAAATCCGACATGATCGTGGCAAAACGCAAATCAATGTTCGGGTTGGTTTGCTGCTCGTAAGGCAACATCTGACGGAACTTGTAGTCGTAGTACATGGCCGAGACTTCAAACTTAGGCTGAGGCAAACCTTGCCCCAAAAGAGGCCAAATAGCTTTGTTCAGCATGGCCACATCAAACTCTAGAAAGTAGCCCACCAAGGGACGGCTTCCAATAAAACGCATGAGCTGCTTCATGGCCTCATCACCCGACAAACCCTGCGCCACATCTTGTTCGCGCAAACGGTGAATACGCACACTGTCGGCAGACACTCCTCGCTCGGGGCGCACCAGCACTTCAAAGCGCTCGCTGGTCATGATTTTGTTGCCCACGATGCGCACCGCGCCGATAGAGATGATTTCATCCGTGCCCACATTCAGTCCCGTGGTCTCGCAGTCAAGAGACACCCACTCATTGGGCGGAGGCTCGTCGAACATGAAACGAAACTCGGGCAGACCGAGGTGATAAATCAACCACTCACGCTTGAGCGTGCGCCACCAATGCTTGGGAGAAATAAGCGACTGCATCAGAGGGCGTCAAGTTTGAAACGGCTACGCAGCAAGCCTTTGAAATGCTTGACCACACTTAAAGCGTCTTTGAGCAAGTCGCGCTCCAAGGTGGAGAGCTTGGCCACGTTGACGGTCCCTGTCACCTCGTGCTGCGTTTCTATTTCTGTCAACGCCGCTTTGAGCTTCAGCCCCATCAAGAAATGCAAACTCTGTGTGAGGTCTGCGCCCAGCGCTGGCGTGATGACGTTCTTCACCACCAACGCATCAATGCGCGCGGTGGTGCCCGTCTCTTGCAAATGCTCAGCCAAAGCCAAACTACGCACGCCATGCACCAAGGGGAATATGCCTTCTTTCTTTAGGTGCAAGCCTTGTTGATCATCCAATCCCAACAAGCGATTCCACCAACCGCTGCTATTGCCAAAGGCGTCGATAGACGCCGCAAAGCGCGCCAACATGGCATCGTTATCGGTGGCTAAACGTTGCAGCACTTGCTGTGCATCTTGCAAGAGACGCGCATCGCCACACACGGGATGGGCATCCAAGAAGATCGCCAAGTTCATCAAGCTATCTGCATTCGGCATGAGTAGCCACTGCTTCACCATTTGCCCAAAGTCATACGCCGTTTTGCGCCACAGCGAGTTGTTCACCATGATGTGCCCGGGGCATTCTGGATAACCAAACGTAGACAGCGCTTGTGAGAAAGATTCGCAAATCGCTTCAAGGTTGTCTGGCGGTGTGTAGCCATCACGCAAGATGAGGCCGTTGTCCTGGTCGGTTTTGAGCAATTGCTCGCCGCGCCCTTCGCTGCCCATCACAAACAAACAACTGTTAGCAACCAAATCAGGCGGGGCAATGAGCTGCCACGCGCGCTCGAACAAACGGGCATTCAAATCTTGCACCAAACGCGCAATCAAACTCACGCGCGTGCCGCTACGGTGCAACGTGGTCACCATACGGGTGATTTGCGTGGCGGCTTGCGCCAAACCTTCGATGTCGGTGGCCGCTTCCACTTGCACCGTGATGAGGTGCGAGTGGTTGGACAAGAAGCTGAACAAATCCAACGCCTCCAACACCCCCACCACATGGCTGCCATCCATCACGACCAAACGATGTACACGGTCGCGTTGCAGCAACGCCAAGGCATCACCGACTTGGTCGGATGGACGAACAGAAATCAGCTGGAAGTTAACGAGATCGCCCACCTTTTGCTGCTCGAGCGGCGTGCCATTCAAAATCGCACGCTGCAAGGTGGAAGCGGTGAACACACCAAGACGCTCGGGGGTGGTGGACGGATCGCGGACCAACACACACTTGGTGCGTTGCGCCTGCATCACTTTGACCACCGACACCACATCGGCATCCATTGCGACAAAATGTGCAGGCCGAACAAACGCCTCATCCACCCGCGACAGTGTGAGGGACTGCAGCTCATGCTGGCTTTGCCGCTGTGAAAGGGCGGTGAGCTTGTTACTCAAATCCGAAAACAGCAAGGCGCCAAATGTGGCATTGCTGGCAATCAACTCAGTCACCGTTTGACGCGCCAACTGGTAAGCCACCACTTCTTCTTGTGCGACAAATTTGTCGCTGGTTTTACCAGCCACCAAGCCACGCCCGTCAAAGGTATCGTCGGGGCCATAAGTCGTGATGACTTCGTCGCCGTCGTACTGTGTGACAAAACCTTTGATGATGACGAACAAATGGGTAGGCGTGGTACCCACATCCAGAATGGCGTCCCCCTCGGGGTAATACACCACGTCCACGCTGTCACGCACCAAGCGCTGTTGGTCGGGTGTTAAGCAGTCAAACGGGGAGGCGGAAAAATTAAAAGCGTTGGGCATGAGGTCATTTTCATAGCAATGCCTTAATTCAACGCCTCACGCCTTGCTGAATGCTTGCAGCCGCATCCCAAGCCGTGTCAAACCATTGATCTCCATCAAGGTAAGCACGCATCATGGGCAAGGCATCCAAACCCCAAAACACCTTGTCGTCCACGCAAAACGTGGGCACACCAAACACACCGCGCGCAATGGCCTCGTCAGTATTGGCTTTGAGTTGGTCTTTCACTTCGGACGCATCGACCGAGCGTTGGGGCGCTAGCTGCTGCGCGAGCGCTTGCAAACGCGCCGCGTCATCAGCCGCTGCACCGCCCTGCCACACGTGTTTAAAAATGGTCTCGCACACATAGCGGTTGGGCTCGCCCTCTGCGCTGCATGCCACGGCCAAACGCAACAGCGCCAGCGGGTTAAACGGGTGCGACTGCGGCATGTCCAAAGGCACGCCCAGCTGCTTGGCTTGCCACACCACTTGGCGATACGTCCACTCGCGCTTGCCCGCAATTTCTGCGGGGCCGAGTTGCCCATGGTGCTTGAGCATGGCGGCAAACAACACCGGCTTGTAAACCATGCGATGGCTCACGCCCATCAGGCTTTGGGGCAAAGCCTCAAAGGCGAGGTAGGCGTAGGGTGAGATGAAATCGAGATAGCAAGTGATGGTTTTCATGGCGACATCCTTCAGGTGTTCAAGGCCTCACAGCGCAGCGGTGATTTATGCCAGCGCATGGACCGCCAAACGCTGGCCAATCAACTGCCACACGGCCCGCTTGTCATCGGCACTGCGCTGGCCCCAGCCGCCGATTTCATCCAGCGTGCGCCAGCAGCCTTCGCAATACGTTGTGTCGTCTGACATGCGACAAATCGAGATGCAAGGCGATGGCGGCACTTCGTCGCTTTGCAGCACCCGCTTGGCCTGCGTAGCCAAGCGCAAGTCTGCAGGCGTGAGCCCTTGAGGTTTGGGGGTGAGTTCGCTTCCGCACATGGGGGCATTGTCAGCGAACCGTGTCGCCCTCAAGCTGTGCGTTTGTTCAAGACCGCGCGTGACACGAGGGAGTTGGGTTTGCGCCCCAAGGCCTCGCTGATGAACACGCCGGCATCGATCAACTTGTCCAGATCAATGCCCGTCTCAATGCCCATGCCGTGCATCATGTAGACCACGTCTTCGGTGGCCACATTGCCCGTGGCACCTTTGGCATACGGGCAACCGCCGAGGCCTGCCACCGACGACTGGAAATTCCACACCCCCATTTGCAGCGCAGCCAGTGTGTTGACCAAGGCTTGGCCGTAGGTGTCATGGAAGTGGCCCGACACATCGTTGAGCGCATAGTGCCTGAGCGTGGCCTCGATGGCCGCTTGCACTTTGCGCGGTGTGCCTACGCCAATGGTGTCGGCCACGTCTACGCGTTGAATGCCAATGCCCTTCATCAAACCTGCGAGGTAGCCCACGCGCTCGGGCGCAATCTCCCCTTCGTAGGGACAGCCGACAGTGCAGCTCATCGCGCCACGCACGGCAATGCCCGCATCGCGTGCGGCTTTGACCACGGGCTCAAAACGCTCAATGCTTTCAGCAATCGAGCAGTTGATGTTCTTTTGGCTGAAGGCTTCGCTGGCTGCACCAAACACCACGATCTCGTCGGGCTTGGTTTTGAGCGCGGCCTCAAAGCCTTGCAAATTCGGCGTCAGCACCGAATAACGCACATCGCTGTGGCGATGGATGCCGGCCATCACCTCGGCGTTGTCTGCCATTTGCGGCACCCACTTGGGCGACACAAAACTGGTGACTTCAATTTCTTTCAGCCCCGCCGCTTGCAGGCGGTGCACCAGCTCCACCTTGACGGCGGCAGGCACAGGTTGTTTTTCGTTTTGCAGGCCGTCACGGGGGCCTACATCAATCAACTTGACGCGACGTGGCAAATTCATGGGCATGGTTACACCTTCAATTTCAAAAGCTCTTCGCCTTCAGCCACTTGATCGCCGGGCGCATACAGCAACTCCAGCACTTCGCCATCGGCGGGCGCGGCCATGGTGTGCTCCATTTTCATCGCTTCCATCACGGCTAGCGGCTGACCGGCTTTCACTTTGTCGCCCGCCTTCACGGCAAACGACACCACCTTGCCAGGCATGGGTGCTGTCAAGCGACCACCCGCCTCTTGCACTTCGCCCGCATGGGCCAAAGCATCAACCACCGTGATGCGTGTGGCTCCCTGCGGCGCAAACACATGGGCCACATCTTCATGGCCTTGCGTTTCGTGAAACACCTGCACGCGGACGTGCTGGCCTGCGAAGCTGATGTGCAGCGCATCGCCGTCTTCACGGTAGGCCAAAGTGCCAGACACATCGCCATCCGCATCGACCACACACAACTGCAAGCTGCCGTCGTGCGCATAGGTCAACACGGTCGCGTAAGACGCGCCATGGAACACAAAACCAAAGCGACGCGATGCCACGCCATAAGCACGCCAACCGTCGCGGCTGCTGAACGGGTCATTGCCTTTCAACGCCTGTTCACCGTGCAAGGTATTGGCCACCACCGATGCGGCAGTGAGCGCCAAGCCCAAAGGCTCTTGCGCGAACAAAGCTTTTTCTTCGCGTTGAATCAGCGCGGTGTCAAGCTTGGCGGTGGCGAATGAATCGGTGCGAATGATGTGGCGCAAGAACTGCACATTGGTGGTTAAACCGACGATGCGGGTTTGCGACAGCGCTTCGTCCAAACGCGCCAGCGCTTGCTCGCGCGTGTCGCCGTGCACGATGAGCTTGGCCACCATCGAGTCGTAAAACGGGCTGATGCTGTCGCCTTCGCGCACACCGTCGTCAATGCGAACTTCTGCGCCCGTGCCGCTGTTGCTTGGAATTTCAAAGCTGCTGCACGCTGGCTTGCGGTACACCGCCAAGGTGCCCGTGGCAGGCAAGAAGTTGTTATCAGGGTTCTCGGCACAAATGCGCGCTTCGATGGCGTGGCCGTGAATACGCAAATCGCTTTGCTGCAAAGGCAGCGGCTCGCCGCTGGCCACGCGCAATTGCCATTCCACCAAGTCAAGGCCCGTGATGGCTTCGGTCACGGGGTGCTCCACCTGCAAGCGCGTGTTCATCTCCATGAAGAAAAACTTCATGGACTCGGGCTTGTCATAGGCCGTTTGCTCGACGATGAATTCCACCGTGCCTGCGCCCACATAGTTCACGGCTTTGGCGGCGGCCACCGCAGCCTCGCCCATCTGCTTGCGCAGCGCTTCGGTCATGCCAGGCGCGGGCGCTTCTTCCAACACTTTTTGGTGACGGCGTTGCACCGAGCAATCGCGCTCGAACAGATACACGCAGTTGCCGTGTGTGTCGCCAAACACTTGAATTTCGATGTGACGCGGGCGTTGCACGTATTTCTCAATCAACACCGCATCGTCGCCAAAGCTGTTGATGGCTTCGCGTTTGCAACTAGCCAATGCGTCGGCAAACTCGGCGCTGCTGTTGACCACGCGCATGCCTTTGCCGCCACCGCCTGCGCTGGCTTTGATGAGCGCGGGGTAGCCAATGCGGTCGGCTTCGCGTTGCAACAACGCGGGGTCTTGGTCAGCGGCGTGGTAGCCGGGCACCAAAGGCACGCCGGCTTTTTCCATCAGCTGTTTTGACTCAGCCTTCAAGCCCATCGCCAAAATGGCAGAGGCTGGCGGGCCAATGAACACAAGGCCTGCGGCCGCACAGGCTTTGGCAAAGTCTTCGTTCTCGCTCAAAAAGCCGTAGCCTGGGTGCACCGCTTGCGCCCCCGTGTCTTTGGCCGCTTGCAAGATGCGCTCCCAGCGCAAGTAGCTGTCCTTCGGGGCGCTGCCGCCGATGTGCACGGATTCATCACACACCTGCACATGCTTGGCTTGTGCGTCGGCGTCCGAATACACGGCCACGGTTTTGATGCCCATGCGCTTTGCTGTCGCAGCGACACGGCAGGCGATTTCGCCACGGTTGGCAATCAATATTTTTTTAAACATGCTGAACTCCCGTTTCGAAATCGCCTAAGCACGCTTCGCGTGCCAAGCAATTTAGCTTCGCTGCTGCGCGGCTTTGCCGCTGGTCGCCACGGTTGGCGATGAGGATTTTTTTAAACATGACGGGTTGTCTTTCTAAATTCAAGGCAAGGCGTGAAATTGCGAATGGTCAAGCGACGTGAAGTGGCGCTAAGTCAGAGCAGCCAGTTGGGTTTGCGCTTTTGCAAGAACGATTGAACGCCCTCTTTGCCTTCCGCGCTTGAACGAATGTCGGCAATACCTGCCACGGTGTGCGCCACCAAGGCGTCGTCTATCTCGCGTTCGGCCACGTCGTGCACCAAGCGTTTGCAAGCACGCACGGCGTTGGGGCTGGCACTGACCAGCGCCGTGGTTAGCTCGGCCACTTTGGCGTCCAGCGCGTCGGCCGCGACCACCTCGTGCACCAAGCCCACGCGATGCGCCTCGGCCGCGCTGAAACGCTCAGCCGTTAAAAAGTAGCGGTGCGAGGCACGTGCACCCATGGCGCGAATGACGTAGGGGCTGATGGTGGCGGGGATGAGACCCAGCTTCACTTCGCTCAAGCAGTAGGTGGCGCTGTCCACACTCACGGCCATGTCGCATGCAGCGACGAGGCCCACGCCACCTGCAAACACATCGCCCTGCACACGCGCTATTGTTGGCTTGGGGCATTCGTAAATGGCACGCAGCATGGCGGCAAGTTGACCTGCGTCGGCGAGGTTTTCGTCGCGCGTGTAGTCGGCCATGCGGCGCATCCAGTTCAGGTCTGCGCCTGCGCAAAACGCGGGGCCTTCTGCGGCTAGCACCACGCATCGCACATCGGCAGCTTGCCCTGCTTCGATGAAAGCCGTTTTCAACTCGGCAATCACTTCGTCGTTGAAGGCGTTGCGCACATCGGGGCGGCAAAGCGTGAGGGTGCGAATGGCGCCTTGGTTTGTGATGGTCAGTGCGGGTTTTGAAGTTGCGTTCATTTGCAAACCTCCATCACATGCGGAACAAACCAAACTTGGTTTCAGGAATGGGCGCATTCAACGACGCGCTCAAACCCAAAGCCAACACGCGGCGTGTGTCTGCGGGGTCGATCACACCGTCGTCCCACAGACGCGCCGTGGCGAAATAGGGGTGGCCTTGGTGTTCGTACTGTTGGCGAATGGGGTCTTTGAAGGCTTGTTCTTCTTCGGCGCTCCACTGACCGCCTTTGCCTTCGATGCCATCGCGCTTAACGGTGGCCAACACGCTGGCCGCTTGCTCGCCGCCCATGACGGAGATGCGCGCATTCGGCCACATCCACAAAAAACGCGGGCTGAAAGCGCGGCCACACATGCCGTAGTTGCCTGCGCCAAAACTGCCGCCAATGATGACGGTGAACTTCGGGACCGCAGCAGTGGCCACGGCCGTGACCATCTTGGCGCCGTTGCGTGCAATGCCTTCGTTTTCGTATTTGCGGCCCACCATGAAGCCGGTGATGTTTTGCAAAAACACGAGCGGAATTTTGCGTTGGCAGCACAGCTCGATGAAGTGCGCGCCTTTCAAGGCCGACTCGCTGAACAAGATGCCGTTGTTGGCGATGATGCCCACGGGCATGCCTTCGATGCGCGCAAAGCCGCACACCAGCGTGGTGCCGAAGCGTGCTTTGAATTCGTCAAACTCGCTGCCATCGACGATGCGGGCAATGATCTCGCGCACATCAAAGGGCTTGCGCGTGTCGGTGGGGATGACGCCATACAACTCTTGCGCGTCGTACTTCGGAGCCACAGGCGCGTGCGTGGCAATGTTGGGCTGCTTTTGTGCGTTGAGGCTTTTCACGCATTGGCGTGCCAGCGCCAGCGCATGCACATCGTTTTGCGCCAAGTGATCGGCTACGCCTGAAAGGCGCGTGTGCACATCGCCACCGCCCAGGTCTTCTGCGGTCACCACTTCGCCTGTGGCCGCTTTCACCAAAGGCGGGCCGCCCAAGAAGATGGTGCCTTGGTTTTTCACGATGATGGTTTCGTCGCTCATGGCCGGCACATACGCGCCGCCTGCCGTGCAGCTGCCCATCACCACCGCGATTTGCGCGAGGCCTTGCGCACTCATGTTGGCTTGGTTGAAGAAGATACGGCCAAAGTGGTCGCGATCGGGGAACACCTCGTCTTGGTTGGGCAGGTTGGCACCGCCGGAGTCGACCAAGTAAATGCAAGGCAAGTTGTTTTGCTGCGCGATTTCTTGCGCACGCAAATGCTTCTTCACTGTGAGCGGATAGTAGGTGCCGCCCTTCACCGTGGCGTCGTTGCACACGATCATGCAGTCCACACCGCTGACACGGCCAATGCCTGCAATCAAGCCCGCACAGGGCGCGTCGTTGTTGTACATATTCAGCGCGGCGAGTGGGGCCACTTCTAAAAACGGCGTTCCAGGGTCGAGCAACATTTGCACACGGTCGCGGGGCAGCAGCTTGCCACGTGCGGTGTGTTTGGCGCGTGCTGCCTCGCCGCCGCCGACAGCAATTTTTTCGAGGTGTGCTTTGAGGTCGTCCACCACCGTGCGCATGGCGGCGGCGTTGGCTGCGAAATCGGCAGAGCGGGGGTTGAGCTGGGAATGCAAAACAGTCATCGTGTTTTTCCTTGAAAGGCGTTGCTGCCAAGCTTAGGCCGTTTGCGGCCACGGCATGCGTCAGATGGGTTGCAAATCCTGCCACAATGAGGCTTCTTATGGTTAGTCCTAGCCCCACCTCCGAACAAGCGCCGGCATTGGGCCGCGCCGAGACGCCAATTGCATTCATTCAGGCGATTGCCGCAGCTTATGCACAGCGCGGCTTGCGCGTAGACGATGCCTTGAAGAAGGCACAAATCGAGCCAAAACTTCTCAAGAAAAACAACGCCCGAGTGACCGCCATGCAGATGGAGTTGATGTCGGGCATCGCCATGCAAGAGCTGGACGACGAAGGCTTGGGTTGGTTCAGCCGCCGCTTGCCTTGGGGCAGCTATGGCATGTTGGTGCGTGCCTCGCTCACCTCACCCACGCTGGGCGTGGCGTTGGCTCGCTGGTGCAGGCACCACGGCCTGTTGACCGACGACATTCTGTTGAGCCTGACCGAGCGCAACGGCATCGCCACCTTGCAGCTGGACGAGGCGCGTAGCCTTGGCATATTCCAAGAGTTTTGCGTGGTGTCGGTGCTGCGCAATGCGCTAGGCGTGGCGTGCTGGCTGACCGATTCACGCATCCCGCTCACGGCCACGCATCTGCGTTTTGCCCCACCCGCACATGCCGACAGTTACCGCGTGCTGTTTGATGGCCCCACGCATTTCAATGAACGAACCAACTGTTTGCAGTTTGACGCAGGCTACCTCGCCCTGCCCGTGCGCCGCGACGAAGTTGCCCTGCAACAGATGCTGCAACGCGCCCTGCTGCTGACCGTGCGCCCTTATCGGCGCGACCGCCTGCTAGTCGAGAAGGTGCGCCAAACCCTGGCCCAGCACCCCGAGCACAGCCGCAATGCCGACGACTTGGCGGCTTGGCTCAACATGTCGGCACGCACCCTGCACCGCCAACTGCAAGAAGAAGGCGCCAGCTTGCAGCAACTCAAAGACAGTGTGCGAGAGCAACGTGCGCGTGTCTTGCTTTTACGCACCAACAAGCCGCTCAAACAAATTGCCACCGAGGTGGGTTTCTCGAATGAAAAGAGTTTTATTCGCGCATTCAAAACTTGGACAGGGCAAGCGCCCGACACTTTTCGACAAAGCGCGTGAAGCAGCCGTCTGATGCTGGGCTTTAAATGCGCAAGTCGTTCATGTGGGCAAACACATGCGTGGCCCCTGCTTGCACCAGCACATCCCTAGGCGCTGAAGGTGGCGCATAAGCCCACACCGTGGCGCCCGCAGCCACACCGGCGGTGATGCCCACGGGCGTGTCTTCCACCACCAAGCAGTGCGCGGGGTCGACCTGCAAATGTGCGGCAGCGGCTAGGTACACATCGGGATGGGGTTTGCTGCGCGGCATTTCGTGGCCGCTGAAAATGCGGCCTTCAAAGAAGTGATGCAACCCCATTTTGTGGAGCATCAACTCAAGCTTGTAGCGGTCTGCGCCAGACGCCACGGCAATGCGGCCTTCGCAGCGCTCACGCACATGACGCACGGCCTCGTGAATGCCGTCGATGGCCGTGATTTCGTTGTCTAGACGAATGTTGCGACGGCGGTAAAACTCGTCCATGAACGCGTCGCTCAGGGGCTTGCCCGTGTGCGCTTCGATCAGCGAGGCACGACTGCGCACGGTGTGGCCCACGAAGTGCGACATGCATTCGGCCAAGCTCAAGCGCCAGCCGTTTTCATCGAGCATGTCGCGCAGTGCGCCGCAGGTGATGGCTTCGCTGTCGACCAGCACGCCATCGCAATCAAATAAAACTGCTTGAAATGTCATGCGCCGATTATCGGTGGGGCAGCGCTGCGTCAATACTGAGTCATGCGGCACGTTGCAAAGCAAGCTTTAGTGCGGGTCGTGACGGGTCGTTTAGCGCTGATCGCCATCCACATAAAACCAGCGGCCGTCTTCGCGCACAAAGCGGCTGCGCTCGTGCAGTCGCACAGCGGGGCCAGCGCCGTTGGGCGCATGTTTGCCAGCCAAACGGTAACGCGCCACAAACTCAACCTCGGCCGTGTCAGAGCCTGTGGCTTTGTGCTCGCGCACTTCAAGCCCCAGCCACTTCGCGCCCGCCTCAAAGTCCAGCGATGCTGGGCGTGTGCTTCTGTGCCATGTGGCCAATAAGTAATCCGCGCGCGCCAGCACAAACGCGCTGTAGCGTGAGCGCATCAAGTGCTCGGCATCAGGGGCATGCGTGGCGTCAAAGTGGTCGATGAAACGACCGCAGCAATCGGCATAGGCCACGGCGCGTTTCTTCGCATCCACGCGCCCGCAAGGGCAAACCTGTGCGGCGCTCATGCGCCAGCCCTTGTGAAAACGACCGCGTCAACCACCCTCAAGCCAACGCGCGTTGGATGATGATTTTTTGCACGTCGCTGGTGCCTTCGTAAATTTGGCATACGCGCACGTCGCGGTAGATGCGCTCCACAGGAAAGTCGCTCACCACACCGTAACCGCCCAAGGTTTGAATGGCCACGCTGCACACCTTCTCGGCCGTTTCGCTGGCAAAGAGTTTGGCCATAGCGGCTTCTTTCAAACAAGGCAAGCCAGCGTCGCGCAACGCGGCGGCGTGGTACATCAACTGACGTGCGGCTTCGAGTTGCGTGGCGCAGTCGGCCAAACGAAAACCCACGGCTTGGTGGTTGAAGATGGCGGTGCCAAAGCTCACACGCTCTTTGCTGTATTGCAACGCGGCTTCAAACGCGCTGCGTGCCATGCCAATGCTTTGCGCGGCAATGCCGATGCGCCCGCCTTCCAAAGCAGACAAGGCAATTTTGTAGCCTTCGCCTTCTGCGCCAATCAGGTTTTCAGCGGGGATGCGGCAGTTGTCAAAGTTGATTTGCGCGGTGTCGCTGCTGTGCTGACCAAGCTTGTCTTCGAGGCGTGCCACGTTGTAGCCGGGGGCGTTGGTGGGCACGATGAAGGCGCTCATACCTTTCTTGCCTGCGCCTTTGTCGGTCACGGCAATGACGACGGCGACATGGCCGTTTTTGCCGCTGGTGATGAATTGCTTCACGCCGTTGATGACGTATTCATCGCCGTCTTTGGTGGCGGTGGTCTTGAGGGCCGAAGCGTCAGAACCCACGTGTGGCTCGGTCAAGCAGAACGCACCGAGCATGTGGCCTTGCGCCAATTCGGTGAGCCATTGCTTTTTTTGCGCGTCGTTGCCGTAGCGCATGAGGATGGCGTTGACGGGGCAATTGGTCACGCTGATGGCGGTGCTGGTGCCACCATCGCCTGCGGCAATTTCTTCTAGAACAATGGCCAGCGTGCTGTAGTTCAAGCCTGCGCCGCCCAAGTCTTCGGGCACGCAAATACCGTACGCACCAAGTGCGGCCAAGCCTTTGTGTACCTCGTGCGGGAAGGTGTGTTCTTTGTCCCACTTAGCGGCGTTGGGCCAAAGTTCTTGCTGGGCAAAGTCGCGCACGGCATCGCGAATCATGGTTTGGTCAGGGGTGAGCAACATGGCTTTATCCGTTATGAAATGAAGGTGTGAAAGACATCACCAAGCAATGGTGCTGCCGTCATAAGACAAAAACTGCCCCGCGTGTTCGGGCGTGATGTGCGCCAGCGTGTGTCGCATGCGCGTGACAGCTTGTTCGACCGTGAGCGTGGCATTGGCCCCGCCCATGTCGGTTTGCACCCAGCCTGGGTGCATGGCCACCATGCGTGCGCGGGGGTACTCGGGCTGCGAGGTGCGCACCACCATGTTGAGCGCGGTTTTGCTGATGCGGTACAGCGCCGCATCGCTGCTGCGTGTGCCTTGCAAACTGCCCATCACGCTGCTGATGCAGGCCAACACACCATCCGCCGCTTCGACCATGGGTGCAATTTGAGGAATGGTCATCATGGCGCCCATGACGTTGGCGTGCATGACGCGGTCAAACGCGTCTTGCGTAGGCGGGGTGCTGGCGGCGTTGTGGTCGATGACGCCGGCCACATACAAAGCGAGGTCCAGCTTTTCGCCATCGAGCAGCCACTCGAACGAGGTGACGCTGATGGGATTAGCCACATCGACGCGCAAGCATTGCGCAACGAGGGCTTGCACGCGGTCGCGCCCCGCATCGTCACGCGCGGTGGCAATGACGCGCCAGCCGTCCGCCACATATTGGCGAACCAGCTCTAGCCCAATGCCGCGCGACGCGCCGATGATGAGTGCGGTTGGCATGCTTGAAACTTAAACCAATTCGAGCGCGACAGCTGTGCCTTCACCGCCACCAATGCACAAGGTAGCCAAGCCCTTTTTCAAGCCGCGTGCTTTGAGCGCGTGAATGAGCGTGACCATGATGCGGGCACCTGATGCGCCGATGGGGTGACCCAAAGCGCAGGCACCGCCGTTGACGTTGACGATGTCGTGCGACACGTTGAGCTCTTTCATCAAGGCCATGGGCACCACCGCAAACGCTTCGTTGACTTCCCACAGGTCCACGTCTTCCACTTTCCAACCGGCTTTGGCCAAGGCTTTTTGTGTGGCGCCCACGGGGGCAGTGGCAAACCACTCGGGCTCTTGCGCGTGGGTGGCGTGTGCGGCAATGCGGGCCAACGGTGTGCAGCCCAATTGCTTGGCCGTGCTCTCGCGCATCAACACCATGGCTGCGCCGCCATCGTTGATGGACGAGCTAGAGGCTGCCGTGATGGTGCCGTCTTTTTTGAACGCGGGCTTGAGCGATGTGATTTTGTCGAGCTTGATTTTTCCGGGGCCTTCGTCAATCGACACCACTGTTTCGCCTGCGCGGGTCTTGACGGTGACGGGCGTGATTTCGGTCGCAAAAGCACCGCTCTCGATGGCGGCCTTGGCACGCTGCACGCTGGCCGTAGCAAACGCGTCTTGCTCGGCGCGTGTGAAGTTGTATTTGGCGGCGCAGTCTTCACCAAAGGTGCCCATGCTGCGGCCTGGCTCGTAGGCGTCTTCCAAACCGTCGAGCATCATGTGGTCAAAAATACGGTCGTGGCCAATGCGATAGCCGCCACGACCTTTGAGCATGAGGTAGGGCGCGTTGGTCATGCTCTCCATGCCACCGGCCACCAACACATCGTGTGTGCCGGCGATCAACATGTCGTGCGCAAACATCGCCGCGCGCATGCCTGAGCCGCACATCTTGGACAAGGTGACAGCGCCAGCGCTCTTGGGCAAACCACCTTTGAATGCCGCTTGTCGTGCAGGGGCTTGGCCTTGGCCCGCCATCAAACAGTTGCCAAACAAAACTTCGGTGACCAACTCTGGGTTGATGCCCGCACGCTCAACCGCGGCCTTGATGGCGGCGCCGCCGAGGTCATGCGCAGCAAGGCTTGAGAAGTCGCCTTGAAAGCTGCCCATGGGCGTGCGTGCTGCGCTGACGATGACGATGGGGTCTGCGTGAGTGGTCATGGTGTTGTCTCCTATGCGTTGTTTTAAAAAGAAGGCTGCGGCGTTTTACATACCGCCGCGTGGATATCGCTTGAAGGCGCGGCGGAACACATCCACCACTTCGTCTGCGCCAGTCATGGTCACATCAAGGTCGTGCACCAAACCATCGGACACGCCGTAAATCCAACCGTGGATGGTGATTTTTTGGCCACGCGCCCAAGCGTCTTGCATGACGTTGGACAAGGCGACGTTGCCCACTTGTTCAATCACGTTCATCTCGCACATGGCACTTTCAAGTGCGTCTTGTGGCAAGTGGTTGAGGCGTTGGCGATGGCGCAAGCGCACGTCTTGCACATGACGCAGCCAGTTGTCGGCCAAACCAATGCGTGTGCCACGCGTGGCGGCCAACACGCCACCGCAACCGTAGTGACCGACCACCATGATGTGCTCGACCTTGAGGCAATCGACTGCGTATTGAATGACGGACAAGGCGTTCAAGTCTGAATGCACCACCACGTTGGCGATGTTGCGATGCACAAACACTTCGCCCGGATCGAGGCCCGTGATTTGGTTGGCAGGCACGCGACTGTCAGAGCAACCGATCCACAAATACTTGGGCAACTGCTGCTGTGAGAGGTGCGAGAAGAACCCGGGTTGCTCGCGCTCCATGCGCGTGGCCCATTCACGGTTGTTGTCGAAAAGATGCTTGAGAGAGGTCGACATGCTTTTATTTTTTCTTCGCTGAAGCTTGATGAATGTGGTGACGGATATTCCAGTCCATCAATGCTACGCGGGCGCGCGCTTTGGCGTCTTGCGCGGCGTTCCATTCACACACACTGCCTACGGGTTGGCACGCCAGGGTATTGGCGCTGCCCATGTTCCAAATCGCGTGATTCGAGCGCACCTGGCTGATAAAGGTCACAGCCATAGCGTCGGCAGCATCACGCGCGCTGGGGCACTTGGCCAAGTCACGACCTGTCAACAGATAGCCTTCACCGATGCCCAGCATGGGAAACAGCGTGGGGAACATGTCCAAGTGGCTGGCGGGCTGCTTGAGTGCGTCTGCACAAATGGATGAGCCAGCACCCCAAACAATGAACGGCACTTGTTGCCTCAACACTTGGCTTTCAGGCGTGGCGTATTGGCCAAAGGTGCGCACGTTGTGGTCGCCAGTAGCCGCCACCACGGTGCGTTGGCTCGCCGTGCTCGCTTCGACGGTGCTCACGAATTTGGCCAGCTCATCGTTGGCATAGCGATAGGTTTGCAAATTTGGAATCAGGTGCTCAGAGCCCTTATCACCCGGCCACTTGTTGATGTCGAACACGAAGGGCTTGTAGTCAGACGGCAACTCATAGGGCGGATGATTGGTGGTCGACATGGCGTAGATGAACAAGGGCCTGTCTTTGGGTTGCTTGGCCAAGCGTTCTTCGATGGCGCGGAACATGTATGAATCCCACACGCCCCAAATGCCGCCTTCGGCACCCGGGTACTGCTTGCGCAAAGTGGCTGCGTCAATGACTTCATCAAAGCCTTGGGTCAGCAGCACACGATTGAGTTCACGCCAGCCCGATTGGCCTGAGGTCACAAACAAGGTGTCATAACCCGCCTTCTTGAAGGCAAACGGTACGCCCCAATCCAAAGTGATGTGGCGGTATTTGCCGTTGGTGATGGGGGTGACGGGGGTGTTGAACAAAATGGCTTCAAGCGCTGGATGCGTGCCGTGGTGCGCAGAGTCAAAGTTGTTGAACAGCCATGCGTTGTGGAGCTTGCTGTTCAGCCCGGCCAACACATCCATGTCTTTGGATTGGTACTTGAAGGGCTCGGCGCTCCACGATTCCATTTGGAAGAACACCAAATTTTTGCCATTGGGTTGGTTGCGCCCCGAGGCCATCAACGCAGCCTGCACACCTTCGGGTGTGGTGGCGGCGATGCCGTACGCACGCGCAGCGTCTTGGTAGCTGGCAAAGCCGTATGACTTAAGGCCCGTGTCTTCTTCACCAATGTCAGTGGAGGTGCGGTAAGCATCCCACGCGTTGTAGAGCGCCGTCACGCCGTTGGGGATGACGTTGTTCAAAAACGATTTGCTGGTGGCTGTCACGTTGTCGAGCTGCAGGGCCATGCCTTTGAGCGTGCCTTTGCCCACCATCAGCACGACGACCAACAAAACAGGAATCAGCAACAAATGCCAAGCACGCGCCCAATGCTGCTGCAACCACTGCAAGGCATGCTGGCCTACGCGCAAGGCGGCGGCATTGGCCGACCACACAGCCAACACCAGCACCACCGCAATTTGCAGCATGGGAAAGTCTTGCCAAATGGTATGCAGCACGGCCACGGTGTCGTCATCGGCCAAGCCAAAGATGACGCTGTCGATGGGCAGCTTGTAAAAGCCGTAGTAGTAAAAGTTAATGACGGCCAACAAGGCAAACAAGCTGGCCCATACTTTGACAACCACCGCGCTCATGCGCCAGCGCCAGCCCAACAACGGGAACAACAACAACGCGGCGATGGCCCCCATCTTCAAGTCAAACCGAAAACCCATGAGCAAGGCCACGGGCAACTCGGCCCACAACTCGCCACCAGGCGAGGGCCAGTAGTAAGCCAGCATCAGCAAACGCGCTGCGCTGAACCACAAGGCCAACACCAGTCCCACACACAAACCCACGGTCATGCCATGCAGCATGGCACGCGGAGGGAGCATTAACAGGGCAAGAAGTTTTTTCATTCAATCACGAGTCAAAAAAGGCGCGCCCGAGATGTCGGGCGCAAGCCTTACATTGTCTCGGCAAACAGCTCGCGGCCAATCAGCATGCGGCGAATTTCGCTGGTGCCCGCGCCGATTTCGTACAGCTTGGCATCGCGCCACAAACGGCCCAGTGGGTATTCGTTGATGTAGCCGTTGCCACCAAAAATCTGCACGCCTTCACCGGCCATCCACGTGGCTTTTTCGGCGGTCCACAAAATGACGGAGGCGCAGTCTTTGCGCACTTGGCGCACATGGTCGGTGCCGAGCATGTCGAGGTTCTTGGCCACGGTGTAGGCAAAGCTGCGGCCCGCTTGCAGCACGGTGTACATGTCAGCCACTTTGCCTTGGATGAGTTGGAACTCGCCAATGCTTTGGCCAAACTGCTTGCGGTCGTGGATGTAGGGGATGACGTTGTCCATCACCGATTGCATGATGCCCAAAGGTCCACCGGTGAGCACGGCGCGTTCGTAGTCCAAACCGCTCATCAGCACTTTGGCGCCCATGTTGAGGCCGCCCAAAATATTGGCCTCGGGCACTTCGACGTTGTTGAACACCAGCTCGCCGGTGTGGCTGCCGCGCATGCCTAGCTTGTCGAGCTTTTGCGCAATGCTGAAGCCCTTCATGCCTTTTTCGATCAAGAAGGCCGTGACGCCGCGTGCGCCCAACTCGGGCTCGGTCTTGGCGTAGACCACAAGCGTGTCGGCGTCAGGGCCGTTGGTGATCCACATCTTGCTGCCGTTAAGCACGTAGTAGCCGCCCTTGTCCTCAGCCTTGAGCTTCATGCTGATGACGTCAGAGCCCGCGCCAGGCTCTGACATGGCGAGTGCACCGACGTGTTCGCCACTGATGAGTTTGGGCAAGTACTTGGCGCGTTGTGCGTCTGTGCCGTTGCGCTTGATTTGGTTCACACACAAGTTGCTGTGCGCGCCGTAGCTCAAGCCCACGCTGGCAGAGGCGCGAGAAATTTCTTCCATCGCGATCATGTGGGCGAGGTAGCCCATGTTGGCACCGCCGTACTCTTCGCCCACGGTGATGCCCAACACGCCGAGGTCGCCCATTTTGCGCCACAGGTCCATGGGAAACTGGTCGTCGTGGTCGATCTGTGCGGCGCGTGGTGCGATTTCGGCTTGCGCAAAGTCGCGCACGGCGTCGCGCAGGGCGTCGATGTCTTCACCGAGTTGGAAGTTGAGGCCGGGTAAGTTGTTCATGTGTGTCTCCTTGCGTCTTAATAAGTTTTGTTCACAGTGGCGAGGGTTTGCTGCATCAAAGCGCAGGGCGATTCGCCGCCGTTGTCGTCGAGGTGCACCACTTCTGCCGTGGTGATGATGAGGCGCTTGCCAGCACGCACCACATGGCCGCGTGCGCGTAGTTCGCCGCCTTGGAAAGCAGCTAAAAAGTTGATCTTGTATTCCACGGTGGTCACCTCTTGACCAACCGCCGCCATGGTGAGGCCAGCGTAGCCCGCAGCGATGTCGGCCAATGCGCCCATTGCGCCACCGTGGTAGCCGCCTTGTTGTTGGGTCACACGCTCGGAATAGGGCAAGGCAATTTCAACCTCACCAGGGGCAACCGACACCAAGCGTGCGCCAAGGTGGCGCATCATGCCTTGACGCACAAAGCTGGCTTCGATGCGGGCGTGGAGTTCGGGGTGTACGGATGCAGCGACTGTCATACCTCTCTCGCTTTCGCTGTCTTGGTTGCTTTCGCAGCTTTGACCGGCTTGGTGGGTTTTTCACCTTGCTTGGCCAACAAAGCACGGGCTTCTTTTTCGTGCGCCTTCACCTCATCAAGGTTGGCCAATATTTCAGCCATCTGCGCTTCGAGTTCACGCTTGTGCGCATCCAGCACCACCAAAAACTTTTGCAGCTGTGGCCCCGTGTCGCGCGGGCTGTCGTACATGTCGATCAGGTCTTTGGCCTCTGTCAAAGACAAGCCCAAACGTTTGGCGCGCAGGGTGAGCTTGAGGCGCGTGCGGTCGCGGTGGCTGTACACGCGGTTGCGCCCGCCGGGGCCGGAGCGCTCGGGCTGCAGGAGGCCCATGTCTTCGTAAAAACGGATGGCTCGCGTGGTGAGATCAAACTCACGCGCTAAGTCGCTGATGGAATAGGTGGTCGCCATGATTGCCTTGTTTACGTTTACGTAAACGTCAATTATGACGGGAAATCTCCAAAAACCTACTCAAGACCACGGGGGTAAGGGTTCATCCTTAAGGACACGGCGGCGTTGCGCGTAGTCGGGCATGACGCTTTGCACGGTTTCCCAAAAGCGCGGGCTGTGGTCCATCACGCGCAAATGGCTGAGCTCGTGGGCGACGACGTAGTCGATCACGTCGCGCTTGTGGTGCACCAGCCGCCAGTTGAGGCGAATCGCGCCATTGGCGCTGGCACTGCCCCAGCGCGTGGCCGCGCTGCTGAGCGACACGCGCTGCCACTGCACGCCAAGCTGTGGCGCATAGTGATTGAGCCGCTCGACAAACAAGGCCTTGGCTTGGCGCATAAGCCAGGCTTGCACGGCGTCGCGGATTTGCTGAGGTTCGGCGTTGAGGGGCAAACCTAAGCGCAAGGTGTGCAACGGTGGCGCAGCTTCAAACTGCGCACTGTTTTTCTTGAGCGTGCTGGTGGAGTCGAGCACCACCTTGAGCTGATCGCCCAAGTACGGCAACACCACGCCATCGGCCCACACGATGCGGGCTGCACCGAGTTGCTGTTGGCGCTCTTGCATTTCCACCAACTTGCGGGCAATCCAATCGGCTTTCTCGTGCAGAGCAGATTCCACCTCGCCCACCGTGACCCAACGCGGCGCACTGACCTCTAGGCCATCAGGGCCAATCGCCATGCCGATGGTGCGGCGCTTGCCTCGACGAAAGGCATAGGCCACATCGGTGGTGCCGAGCTGTATACGGCGCGTGGCGCGGGGGTGTGCGTAATGCGCTTTGGGAAGCACTTGACCTAAGGGCTCTGACGGTAAATGCGGGCCGTGCAGCGCTGGGGCTGGGGGCAAGACGTTGGCATCGCGGTGCAGGCCGCCCATCAAGGTTGGCGGCTTGAGGCGTTTGGGTTGGCGAGGCTGACGCTTTTTTTGGCTAGGCCGCTTGTCTGTGCCAAGGCCTTGCAAGGCTTTGGTGGTGGCCCCATCGAACATGTCGAGCACGAGTTGCAAGAAGCGGCTCATGCGTGCGGGCTCAATGTTGGCCGACGTAGGCCTCGGGGTCGAGGCGATGCATTTCGGCCTCAATCCAAGCTTCAACTTCACGGGTCAGTTCATCGGCTTCACGACCAACACTTGGGATGGGCTTACCAATCGACACCTCAACCACGCCGGGGTGTTTGATGAACGCTTTGCGAGGCCAGCATTTGGCGGATGTCACGGCGACGGGAATCACGGGCGCCCCTGTGGCAATGGCCAAACGTGCGCCCCCGCTTTTGTAGCTCCCGCGCTCACCGCGAGGGATGCGCGTGCCTTCTGGAAACATGATGACCCACACCCCTTTGGCCAGCAGCGCTTTGCCCTGCTCCACCACTTTGGCAAACGCGCGCGCGCGTTGGCTGCGGTCAATGTGAATCATGTCCAAGCTGCCAATGGACCAACCGAAGAACGGCACGTACAGCAGCTCTTTTTTGAACACATAGGCCAAGGGGTGCGGCATGATGGCTGGCATCAAAAACGTCTCGTAAGTGGACTGATGCTTGACCAACAAAATCGCAGGACTGGTTTCGCCCACGGGCAAGTTGTCTTGGCCTTGCACTTGGTAACGAATGCCCATGATGACGCGAGCTGAATCCACGCTGAGTGTGAGCCACTTTTTGGCAATGGCGTAAAGCGTGTCGCCCTTGGCGCCCAACAAACGCGACAGCAAGATGAGCAAGGTATAGGGAATGACGGTCACAAACATGAACGCCATGTGCAGAGTGGAGCGGAGCATGGCCATCATGATTTCACACTGGGTTTGTTACTTTTGACGGCAGGCTCTGACTGCCCCAACAACCAATCGGCAAATGCGCCGAGATCGGCATGCGCCAGCGTGCCAGCAGGGAAGTCCGCTGGCACGGCTTGACCTTTGAATTTTGCGCCTTTGCCGGTATGCACCAAATGCGTGGCGCAGCCCAACGCGGCCCCGCTTTGCAAATCGCGCAAGGTGTCGCCCACGGCGTGTACGCCTTTGAGATCCATGCCATAGCGTTCGCCAATTTGCTCAAACAAGCCAGGCAACGGTTTACGACAGTTGCACGCTTCTTCGGGACTGTGCGGGCAATAAAACACGGCATCAATACGCCCGCCAGCCGCGGCCAAGAGCTTGTGCATCTTGGTGTGCATGGCGTTGAGGGCATCCACATCAAACAAGCCACGACCAAGACCAGACTGGTTGGAGGCCACGACCACATGCCAGCCAGCGTGGTTCAACCGCGCAATGGCTTCGAGCGCGCCGGGCAACGGAATCCATTCGTCGGCAGTTTTGACGTAGTCATCGCTGTCTTGGTTGATGGTGCCGTCGCGGTCGAGGATGACGAGTTTGGTTTGCATGGCTGGGCTTTGGCTTTAAGAAGCGAGGCAGGACAAATCGGCTACGCGGTTCATGGCCTCGTGCAGCTTCTTGAGCATGCCTTGGCGGTTCAAGCGCAAGTCCATCTCTTCGGCGTTGACCATGACGTCGTCAAAGAACGCATCCACGGGCGAGCGCAAGGTGGCCAAGGTTTGCAGCGAGGCAGTGTAGTCGCCCGCCGTGAACTGCGCCTCGGATTCGGGCAACAGCTTTTGCATGACGGTGTACAGCGCTTGCTCGGCGTCTTCTTTGAACAAGGCGGTGTTGACGTGCGCATCGACTTCGCCTGCTTTTTTGAGCACGTTGCCGATGCGCTTGTTGGCAGCGGCCAAGGCAGCAGCTTCGGGCAAGGCGGCGAAGGCGCGCACTGCCGTGAGGCGCTTGGCCACATCGCTCAAGCGTTGTGGGCGTAAGGCCAACACGGCTTCCACTTCTTGGGCTGTGTAGCCTTGCTCGCGCAGGCCGCCTGAGAGGCGGTCGTAAATGAACGAGGTCAATGCAGCAGCAGGGTCGGTGATCTTGTCGCCAAACGCGGGGATGGCTTGTGCAATCAGCGCATCCAAGCCCACATCCAGATTGGCTTCGCTCAACATGCGCACCACGCCCAGCGCGTGACGACGCAAAGCGAACGGGTCTTTGTCGCCCGTGGGCAAGTTGCCAATGCCAAACATGCCGACCAAGGTCTCTAACTTGTCGGCCAAAGCGACCACCACGCCCACGGTGTTGCGTGGCAATTCGTCACCCGCAAAGCGAGGTTTGTAATGGTCTTCAATGGCTTGCGCCACGTCCTCGCCTAGGCCATCGTGACGCGCATAGTAGCCGCCCATGATGCCTTGCAACTCGGGAAACTCGCCCACCATGTCGGTGAGCAAATCGGTTTTGGCCAATTGCGCGGCGGTGTCGACGGCATGCATGAATGTGGTGTTCACGGCCGCATCTTTGTCTTGCGGCAACAAAGCGGCAATGCCTTTGGCGATGGCTCGCACGCGGTCGGTGCGCTCACCTTGGGTGCCGAGTTTGTTGTGGTACACCACCTTGGCCAAACCCTCCACGCGCGAAGCGAGGGTCTTTTTGCGGTCTTGGTCAAAGAAGAATTTGGCATCGGCCAAACGTGGGCGCACCACGCGCTCGTTACCGCCGGTCACAGCAGATGCGTCATCGGGCGTGATGTTGCTGACCACCAAGAACTTGTTGGTGAGCTTGCCTGCCGTGTCGAGCAACGGGAAGTATTTTTGATTGGCCTTCATCGTGAGGATGAGGCACTCTTGCGGCACGTCGAGGAATTGTTTTTCAAATTCACACACCAACACGTTGGGGCGTTCGACCAAGGCGGTGACTTCGTCAAGCAACGCCGCATCTTCAATCGGTCGGAGCGCGCCGTGCGACGTCGAATTCTCAGCGCCGACTTTGGCAGCAGCAGCTTCGAGTTGACGTGCAATCTCTGCGCGACGCTCGGTGAAGCTGGCAATCACGGCGCCGTCTTTGGCGAGCGTGTCGGCGTAGACATCGGCGTTGGCCAACACCACGGGCGACACGCGGGCTTCAAAGCGGTGGCCTTGTGTGCTGTTGCCAGCGGTCAATCCCAAAGCTTTGACAGGCACCACGGTGCTGCCGTGCAAGGCGATCAAGCTGTGTGCGGGGCGCACAAAGTTGACGCTGCTCCAGCCGGGTAGTTCGCAGTCGGTTTCGAGCTGGTAGCTCATCACTTTCGGGATTGGCAATTTGGCAATGGCTTCGCTCAAAGCTTTTTGCAAGCCGTCGGCCAAGCTCGCGCCTTTGACGATGCTGTCGTAGAACAACGCTTCCGCTTTGCCATCGGGTGCGCGTTTGAGTTGCGCCACAGCCTCGGGGCCTGCGCCCAAAGCTTGCAGCTTTTTCAGCAAGGCGGGGGTGGCGTTGCCATTGGCGTCTAAGCCCACGGTGACAGGCATGAGTTTTTGTTGCACAGCTTTGTCAGCAGCCAGTGCAGACACGGCTGTGATGTGTGCAGCCAAACGGCGTGGCGATGCGTAGGCCGTCACGGCGGAATCAGCCGCGGTCAAGCCTTGGGCTTTGAGTTGTTCAAACAGCACGCCAGAGAAAGCGTCCCCAAGTTTTTGCAACGCTTTAGGAGGCAGCTCTTCTACGAAGAGTTCGATGAGTAGGTTGTGTGTGGTCATGTTCATGCTCTTGTTCTTGCGTCCTACGCTCAAGCGGTCTTCTTTGGCATTTGTTCTACCCATTCGCGCGGCGCCATAGGGAAGCCCAAGCGCTCGCGGCTCTCGTAATAGCTTTGCGCCACGGCGCGTGCCAAGTTACGGATGCGACCGATATAGGCCGCACGCTCGGTCACGCTGATGGCGCCGCGGGCGTCTAGCAAGTTGAAGGTGTGTGCGGCTTTGAGCACTTGCTCGTACGCTGGCAAGGCGAGTTGTGCGCCCATCAAATGCTGCGCTTGCTTTTCGTGTGCGCCAAAGGCGGTGAACAAGAACTCGGCATCGCTGTGCTCGAAGTTGTAGGTGGATTGCTCCACCTCGTTTTGTTTGTAGACGTCACCATAGGTGAGACCATCGGTCCATTGCAAGTTGTAGACGTTGTCCACGCCTTGCAGGTACATGGCCAAGCGCTCTAGGCCGTAGGTGATTTCGCCGGTGATGGGTTTGCAGTCAATGCCGCCGACTTGTTGAAAGTAGGTGAACTGCGTGACTTCCATGCCGTTCAACCAAACCTCCCAGCCCAAGCCCCAGGCGCCCAAGGTTGGGTTTTCCCAATCGTCTTCGACGAAGCGGATGTCGTTTTTCTTGAGGTCAAAGCCAAGCGCTTCGAGTGAACCCAAATACAACTCCAAGATGTTGCTGGGCGCGGGCTTCAACACCACTTGGTATTGGTAGTAGTGCTGCAAGCGGTTGGGGTTCTCGCCGTAGCGGCCGTCTTTGGGGCGGCGGCTGGGTTGCACATAAGCAGCCTTCCAAGGCTCTGGGCCCAAGGCGCGCAAAAACGTGGCGGTGTGCGAGGTGCCCGCACCGACCTCCATGTCGATGGGTTGCAACAAGGCGCAGCCTTGCTCGGCCCAGTAGGACTGGAGTTTGAGAATGATTTGTTGAAAAGTCAGCATGCAAAGTGGCCAGCAAACGCTGGCAAATTAGGCTGCGGGTCAAGACGCCCGCAAACCTCTGATTTTACGGGCCGAAACGCCTCTGGCCGTGCCTAGATGCATGGGCCATAGCGGCCACGATCAATAAGGTAAGCAAAGCCAAGCCTGCCAGCGGCCAAAGCCCCCAAACTGACACCCATTGGGCATAAGGTGTGACTGGGCCGTGCACCCCATACACCTCAGCCGTGAGCGCCCCCTGTACCGCGCTGGGCAAGCGGTGTGTGACCTGCCCTCGCGCATTGATGACGGCTGTGGCGCCCGTATTGGTAGCCCTCAACATAGGGCGCCCCAACTCTAGGGCACGCATGCGCGAGATATTCAAATGTTGGTCGATGGCCACGGTATCGCCAAACCAAGCGATGTTGCTTAGGTTGACCATCAGCGTGGGGGCTTGCTCGGGATTGGCAAAGCTGCGGGCCAGCTCTTCACCAAACAAGTCTTCGTAGCAAATATTGGGGGCAATGCGCTCGCCTTTGAACACCAAGCTGGGCTGGGCCACGTCGCCACGCGTGAAGTCGCCCAAGGGGATGTTCATCATGCGGACGAACCACTGGAACATGGGCGGCACAAACTCGCCAAAGGGCACGAGGTGGTGCTTGTCGTATTGGTAGCGGGCCGTGGATGCGGGCGTGGCTTGAGGCATGAGGCCCAAGGCGGCGTTGCTGTATTGCAGCTGCCCTTGCTCATTGCGCTTGACCAACGGCAAACCAATCAAGGCGGCTTGCGCGCCGTGAGAGAAGTGCGATTGCAATTCGCTCCAATAGAGTTCGGGCATTTGCTCTGGTATCAGTGGAATGGCGGTTTCAGGCGTGATGGTTAAATCACTCGTGCTGCTGAGCAAGGCTTCACGGTAGTCGCGCAGTGCGCGGCTGACACCTTCGCCAAACTTCAAGTCTTGCGGAATATTGCCTTGCAACAGAGTGACGCTCAACGGTTTAGCTGACTCGGCATGGGAGACTGCGGTTCGACTCGGGGAATCCAACCAGCCATACCCGAGCACGCAAACTACCAATGCGACAACTACAAACGAACGCCGCGTATATAGGTTGGAGTTCCGGCGCTCAGCGGCAACACTCATGGCGATCAGCGCAGACAATGCGCACAAGCCATAAACACCGATCCAAGGTGCCCAGTGCTGCAATAGGCTGTCTGTGTGCGCGTAACCTACGGCACCCCAAGGAAAGCCGGTCCACAAATTACCACGCACCAACTCCGCCAAGACCCAAACGGCAGCAAACGCAAACACACGCGGAACAACACCTACGCCGGTTTTGCAAATGCCATAAAACACCAGACAAGCGGTGCCATAAAACAAGGCCAAACCTGCAGACAACAAGATAACAGCCAAACCTGCGATGGGTGCGGCTAGGCCGCCATAGGCGTGCATCGAGATATAGAGCCACCATGTGCAACCCAAGATCCACGCGAGAGCGAATAGCCATCCTTGTGCAAATGCTTGCTGGCGTGACTGGCTGCGGTCTAAGAAGTAAGCAAGTACAGCCAAACTGACGCATTGCAACCATCCTTGCGCCTCCCCCTTCATCGCCCCTTCAAAAGGCCAAGCCAAGGAAATGGCTTGCGCCAAACCGGCAATGATGAGGAGCGTCGAAATACCTACGGACAGTGGCCAACGGGTTGGCAATGCCATGTGCGCACGAGATGAATAACTAGCTTGCGCAATTGGATAGGCCATCTGTCAGGCCGATGTTTTGTTTACTGGTGCGGGATAGACCTTGAACCACTTCACTGCGCCGCCTCGGGTGTGGAGCACTTCAAATCGCAATTTGTTAATTTCAAAATGCTCGCCCCTGCGTGGCACATAGCCCATGGCATGCGCAATAAAGCCGCCAATGGTGTCAAAGTGGGTGTCGTCATTTTGCTCTGCCGCGTTCACTTCAAGGTGTGTGCCAAATGCTTCTGCGACGCGCTCTAGTGATGCGTCACCGCTGACGCGATAAGTGTCGTCAGCCAGCGTGAAAACATCACCCACATCGTCTTGACTGTCAAACTCGTCCTCAATATCGCCGACGATTTGCTCAAGGACATCTTCAATGGTGATGAGTCCAGCAATACGCCCAAATTCATCGACGACCAAAGCCATGTGGTTGCGCGTATTGCGAAACTCACGCAGCAAATCATTCAACGCCTTACTCTCGGGAATAAATACGGCTGGGCGCAGTAGCGTGCGTATATTTAGCGATGGCGCACGCTGCAGTTTGAGCAAGTCTTTTGCCAACAAAATGCCAACAAGATTGTCTCGCTCGCCTTCAAACACTGGAAATCTTGAATGACCGGTATCAATGACTTGATTCAGGCTATCTTCAAGTGGGGCATCAAGTTGAATCAGATCCATGCGCGGCGCGGCGACCATCACATCGCCCGCAGTGAGCTCCGCCATACGCAACACACCTTCAAGCATCAGGCGACTTTCAGCGCCTATAACTTGGTTATCTTCCGCATCGGAGAGTGCGTCTAGTAGCTCCTCGCGGGAGTCAGGACCAGGGTGTATGAATTCGAGCAAACGCTGCCAATAGCTGCGTTTGTCTTCATTTTCTATCTCGCGGGAATTCGGGGGTATCACAGTGTTGCAGCGCTTGCTGCGAGAGTCTCACAAGCCTTAAGCATAGCCCATGAAAGCCGTAGTCATTTACTCAGCACATTGATGGCGCGCATTGCGCACGCCTTGTCGAATTTCTTGCACCTTGGCCAAAAAATTCCAAAAGCGCTTGGCATCTTCTTTGATGCTGTAGTTTGTTTTAGCAAATTGGTCAGCAACCAACTCGGTGACACGGCTATCAAGATTTCGTTTGGCCAGACGCAGAAACGCATCTGTCTCGGCGCCATCACGCTCTATTCTTGCCCCGCCTTTACGCGCAATGCGGATCATTGGCGCGTTTTCGCTCAAAGCGTGGATGTACATCTGGTACACCTTCTCATTGCGTGCATGAATGACCGCACGCTCGAACAGGCGCGCACCGTAGCCCCGCCCCCTCGCGTGGGCTAGCACCGAAACACCAAATTCACAGCTTGACTCACGTCCAGGCTCTTTCATGAGTGCTAAGTGAGCCATCGCGACGATGTCTAGATTGCCATTAAAAACGCCATAAATCTCATCGCGATCGAAGTTTAGGCCGCCCACGTAGCGATGAATGTGCTCATCCGTCGCGGTATAGCCAAATCGTAAATAACGATCTCGCTCGGACAAAGCCAGTAAATGCTTCAAAATTGCGGGTAAGTGCGCCACAGAAAGTGGTGCGATTGGAATCAAGACACCGTCAGTACGTTGAAGAACTTCTTGAGATTCAGCTGAGAAACGAAGCATTTGACGGCCTCCTTCCAAGGTTGTTTTTGCGAGTGTCTGCACGAGATTCATAGTTCAATTGTACGGGTTATCCCTTATTCTTGCTCATTTCTGACATTCATTTAGGTGCCGGGGCCTAACTTCTGCAAGTTGATCTGTAACCTGCGTCACAGTCGTCTTCTCATCTGGTGATCTGGAGTGTGAAAATGAGATTAACTGCTTTTTTAATATGCACACATTACCACTAGGCGTCACTTTTTTTGAACGAGGATGGCTATCCTCCAACAACATTCTTATTCAGGATGAGAATAATGCCATCCTTGTTGACTCGGGTTATTGGACGCATGCGCATCAAACTGAACAGCTGGTACGGCAGGCGTTAAAAAATCGCCCGCTGACCAGAATTATCAATACTCACTTACACAGCGACCATTGCGGTGGTAACGCGCTGCTACAACAACAGTATCCAAACATTGAGATATCAATTCCATCGGGGCACGCCTATGAGGTGGATCGATGGGATGCAGATGCTCTGACGTACATACCCACAGGGCAGCATTGCCCTGCATTTTCTAAAACCAATATTTTGATAAATGGGGAGAGCATCAAGATTCATGATATGACTTGGCGAATTCATTCTGCCCCAGGACATGACCCGCATTCCATCGTTCTCTTTAACGAACAAGCAAAAATTCTTATCTCTGCGGATGCGCTTTGGGAAAACGGATTTGGCGTAGTGTTTCCAGAAATAGAGGGAAAGCAAGCATTCGACGAAGTCGCTTGTACGCTGCAGATTATCGAAGAGCTAAAACCAACTTTGATATTACCTGGGCACGGTCGCGCATTTGAAGACGTGTCAGGTGCACTTGCACGCGCAAGAAGTCGATTGAAACAGTTCCAATCAGCACCAGAAAAGCACGCCGCCTATGCTGCAAAAGTGCTTATTAAATTTAAACTGCTGGAAGTGCAAAAAATCTCTGTAGACGATTTATACATATGGGCCAAAAGCTGTAAATATCTACAAATATTGCAGCATGAACATGCAAAACAAATGGACTTCAAATCTTGGTTTGAAGCAAATTACAAGAGTTTAGAAAAAAGTAATGCTTGCAAACTCGAAAATCGTTTTATTATCAACATTTAATTGAATTCAGAAAAACAAAACCCCCCACTCACTTGAGTGGGGGGTTCTGAGGCTGTAATAGCCTGACGATGTCCTACTTTCACACGGGAACCCGCACTATCATCGGCGCTAAGTCGTTTCACTGTCCTGTTCGAGATGGG